>Ga0209748_1000017_pt1 | contig 183491 bp, 176 predicted proteins | sample BarGraIncu00421A_FD_185490 | JGI IMG/M metagenome (GOLD analysis project Ga0209748, IMG submission 185490) | Arctic peat soil microbial communities from Barrow, Alaska - Barrow Graham LP Incubations 004-21A (SPAdes) (version 2) | ecosystem: Environmental > Terrestrial > Soil > Wetlands > Peat... | reverse complement strand
TTCTATTAACCAGTCATCCCCAGTCCATTTTGACCACCATTCGTTCCCGATGTCAGAGTTATTATTTTCATCCTCTGGATAACGACCTGGTGGCTGAGATCCTTAAAGAAGAAACTGAATATGACAGAGAATCCATTCAGGGGGTGCTTCATCGAGCTGGAGGTTCCCCCGGGATGGGGATTTATCTTTTGGAGAACAGTGAAATTCAAAATGAAAGAAAACATTGCTTAAGAGATTTATACAGTCTTCTAAAAGGTGATGAGCTTAAAGTATTTTCATTGGCAGATACCTTATCAAAAGATAAAGCCACCAGTGAAGAAATCCTGGTTTTTTTAATTCAGTGGTTTTATGAGGTAGGGCTCCTTCTCCAAAGTCTTGAATTACCCGGAGCGGTGCAACCAGACAAAGCTCATATTGCCTACTTAAAAATACTGAATTATGAAAAGAATCAGGTCATCCTGAAAACTTTGTTTGATATGATGATGACTTTACAATATAATGTTAGTTTAAGACTACAGTGGGAAAAGGTTTTTATTAAAATAATGGAAACTCAGAAAGGATACAACTAATGGGAAAATCAGTCGTCGGCGTACGATTTAAAAAAGTTGGAAAAATATATTACTTCGATCCGATGGAATTTGAATTAAAACAATTTGATCCAGTGATTGTTGAAACCGTCAGGGGAATTGAATACGGACAGATTGCTCTGGAAGCCCGGGAAGTGGGCGAAGAAGAGATTGTGGCACCGGTAAAGCCGGTTATCCGTAAGGCAACTGAAAAGGATACAAAAGATTTTGAGAAACTTAAATCAAGAGAATCCGAAGCGAAGGAAATTTTCATTTCGAAAGCACAGAAGCACAAGCTTGAAATGAAGCTTGTTGATGTGGAGTATACCTTCGATCATAAAAAGGCGATTTTTTATTTTACTGCTGAGGGACGGGTAGACTTTCGCGAGTTAGTTAAAGATTTAGCATCAATTTTCAAAGTTCGTATTGAGTTAAGACAAATCGGCGTCCGGGATGAAGCAAAGCTTTTTAAGGGTCTCGGAGTTTGTGGTCGAACCACTTGTTGTGCCCAATGGTTAGGGGAGTTTACACCGGTTTCAATTAAAATGGCAAAGGAACAGAATCTTTCCTTAAATTCGACTAAGATTTCAGGTATTTGTGGTCGTCTGTTATGTTGTCTGACCTATGAACAGGAATTTTATGAAGAGGTATCAAAAAGGCTTCCTAAAGTGGGACAACGTGTTATTACCGCAGATGGTGAGGGAGAGGTCTTTAAACTCAGCATTCTGGAGGAAACCGTTTTCGTCAAAATACAGATAAATAAAGATGAAACTGAGGTTATGAAGTATAAGTTAGAGGAAATTGAAGTAAAAAAATTCGAAAAAATAAAAAAAGATAAATAATCATCTTGATTTTAGAATTAAAAAGGATATAATAAGAATGTTCTTAATGTTAAAAGGAGGGTTTTTCAATGGCTTATAAAATTTCAGACGAATGTATAGCTTGTGGATCTTGCGAGGATGTATGTCCAGTAGAAGCAATTTCTGAAGGCGACATCTACGTAATTGATCCAGCTAAATGTACCGACTGCGGCGCATGTGCGGATGAATGTCCAGTAGAAGCAATTGCGGCTGAGTAATTAGCAGCAATCAAAAAAGGACACCTTTTGGATTAAACAAAAGGTGTCTTTGGCGTTTTAAGGTAAAAATAATAGTTAAAAGTTTTCTTAAGTGTGGTAGAATGTCAAAAATTCGGGTATTTAAAAGACATAAAATAAAGAAAGTTGATATTGTTATAATATCAAATGGAGGAAGAAAATGCAAAAATATGTATGTGATATTTGTGGTTATGTGTATGATCCAGCCACCGGAGATCCAGATAATGGCGTAGCAGCAGGAACCGCGTTTAAAGACATTAAAGAAGATTGGGTTTGCCCAGAATGTGGCGTTTCCAAAGATGACTTCTCGCCAGAAGACTAAAATCCATTAAAAAAAATGATCAGCAAAAAGAGCCAAGGCTCTTTTTTTTTATGGTATTTATAGCTCATAAAAATATTTGAGACTGTTTTATTTCGTTTGGTTCGGGTATAATATGAGTATTATCATACATGAAAGGATAATCACTATGGAAATTTGTGCTATTATGGGAAGTCATCGGACTGGACACAATACTCAAAAAGCCTTGGACTTTTTTTTAAACGAAATCCAGGGAAATCATGAGGTAAATATCTATAATGTTAATAAAATAAACGTACAGCCGTGCAGGGCTGATGATTATTGCATACCGCATCAGGGAGAATGTATCATTAAAGATGATGATATGACAGAGATCTATGACAAATTTATAAACTGTGATTTACTGGTGATTGCAAGCCCTGTGTATTTCAGTGCTTTCCCTTCCAAGATTAAGTCTATCATTGATCGAACTCAAATGATTTATAATCTAAAGGATCGTTCAATTGTCAAAGAAAAGAAAGTGGTTGTCATTGCTCTTGGGGGTGCAAAACACTATCCACGGCAATTTCAGGGGGTTGATAATACATTGGAATGGTATAAGAAAGCTCTTAATTGTACCGAAATTGGCTTTGTTCAGTTTTCCCACACCGATGAAGTGGGAACCATGGAAAATAAGGCATCATTGAAAGCTCTGAAAGATCTTGGAAAAATAGTCAACGAATTAGCAATAAGCAAATAAAAACAGAAAAGGAGAAACGATTATGGCAAAGATAATTGATGCAAAAGAATTTGGTAATCTTGTATTAAAGAATAAAGGTGTTGTATTGGTGGATTTTTTCGCGACATGGTGCGGCCCCTGTAAAGCTCTGGCGCCTATATTAATAGAAGTTGGGGAAGAACTTAAGGATAAGGTTCAGATTTATAAGGTTGATATTGATCAAAACCAGGCTCTAGCCCAGGAATATAAGGTTATGAGTGTACCGAACATGAAGATCTTTAAAAATGGCGAAGTTGTAGAATCCATTGTAGGCCTTCAATCAAAGGGTGTATTAATTGAAAAATTAAATTACTATGCTGGATAGTCAGTATTTTATTTAAAAGATCATCTCAATAAATGAGATGATCTTTTTTTTTTGCAGTTTAACCGTTAGCTAATTAAAATAAGAGGCTTACATGTTATAATGATTTAGCAAATTATTGAGAGCTATTCTCGATTGTAAAAAGAGCAGGTTAAATGATTTATAGAAGATCTCAAAAGGAGAATAAAATGTATAAAAACGAAGACATTGAATTAAAGATAGAAGGCATTGTTTTTCCTGGAAAATCATGGGGAATGGCCGGTGAAAAGAAAATAGTAATAAAAAATGGTCTGCCAGGCCAACAGGTATTGGTACGCATGAAAAAGAATCGAAAAAAATATGAAGGTCAGATTGTAGAAGTTTTAGAAAAGGCGCCCAATGAAATTGAAGCGCTTTGTAATGTTTTTTCTAAGTGTGGAGGATGCACTTATCAAAATCTGCCCTATGTTGAGCAATTAAAACTCAAAGAAAATTATGTGCTGACACTTTTGGAAGAAGCAGTAATTGCAGATTTTGAGTATGAAGGCATTACCCCGAGCCCTGAAGTATTTGGATACCGCAATAAAATGGAATTTTCTTTTGGTGATAATGCAAAGGATGGCCCGTTAATGTTGGGACTTCATGAACAAGGGAGCTTTTATAATATTGTCAAAACAGACGATTGCAGGATAACGGATAATGACTTTAATCTCATCCAAAAGGCTGTATCGAAATTTTTTTCAGAAAGTGGGCTAACTTATTTTCACAAACGAAGCCACATCGGATTTTTAAGACATTTAGTCGTGCGTAAGGGCAAATATACCGGAGATATTTTATTGAACCTTGCCACAACAACCCAAGGGGAACTGGATGAATCGGTTTTTGTTAAAATACTCATGGATCTGCCGTTAGAAGGTCAGATTCGAGGTATTCTTCATACCAAAAATGATGGGGTTGCAGATGTGGTTAAAGCCGAAACCTCAACAATCCTCTATGGAGAGGATAAGATCGAAGACAAAATTTTAGGATTAACCTTTGAGATTTCCAGTTTTTCATTTTTCCAAACCAACACATTAGGCGCTGAAAAACTGTATTCGGTTATTCGGGACTTTGTCGGACAAGGTCAAAATGAGGTTATCTATGATCTGTATTGCGGAACCGGAACCATTGCCCAGGTTCTAGCCCCGTTGGCACAAAAAGTAGTAGGAATTGAATTAGTACCGGAAGCGGTTATGGCTGCCAAAGCTAATGCGGAGAAAAACGGGCTCTCAAATTGCAGCTTCATTGCCGGGGATGTAATGGTGGAGGTGGAAAACCTCTCATACAAAGCCGATGTGATCATATTGGATCCCCCCCGAAACGGCATTCATCCCAAAGCGATTTTTAAAATTTTGGATTTTAAACCTAAGCTGTTTGTATACGTGTCCTGTAAAGCCAGTTCTTTAGCCCGGGATCTGCCATATTTTGTTGCAGCCGGTTATGTAGTTAAAAAAGTACAGTGTGTGGATATGTTTCCTCATACCGGGCATGTGGAGACCGTTGTATTGATGGAGAAAAGATAGGCATATTGATTTTATAGGGATAGAGCATGAAAATTTTAAATTACTCTTGTTTCTTTTTGCCCATGCTCTTATAATTAGATTATCAACTTTGTCTGGTTGAAATAATTTGAAAAGTGGTAAAATCAATGACAAAACAAGAATTGATCGATATCTTCAACAATGTTCAAAAGAAATTTGATGACGAAATCACAGAAGATTATTTTCTTCAACGACTGAAACCTTATGCTGACAGTAACGGGCTAATTGATAATCATAAATTAGTCATGTTCGCATACAATGAATCATTAGCATCCTCAAAAGGGTTTCTCTTCGAAATCCTTGCTGAAGTATTGGTAGACAAAGAATAGAACGCATTGTTAAAAACCGAAAAAAAATAAGCCTCTACCAAACGGTATGGGCTATTTTTATGCCTGTTTTACAGAACTGAGATAATCAAGGATGCAAGTATGGATAATATTGTTCTCATCGGCGAGAAATGAATCTGATTATAAATTTCTGACTTCAGCAGCGGGAAGGATCCATATTGATTTAAGCGACGTTTTACAGTTTAAAAACTTAGAAAAACATTGCCTTCATTTTTTGAACAAAAATGGCTTTGTCATTAAAATTGATATATTTGTTTTTTTTTACGATTTATGGTATTCTTTTATGGGTGTCAAGGTATCAGGAAAGAAAAATAGATGAGGGAAATGTGAGCTTAAAATGAAAATACTTAGATATTTACTGATTTTTGTTCCAATAAGTATCATAGGAGAATTTCTACATCTTTCTCCGACATTAATGTTTGTTCTTGCGGCTTTGGCGATTATTCCGTTGGCAGGATTAATGGGGGAAGCAACAGAAGAAATAGCCTTCTATTCCGGGCCAAGGATCGGAGGATTTCTCAATGCAACCTTTGGGAATGCAACAGAGCTGATTATTGCTTTTTTTGCGTTAAAAGCAGGACTGTTTGAGGTCGTCAAGGCGTCTCTTGCCGGTTCGGTCATCGGCAATATTCTCATGGTGTTAGGTCTCAGCATGCTCGTTGGAGGAATCAAATATAAATCACAGTCTTTTAATAAAAAATCCATTGAAGTTTCTTCAAGTATGTTATTATTTGCAGTCATTGGATTAACGGTCCCAGCAATTTTCACACATACTGTTGCATCAGATCTTCTCAATACACGGTATGAGGGATTAAGTGTTATTGTTGCAGTAATTATGTTCAGTATTTACCTTTTAAGTTTATACTTTTCGTTCTATACCCACAAGGATATATATTTTGTGGAACATGATGAAGACGCGGTATCAAAATGGTCTCTTAAAAAAGCAATAACTGTATTAGTGGGAGCAACGGTACTCATTGGTATAGAAAGTGAGTTATTTGTAAGTGCGGTTGAACCCATGACCCAGGCGGTTGGGCTGAGTGAATTTTTCGTGGGTATTATTTTAGTACCGATTATTGGAAATGCAGCAGAGCATAGTACCGCTATTGTTATGGCATATAAAAATAAAATGGATGTCGCCGTTGAAATTGCTATTGGTTCAAGCTTGCAGATCATCCTTTTTGTGACACCGGTCCTCATATTTCTCAGTTTAATATTTACTCCCATGAGCATTGTATTCAATGAGTTTGAATTGGTCGCGTTATTATTTGCGGTTTTCATTGCCAACAGGGTAGCCAGTGATGGTGAATCCAATTGGCTGGAAGGTGTTCAGCTTCTTGCAGTCTATTTGATTATGGCCGTTTCATTTTTTGTGTTATAATTAAGAAGTGAAAGAAAAACTGAAAAGGAGAAAAATGTATGACTCGGATAAATCGTGTTAAAAGAGAAGTAATCAGATATATTTTCCTTTTTATTGGTTCAATCATTGCAGCAGTAGGTTTGGAAATATTTCTTGTTCCCAATAATATCATTGACGGAGGTGTTATTGGAATTTCAATCATTGCGAGCTATCTCACCGGAGTTCCTCTCAGTGTGTATATTATTGTTTTGAATCTTCCGTTTCTTATTTTTGGATATAAGCAGATTGGGAAGACATTTGTTTTTTCTTCATTATTTGCTATAATATCGTTATCATTCTGGGTGTCAGTTTTTCATCCCATACCTGGACTTACCAATGATATCCTCCTTGCAGCAGTATTTGGAGGGATTGTTTTAGGAATTGGCGTAGGTTTAATCATACGTAACAGTGGTTCACTTGATGGAACTGAAATGGTGGCCATTGTTTTTAATAAACGCACATCATTTTCCGTCGGCGAGATTGTTATGTTCTTTAATTTATTTATCCTAAGTAGTGCAGGACTTGTTTTTGGATGGGACAGGGCAATGTATTCACTTCTTGCCTATTTTATTGCTTTTAAAGTTATTGATGTGACCATTGAAGGTTTAAACGAGGAGAAAGCGGCTATTATTGTCTCGGATAATTCCTATGAGATTGCAGAGGCAATATTGGCCCGATTAGGAAGGGGTGTAACCTTTCTTGAGGGTAAGGGAGGGTTTTCTAAAGAGCCTAAAACCATCATATACTCAGTGATTACACGCCTGGAGATTGCCAAATTGAAAGCGATCGTATATGAAATTGATGAAAATGCATTTCTCACCATCAATGATGTCTTTGATGTGATGGGCGGAAAACAAAAAAAGCGAGCAATACATTAGCATTACGGATTGCTTTGGAAAAGCTCCAGGTCCTCAAATGTTTTTTTAGTACAGTTATAGGAGAAAGAATAATGCCAGAGTTAAGAAAAATACTTGTTTTTCTTTTTGTTTCCCTTCTGCTTATTTATACGTTTAAACTTCTTTACGCAACCCGATATAAAAAGGATAAATCATATATTTTTATTATCATGATTTGTGGTTTATTCCTATTAGTTGTTGCTACATTTTCAGATATGATTGCAAGTAATGCATGTATTGCCTATATTTATGTAATTATAAAATTATGTTTTACGTTGGGCTCAATATTATATATTATTGGGATAATACTATGGATGGATTTCACTAAAAAAATCATCGATGAGCTTGAAAAAATGGCTTCTACAGATTCCCTAACAGGAGTATTGAATAGAAATGGTTTTCTGAAAGTGTTTGATAAAGTGATAAAAAATATGAAGTCATTCTCTATTATAGTATGTGACCTCGATGGCACTAAATTAATTAATGATAACTTAGGGCACATAGAAGGTGATCAATTTATAATTAATTCATCTCAAATAATGGTTGATTCCATCAGAGATCATGGTAATATTTCAAGATTTGGCGGAGATGAGTTTATAATATTATTGAAGGATCAGGAATTACAGGAAGTTGAGACAATCATTGATAATATTAAAATGAAAGTTTTAAAGCTTTATCCACAATATAATAGTGGTGTCAGTATCGGTTATTCTTCTTTTCCCAAAGATGGCCAAAGTTTCGATGATTTATTTAAGGCCGCCGATACTAGGATGTACAGAGATAAAAAAAAAACATCCAATGACTTCTGAATAAATTTATTGAGAAAAAAAAGAGAGCTATACGAAACCAGTTTTCAGGTTTGTATAGCTCTCTTTTTCATAAATAATTTAGATGCAAATTCCTTACCCGGCAAGTTCGTAAAACCGCCGTAATAAAGCCACTCCATTGGGATTATGTTGATTTGAGCCACAGATGGAGTCATTTATGCATTCCGGATGAAACTGCACGCCCCAGACTTTTTCACCAAAAGAAATAGCATGAAAAGACTCGAAATCATTTTTTGCAAGAACACAGGCATTTTTGGGTAATTTTGTTACCGTTTGGGAATGAGATGCATATGCAGAAAACGTAGATGGCAATACACTGAGCAAGGGGTCGTTTTTTCCTTCTTTAGTAAGCTGAATTTCAACTTCCCCTTGTTCTTCGCCTAATGCGTGATAGTTTACGGTTCCACCTAGGGTATGAGCTAAAAGCTGATGTCCAAAGCAGATTCCCAGGATTGGTATATTCTTCTGAATAACGTTTTTGAGCCACTGTGATGTAGCGACACTCCAGGGTTCAGAGTCGGTGACCATTGATGGTGAACCGGTAATAATGATCGATGAGATATCTTCCTTGAGAACAGGTCTTATATTTTCATAGACTGAGATAACTTTTACATCTTCATAGGGAATTCCTGCACAGCTTGCAATGCGAACATCACAATCACCGCATTTTTTAATCACTGATTTATTGGAAACCCCTGTTTTAATAATAAGTAACTTGCCCATAAAAATACCTCGCTAATTCTATATATAATTATTTATATCATATTAAACCGATATGATATAAATAATTATAATCCAAAAGTTAAAGAAAGTCAAACTATTTAATAAAAAGACTTAGCAGTCAACTGAAAAAATGATATGAATGAAAGGGAGAGGTTGGAAAACCGGGATTGAAGTTTAAAGAGTTTGCAGGTACCATACAAGCTAATACTCAAGCTATCAATCAATGGCTTGGCAAGGGATTGACAAAATATAATAGAGTGATTGATTGACTGGAAAGGCATTATATAGGGGGCTATACCATTTGTGGATCAATCAGTTGACAAGAAAATTGACAAGAAATTGAAAAACTATTGAAAATAGAAAATGCGGAAATTAGCGATTTTCCGGTATTGATTTTCATTTAAAACTGCCACTGTTACCGATTGATTGGTTTGGGAATAGTTGGAAAGAAAAAGGACTGTTGCAAGGAGCATTTCCTTGTAGCAGTCCTGATTTTATTAATGTAAATATAAAATTATTGCGGTATAACTGAGGATGAAGACTTATAACGGCATAATTGTTTTTCCATACTCTGCATTGATAATCTGTCCCATTGCATTGTAAATAGCTGAAAGACCACAAACGATTCCAACATATCCGGCAAGGGTATGTAAAGATTCGATACCTGTGAAGTTAGCCAGAGCAAGAAGTAGGAATAGAATAGTCAGGGTACCGAATACTACCTGAGTAGCGCGGTTATGCTTTAGAGTTGCAATGAACATAAATCCGGTGAATATGCACCAAAGTGCTAAGTAATATCCCAGGCTCATAGGATCCACAGCATTTATTCCAGAAAATGGATTAATCCAGATTAAGATTAATGACCACCAAAAGAATCCATAAGCAGTGAATGCAGTTGCGGCAAAGGTGTTGCCTTTCTTGAATTCCATAATCCCTGCAATTATTTGAGCAGCGCCACCTACGGCAAAGCCCATTGAAATAATAACGATTGAAAGAGGAATGAAGCCGGCATTGTGTAAATTCAGTAAAACGGTTGTCATACCAAATCCTAAAAGACCAAGAGGCCCCGGATTAGCGATGTTTGATTGTGTTGTTTGTGTTGACATTTTTTCAGTAACATCCTTTCATGATTTATTTGTTAAAAAATCCACTCGGCATAGGATATCATCTTTCTGTCCAAAAATCAATAACTATTTAATAAATTTACTATAAGAAAAAGATGCTCTCATAGACTAAATTCAATGTAACAAAAAAAAGCCCCAGCGGGATAAAAAAAGGCGATGAGCAGAGGTGATAAACATGGATGATAGTCATTTACTATGAAAGAGCTAACAGATCTTCCAGGAAAAGCACTTAAGCGATTTATCAACCAATTGACAACACCTTGACAAGGATTTGCTGAATGCGATAAAGTCCTTGTATCGCTGAAAACGAGCAATATAAACAATTGTAACTGCTCTAAATTCAATCAGTTGAACAAGTTGTTGATCAACTGATTGACAAAAATTGAGGGATTGCTTTAAAATCTTTGGAAGCAGAAAAACCTTAATGGAAATGCTTTGGATTAAAATAGATTAAAACCAGCAGATCAACCAATTGGTAATAAATTGGCAGGAATTACAAAGAGGTGAAAGTTCAACAGCGATGAAAGTTGCTGAGTGTTAATCATTTATATAAAAAGGTCAAGGCAATACAACCCTTAGTTGCAATCATTTGAAACCCATATTTTCAATAATATTGCTTGACAAAAAAAAAATTTGGGATATGATAAATATTGCTACCTTACGATAGGTAGGCAACCTGAAAGAGAGGTTTTATCCTTGGAAACAAAGAAAAAGATTATGAACTCGGCATTCAGATTGTTCTCTGAAAAAGGGAATGAATTTTCATTAACTGAACTAGCAAATGAAGTTGGGATAAAAAAAGCTTCTATTTATGCTCATTTTGCAAGCAAAGAAGTTTTACTTTATGAAGTCATTGACCAGGAAATTTATGAATACTTTTTTGAGATTGATGAGCAAAGCCGTGATTTAAAAAGTACCTTCTATATGATATTAAATTATTATAATAAGTCTAAAACAAAGCGATATTTTTGGAAAAGACTATTATTGTTTCCGCCAGCAGCCTTTGAAACGACACTTATCCAGAAAATAAATAAGCTCTCTGAACATCGGTATGAAATAATAAAAGACTTAATTAAATCAAATATGGAAACGGGCATCATAAAACCTCAGGATCCGGGAACAGTCCTATACTCATTTCTTGCTATGATTCATGGGTTGGTATCAATCACAATGATTTATGAATCAGAGGATTTAACAATAAATTACGATGGACTATGGCAAAATTTTTGGAACGGCATCAGTTAAGGAGGTCAGAAAATGTTACTCATCATTCAAAAAATTGGCGAACAAAACAGTTTGTTTCTGGTTGCTATTTTACTTTATCTCATTGCTGCTGTTGTATCTCTTATTTTAATGAAGCAACATAAATTGTGTAATATCGCTTCAAATATCATATGTATGGTTGCAGCTTTATTTGGAGCTATCGCTTCAATAATCAAAATTTTTTCAGGTACAGCACAAACAGATATTCCCATGCTTCAATCCACAATTCCACTCATATCAATGGAACTAAAAATTGATAACCTTTCCGCTTTCTTTGTACTTTGCCTGTCGGTTCTTGTTATATGCGTGTCACTATATTCGATTGGCTATAATTCCCATTACTATGGCAAAAGAAATGTGGGATTCTTTAATTTTCTATATTCAACCTTTATTTTGTCAATGCTCTTCGTCATGATCTCCGGAAATGCGATATTTTTCTATATTGCCTGGGAGGCAATGTCTTTAATTTCATATTTTTTAGTTATTTTCGAGTCGGAGCACGAAGAAAATCAAAGAGCCGGTAAGCTTTATATAATTATGACGCATCTGGGTACGGCATTTTTATTAATCGGTTTTATGATAATGTTCAGTTATACAAAATCCTTTGATATATTTGGAAGTTCAGCTGCCATACCCGAATTTGCAAAGAATCTGATGTTTGTTTTTTTCCTGATTGGATTTGGTACAAAAGCCGGAGTGGTTCCACTTCATATCTGGTTGCCCTATGCACATCCGGCGGCACCCAGCAATGTGTCTGCCTTAATGTCCGGGATCATGATTAAAACAGCAATTTATGGAATGATACGTTTTATATTTTGTTATTTGCAGATACAGGATGTTTGGTGGGGGGTTGTTATATTATGTATCGGTATTATTTCCGCGGTTCTTGGGGTTGCTTATGCATTAATGGAGCATAATATTAAAAAGCTTCTGGCCTTTCACAGTGTTGAAAATATTGGAATTATCCTGATTGGATTAGGCGTATCCTTTATAGCATTTGCTCAGAACAATGAATTTTTAGGTGGACTGGCTTTGGTTGCAGCACTTTTGCATACCTTTAACCATACCCTGTTCAAAGGAGGTTTATTTCTTGGGGCCGGGTCCATACAATACGCCACTCATACAAAAGATATTGATAAACTGGGTGGATTGATTAAAAAGATGCCAATCACAGCGGTTATGGTATTGTGCTTTTCTCTGGCAATATCTGCAATTGTTCCTTTTAATGGATTTGTAAGTGAATGGCTCACTTATCAATCACTGTTTTTGAATATCGGTTCGGTTTCAGGAGGACTTAATATTCTATCGATCCTATCAATCGCTGCCCTTGGGTTGTCAGGCGCTTTGGCGGCAGCATGTTTTGTTAAGCTCTTTGGTATTTCTTTTTTAGGGCTGCCAAGAAGTGATCACGCATTAAATGCGAAAGAAGTTCCAGTTACAATGAATATCGGAATGGGAATACTTGCCGGGTTTTGTCTTGCAATCGGTCTTTTCCCTGCCTTTTTCATTAATATCGTTGATAAAGTTGTTTTCAGTCTGATCGGGTCATCAATCATGGGAAACCTTCAGGTCGGATTTTTAAACGCTTATTCGCCATTGCTTGTCTCAGGAAACAGTATTACTCCGGTAGAAATATTGATTGCTTTAGCAGTTGTCATTCTGGCGGCGCTTCTGATTACACGATTAATCGGCGGAAAATATGTTGAAAGAAAAGTCGGAACCTGGGATTGCGGCTTTGATGGACTTAATTCAAGGATGCAGTATACCGCCACTGGATTTTCAAAGCCCCTGAGAATTGTTTTTAGTATTTTATACCGACCCGGAAGAAAAGTTGAAATAGAGGAAGGGGTTTCTTCTTACTTTCCAACCTCAATTAAATATAAAGTATGGACAGAACCGATTTTCGAAAAGTATTTTTATGATCCGGTGTTGCGGTTGGTAAGAAACTTTTCATCGAAGATAATATATTTGGTACAGACAGGAAGTGTTCATGCTTACCTGATATACATTTTCATAGCTGTTTTAGCATTAATGCTTTATAACAGGCTTGCATAGAAGGAGATTCAGTAATGATTGAGGCTACATATATAATTGTTCAAATATTCGTTATTATTCTGGTTGCACCATTAGTCAATGGTATTATAAAAAAAGTCAAGGCATTAACCCAAAAAAGAAAGGGCGGACCTCTTTTACAAATGTATTTTGATTTGTTTAAAATGTTTGGGAAAACTGCGGTTGTATCGGATGTATCTTCATGGATATTCAGGGTGACCCCTTACATTGTATTTTCCACAGCAGTCGCCGCAGCCCTTATGGTTCCGGTTACGACGCTGATTAAACCGGTGTGGTATCCGGGAGACATCATTATGTTAGTCTACATATTCGCCCTGGGCAGATTTTTTATGATGCTTGCAGCTTTGGATACCGGCAGTACATTCGGAGGCATGGGTGCCAGCCGTGAGGCGATGATTTCATCACTCATCGAGCCGTCAATACTGGTTTCATTAATAACAGTTGGGCTCATTGCTAAATCAACTGCTGTTTATCAGATTATGATTTTTATGCAGGATGTGAATAATCCTTTAATTCATCCTGTTTATATCATGGCTTTCTGTGCACTGTTTATTATCATTATTGCAGAAACCTCGAGAATCCCTGTGGATGATCCAGGAACACATCTTGAGTTGACCATGGTCCATGAAGCCATGGTCCTTGAATATTCAGGAAGAAGTTTGGCATTAATGGAGCTTGGCGCGGCCATTAAGCAATTGGTATTTATTACCTTGCTGGTTAATATTTTCATTCCTCACGATCAGATCATCGGTCTGACAGGATTTGGTGCTGTTGGAATTTCACTGCTGATTTATTTGATAAAAGTTGTTCTGGCATCAATACTCATTGCCATAGCCGAGGTCAGTACCGTCAAACTCAGGCTTTTCAGCATTCCAAATCTTGCGGCGCTGTCGTTTATCTTATGTTTTATCGGATTTTTACAATATTTTGTTTTTGGAGGATAAAAATGTCGAATTATCTTGATGCATTATCAGTTTTAATCTTAACATCAGCTTTTATTCTGATGGGAAATAAAAGAATCAAATCCTATATTAATACCTTCAGATTTCAGTCAATCCTGATTGCCCTGTTAACAGGAATCATGGGAATAGACAATTTCTATAAAGAGGGAAATATTGATATCCTAGTGGTTTGTTTGGTTGTAATAGCCGTTAAAGTCATATATATACCTTTTCTTTTAAATAAAACGTATGAAAAAGTTGAGTATAAGGTTGAAAAGGATTTTTTTCTTAATATACCGATACTCATTGTCGGCTGTTGTTTTATTGTGGTATTTTCCTATTTTTCAATTTCAACGACTACCGGAATAAACTCGGGAACAATCAATACCCAAGTTGTGAATTCAATTTCACTTATTTTAATCGGTTTGTTTTTTATGATCAGCAGAAAAAAAGCAATCGGTCAAATCATCGGATTTCTGGTGATTGAAAATGGGATTTTTGTCACAGCTTTGTTTGCCACTCAGGGAATGCCATTTATCGTAGACATCGGCATATTAATCGACATATTGGTTGCAGTCATCATCATGGGTATCATGGTGTTTCGAATCGATGAAACGTTCGGATCTACTGACACAAATAAAATTAGAGATTTGAGAGGATAAAATAATGGGATTTGTATTACTGGCAGTACCAGTCATTGCAGTTGTGCTATTTTTTCTTTTAAAGAGAAAGCACTACCAACATGCAATCAGCGTAACTGCTTCAATTATCCTGATGCTGGCCGCGGCAGTTTTGACCCGGGACGTTATGCTTTTTGGGACAGTTGAATATTCTGCTTTAGGTGGTTTTTTTTATATTGACTCTTTGAGTATTATCGTACTGGATATCGTCGTCATTATTGGTTTTATGACAAGCGTTTATTCCATTGGTTATCTGGAAGAAGAATTAAAGCATGAGAAGCTTGATGAAGGCAGACTTCGAATTTACTATATGCTGATGTACTCTTTCATCTTTACCATGTTACTTGCATTGACCGTTAAAAATATCGGAATTATGTGGGTAGCCATTGAAGCCACCACACTGGCTTCTGCATTTCTTGTGGGTTTTTATAATGGGAAGGACGCCATTGAAGCCGCTTGGAAATATGTAATTATCTGTTCTGTGGGAATTGCCATAGCACTGCTGGGCATCATATTTTTGCAGCTTTCATCCATTGGCGTTTTAGAAAGCTCCCAGTTTTTGGACTGGACAGCATTATTTAACAATGCAACTGATTTAAAAGGTCCAACATTAAGATTGGCTTTTATATTTATTTTAATCGGCTTTGGAACGAAAGCAGGGCTGGCACCCATGCACACATGGCTTCCGGATGCACACAGTCAGGCGCCTTCACCCATCAGCACACTGATGTCGGGGGTTTTGTTAAACGGCTCAATGTACGGCATTATTCGAATCGTCGCCATTATCAACCATAGCTTTGGTAGCAGTGTCTTTGTTGGCAGAATTATGATCACCATCGGGGTTTTGTCTGTTGTCACTGCCGCAATATTTATTTTCACCCAAAATGACTACAAAAGACTGCTTGCCTATTCGAGTATAGAACATATGGGAATTATTGCCATTGCAATAGGATTTTTTACCCCGCTATCCATTTTCGGAGGATTGCTCCATATGATCAATCACTCATTTACAAAATCAATGCTGTTTTTGTCGACTGGGAACATACTGCAAAAATACCATACAAAAGAAATCCCGAAAATAAAAGGAATGTTTAAATTGCTCCCTGTGACAGGAACGGTATTTCTGCTTGGATTATTTGCCATCGGAGGAACACCGCCCTTTAGTGTTTTCGCCAGCGAATTAGTGGTGATATCATCGATTTTCCAGGAAAATAATTTTTTCGTTGGAATACTTTTAATTCTTCTTCTGGCAATCATTTTTACAGGAATTGTTCTAACCATGTTTAAAATGTTTTATGGCAATGATATTCCAAAGGATACAAGCCCGGGTGAATTAAATATTCCGGGAGTTTTTGTGATTGTTGGACTTTTAGTGATTATAACAGCTACGGGTCTTTATATACCAAATGAGTTGAGAGAGCTCATTGATAATGCTGTAAAAATAATTATTGGAGGATAAACTTTTAATGGACACTGAAATAAATATAAAACTAATGGAAATCTTTTCTGATGATATTATTAAAAGGTTGACTTGCAACTCTAATGAACTTTATATCACGATTAACCCTTCTAAAATATTGGAAGTTTCCAACTATATTAATAGTGAAATGGGTTACCCTCTGGTTTTAATGTTTGCCAATGACGAAACCGGCTTAGGCGAGAATTTTGCAATCTATTATGTCTTTGCGGACAGAGAAAGAGGGCTGTTTTTAACTATTAAAACCTTAATTGACCCGGCAAAAATGACCTTTAAATCAATCACCGGAGAGGTTCATGCAGCGGCACGTTATGAGCGTGAAATCAAGGATTTATTTGGGCTGACTCCGGTAGGACATCCCAATCCAAAAAGACTGGTGTTTCACGGCAACTGGCCGGATGAGGCATTTCCCATGCGTAAATCCTTTGATTTGAAACACAAGCCCGATTTAGCCAGAGAAACAATAAATTTTGCTAAAGTGCTCAGTGAAGGTGTTTATGAGATTCCGGTAGGTCCGGTTCATGCAGGTATTATAGAACCCGGGCATTTCAGATTCAGTGTTGCAGGTGAACCCATCATTAATCTTGAAGCACAATTATATTTTGTACACAAGGGCATTGAAAAAATGTGCGAGGGACAGAGCATTGAAAAGTGTTTGTATGTGTCTGAGCGCATATCCGGGGATGAAAGCTTTACAAACTCAGTTGCCTATTGTCAGGCCATTGAAAAGATTGCAAAGATCAAAATTCCGGAAAGAGCCGAATTTACCCGGGTTATTTTTGCGGAGCTTGAACGGCTGACAAACCACCTGGGAGACCTAGGAGGAATATGCACGGATGTGGCCTATGGCTTTGCTGCCTATCAATTTAGAATGATGAAAGGCTGGGCTTATTTAATTGCAGATGAACTCTGCGGTATGCGGTTTTTAAGAAGTGTGAACAAACCTGGCGGAGTAAAAAAAGATTTTATTGCCGGCAAGGAACTGAAACTCATCGAAGATCTGAAAAGAATAAGAACGGAGTTTAAGGACACGGTTGAAATCATCAAATCAAACACGCTGTTCATTGACAGAGTCGAAAACACCGGAATACTGAGTAAAAAAATTGCCACCGATCTAAATGCTGTAGGACCTGCGGCACGGGGATCCGGAATTTGTTATGATGTTCGGAAATCTTTTTCAAATGCGGCTTACAGGCAACTTGAATTTAAAATACCAAAGCATAACAATGGGGATGTTAACTGCAGAATCAATGTAAAAATAGAAGAGTGTTATCAAGCCATTGATTTAATACTGCAAGCCATTGAAATAATGCCAAAAGGCAGTGTTATTGAGCCTATTCACCGGGTAGAGCCTTACCAGTTCGCTTTTGGTATCACAGAGTCACCAAGAGGAGAAAACATCCACTGGGTGATGACAGGCGAAAATAACACACTGTTCCGGTACAAAATAAGAACACCATCATTTTGCAACTGGCCGGCATTGTGCCATGCCGTAAAGGGCAATATTGTACCTGATTTTCCCCTTATTAATAAGAGTTTTAATTTGTCATATGCTGGAAATGATTTATAAAGGAGGACAAAATGTTTAAAATAATCAAGAAAATACTAAAGTACCCAAGACTGACACAAAATTATCCCAAATATCCTCTTAAATCAATTCCGTTTATAGGCAAACCAGAAATTGATTTAGAAAAATGTACTCGATGTGGGGAGTGTGTGAAACGTTGCCCTTCAAATGCCATTGTGTTGGATAAAGAAGCAAAAGACATTGGCATCAATTATGATGACTGTGTATTCTGTAGTTTATGTGAAGAAGTTTGCCCGGTTGGGGCAGCACAAATGACATCAAAGTTTGAACTTGCGCAAAAAAATAGAAACGACCTCAGGAAGAGTCCAATCATCATTGAAGAAAGCCGGTTTTTAGATCAATCATACGAATTAGTGTGCAGTGAGCTAAGGACAAATATTAGGAAGACCTTCGGAAGAAGTCTTCATATAAGAGAGGTGGATGCAGGGTCCTGCAACGGCTGTGACAGTGAAATCAACGCTTTGAGCAACCCGTTTAACGATATTGAACGATTGGGAATTAATTTTGTAGCATCGCCAAGGCATGCAGATATGCTGTTGGTTACAGGTACAGGAACAAGAAATATGCAACGGGCACTGGTTAAGACATACAACGCAACCCCTGATCCAAAGCTTGTGGTTGCGGTCGGCGCCTGCGCCTGCAGCGGGGGAATATTTAAAGATACCTATGCCACAGGCAACGGCATTGACTGCATTGTTCCAGTTGACGTCTATATCCCCGGCTGTCCGCCAAGGCCCCAGGCCATAATTTACGGTATATTAAAAGCCCTGGACAGAGTTTAACCAAGTAATATTTTGAATAAAAAATCAGCCCGGCAACTCACGACTTAGGTCATGAGTTGCCGGGCTGTTATTATATTTAAATAAATTTTTGATTTTACATTCGTTGTGTGGCATCCAGCGCCAATGCCGAACGCAGGCATTCATCCACGAACATGGTCAGTTGGAAACACAAAGGGCTTCCTTTCATTTTTTCAGAAGCGTAGCTTAAGCCGTTTGTTTTCTCGTCCAAAAGAGGATGGTCTATCTGCTGGGGATCTCCAAGCAAAACAACCTTTGTGCCTTTACCGACCCGGGTGATTATGCCTTTAACCTGTTTTGGAGTAAGGTTCTGGGCTTCATCGATAATTAAATAGGTATGGGTAATCGAACGCCCTCTGATAAAGTTCATCGCTTCTGCAGCAATGACGCCATGTTCAAAAAGTTCTTCGATTTTGCGATGGGCTTCAACCTCATTTTGAAATCGCGATTTATCGCTGCGGTCCATTAAAACCTCTAAATTGTCAATGATGGGGCGTAATAACGGGGCAATCTTTTCCTGTTCGCTCCCAGGCAAGAAGCCAATATCATCATCAAACTGCACGTTTGGACGGGTAATTAAAATTTTACGATAGCTTCTTAAATCCGGGTCCAGAGTCTGATCCAACCCTGCCGCCAAAGAATAAAAAGTTTTTGCCGTTCCGGCAGGGCCTTTGACAATGACCAGGGGCGCTGTTTTTGCATCCTGCATTAAAGCTTCCTGCAAAAAACGCTGGCCGACGTTTTTAGGTTTCACGCCAAATGGTTCCTGATTTGAGCTTTTTAAGGCTACGATTTTTTTCCCGTCAAACCGGCCAAGCAATGTTTTCTTTTCCTTTGATTCTGAATGTATGATAAAAAATTGATTGTTTTCGGGTGATATATCACATTTATTTCTACCGTCCATCACATAGAGTTCTTCAGGTAAAATTCCTTTTTTTTTGAATTCATCCATTATTGCATCTGGAGCATAGACTTCCATTCTACCGGTATACTGTTCTTTAAATACAGGGGACTGTTCAGCGGTAAAATCCTCGGTTGGAATAGTAAGCATTTGAGCTTTGAGCCGTACAATGATGTCTTTAGTAACAAGAATAACCGGTTCGTCTTGATTGATCAGACCTTTGCATACTTTCAAGATCCGATTATCATTGGTATCATTTTTAAAGCCGTAGGGAAGTTCAACTGAGGCAAAATTTGCTTCAATTTTAATGATGCCACCTGTTTCAAGCGGTACACCCTCAAATAAATTCCCGATTTGTCTTAAACCCTCTAAAAATCGAATCGATTGCCTTGCATTGGCACCACGTTCACCATCATCGTTTTTAAGTTTGTCCAGATCTTCCAATACAGCTATTGGAAGTACGATTTTGTTGTCTTCAAAGGACAACAATGCGTAAGGAGACTGGATTAACACATTAGTATCAAGAACATACGTTTTTTGCATAAAAACCTCCATAAAGTCTGTTTTATGTTTTTTGTTCCATTTTAACTTTACCATAAAAAAGGAAATGAAATGTTGGCTGCATGTTAAATTTACTCAAGTATATTTTCATAAATACTTGAGTTAGCATAAAAGGGCAAAAGAATACAGAATAACGAGTTCAAAATTAATAATATTGACAACGAGATCACTTGTGGATAGAATTAGAGTCAGTTATCGATAAAGAGAGTGTAAAAAATTTAAATGTTAAGATTTAACTGTACAGGTAAAATAAAAAATAAGGGGGATATGAAATGTTAAACATTGCTTCGCGTATTGATAAACTGCCAATGACGCCTATGCTAAAGAAAATTCTTCTCTTGACTGGTATTGGCTGGATGTTCGATGCTATGGATCAGGGGATGATATCCGGGGTTATGGCTGCCATAGGGACAGAGTGGGCCCTGAGCATCACTCAGTTAGGCCTTCTTGGCAGTATAGGACTGTTGGGAATGGGCTTAGGAGCTGGATTATCAGGTATGGCGGCGGACAAATGGGGAAGAAGAACCGTCATTATGTGGACTTTAATTATTTATGGCGTAGGAAGCGTACTTTCCGGCTTTGCTGTTAATTTCACCATGCTTTTAATATTGAGATTTATAACCGGCTTTGGCCTTGGCGGTGAATTACCGGCTGCGTCCACTTTAGTCAGTGAGTACTCACCAACGAGAATACGTGGTCGAAATGTTATTATTTTAGAAAGCTTTTGGGCCTGGGGCTGGATTGTAGCTGCACTTATTGCTTATTTGCTTATTCCGGTTTACGGTTGGAGAATGGCTTTTTTTATCGGTGGCGTACCGGCACTATTTGCTGCTTATTTAAGACAGGCTGTTCCTGAATCCCCACGTTTCCTGGAGTCAGTCGGAAAAATCAAAGAAGCGGATGATTTAGTCAGCAAAATGGAAAAACAGGCAGGGATCAGGGATCAGTCTGTAGACCACTCCACACCATTACAAAACCAAGTCAATAAAGTGCGCATATCATTTCTGGATTTGTGGTCAAAAAAATATGTCAGAACCACAATAGTCTTGTGGGTGATCTGGTTTGGAATCAATTTCGGTTATTACGGTTTTGTTTTATGGACACCGACCCTGTTGGTGGCCAAAGGTTTTACTCTGGCAAAAAGCTTTGAATTCACACTCATTATGTGTTTGGCGCAGCTGCCGGGATATTTCAGTGCGGCATATCTGGTCGAACGGGTTGGACGAAAAAAGGTATTAGCCATTTACTTTGCCGGTACAGCATTGGCAGCCTGGTTGTTTGGGCATGCCGGAAGTATCAGTGAAGTTTTAATATTTGGCTGTTTACTTTACTTCTTTAGTCTGGGAGCATGGGGATGTGTTTATGCCTATACTCCAGAAGTATATCCCACCGCTTTCAGAGCCAGCGGTTCAGGTTGGGCAGCGGCTTTCGGCCGGATTGGCGCGTTTATTGCACCGTTTATCGTACCGGTTATTTATAAGTTTTATGGAACAGAAACGGGTTATACCTACGTCTTTATCATGCTGACAGGAGTATTTGCAGTGGTTGCTCTGGTTGTAGCACTCTTTGGAAGAGAAACCATGGGCTTATCGCTGGAAGAAATTTGCGATAGTTAAAAATTCATACAAAATTTCAAAGTATTGGCTACGAATGAAAATCAACGACAGGGCTCGGAATTTAACCTGGCTCCTGGCGTTTTTTTATTTTAATAACTTTTCTGATATTTTCAAGACCGTCATGTGGTAATGTTTTTAAAAATAAAAATTAATGGGTATATAGTAATTGAGTTATTATAAAGTTAAATCCATATTAAACAAATTAGCTGAAAACATCCAGAGAGAAGAAAACAAAAATTGATTTTACTCCAGGCTCATAAAAGAAAGGATCTATATGCTTACATTCGACATATCAAACCATTATAAAGGAATTGGAGTTTCTCATGGACTTGATCGGGGACTTCTAGTGTATAGTGACGATAATTTGCTATTGGAAGAGGGAATGGGCCTTGGGGCCTGTGCGTTACAAACAGATGGATATACCTATTTCACATCAATAAAAAGCATTAAAAAAGTGAAAGATTCGTTTGAGGTGGAATGCACCATAGACAAGAAACTTGTATGGGAAGTATTAGGGATCAAATCCAACTTTTTTACAAGAATCCTGGAAGATATGACCACAAACATCTATATGAAGCAAGAGAAAAGACAAAAGAAAATCCTTAGGCAAGGAGACCTTTTACGCAAGCTTTTCAACGTGAAAGCGTGTTTTGTCAATGTTTCGAGTCATGGAAAAGTCATGATCACATATAAAGTAGGCGACAACGAGATATTGGTGGATTTAAGCTGTGAAACAGAAAAAACCGGAAACAAGTTGTTTGTGATGAACGAACTGGGAGGAAGCATATTTGACAAGGGCATCATAAATGACGAATTGACAGCGTCACCAACAGGATGGCAGAAAATCGAGAGACCATGTGAACTTTACAGCCCCAGTCTTGCACTGGCATTTACGCTTATTGAAACACATGTTCCGAAAAATGTCCAGAGCACTTTATACTGGGGCAGGGAGTTTGCCAGCAATAATTATTGCTGGGCTGGATTTGAAAGCGAGATTTTATGCGATTCAAGCAAATTTATAAATTACAGATATTCGATAAAATTCAGAGAGGTTGCGAAATGAAAATGAAAAGGGTTATGCTGGTGTATCCATACTTTTATACGGGAATAATAAAAGACCAGCTTTTTACGCCAATTGGCATAGGCATCCTTTCTGCGGTGTTAAAGCAAAATGGAATAGATGTGATGAAGCTGGACTGTACCTTTCTGACAGAGGAAGAGGCAATTGATAAAGCAGCAAAGTATAAGCCGGACATTACCGGTATCTATGTGATGACGACGCTTGCAAAAAATGCATTAGGATTACTCGAGAAGTTAAGAGAAGTTAATCCGAAGAGTATTTATACAGTAGGAGGGCCTTTGCCTTCGCTTTATCCTGGAAAGTTTGCAAAGAAATTCGATTATGTGTTCAAAGGAGAAGCCGCTAAAAGCTTCCCTGATTTTTGCCGGGATTTTTTCAATGCTGCAAACAGAATTGAATTCCTGGAAGAGATTAAGACATCAAAATATTTGGGAATAGTCAGCAGTCAAATGGGAATTGCGGATTCTACAGTTATGCATCTTACCAAGAAAGAAATTGATGCATGCCCAACTCCTGACAGAGAGGGATTTGACCATGAAAAGTACCAGGAATTATGTTATGAATGCACCGGTACAAAAAGAGCTTCTATTATGATGACTTACGGCTGTCCGTTTTCGTGTGATTTCTGCTCCAAACCCATCTTTGGCAATGAGGTCAGATTCAGAAATCTCGACAGGATTTTTGAAGAAATAAGAGATATCATTTCTTACGGCTATGACTCGCTTTGGATTGCAGATGATCTTTTCACTCTTGATCCAGAATTTTTAAAAAGCTTTTGCACAAGACTTATAGAAGAAGACTTGAAAATTTCCTGGAGCTGCCTTTCAAGAGTTGACAGTGTAACAGATGACATTGTTAAGGTGATGAAAAACGCAGGCTGCAACAAAGTGTACTTTGGGATAGAATCTGGAAACGACGATGTTTTAAAGCTCATGAATAAGAAAATTGATATAGCAAAAGTAAGAAAAGGAGTAGAAGTCTTCAATAATAATGGCATAGACTGTGCCGGATTTTTTATTGTCGGTTATCCTGGGGAAACCATCAAAACAATAGAAGAAACATTCGAGTTTGCATTGTCCCTGGGCCTTGATGAAAGTTCATTTAACGTTCCTTATCCATTGCCCGGCTCGAAGCTTTACGAAAGAGTGTCGGGTGTCAGTGATGATGACTGGACGATTGAAAATGAAACACGATTTTTATACAAAAGCGAATTCGATGAAAAATGGCTAACGAAGAGAATCCAGGAAACCCATGAGACAATGAAGCAATTGAAACAATTAAAGCCAGGATTGGAAATACCATGACCCACTAGGGCGGAGCAGCCACTGTGTTCATAAAGAGCCACTATTACAGAAGGCGGTAACGGACATGGATAATAATGAAATAATTTATCAACGACTATGGAATCAATTGATTTCGAAACCAGAGTTTAAGACCCCTGCAGAAGTGGTTTCATGGCTTGGCGCAATCCAGGCACAGAATTATGCCAGTGCCAAATGGTCAATCGGTGCCCGGAACCCTGAGATTACCAATGCTGATGTGGAACAGGCAATTATTGATAAAACAGTCATTCGAACATGGTTGATGCGGGGTACACTTCATTTTGTAGCAAAAGATGATATTCATTGGATGCTGGAATTGCTTACCCCCAAACTAATTGCAAGGAGTGCGCTTCGTTATCGGCAGCTTGATCTTGACAATCCAACATTTGAGAAAAGCAAGGAAGTTTTTTATAGAGAATTGATGGTTGCCAAGCAGTTGACAAGGCATGAAATGGTTTTAGCACTTGAAAAAGCAAAGATTTCTACATCTGGACAGAGAGGTTATCATTTACTGGCACGAGCCGCACAGGATGGTTTGATTTGCTTCGGACCGCAACGAGGGAAGCAGCAAACTTTTGTGCTTCTTGATGAATGGGTTTCAGATGCTAAATCCATGGAACCCAGTCTTGCACTTTCAGAGCTTGCATTAAGGTATTTTACAAGTCTTGGTCCAGCCACATTGAAAGATTTTGTATGGTGGTCCGGACTGAAAGTTTCTGATGCAAAGCAGGGACTTAGTGCAATTTCATCCAGACTTAAAAGTGAAGAGATTAAAGGTCGGATTTACTGGATGCCTTCATATCAGGAGAATACCCGGGAAAGCTTTTCGAAAACACATTTACTTCCAGGTTAGGATGAGTATCTCCTCGGTTACAAAGACCGTGGGGCTGTGGTTGATAAACAGAATGGCGCAAAAATATCTCCTGGTAATAATGGGGTATTCAATCCAACCATTGTTATCAATGGTCGGGTAGCCGGGATATGGAAGACGCATTTAAAAAAAGATGTGTTATCTATTACGTCCTATCCCTTTGTTCCATTTACCGAATTAGAAAAAGGTGCATTTATTAAAGCTGGAGAGAAATACGGAAAATTTCTTGGGAAATCGGTTATTATTTCCTATTAGTCCTACCTATTATGCAGTATATTTTGAAGATCCCTGCGGGAATAAGTACGAAATGGTCCACCGTCTAAGCTAACAATGTTTTGATAAACAGTCAACCAGTTGTTCAATGCCTTGACAAGGAATTTAGAATTTAATGAATTGAATCAAGTGTTCAAGCGAATAAAGCCATGTATTTAGGCATTTATAGGTATTTTCAAGTCAGCTTGTTGATCAATTAGTTGACAATCAATTGACTGCTATTTAACTTGAGAATCTAAACATTTATGTTAGGAAAAAATGTTGCTAAAGGTGTGATATCAAAATAGATCAAAACTCCTTTTTTATACATGATCAAAAAAGATGAAAAACAGTTACTATAATTATAGAACCTCTATATAATAGAAGGTGTTCTGGTTTGATTTACAGTGTTATGGAAGGAAATAAAATGAAATATTATGAAACAGAAATTAAGGATTTTAGAATACGGGTTGCAGAAGAAACAGATGTAAGCCTGATATTAGATTTTATTCGAGAATTAGCTGATTATGAAAACTTATCAAATGAAGTTGCTGCAAGTAAGGATGTTTTATTGGATTCATTATTTGTGAAACATCAGGCGGAAGTGATTATCGCAGAGTACAAAGAAAAACCTGTCGGTTTTGCAACGTATTTTTTTAGTTTTTCAACGTTTCTCGGGAAAGCAAATTTATACATAGAGGATCTTTATATTAAAAAAGAATTTCGCAGATTTGGATTGGGTAAAGCCATATTTTCCTGTTTGGCCAGAATTGCTGAAGAACGAAATTGTGAACGATTGGATTGGTCGTGCCTGGATTGGAATGAACCATCCATTAAATTCTATAAAAAGATGGGGGCTAAACCGGTAACCGATTGGACAGCATTTCGGGTTGAAGGGGAAGCCTTAGATAATTTATCGCGAATGAAATAATGTTTATTTTGAGGGCGTTTAATGTGATTAAGTTACTGTCAATTTTTTTTATTTCGATATAATTAGGTTATAGATTAAAATTTAAAGAAATAAGGAGATAATAAAATGAGCGTACTTACAATCACAAAAGATAATTTTGAAGTAGAGGTTATGCAATCAGATAAACCGGTTTTACTGGATTTTTGGGCACCATGGTGCGGACCCTGTAAAATGGTTTCACCGGTTGTGGATGAAATAGGGGAAGAGGTAACCCATGCCAAGGTTGGTAAAATCAATGTGGATGAACAGCCGGAACTTGCAGCTCAATTTAAGGTCATGAGCATACCGACCCTTGCAGTTATTAAGGATGGCAAGTTGGTACAAAAATCAGTAGGCGCTAAACCAAAGGCGGATATTCTAGATATGCTAAAGGTATAAAAAATAGTGGCAGACTCACAAGGGTCTGCTTTTTTTTATGTTAATTTTCCAAGACGGTTTTTATCAATAACATTAACAACACCTCTTGATAGTTTTACTAAACCTTCCTTTTCAAAATATTTTAACATGCGAGAAACAACTTCTCTTGCTGAGCCCACATATTTCGCAATTTGCTCGTGGGTAAGAGCTATGGAATCCGTGCCATTTCGTGAGAGTTCATCCAATAAAAAAAGGGCAAGTCGTTTATCAAAGCTCATGAAAAGAATTTGCTGCATTGCCCACATTACATCAGAAAACCGATCTGTAGCTAACTTGTAAGAAAAGTTTTCTGCATAAATATTGGCATTGCTTATCTGTTGAAAAATTGATGAATTAATGAGAAGGACTTCACTGTCGGCGGCTGCATCAATAAGGACCTCAAAAGTAATGTTTTTTAAGATGCAAGAAGCAGAAAGAATGCAGATATCACCTGTAGTGAGTCGATAAAGTGTAATTTCTCGACCGTCCTCAGAGAGGATATACGTCCGAAGTTCACCGCTTTTAACAAGCAGGACACCGATACAATCATTCTCCCCACTGTGAATATTTTCACCGTGCCCATATTTTACAGACATGACATTACCTAAAATCAGGGATTGTTGTTGGGGGGTTAATCGATTCCAAAATGTAAAAGCTGATTCAATAAATGCAATATCCTTTTGAGTCACCATTTTTCGCTGACCTCTCTTTTTGAATTGTTCTTTAGTATATCATAACCCTTCTTTGATTAAAACATATGGAGGAGGGTAAATATAATAGTGTTTTAATGTGATTTTTGAGTTAAAAAACGGACAAAAATGATATAATTGAATTTTGTTAATATGAAAGGGGAATTCTGATGGATGAGGATATAAAAAAGAATCTTGAATTAAGGAAGCTTGAGCCAAAAGATTTAACTCAATTTAATGATATTCTGAGATATGCATTTCAGGTAACAGATGAACGACTCTTAAAAGTGGGATGGAAACATGACGAAATTAAACGTTCAAAATTTCCAATATTAGAAAAAGCAGAGGTTTTGGGTTGGTTTGAAGAAGAAAGATTGGCTGCTCAAATTGCCGTATATCCCCTTCAGATTAATATTTGTGGGAGCATTTACGATATGGGCTACATTACCGGTGTCGCCACCTATCCTGAATATATGGGATTAGGTTTAATGTCAGGATTAATGAAAAAAAGTTTAGAAAATATGCAGGAGCGAAAACAAAGCATTTCTTTTTTATTTCCTTATTCCATACCGTTGTACCGTCATAAAGGATGGGAAGTGGTATCAGATAAAATGACGTATCGCATCCGTGATGACCAGTTACCCACAGATATTGACGTATCAGGCAGAATAAGAAGGGTTTCGGAAGATAGTGAGGATTTAATTAATCTACACGATGCTTATGCAAAAAAAACTCATGGCTGTCTTGTTAGAACTGAGTTGGTGTGGGAAGAATACTGGCGTTGGGATGTAGAGGATGTCACCGTTGCTATTTATTATAGTGAAGATGATGAGCCACTTGGTTATCTGGTGTACCTTATCGAAAATGATGTTTTTCATGTTAAAGAGATGGTCTACTTAAAACAGGAGGCGAGAAAAGGGTTGTGGGGTTATATTGCGGCCCATGAATCCATGATTAATGAAGTGGTTGGAAATAATTATAATAATCATACTGTTTCTTTCTTATTCGGAGACAGTGATATGAAGGAGACGATTCGACCTTATATTATGGCGAGAATTGTGGATTTCGAGGAGTTTATAAAACAGTATCATTTTGCTGACATAGAAATCAATGATTCGGTAACCTTTGAGGTCTCAGATTCGGTGTTGGAATTGAATAATAAAAGCTTTACTATTGGGTTTAAAAATGGGGAGGAGCCGATTTTAAGGTCTCGGCCATCAGAAAACCGAGTTAAGTTGGAGATCGGTATATTAACCACTATGCTATTGGGCTATGAGCGACCAACTTATTTGCAAAAAATTGAACGCATTGAAGCCGATAAAAAAACGGTTGCAATATTAGAAAGCATTATTCCAAACGATAAGGTATATTTTTCTGATTACATTTAAAATAAGTAAAAAACAAAATAAAAGCGGTTCGGGAAATTCCCAACCGCTTTTATTTTGTTTAAAGTCTTTGTTTCTCTTTCAATAGTGTCAACTTTTTATTTTTTTATTGAATCAATTCCTGAAATGAGTGCTTCCTTATTAATTGCGCCTTGGTTCGAAGAGACAATGTTGCCATCCGAATCAATGAAAAGTGTGGTGGGAATGGCTGAAATCTTGTAAGCACTGCCAGCCTCCTGGTCATTGTCGAAATATATCGGGAAGCTAAAGCCCTGATCATCGACATATTGCTGACCCTTTGCCTGGGTTTCCCGCTGACCATCAACCTGGTCGATCATTAAAAATACAATGTCATTTTTTGAATCGGCATAGACTTCGTTAAAAATCGGCATTTCAGCTTTGCAGGGAGGACACCAGGAAGCCCAAAAATTCAGAACGACCGGTTGTCCGGCAAAGTCGGACAACTTTACTTGGTTGCCCTGGGCATCAAAGACGGTGAAGTCAGGTGCTGGAATTTTTTTAACTTCTTGTTGAGATGTGCTTTTTCCCGCCAGGTTTTCATTATTTGTCTTATAGTTACTTGACAAAGCAGCATATGCAAAATATGCAATGCCGAGAAAGGCTGCAAACAGAATAATGCCTAAAATTGTTTTTGATTTCGTATTCATAAGTTTCTCCTAAAAAGTAAGTAGGGATAGAAAATATCCCATAAGTCCTGTTGCCATCATTAAACCAATGATAACAAGGAAACCACCTGAAATTAAATTAATAACCCGATAGTGGTTCTTGATAAAATCAAAAGTCGACTTCAATTCGTCGATTAAAATGGCGCTGGCAATAAAAGGAATACCCAGTCCCAAAGAAAAGCATAAAAGCATGAGGATTCCTTTCAGGCTTTCACCGCTTGAAGCAGCAAGCATTAAAGCCGATCCTAAAAATGCGCCGACACAAGGCGTCCAACCAATTGAAAACACCACACCAAATACCAGTGAAGAGAAAAATCCTACTTTAAATGGCTTCATATGCAATTGCCGGTTTTTATTAATCAACGGAATCCGAATGATCTCCATAAAATTGAGGCCAAAAAGTATGACGATGATCCCAGTTAATATATTTACAACCGTGTTGTATGCCCATAAAAATCTTCCAATTGCTCCGGCAAATGCGCCCAGCAATATAAACACAAGGGTAAAACCTAAGACAAAGCCAATAGCATTAATAACCGCTGATTTCCTATTGCTATCACTGGTCTGGCCTGCAAAATACGAAATGTAGATTGGGAGCATCGGCAGCAGACAGGGTGAAATGAATGTAATGATGCCTTCCAAAAATGATATGAGATAATCCATGCCAGCAACCTTTCAATGAGTTTTCTGTTCCAGTACATGTGCTTGGTTATTTATATCATTGTTATCTTTATTATTCGCTATATCTTTTTAAAGATCACTGTTCTATTTTTTTCATTTGAAGACTTGTCTTTCACTTCAAAACCATAAGCTCAATAGTTGAATAATAAGCAGGGTTGTATTACAATGGAAAGGAAATTAATAAATCCACAAAGAATTGATTTAGAATTCTCTTATTGTTTATAATTGTTTATAGATGAGCCTGATTAATTAAAGACTGATTTTCACCCAAGAATATTCAATTTGTAATATACGATAATTTCATAAAAACTATTGCAATTAAATAATTAACAGGTATAATAAAGAGCAGACTATGTATATACAAGTACTAACATTTAATTTTTAGCACTTGATATTGGTGGGTTATAATTATTGTAGGGAATTTTATCATTAGTAAACTACAATAATCCATTTATTGTAGTAGTAAAATATTTTCCAGGAGGTGGCTAAAGTTATGAGAAAAGAGGAGGTCGGTATAGTAGTTGAAATCAATGGAAATAAAGCAAAAGTCAGGGCTAGCAGACATGGAGATTGTGAAAACTGTGGTGTCTGCGATGGTGACAATGCCATAATGTTGGAAGTTGAAAACTCGCTTTCAGCTAAGCCGGGACAAAAGGTAGCTTTTGTAATACCGGAAGCTAACATGCTCCAAGCGGCATTTGTGGTATATATACTGCCACTTATTGCATTATTTGTCGGAGCATTTATTGGATGGTTTATTGCCAATAAATTTGGGCAACCTTTGATTCCATTTGAAATAGTTGGTGGAATATTAGTTTTTATTTTATCAATAGTTTATGTAAGATTATATGATAGTGCTGCGAGAAAAAACCATAGAATGCAGCCAAGGATAACCAAAATATTATCTGACTAATTGATTTATTCAGTCCAATATTTTTGATTATATCTTTTGACGGATTTTAATAAATTAAAGAGAGGATTTAAAAAATGACAAATAGTTTTCGCGGTGGAGTGCATCCAAACGGTAGCAAGAGTTATACCGCTAGTAAACCCATAGAAATTGCACCTTTGCCAAGTAAGGTAATCATTCCTTTAAGACAGCATATTGGTGCGCCTGCCATATCGATAGTGAATAAAGGCGACTTAGTAAAAAAAGGACAAGTCATTGGGACCAGTGAGGCATTTGTTTCCAGTAATGTCCATGCATCCATGTCTGGAAAAGTTATTGATGTAGCCGATTATCCTCATCCAGTATTTGGAACGTGTCTTGCAATTGTGATTGAAAACGACGGCAAAGATGAATGGTTAGAAGGTATTCCCTTAAAACGTGATTGGAAGAGTTTGGACCAAAACATGATTCGTAACATTATTAAAGAAGCAGGAATCGTTGGAATGGGTGGAGCAACCTTCCCGACACATGTTAAAATATCCCCACCACCAGAGAAAAAGATTGATCTGCTTATTTTAAATGCTGCGGAATGTGAACCTTATTTAACAGCTGATCATCGAATGATGCTTGAAGAATCAGATCGCATTGTAACAGGCGTTAAAATAATGATGAAAGTACTTGGCGTTACCAAAGGTTATGTTGGAATTGAAGATAACAAGAAAGACGCTATTGAAGTAATGAAAAAAGCTTTTAAAGGGTCTGGGGTGGAAGTCATAGCACTGCCAACAAAGTATCCTCAAGGTGCTGAAAAAATGTTAATTAAAGTACTCACCGGCAAAGAGGTACCATCTGGCGGACTGCCAATGGATGTTGGGGTTGTTGTTCAAAACGTCGGTACCGTAGCAGCAGTATGTGATGCTGTAACCCAGGGAATTCCACTTATTCAGAGAGTTGTTACGATCAGTGGTAAAGCTGTAAAAGAGCCTAAAAATCTATTGGTTAGAATAGGAACAACATTTAAGGATGCCATTGATTTTTGTGGAGGTCTGGTAAGCAGGCCTGAGAAAATTATTATGGGTGGCCCCATGATGGGAATGGCCCAGGCAAGTCTGGACATTCCAATTATAAAAGGGGTATCCGGGATACTTGCGCTGGCTGAAGGAGAAGCAAACACGGGCACGGAATCACCATGTATACGATGTGGAAGCTGTCTCAAAGCCTGTCCGATGGGATTAAATCCCAGTATGCTTAGTATTTTAGGAGAACGGAATTTTTATGAAGAAGCAATCGAAGATTGCAGTCTTCTTGATTGTGTTGAATGCGGAAGCTGTGTGTATGTCTGTCCGGCAAAACGAAATATAGTTCAATACATAAAAGATAGTAAAGCACAAAATATTGCCGCAAACGCTGCAAAAAAATAGGAGGTGAGTTATAATGGCAGAAGTAGAATTAAAAGAAAAATTATTTGATGTATCTGTATCACCACATATCCGTTCAAAGGAATCAATTGCAAAGATCATGTGGACTGTAAACTTAACTTTAGCTCCGGCTGCATTGTTTGGAGCATATAATTTTGGTATTAACGCGTTCATTATTATTGTAGTAGGTATTTTGTCTGCTGTACTTTTTGAATATTTGGTAGAAATAATAAGAAAAAAACCGATTACCATCAGCGATGGCAGTGCCGTTTTAACAGGTTTATTACTGGCAATGTGTTTACCCCCAACAATTCCATTCTATATGGCGGCAGTCGGTTCTTTCATTGGAGTCGTCGTTGCAAAACATGCCATGGGCGGGTTAGGGTACAATATCTTCAACCCTGCACATATTGGAAGAGCGGCGTTAATGGTTTCATGGCCAGTAGCGATGACAACCTGGAGTGCAATGACCACAAAGATTGACGTTGTCAGTGCTGCAACACCACTTAATATACTGAAGCAACAAGGCTATTCAGCATTAATTGATACTTTCGGTGGAGCATCTAACATGTATCAGTCACTACTCATTGGAACGCGTAATGGCAGTATCGGTGAAACTTCCACAATTCTATTGGTTTTAGGTGGACTATTTTTAATTTATAAGGGTTACATTAACTGGCAGGTGCCTGTTGTTATGATAGGGACTGTTGGTGTTTTAACCTGGATCTTTGGACCAGCGGGTTTCTTTACCGGAGATCCACTTTTTCATATGATGGCAGGGGGTTTAATCATTGGAGCATTCTTTATGGCTACAGATATGGTTACCATACCAATTACCGTAAAAGGACAAATAGTATTTGCCTTGGGTGTTGGGTTGTTAACAACCTTAATAAGGCTAAAAGGCGGCTATCCTGAAGGGGTTTGTTATGCAATATTATTAATGAACAGTGTTACACCTCTGATTGACCGTTTTTTTCAACCCGTTAAATTTGGTACCAAGGGGGTAATTAAAGATGTCGGCTGATCATACTAAAAAAGAATATTCTATTTTTGCGATAGCATTAAACTTAATGTTAGCTTGTTTTGTATCCGGTTTGGTTATTGCGACCACATATTTTTTCACAGCACCTTTAGCTTTAGAAAAAGCTGCCATTACAAAGACCCAAGTTATGAAAACACTGGTAACTGAGGCGGATACCTTTACACCTATTGACGGTAAAACCGATTGGTTTACTGCATCTAAGAGTGGACAAACCATTGCTTTAGTAGTCCCTGGAGAATCAAAGGGATATGGCGGTAAAATAACAATGCTTGTTGCTGTTTCTCCTGAGGGAAAAGTTATGAATTTTGAAATATTAAAGGCCAATGAAACGCCGGGTCTTGGCGATGGTGCTAACAAAGAACCATTTAAAAAGCAGTTTACTGACAAAAATTCAGAAGCCTTGATAGTAACAAAAGATCCTTCAAACACAAAAAATATTCAGGCGATGACTGGAGCTACAATTTCCTCAAAAGCTGTAACTTTAGGCGTTAAGGGAGCTGTGGATGAAGTTGTACAGTTTGAGGGAGGTAAATAATATGAAAAATATATGGAACATATATAAAAAAGGTCTTATTGCAGAAAATCCAATCTTTGTTCTGGCACTTAGCCTATGTCCCGCTTTGGCTGTTACAGCTTCAGTGATAACGTCTATAACGATGGGGCTTTCAGTTATGTTTGTTATTACTATGAATAATGTGATCGTTTCACTAACCAGAAAACTTGTGAACCCAAAAGTACGGGTACCTGTTTATATCACATCAATCGCAACCATCGTTACTGTTGTGCAATTGTTGCTTCAGGCCTTTTCGCCTGTGTTATATAAAGCACTGGGTATATATCTTGCATTGATCGTTGTTTTTGCAATAATATTGGCAAGAGCAGAAGTATTTGCCTCAAAAAACAAAGTCATACCTTCTTTCTTTGATGGATTAGGGATGGGTTCTGGTTTTGCGATAGCACTTGTTGGCATCGGAATTATCCGAGAAGTTACGGGAGCCGGTACAATACTTGGAATACAGGTCATTGGTGACTGGTATGATCCAGCATTGATTATGATTTTGCCTGCAGGGGCATTTATCCTAATAGGATACCTATGTGCCGGGTTTAAAATGTTAACTTTGCATATGGAAAAAAAGGAAAATGAAAAAGTTAAAAGGGGTGAAGCATAATGGAATATTTAACCCTGTTTATAAGCGCAGTGGTTGTTAATAACTTTGTATTAACAAAATTCTTGGGCTTATGTATATTCTTTGGCGTATCAAAAAACTTAAATGCTTCTATCGGCATGGGTATGGCTGTTACCTCAGTCATGACTCTGAGCTCAATATTGGCATGGCTGGTTTATCATTTTGTTTTAGCACCGTTCGGTTTAACATTCATGACAACTGCTGTTTTTGTTTTGCTGATAGCAAGCTTTGTTCAGTTGCTTGAAATGATCATAAAAAAACAGGCACCGGCACTTTACAATATGTGGGGGATCTATTTATTATTAATCGCTACAAACTGTGTTGTTCTGGCAGTGCCACTTTTAAATGCTGAATCTAATTCTGCATTCTTATTCAGTGTGGTATATTCTATTGGATCCGGTTTGGGATTTGCATTAGCGATCATTCTAATGGCAAGTTTAAGAGAAAAGTTGAGATTGGCAGATGTTCCTAAATCATTAGATGGCCTTGGCATTGCCTTTATTTTAGCGGGTATGCTAGCGTTGGCGTTTCTAGGTTTTTCAGGAATGATAGGATAATAGAAAGGAGATAATCATGGAAACTGCGATACTGGTTGTAGTAGTAATGACAATTATTGGTTTGATTTTCGGTTTAATATTAGCTTTTGCTAATAAGATTTTTTCCATCGAAATCAATCCACTTATTCATATAGTAGATGACATACTTCCTAAGGGACAATGTGGTGCTTGTGGTTATGCCGGCTGTATGGCTTATGCTGAAGCAGTTGTTACAAAGGCGGATGTACCTCCGAATCTTTGTATCCCAGGCAAGAAGCCTGTAGCGGATTTGGTAGCACAATTAACAGGAAAAACACCTCTTGAAATTGAGCCAAGAATTGCCTATGTAAAATGTAATAATTCAATATTACATGCAATAAAAAAATATAACTATGTCGGAATTGAAGATTGTTTTGCTGCTAGTCTCGTTCAGGGAGGCCCTAAAGCATGTCAGTATGGATGCGTGGGTTTTGGAACCTGTGCAAGAAGCTGTCCATTTGATGCCCTTACCATGAGCGAAGATGGTTTACCGATTATAGATGAAGCTAAGTGTACAGGCTGTGGAATATGTAGTTTGGCTTGTCCAAAGCACGTTATTGGAATGCAACACATTGGAGCGCCGGTAGCAGTTCTTTGTAACTCAGCAGATAAAGGGGCAAAAGCTCGTAAACTTTGTGCAGTAGCTTGTACAGGTTGCGGACTTTGTGAAAAAAATTGTCCATATGGTGCAATTAAGATTGAAAATAATTTAGCATGGGTGGATGCAAGTATTTGTTTGGAAAAATGTAATAATCCAACCTGTTTAGCAAAATGCCCAACTGGTGCTATAGAACCTTTAACGGCTGATGCAAAAAAGATAGCATTAGTTCAAAAGGAAGCTGCAGCAAAAGCGAAAAAAGAAAAATTAGAACAAAAAGAACAGAAATAAATTCTGATTCAATGATTAAAAAGATAGTTAAGGCTGCAAAAGTTGATTGTTAAATCAGCTTTTGCAGTTTTTTTATTTTAAATATAACTGTAATTATACTGGAAATAAGCGTATCATAGAGTATGGACTAATGAAGAACACACACTATGAGGAGTGGCTATGAAAATTCAAATATCAAATATCAGTAAAAGTTTTGGGAAAAACATCATATTAAAAGACATAAATTTAGAGGCTTGCGCCGGTGAAATATTATGTTTATTGGGGCCATCAGGTGCAGGAAAAACGACGTTGATCCGCCTGATTATTGGAGCAATGAAAGCAGACGCCGGGACGATTTTAATTGATGGAAAAAGAATGCCCAATATGGTTTCAATAAGGGAGATTGGATATATGCCTCAAAATGACGCCGTGTATAATGACATCAATGGTTATGATAATTTGACGTTTTTTGGAAAAATGTATGGATTGAAAAATAAAAAATTAAAACAAAGGGTTGAGGAGATGCTGTCTCTGGTTAATCTTACCGAGGAAAAAAATAAGTTGGTTTCAAACTATTCCGGGGGAATGAAAAAGCGTCTTTCTTTGGCGATTGCTCTTTTACATGATCCGGAAATACTGATTTTAGATGAGCCCACCGTTGGAGTAGACCCTGTTTTAAGAAAAACCATTTGGGACGAGTTTGACATATTATGCGGTGCCGGGAAAACAATTATTATTTCGACACATGTCATGGATGAGGCAGGAAAATGCCAAAAGGCTGCATTAATATATGGTGGACGTTTAATTACCCATGATAGGGTTGAAACCTTAAAAGCAAAAACAAAAACAGGCAATCTTGAAGAACTATTTTTTGATGCTCTGAAAGATAGGGAAGAACAATGAACGGTCTGATAATACGCATTATAAAACAAATGCTAAATGATCGACGATCAATTGCACTTATTATACTTGCTCCGATTTTGATTTTGACTCTGATGTACCTTCTATTAGGAGACAGTTCCTATGAACCTAAAATTGGTATTGATGAGGGTTTCCCGCCAACTTTTTTATCGGCTCTGGAAGAAGAAGATGTTTCAATAATTGTGTTGCCGGAAGGTGAAGATATTAACGCAAAGCTTGAAAACAATGAAATTGATGCGATGATAACAATGGATGCCCAGGGGTTGACAATCAGAATGCTTGAGGCAGATGGCATCAAAGTAACTAAAGTTACGGATGCTTTAAAATCTGCAATGACAACCATCAATCCTGGCGCCAGTATGGGAATCACCTTCATATATGGTGATTCCAAGGCAAGCATGTTTGATAATTTAGGTTATATATTACTTGGCGTGATTTCGTTCTTTTTTGTGTTTTTATTGTCAGGGGTTTCATTTATACGTGAAAGAACCACAGGAACATTGGAACGGCTTATGCTGACGCCTATAAGGCGATATGAAGTCGTTAGCGGTTATACCCTGGGCTTCGGTATCTTTGCCGTTATTCAAAGCATTGCCGTTGTTTTATACTGCCAATACGTTCTTCATATGCAGTTCACCGGGTCTGTTTTGCTTTGTATTCTTATTATGATCCTGCTGGCATTTACCGCGGTTTCAACAGGAACCCTTATTTCTATCTTTGCAAATAATGAATTCCAGGTGGTACAGTTTATTCCGATTATTATCATTCCCCAAATATTTTTTTCGGGGCTTATTCCGTTAGACACACTACCCTATCATTTGGGAATGCTTTCCTATATTATGCCAGTTTATTATGGTTGTTCCGCACTTTATGATGTTATGTTGAAAGGTTACGGTATTGCACAAATATGGGATTATCTGGTTGCACTCCTTATATTTATCATCGTATTATCTGTGATTAATACCTTTGCACTCAAAAAGTATCGAAAGATGTGATTAAAAAAATAAAAAGGGTATATATAGAGAGATAAGAAAGACCCATCGTTAAATTAATTGATTTACGAATAATGCAAAATCTGAATTAGGAAAAAATATATTGGAGGTGTAAAATGGCAGATTTAAAAAACAAAATTGAAAATGCGAAAGATAAAGTTGTTGGAAAAGCAAAAGAAACTTTCGGAAAAGTAACTGGGAGCGAAAAGACAGAACTTAAAGGTAAGATTCAGTCCAAAAAGGCTGATTTAAAAGAACAGTTTGACGACACCAAAGAGAAGATTGCAAAAAAAATCAATGACATGGATAAAGATAAATAAACGATTCAAAAACAGTATACGGGTCTTTCCTGATATTAAACTGGATAAAAATCCAAATATAGAAAGGGTGAAAAGTCATGTTGTGGATCATTGCTGCAGTTCTCATAATCTTATGGATTCTTGGTATGGTTACCTCTTATACACTGGGAGGATTTATTCACATTCTCATTGTTATTGCTGTAATTGTAATTTTGATTAAAATAATTACAGGAAGAAGAGTACTTTAACTTCGTCTTGTTTTAAAACTGCTGGTAGTAAGTCCGGGAAGGGTCTTTGTCAATGGCATCTATGGCTTAACCAAGCCTATCGCAGGAATCTTTGAGGGCATTTTCGCTCAAGGTGCCCTTCCCAGCATTAACGCCACAGCGATTTTTGAACCTGCAACCTTGATTGCGCTGGTTGTGGTAGCCTTGATTGCCTGGATTCTGCAGAAGATTTTTTAATCCTGCTTAAGAATAATACAATCAGAAAAAACCATGAGGATGACATAAATCAATCCGTATGGTTTTCTTCTATTTAATAACTTGCAATAAATTAAGAGATTACTGTATAATGTAATTTCGAAAGTACAGAAATACTAATATACAAAAAAAAGATTTAAATTGGCCAGTTATTTCTGAGAAACATTATTTGAAATCACTAAGAAAAATAAGCCAAATATTGACAAGTTTGATGAATTGATAATTATGGATCCATACAGTATAATAAGTATGTAATTGATATCCAGGAGGTTCAATCATGTCCCATATATTAGCTAAATCCGCCTACAAAAGTTTAGAGGAGCGTTTGAACCGATTCCCCCAGGGGGCGCCGGCTTCAGATACTTTATACAAAATTCTTGCCATCCTTTTTTCAGAAAAGGAGGCTGTTCTTGTAGCCCAACTGCCCATTAAACCCTTTACAGCAAGAAAAGCTGCTGCTATCTGGCGAATGCCTGAACCGGAAGCCAGAAAGATCCTGGGCGACCTGGCATCAAGATGCATCCTCATGGATATGGAAAGCAGCAAAGAGACACGTTATCTGCTCCCCCCACCAATGGCAGGATTTCTGGAATTTTCCATGATGCGTACCAGAAATGACATCGATCAGAAGCTGCTGGCTGAGTTGTTTTATCAATACATGAATGTTGAGGAAGATTTTGTCAAGGAGCTGTTCTTCAGCACAGAAACCCGCCTCGGAAGAGTGTTCGTCAACGAAAGCGTACTTGATGTCGGGAACACCGTTCAGATCCTTGATTTTGAAAAAGCCAGCCACATTATAGAAACTGCAGAACATATGGGTATCGGCATGTGCTACTGCCGTCACAAGATGGAACATGTCGGGAAGAACTGTCATGCTCCCATTGATGATATTTGCATGACTTTCGGTGATGCCGCGGATGCATTAATTCGGCATGATTATGCCAGGAGTGTTGATGCCTCAGAGGGTATGGAAATCCTTCATAGAGCTTATGACTATAATCTGATCCAGTGCGGTGAAAACGTTCAAAATGGTGTTTCCTTTATTTGCAACTGCTGCGGCTGTTGTTGCGAGGCCCTGGTTGCCACCAAAAAATTCGGGAACCTCCATCCTGTTGAGACTTCCGGGTTTCTGCCGGTTCTGAATTCAGACACCTGTATTGGCTGCGGGAAATGTGAAAAAGCCTGTCAGATTGAAGTCATAAAAATGAAGCAATTAAACGGGGAAAAAGTTCCGGTTATTGACGAAAATGTATGCCTTGGTTGCGGTCTATGTGTCCGTGCCTGTCCGAATAAAAGTCTGCTGTTAAAAAGTACGGGAAAAAAGGTTATTACACCCTCCACATCCGTGCATCGGGTGGTACTTATGGCCATTGAAAAGGGCATGCTCCAGGAATTGATTTTTGATAACAAGGCATTATTCAGCCACAGAGCCATGGCCGCCATTCTTTCATCGATTCTCAAAATGTCGCCGATTAAAAAAGCCATGGCCAGCGAACAGATGAGATCTGTTTATTTAAGGAAACTCATCGAAAGTCAAAAAATCTGATATAAAAAAAACCGCTCTCTATTATGGGTGCTTTTTATGGTATCATTATTAAGACATTTGATACAAGGAGAAATTAAATGCCTAAAATCGGAATGAGAATAATTAAAACATGTATAGCGGTATATATCTGTTTTTTAATCTATTTGCTGCGAGGGGAACAAGGTGCTCCGTTTTATTCTGCAATCGCTGCGATTTTATGTATGCAACCTTATGTTTCAAATAGTCTGAAAGTTGCGTTAAACAGAACAATAGGAACTTTTATTGGTGGTGCAATGGGAATGTTTATTTTACTTGTTGAGCAAAGTTTTGTTCCAACAGATATGCTTGCCTTACAGTATCTTATAGTCTCCCTGGCCATTATCCCGTTGATTTACATTACGCTGCTGATAAATAAACCCACGACTTCTTTTATAGCCTGTGTCGTATTTTTGAGCATTGCCATATCTCACGGTGCTGACGTCAACCCATCGCTCTTTGCTCTTAACAGAATTCTGGATACATTAATTGGTATTTTTGTGTCTCTTGGAGTGAATGCTCTTCATTTTCCCAGAAAGAAAAACTCACGGATTCTATTTGTCAGTGATTTGGATGGGACTTTATTAAATTCACAAAATGAAATCAGTAATTATTCAAAAATAAAATTGAATAGAATGCTAAACCATGGTGCACTCATTAGTGTTAAAACAAACCGCAGCATTGCTACGCTTCTTCCGATTTTCGACGGAGTGGAACTGAATTTACCTATTATTATAATGAACGGTGCCTCGCTTTATGATTTAAAAAAGAACACATACATGCATTGCAAGGCTATAAATTATTCAATCGCCCAGGAGGTGCTAGAGGTTTTTAAACATCAGAGCGTCAATTGTTTTACCCACACCATTATTAATGATATGCTCCATATTTATTACACTAAATTAATCAATCCGGTTGATAAAGAACTCTATCGTTCAAAGAAACTTCATCCTCAGAAAAACTATATCTGCGCCGATTTGCCTAAAAATCAGGATGTGCTGTATATTATGGCAGTGGATAAACCTGAGTTAATAAAAAAACTGCATAACGAAATTACTCGCCTTCATTGTGCGTATCTCATTAAGAGCATCACCCATAAGGACGAAGAACATCCGGGGTATTATTATTTGGAAATTTATAGTGTGGAAGCTTCAGTAGAGGAAGCGATTATGGAAATGAAAGAGAGACTATCGGCGGATACGCTTGTTGTTTTTGGGAACAGTGAAAATGATATCCCAATGATGGAAGTTGCAGACTTTGGCTATGCAGTTGCTAATGCATCAGAAGAATTAATGGCAATTGAACCGCGTACTATAGGAGATAATAATAGTGATGCCGTAGTTAAAAAAATGGAAAAGCATTTTCATTCCAAAAGTTTATTTTAACCAGAAGTCATAGTTAAGTTATCAGTCATGAAAGAAAAGATAAGACACAGCGAGAATCATTGAAACCACAATTTTATGTGGTTGTGGCATTTGGGGTCTCACAAAAATACTCGAAGTAAAGATAAATGAACAGACCCCTTAAAGCAAAACCATTAAGGGGAATTTTAAGTAAAAGGTGCTAAACTAATGCTTGTTAGCAACGCCAACGCACAATCCTCTTTATGACGCTTCGAAAATTGGTATTTATGTATTAGCCTTAAGGGGCAGGAATGGAGACAAACTATTATGAAATCCAATGAAAAAAATATGTCTGAAAAATCAAAAAAGACTTCTAGTTCCATGATTCTATATGTTGCCGGTTCAATTGTAGCAGTGATTGCAGTTGCGTTATTGATTGATAATATTATGCTATTTTACACGAATCTTAACCAATATGTAACTCAGGGGTATGCAGCGGCAGATGTTATTAAACAATTATTGCCAGGACAACTACTTCCAGGAATATTCGAACCAATCGCCGTTTATGGAGGTATTGCACTTCTTTTATTCTATGCTGGTTTTATAAATCAAAAAGTATCAAAAGGCCTGATGTTATTAACTGAAGTGAAATCTTTTGATGATCCCACTGTGGAAAGAATTACTGTAGAAAAAACAACAGTAATCACTGACATGGAACCAATCAATCAAGAAGAAACTTTAGTAGAAGATGAAAAAGCGTTAGACGAAAATAAATAAAATTTAGAGGAGTTGGCTATCTTATTTATAGGGTTTTGTAAGTTCTGAGATTTTCAGAATGAGCAGCCCTTTTTTTATTGGGAAAGGTTTTTATACCTAAGGATACATCAATGAAGCCATGGAGCATTCCGGGAACTTCTAAAAATGAGCAGCCCTCATTAATAAAGAAGAAGGTCGGAATCGTGTTGTCATTGCAGAAGTAAAATATCTTTTAATATTCAAAAAATCATACTTAATTCAAATTGAAATTTATCCTTAACTATTTTGTTAATAATGTGTTATAATTTAGAGATTAAGAATTGATTATTCGACAAAATTAAAAAGATAGGTGTCTTGATGACAAAGGTAAGAGAAAATGAGTAAAAAAAGCAGCACAATGAAGAAGATTTTGATTCCCCTTTTTATAGTTATCATTCTAGCAGCCTCGGGATTTTATTATGTTTATAGTACGTATCTTGGGAAAATTAATACGGTAAAGATTACGAAAAATGAAGAGGAACTACAAATCCAGCCAGTAGTTGCTGATAAAAGCAAGGATATTATTAATATAGCCTTATTTGGCATTGATACCAGAGCGGATGATTATGATGGTTCCAGGACGGATTCAATTATAATCGCTTCTTTGGATTTATCACATAAAAAATTGAAACTGTCTTCTATTATGCGGGATAGCTTTGTAAGCATACCAGGGGAAAAATATGACAAAATAAATCATGCCTATGAAGTTGGAGGACCTGAATTAACAGTTAAAACACTCAATGAAAACTTTGATATGAATATTAAGGATTATATGACTGTGAATTTCAGTGCTTTGGAAGAAATAGTGGATGCCGTGGGTGGAGTAGAGATTAATGTGAAAGATTATGAAGTAGATCTTCTCAATAAAACCAGCGGTTCAAGTTCTGTTGGTACAGGAGTACAAACACTCGATGGACAACAGGCCTTAGCTTACAGTCGGATACGCTATTCTGGTGATGCGGATTATGAAAGAACACTGAGACAAAGAACTGTCTTACAGAGTGTTATAAACAATGTGCTGAAAAGCAAGTCATTGCCACAAGCCTTATCATTAATTGAAATACTGTCACCTTACGTACAAACGAGTCTTGATCAAGGAGCACTGATTGGATTGGGCACTAAGGTATTTTCAGCTGGGGGTATAACCATGGAAGATACCAGATTGCCTGTTGATGGACAATATATTCCTGGTGTATGGGATGAGGTATTTTATTTAAAATATGATACTTTAAGTGAAAATGTATCCTATTTACATGACTTTATCTATGAGGAAAAGGGATATGTGCCATCTCCTGCAGTTGAAGAAATCAGTAACACAATCTTAAGCACTGTTTCAAAAAATTAGTTTTCACAGGACAAAAATTGTTCTTGATTTTTATATTTTTTTATAGTACAATTCGGTTCGTATGATAAGGTGGATTAAAACCTTTTTGAAGTGTCCGCAAACACAGGGTTTATGGATACTTCAAAGATATAAAATGCCATACAGAAAACTGGGTCAAGTGCCGATTGGTAGCTTTTGTTGCCTTATTGATTGAATGATTGCTTGAATTTTATAAGTTGGTTACTTACAACCGTGTGCCCTGCCGCACATCACACTTGTGAAATAATCAATAAGAGTAGTAAAAGTAAATTCTTGCTATATAGACTCTAATCTCTACATTTTGAATAAATAGAAAATGAATGGATGTTTCAGTTCATTTAATGGTAAATAAAACAAAAATCGTAGAAATGAAACTCAAGTGGAGAAACAACACAAAATGTTGTTTTCATTTGAGTTTTTTGTTTTGTCGATAGAAAATATCCGAAACGAGGTGGATTATGGAAAATAAATTAAAATTGAGTGGTTTCAACAATCTGACTAAATCCCTTAGCTTTAATATTTATGATGTATGTTATGCGAAAAGTGAACGTGAACAACGTGATTATATTGCCTATATTGATGAGCAGTACAATTCTGAACGCCTCACCAAAATTTTACTCCATGTTACAGAAATGATTGGTGCCCATGTGCTGAATATTTCTAAGCAGGACTATGATCCCCAGGGAGCCAGCGTTACTTTTTTAATTGCCGAAGAAACCTTTCTTCGGGAATGCAGGGAAGTCGGTGGAGCTAAAGCAGATCTTCACGGGGAAACCATGGTAGCCCACTTAGATAAAAGCCATGTAACTGTTCACACCTATCCCGAATATCATCCGGATACCAGTCTGGCCACATTTCGGGTGGATATTGATGTAGCCACCTGTGGTGAAATAACACCACTGAGCACACTGGATTATCTCATTGGCAGCTTTGATTCGGACATCATCACTATGGACTATCGGGTCAGAGGTTTTACCCGGGATGTCAGCGGAAAGAAATTGTTCTTGGATCATAAGATTACCTCGATTCAGGATTATATTAATGATGAAACCCTGAAAAAATATGATGCCATTGATATTAATGTTTATCAGTCCAATATATTTCATACGAAAATGATGTTAAAAGAAATTTGTTTACAAAACTATTTGTTCAATACTGATGTCTATGAGCTGCCGCCAAAAACACGATTGGAAATTTCCAGCAGCCTTCGTCAGGAAATGATCGAAATTTTCAGTGGAAGCAATATCTACTAATAGGTAATTGCGAAAGTACCGTGAGCTTCACTGTCAGTTTTCATGAAACAATTTTTCCACTATACGTCGGACAGTTCTTCGAACTGTTCGCCTATACGTTACATAATTGTTTATGAAAACTGACATCAAAGCAATTTACGATTGTGTTTGTGAATTGGGCAATTACCTAATCTACTCAATGAAGGGGGCAATAAAAAATGACAAAGTTATCCCAGGACAGAATTCCTATTTTAGAGGCACTTAACCGATTTAAACAAATGCGGGTGGTTCCTTTTGACGTTCCGGGACATAAACGAGGGAAGGGCAATAAAGAATTAACGGATTTTTTAGGGGAGCGGTGCATGTCTGTGGATGTAAACTCCATGAAACCCCTGGACAATTTATGTCATCCCATTTCGGTGATTAAGGAAGCTGAGGAATTGGCTGCAGAGGCCTTTGGTGCGAAACACGCATTCTTTATGGTAAACGGCACCACATCAGCTGTCCAGAGCATGGTTCTGTCTGCCTGTCAGGAAGGGGATAAAATCATTCTTCCGAGAAATGTCCACCGAAGCGTTATTAATGCTTTAATTCTTGGAGGGGCGATTCCTGTTTATGTGAATCCTGAGATTAACCATGAGCTGGGAATCTCCCTGGGCATGACATTGACCGGGGTGAAAAAAGCGATTTCTGAAAATCCCGATGCCAAAGCGGTGCTTATTAATAATCCCACTTATTATGGGATCTGTTCCAATATTAAGGCCATCACCGACCTGGCACACCAACAGGGAATGCTGGTATTAGCGGATGAGGCTCACGGCACTCACTTTTACTTCGGCAAAAATCTGCCCTTAAGTGGTATGGCGGCAGGCGCTGACATGGCATCGGTGAGTATGCACAAGTCTGGCGGGTCTTTAACCCAAAGCTCTTTTCTTTTAGTGGGAAACGAGGTGAATCCCGGTCATGTCCGTCAGATCATTAATCTGACTCAGACCACCAGCGGTTCCTATCTGCTGCTGTCCAGTCTGGATATTTCCAGAAAAAATCTGGCGGTTAATGGAGAACGGATTTTTCAAAAGGTTTACCAAATGGCTCAGTATGCGAGGGATGAAATTAACCAGATTGGCGATTATTATGCTTATTCCCGGGAACTCATTAATGGCGATACAATCTATGACTTTGATGTTACCAAATTATCCATTAATACCTTAAATGTAGGACTTGCCGGTATTGAAGTATATAATATTCTCAGGGATGAATATGACATTCAGGTGGAATTTGGTGATATCGGAAATATCCTTGCCTATATTTCGGTCGGGGACTGCCAGCGAAATTTAGAACGCCTGGTCAGTGCATTGGCTGAAATCCGTCGGCTGTATAAGTGCGATAAATCGGGGTTGCTTCAGTACGAATATATTAATCCGGAAGTTGTTGTGGCGCCACGAAAAGCTTTTTACGCCGAAAAGGAATCCCTGGAACTCAAAAAAACAAAAGGGCGAATTTGCAGCGAATTTGTGATGTGCTATCCCCCGGGGATTCCCATTCTTGCGCCAGGGGAGCGGATCACCCAGGAAATTCTTGATTCCATTGAATATGTTAAGGAAAAAGGCTGTTCTGTTACCGGTCCGGAAGATATGGATATTAAGGTTTTAAATGTACTGAAGGAGGTCAAATGACATGGAGCTATGGTTTACAGAAAGTCACACACCCAGCGTGAAATTCTCAATTCAGGTGGATCGCCAGCTTTATTGCGGACAAAGTGAATTTCAACGCATTGATATCTTTGATTCAAAAGAGTTTGGGCGGTTTTTAACCCTGGACGGCTATATGATGCTCACTGAAAAAGATGAGTTTATTTACCATGAAATGATTGTTCATGTACCCATGGCCGTCCATCCTTTGGTAAAGCGGGTACTTATTATTGGCGGTGGAGATGGCGGCGCAATCAGGGAGTTGGTCCGTTACCCAACAGTGGAACACATTGATCTGGTCGAAATTGATGAATTGGTGGTGGAGGTCTGTAAAAAATATCTGCCTCAAACAGCCTGTTCTTTCAATGATGAGCGTGTCCACTTACATTTTCAGGACGGATTACGGTATATCAGGCATTGTGAAAATGAATATGATTTGATTATCGTGGATTCCACAGATCCATTTGGGCCTGGAGAAGGGCTGTTTACAAAAGAATTTTATGGCAACTGCTACAAGGCATTAAAAGAGGATGGCATTATGGTCAACCAGCATGAAAGCGCCTTTTATGCCGATGACGCAATCGCCATGCAACGTGCCCACAAACGGATTGTGGGATCATTCCTGATAAGCAAAGTCTATCAGGCTCATATCCCGACCTATCCGTCAGGCCACTGGCTCTTTGGGTTTGCATCTAAACAGTATCATCCTGTCCATGATTTAAAAGCGGTTAAATGGAATGCATTAGGTTTCAAAACCCATTATTACAATACGAGACTTCATACCGGAGCCTTTGCATTGCCAAACTATGTAGAGGAGCTGTTAAGAGATGCTGAGTAAAAATATAGAAACCTTTATTGGCTGCGATAATGACTATGATGATGCCCGTACTGTTATTTTCGGAGCGCCCTTTGATTCCACCACTTCTTATCGCCCGGGAACCCGTTTTGCCAGTCGAACCATGCGCATGGAATCCTTTGGTCTTGAAACATACAGTCCTTATCAGGACAAGGATCTAGAGGATATTTCTGTATTTGACGGCGGCGATCTGGAGCTTTGTTTCGGAGACACTCAAAAAGCCTTAGAGCAAATTGAAGAGTTTGTGACGACCATCCTTTCCGATGGGAAATTGCCGATTATGATCGGAGGGGAGCATCTGGTGACGCTCGGGGCGGTTCGGGCAGCGGTTCAGAAATATCCGGATCTTCATGTGATTCATTTCGATGCCCATGCCGATCTAAGAGACGATTATCTGGGGGTGAGTCTATCCCATGCAGCGGTTATGCATCGGGTTTGGGATTTAGTGGGAGACCACAGAATTTTTCAGTTTGGCATTCGTTCAGGGGACCGCAGCGAATTTCTCTGGGGGAAAGATCATGTAACTACTCAAAAATTCAACTTTGAGGGTTTAGCAGAAATTGCAGCAATGCTTAAAGATAAACCGGTATATTTCACATTGGATTTGGATATACTGGATCCTTCGATTTTTCCGGGAACTGGAACACCAGAGGCTGGAGGGGTCAGTTTTTTGGAGCTCCTGGACGCCATCCAAATCGTGAGTAAACTCAACATTGTCGGGTGTGATATCAATGAGCTATCCCCTATATATGACCAAAGTGGGGCTTCTACAGCAGTGGCATGTAAGGTATTTCGAGAGTTATTGTTAGTGATTGTTTAAAAGATTAGATAGTAAGGAATTGTGAAACGAATACAAAACCTCATACTTGGATGTCGGTTTATAAAAACAATTATGTAACGTCTTAGGTGGACATCTCGGAGAGTGTCCGATGAAGAGTGGAAAAATTGTTTCATATAAACCGGCAGTAAGGAAGAGCCTACATTCGCAAATGCATGAATTAAATTTTACAAGGAGGTTATTATGGGAAAAGCATTAATTATCGGTTGTGGCGGTGTTGCCAGTGTGGCCATTCATAAATGCTGTCAGAATAGTGAAGTATTCAGTGAAATATGTATTGCCAGTCGTACAAAAAGCAAGTGTGATGCACTAAAAGCCAAGCTGGACGGTGGAAAAACAAAAATCACCACAGCCCAGGTGGATGCCGATCATGTGGATGAGTTGGTAAAATTGATTGAGAAATTCCAGCCGGATGTGGTTCTTAATCTGGCCTTGCCCTATCAGGATCTCACCATTATGGATGCCTGCCTGGCCACCAAAACCAATTATGTGGATACCGCAAACTATGAACCAAAGGATACTGCGAAATTTGAATATAAATGGCAGTGGGATTACCGGGAACGTTTCGAGAAGGCAGGAATCACAGCCCTGCTGGGAACCGGTTTTGATCCCGGGGTTACCGGAGTGTTCTGTGCCTATGCACAAAAGCACCAGTTTGATGAGATCAATACCATTGATATTCTTGACGCCAATGCAGGGGACCATGGCTATGCTTTTGCGACCAATTTTAACCCTGAAATTAATATACGTGAAGTAAGCGCCGATGGCAGTTACTGGGAAGATGGGAAGTGGATTGAAACTGAACCTATGGAAATCAAGCGAGTTTACAACTTTCCAGAAATTGGGGAGAAAGATATGTATTTGCTCCACCATGAGGAATTGGAATCATTAGGCCTTAATATCAAGGGTATTCGTCGGATTCGTTTTTTCATGACTTTTGGACAAAGCTACCTAAACCACCTGAAATGTTTGGAAAATGTGGGGATGACTTCCATAAAACCCATCGAGTTTGAAGGCAGACTAATTGTACCTCTTCAATTTTTGGCAGCAGTGTTACCTGATCCCTCATCACTGGGACCAAGAACCAAAGGGAAAACCAATATCGGTTGCATCTTTCAAGGGAAAAAGGATGGAAAAGATAAATCCTATTATCTCTATAATGTCTGCGACCATGAGGAATCCTATAATGAGGTTGGATCCCAGGCAATTGCGTATACAACCGGTGTTCCGGCCATGATCGGAACCATGATGGTGATGACTGGAAAATGGAACAAACCCGGGGTACATAACATCGAGGAATTTGATCCGGATCCGTTTATGGAAGCCCTGAACAAGTGGGGACTGCCCTGGCAGGAAAGCTTTGAACCGGAGCTGGTTGATTAAAACATGGATATTAACCAGGCATTCGACCAGTTACCGACGCCCTGTTATGTAGTGGATGAATCCCTGCTTATCAAAAACCTGAAACTGCTGAATCAGATCCAGCAACAAACAGGGGCCCATATTTTACTGGCGCAAAAGGCCTTTTCCATGTTCTCATTATATCCCCTGATCGGGCAGTACCTGTCCGGCACCACAGCCAGCGGTTTGTTTGAAGCAAAGCTGGGATATGAGGAAATGGGAAAGGAAAATCATGTTTTTTCAACCGCCTATCTGGAAAGAGAATTCAATGAGATCGTAGCCATTTGTGACCACATTGTTTTTAATTCCTTTGCCCAATGGATGAAATATAAAAACCAGGCACTGGCTGGGGGATGTTCCTGTGGGATCCGGATTAATCCGGGGTGTTCCACCCAGGATCATGGCATCTACGACCCCTGCGCTATGGGCTCCCGGTTAGGGGTCACAACCAGGCAATTTCGTCCTGACCAGCTTAAGGGTATTACCGGACTGCATTTTCACACCCTTTGCGAACAAAATGCCGATGCCCTGGAGCTTACGTTAGAGGCAGTGGAAGCCCAATTCGGCAATGTTCTTCACCAAATGGAATGGCTGAATTTGGGGGGAGGCCATCACATTACCCGATTTGATTATGATGTTGAAAAGTTGATTGTCTGTATTACGCATATCCAGGAAAAATATGCTGTAAGAGTCTATTTGGAGCCGGGAGAGGCCGTGGCGCTCAACACTGGATTTCTGGTGGCGACGGTGCTGGACATCGTTGATAATGGCATTCAGATTGCTATTTTGGATGCCTCGGCGGCCTGCCACATGCCGGACGTTCTGGAAATGCCCTATCGACCAGAGATTATCGGAGGAGGTATGCCTGAGGAGAAACCCTTTACCTATCGTTTGGGCGGCCCCACCTGTTTGGCAGGGGACATTATCGGGGATTATTCCTTTGATGCGCCACTTGAAACAGGAGACCGGCTGGTTTTTTGCGATATGGCGCATTATACCATGGTAAAAAATAATACCTTTAACGGCATGAATTTACCAGCCATCGCAATTTTCACCCAACAAAAAGACATCCGCATGGTTCGACAATTCGGGTACGACGATTTTAAGAACAGACTATCCTAGTGCGTAGAGAAAAGGTGTTCCAACTGTTGAGAAAGAGCTTATTGCCATGGGAAAATAGCAGTCATGGAAGTTGCTTTGCCTAGGGATATGCCATATTATTGTAATGACTGTTTTTTTATGCATTTAAATTATTTTAATGTTTGAAAATGTTTGAAATTGAAAGGAATTATGTGAATAAAATGAAAAGAAACAAAAAACGATTGATATTAAGTTCAAGTTTAATCCTAATCAGTCTGGTACTTCTCCTGTTATTAACAGGATGTAAGGTAAATGTGGATAAAATTAATCAACCGTCCTATTCAGTGAACGAAGGAACCTACACAACACCCATCACAGTGGAAATCAATAAACCGGATGGTACAGACATTTCGATTTACTATACCATTGATGGTACTGACCCAACAGTGACCGCCACTAAGTACACTGGCCCAATAACACTTGCAATGAATACTACTTTAAAAAGTATCGCAGTTGATAAAAATGGTTCAATTTCTGAAATTAAATCAGCGGTATACACAATTTCAGTTCCAACTGAAAATATACCGGATGTTAATACACCTGATCAAACCAGTGATCAAACAAATGATGTAAATACTGATGAAAAATTCATGAACACGGTTCAGGGGACATGGGTTTCATCACAACAAGGCTGGACGCTAACATATTCATTTACTCCAACTGACCCAGCGAGTGGAACTCTTATTCATTCCGAAGTGGCCCCAAATGGAAACGGAGATGGATACAGTGCAAATTATACAGTTACCACCACGGGTGGCAGTGATACAGGAACCATAAATATGAAAGATGTTGAAAACGCTGGCATTATGCCATCCAGCACCGAGCTTAACATTGATTTCGATTCTGATAACTCAAACCAAATTCACATTAATGGCATTTTATTCACAAAAAATAATTAAAGCGAAGATTTTTTGAAAGGAAGAATAGCAATGAAAATAACAGTCATTAACGGAAATACACGCCATGGCAGCACATGGCATTGCATGGATTTGTTAAAACAAGAGCTTTCACGCAATGGGAAAATAGAAGTGACTGAATTTACTTTGCCCAGGGATATGCCGCATTTTTGTCTTGGCTGTTTTTCATGTTTTTTAAACGGTGAGCATACTTGTCCCCACTCGGAACAGGTCAGTCCCATTGTTGCAGCCTTGGAAGCAGCTGACCTCATCGTTTTAACGTCACCTGTTTATGCTTTAGATGTAACAGGTCAACTTAAAACATTGTTTGATCATTTGTGTTTTATGTGGTTAAGCCATCGGCCCAACCCAAAGATGTTCAATAAGGTCGGGTTGACACTTTCTACTTCCGCAGGTGCGGGACTGACCCATACAAGAAAAACAATGCAAAATAGTTTGAAATTCTGGGGGGTTAAAAAGCGATTTTCTTTGAAGGAAGCTGTTGCAGCCATGAAGTGGGAAGAGGTACCTCTAGAAAAACAGGCTAAGATAAAACGGGATATTAAGATCATGGCAAAAAAAGTCACTAAAACAGTGAACAATATCGATCATCTTCCATCACCTGTATTCAGAAGTTTTATGTTTGTGGTCATGAAACAAATGATGAAAAAAAACACATGGAATCCTACCGATAAAAACCATTGGGAATCACAAGGTTGGCTTAGTGGCAATAAACCCTTTTAAGGTAGAATGATTTTGTAATCCCTGGAATAGTCACTAAGTATTTTGTGCATCTTATATTATTTCAATATTTGAACCTGTTGTCTGAATCTGTTCTATTCTGTTTTCAGGCATGGTTTGGAGATAATTGTCCAGATATTGCTGCAATATGATTTCAGGTTCAGAAAATGCGATGGCATTTATTTCTGGGTGGTAGGGATGACGCTTGACTAAAACCGAAAGCTCAACATCATCAAGCATGCTGAAAATGACAAAAGCTTCAGATTCACTCAATGCGCAGTCCAGAAGGATATCCTCTATATCGGAAAGTGTTTTGAACTGTTCTTTAATGATTTCAATTTTATCATCAGAATATCTGCAGGAACGGACCTCATTAACGATTTTTCGGTAACTTTCATCATCTGTTTTTGTCCCTATAGAATACTGAATGATCTCATTTGAAGAGGTCTTAACGCGAGGCACTAATACTTTTTGCAAGGTATCGTTTTTTATTGCAAAGTGAATATTTGATGTAAATTCCGGTAAACTTGCCCAGATATAGGATTTTAATGATGTACTCGTTATTCCTAAAGTCTTTATAATTGCGGCAGCATTTTGCTGTGAAATTTCAAGAATTGATTCTTTGGTTTCGTTTTTCAAGTCGTTTTTAATTTTTCGAATATCCGAAGCTTCAAGGTTTAAATCGAGTATTTCTTTGTGTAATATCGCACATCCCAAAGCATTTTGAAGGGCTTGTCCAAAGATATTGACAAGTAAGTCTGCATAGGTCGCATGGTAGCCACACATAACCTCGTGGAGGATGACAGGTTCAAACTTTGAACAAAACAAATTTTCCAGGTGTAAGTTTTGGAGATATTGAATGATAAATTCGACACCGGCTAAGTCAGTTATTGGGTGGATGAGCTGATAATCAATAGAGCCTGAAGTTTCATGTGCTTCATAATCAGCATGATAGTCCTTGAAAAATCCCTTGATGCCTTCCTCTCCGATGGTATCGTTGTAGGAGGCATTGATGGTTTGAATTTTAGTTTTGCATACAAGATGATATAAATACTTTGCAACATTGAGTTTTGTATTGATCATGCTCCGACCCAATGAATAAAGGTCTGAGAGCGGTTGGCTTTTTACAGCATCAAGGGAAGAGTCAGGTTCCGGGAAGGATTTTAGATAGAGGCTGAGGGTATACATGTTAGACTTCATAATCGTTTGTGCAACCTCAACTTTAACAGAACTGCTGAGACCTTTGTTATAGACCTCTGTGTTATCTGCCAAAAGCTTAATGATTTGCATTTGAATGCTTTCTATTTCCAAATCATTTAATTCTCCTTGATTATGGGCTTCTTGTAAAAGAGACTGGAAATAAAATTCATTACTTAGGAGTTGTTTGTTAATTTTTGAATGTTTTTCAATAGATTGCATTGCTTTTTTCCTCTGCTTCCTGGGTATCAATTTCTTCATATTCGGGATCATAACCATTGCGAAGGTTTCTAGCCATTTTCTCCAGTTTCCGATATTTAAGAAGATCTAATGAACCTTGGCATTTCCCATTAAAATGCTTTTTCATCGTCAGAATTAAATCATCATCGCTCATTTGGTCAAGAGTCTCATTCTTATAATAATAAAAGATTTCAACAAGTTCATGTAAGACTTCTTGATAATTGTAATGTGAAATGTAGGGGGAATCACAAAAGGATTTGATTATTTTATCAAGAACACCACCGCCAAATTCAATCCTTCCCGTATTTTTCAGAGCATAAGATCGGGTTTCAACAAGCTCAAGGGCCTGGTGTTCGGTTAAGGTTAGACCAAATTGTTCGGTTATTTTGTTAATCTCCAGTATTTCTGAAACGGCCTGTTTTTGAACCATAGAACCGCCAAATAGCATTAAATCAAATGACATAGTGATTACCTCCATAAAGATAATTAAAAAACGAAGTTTAAATTGACAATAGATAAAAAATATGATATGATGATAAAGGAAATTTATAATATAATATATTTTTTCATCTAAAGTATATAATATCACAGTTTTTATGTTAATTCAACGATTATAAATAAAAAAGCAGGCGTCTTTTAAGTATGAGCGTCTGCTTTTATTTTTTGCTTATTGGGAATATTATTAAAAGTTAAAATTAATAACAGATGTAATCAAATTTCTGTTATTGGTATTTCATTCATAAAAAATTAATTTAAAAATCCTGCAATGTATGGCTTAAAAGCACCTTCTTAATAAGAGGGTGCTTTTTTTTCAGGTATCCAATTGGATTAAATAGTTATAAATTGAAATATGACATAAGGTTGTCAACTACTTATGGTATTATATCCAGAGGTGATAAATTTGAAAATTAATCGGTTATTCGAGATCGTATACATTTTACTTGAGAAAAAGGTCATAACGGCAAAGAAACTTTCAGAACATTTTGAAGTTTCCATGCGAACAATTTACCGTGATATTGATACCCTTTCAGCTGCAGGCATACCGATTTTCACAAATAAGGGTAGAGGCGGTGGCATCAGTTTAATGGATGATTTTGTGTTGAATAAATCCATGCTTTCTGAGCAGGAACAAAATGAAATATTGATGAGCTTACAAAGTTTGAATGCTGTGAAATTTCCGGACATAGAACCCTTAGTTAATAAACTAAGCATTTTTTTCAAAAAGCAAGGCGCAAATTGGATTGACGTTGATTTTTCACAATGGGGAAGTGACGACAGTGAACGGGAAAAGTTTAATTGTCTTAAAACAGCCATTCTGAATAAAAACATTATCGCTTTTGACTATTTTAGTTCCTATGGTGAAAAAACTGAAAGAGCGGTAGAACCCTTGAAGCTGCTTTTTAAAGGGCAAAGCTGGTATATTTACGGTTTTTGCAGAGTTAAAAATGATTTCAGAATATTTAAAATTACCCGGATAAAAAAACTTACGCCTCTCAAAGAAAGTTTTGTAAGAAATGTCCCTGAAAATATTTGGGATAGCCCCAGAGAAGATAATACTAAAATGTTGAAACTTGTTTTAAAAATTGAGGAAAGAATGGCCTACCGGTTGTATGACGAATTTGATCAGGAAAATATTGAAAAAAATAAAGATGGAAGTTATACTGTAACAGCAGCGTTCCCAGAGGGTGAGTGGGTTTATGGGTATGTGCTGTCTTTTGGTAGCGATGCTGAGGTTATCGCGCCAGAGGATGTTAGAGAGATTATGAAAAAAAAATTGGAAGAAGGTTTAAAAAAATATTTATAATATGACATATAGCTGTCAAATTACTAATGCTATACTGATTTTATTGAAAGATGAAAGAGGTATTATTAATGAATTATGAAGTAGTCCAGTTAGATGAAAAAACAGTAGCAGGTTTGAAAATCAGGACAAGCAACAGTGATCCGAATATGATCAGAGACATTGGAAAACTTTGGCATGGGTTCTTTGCAAATGGGATTTATGAGTCCATAGCCAACAAGAAAAATGATAAAAGTATTGGTTTATATACGAACTATGAGGTTGATCTTAGCGGTGCCTATGATTTGATAACCTGCTGTGAAATTCAAAAGCCTTCAGATCTTCCCATTGAGATAGGTGAATACACTATTCCCTCAGGAAAATATGCAAAATTTATTGTGGAAGGTGATATGCAAAAAGCAGTGGGAGATTTTTGGATAAAACTGTGGACCATGGATCTAGATAGAAAATACAGTTGTGATTTTGAAGAATATCAAAGCGGAGATAGTGAGAAAGATCCGGAAACACATATTTACATTGCATTAAAATGAGATGGCATTAAACAAAAATCAAACCATTTGCAGTATAAAAAATTTACATATGGTTTTACTGAACTAAAATATAAATGTAGGCAGATGTCTAAAACATGTGGTACATTCATGTGCAAAACACAGAAAAAGTCTTGAGAAATCAAGGCTTTTTTTTTTGGTGAATCAAGGAATTAATTATTTTGAAAAAAATAAAGCTTCAGGAAAGATCATTTATGTCGACTAATCATTAACAAGGTATTTTTATAAGCTCAGAATATTGAAAATGAATATAGAAAAGATGAATACAAGTACAAAATATCAACGATTTCAAGAATCCATTCTTGCATCACAAGTTTTAAAGGTTTTAAAATGCATTTTATCAAAAAGAGAAAATAAAATATACACCCCAAGAATAATATCTACAAATTATTTTAAATCAGAGGAGAAAAGAGAGATGAAATTTTTGAAAAACCTGGCCCTAATGCTTTCGTTGGTATTGGTGTTAAACACCATATTGCCCCAGGCAGCAGTTTTTGCCCAAGAGGCGACGAATGCGAATCAACTGGCAGCAACAGAAGCCACAGCAAATACAGAACCAACAAAAACAATGACAACAAAAGAAATGACGGTTCCGACAGTGGCTGCAGCAACAACGGAAGCGACTGTGACGACAGCAACAGCAGAAGCGATGGTGACGGCAGATTCAACGGTCAACGTTTCTGTGGAGGATTTGAATCCTATATTGGGAAGCATGGTGGTTACTGGTGCAAACGGTCAAACCGGCAGTGGATCTTACTCTTTAGGGTCCGCATTGACAGTGAAGGTTACCCCCTGTGCTGGCCAAACTGTTTCCATTATTTCTGCTAGTTTTACAGATGGAAGCGTGCAAAATGTTGAAAATGCTGTAACTGCCAATTTTGTTTTGAATGGCGATGTGGAGATATCATGTCAGTTCGAAGCGACGCTTTATGATATTGTTGTAGTAAGTTCCGACATAAACTTAGGAACGGTTGTTAATAATTCAGGAACTTATGCTTATGATCAAAATGTCAATTTGTCTGCCAATCCTGCCCCGGGCTATGAATGCATCAGCTATAGTTTTACATATGGGAATGATTCTATTTTTTATGAATATTCAGGACCCATCTCTGTGCCAGTTACACAATCCGGTACCTACCAGCTATTTTTTCAGCCCCAAACGTTTAATCTGAGTGTGCTCAGTGATGGTAATGGCACCGTTACCGGCACCGGCACTGGAAATTATGATTATGGCGCTCAGGCAACTTTTACAGCCACCCCAAATCCAGGCTATGCATTTAGCAGATGGTCGGATGAAAATGGTTCAACTGTGAGCACAAGTGCAACTGAAACCTTAACGGTTACCCATGCGGGAAAGTATACCGCCAATTTTGTTCAGACTGCAGCAAATGTCGAGGTATCAGCGAATCCAGTGGCTGGAGGAACGGTGACCGGCGGAGGTTCTTATGACTTTGGAACTTCAGTGACACTCACTGCCACACCCGAAGAGAATTATCGTTTTGTCCAGTGGATCAATCCCCAAACCCAGGAGGTAATCAGTAAAAGCAGCAATTATACCTTTACCGCCAGCGCCACAACAGCTGGCCAATATGCGGCGGTGTTTGAAGCCATTCTTTATCCGGTGACAATAAAACCCATTGCTTCAGGAGCGGCATTGGCTGATATTACAGTGACCCCGCCATCTGGAACCGGGAATTACGCTGCTGGAACGGTGCTGCCACTCAGTGCCACCAGCACTGACTCAGGCGTTACGTTTTTAGGCTGGTATGTGGATGGGGTGTTGTTAACTACCGCCAACACTTATTCATACACGGTCACCGGTCCGGCGATTATCACGCCCCGGTTTAATACCGATTGGGGTTGTGTCATTGCTTCGGGAGATCCCTTTTCTGCTATGCCAGTGCAAATTGATGTTCAACCCCAGGGTACAAATTTATATATCCCTGCCCCAACTTCCAGCACTTATGATTTTGTTAATTGGACCAACAGTGCAGGGACGATTGTCAGCACCAACCAGAGCTTATCAGTGGTAGTAAAGGGTGAATTCCAAAGCTTTACAGCCCATTACACGCCTAAAATATTTACCATTGCCGTTGTAGGAACCCCAACCCAGGGAGGGACCGTCCAGGTTACTTCGGCTTCTTCGATGCCATACGGAAAAAATGCCACGGTTGTGGCAACGGCGGTATTGGGATATTCATTTAACAATTGGACCGATGGGGATACCGGGCAGATTATGAGCTCAACCCCAACCTATACCTTCGGACCAGCAAAAAATACCAATCTTGTGGCACATTTTACACAAAATACCTACTCCCTGGATTTGACAGCTGATCCAACCGAGGGTGGAACCGTCAACGGAGGAGCGGATAATCTGATTTATGGCCAAGTAATTAATATGCAGGCAACTCCCAATGATGAATACAACTTTATCGGCTGGATTGATGGGTCCGGGAATACCGTTTCCACCAGTGCAAAATATAGTATTACCATTACCGGGAACATGTCGTTAACGGCGACCTTTTCTGAAATCCAGTATCCTGTCTCAGTAACCGCAAACCCCGGTGAAGGTGGAACCGTGACAGGAAGCGGTTCTTTTGTGAATGGCACAGCCGTTACCTTAACCGCTACGCCAAGTCCAAACTATAATTTCATCTGCTGGACCTTGGGAGATTCGAATTTAGCGGTAAGCTCAAATCCGCAATATGCTTTCATCGCCAGTGAGGCAACCCAGGGAAATTATACCGCTGTTTTTGAACTGAAAATTTTTTCAGTAAATATTTCATTGCTTGCCCAGGCATCTGTAGCCGGCCAGGTAACCTTGACTCCCCAAAGCGGGCTTTACAGTTATGGGACAGTGCTGAATCTCAATGCAGCTGTACCAATTCCGAATCCTGCCCTTCATTTTCTTGGATGGTATGAAAACGGGAAAGAAATTAGCAAAACTCAAAATTTCGATTATACAGTAACCCAGGCAACCAAGCTTTCGGCCATTTTTGTTACTGATTATGGGGTCATTATTTCCTACGGGGATCCTCTTGGGGCCCAACCGGCAAAGTTGATTATTGCGCCAAAAACCGAGTCAAAAACCATTTCAGCGGCAACGAATCTGCCCTATAATTTTGTCAACTGGACGGATTCCGATGGCAATTCCTATACCGACTCACAACTCGCCGTACCAGTGGGTCCGGACTGGGTAAAAACCTATGTGGCTCACTATGCCCCAAAATCCTTTAATGTTTCGGTTGCCGGACAAATCCCTGGCGGAACCGCGAGCGCCTCCCTGAATACGTTAGACTACGGCCAGTGGTTGACAGTGACGGCTGTGCCGGACCCGGGGTATGCTTTTCTGAACTGGACGGATATTCCAACCGGAAACGTGTTCAGCACGAATCCGAACCCGACATTTCTTCCGGCTGCAGAGGTGAATCTGCAGGCTAACTTTACCCATACCGCTTATACGGTTGGTTTAAATGTTGACGCCCAAGGCGGAGGAACCGTTGCCTGGGCTGATTACCCGACCGTGGGACCTTATTATGGGGATGTCGTAACGGCTGTCGCCACGCCGGATCCTAATTTTGTCTTTGATGGCTGGGTTAATGCTGCCGGAGACAGTGTCCCCGGGGACAGCTCCTTTGATTATACCGTTACCGGTAACGATACCTTAACCGCAACTTTTCATGTGAGCCAAAACACCATCACTGCAGTGGCAAACCCGGCGACTATGGGGACAGTCACCGGAGGGGCTATTTATAACTATAAAGACCAGGCAACCCTGTTAGCCACACCCAATACCGGGTTTGAATTTATTAAATGGTCCAATAATCTGGATGATACAGTGGTTACAACGCCTTCAATGGTGGTGGATGTTGCCAATGATGTCACCTATACGGCAAATTTTGAAATACTGCAATGCCCGGTGGCCTTGAATTTCATTGATCCCAGCCGTTCGACCTATGGCAGTGTTCAAATGGATGTGTCCAGAGAGGATATGAACGGGAACGTGTCATCAATGCCGGAAGGCACCGTCCCGATATATGGGGATCAGGTGGTGCTTACGGCCACTCCCAATACAACCATGCCCAATGTGATTTTCAAGGATTATCTGGATAGCACCGGAGCCTTGATTTCCTATGATGCTGTTTATACCATTGATGCCATTACTGAACCCATTGACATTCAGTATGATTTTGTCCAGGAATATGCTGTGACGGTTCCTGTATCCGCTGAGTGGTCGGATCCCTATGCCATGACTCGGACCCTAATACCAGGGGTAACTCCCCAAACACCTAACTGGGCGATTCCGGAAGTCACAGGAAACTTTAAGGATACCAGCACCTTTGATTATGGACCCGTGGATGAAAATCTTGTTTTTGACGGCTGGTATACTGACACGGAAACTCCGGTTTTAGTCTGCAGTAATACCATCCTGACCTATCAGTTGTTGGATACCACCCCTTTGGTGGCGAAACTGCATTTAAAAGACATTGGGATTCTGGTGGAAAACACCTATACCAGTGAGGAATCCATTCCCGGAGTGGATTTAATCGGTGGAGAGGTTTCCGGCAGCGGATATCGGAATGCAGGTGAAACACTCAATATCAGTGCCAATTTGAATGCGAATTATAACTTTGAATACTGGGCCCAGGGCAGTAGTAATTTGAGTAAAAGCACAAGCTTTACTTACACAGCCGCCGGACAGCCCGGTGTAGATGCAGCCCCAATCCAGGCAAACTATTCGCCTGATGCCTGCTACCTGACCTTAAATGCCAATCCAAAAGGCAGCGGGCAGGCAGCTCCATCCGGATATTATCCCTATGGGACACTGGTTACCATTTCCCAGGGAAATCAAGCCGGGTATGCATTCTCTCATTTTGAAGACGGCAATGGAAATACCTTGACAAGTGTGACTCCTAATACCAAAACTGGTACACTGACCCTCTATATGACCAGAAATACAACCGTTGTGGCTGTCTATAAAGAAAGCGCCGGAAGTGAGGCTAAAAAAATAGTGGAAATCATCGCCGCTGCGGCCACTTTAGCAGCCATCGCCGCAGGCATCGCCGCAGCTATATATTTTGGCGGAGATGAGTTGTTGGCTGATGCAGCGGTGGACGCAGCAGAGGTAGCCTTAGAGGATCTGGATGATTTGGCGGCAGGAATAGTTGATAAAAACCCGCCGGATCCTGATCCGGACCCTGATCCCGATGATAAAACCCATGTCCTGATTACCGCCATTGCCTCACCGGTGGATGCCGGAACAGTCATTGGTGGAGAATCCTACCGAGTCGGTGAAATGGCCGTGTTAAAAGCCACGGCAAATCCGGGATGGGTTTTTGAAAACTGGACCTGTGAGGGTACAGTGGTGATTGATGATCCGGAGTCTAAGAGCATTTCATTTCTGGCGGATGAAGCCGAGGAAGGTTCGATTTTGACCGCTCACTTTAACCAGGAGTTCACCATTACCACCAATGCGACTCCAGAGGATGGCGGAACGGTTACCCCTACTAAAACAGTGGTAAGCGGAGAATCGGCAACGGTTACAGCTACTGCAAATGATGGCTATATTTTTGATGGCTGGTATGAAGATGAGCTGCAGGTCTCGCCTGATGAAACCTATATCCTTGATGCTGTTATAGAAAACCATACGCTAACGGCCCAATTTGAATTGGGCGCCAACGTGACACTCACCAGTGATCTGGCTGAAGCGGAGGCCGTGGTGACCTTTACCGGCGATGGCTGTTATAAAATTGGGGACGAACATACCGTCACCGCATTGTTACCCGAAGACCAGGCAGCAAATTATATCTTTGAAGGCTGGTATACGGCTTTAACCGATCCGGCGCCGTTATCAACGGAGTCAACCTATATCTTCACCCTGGAAGGCGATACGGCCCTGATTGCAAGTTATAAAGATGCCGTCACTATTACTACCGATGCGATACCGGAAGAAGGCGGAACGGTTACCCCCACACTCCAAGTTGCGGTTGGAGATGATGCAACAGTGACTGCCACTCCCAACGAAGGGTATATCTTTGATGGCTGGTTTGAAGATGAAACCCAAGTCTCCGAGGATGAAACCTATATCCTTGAGGCGGTCGCGGAAAACCATGATCTGACGGCTCAGTTTGAGCTGGGAGCCAACGTGACCCTCACCAGTGATCCCGCTGAAATGGAACCACTTGTGACCTTAACCGGAGACGGATGTTATAAAATTGGGGACGAACAGACTGTCACTGCTACCCTGGCAGAGGATCAGACAGAGAATTATATCTTTAACGGCTGGTATGCATCATTGGCTGATGATGTCGCTTTGTCGACATCTGAAACTTATACTTTCACCCTGGCAGAAGATATCACCCTGATTGCCAGCTATAAAGAAAATTCATTCACCGTGGATGTGACTTCGGAAGATGATAAAATGGGAACGGTCACCCAAACGGGAACTAACCCATACAAACTGTCGGATTCGGTAACAGTAACAGCAGTGCCGGAAAAAGGATATAAATTTGCCTACTGGTCAAATGGAAGTAGTGTTTCAGTTTCTCAGTTGGCGGAGTACACCTTTGAGGTAACCGATAATGCAACCCTAATCGCTAACTTCGTAGGCAATTCGGTTAAGATACAAGTGCAATGTGATTATGTTGAGGGTGGTACTGTCACCTCGGATGATGTGGCCATACCCGAAACCGGACTGGCTACCACTGCGGGCGAGTCCATTACCCTAAAAGCAGAAGAAAAGAAAGATTATGAATTTGAAGGCTGGTATGAGAATGGGAAAAAAGTTGAGAAAGAAGCCACCTATACTTTTGTAGCCGCAAAAGATCGAACATTGGTGGCGGCTTTTTCCCATAATGGATTGTGGCTGTTAGCTTTTCCGGATCCCATTGAGGGAGGCCGTGTTTATAAGGTTTACCAACCTTCGGAAACAAAGGACGAATTCTATCTTAATGCAGTGCCATTAACAGGTTATGAATTTGTTGGCTGGTATGATTTGCTGGGGATCAAGGTTTGTGATACACCGGAATATGATTTTGTCGGCTATATTGATCATATTCTTTTTGCAAAATTCCAGCCCATCCAATATGATGTGGCAGTTGATATTGAGCCGGCTCAAGGAGGAACCGTATCCGGAACAGGTACCTATGATTATGGAAAACCGGTGACCTTAACGGCAATACCGGAAGTGGGCTATGTTTTCAATGGTTATTCAGACAGTACCGGAAATCTTGTGTGTGCGGATTCTGTTTACACATTTACCACCCGGGAAGCGGTTCAGTTAACCGCGAATTTCTCACCGCAAACCTATAATGTAACGGCCACCGTCAATGATCCAACCCTGGGCAGCGTGTCTGATGCCGGAACGATTCCCGCCGGGGAATCGGTTTCGCTTGTAGCCTCACCTTTGGCAGGTGCCCGGCTGGTGGGCTGGTTTGAAAACGGTCAATGCGTCAGTCAGGAAAGTACCTATAATTTTACTGCCACTGCCGATCGCAACCTTGAGGTTGATTTCAGCAATGAAGCATTTGTGCTGACCATCATGGCAGATCCGGTTTCAGGGGGAAGCGTATCAGGGGAAGGCGGTTACAATCCATCTTCCGCGGCTGATCAGGCCAGCATATCGGCGGTTCCTTCACCAGGTTACTCCTTTACAGTCTGGTTGGATGCGGATACCAGGGAACAGGTTTCCACCCAAAGCAGTGATGCCATCACCCTTACCAAAGACACCAACCTGACGGCGGTCTTTACACCGAATGTTTACCAGGTGAATGTCACCAGTGGGAATGGAGGAACCGCCACTGGAAACGGACCCTATAATTTCGGTGAAGTTGTCACACTGTCTGCCAAGGCTGATATGGGATATGCTTTTGCCGGTTGGATGATGACGGATGCCCAGGGCAATCAGTCCTGTATCTCAGCAGATTTGGATTATTCCTTTACTTTAAATGAAGATTGGATTAATTCAGGCGATATTAGTCTGACGGCAACCTTTGCAGGCACGGATGGAGCGAGGATTATCCCCATTCCAGAAGAATATCTTCGTGGCAACATGACAAGAGGCATCCGCTTGGATGCTACTGTTGGAGAAACAACAAGTGTGGAGGCCATACCCGGCTACGGTTATGAGTTTACCAACTGGACAGATGTCAAAGGGAATGTAGTCAGCCAGGAAGCTGTGTATGAGTTTACAGTTACCGGAAGTACTATTTTGATGGCACATTTTAAGTCCACAGAAACCGTTAAACTCACTGTAACCGAAGAATCCATTTTACAGGGGAAAGCCTTTTTAGTAGGCGCTGTCATCGCCGGAGAAAAAGAAGTTGAATCAGGTCAGTATGTCATGGCCTATGCTGTGGCCTACCCCGGGAATAAGTTTCTCCATTGGGTAAACCAAAACGGTTTGAAGGTCTCCAACGCCAGAAGTTATCTCTTCAGAATATCTGAAGATACGACCTTAACAGCCGTATTTGAAAAAACAACCCATGATATCAGAGCCAATGTGGATCCGGAAGGAACCGGTTATGTTTTCGGACAGAAGACCTATACCTATGGTGCAACCGCCACTTTAACGGCAATACCCATAAAACTACATTATGTATTTGCATATTGGTCAGATGAAAACGGACGCATCAAAGGAGCCGTGTCACCGGTTTTCAAACCGGTGGTCAATGGAACCAAAACCTATACCGCTCATTTTATAGAAATCGAGCATGAAATAACCGCGACAGCAGTACCAACTCAGGGGGGAACCGTAACTGGAGGGGGATTCTTCTCGGATGGGGATTCGGTCACTTTAACAGCTGCGGCCAATGATGGTTATCAATTTGATGGCTGGTTTGTGAATGGGGTCAGTGCCAGTACGGATGCCAGTTGGACCTTTAGTGCATCGACCAATCTTGGAGCAGAGGCTCATTTCTCGCTAAATCCTCCTGATGTTAATGGAGCGGATCGGTATCAACCCATTTTACAGAATAACTCGGGTTTAAATGTAACGGTAACCGGTGATTTGGAAAGTATTTTAACCGGATCGGGTATTCCAAAAAATACAACGGCATATGCCCAATTAATATTGGATAAAATCGATCCATCGGATATGAGTGTTTGGGATAAGTTCTTGATTAATAGTGTTGCCAATGGACAGAGTGTGGGACAGTGTTTCAATATTCGCTTAAATATGTTGCTGTTTAATTACCTATTGAATACCTACGGTGTAAGGGAATTGTCCGAGTTAAGTCAACCCATTCAATTGTCCATAGATATTGGAAATTTGATTAATAAGGGAACGGATTTCAGATTGATACGCATTCATAATGGAGTGGCAGAAGAGATTCCAAGTCAATTGAATGGGTCGATTTTAAGCTTTGAATCCCAATATTTCAGCAGTTTTGCTTTGGTTTATACTCCTGTGTCAGAATCAGGTTTAACTGATCCAGATTCAAATGGAACTGACTCGAATTTTACCGATTCAGGCTCCAATGTTTCGGATACAGTGGTCATTGTGAAGTCTGCTTCCACTAAAAATCCAAAGACAGGAGATTCCAGTAGAAATTTAATGGTTTGGTCCTGGCTATTGATCTCAGGGTTTTTGTGTGCCGGGGTTTATCTTAAAAAAAGTAAAAAAGGTTTAAAGCTCAAGTAATAGCATAGATCAATGGTTATGACTGGCGAAATTATTAAAGTAGATACCCATAGGACAGAAAATCTCCCATGGGTATCTGCTTATTTCTAACTTATATGGGTATTATGAATATGAAGTGAATATCAGAAATTTTAATGTGAATAGTAAGATGATTCGAAACATTATAGCAATGATTGGAATCAATGAAAAAGATGGAGGAAGAATATGAGTGATATTTTAAATGAGTTCGAAAAATATGTGGCCTTGGCTAAAAACGCTCTAAAAGAGGGGAATTATCCATGGGCAGAGGAAAAAATTAAACAGGCCATGTTTGAAAATCCCCATTCGCCTATTGTGCAGAATTTGTATGGTATATTGGAAGAACTTTTAAAGGAAGATAATCTGGCACACAGGCATTATCGAGCCGCCTATGCCCTTGATCCTTCCTATAAACCTGCGATTAGAAATTTAGAGCGAATTACAATCTTTGAAGAGTATCCTTCAAAGAGACACATCGATTTTGGGGATGAACCTGAAAAAGAAGATGAAAATTTATATGTTATTGAATATGATGAAAATCATGTCGGACATTTGCGTAAAAAAGATAAGAAATAAAGCGTTATATAGCATATTCTATCCGCCGGGATGTTCTTTCATCATAAGCCTTAAATTAACGCAAGCAATGTTCATGAAGAAATTTTTATTAAAAAACAGAATTAGTTGATAAAAAGGAGGCTTCAAGATGATTAGAAACCAATGGTATGGAATACTGGATGCAAAAGAGATAAAGGCCAATAAACCTATTGGTGTTGTAAGACTGGGTGAAAAGCTGGTCATCTGGAAAAACATAAACGGTGACATTCATTGTATTTTTGATAAGTGCTGCCACAGAGGAGCCTCTTTAAGTGCTGGAAAATTAGAGCAGGATACTGTAAGATGCCCATTTCATGGATTAGTTTATGATGCAACAGGCAGAGTAATCGAAATACCGGCGAATGGTAAAAACACCCCTGTGCCAGAGAGATTTAAAGTCAATGCTTATCAAGTGAAAGAAAAATACGGTTTTATATGGCTCTGGTATGGCGACTATAATGCCGAACTCCCTGAAATCCCGTTTTTTAAATACTTACGTAAAGGCTTCTCTTATGGCGGCTTTTCAGAAGTCTGGCCGGTTCATTATACAAGAGCTGTAGAAAATCAATTGGATGTTGTTCATTTACCTTTTGTTCATGGTAACAGCATTGGCAGAGGTCATAAGACCTTGGTGAATGGTCCGGTTGTAAAGTCGCAGGATAACCTAATGACTTTTTACGTTCACAATGTGAAAGATGATGGCCTGACAAAACCCCTAAAACCCAGTGAAATGGAAAATTATAAGGACTACTTCAGTCTTCAGTTTCAAATGCCGAATATGTGGCAAAATAGAATTAGTCGCGATATAAGAATTGTTGCTGTTTTTGCTCCAATTGATGAAGAAAACACCCGGATCTACCTAAGGTTTTATCAAAGAAATCTTAAGCAGCCGGTGTTAAAACAAGTCTTTAACAGGTTAAGTAATATTGGTAATCGCTATATTCTTCATCAGGACAGACGGGTTGTTCTAACTCAAAAGCCAAAAAAAACCGAACTTAAAATGAAGGAAAATCTCATTCAAGGGGATGCCCCAATCATAGAGTATCGTAAAAGAAGGGCATTTTTAAAAGGTGAGATTAATTCTAATGACGAGTAGGCTATTCTCTTAAACTCAACGGTAAAGACATATTTCTGGAATTAGATAATAAAGGAGGCACGGTTTTATGAAAAGATTTATATCCCTCGCACTTATGGTAACAATGGTATCACTGCTGGTTTTAATTTCCGGTTGCAGCGGCAATACAGGTTCAACAGATCAAACAAATCAAACTAAATTATCAAAGGAAACTGTTTTTGACTTCTATAACAAAGTCCAGCTTGACCAGACAAAGGATCAGGTTGATGCGGAGTTGGGGGTTGTGCCAACAGAAAGTTCTCAATTGAAAAATTCGTTTACGTATACAGATGAAAATACAGGTTTTGGGGTCAGTGTTCTTTTCAATGAAAATAATCAAGCTGCAAGTAAAACACTGTTTTATCCAGTTCGGGAAGAATTGGCGTTTTTGACTAGCAAACCAGTTACTCAGGAACAAGCAGACAAGATCACAGATGGTTTAACCTATGATCAGGTGAAAAGCTTGCTTGGAGGAGAAGGTATAGAAGTAAGCACCACTCAAATTCCTTTCGACAACAATAAGCTGAGTAGTATCCGTATTTGGGTAAATTCAGATGGATCCATGATTCAGACAGTTTTTGGAACCGATGGAATGACTAATAACACCATGTTTTTCAATTAATAATCCACCTTCCGAGATTTAAAATAAATTCACAGTCTAGTCTCGAAAACGAACGCCATTTATGATAGAATACCATCATAAACAGAGCGTTGCTATTGCAAAACCGCTAGGGTATGATTACTTTACTAAAACCATTTGATGGGCTAGAACAGAATAGATCTTCTTTATTGGGAATTATACATTGATGCATAAAAAAGTAGATAGTTGATGATGAAAATGTTACAATGCAGAAAGAGATTTCGAACTTCCTCATTGAACTGGATTAAGTTGAAAATATATTTAATTTAACGTGAAGACTAGAATTAATATTTCTGAGAAGGGTGATGCTTAGTGAAAAACGATAAAGAAACAATTAGCATGGAGACAATTAATGAAGATGAAAGAAATAAACGAAGCAAACAATCGATTGAAGAATGTGCTCTTGCTTTATCTGAAAAGTTGGAGATTGCAAATACTCTTTTAACAACAATTCTTGAAATAACCCATGAATTTATTATTTTTGGTTTAGATACAGAATACCGGTATTTAAGCTTTAATAATCGACACAAGGAAATGGCTAAGTCCCAATGGGGTGCAAACATTGCCTTAGGTATGAAATTTCTTGATTTAATAGATGAGTATGAAGAACGCAAAAACATGAAAAGTTTTTTTGACCGGGTTTTATCAGGGGAAAAGTTTTCTTCCATTGAAGAATATAATGATGAAAATGGTGGAATTGTATTGGGCAAAAATCATTGGGCTCCCATAAAAAATAATCGTGGTGAAATTACAGGTTTAGTTTGCTTTATTCAGGATGCAACTGAAAAAAAGAAATTTTTAAAAGAAATGCTTGAAGAAAGAAAAAACCAGGATACTATAGAATCTTTGACTTTTTGTGATCAGCTCACAGGAGCCTACAATCGAAAGTTTTTTGAAAAAGAATTAATAAGGCTCGATGAAAAATCATACTATCCGCTTTCAATTATTTTACTGAATGTTAACTCCAGGGATCAAGTAAATAAGCAATACGGGCATACGGTTGGCGATGTTTTCATTAAAAAGGTAGCTCAGATACTTAAAAATGGTTGCAGAGGCTTTGATGTTGTTGCTCGTTTGGATGGTGATGAATTTGTTGTTATCATGCCAAGAACAGTCGGCGGGAAAGTGGAACGGGCCATTAAACGGATTAAAAAAAGCATGGATGAAGTAAAGATCAATTCAATAACATTGTCGGTTTCTTTTGGATTTTCTACTAAGTACGAAGAAACAGAGGATATAAATGAAATCTATGAAAGTGCTAAAAAGCAATTGGAAAGAAGTAAGTCATTAAACTATTATTGAAAATAAGATAATTCTTTTGATTAATCGCTTCGGAACTAAAAATAATAAAAATTTAGATATGCTGTCTTAATTGGGATGATAAAAGACTGAGGTATAAGATGATTCCATTTACTTCAAATAATAGAATGGATCATTGTGAATTCCCTCAGATAAATAGTCTGAGGGAATTTTTTAGTTTTTTTAACTTTAAAACTATACAGACAAATAGATGAAAGCAAGTTAGAATAAGGGCAATCAGAAACCCCGGAAAAATGGAACATGGAAAATGTTTGGGATTCTCGGAATAGAACGGTTGAATAAATTAACGATAGTAAGAGAATCTGTTGAAAAAAATGTCATCGAGTTCAAGAAAAATCCTAAAGACCATAAAAAAGAATGCAGAAAATGAAAAAGTAGGTGCTATTAAGATTTCAATTTCTTTTGGTAATGGAACGAAGAAGTTGGAAAAGGAAAACATTTAAGAAATATTAAAAAATGCTGAAGATGAAATGTATCGACATAAACTATATGAGAGCGCCAGTGCACGAAGTAAAACCATTGATCATACTAGGAGAGAGAGTCTATGCTAGAAACTAAACTAAAATTTTGGACAATGCCAGTTGACGATGTCATCACAAAGTTGAAAACCGGTCAGGACGGATTAACAAATGAAGAGGCCCAAAAAAGGCTTGAAATAGTAGGGCCAAATTCTATTAAACCTAAAAAAAGACATAGTGCTTTAGGGCTTTTAATTTCACAGTTTAAAAGCCCTATTATTTTAATTCTGTTTTTTGCCATTGGGCTTTCATTTTTTCTTAACGATAATGCAGATGCAATCATTATATTAATCATTGTCCTGGGAAGTGGATTATTGGGCTTCTGGCAGGAATATGGTGCCAGTAATGCGGTTGAGAAACTACTTGCACTGGTTCAAATTAAGGCAACGCTACTTCGAAATGGATCACCCACCGAAGTCAGCGTGGAAGAAATAGTCCCAGGGGATATCGTGATATTAGAAGCCGGGGATGTGATCCCCGGAGACTGCCTGATCATAGAGTCCAATGCCCTTTTTATCGATGAAGCTACGTTAACGGGAGAAACATTTCCACTTGAAAAACAGACAGGAATATTGCCTGAAAACACAGCCCTTGCTCAGCGGAAAAATTCCCTATGGATGGGTACCCATGTGATCAGTGGAAATGGAAAAGCAGTCGTTCTAACTACGGGTAAGGACACTGAATTTGGCAAAATATCCGAAAGATTAAAGCTTAGACCCCAGGAAACCGAGTTTGAACGCGGGGTAAAACAATTTGGCTTTTTCTTGATGGAGATTACGCTTACCATTGTCATTATTATTTTTGCAATCAATGTATTTTTAAACAGACCAGTGTTGGATTCTCTGCTATTTTCACTGGCATTGGCAGTTGGTCTGACTCCCCAATTATTGCCTGCCATTATCAGCATTAACCTGGCCCATGGTGCAAAATTAATGGTAAAGGTGAAGGTTATCGTCAAACGCCTTGCTTCTATCGAAAACTTTGGGAGCATGGATGTACTTTGCTCGGACAAAACAGGGACGCTCACCGATGGCATCGTCCGATTGCAGTCAACACTGGATATCAATGGCAATCAAAGTGAAAAAATACTTTTCTATGCTTATTTAAATGCATCCTTTGAATCCGGTTTTGTCAATCCGATTGATGAGGCCATTCGAACGTATAAAAAATTCGATATTTCAGGATATACTAAAATAGGCGAAGAACCCTACGATTTTATTAGAAAGCGATTGAGCATACTACTCACAGAGCCACCGGATTTCACCCATGATGGGAAAGTCCAAATAGTCATTACCAAAGGAGCCTTAAAAAATGTGTTATCCGTATGCACTAAGGTTGAAATGGGAGATGGTAAAATAGTCGATCTTGCCCAGTTTCAGGATCAAATTCAGGAAAAATATGAGGAATATAGTAATCAGGGCTATCGAACCCTTGGTATCGCATATAAGCTTGGAATCGAGTCATTGCATGAAAGCGAACACGAATCAGAGATGATATTTTTGGGGTTCATTACTTTATTCGATCCTCTTAAACCGAATATCCTTGATACCATCAATGAACTGAAGGGATTAGGCGTTAATTTAAAAATTATCACGGGAGATAATCGGTTAATTGCGGCCAATGTGGTTTCTCAAATAGGTAGCATGAATGGAAAAATTCTAACAGGACCGGAGTTACATGAAATGAGTGACAATGCCTTGTTGAAAAAGGTCTCTGAGATATCCGTTTTTGCCGAGGTTGAGCCAAACCAAAAAGAACGGATTATCATTGCCCTTAAAAAAGCCGGCTATGTGGTGGGCTATATGGGAGATGGTATTAATGACGCCTCTGCTCTGCATGCTGCCGATGTGGGTATTTCAGTGGACAGCGCCGCGGATGTGGCCAAAGAGGCTGCGGATATTGTCCTTCTTGAAAAAAATCTGGCAGTGCTGATTGATGGTGTCAAAGTTGGCAGAATAACCTTTGCCAATACATTAAAGTATGTATTTATGGCCACCAGTGCAAACTTTGGCAACATGTTCAGCATGGCTGGTGCGTCTCTGTTTTTATCCTTTCTTCCCTTACTGCCGAAACAGATTCTATTGACGAATCTATTAACGGATTTTCCGGAAATGACCATTGCATCGGATTCCGTTGATAATGAGCTGATCATGAAGCCAAGACGGTGGGATATAAAGTTTATTCGGAAATTTATGCTGACATTTGGTTTGGTCAGTTCTCTCTTTGATTACCTGACTTTTGGTGTGCTGATTTATTTAGTTCAGGCAACCGAAATCCAATTTCGTACCGGTTGGTTTATTGAATCTGTTGTTTCAGCAGCTTTAATTATTCTGGTGATCAGAACCAGAAAGCCCTTTTACAAAAGTACTCCTGGAAAATATCTTATTCTGACAACGTTCCTAATAGTTATTATTACCTTTCTATTGCCCTACACGCCATTGGCGGGTTTGTTGGGTTTTCAACCGCTTCCAATATGGGTTCTGTTGATCATCCTAGGAATTGTTGCCTGCTATATTATCACAGCAGAAATAGCCAAAAGGTTTTTCTATAAAATAGTCAAATATTAAATTTTGACCGAAAGTTTGAAAGTCGTGTTTTGTTTCATAACAAAATTAATGGGTATATAGATCTTATAAGATACCGTTATAAATTGGTTGCGTAATAGTTATTGCTATTGAAATCTCATTGGCAATAAAAACCGTTGGTTCCCGAATTAGACGATTAGCTCAACAAATGAAACATGCAGAAGACATTTATATTAATACATGAATATTATACCAGGAGGATTTTTTTGAAATTAGCAATATTTGATTTTGATGGAACGCTTGTCCCTAAAGATTCGTTACCATTTGTACTTCGCCATTGGAAAGAACAAAGATATTCAAAAATAAAATACTATAGAACTTATTTTTCTTTGATTTTTTTATATATCCAATATAAATCCGAGAGAAATTTCAAGATGTCTCGTGAAGAGATGAGGATATTGGCTGTAAAAAAATTTAACCAGATCTTTGTAGGGATGACACAGGAAGAAACCAGTCAATTCTTTTGCGGTTGCTCTGAGAAAATAATCGCGTTATTGGTTAAAAATATGGTTTCAGAGATAGAAGTGTGTCGTTCACAGGGTTACTATACGATCCTTCTTTCAGGGGCACATCATGACCTATTAAAATATGTTGGGGAACACCTGGGATTTGATGTAGTATTCGGTACACAGCTGCATTTTTCGAATAACATATTTGATCCCGATATAGAAGTGGAGGTAATCAGTGGTGCAATGAAAAAAGAGAAAATTCTTGAATATTTTCATTACCAGGCCATTGATTGGAGTTTCAGTCGAGCTTACGCAGATAGTTACTCCGATATGGATCTCCTTGAATTGGTAGGCCAACCTGTAGCTGTTAATCCGGACGTTAAGCTCAAAGCAGTTGCTTTGGATAGAAACTGGAGAACGATTATTTAACGATTAGAAGAATTAATAGCATACAAAAAAGCACAGGTCATCAAGACTGTGCTTTTTTGTATTTACCCAACACGTCACAAAGAATTGCCTTTTGGTTATGATAGCAAAAACTTTTGTGAAAAATTGAAAAAAGATGTTGACAAGTAAAATTGTTTAGTATATATTAAGTATACAAAACATATAGGATATATATGTAATAACAACAAGGAGGCAAAGCAATATGGAAAACAAAGGAATTAACATCATGAAAGGTAACAGTGTGTGTTTGTGTTTATGTACGTGTACATGCACCTGCACGTGTTTGTGCTGCAAAATAAAGGGTTCTTTGTGTTGTTTTAAACCAAAATGAAATATAGCATTTGTCGTCCATTGTAAAAATTGCTTACAATAAATCGAAAAATTGAGCCGACAAATCATTGAATTTGTCGGCTCAATTTTTTTTGACCAACAGAAGACGGCTTTCAAGAATACGGTACCTGGATTAAATTTAAATGTTTTGACGAACAATCAAAAAAATAAAATGAAAAGAGAAAAATAATATGGGAAAATATTTTACTTCAGAATCAGTAACAGAGGGACATCCAGATAAAATAGCAGATCAAATTTCAGATGCAATCTTAGATGCCTTAATTGAACAGGATCCATACTCCAGAGTTGCGGCGGAAACAACCGTAGCAACAGGATTGGCCTTAGTCGTGGGTGAAATTACAACAAATGCCTATGTTGATATTCCAAAGATCGTAAGAAATACAATCAGAGAAATCGGCTATACAAAAAATGGCGGATTTGACGCAGATTCCATATCAGTGCTGACTTCCATTGACGAACAATCAGCAGATATCGCTCTCGGTGTTGACAAGGCCTATGAATCAAAACAGGAAGGCGTCAAAGAAGATTTTGGTACAGGGGCAGGAGATCAGGGCATTATTTTTGGATATGCAACAAACGAAACAGCAGAGTATTTACCACCTGCTATTTCATTTGCTCACAAATTAACAAGACAACTAACGGAAGTTCGTAAGAACGGCACATTGGAATATTTGAGACCTGACGGAAAATCACAGGTTACGGTAGAATTTGATGACGATGGAAGAGTGGCAAGAATAGATACCATTGTCATATCCACCCAACATACTGAAGAAGTTACCTTGGAACAGATTAAAAAGGATGTCATCAAGCATATTATTAAAGAAGTGATTCCCTTCGGCTTATTAGACGACAAGACAAAATATTATGTAAATCCCACAGGACGGTTTGTTATTGGCGGACCCCAGGGAGATGCCGGATTAACGGGAAGAAAGATTATCGTTGACAGCTACGGGGGAACAGGAAGACATGGCGGAGGCGCTTTTTCAGGAAAAGATCCAACAAAGGTAGATCGCTCCGGAGCCTATGCAGCCAGATGGGTTGTTAAAAATTTAGTGGCAGCGGGAGTGGCCCAAAAAGCTGAAATTGAACTAGCTTATGCCATTGGTGTTGCAAAACCCGTATCTATTGCAGTGGAAACCTTTGGAACCGGTATTATAACCGAAGAAAAAATCGTGGATATTATTGAAAAGATATTTGATTTAAGACCGGCTGCCATTATTGATGCCCTTGATTTGAGACGACCTATATATAAACAAACAGCAGCCTATGGACATTTTGGAAGAACAGACATCGATTTGCCCTGGGAAAAACTTGATAAGGTTGAAGAAATTAAGAGCTATCTGTAAAAAAAGCTATTTTTCAGACATTGCTTTTATTAAAAAATACAAAAGTAATGTCTGAGCATCAATGGAAAAGAAAAAACTAAAAGAAGAGGTTGAAAATGAAAGTTTTATTAATTAACCCGTCTTTCTATGATAAGTCAGAATTCAAAAATAGATACAGAGATTATTTAGACTGGGTAAAAGGCGGGAATCTGTATGTGGCACCATTTGAGCCACCCTTGGGATTGGCATATCTTACCGCATATCTAAAACAACGGGGAGAAAATGTAGAATTAATTGATATGCAGGGATCAATGATGGACAGTGTTGAGCTGGCAAAAAGAGTGGAAGCATCCAATGCAGATCTGGTGGGGATTACTTCAATGACGACCACCTTTCCAGCGGCCATTAAAGTTGCCCGTATTGTAAGAGCAAAATTGCCACACTCACAAATTGTGCTAGGGGGTGTTCACCCCACACTTGACCCGGAAGGAACATTATCATTTGAAGAAGTGGATTTTGTGATCCGTGGAGAAGGGGAAGAAGCCATTGCTGGATTAGTGAAAGCACTTAAAGGCCAGGGATCTTTTGAAGAAGTCGATGGTTTATGTTATCGAGGGGCAGAAAATGTTGTTATTAAAGATAAGGCTGTTATTTTGGATGCAGACAGTTTGCAAACACCTGACTATGGCTCATTTCCCGCAGAGGAATATATAAAACATAATGAATATCTTAGAGGCATTAGAGGTATTTCAATGCTTATTTCAAGAGGCTGCCCCTATGATTGTACTTTCTGTGCAGTTCATGAGGTAATGGGAAGAAAATGGCGAGTGAAGTCTCCCGAATTATTGGTCAATGATATTATTGAGCTCAAAGAAAAATATCAGTTAGAAGGCATCTGGTTTAAAGACAGTATCTTTAATATCAATAAAAAATGGATTGAAGAATTTTGTAATCTGCTCATTGAAAAGAATGTTAATATTTCATGGCAAATCAATACAAGAGTCGATTTGGTTGATGAAGAACAAATTAAATTAATGAAAAAAGCCGGATTAACTCAGATTGACTTTGGGGTTGAAAGTGGCTCAAATCGTATTTTAGAAAGATTGCATAAAAACATCAAAGTTGATGAAATCAGAGAGAAAATAAAAATAGCACATAAATATGTAAAAGTATTTGGATTCTTTATGATTGGCATTCCCGGAGAAACAGAAAAAGATGTCCTTAAAACCTTTGAACTGGCCAAAGAATTGAACCTGGATACAAGTGCGTGGAGTATTTATAGTCCGCTGCCAGGATCACTTCTCTATAATGAATTGGTAAATGAAGGAAAAGTTAAAAAGGCTAATTTTGAATTTGAGGCCATACATTTTACAAAAGCCTATGAAGGCATTAGTGAGATCCCTGCGAAAAGAGTCAAAGAATTATACAAAGAAATTAACGAATATTTTTATACCTAAATGATAAGACGGATCGCAATTAGAAAATCCAGAAGAAATGAAGGTTTTCACACAAATATTCACATAAATATGCATATATTTTCAATGATTTCAAAGCAAAAAGAGTTGGAATGGATTTGAAAAAAGAAAGAAAGCACATTCGGACTCAAAGGCGTTTCCGGATGTGACAAATAGCAAAATGGAGGTATTACAATGGCAATAATCATTGGTCGAGAACATGAATTGAAATTTAAGGAAGTTGTTGAGAAGTATCCCGAAATTCCAAGACTGATTATCCTTAAAACAGATGTCCAACGCAGAGGGGTATATTACACTCAAAATGCCCTGGATAAAATAGACCCTGATATTTATCAATTAACAGGCGATAATATATTCTTTGCAGCACTGGGCGCAAGAGACCAAAAAACAAAGTCTGTTCCCGAATCCCTGATTTTAAGGGATGGTACAACAATCATAACGGACCCCACACCACTAGAACAAAATCCTTATATTGTCGATTATCGGGATGGAAAATTTGTGCTAGTAGATAATGATGAAATTATAGAAGAAGTCGGCTTCTGGGAAAAACCTGATTTCTACGGTAAATTTACAAGTAGTGGAACCCTGATGGATTCAATTGTTTTTGGCAGACCCCAACGTTTAAATATCACACCATCTTCCTATTGCCATTTCTGGAAAAATGACAATGGGTGTAAATATTGTGATTTAGTACCGCATCTCAAAGAGGATGGGGTCATTAAAAAGAAATTAACCCCACAGGATGCTTATGAAACAGTTAAAGAGGCAATAAAGCAAAAAGGAAGATATACCAATATTTGTATGACCATGGGTTCAGATGTTAATGGTAAGACACCCTTTGATGCAGAGGCGGATTATTACATTGAAATTTTGAAGGCCATTGGACAAAATTTTGAAGGCAGAAGATTTCCCAGTCAGGTCATTACAACCGCCTTAAATGAGGACCAGCTTAGTCGCTTATACAATGAAACAGGTTTGGCAAGTTATACCTCTGATATTGAAGTATTAAATGAAGACCTATTCAATTGGATTTGTCCTGGGAAAGCCGAATGGATTGGGTATAAGGAATGGAAAAGACGACTTGTTGCAGCCGTTGATATATTTGGAAAAGGAAATGTGAATACAGGCATTGTCGGAGGCGTGGAATTAGCAAAACCCAAAGGATTTAAAACTGAAGCTGAAGGGTTAAAAAATACCCTGGAAGAGGCCGAAGATTTAATAAGCAAGGGCGTTTCTGTTGTTTATATTGTATGGGTTCCGAGACCACTTTCTTTTTTTAGCGACCAGCAGAATGCATCTTTAGAGTATTATGTTAATTTGACAATTGGACTTAACAATTTAAGACATAAATATGATTTGACAATGGATTTTGATGATTATCGTCGATGTGGAAATCATCCCAATTCTGATTTACTAAGAATATGACAGGGAGGAAAAATAAATGGCAAATATAGATGAGATTAAACAAATTATCAATGATCCAAAAACAGTAAAAATAGTTGGAACGGTAGGCGTTGATGGTGTACCACATACTGCTGTGAAACAAAGTCTTCATGTTAATGACGAAGGTAAAATTGAGTACATCGAGTTATTTGAATCTTCAGAAAGTTATCGAAATGTAACAGCCAGTCTTTGGTACAATAAAAAAGTTTCTGTTTTAATCCTCAGTCCAGATAAGGAAAGTTATGAAATCATTGGAGAAACCGAGAGAATCCTTATTGCCGGAAGAGAATATGAAGCGGTTTATACAAAAGTATTGGAAGAAAAAGGATATGATATTGCGGCAGTAGTAACCATTGCTCCAGAATCAGTAGAAGACAGTTCCCCAAAGGAAAAATTTAAAGACCAGGAAAAAACACGGTTATTTTACAAACATTTAGATCGTTTGAGCAAAGAGAGCTAAGGATTATAAAGAAGGTGTATCTGGAATGAATCATTCAAATTTGTTGGAAAATTTAAGCTCCGATGAAAAAAAAATTATAAGTTTGCTGTTAAAGAATGAATATATGTCAAAAAATGATATTTCACTATCAACAAATATTAAATTAAGCAGACTTAACTATATTATGGAGCCATTAGAAAAAAATAAAATAATTGTTCAGGAAAAGTTAGGGCAGTCATCAGGTGGAAGAAAACCGGTGCTATACAGTGTTAATTTACATGATTTTTACGTCATTGGAATTGATGTATCGATTATGTACACACAAATAGTTTTTACCAATCTCAAGATGGAGATCCTCTATGAAGAATTATTCACTATGGATAATTCTTGTACACCAGAGAAAACCATTAATAAAATTGTGGAAGCAATTAAAAAGGCACACAAAGATTTGAGATTGGATCGGTTAAACCTCATCGGTGTAGGGGTAGGATCAGTGGGTCCGTTAGACGTTGAAAATGGAATTATTAAAAATCCAACAAATTTTTATGCCCCAGATTGGCTCAATGTTCCTATAAAGGACATCCTGGAAGAAAAACTAGGAACACCCGTCATCGTTGAAAATGGCGCCAATGCAGGGGTTGTTGCGGAGACATTATTTGGCATTGGCAAAGACGTTTCCAATGTTTCATATTTTAATTGTGGAGTGGGATTACGAACCGGTACAATTTCTTCAAGAAATCTCATTAGAGCAATCAATGATGAAGAAGAGGGATTTGGTCACATGGTCATTGATATTAAAGGAAAAAAATGCAGATGTGGCAACTCTGGATGCATTGAATGCTATTCATCCATCAATGCTATTATCAAAAGTTTTTCAGATGAAATCAAAATGGGCAGAACCACTGCAATTAATAAGAATATTAATGCGATTAATTATAAGGATATTTGTGTAGCAGCAGAACAAAAAGATGCGTTATCTAAAGAAATATTGAGAGATGCAGCATTAATTTTAGGCGCAGGTTTGGCCAATTACGTTAAGCTTCTAACCCCGGATTTGGTTATTTTAAGTGGTCCCTTAATGATTCAATCAAAGCTGTTTTATGATAGTTGCGTTGAAAGTACCCTTGGAAGATTACAGCCTGATAAAAGAAAGAGAGTCATTTTTAATCGAGGTGGCTATTACGGCGAAAGGGCAATGTCTGTTGGTGCTGGAGCCATGCTTATTGAAAAATATCTAAGCTGACAGCTCATTATTTTGTTCGGGAAAATAGTTAAATATGATATTAAAAATTAGATTTGCAACTGAAAAAGGAAGTAATAAAAAATTAAGGAGTTCGAATATTATGAAGAAAAAGAGTCTGTTTACGATAATATTAATTGGTATCTTATTAAGTTTTGGATTAGCTGGTTGTACTAATCCCAACGCTAGTGCGAATTCAAAGGATGCCAATTCAGGGGTAACAGCCACTGAAGTAAGAATTGCAACCCAACCTTCCCCCTTTGCCGCATCAATATTTGTTGCAAAAGAGAAAGGATATCTTGAAGAAGAACTACAAAAAACCGGTAATGACTCTTATAATACTTGCCAGTCTATTTAAAAATATACTGGCAAGTATTATAAGAGTCATTACCGGTTTTTCATTGGCTGCGCTAGCGGCAATCATTATCGGAATTGCTATTTCGCTTTCGAAAAATTTTGAAATAGTGACTAGATTTGTTCTACAGGTTCTAAAACTGATACCACCGATTGCATGGATACCCATTGCCATCGTTTGGTTTGGGATTGGAGAACCTTCGAAAATATTTATTATTTTTCTGGGAGCATTCTTTCCCATATTTATTAATGTCGTTGATGGGATTAAGCAAATCGACAAACGATATGTTGAAGTCTCAAAGGTATATGAAATCCCGGATCTCAAATTTATTCGAAAAGTTGTGATTCCAGGAGCTTTACCCTCAATTATGTCAGGTTTAAGAATAGGATTGGGAAATGCATGGATATGTGTTGTTGCAGCAGAAATGATTGCGGCAACAAGTGGGATTGGTTATATGCTTATGGACGGAAGACAGCTTTCACAGCCGGACGTGGTAATCCTGGCCATGTTAATCGTCGGTATTATCGGAAAATTAATGGATGATGTTTTGGGAATAATAGAACGCAAAACCGTGTACTGGCAATCACATAATTAAAAGTGTTTGGAGGTGATTCAGCATGCCGGGAAAATTGGAAATTAGAGATCTTAACAAATATTTTGGAGACAAAAACCAAAGGCTGGGAGTGCTTAACGATATAAACCTGACCATTAATGAGGGCGAGTTTGTATCAATTCTGGGTAGAAGCGGCTGCGGAAAAAGTACGCTTTTAAGAATAATCGCAGGACTTGAAACAAATTATGAAGGATCAGTTCTTTTAGATGGTCAGCAGGTGAAAAAACCATCTTTAGATAAAGGCATCGTATTTCAGGATCACCGGTTATTTCCATGGCTGACAGTGGAGCAAAACATTGGCTATGGGGTTCCGGATAAGCAGAAGAATAAAAATGAGTTGGTACAGGATCTTATTAAACTTGTGGGACTGAGAGGGTTTGAAAAATCACTGCCAAATCAATTGTCAGGAGGTATGGCTCAACGTACTGCCATTGCCAGAGCGCTGGCAAACAAACCTAAGATCCTTTTACTTGATGAACCATTTGGCGCATTGGATGCGATGACACGTATTAATATGCAGGAAGAGATTCTAAAAATATGGAAGCAGGAAAAAATAACAATTATTCTCGTGACACACGATATTGAAGAGGCAGTCTATTTAGGGGATCAAGTCGTTGTACTGTCGAGTCGTCCAGGTAAGATAAAAGAAATATGCAAAGTGGATATTTCAAGACCAAGAGACAGAGTGAGTGATCAATTCGTTAAGGAAAAAAGAAAGATATATTATGAATTCTTTGATGAGGTTGAAGTTCCATTTACCTACGCGATTTAGAATAGGACATTTAGGAGTAATATTTTATGAAAATTGGAATTATTGGTGCTATTGAGGAAGAAATTCAGCTTTTAAGAGAAGAAATAGAAATTATATCAGAAGAAACAATCGGGATGAGACAATATTATAATGGAATAATATTTGGTAAAGAAGTGACCCTGGTTTTTTCAAGGTGCGGAAAGGTGGCGGCGGCTTCGACGGCAACCACTTTAATTCAGCAGTTTGGAGTCGATTTGATTTTGTTTACCGGAGTTGCAGGTGGAGCAAACAAGGAACGAAAGATAGGAGATATTGTCCTATCAAAAAGATTAGTTCAGCATGATATGGATGCAACCGGACTTTCAGGTTTTGGAAAATTTGAAATCCCGTTACTGAAAAAATCTTACTTTGAGGTTGATGATTCCCTATTAAATAAAGCATTGGAATCTGCCCGTTATTACATTGATCATGATATGAAGAAAGATGTTAATGCTGAATTATTAAATGAATTCGGAATAAAAGTTCCCAAGGTGGTAGTTGGTACAGTAGCCAGTGGCGATCAGTTTATTTCTGATGGCATTAAAATTAAGATACTGTCTTCAGAAATTGAGGACCTTCAATGCGTTGAAATGGAAGGTGCTGCTGTTGCCCAGGTATGCTATGAATATGGGGTGAAATATATGGTATTCAGGGTTATTTCGGATAATGCAGATGAAAATGCCAATATTAATTTTAATCGGTTTATTGACAAAACGGCAAGATATTTCACAAAAGGCATTGTTAAAGAAATGATTAGAGAGTTGGGATGATCCTTTGGAATAGTTGAAATAAAAACATGCAGATAGGGAGAGAAATTAAATGGAAAAAATTACAAGCTTTACTATTGATCATCTAAGACTGCAGCCAGGAGTATATGTTTCGAGAAAAGATAAAGTCGGAGAAAATACGGTTACAACCTTCGATATAAGAATGACACGGCCGAATTTTGAGCCGGTAATGAATAATGCTGAGATTCATACCATTGAACATTTAGCCGCAACTTATTTGAGAAATAATAAAGAGTTTGGTTCTAAAACCCTGTATTTTGGCCCCATGGGATGTAGAACCGGTTTCTATCTGCTGCTAACAGGAAACTTAGAATCCAGTGAGATTTTAGAATTGTTAATTAATCTATTCGAATTTATAGCCAATTATGAAGGTGATGTTCCAGGGGCAGCCCCAAGGGATTGTGGAAATTATCTGGACATGAATCTTTCAATGGCCCAATATTCAGCACGAAAATATTTGAAGGAAGTTTTGAAGAAAATTAATAAAAGCAGGTTGATTTACCCGGAATAATAAATTCAAATTCGGAGGCAGACAGTGAATTTAAAAAATAAAATTAGAATTATTGAAGACTATCCAAAAAAAGGTATCAGTTTTAAAGATATCACCACGTTAGCTCAGGATGGAAAGGCTTTTCAATATGCGATTGGATCAATTTCCGGTTTTTTAAAAGATAAAAATATTGATGTGGTTATCGGACCGGAAGCACGGGGCTTTTTAGTTGGTGCACCGGTTGCCTATAGTCTTGGGGTCGGATTCATACCGGTAAGAAAAAAAGGAAAATTACCAAGCGAAACCATTCAAGTAGAATACGAATTAGAATATGGTGGTGATGTCCTTGAAATTCATAAAGATGCCATTGAGCCGGGACAAAGAGTTGCAATAGTAGATGATTTATTGGCAACAGGTGGAACAGTTGAGGCAGTTACCAAGCTCGTTGAGACAGCCGGGGGTGAAGTTGCGTTTTTGGCTTTCATTGTTGAGATTACAAGTCTCAATGGAAAAGAAAAGCTAAGGAATTATGAAATGATATCACTTGTGGAATATAATAAATAACCTTGTTTTCTGACGAAATCCATTAAGATTATATTTGCTTAGGACAAAAGATGCATATATTCGCCGATTTATACCTGGGTTTCTATAAATAATTACTCTAATCAAACCCTTTAATCTTGAAGGGTTACAAATATTCAATATTATATTTTGGATTTGAAAAATATATATAGTATAAGCTAAAAGATCTATGAAATAACCGCTAATCGAAGTTTGATGACCCTCGATTAGCGGTTATTTATATTTTGTTCATCTCAATACAAAGCTGTTTATGAAAAAAAATAAAAAATATTGACAAAGAAAATAGCTTAGTGTATATTTAACATACAAAACATATAGGGTATATATGCAATAAATAAACGGAGGATAAAAATGTCAATTAATAAAGATGAATTGTATAAAAAGTTAGCCGATTCCATTGTGGATATGGATGAAGAACTAACCATAGAAATCAGCAAGCAGGTCATAGCGGAAGGTTTCGATGCCTATGATGCAATCGTGAATGGTTTGACGGTTGGTATGAATCAGGCAGGAAAACTTTTTGACGAAGAAGAATATTTTGTACCAGAACTTTTAATATGCTCAGATGCAATGTATGCAGGTTTAGACATTCTAAAGCCACATATTAAAGTCGGCGAAAATGAGATAAAAAGAAAAGCGGTGATTGGTGTCATTGAAGGGGATACCCATGATATTGGGAAAAATCTTGTAAAAATTATGCTTGAAACCGGAGGCTATGATATTGTTGATTTAGGAAGAGATGTTTTACCGTCAACATTTGTGGAAAAAGCTAAAGAAGAAAATGCGGAATTCATTGTTATTTCAACATTGATGACAACCACAATGGAAGGTATGAACGAAGTCATCGAGATTTTAGTCAAAGAAGATATAAGAGATGATTATAAAGTACTCATTGGCGGCGGGCCAATTTCCCAGGGATATGCAGATAAAATAGGTGCAGATGGTTACGCAGAAAATGCTGCAGAGGCCGTAAAATTAGTAAACAAGCTAGTAATAGCATATGGAAACGAAATCTAATAACAAAGACTATTAATTGGAGGAAATCACTTATGTCATTGATACAAAGAAATGAAGAATTAACATCTCTGGAACGGGTTGGCCTTACACTGCAGCGTAAAGAAGTTGATAGAATACCTGCAATTCCCCTTGTTTGCGGCGCTTCATATCGGGTTTTGGGAACACGCTATGATAAATGGTCTCAAGATGCAGAAATAGCAACCCAAAGTCTGCTTGCTGCGCAGGAATTAATCGGACAGGATGCTTTTTTATTACTGGTGGACCTTTCAGTGGAAGCGGCTGATTTTGGCCAGGAGTTAATATTTCCAAGATACAGCACAGCCTATCCGGATTTTAACAATCAGTATATAAAAAAACCGGCTGAATATGAAAAGATCAAAAAAGTAAATCCAAGAGAAACCAAACGGATGAAACAAGTTATTGATATTATCAAAGGTTTATCAAAAGAAAAAGGCAATGAAGTGGCCATTATGGGATTTATTTATGGTCCATTAGGGGTTTTATCCCAGATCAGAGGTCACAAGGATTTATTTGTTGATCTCATCAAACATCCTGAAGAGGTTTTAGCAGCAGTTGATGTGATAACTGATGTACTGGTGGAGTATGCTATTGCCCAGGTTGAAGCAGGCGCCCATGCAGTGTGTGTGGATCCCCTTTATTCTTCAGGAACCGTTCTAAGAAACACAACATGGGAAAAATTCGAGGGACCCTACCTTAAACGGATTGCAGATGCTATTCGCACAGCAGGTGCAGGGGTAGCCATTCATAATTGTGGTGGTGGGGTATACTTTGAAGAAGTCATTAAATGGGCAGATCCTGTTGCCATATCAGTGGCTCATCCAGCTCATGGATCCAAAGATTGGGAAGAACATGCAAAAACATGGGGCCAGAAAGTGATTACCATTGGTTGCTCAGATCCTGCAAATACCGGCTTAGTTTTTACAGCAGACGAAGTTCTGGAAGATTGTAAAAAGCAAATCGACTTGTTTAAAAAGCATGATGCCGGATTTATTCTTTCCACCGGTTGTGAATTTCCTCCCAATGGCAATTTATTAAATGCTGCGGCAATGGTGGAAGCGTCAAGAAGATATGGACGAACAAGCAAATAAAATGAAGATTTAGATCTTTAATTGATGACAATTATTTTATCTGACTGTGTGCATCAGGGAAGGCTGAAGAAACTTCTCTAAGCATTGCGCACTCAATGATCAATAATTGTCATTAATACTAGATACAATTATTAAATGATTAGGAAGTGAAATGATGACCATACAAATTGATATTTTTTCTGGTTTTTTTGGTGCCGGCAAAACGACATTGATTAAAAAGTTGATCAATGAAAAGGTGTACTCTAAAAAGGTAACGCTTATAGAAAATGAATTTGGTGAGATCCCAATTGATGGGACATTCTTAAAAAAATTCAATATAGAAATAAAAGAAATCAAAGCCGGGTGCATTTGTTGTTCAACTGTTAATGATTTCAACGATACCCTTAAAGAAATCATTGATTCGAGAGAAACAGAAAGAATTATCATCGAACCATCTGGAGTGGGAAAGCTGTCAGAAATCGTTAAAATTGTGAAAAAACTCGAAGCCGATAATGACGTGAACCTTAATTTGGTGATCGCAGCAGTTGATGTCACCATGTATGAAGAATTTATCAATCTATTCAGCGAATTTTATGAAGATCAGGTTATTCACGCAAGCACCGTTATTTTAAGTCGAACCCAAAGTGCTACAGCTGAGGAATTACAACTGGTTGTTTCTAAAATAAGAGAAATAAATGAAAATGCCAGGATCATTACTACGCCCTGGGATGACTTAAGTGGCGTTGAGCTGTTTGGACTGTCAGAAGCTGATGGAAAGAAAGAAGCAATTATTCATAATTTGGGTGAGATCGATCTAAGCGAACATCACCATGATCATGACCACGATGATGATTTAGAAAGCGACCACAACCATGACATCTTTTCAAGCTGGGGTATCGAAACGCCCAAGATTTTTCCCATAGATGTTCTGAAAAGCATTTTCAATGGATTAAAAGACGAAGATATCTATGGAAAAGTCGTACGGTCAAAAGGCAAAGTCCAGGTGGATGACAATCGTTGGGTCGAGTTTGATTTTGTCCCCAAACAATTTGAGATCAGAGAATCAGAACCGGATCAGGTCGGTCGAATTACTGTAATTGGACATGATTTAAATAAAGAGAAACTAGAGACTGCTTTTTAAAATGAAAATAAAAGTAATTGCATGTGAAGTGATGAAAGAAGAAATTCAGGGAATTGAACCATTGGCTGATCAGGAATTTGAGTTTGTTTCAATGGACTTTCATCTTTATCCGGAAAAGCTTGGAGCTGAATTGCAGAAGATCATTGACCGATCTTTGGGTTATGACAGAATTATTTTGGCATTCGGTTTGTGCGGTGGTGCTACAAGGGGTTTAATGGCAACTCATTCCAGGATTACATTACCAAAAGTTCATGATTGCATTCCATTATTTTTGTGTTCAGACAAATGTCGTTTATGTGATTTCAAAAGTGAAATGGGAACATTTTATCTCAGTAATGGATGGATGATTACTGAGAAATCAATACTATCCGAACATCAGCGAGTTCTTAAAAGATTTGGTTCAAAAAAAGCTTTAAGTGTTTTACACAGGACCTATGAAGGCTATAAAAAAGTCCTGTTCATCACCACAGGATCTCATCCTCAAGATGAAGTGATTGAGCAATCCAAAGAAATAGCACAATTATTCAACGCTGAATATAAAACGGTTCAAGGGGAGACGGCCTTTTTCGAAAAAATTGTCAGAGGACCATGGGATGATGTGAATTTTATAAATATCCCTCAATCAGGGATGATTAAGGAAGAAGACTTTGGGATTAATGCAAAATGATTGCAAAGGTTCGGATCCGCGTAAAATGAAAAAAGAATCAATGAAAAAAAACAGTAAAGGAGTCAATCGTAATGGTAACAGTAAATTTTCTCACAAATGACAAGTCAGTATCCGTAAAAAAAGGAATGACAATATTAGAAGCAGCACGGGAAATCGGCATTGTTATAGAATCTCCCTGTAATTCAGAAGGTGCCTGTGGTAAGTGCAAGGTCAAAGTATCCCAGAGCAATCTGACAGGGATCATTGATGATGGCAAACATCAATTGTCGGATGAAGATAAGGCTCAGGGCTTTGTACTATCCTGTCAGGCAAAGGTAATGGCTGATGTCAATATAGAAGAAATTCCAGAGAATTTGAATAAAAACCTTCAGATACTAAATCACGGGGAAAGCTTCGTCATCGAACGCGATAGCTATATTAAAAAAGAATATAATAAAAACGGCAGAACTGTTGTCTATGCTGGGGACGACATTATCGGAGAAGAAGAAGGGGATACAACTGGGCTAAATTATGGCGTAGTGGTGGACATTGGGACAACAACCTTAGTGGCAACTATTGTTGATATTAACACCGGAGAAGAACTCCATTCAGTTTCTGCATTAAATCCTCAAAGTATTTATGCCCAGGATGTTTTATCCAGAATAAAATTCGCCTCGGATGAAAAAGGTTTAGACACCATGTATTCTGAAATGATTAAAGAGTTAAACAGTATGATAGCGAAAAACACAAAAGAAACTGGAATCGATAAGAAATATATCTATGAGGCGATTTTCAGTGGGAATACCTGTATGATTCATTTGGCTGCCAATGTAAATCCCTACTCATTAGGTAAATATCCGTACACCCCACTTTTAAAAGGTGGAAGCTATTTAAGTGCCAGCGAGCATAAACTAAATATTTCGGATAAGGGCTTAATCTATTTACCCCCTATTATTTCATCCTATGTAGGCCCTGATATAACCTCCGGGATTTTAGCCACCAGACTTCAAGATAGAAAGGGCACCACATTATTTGTTGATATAGGTACAAATGGCGAAATGATCATCGCCAGAGACGGGAAATTGTCATCAACATCCACTGCTGCCGGGCCGGCTTTTGAGGGAATGAATATTACTTATGGTATGAGAGCTGAGCGAGGAGCCATCGAATATTTTAACATCGAAAAAGATGGGTCCATCGAGATTAAGACCATTGAAAATGGAAAGGCTATTGGAATTTGCGGAAGTGGTCTTTTGGATATTCTTGGAGAGCTGGTTGCCAATAAGGTCATTGGTAAAAATGGCAGATTTGCATTACCGGAAAAATCAGATTTACCTATTGTGCTGAGAAAGAGACTGGTAAAAGTCGATGGGAAAATTGCCTTTGAAATAGCAGATGGTGTTTTTTTGACGCAAAAGGATATAAGACAGGTTCAACTTGCAAAAGGGGCTGTAAGATCAGGAATTGAATTTCTCATGAGCAATAAAAAGGTTAAAGCAGAAGATGTTGATAAAATACAGATAGCCGGCTCATTCGGTTATCATCTGAGAGCCAAAAGCCTTATTAATATTGGTTTATTGCCAAAAGAGTTTAAAGGCAAAATTGATTTTGTCGGAAATACATCTAAATCAGGAGGACATGCGTTCCTATTGAATAAACAATATCGGCTGGAAATGGAGCAACTTGTTAAAGAAATTGATGTTGTTGAATTATCAAATGGCGAGAATTTTGATCGGATTTTCGTTAAAAGTTTATCCTTTAACACAATAGAAGAAGTTGCATGCAGTGCTTAATAATAATAAAATTCTGCTTATAATAATAAAAAATATTGACAAATAAATCAGTATAGTGTATATTAAACATACAAAACATATAGGTTATATATGTAAATAAAATATGGGGGCAGAACAATATGGAAAACAGAAAAATTGGCATTAAAAAAGAGGGCACTAAGTACATGTGTTGCAACATGCATTGTTCTATGTGTTCCATTAAACTTAAATGAAATATTGTATTTGTCGTCAATTGTGAGAATTACTTGCAATAAATAAAAACACTTGAGCCGACAAATTATGGGATTTGTTGGTTTCTTTTGTAAAGTGTAGGGATTAAGCATACCAGCTTTCATTTTACATTATCTTTGCTATACAGTAGGTGCATAAAAAGGGGAAACGTCAATGAGTCAAATAGCAAAGAATGTAGAAGAAAGATGGTGCAGAAATTGAGTAAAAATAAACAAGGGTTATTTAAGAGATTATTTAAAAACAAAGAAACAAAAAATCAAACAACACAAAAAGAAAGGTTGATTAAAATGAGCGAGAGAAAATTAGGATTCGATACATTACAAGTACATGCTGGTCAAACACCTGATCCAGCAACAGGAGCTCGAGCAGTTCCAATTTATCAAACAACTTCCTATGTATTTAAAGATACTGCCGAAGCAGAAGGCCGTTTTGCACTTACAAATCCTGGAAACATTTATTCCAGACTTACAAACCCAACTACCGATGCCTTTGAGCAAAGAGTCGCCGCCCTTGAAGGAGGATCAGCCGGACTTGCAACCGCCTCAGGAGCAGCAGCCATTACTTATTCAGTTTTGAATATCGCAAAAGCAGGGGATGAAATTGTTTCCGCCAGTACGCTTTATGGTGGAACTTATCATTTGTTTTCCGAAACATTACCTAAATTTGGTATCACCACTGTGTTTGTTGACCCGGATGATCCTGAAAATTTCAGAAAAGCAATTACTGAAAAAACAAAGGCCATATTCATTGAAACTTTAGGTAATCCAGCTAATAATCTCATCGATTTTGATGCTGTTGGCAAAATTGCCAAGGAAAATAAAATCCCACTGATTGTAGACAATACCTTCGCAACCCCTTACTTATTTCGACCATTGGAACATGGGGCTAATGTTGTTGTACATTCTGCAACCAAATTTATTGGTGGACATGGTACTTCCATTGGCGGAATTATTATTGATGGTGGTAACTTTGATTGGACCAGTGGCAAGTTCCCTGATTTCACAACTCCGGATAAAAGCTATAATGGTATAAAATTTTCTGACCTGGGTGCTGTAGCCTATGCAGTTAAGATTCGTGCCCAACTGTTGCGCGATACCGGAGCATCATTATCGCCATTTAACTCGTTCTTATTTTTGCAAAGCCTGGAGTCATTATCTCTTCGGGTGCAAAAACATGTTGCTAATACTGTTAAAATTGTGGAATTTCTTGAAAAAAGTCCAAAGGTTAAGAAAGTCAATTATCCAGGACTTAAATCAAATAAATATTACGATTTAGCACAAAAATATTTACCACTGGGTTCAGGTTCAATTTTTACATTTTCAATTAACGGAAATATTGATCAGGCGAAAAAATTTATTGACAGCTTAGAGATATTTTCACAACTTGCCAATGTTGCAGATTCAAAATCCCTGGTGATCCATCCTTCATCAACAACCCATCAACAGCTCAGTCCTGAAGAACAGGCCGCTGCCGGATTTGGACCAGATGTTATTCGTTTATCCATTGGTGTTGAAGATGTGGATGATTTAATCTTTGATATTGATCAAGCTATCAACAAAGCATTTACTGCTTAAGAAAATTATAATAATATCTGCTGTTCTCAAAATAATAAAATTTGAGTGCAGCAGATGATTTATTTATATCAGAGGTGTTTGTATATGCCAATACGTGTTAGAGAAGGTCTCCCGGCAATTGAAACACTTGCAAACGAAAATATTTTCATAGTGGGAGAAAATCGGGCAAATCATCAGGATATGCGAACCTTGAAAATCCTGATTGTAAATTTGATGCCAAAAAAAATTGCAACGGAAACACAGTTATTGCGATTATTAAGCAATACTTCTTTACAATTAAGTGTTGAATTTCTTAAAATGTCAGCTTATGAATCGAATCAGCCGGCATCGGAACATATGCTGGAATTTTATAAGACTTTTGATGAAATTAAAAACAATAGTTATGATGGTATTATTATAACTGGTGCAACTATTGAACAATTAAAATTTGAGAAGGTTGATTATTGGAATGAATTATGCATTATTTTGGAATGGGCTAAACTTCACGTTTATGCATCGCTTTATATTTGCTGGGGTGCACAGGCTGCGCTGCATTATCATTTTGGAATAGAAAAATACAATCTTCCTTTTAAACTGTCAGGTATCTATTTGCATACAGTCAATCGATGTGAACATCCCATGGTACGAGGTTTTGATGATTCGTTCATGGCCCCACATTCCCGATATACTTATATAAGTAAAGAACAAATTCTTGAAATTCCGGAACTTGATATTTTAGCTGAATCTGAAAAAGCCGGCGTCTATTTAGTAGCAGATAAAAGCAATAGGCATTTGTTTGTGACCGGTCATTGTGAATATGATAGAGATACTTTGAAGGCAGAGTATATTCGGGACTTTATTAAAGGAAAAAATCCAACTGCTCCGGAAAATTATGTTTTAAAAGAAAACCCAAACTTTATTCCACATACCAGTTGGTGCAGTCATGCATCGCTTCTGTTTTCAAATTGGTTGAATTATTATGTATACCAACAAACCCCATATGATTTAGAGGAACTCACGCATACCAAAAACAAATGAAGCAAAGCGTTTTGGGATAGTTGTCTCAAAACGCTTTGCTTTACTTGGGCAGAATAACCAGGATAAAAAATGATAGTCCCGGAATAAGGACTATTTTAGGCAATTGCGAAAGTACTGTGAACTTCGCTGTCTGTTTACATGAAACAATTTTTCCACTATACGTCGTACAGTTCGTTGAACTGTTCGCCTATACGTTATAAAATTGTTTATGAAAACTGACACCAAAGCAATTTACACTTGTGCTTATGAATTTCGCAATTGTTTAAAAGACTATTTAGTAAGGAGATGATATTTTGACACCTAAAGAAATACTTTTATCAGGAATCGGTTTAAAACCAACCCCTCGGTTGCCTGGGATAATCCCTTCAAGCGGCGTCTGGGCAGATGATAGAAATGGGCTTACTTTACAGGATACCTTTGAATTAGCCCCTGAAAAACTGGCGGATTGTATAATAAATAACAATAAAGAAGTTGGCTCTGATCTAATATGGATGGCAGCTGATTGCAGTAATGTCGCACTTCGGGCCATTGGCGCTAAGTGCACATTTAATGTATTGGGAGGGCCGGCTACGGTTGATGAATCGCTTATCTTAAAACCCTCCGATGTTGATCACCTGAGAATCGATGATTTGGAAAATTCCCCTGAAATTGAAAATCTGTTAAAGGTCACAAAAATTGTTGCAGATCGAGTGGGCAACGAGTATTTAATCGGAATAAGTCAATGGGGTCCATTTACCCTTGCCGGCCAGCTGATGGGAATAGATAATTTGTTGTCAAAAGCCCTTCGTGACAAATCAGGGGTAAAGCATGTCCTGGAATTTACAACTAAGCTTTTGATAAAATATTGGGGTTTGTTTGTTGAAGCCGGTGCAGAGCTTGTTTGCCAGTCAGAACCAGTTTCATCCGGGGACATGATTTCCCAAAAAACATTTACAGAATTGGCATTTCCTTATATTAAAGCTGCCAACAATGGGATTGATGGTAGGGTTAAAGCAAAAATGTTGCATATTTGCGGCAAAACAACTAAAATATTGGATTTAATTCCCCAGACAGGGGCAGATTTCTTTTCACTTGACTATAAGGTCGACTTGGCAATTGCCAGAGAAAAGCTTGGCGGAAAAATTGCTTTTGGGGGACAATTGGACCCCATTAAAGTACTGCTTGAAGGATCACCAGAAGAAATTGAAACTGCTTCCGAAAAATGCATTACCGATGCCGGTCTTAACGGTTATGTACTCATGCCGGGGTGCGATGTTGCTCCAAAAACGAAAATAGAGAATGTCCAGGCAATGATTAAAGTTGCCCATCAAACCCGATGTAATGATTAAGAAAATAGAAATAATTTTGAAAAATTCTGATACATCAAATGGGCAAGTGACACTTGAAGTGATTGAAAATTTAGCCGATGAATAATTTCCTGAGTATGGAAAGAATGGAATAGGTGTACTGATGAAAAATGAGTTGTCTCCAAAAGAACGATTGCTTAGAACCTTCGAAAAAAAGACAGTGGATCGTCCCCCGGTTATTTGTCCCGGCGGTATGATGAATGCGGCCATAGTAGAGATTATGAATGCTACAGGTCATACCCTTCCGATGGCACATCATGACGATCGATTGATGTCAAGTTTGGCAAAAGATGTCCAGAATCAAACCGGATTTGAAAATTTTGGAATCCCATTTTGTATGACAGTGGAAGCAGAGGTGCTTGGCAGTGAAATTGATTATGGTTCCTTGGAGTGCGAACCAAAGATTCAGAAAGAGAAATACTTTAATACAGGTGATGTGGCGTTTAAACCGGTTTCGGTAATGGGAAAAAATAATCGGGTGATAGCTATTACACAGTCAATTAGTTATCTTTCGCAACAATATTCGGATATCCCGACCATTGGCAGCATAACCGGACCGATTAGTACCAGTGCCTCCCTGGTTGACCCGATGCAGTTTTTAAAACAGCTTCGAAAAGATAGGCTGAATTCACACAAAGTGATTAACTATGTGAGTGATCACTTAATTGAGTATGCCAGGCTTATGATTGAAGGAGGGGCAACCGCAATATCAATTGCCGACCCTACAGCCACAGGGGAGATTTTAGGCCCGAAAATGTTTGAAGAGTATGCCGTGCCCTATCTTAATAAGATTATCGATGCGGTTCACGATCTTGGAAAACCTGTGATTGTTCATATTTGCGGAAAAATGGATCCTGTTATAAAAAAAGTTGCCTTGATTCGGGCAGATGCCATAAGTGTTGATGCTTTTGTCAGTTTGAAAAATATTAAATTGCAAATTCCAGAAGCAGTGACAATGGGCAATGTAAGCACAATTGCTCTTGAATTCAGCAATCCAAATAAAATTGTAACAATGACTGAAAGACTTTTGAATGATAAAACAAATATTATCGCTCCGGCCTGCGGCCTTAGCACATCGACGCCTCTTGTTAACATAAAAGCGATGACACAAGCGGTTTTAGAGCTCTAAGAAGTCATCTCTTAATGACAGAATAGTTTGACAAATATTTATTGCGATGATATTATTTATATAAATCATATCTATTTAGTATGATATAAATAAAGTTAATTAAGGAGTGAAAAAAATGAGTAATTATAGTAATATTGATTCTAAATTAATACACGGTGGGATTGATGGCGATGAAAATACCGGTGCAGTGAATATACCGATCTTTCAAACATCAACGTATAAACAAGATGGCTTGGGTAAAGACAGGGGGTATGAATATTCAAGAACCGGAAACCCCACAAGAGCGGCATTGGAATCTTTAATTTCTGATTTAGAGGGTGGCGTTGCCGGATTTGCTTTTGCATCCGGAATGGCAGCAACCACAGCAGTGCTCAGTCTTTTTAAAACCGGGGATAAAATTATTATTTCCAGCAACGTCTATGGTGGAACTTTTCGGGTGCTTGACCAGGTATTTAATAATTTCGGTATTACCTATGAAATTATTGAAACATCAGATTTAGATCTGCTCGAGAAAAGCATTGACGAAAATGTCAAAGCGATTTTCATAGAAAGCCCGGCAAATCCGATTTTAACGATTACGGATCTTAAAGAAGTGGCATTAATCGGGAAAAAGCATAATATTCTAACCATTGTTGATAATACATTTATGACCCCATATTTACAGCGACCCATTTCTCTTGGAGCTGACATTGTCGTTCATAGCGCAACAAAATATCTTGGTGGCCATAGTGATTTAGTCGCCGGACTTGCGGTTGTGAATAGTGACGAGTTAGCCGAAAGATTAGGGTTTATTCAAAATGCAACCGGAGGCGTTTTGCAGCCATTTGACAGTTTTTTATTGATTCGGGGAATTAAAACCCTTGGTGTTAGAATGGACAGACACATCGAAAACGCAACCTTTATTGCCGAGCATTTAAAAACGAATAGTGCTGTAAAGGCCATATATTACCCTGGTCTGCCAGAGAGTCAGGGATATGAAATCAATAAAAAACAGGCAAGCGGCCCGGGTGGAATGCTTTCTTTTGAACTTGGTGAGAAATATAATATCAACAAATTTTTTGAGTCTCTGGATTTTGTTACTTTAGCTGAGAGTTTAGGCGGGGTTGAATCGCTTATATGTCATCCGTCCAGTATGACACATGCTTGCATACCCTTTGAAATTCGGCAAAAAGTTGGCATTGTTGAAAACCTGATTAGAATTTCAGTTGGAATAGAAAACAAGAATGATATTTTAGCAGATTTAGAACAGGCTTTTTTAAAGAGCTATGAGGCATAGAAAGTGGCTTATTATAATGATATTAGAGAATTAATTGGGAATACTCCCATGGTTAAACTTAATAATCTCGGAATAAAAGATAATATTAACATTTTTGCAAAGTTGGAATTATGGAATCCCGGCGGAAGCGTAAAAGACAGAATCGGTGTTTATATGATCAAAGATGCCGAGGAAAAAGGGCTGCTTAAGCCAGGGTACACGATCATTGAAGGAACCGCAGGCAATACCGGACTTGGTGTTGCCCTTGCTGCTATTAATAAAGGTTACAGAGTTATCTTTGTCGTGCCAACTAAATTTTCGGCTGAAAAGCTAACCCTTATGCGTGCTTTTGGTGCGGAAATTGTCAGTACACCCCGGGATCTGGGAATGCTTGGTGCCACAGCTAAAGCACAGGAATTACTTAAAACAATTCCAAATTCAATGTCTTTGGCCCAATTCGATAATCCTTCCAATCCCTTAGCCCATTATGAAACAACCGGACCGGAAATATACAATGATCTTGAAGGCAAAATAGATTATGTGGTTGTAGGTGCCGGAAGTGGTGGAACATATACCGGTGTGCTACGTTATTTGAAAGAGAAAAATCCGAAAATAAAAGGTGTGCTTGCTGATCCGATGGGTTCAATCATGGGCGGTGGTATTGCCGGTTGCTATGATATTGAAGGCATAGGTAATGATTTCATCGCGAATACCATGGATATGTCCCTGGTGGATGACGTGATAAAAATAAAGGACAATGATGCCTTTGAAATGGCCAGGTTGCTGGCCAAAAAAGAGGGTATCATTGCAGGTGCCTCCTCTGGCGCAGCTCTATTTGCTGCACTAAAGATTGCGGAGAAAATCGATGCCGGAAATATTGTAACGATTTTTCCTGATCGAGGCGATCGATATTTCAGCAAAAACATGTATGATTAAAGTAAGCAATTGCCAAAGTACTGTGAGCTTCGATGTTTGTTTATGAAAACTGACATCAAAGCAATTTACGGTTGTATTTATGAATTTCGCAACTACCTAATACAATTAAAGCCCCGGAAGCGATTCCGGGGCTTTAAAATATTAAAAAATAATTATCTGTCTTTTTTATCCTCACAAACGAAAGTGTACTCACCAAGTTCTAAAATACTGGGATGCTCACCACATAATTTGCAGCTGCTATTTTTCCGAAACTTGGCAATTTCAAGATCTGTTTCCAAGGCATCATACATTAACAGTTCTCCCTTTAACCGGGAATTAAAACCCATAACAATTTTTAGCGCTTCAACGGACTGAAGCACACCCATTAGCCCTGGAACAGGGCCTAGAACACCGATTTCGGAGCAACCTAAAGCAGGTTTGGATGTTGTTGATTCTGGGAAAATACATCGGTAACAAGGGCCGTCACCGGAAACAATGGTTGTTAACTGACCGAAAAAGGCCAGAGCTCCTGCTTCAATCAGCGGTTTTTTCCCAAAGAAGCAGGCATCATTTAACAAGTAACGGGTTGGAAGGTTGTCAAGGCCATCAATAATAATGTCATAATCATTGATGATTTCAAGTGCGTTCTCCTTGGAAAATGCCACTGGATAGAGCTCAATATTCAAATTAGGATTAATCTGTTTCAGTCTTTGTTTGGCTGATTCAACTTTGGGCAACCCAATTTTAGATGTTGTATGAAGTATTTGCCGGTTTAAATTACTGAGTTCTACATGATCATAATCAATGAGTCCAATGGTTCCGATGCCAGCTCTAGCCAGAGATAAAGCAGCCGGACAACCAAGTCCGCCGGTACCGACAACTAATACTTTTGCCTGGATTAATGAGTCTTTTAAATGTTCAAATGAATACTGTGAATTGTGAAAGCTACCTTCAGAACCAGAAAAATTATTGATAAATAACATTTCCCATAAATTAAAATAAAAGGGTTCAGTTAGTGGCTGACCGATATTAAGCCGTGCTTTTATGAGCTCGATTGCCAAAAATGCTCCCAAAAAAGCAGTGGACATGGACAAGCCGGATTGCTCAAAACACTCCTGATCAGGGATAGTTTCGGCAGGGACATGTTTTTTTGAAACCTCAGCTAAAAAGTCTTTCATTGAATTGGCATCACTGCAACAGTTCACATAACCTTGCCAGGGACAAACAACTGAAATGAATGTTGGTATAAATTCATGAGAAAGCGACTGAATAAGGTTGTCGTTCATTCGGGTTGCAAAATCAAAATCTCCAATGATGATGTTAAAATCCACAGGTACATCAGTGGTTTCGACAAGCTCAATAGTAATATCCGGGTTCAGATCATGGACGTGTGAAAATAAAGAATCCCATCCAAGTTTATTTTCCAGCAAACAATGTATATGTCCGATACCGGATGCAGTCATATAAGTCAGAAGTACATCACATGCACTTACCGATTGTGAACGGATTAAAACACGGGTTTCCAGGAGTTTCTTTTGGCCTGGGCCGCTTATCTTGGGCATAATAATATGACGCAAATACCGTTGGATCTGGTTTTTATTCATTGCTTCATAATTTGTTTCAGTTGTATCCGGAAAATTTCCGGGTGCTTTTTCTGAAATATTCTCAGATTCAGAAGAGCCGACCTTATTTTTATTCAGATAATCATTGATTGCTGCATGAAGGGCGTCTGCTGCTATATTTGAGCACAAGAGTTTTTCCGGTGGAAGACCTCCCAAAGCATTGGCAACATCATCATTGGTTATGTTCATGCCTTCCTCTAAAGATTTCCCTATGGCAAGAACGGTGAGCATACTGCTGGCCGCTATGGCAGCACCACATCCAAAGGTTTTAAATCGAACATCAGCCAATGTTTTATTATTAACTTTAATATAAATTGTAACTTTATCGCCATCAACAGGATTTCCTGCGTTTCCGATGCCATCAGCATCGGTTATATCGCCAACATTCCTGGGGTTGGCAAAGTGGTCGAGCACGGTATCATTGTACATGATAAACCTCCATATAAAAAAAGTATGCTAGGTATTTGCGAAATTTACAAACACAAACGTAAATTGCTTTGATGTCAGTTTTCATAAATAATTTTGTAACGTATAGGCGAACAGTTCAACGAACTGTGCGCCGTATAGTGAAAAAATTGTTTCATGTAAACTAGACAGCAAAGCTCACAGTACTTTCGCAATTGCCATAGTATACCATAATTATACTATGGCAATAGTATGGAATTCAACTAAATTATCAACTTCTTAAAGATAAGATCAAGGATTAGAAGGTTTCTTTCTAATAGGAGTTGCTGTTCCATTTTTTGCGTATATCGGATAGCCGGTTAAGAGCTTCATTTAAGGTCTCTTCTTTTTTAGCAAAATGGAGTCGAATTAAATGATTGACATTCTCCCTGAAAAAAGTTGAACCGGGAACGGCACCAACACCAACGTGCTCTGCAAGCCAGGTACAGAAAGTCAGGTCATCATCTGTTTTATATTCTGAAATATCGATCATAACATAATAAGCACCTTGTGGTGTTGTATAGGGCAGGCCAATGTTATTCAGACCCTTTAAAAACAGATCACGCTTTTGTGTATAGGTCTTTCGTAAGGCGGTATAATAATCATCTCCAAATTTTAGTCCGGTAATGGCTGCCTCCTGAAGTGGCGCCGCTGCACCCACAGTTAAAAAATCATGGACCTTTTTTGCAACATCGATAATACGTGCCGGTGCTATAATATAGCCTAAACGCCAGCCGGTTATTGAATATGTTTTTGATAGAGAGCTGCAGGAAATGGTTCGCTCAAACATATTTGGCAAAGATGCAAAATAGATGTGTTCATAAGGCTCATAGACAATATGCTCATAAACTTCATCCGTTATAACATAGGTATCATATTTTTCTGCTAAATTCGCAATGATCGTGAGTTCATCCCGGGTAAATACTTTTCCGGTTGGGTTGGATGGGTTACACAAAATAATCGCCTTTGGATTTTGCTTAAAGGCTGTTTCGAGTTCATCGGTATTAAAGTTAAACGCTGGTGGATGAAGGGGCACATAAAGTGGTATGGCCCCTGATAAAATAGCATCGGCCCCATAGTTTTCATAAAATGGTGAAAATACGATGACCTTGTCACCGGGATTTGCAACAGTCAGCATAGCTGCCATCATGGCTTCGGTACTGCCACAGGTAACAACAATTTCAGAATCGGGGTCAATTTTTCTTCCCATATATTTTGACTGCTTTTGGGAAAGAGCCTCTCTAAAATTTTGGGCACCCGATGTAATGGAATATTGATGGGGACCATGATGTGCTGTTTGCTCCAATGCTTTAAGTATCTCTTTGGGAGGATCAAAGTCTGGAAACCCCTGGGATAAATTAACCGCATTGAATTGATTGGATATTCTCGTCATTCTTCTGATGACAGAGTCGGTAAAATTATTTGTTCTATTACTTAATGGTTGCATAAATAACCTTCCTTAAATCTCATAAATAAGCGTTCTTTCATCAATTAACCGGGTTGCCTTATGTGTTGCCCGCTCCAATTCGCCATCCTTTAATATTACCACTTCACCGGGCTTTACACCTAAACGTGTTTTAAGTAATGATGAAACTCTTTCTTTTATGCTTTCATCGGCTTCGTTACTCCCGTCAGATTTTTCAATTTCGATTCTGTATTTAACGGAATGATTCTGTTCATACAACCGGATTAAATATTCTCCGGTAATCCCCTTGATTCCTCTGATCACAAATTCAATATCACTGGGGAAAACATTGACGCCGGACACAATAAACATATCGTCAAGTCTACCGACAATATTAATTCTGGTATGGGTTCTGCCGCAGGAACATTGATCGCGATTGACAAAGCCAATATCCCCGCTGCGGAAACGAATCATTGGTCTTGCCTTTTTTCGAAGGGTTGTATAGACTAATTCACCGCGTAAACCATCTGCAACAGGTTTCAGGGTTTCCACATCAAGGACTTCAACCAAAATATGGTCTTCAGCAATATGCAGACCATTTTTTGCTTCGCACATGCCGGCACAGGCACCGAAAATATCCGATAAGCCAAAGAAATCATAGAGATCCGCGCCCCAAACTTTTTCAATGGCTGCTCTTGTCGTATCAATTGAGCCACCAGGTTCTCCGGCTACAATAATTTTATTGATCGCTAAATCCTTTGCAGGGTCAATACCGTTTTTAAGAGCAGTTTCTCCAAGATACAGGGCATAGGACGGAGTCGTCCAAATGATTGTGGGCTGAAACTCCTTTAATATAAAGAGCAACCTTTCAGAGGCAACCGTTCCTGCCCAAATGCATAATGCGCCTAAATTTTGTGCGCCGATAACATCAGGTCCGCCTACAAATAAAGAAAAATTCAGAGCATGAACGTATCGGTCGGTTTTTCTCATGCCGGCGCCATAAAACAATCGGCTTTCAACATCCTGCCAGTCATCAAAATCTTCTTTGGTAAAAGGACTGAGGGTTGGCACGCCGGTAGAGCCACTTGAAGCCGAGACAAAGACCACATCATCTTCAGTCACCGCAATCATATCTCCTAAAAGTCCGCCATTTCCCTGGCGTTCTCTTTCAGTTGCCTTACTGGTAAAAGGAAATTTTTCGAGATCCCTTAATTCTTTAAAATCTTTAGGTGTTAAAGAAACTTTATCAAAGGCTTCTTTGTAATAAGGTGAATTGTTATATGCAAACTCAAGCATTTCTCTTAGTTCTTTTTTCTGTAGGTCTTCCAGTTTCAATCGGGGCATGGTTTCAATTTTTTCATCCCAGAATTTCTTTTCAATCATATCATTTCTCCTATTTTTTAATCCAGTTTTTTCGTATGCGATTCCATTTTTCATCTCTTTGGGCCACTATTATTTCAATGTCGGTATCCGTCAAATGCTTGAATCTGCCCTGGGAAAGCAAATAATCCTTTACTGATGTAAATTCCTTAGGATTTTTGTTTAATTTAAACTCTCCATCCTCATATTCTGCTAAATACCACAAACCACAATCAATCATTTTTCTTGAGATTTCGATGGTTTCACTGACATTGATTCCCCAACCAATAGGACAGGGCGCAATGACATGAATGTAAGAGGTTCCCTTAATTTCAGATGCCTTTTGAACCTTATTTATAAAATCCCCAATATCACCGATGCTTGCTGTAGCGGCATAGGGAATTCCATGAGCGGCTACAATATCAAACATATTCTTTTTAGGGCGGATATTGCCATGGATATTTTCACCGGTTGGGGTGGTGGTTGTTTTGGCGCCAAAAGGTGTCAGGCCGCTTTTTTGAATCCCGGTGTTCATATACGCTTCATTGTCATAGCAAATGTAAATAATATCGTCGTTGCGATCGATTGCTCCGGATAACGCCTGAATCCCAATATCCGCCGTGCCGCCGTCACCAGCCAGTCCCACTGCTTTAAAATCTTTTATTCCAAGTGCTCTTGCTCCGGCTTCAACACCGGTGAGCATGGAAGCTGTTCCTGCAAAGGTGGAAATAATCGAGTTATTGCTAAAACATAAATGAGGAAAATTAAATCCTACCGCTGACATACATCCAGCCGGAAGTACTGAAATAGCCCTTTCTCCAAGGGTTTTAAGGGCCATTCGTACGGCCAGGCTGCCACCGCAGCCGGCACATGCTTTATGACCATAAAAAAATTCGCTGTCGGTAATCGTTTTAGCTGTTATTTTATCACTCATTAATGTTCACCCCCATTCCAATAAAATTCACTCGGTCGCCGCCTGTTTTAAGTTGATCGAACATTTCTTTGATATTATCTTTGGTAATATCCCGGCCGCCAAGACCAGCAATAAAATTATAGGTCTGCAAACACAAGCCGTTTTGGGCAATCACAGAGTTTACATTGGTATAAACGGTTCCCTCATAGCCAAATGAAATGTCTTTTTCCAATACGCCAATAGCCTTTGCATTTTTAAGAGCAGCAGCAAGTTCATCTAAAGGAAAAGGTCTGAGAAACCGAAGCTTTAAAACACCAACTTTTTCACCCTTAGAGCGCAGCTCATCGGCTACCTCACGGCAAAGCCCTGTAATGCTGCCAAGTGTAATTAAAATGTAGTCCGCATCATCAATTAAGTAACCCTTCGTGAGTCCACCGTAGCGTCGGCCAAATATTCCCCCAAACTTTTCATCCGTTTCGGCAATAATACGCTTGCTTTCCAGCATAGCTCTGTGTTGAATATACTTGAATTCCTGATTATCATCAGGGCCAACGGTAAACCCTAAATTTTTGGGATGATCCAAACTCATTTTGTTTTCTGTTTGAAAGGATGGTAAAAACCGATCGGCATCTGCTTGACTTGGAATTTCCACTGTTTCATAAGTATGGGTCAGTAAAAATCCGTCTAAGTTCACCATAACCGGAGTGGATACCAATGGGTTTTCTGCAATAAGAAAACTTTGAAGGGCCATATCAAGGCTTTCCTGGGCATCCTCCACATACACTTGGATCCAGCCGCTGTCAAGCTGTGAAAGGGAATCACGCTGATCGCCATAAATATTCCAGGGTAGGGCAGTTGAGCGATTGGCGTTCATCATAACAATGGGAAATCGACCACCGCTGGCATATTGCAGGCATTCTGCCATGTATAAAAGTCCCTGGGAAGAAGTGGCAGTAAAAGTTCTTGCGCCCATTGCACTGGCACCAATAGCACATGATAAGGCTGAATGTTCAGATTCAACATGAATAAGCTCACAGTTTAAACTTTTATCTTCCACCATTTCAGAAAGGCGTTCCACCACCGTTGTCTGAGGTGTGATTGGATAAACAGAAATGACTTGAGGCCGGGCTAATCTTACACCTTCTGCAAAAGCATCATTGCCTGATAAAAATTCCTTTGACATTATTTTTCCACCTCCATCTTTATTGCTTTTTTAGGGCATATTTTTTCACAGATGCCACAACCCTTACAAAAGGCATAATCAATATCAATACCCGTTTCTGTTTTGTAAATGACTCCATCAGGACAATACATATAACACTGTAGACAGACGCTACATTCATCGGTAATAATAGGGCGACTGCTTCGCCATCCGTCATTTTTAGTGACTAAAAATCCTGCTTCATAGGATGTGCCTAAAGGATAATCAGATATGTTTTTCGGTTTTTCATATTTTCGTAAATAGGGTTTACTCATTTTTGCACCTCCTTAAAGTAATCATAGGCCTTTTCAAAAATGAGATGATTTTTGGCCGGGTTGGTCTTTGATAAATACAAGTCAATTGATGATTGGATAGAAGAAAAAGAAACATCATCTGAGAAATGGGCCAAGGCTCCAAGCATTGCCGTGTTACAGATAGGTCTGTTTATTATTTCAATTGCAATTTTATTTGCGTCGATTGCAGTAATTTGGGGAAAATCACTGTACTTCTCATTTAAGGGAGTATTAATGAGCACCATGCCGTCTTTTTTAAGATCATCCAAATAACTGACATCAAACAAACTATCATCCAGAAAAATCATGTAATCACAGGTTCTGATTACACTGCGGTTGATAATAGGTTTAGAATCAATTTTATTAAATGCCGAAATGGGTGCTCCTCTGCGCTCTGGACCAAAGGAAGGAAAAGCTAATGAAAATTTACTATCCATTACTGCAGCTGCTCCTAAAATTTTAGCAGCAGTAAATGCGCCCTGACCACCACGTCCATGCCATCTTATTTCAATCATAAATTTAGCCTCTATTCTTTTAAATACTGTTAATAGTTGTTTTTATCAAGTTTCTTGGCTGATACATCACCAATGATCTGGAAGAATTGTACGAGTAAGACAAGTACCACCACACAGATCAGCATAACTGCAGGTTCATACCGTTGGTAACCATAGCGAATTGCAAGGTCCCCAAGGCCGCCGCCGCCAACCGTACCTGCCATTGCGGAAAACCCGATTAATGAAACAGCGGTCACGGTAATATTTTTAATCAAGGATGGTAAGGCTTCAGGCATAAGAATTTTTAATACAATTGAAAATTTACTTGCCCCAGACGCAATGGCTGCTTCCAATATGCCATGATCAACATCTGAAAAGGATGCCTCGGAAAGTCTTGCAAAAAAAGCAATGGCAGCAATCGCAAGCGGAATAACCACAGCGTTTGGTCCGATTGATGTACGTACAATGGCTTTTGATACTGGAATCATCAATACGAGAAGGATTAAAAACGGAATGGAACGGGTTATATTAATGATGACTCCGACAATCTGATTGACAATTTTATTTTTGATGAAGAGATTGTTGGACGTTAGAAAGAGTAAAAGTCCGATTCCACCGCCAATAATCACTGACGCAACCAGGGAGATGACAACCATTTGCATTGTTTGTCCAAAGGTTAGGATAAGTGCGGATTTTAAATCAAATCCCATTGTATAGTACCTCCAAATTTGCTGTATTTTCGGCAAGGTATTCAATTGCCAGTTTTAAAACTTCCTCTTCGCCAATTAAATGAACATAGATAACGCCAAGGGGTAAATCGTTTATATACTCAACTTTACCAAGAAGAATATTGAAACCTATTTGAAACGTATTGGCAGCATAGGACAAGATTGGATTATTGGCATTATCACCCTGAAATGTAAGCTTGATGATGGGTCCCTGCATATTTTCAATAATATCATCAGGTAAATTAAAATTAAAGGTGTGGCTGATCAATTGTCTGGTAAAATCATGTTGAGGTTTAGTGAAAATTTCGTATACATCCCCAATTTCAACAACATCACCTTTGTTCATAATGGCACACCTTGAACAGACACTTTTAATAACATCAAGTTCATGAGTGATAATGATGATCGTAATCTCGAATTTTTTATTCAATTCTTTCAAAAGCTTTAAGATTGATGATGTTGTTTCGACATCAAGTGCGGATGTTGGCTCATCGCAAAGCAAAATCTTCGCATCATTTGCAAGTGCTCTTGCAATGGCCACCCGTTGTTTTTCTCCACCGGAAAGTTTTGAAGGATACACATTTATTTTTTCTGTTAAATTGACTAAATCCAGTAATTCTTTTACCCGACTATCCGTTTCTTTTTTTGTTTTGCCGGCAGCCTTTAAAACAAAGGCGATGTTTTGATAAACTGTCAGATTGCCGGCAAGATTAAAATGCTGAAAGATCATGCCGATGTTTCTTCGGAGAATTCTTAGCTGATTGCCTTTAATGCAGGTTATATTATCCCCGTCAACGAATACATTGCCTTTTGTAATTTGCTGGAGTAGATTTACGGTGCGAAGAAGAGTGCTTTTACCAGCGCCGCTTGAACCGGCGATTCCGAATATTTCTCCTTTATTGATTCTGAAACTGACGTTATTTACAGCATCAAAGGTTTTTTTGTCCAGTTTGAAGTTAACGGATACATTTTTGAATTCTATCATTGGTACATCCTTTTCCAGAATGGATTTTGTGTTAAGAATCGGTTGGATTTAAAGGAACAACCGATTCTTAAGGGAATTTTAATAATTTGCTGGTTTTTGGAATGAAACATATTGTTTCGATGGATCCTCGATGACGCTTTTAAAAGCATCCGATTTAACCACTTCGACAATATCATTAGCAAATTGAGAATTCTTATCAGCGGTTTTAACGGCAATGACATTGACATAGCCGTCAGCAATTTTCTCGTTATAAATTGCATCTGAAAGTTTTAGTCCTGCGCTTATAGCATAGTTGCCATTAATAATCGCAATGCCTACACTGTCCAGACTTCTGGGAAGCTGGGGCGCTTCAATTTCAGTGAATTGAAGATTCTTGGGATTGCTTGAAAGAGTGTACTGTGTTGCCTTTGTAGGATCAACTGCCGGGTCGATGGTGATGATGTTTGTTTGAGCAAGTATTCGGATGGCTCTTGATAAATTGGTTGGATCATTTGGAATGGCAATAATTGCACCGTCTTCAATGGCATCAATCGACTTATATTTTTCAGAGAAAATACCCATTCCCGCAGTAGGAATTTCTGTTATAGCGGTTAGATCTAAGCTATTTTCTTTAGAAAAGTTCTTCAGGTAAGTTGAATGCTGGAACATGTTAACATCAATTTCTCCAGCTGCCAGAGCTTTATTTGGCTGAACATAGTCTGAAAATTCGATTATCTCTACTGCATAACCTTTAGCTTCAAGGGAAGGTTGAATCGCCTCTTTAAACATATCACCGTAAGGACCTGCACACACACCAACTTTTAATGCTTTTTTAGTATCGGCATCGGCAGTTTTTGAAGAACAACCGGTAAAAGCCAACAGTAAGATGCTTAAAAGCGCAATAAGACCAATAATTCGTTTAGTATTCATTTTTATTTCCTTTCAATTTCCATTCTTTTAGGTAATTGCGAAAGTACTGTGAGCTTCGCTGTCTGTTTTACATGAAACAATTTTTCCACTATACGTCGGACAGTTCGTTGAACTGTTCGCCTATACGTTATAAAATTGTTTATGAAAACTGACATCAAAGCGATTTACACTTGTGTTTATGGATTTCACAATTTCCTATCAATTCTTTTAATTTATGCAGATGTTTTGATTTGAACAAGTGCATAGCAAGTCAATGTGCTAACAATTATAAAAATCAAAAACTGCAATTAATTTGATGGGCCATGGGGTCACCTCCGATCAATACATAGTAATATCATATGAATAGTAATTATACCAGTATGAATATCTTTTTGCAATACTTAATACATATAATACATATGTAAATTATATGATAAAACAAAATTAATGTTTCATCCGTATGAATTAATGGATTCAAAAGATTAGTCGTTAGTCTATTGACTATTTCATGAACAAGCCTTAATATAGTATGCATATATGTATTATATGCAATTATTATATTAAGGTTGATACATAATTCTACAGCATAGGAGGATCCAGACAGTGGGCGAACGAAAATATGGCAGTGAATTTGGCTTTCAAACGAGAGCAGTACATACAGGAAATGATGTGGATAAAGATTCAGGTGCAATTAAGCGGCCGATAACAATGGCAAACAGTTATGAATTACCCTATGATCCAACAGATATTAATTGGAGTAGTTCAGATAGAAGTTTATATACAAGAAATGGTGGAACAAACCAAAAGTATTTAGAGGAAAAAATTGCTTCATTTGAAGGAAGTGAAGATTGCATTGTATTAGCATCGGGGGTGGCTGCCCTTTCAGGATTATTCTTTGCCCTCTTAGAGACAGGGGATCATGTGGTTTTTTCTAATGTAACTTATGTGGCTGCCTATCGGCTTCTAAATGAATTGTTGAATAATAAATTTAAAGTAGAAACAACAATCATCGATACAACCGATTTGGAAGCTGTAAAAGCTGCAGTCAGGCCCAATACAAAACTAATTCATATTGAAACCCCGGGAAATCCGACCATTGCAATCTCAGATATTAAAGCAATTGCAAAACTGGCTCACGACAATGGTTCACTTTTATCAGTAGATAATACCTTTGCTTCTCCCTATAACCAAAGACCCATTGAACTGGGAGCTGACTTCTCAGTTGAAAGTCTTACAAAATTTATTAACGGGCATGGAGATGCCATGGGAGGCGCCATCGCAGGAAAAAAGGAATCCCTGGACGAGATTCGTTTTCAATCCCAGGTGAATCTTGGTGGAACTATCAGTCCCTTTAATGCCTGGTTAATTATGAGAGGGGCTGTGACCTTTCCTCTTCGAATGAAACAGCACAACGAAAATGCAATGACTGTTGCTAAATTTTTGGAAAATCTTGAATGCGTGAGTTTTGTGGCATACCCCGGTTTGCAGAGCAATAAGGGACACGACATTGCGAAAGAGCAAATGAATGAAGGTTACGGAGGGGTATTGTCATTTGGTTTAAAGGCGGATCAAAATATCTGCAATGAGTTTGTCAGTCATTTAAGAATTGTTACATCGGCTGTTTCACTGGGACACGATGAAAGTTTAATTGTATATCTGGGAGAAAATGATGAAAGACAATATCTGTATCCTGACGAGTTTCATCACGGCTTTTTCAGGTTTAGCCTGGGAATTGAAGATGTTTCAGATATAATTGCAGATTTAAAGCAAGCTATCGCTAAGATAGCATTGGACTAATAAATTTAATTTGAGAGATATCAATAAGATTAATGAATAAAACTTCGTTTTTATTCGTTAATCTTATTTTATTTTGCAATGAATTATTCAAAAATAATTTTCACCTCCATAAGTTCTACAAAACTAACTGTTACTATAACTACAGACAGGAATTGACGGGAGGTTTTCAAATGGAACCAAAGACTATTACAAAGACACTGTTCATCAATGGAATGACATGTGTAAACTGCGAATACCGCATTGAAAACAAGCTTAAAAAAACCGATGGTATCATCAGCGCAACTGCGAGTTATACTCGTTCTCAGGTGAAGTTTGCATTTGATGCGGATGTAATTAGTTTGGCAACTATTGTGGAAATTATTGAGAAACTTGATTACAAAGTGAAGAATATGGGACAGAAGCAAAAAGATAAGGAAATCAGCAAGAAATCAAAAATAACTGAAATTCTAGGGATTGTCTTTATTATTTTTGCTGCATACATGATCATTAATCACTTTGGCGGTTTTAATATTTTTAACTCATTCCCAGAGGCAAAACAGGGTCTGGGCTATGGGGCATTATTTTTAATTGGGATACTCACATCCATTCATTGTGTTGCTATGTGTGGTGGGATTAACCTATCCCAATGTGTACCAGATGCTAATACAACCAATAAAAACGGTAAAAAATGTTCGAACATAAGACCGGGTATTTTGTATAATTCAGGAAGAGTTATCTCCTATACAATTGTCGGTGGTATTGTAGGAGCTTTAGGGTCAGTAGTAGGGTTTTCCGGTACAGCAAAGGGGTTTGTTGCAATCATTGCAGGGGTATTCATGGTGATCATGGCCCTTAATATGCTCAACTTGTTCCCATGGCTTCGGAAGTTTAACCTGAGAATGCCAAAGATTTTTGCCCGGAAGATAAACGATCAGAAAAAAAGTAACAGCCCACTTTATGTAGGGCTGTTAAATGGACTCATGCCATGTGGCCCATTACAGGCTATGCAGCTCTATGCTCTTTCCACCGGGGATCCATTACAAGGTGCTATAGCCATGCTATTATTTAGCTTGGGCACGGTACCTCTGATGTTTGGATTGGGAGCAATCAGTTCACTGCTAAGCAAAAAATTCACCAGTAAAATGATGACCGCAAGTGCTGTGTTAGTTCTGATATTAGGCGTGTTTATGTTTAGCAATGGAATGAGTTTGTCGGGTATCGGCCTTCCTACATTAGCTTTTGGTGCCGCAGCTTCCAGTGGAACGCCAACAGCGGTTGGAGTTTCCCAAAGCGATTCTGCTCCAGTATTAAGTGATGGTGTTCAAACAGTAACCTCCAAGCTTAGTCCAAACAGTTATGAACCAATCACTGTAAAAGTAGGGATACCGGTAAAGTGGATTATCAAGGCGGATGCCAGTGACATCAATGGATGCAACAACCAGATTCTCGTTCCTAAATACAATATTGAAAAGAAATTGGTTGCCGGGGACAACATTATTGAGTTTACTCCAACCGAAACCGGAACAGTACCCTTTAGCTGTTGGATGGGTATGATAAAAAGCAAAATAACAGTTGTTTAGCAAATAAGATGAAAAAAGGTTTGCTATCAAGGAAGAGGTGAAAGATGCATAAATCAGTTTATATTGTTGGCGGCATTTTAGTCATTTGCGTTATTGCAATTGCTTTATTTTTTGGGTTTGGCAGAAGTTCGGGAATGATGGGACCCTATGCCGCTAATTCAAATATAACAAGTGCACAAACCAGTGGTAATGCCCAATCAACAAAGGCGGCATCGGGAAATAATGCTGCTGCCAATCTGGACGCAGTTCCAAAGGCAAGCTCAGAGGGCACGACTCAAACAGTTACAACAACACTGGATGGTGGACAGTATTCTCCGATTGTTGTGCAAAAGGGCGTACCGCTTAGGTGGACGATCACCGCGAAAAATGGCGACATCAATAGCTGCAATAATACAATGGTGATCAATGATTATGCTGTAAATCAAAAACTCAACGTTGGTGAAAATGTGATTGAGTTTACTCCGAATTCGTCAGGCACGATTACCTATTCCTGCTGGATGGGTATGGTGACAAGCACCATTACTGTGGTTGATGATATCAATAATATCACCGGTCAGGATATCAGTGAATATTCCAATAATGCAGGTTCGGCTGCCGGAAATGGCTGCAGCATGTGCCAAAATGGGGGACAATAAATTCGATTCGAAAGGGTGGAAGAGGTTTTATGAAGAAAGAAATAATCAAAATAAAGGGAATAACATGTTCTGCTTGTGCTACAAAAGAGTTGTATTTCAAAACAGCCGGTGTTATTATTACACTGATACTTCTTGGAAAATACCCTGGAAGCGGTATCCAAAGGTAAAACCTCCGAAGCCATTAAAAAGCTTATGGGAATTGCCCAGAAAACAGCCATTGTCATTTCGCTGTCGGTAAGCACTAATGCACTTAGGTTAAAAGCGTTTAAACTCTATAAACAAATTTAAAGAAGTGAGAGATATGAAAGATATAAAAGAGTGCTTATCGTTGATGATGAAGATAAAATATTAGGTGGCGATTAAATGAAATATAGTTTAAGAACAAAGCTGACTCTGACCATTGCCCTGGTGATGCTGCTGACGGTTGCATTAATAAGTCTGTTGTCAAATTTCTTTATTGAAAAACAATTTACCAGTTATCTTGCGAGTCAACAAGAGCATAGGACTCTGGAAATAGCCAATAGCCTCAGTCAGCAATATGATGTCAACACAAAAACCTGGGATGTGAACTTTGTTCATACCATTGGTATGAACGCCCTGTACGACGGGTATATCATCAAGGTCGATGACTTGGAAAAGGGAACCATCTGGGATGCTGAAACCTGTGATATGGCAACGTGTTCCCAGGTCACAAATGATATTGTTCAACGAATGGAGACAAAGTACCCCCAGGCAAATGGTGAGTTTACATCTAAAACCATTGATATCACAAAAAATAATGCAGTCATCGGAACGGTCAACATCGGGTATTTTGGGCCATATTTTCTAAGTGAGAATGATTTTCAATTTTTAAGTGCATTGAACTTGATTCTTCTGGGAATTGGCATTTTCTCGCTTGTGTTTTCAGTTGTGATTGGTGCTTTTTTGGCCAAGCGTCTCAGCCGACCTATATTGAAAACCGTCAGTGCTACTAAACAGATTTCAGACGGAGATTATAGCGTTCGGATTAAAGAAAATTCAAATACCAAAGAATTGGATGAGCTCATGGTTTCAATTAACCAATTAGCTGATTCTCTGGGAAAACAGGAAACATTAAGAAAAAGGCTGACGGCTGATGTCGCTCATGAATTGCGCACCCCTCTTACATCTATCGGAACCCATATTGAGGCAATGATCGAGGGGGTGTGGGAACCTACCACTGAACGGCTTCAAAGTTGCCATGATGAAATATTGCGCATCGGTAAAATGGTACAGGATATGGAAAGCCTTGAAAAGGTTGAAAGTGAAAACTTGAAGCTTGATAAAACTAAGATTAATCTGACAGAGATTGCAGAAAAAGCAGTTAATAATTTTGAAGCTGATATCGGCAAAAAAAATCTGAAGTTGTCAATTGATAGCAATAGTGCAGATATCTTTGCTGATAAAGACAGAATAAGCCAGGTGTTCATTAATCTTATTTCCAATGCTGTGAAATACACGCCTGATGGCGGAGAGATACATATCAGCATTTCAGAAACAGAGAAGTCTGTAAAGATTGGGATTAAAGATAACGGCATTGGTATTCCAGAAGATGAACTCCCATTTATTTTTGAGCGCTTCTATCGTGCGGATAAATCTCGTAACCGTATGACCGGCGGATCAGGTATCGGTCTTGCTATTGTTAAGTCCATTGTCACGGCCCATGGTGGGGCGGTTGAGGTGAAAAGCCATTTAAGCCAAGGCAGTTGCTTTAGTGTTACGCTGCCAAAATAACAATAGTCTAGTTAGATAAACTCAAAAAGGGTATACTATCAAAGAAGAGGTAAATTCGATTCGAAAGGGTGGGTAAGGTTCTATGAAGAAAGAAACAATCAAAATAACCGGTATGACCTGTGCTGCCTGTGCCGCTCGGATTGACAGAACTGTGGGTAAAATTGACGGCGTGTTAAATGCATCGGTAAATTTTGCCACAGAAAAGCTGTCAGTTGAATATGACGAGGCAAAAGTTTCCAGACTCAAAATCAATGAGGCGATCATTAAAGCCGGGTATGGCATTATGGAAGAAGCAGCGAAAAATGAAGTAACCATACCCATTGGAGGAATGACCTGTGCTGCCTGTGCGGCAAGGGTTGAAAAGGCCATTGGTAATATTGACGGTGTGACAAAGGCATCAGTGAACTATGCCACAGAAAAAGCCACGGTTTCATATGATTCTCAAAAAGTAAAGATTTCAACAATTAAACAGGCCATTGAAAAAGCCGGATACACAGCCCTTGATATTGAGAGAAAAGATGCCATTGACCAGGATAAGCTGCGCAAGGAAAAAGAAATAAAGACTCTTTGGATAAAATTTATTGTATCAGCTGCTTTTTGCGTTCCTTTGCTTTATCTGGCAATGGGTGCTATGATTTCGTGGCTGCGGTTCCCGATTCCAGGTTTTCTCGAACCCATGGAGTATCCATTAAACTATGCAATGATGGAAATTCTATTGGTGTTGCCGATCATTATTGCCGGAAATAAATTCTATACTGTTGGTTTCAAAGCGATCATACAACGCAGTCCCAATATGGATTCATTGATTGCAATGGGAACATCAGCCGCTATTCTTTATAGTCTGTACTCAGTGTACCAAATCCTAATCGGTGATTTTGGTGCAGTGGAAGGGTTGTATTTCGAAACAGCCGGGGTTATTATTACCCTGATACTTCTTGGAAAATCACTTGAAGCGGTATCTAAAGGTAAAACATCCGAAGCCATTAAAAAGCTTATGGGACTTGCACCGAAAACAGCCATTGTCATTCGGGATGGGATTGAATTTGAAACCCCCATTGACGAGGTAGAAATTGACGATGTGATTTTAGTAAAGCCCGGAGGAAAAATTCCGGTTGATGGTGTGGTTTTAGAAGGAAATACCGCCATTGATGAGTCAATGCTCACAGGTGAAAGCATGCCCATTGATAAAAAAGCCGGAGATAAAGTCTATGCGGCCAGCATCAATAAAAACGGCATGATCCAGTTTCGGGCAACAAAGATTGGCGGCGATACAGCCCTTGCTCAGATCATTAAACTGGTGGAGGACGCACAGGGTTCAAAAGCACCCATCGCCCAGTTGGCCGACATTGTGTCCGGTTATTTTGTTCCCATTGTTTTTGCCATTGCCGTGGTGGCTTTTCTGGGATGGTTCATCAGCGGACAGTCGCTGGTATTCTCGATGACCATTTTCATTTCGGTACTGGTCATTGCCTGCCCATGCGCCTTGGGCCTTGCGACCCCAACTGCCATTATGGTTGCAACAGGCAAAGGTGCAGAATACGGTATTTTAATAAAGGGTGGGGAAGCACTGGAAACCACCCATAAAATCAATACCATTGTTCTGGATAAAACAGGTACGATCACCGAAGGCAAGCCGGAGGTAACAGATATCATAACCGTCTTCGGGGTTGAAAAAAATTGGCTCCTTCAAATTGCGGCATCTGCTGAAAAAGGCTCAGAACACCCTCTCGGTGAAGCGATTGTAAGAGGTGCCGAAAAGCAAAATCTGGAAATGCTGAAAATAGATAAGTTTGAAGCGACGCCGGGGTATGGTATCGCAGTGGATATGGACGGATCCAGTCTGCTTCTTGGCAATCAAAAAATGATGGATGAAAACAGTATTTCATTAGAAGTATTGGAAGCAGAGTCGGACAGACTGGCATCCGAAGGGAAAACCCCGATGTACATTGCAATGGATGGTAAACTGTCCGGTATTATTGCTGTAGCGGACGTTGTAAAAGCAAGCAGTGCAGCGGCAATTGCGAAACTCCATGAAATGGGAATTGAAGTTGCGATGATCACAGGTGATAACAGGAAGACGGCGGAAGCCATTGCAAAACAGGTTGGCATCGACCGGGTGCTGGCAGAGGTATTGCCTAAGGATAAAGCAAACGAAGTTAAAAAGCTCCAGGCTGAAGGCAAAAAAGTGGCAATGGTTGGGGATGGCATTAATGATGCTCCGGCTCTGGTACAGGCAGATATTGGCATTGCCATTGGTTCAGGCACTGATGTGGCCATGGAGTCAGCGGATATTGTGCTGATGAAAAGCGATTTAATGGATGTCCCCACGGCGATACAGCTTAGCAAAAGCACCATCCGCAACATCAAGCAAAATCTTACCTGGGCATTTGGATATAACGTTGCCGGCATACCCATTGCGGCAGGCATTCTCTATCTCTTTGGCGGACCACTGTTGAATCCCATGTTTGCAGCGGCAGCCATGTCCTTGAGTTCGGTATCGGTACTCACCAATGCACTGAGGTTAAAAGGTTTTAAACCTTATACAATAAATAAAGTTAAAAAGGAGAAAAAAATGGAAAAATTAACACTGAATGTTGAAGGTATGTCTTGTTCTCATTGTGAAAAAGCAGTTAAAAATGCTGTTGGTGCACTGGATGGTGTGGCAAGCGTAACTGTTGATTTGGCAGAAAAAACGGTGGTAGTTGAATATGATCCAAGTAAGGGTTCACCTGAAAGTTTTAAACTTGCAATTGAAGAAGAGGGTTACAAAGTCGTCTAGGTTGAATCAAACTGACTTGAGGAAGGGCTTTAACAGATGAACAATAAGTTGAAAAAAGTGCTTGTCGTTGATGATGAAGTTAAAATAATCGAGGTGGTAAAGTCTTATCTTGAAAGCAAAGGCTTTACCGTCTTTTCCGCGGAAAACGGCAAGCAGGCACTTAATATATTTGAAAGTGAGAACATATCGCTTATCGTCTTAGACCTCATGCTTCCCGACATGTCAGGAGAAGAAATCTGTATGGAAATCCGTAAAAAATCCCGGGTGCCTATTATTATGCTGACTGCGAAAGTTGAGGAGTCAGATATGTTAAAAGGGCTAAATATCGGTGCGGATGACTACATTACAAAGCCCTTTAGTTTAAAAGCACTTTATGCAAGAATAGAAGCGGTACTGCGCAGATCAAGCGATGAACTTGTGCCGTTATATAATAAAATCACCTTTAATAGCGGTGATCTGGAAGTGGATTTTGAAAGTCACATCATAAAAAAGAATCTGGTGGAAATCAATCTCACGCCAAATGAATTCAAAATATTAGGAGCGTTAATCAAATATCCGAATAAAGTTTTTACCCGGGAGGACATCATCAAAGTAGCCCTTGGGGATGAGTTTGAAGGATATGATCGGGCAGTGGACAGTCATATTAAAAATATTAGACAGAAAATTGAAAGCGATCCCAAAAATCCTGTATATGTCCTTACAATATACGGGATAGGTTATAAATTTGGCGGTAAGTAACGTGAAGTACAGCATAATATTAAGTCAAAAGGTTGTTAGTTACAGGGTTTCCCCTGATGTTAACAGCCTTTTGATATTTTCAAGTATAATTTGCGACAAGTTTATGGTTGAGACGTCAAATATTGATCATTTGCTTAAATTATTCCAGAATAGAAGACATCGAAAACGTATACAAATATGCAATTATTTGATATAATAAAATAAAATTATATCCCGGCAACTAAAATACAAATATATAGGAGGTTCCTTTGAAAACGGACTTATTTATAGCGATGGCTCATAGTGTAGAGCTGGACTCATTTTTAGCAGTGATGGAACTCATTGAAAAATGCGAACTTCAGCTTAAAAATAAGCATCCTAAAGCGGGAATTCTCTATGCTGGAATAGACGTTGATCATCAGTTGGTACTGGATAAGATATATGACAAATGGCCGGATTTACAGCTCATTGGTTGTACCGCAGACGGTGAATTTTCTTCGGAATGCGATTATGTAGAGGATTCACTTGTTTTAACATTGTTTGTATCGGAAGATATCAATATTATTTCCGGTTTTTTTGATAATACGGCAATAGATCCTCATAATGAATATAATCTGGTATTATCCGAGGCCGTGGGGAGATTGGGACAAACGCCCAAGTTATGTATATTGCTTTCGGACGTGCTTAAAATTAATGGTGAAACGGTTATGGAACAGCTTACGACACTTACGGAAGGTAACCTTCCAATTGTAGGTGGCATATCAGCAGATAGTTGGCGATTTGATGAGTGCAAGCAGTTTTTCAATAATATTTCTTCAGCAACAATATCGCCATTTTTACTTTTAGCCGGAAAATTTGATTTTTCTGTGGGAATGGACAGTGGTTGGGAGCCAATCGGAGAAATCGGGACAGTTACAAAATCGGAAGGTAACGTGCTTTATGAAATCAATCATAAGCCTGCCCTTGAATTTTATCGCGATATCCTTGGTGAAAATACAAAGCCCACTCTTGAACTACCCATTGCCTTATACGATGAGCTTGGTAGTTTTAGATTTATGCGCACCACTTTCGAAAATTATGACAGTGATACCGGGGCAGTCACTTACCTTGGCAATGTTCCAATGAATTATAAAGTCCGTATTACTATGGTAAACCGAGAATCAATTTTAGCAGGTGCAAAAAGTTCCATTGACCAAGCCATCAGAACCTTTCCACCCAATGAGTCACCAGTGATTGCATTGTGCTTCACTTGTTCGGCGCGAAGAGTATTACTTGGAACACGGACGATTGAGGAGAGCCAGATCGTTCGCGAAAAGATTGGGGATAGAATAAAATTCAGTGGGTTTTATACCTATGGTGAGTTTTGTCCCATTTCAACGAAATTATTCAATGAATTCCATAACGAAACCTTTGTAACGGTATTATTAGGTTAAAGTGAATAGCTGGGAGGTTAAGAATGGAAAATAAGTCTGATGATGCTTTGAAAAGGCAAATAACAATGTTAACAAGAAAATTGGAACGTTGCGAACAAAGTCGGAGACTGATAGAGGCGGCAAAAGATCATTATGATTTAGTTTATCGTTCTAGCATTGACAAACTGGATGCACAAAAAAGCTTACTTGATATTAAAAATAATGAATTGGATTTAGCAAGGTTAGAGTTACTTGCTAAGAATAAAGAGCTTCAAATCGTATCAACCACAGATGGACTTACACAGATATATAATCGCAGAAAAATCATTGAAATATTTAATGCAGAATATCTTCGAGTGAAGCGTTATGGGACAGTATTTTCAGTGATTATTCTGGATGTTGACAGATTTAAATTAGTAAATGATAACTTCGGGCATCAAGCAGGGGATCAAGTATTATTTGATTTGGCGCAACTGATGAAAAATAATATCCGTATTACTGAGCACATTGGTAGATGGGGAGGCGAAGAATTTTTTATTGTTTTACCAAACACAAGTGAAAAGGACGGATATTTATTAGCCGAAAGACTGCGTTTGAAAATAGCAGCCTATAACTTTCAAGTCCCTAAGAATATAACATGCAGTTTTGGAATAGCTGACTATAAAGAAGATGGCAGTAATGAACAGCAGATAATAAAAAGAGCTGATACCGCCCTTTATGAAGCTAAGAAACACCGTAATTGTTCCTGTATTTTTAATAAATGTATATTGGCGACCACATAAGAAAAAGGCACTCCATAGGGAATGCCTTTTTGAATGCTTGTTCCGATCATTCATACTAAATTCAGGAAGAAGCGGTGAACACTTAGATCTCCTGATAATTCAGGATGAAATGAGGTTACGATCATATTATCCTGTTTTGCTGCAACAATATGATTATCAATCTTTGCTAACACTTCAACATTCTCTGACACCGATTCGATATAAGGGGCTCTGATGAAGGTCATCGGTATTTTCCCGATGCCGGCAAATTGTCCATCAGCTTGAAAGCTTCCCAGTTGACGGCCATAGGCATTTCTTTTTGCCACAATATCCATAGTGCCCAGGTAAACATTTTGGTCACTGACAATAGTTTTTGCCAACAATATCAAACCGGCACAAGTTCCTAAAACAGGTAAGCCACTCACAATCGAATCCTTTAAAACTTCAAATAAATTAAGATCATGAAGCAATTTAGCCATCACAGTGCTTTCGCCACCCGGTAAAATGATCCCATCAATATGATGCTTCGTCAGGTCTGATTTTTGCCGGATTTCAATTGATTTTACATTCAGCTTATTCAGTGAATCGGCGTGTTCGGCAAAGGCGCCCTGGACCGCTAAAACGCCAATTGTTTTTTCCATCAGTTACCTCGTTGAGCCATTAATAATTCAATTTCCTGTTCATTAATTCCAATCATTGCTTCGCCTAGATCTTCAGATAACTCAGCTAAAATTTGTGGGTTATTAAAGTTCGTCACTGCTTTTACAATGGCCTGGGCTCTTTTATTCGGATTACCTGATTTGAAAATACCAGAACCGACAAATACCCCTTCAGCACCTAGCTGCATCATTAAAGCTGCATCGGCTGGTGTTGCAATACCGCCGGCAGCAAAGTTAACAACCGGCAGTTTGCCATGAGTTTGCACATGCTTTGCTAAGTCGTAGGTGACCTGTAAATTTTTAGCAGCTTCAAAAAGTTCGTCATCTCTCAGGCTTTGAAGATGCCTTATTTGCTGATTAATCAATCTCATATGGCGTACTGCCTGAATGATGTCGCCAGTGCCCGGTTCGCCTTTTGTACGGATCATGGAAGCACCCTCGCTAATTCTTCTTAATGCTTCGCCAAGGTCTTTGGCACCGCATACGAAAGGTACATCAAATTTTGTTTTATCAATATGGAAGGTATCATCCGCCGGGGAAAGAACTTCACTTTCATCGATATAGTCAATTTCAATGGCTTGCAGAATTTGTGCTTCAGCGAAATGACCAATACGAACCTTTGCCATAACCGGTATAGATACAGCTTGTTGGATGCTTCGGATCATCGTCGGATCGCTCATTCTTGAAACTCCACCGGCTGAACGAATATCCGCAGGAATACGTTCAAGTGCCATAACAGCACACGCACCGGCTTCTTCCGCAATTTTTGCCTGTTCAGCAGTGGTTACATCCATAATAACCCCACCCTTAAGCATTTGTGCCAGATTTTTGTTTAGTTCATAACGATTATTCATTTTATTTTTCTCCTCAAATTGTTTAATGATTGTTCAACTAATTATATTATAATACAGGGCTGATATCATAATAAGTACCAAAACATATAAATTTGATGGTACCAGAATATGAAGAGTGGTATAATCGGGCAGTTTGAAAAATATTGTTGGACTTCAGTGGCAATAGGAAATTTTGATTTCAAGAAGGATTCAATAAAGAAAATAAAATTTATAATGTTGCACAAATTATCTTGTCTATTGATGTTTATTCTTTATTATGATAATATGATAAAATGATAAAATGTGAAAAATATCCGATATTGTTAAAAAATAGTGCGATAAAACTGATATTTGTTGATCATAAAGTCACTGTTGAAATATATTATAAATACGATGGTAGAATGATAGGGGTTTTATGATTATTGTATATCTAATCGCAATTGTTTTTGCAAAATATCGGGAATGCGAGATTAAGCCGGCATTTAAAAGTGTTGCCCTTTACCCCCCCTATTATCTGTGAGATCATCTATCTTGTATTACAGATATTTGTGATGAGAGGGGATTATGCAGTTATAGTATTTGCAGATATATTTAAAAAAACATATCTGTTATCCTTTTTATTTCCCATTATCATGCTTAAGTTGTATAAGCCCGGTTTAATTGGGGCAGGTTTTATTTTGGCAGGGACTGCGCTGAATAATTCGGTTATGTATGCAAACAATGGGAGAATGCCTGTATTTCCTAGTCTAACCTATTTAACAGGTTACGTAAAAAGCGATACTTTCCAGAAAATCAGCGATATTCATGTTTTGGGAAATGCTGATACTCAAATGATTATTCTATCGGACATCTTTGATGTGGGCTGGTCAATACTAAGCATTGGTGACGTACTGATACATCTGTTTGCAGGAATTATTGTTTACTCAACCATTGTTGAATTAAATAAGAGGAAAAATGATAATTTTATACTAAAGCCACTCATTTTCAAAAAAATACGTTTATAAAAACATAAAATATAATATAAATGGTGAAGTAGAACCATTTGTGTTAAAGATAGGGAGAAGTCTAGTGAAAATGTCCATACTTGATCTCATAGTAAAGGGAATTCCGGAAGTTGCTATCTTTGTATTGGGGATTTATGCTTTTAGTAAAACCAGGATAAATTGGAAACAATACTGGACAGTTGTCCCAATTGTATTTGTGGCTACATATATAATTCGGATGTTGCCGATTAATTATGGAGTTAGTATATTGCTTTCCGTGATCCTCACGTCAATATTGGGGATTGCAATTATCAAGATCACCTTTTTACAAGCCATTAAAGCATCTCTATTAACGATTGTTGCAGTATTAATAGGAGAAGGCGTAAATTTTTATATTTTGCAAGTTGCTTATGGCAGTCAAAAGACCCTGGAGATTATTGGGGATCCAATTGCAAAAACCATAAATACCATTCCTTCAACCATTGTTTTTGGACTGATTATATTTACGGTTTATTATGTTAAGGTAATACATGTGAAGGGGAACAAGGATGCTGATATTAAGCAAGAAGATATCAACAATCGTATGTGAAAGCTTAAATATCACCGGGGAAGAACGGGAAGTGATTGAATATGGAATGATCGCCTTAGTTCAAACGATTATCTTCGTTTTTGGAGTGGTTTTGATAGGAATATTTACCGGAACCGCATTAGCAGCTCTGACCATTTGTCTAACTACCAGTATACTTCGTAAATACAGTGGAGGAGTTCATGTTAGCTCCCTTAATATTTGCACCATCATCGGAGTCGCCTTTTGTTTTCTCGCTTCTGTTCTCATACAGTATGTGCTGGATGGATGGATTAATCTTTTATGGCTAAGCTTAGTGGCTACCGCTTGTTATGCATTAGCCTTTATTGTCATATACCTCAAGGCACCGGTAGATTCTGAAAATAAACCCATTAAAACATTAAAAAAGAAAATACGATTACGTAAATCGTGTTATATAATTTTAACGACCTACGCTTTGATTACTATATGTACTCATTTATCTCAGTTATGAGTTCCAACGAACTTGATTTCTCTAAAGAATTAAGACAAACTCTCATCTATGGTGGCTATCTCCATGATGTAGGCAAAATTAATACGAACAAGGAAGTTTTGCTCAAAACAAGGAAAATTGAATGATGAGGAATGGAAAGAGCTGAAGTGCCATCCTCTTCAGGGGGTTAAAATCATAGAACATATTGATATCATAAAAAATTCAGTATAGATTTAAAGACTTTGCAAGAGAACCAAAATGCAGGGTGTTACAAAAAAATAATGAATGAGTTTCCAGAAAATATAGCTGAAAAATGCTTGAAGCCGGTGGAGAACCTCGGTTTTTTTTTGATGGTCCGTTAGGCTGCTTTGTTTAAAGTAGGGGCTGTAGGGGTATTGTAATTAGAAAGATGGAAGTGGAGAGTTAGTAAATAATAAATTAACTTTATTATTGCGTTATGACATGATATGCGCGAAGATTGATGAAGAAAGGAGAAATTGTGGTTATTTTTGATCAAAAGAGAGAAATTGAATTGCGCCAGCTTCTGCCTATTATAAGATTAGCACTTCTGTTTATTTGTGTGATTGCATTTTCTCAATATTTCTTTAAAAGCAAGGATATTATGGATTTGCTTTCATTAGGCAGCTGGAAAATTTTCGGCCTGGCTATGGCGATTGTGATAATATATGCTGTTTTTATCATATCTATTAAAATAGCTAGCAAAGATCAACCAGACATTGTTAAATATGGAGCACTTGTATTTTGGGGTTTGCTTTCATTCCTTACCATTTATTATACCGGAGCAATTGAAAGTAATTTTAAACCTCTTATTTTATGTGTCATATTACTGGCAACCATTGGCCAGGGATTAACCGTTGGGATGATCACAGCTTTGACGCTATCCCTGGGGCTATTAGTGATGGATTTATTACTGGCTCCAAATCAAGGGATTAATTTGTATTTTGAGGATGATTTAATCTTATCCAGCATTTTTCTGCTGATTACATTCACAGTCGGTTATTATGCAAAACTAGAAAACGAACATATTCAGGAGCTCCGAGATTTGGTGAATATCGATGCACTCACCGGATTATTTAATCATCGCTATTTCTATGCCAGTCTTTCCAAACAAATGAAGGAAGCACAAGCAAATGACACTCCGGTTTCTCTCATATTCCTGGATATCGATGATTTTAAAATATACAATGAACTTTATGGACATAGCAGCGGAGATGATGTGATCAAAAGGATTGCGCAAATCCTTAAAACTAATCTGAAAACTGAATTTGTGGCCTGTCGCTATGGAGGTGAAGAATTTGCTGTTCTCATGTTTAATATCAAAGAACAGGCGGCAATGGAGGCTGCCCGTGATTTGTGCGGGAAGATCGCCGATGAACCTTTTTATGGACAGGAATACATGCCCACTGAAAACCTCACAGTTTCTGCAGGAGTATCTCAATATCCGAATAAAGCAAAAAATTCAAAGGAGTTGGTTGCCCAGGCAGATGAGGCGCTTTATCGTGCGAAATTCTTCAAGAAGAACAGGGTAGAGAGTTACACATCAATACTCGACAATCTAAGGAGTTCTTTATCAGAGCAGGATGAAATAATCATTACAACACTCAAAACGCTTATTTCTGTAATAAACTCACGAGACAAATTTACCTATGAACATGTCGAGCATGTTGCAGAATATGCCGGTTGGATGGCAGATGAGCTTGATTTCTCTAAAGAATTGAGAGAGACCCTGATCTATGGTGGTTATCTTCATGATATTGGAAAAATTAATACGCCAAAAGAAGTGTTATTGAAACCAGACAAATTAACTGACCAGGAATGGAACGAGCTGAAACGCCATCCGATCGAGGGCGTTGAAGTCATTGAACATATTGAAAGCATGAAAGATGTTCAAACCCTTATTCTGCAACATCATGAACGTTACGATGGGCATGGCTATCCTTACGGATTGAAAGGCCAAGAGATTTCTTATCTGGCCCGGATTCTCTCAGTGATTGATGCCTTTGATGCCATGACCTCAATGCGGCCCTATCAGAAGAAAAGAACGGTTGAAGAAGCATGCAAAGAACTCTTAAGGTGTAAGGGCACACAGTTTGATCCGAATGTTGTGGATATTTTCATTGGAATCCTCATTATAAAATTTAATATTGATAGAAGAGCTTTGACAGAGAACTAAAAATAAACAACAAAGACATATTAATATGTTTTTGTTGTAATAAAAAAAAATTATTGATATAGTATTGAGAAGGGTTGAATTTACAGTGAAATCTGGCTGAAGATCCAGTTAAAATTCAAAATATGAGAGGAAAAAATCACCATGGGGACATTGGATTTAATTAGACTTTTAGGATGGACAACGGCATTGTTTTTTTGTCTGGCATTTTTTAATTATGTTGTAAAGGTTGTCAATAAAAGATGTATTAATAAGTTGGGAAAAGAAAAAAAGCAATTTGTTGATAATTATCGAAAAATAATGAAGCTGGTTATCAAAAATCATAAATTATTTGGTATTATAGCTCTCGTTACCATGCTAATTCACTTTTACGTCGTTTTTTCAGCACATCTTTTGAGATTAACAGGAATAATATCTGCTCTTTTATTGCTTGCAATAGTCATTTTAGGCGTTTATGGTGCCTTTATTAATAAGAATAAAAAAGGTGTCTGGTTAAAAATACATCGCATACTGCCTTTTATATTGCTTATTGTGATCATTATCCATGCGACATTCAGACAATCTTAGCAGACTGATTTATGCGGATATTTTATACTAATAATTCAAACGAAGATTTATAAAAAAATAGATTTGAGTAATTAATAACCCATGAGGTGTATAATGAACTTATTTGATATTTCAAAATTACCATTAAAAGAGGAAGTAACAACCATTTTAGCCAAGAATAAAAATGTGCGTATTGAACAAATAATCAGTACCGGGCAAGTATCAGATTGGTTTGATCAGGACAAAACAGAATTTTTGGTACTGTTGGATGGAACTGCAGAATTAGAGTATGAGAATGGTAAGAGTGTGATCTTAATTAAGGGAGATACCCTATTAATTAATCCTCGCCAAAAGCATCGAGTGGTTTACACCTCAAATGACCCCCCGTGTAATTGGCTGTGTGTATTCTTTTGAAAATAAAGGAGAAAAAAAGTATGGATCCAGATAAGATAAAGTTTATAAAAAATGATCGATTTGCTGCATATCTTGGCATAGAACTTGTTGAGGTTGAGGATGGCTACGCTGTCGTAAAAATGGAGATTACTGACGACCATCTCAATGGAGTAAATACAGTCCAGGGTGGTGTAATATTTACTTTGGCAGATTTTGCATTTGCTGCTGCATCAAATGCAAAAGGACTTGTTACTGTTGGGATAAATGCAAATATAGCCTATTTTAAGCCTCCAAAAGGCAAACTGCTTATTGCAGAAGCTAAAGAAATAGCTTCAAGCAGGAAGCTTTGTAATTATAGTGTTGATATTTTTGATGAAGATAAAGATATTATTGCACGATTTAACGCTACCGGATATAAAAGGAATAAGTAAAAAGGAAATAAACGAGAGAACGCAGTGTATTGCCTTATGTCAGCTTAAGACGTTAAAATAACCACAAACCATTAATATTAGTTAGAATAATAATTTTCGAAAGGAAGTATAAACTAATGAAGAATGACAAAAAAACCCCAAAAATAGAGATAGTAGAAGATGGGCCCTATATCGTTTCAGGTAATGTGAATTTGTCCGAGAAAATAATAACTCCAAAGGGAATAGGATACGAATATAAAGATGGACGCCAATTCCCTCAATCTGAAGAATATAAATTGTGTCGTTGCGGAAAGTCAAAAGATGCACCGTTCTGTGATGATTCCCATGAGAAAGTCGGTTTTAAGGGAACTGAGACCGCATCAAAGGCCAAGTATATAGACCGGGCTGAAGTATTCGAAGGTCCGGGACTGGATCTTATGGATGATCATCGATGTGCATTGGCGCGATTTTGTCACACAGAGGAAGGAAATACCTGGGACTTGCTGGAAGTATCTGATGACCCAAAATACAGAGAAGCGGTCATTAAGGGAGCCAGTGAGTGTCCGACAGGAAGATTGGTTGCCCTTGATAAAACAGGGAAAGCATTTGAACCTGAATATGAACCTTCCATTGAGATCCTTCAAGACCCTGAAAATGGTGCGAGTGCGGGAATTTCTGTGAAAGGAAATATTCCAATTGTATCATCAGACGGAGAGACCTATGAGATTAGAAATAGAGTTGTGTTGTGTCGCTGTGGCCAATCAAATAACAAACCATTTTGCGATATTGGTCATATACATACAACATTCTCTGACAAGTAAGAGAAAATGTCTTTATATATTGCTAAAATATGCAATGTAAATATTCGAATTTATGAATCATTTAGATAGGTAATTTCGAAAGTACTGTGAGCCTCGCTGCCTGTTTACATGAAACAATTTTTCCACTATACGTCGTACAGTTCGTTGAACTGTTCGCCTATACGTTACAAAATTGTTTATGAAAACTGACATCAAAGCAATATACGGTTGTGTTTTTGAATTTCGCAATTATCTAAATTATTTAGAAAGTAGCAGAGAATATGATAAATGCTAAGAAAAGAATGCCTGTACTATTTGTAGGCCATGGATCACCCATGAACGCAATTGAAGATAATAAATATACTAGGGGATGGGAAAAAATTGCCCATGAAATTCCTAAGCCTAAAGCAATCCTTTCTATTTCAGCCCATTGGTATACCGATGGCAGCAAAATAACAGATGCTGCTCATCCCAAAATGGTTTACGATATGTATGGATTTCCGGATGAGTTATATCAAGTTGAATATAAGGCAAATGGTTCCCCGGAACTGGCCCATTTTACAAAGACTATGATAGAGAAAGATGTGAAAATAGATAACAGCTGGGGATGTGATCATGGAACATGGTCCGTGCTTTCTAAAATGTATCCAGAGGCAGACATTCCTGTTGTTCAGCTTAGTATTGACGGTAACGCAAGTGCTGAGTCCCAGTATAAAATAGGACAGGAAATCAGTGCTCTCCGGGAAAAAGGGATCCTCATATTTGGAAGTGGAAATATTGTCCATAACCTTTCAAGAATAAACTGGGAGATGGACGGTGGTTATCCATGGGCAGTTGATTTTGACGGTTATATTAAGGATAAAATAATTAAAAAGCAATACCAAGATATTATTCATTATGAAAAGGCAGGAGAATCCTCGAAATTGGCATTCTATACACCGGATCATTTTTATCCACTATTGTATGTATTAGGGGCTTTAAAAGAAGATGATCAAGTCTCGATTTATAATGATTCTTGTGCGATGGGTTCAATGTCAATGACAAGTTATTTATTCAGCTGAGACTCATATTAGAAAGGCTGCGATTGAGAATTAAGAGCTAGAAAGGAAGTTTAATGATGAAAAAAGAAGTTAGTTCCGATGAAGATTTATGTGAATCAGAGATAGACAGTTCTTCACTAAAATCTGAAGAGAGTTTGGGGAATATCAATAATAAAACCGATTCATTAGGAGTATCTAAGAAAGAGTTTTATGAAGGGCCACTGACGGTTGGAGATAAAGGAAAGGTGTATCAATATATTAACAGAAAGCATAAGACTAATTTTCAAAAAGAGGTAGTAAAGGATATAAAGTTAACTGCTATATTTTTAGGTGTTATCTTTGTAATCGTCGTGTTGATAGCATTCTTTGTAAAGTAGAGAGTCAAGGTATAAGTGGGTTTGAAATTATGAGCAATGTATTTAAAAAACCCGAAAAAAAATGCTTTTTCAAATTAAGCTTAAGCAGGACTTATAAATAACAGCTGAATCTAAAACATAATTTAAACGCCATCTCCGACAGCTATAATGGTTGTTGAAAATGGCGATCTTTTTCGAATTATTTTAAAATTGACATAGCGGAAAGTGGTGTTACAATAATATCAATAAAGTTGTTCTTGATGTGGATGGTCTCAAAAAAGTGAACGATACCTATGGACACGAAGAGGGAGATAACTTAATTAATTTTATTACCTCTTGGATTAAATCATCAGTTCGGGAGATTGATACAATCAGCCGAATGGGGGGAGATGAGTTTCTTGTCATTTTTCCAGGCTGTTTTGAATCCGATGCTGAAAAAGTAATCAGGCGAATCAGTGATGAATTAGAAGAACATGATAAGGAAGATGTCAAACCTTATAAACATGCTTTTAGCTATGGAATAATAGAAATAACCAAGAACGGAAGACATTGTGCTAAAGATATTATTAAAGCTGCAGATAGAAAGATGTATCAAAATAAGTTACTGAAAATGAAATCTTGAAAAGGGGGAATATGTTTATGAATGAAAGACTATATTTGCAAAAAATTGATATAATCCGTTGGCAAAAGGGAGAACATAAAACAGAAGAAGACTATGTTTCTATTGAGGAGCCATTGGCATTAGAGGTGAATGGCCAAAGGGTTGCCGTTTTAATGCGCTTACCAGGTGCGGAGAAAGAATTAGCCATCGGTTTTCTGATTTCAGAGGGAATTATTGATAACTTTAATGATATCCAAATGCTTTCACATTGTGGGAGTATAATGCCAGGTGAGGTGTCGGAAGATCCTCTGACGCCGTCCCGTAATATTGTTAAAATTCAGGCAACCCATTTAAATCGAGCAAAGGATACTGCCACACTACTGATTCGTTCGGGTTGCGGTCGGACCAGTGTCGAAGATATTGTCGATCAATTACCGAAAGTTCACAGCAATCTTGAAATGGGCATAGATATTTTAACCAGAATAGCCAAGGAGATCTTAGACCAGCAGGAAGTTCGGAAAATGGCTGGAGGAGTACATTTGGCAGCTTTGTTTGATGCCCAGGGTCAAATGCTGGTGACCTATGAAGATATTGGTCGGCACAATGCAGCAGACAAAGTCATTGGCTATGCACTGTTAAACGGAATATCGCTGGCTGATAAAATTCTTTACACTACTGGAAGAGCAAGTTATGAATTAGTGACAAAAGGTGCCAGGATGAACATCCCGGTCATCGCATCGAAATCTTCCCCCACCTCATTGGCGGTTGAATTCGCAAGAAATACGGAAATCACTTTGTGCGGGTTTGTAAGGCCGAGCCGGGCCAATATCTATAGCGGAGAGAAACGTATTATCTTTACTGATTGACTTGCTCTTGAATTATAATAAAATTTAAGAAATAATCAGTAATGCAATAAAAGTTTATGAAGAATAATGAAGTTATGGTATTATAATCAAAAATATACAAATATATTAATGAGAGGTGATTTTTATGTCAGCAAAAAAAACATTCACAAGTGAACAAGCTAAAGAAACTGGAAGCAAGCTCGGAGTAGATTGGAGCAAATTTGATGTAGAGCAGTTTAGAATGGGAATGGAGGTTGAGCTTGAACACGGCACAATCGATTCACCTACAGATGTTACAGGAGATGATTCGTTAGTTACAGGTAAAATTGCACTTGCACACCTAAATGAATTTCCTGACTATTACACTCGGCTTGAAATAATGGAAAATGAAGCAGAAAAGCATTGGGAAAAAAAATAAATCAGTAATTGTCATTGGAACGTGTTAGGAGACAAAAAAGAGAATCGTCATTATTGACGATTCTCTTTTTTTTTATAATTCTTTATGCCAAATATTCATTGATTCAATTGAGCCGGCAATCTGTGTGTTATTAAAAAGAGTGCCGCCATACTGATAACCTGCTTTTGCAAAGGTACTATTCATACCAAAAGATAATGACCTTGCAATGGTATATAAAAGCCGATAGTCCTGTTGCTTCATTTGCTTTTCTAATTCTATTAATAAATGTAGGGCAAGCTGCTGACCACGATAGGTAGGAAGAACAGCAAAATCAGTCATTTCGGAATTGAAATGTTCAGGATCAGTTTCACTTGAAGCCACGGCAACCAGGCCATCATTTGTAAAAACACCATAATATTGAATGTTATCTGCCATGGTTTCCAGGAGATAATTCTCATCAAAAATCGGAAAGGGGTAACTTTTAAAAACCGTTTGATAAACTTGAGCGATGGCCGGTGCATCACTTGGGGTGAGACGTCTGAGACGCCATGCCTTGGGTAATGCTGCAGGTGGCTCTCCGGCTTTTTCCTGTACACTGGCAATAATATTGTTTATTTTTGATTCGTTTTTCTTTTTTGCTCGGTCTTCTGATAAATATTTGCACATCATCACGCAATCCTGGTGCCTGTTGTAATAAGAGGGCATCATGGCTTCCTGCTGGTAACCCTGGGCTTCAAAGCTGGCCTTTGCGGTCCCAGGTATTTTAGCCACTATTTTTGTATAATTCTCTTTAAGGGCAAGGGCATCCATGTGCTCCAGAAGCGATTTTTCATCGGAAGTATCAAATTTCATTAAATAAATTCGATTGCCTTCTTTACCATGCTGCAAAATGCTATGGCCAAAATTTTCTATTGTATCACTCACTTAAATCGTCGACTCCCTGGTTTCTCTGGTCCCGTTCAAGATCTTCAGGTACAAGGGTAATATCATCTTCATAGTCGCATAATAACTTAGAGATCCCAATGGTTTTAAAATCAGCTTCTTCATTTTCAAGATTCAACTGGAGGTTGCAGTTTTCACAGTCCAAATCACAGATGGTGTGTTCATAACTGTCAGGCATTCTGTAGGTTGTAATCACACCTTCGTAGTTTCTTAAAACAACTTTGTCCGTGGACCAGGAAATAAGGTAATTAGGCATAACCGGAATTTTACCACCACCGCCAGGTGCATCAATAACATAGGTTGGAACAGCAAAACCACTGGTATGCCCTCTTAAGCTTTCCATGATTTCAATGCCTTTTCCTATATTGGTTCTAAAATGCTCAAGTCCTTCGGACAAATCGCATTGATAGAGGTAGTAGGGGCGGACACGATTGGCAACTAATTTGTGAACTAATTTTTTCATTATCCGAGGACAATCGTTAATATCTCTCAGCAGTACAGATTGATTTCCTAATGGGATACCGGCACATGCCAGTTTTTTTAATGCATTTCGGGAAGTTTTAGTGAGTTCACGAGGATGATTATAATGGGTATTAATCCAGAGATTATCATATTTTTTCAGGACTTTTATTAAGTCATCAGTGATTCGATAAGGTAAAACCACAGGGGTTCTCGTACCAATACGAACGACTTCAACATGTGGGATTTGTGTGATCTCTCCTAAAATCCAGTCAAGTTGTTCGTCGGATAATAAAAAGGGATCACCACCGGAAAGAAGAACATCCCGAACAGTTGGTGTGTTTTTAATATACTCAATGCCTTCCATGATCATTTCTTTTGAAGGAATAGAATCAACATCGCCTACTTTTCTTTTTCGGGTACAAAAACGACAGTACATGGAACATACATTACTGACATGAAATAGAACCCGATCAGGATAGCGATGAGTAATGCCAGGCACAGGACTATCTTTGTCTTCGCACAGTGGATCTGACATGTCATAAGAAGAAATATTTAATTCTCTGATATCCGGAAAACATTGCTTGAAAACAGGATCATTTTCATAATCATCTGAATCGATGAGTGATAAGTAGTAAGGTGTAATGGCCATTGGAAATTTTTCAATGGTCTTCTTTATTTCAGCTCTTTTTTCATCTGAAAATGTTATTCCAAGGATCTTTTCAACAGTTTTTACCTTACGAATGGTATTCTTAAGTTGCCAATGCCAATCGGTCCATTTTTCCATTAAATATTTTGACGTGATGTCACTGTTTAGATGTTCTTTTGTTATTTTAATTGCTTCTTGCATATTGTCTCCTTTCAGGGGACGATTAATTTATTAAAAAGAGCACTCTAACTCAGTGTTAATAAAGAGTTGGAGCGCCTAAGTTTCGTTAAAAGATAACGTACTTTACACCATCAAATTTGACCAGCTTTTTACGCTGACATTGATTCAGGATTAAATCGTAATGCCCCTACAGTATATCAAAAATAAGGGGGTTTGTCAAAATTGAGGGTAAGAAAGAGCGGCTTTTCTTAATAAAGTGACCTGATTTTCTCAAGTTGCATCTCAAAATTCATCGGTTTATTTTTTCTGGCATGGTAAAATAAAAAAATGATACGGGTTAGCTAAAATTAAGATAAATGAAAGAAGGAGTTCAATGAGCATCGGATATGCGTGCCTGACAGTTGGCGTTCCTCATACTGAATTATACTGAAACGGTTATTTCTGAAATCAACCTTAAATGAGTACGGTTTAAAAGTATGACTTATTTTGACAAATTATTGTGCATATGATACAATAATAAAAATTTAATATGATCTTCAGGGCAGGGTGTGATTCCCTACCGGTGGTATAGCCCACGAGCCGCAAGGTATGATTCGGTGTAACTCCGAAGCCGACAGTGTAAAGTCTGGATGAAAGAAGATAAAGATATGTCTGCACATTAAACTGTGCAAGATTACTTGTTTTTAAGCCCTGAAATGTTTTTGCATTTCAGGGCTTTTTGTTTACGGGTAGGATTACATGGATGTATCACACTATTTTCATCAAACACCTTGAATTTTATTCACGGTGTTTGTTTTTGAAAGGAGCTAAAACTTTTGAATCATGAAAAATATATGCAAATAGCCATTGACTTGGCTAAAAAGGGTTGTGGCTGGGTTAATCCAAATCCGATGGTCGGTGCTGTTATTGTTAAAGACAACGAGATCATCGGCAGCGGATACCATCAGAAATACGGCGAACTTCATGCCGAAAGAAATGCAATTGCAGACTGTAAAGTGCCAATAACCGGAGCGACACTATTTGTAACCCTGGAGCCATGCTGCCATTATGGGAAAACACCACCCTGTACAGAGGCAATCATTGAAAGTGGGATTTCCAAGGTAGTCATAGGGTCGAAAGATCCCAATGTTTTAGTGTCCGGCAAAGGAATGGCCATTTTAAAAGATCATGGCATTGAAGTGGTGACCGGTGTTCTCACCGAGGAATGTTCAGAGTTAAATCAGGTTTTTTTCCATTATATCAAAAAAAAGACCCCGTTCGTCGTCCTTAAATATGCCATGACACTTGATGGTAAAATTGCAACTTTCACCGGTAAATCAAAATGGATTACAGGAGAAACAGCCCGGGAGTTTGTACATCAGTCAAGGCATCGTTACGCAGCAATTATGGTAGGCGTTAATACGGTTATTGCAGATGATCCTCTGCTTACAAGCAGATTACCAAATACAAAAAATCCCACGCGAATAATTTGTGATACACATTTGAGAGTACCGTTATCTTCGAAAATTATTCAAACCGCCAGGGAGATACCAACAATAATTGCCACAAGCTGTAAAGATAAAGAAAAAATAGAACAGCTGACACAGTTTGGATGTACTCTTTTGCAAGTGCCAAAAGAAAACGGGTGCACAGATTTAAAACAATTAATGAGACGACTTGGAGAAGAGCATATTGACAGTATTTTACTGGAAGGCGGTTCAACATTGAATTTCAGCGCCTTAGAAAATGGCATTGTAAATAAAGTGCAAGCCTATATCGCACCTAAAATATTTGGTGGCGAAACCGCAAAAACACCGGTTGGCGGTATTGGCATTAATGAAGTAAGTCAGGCATTTAGCCTGAAAAATAGAAAAATTACCATTTTAGGTGATGATATTTTACTTGAATATGATGTGGAAGAAGGTATTTAGATGTTCACAGGAATTATTGAAGAAATCGGTAAAATTACAACCATTCATAAAGGAAAACAGTCATCAAAATTAACGATACAGGGAAACATTATTTTTGATGATTTAAAATTGGGAGACAGCGTCGCAGTCAATGGCGTTTGCCTAACGGCAACCGCTTTCCAAAATAAGCGCTTTACCGCTGATGTTATGAGCGAAACCCTGGACAGAAGTGATCTTGGTCAGCTTAAGATCGGCAGCGAAGTCAATCTCGAAAGGGCAATGTCAGCAAATGGGCGTTTTGGCGGTCATATGGTGTCAGGTCATATTGATGGCACAGGAACGATTGTCAGCATGCGAAAAGAGGACAACGCAGTTTGGATAAAAGTAAGCGCAACGGAAAAGATATTAAGATACATTGTTGAAAAAGGTTCCATAACCATTGATGGCATTAGCCTAACCGTTGCAAAGCTTGACGAAAACAGCTTGTCGGTATCAGTGATACCCCATACCGGAAATGAAACCACCTTGCTTTCAAAAAGAGCAGGTGATATTGTTAATTTGGAAAATGATATTATGGGCAAATATATTGAACGGTTTTTGACATCTGATGGTCAGAATAAAAAAAGCAAAAGTAATATTACAATGGATTTACTAACAAAAAACGGATTTTAAGGAGAAAATATTATGTTTGAATTTAATACCATAGATGAAGCTTTAGAGGACTTGAAACAGGGAAAGATTATTGTTGTTACCGACAACGAAGATCGGGAAAATGAAGGGGATTTAATTTGTGCCGCAGAGTTTGCTACCCCGGAAAATGTAAACTTTATGGCAACCTACGCAAAAGGCTTGATCTGCATGCCAATGAGCAAGAAATTGGTTAAGAAATTAGACCTTGCTCAAATGGTGAGTGAAAATACGGATAACCATGAAACAGCCTTTACAGTATCCATCGATCATGTGGATACCACCACCGGAATTTCAGCCGTGGAACGTTCAGTAACAGCAATAAAATCGGTAGAGGATGATGCAAAGCCAGAGGATTTTCGCAGACCGGGACATATGTTTCCACTATTGGCTAAGAACGACGGTGTATTAGTACGCAGTGGACATACAGAAGCCACAGTTGATCTGATGAAACTGGCAGATCTTAAAGAATGTGGCCTTTGCTGTGAAATTATGACTGATGACGGTACAATGATGAGAACCCCTGAACTCATCGAATTTGCGGAAAAACATCATTTCAAATTTATTACGATTGCAGCATTACAGGAATATAAAAAGCAAAATGAAATATTGGTGGAACAGGTAGCAAAAGCAAAAATGCCGACAAAATATGGGGATTTCATCGTTTATGGTTATGAAGATAAGATCACCGGAGAAAGCCACCTGGCAATGGTTAAAGGCGATATTTCCGGCAGTGAGCCGGTGCTGTGCAGAGTACACTCCAAATGTTTGACCGGGGATACTTTAGGCTCAATTCGTTGCGATTGCGGGGAACAATATGCAGTGGCAATGAAACAGATTGAGAAAGAAGGAAGAGGCATTCTTTTGTATATGTCTCAAGAAGGACGTGGCATTGGACTGCTTAATAAATTAAAGGCATATGAACTCCAGGACAAGGGGTTGGATACTGTTGAAGCAAATGTTGCATTGGGATTTGATGAAGATTTAAGGGAATATGACATTGCCGCACAGATTTTAAAAGATTTAGGTTTAAAGAAGCTCAGACTGCTTACAAATAATCCAGATAAAATAGAGCAGTTATCTGCTTATGGTATGGATATTGTGGAGAGAGTGCCCATTCAAATGGATGCATGTAAAGATGATGTCTTCTATCTGAAAACAAAACAAAAGAAGATGAGGCATTTGCTAACCTATTAAGAATCAGGATAAGAAAACGATAAAATTATTAAAAATTAAAGGAGATTATTTATATGAAGATTTATGAAGGAAAACTAGTATCAAAAGGCATTAAGGTTGGAATTGTTGCGGCACGGTTCAATGAATTTATTGTATCAAAGCTTTTAGGCGGTGCATTGGATGGACTTAAAAGACATGATGTGAATGAAGAAGATATCGAAGTTGCCTGGGTTCCCGGCGCTTTTGAAATCCCACTCATCGCATCAAAAATGGCGAAATCAGGGAAATATGATGCTGTTATCTGCCTTGGTGCAGTGATCAGAGGGTCTACCACCCATTATGATTATGTTTGCAGTGAAGTTTCCAAGGGGATTGCCACCGTTTCTTTAAATGCAGACATTCCGGTTATGTTTGGCGTTATTACCACCGAAAATATAGAACAGGCCATTGAAAGATCAGGTACTAAAGCAGGAAATAAGGGTTATGATTGTGCCGTATCTGCTATCGAAATGGTGAATTTAATAGCAGAAATCAACTGACTTTATTAGAACTGCAACGTGCTTGACAAATGCCTCTCGCATGATAAGATATGATAAAACAGAAGAATCTTTTGTTGAATCAGACTGTCAGTGTGCTACCATCAAAGTGGATTTTGGTGTTAGTATTAACAGTGTTAATATAATTTAAAGTAGGAGGGGTTTTTATGAGTACAGAACGAAGGTATGAATTTTCCTGGGATCTTTTGGGTGATATTGAAGAAGGAAGACCTAACTTAGGAAATACCACAAGAGTGGAAATATATCGGTTAATGCAATTTACTTTCAGAGATGTTATTGAACAGAACCTGGGATCTGAAAAAACAGATGAAATCTTTTTCGCCGCCGGAAAATTAGCGGGGAAAGAGTTTTATAAGCACATGATCACATCAACCCAGGACCTCAATGATTTTGTAAATCAGCTCCAGGAAGTCTTAAAAGATTTAGGCATTGGAATATTGAGAATAGAAAAAGCAGATATGGAAAAAGGGGAACTCACACTCACGGTGTCTGAGGATCTTGATTGTTCCGGACTACCAGAACTGGGTTATGAGATATGCACCTATGATGAGGGATTTATCTCTGCGCTTTTGGAAAGCTTTACAGGAACCCCGTTCCATGTTAAGGAAATTGATTGCTGGTGTACCGGAGACAGAACGTGCCGATTCACTGCAAAAGCTGCGTCGCTGTTAAGCGGAGCGGATCAATAATGATCAATGAAAATGAACAAGAGCTTTTAAAATATTTAAAAGCTCTTGTTTTTGACGTTAAAATAAAAGAAGAGATTCCAGAAAAATTTAAAGAAAACGGCGATTTTTCAGAACTGGATGAAATGATCAGGACTATTAGAACCTCAGCCAATGAGCTTGGAGTGGGTAATCTTTCCTACGAGATAAAGGGGAAAGGCTATGTTTTGGGGTCTCTAAAAAGTTTGCAGGCATCACTTAGAAATCTTACATGGAAGACACAGGCCATTGCTGCTGGCGATTTTTCTCAAAGTGTGCATTTTTTGGGAGAGTTTTCTGATGCATTTAATAGCATGACAAGAAAACTTGAGTCTTCAATTCAAGAAATTAACGAGGCTCGCGAGCATTTTGAATTAGTGTTTGAAACGATTCCCGATGCTACAATAATAACCGGTATTGATGAAGGAAATTTATTAGCATTCAATAAGGCGTTTTTGGATATAACCCAATATACAGAACAAGAAATAATAGATCAAAAAATAAATATATTCAATTTGTATGTCAGTCAGGAACAAAGAGCTCTTCTGCTTGACAAACTGAAGAAAGACGGTTTTTCGCAAAATTTGGAAATTGCTTTTCAAAATAAAAACAAAGAAAAGATCATTGGCCTTGTTTCATCAAGAATAATAAATGTAGAAGGAAAGGATCATATTCTCAGCGTCATCAGAGATATAACCCCGCTAAAGGAAATCGAACAGAAATTAAGAGAAAGTGAAGAAAGGCATCGGCTTCTGGCTGATAATGCAGCAGATGTCATTTGGACCATGGATTTATATGGGCAGCGTACCTATGTGAGCCCATCGGTTGAAAAGCTAAGAGGATATTCTTCAGAAGAAGTAAAAAAACAAACATTTGAAGAGCTATTATGTCCGGATTCTTTAATTATTATGCAGAATGGCCTTATGCTTGCAAGTGAAAAGGTTGGGAGTGAACGGGCCTTGAACACATTCAGAGGAGAGTTTGAGCAACCTTGCAAGGATGGCAGTACAGTTTGGGTAGAGACCACGGTTTCAGGAATTTATAATGAAGAAGGCAACTTTATTGGGATGCTGGGAGTAGACCGGGATATTGCTGAAAGAAAGAAGATGGAAGAAGAAATTAGAAGGCTTTCTATAACAGACAAACTGACCCAGAGCTATAACAGGCTTAAAACAGATGATACTTTGGAGAAGGAGTTAGAACGTTCAAACAGAACGAAGATACCCTTTTCTGTGATACTATTAGATATTGACCATTTTAAATCAGTGAATGATACTTTTGGACACCAGGTTGGGGATACTGTTCTCGTTGAGCTTGCAGATATTCTAAAAAACAACGTCAGGTCCATTGATATTGTTGGAAGATGGGGTGGAGAGGAATTCCTTATTATTCTTCCGGAAACGGATAAAAATGGAGCAATGTTAAAAGCGGAAAAGTTAAGAACTTTGATTGACAAGAATAACTTTACCAAAGCTGGGAAGATAACTGCAAGCTTTGGGGTATCTGCCTATGATGGAGATACTTCACCGGAAAACATTGTTTCCCGAGCGGATGCAGCTCTTTATCAAGCAAAAGAGAACGGCAGAAACAGAGTTGAATTTTTCTAAAACAGTTTATAAAAGAATTTCAAAAGGAAAGGAGCAACAAGATGAATTTATATGACAGTATTTTTAAAAGAAAATCAATACGTAAATATGATATGACCCCATTATCAGAAGAGGCAATGAGAGAAATTGAAAATTTTGCCTATAATATGACACCTCTTTATGAGAATATCAGGATAGAGTATGAGATTGTTAGCCATGTTAAAAATATTATGCCGGTGAATGCCCCCCATTACTTCATGATTTCAAGCGAAAATAAGGACGGATATCTCATGAATGTGGGATTTATGTTTCAGCAAATGAATTTATTTTTAGCAAGCAAAGGGTTCGGTTCATGCTGGCTGGGAATGGCAAGACCAATGGAAAAATCAACTAAAAATCTGGAGTTTGTTATTGTTCTCTGTTTTGGCAAAGCCGTTGACAGTCCCTTCCGAGAGATTTCTGAATTTAAGAGAAAATCCTTAGCTTTGATTTCCAGCGGTCAGGATGACCGGCTGGAATGTGCACGCCTTGCTCCATCAGCAACCAATAGCCAGAATTGGTTCTTTGCTGCAAATGATGGGAAAATCCATATCTATCAAAAGAAGGTTAACCCAGTTAAAATGATCATTTACGGTAAAATGAACCAGATTGATATTGGCATTGCCACCTGCCATTTATATGTGGCAACGGAACACCAGGGGAAAAAACCGATTATTTCAAAGGATAATGAAGTGGAAGAATTACAGGGATATACCTATCGATTAACAATAGAATAGGAGAAATAAAAATAGAAAGAGTTATGGATACAATAGAAGAGGAAATACAGGCTTTGATCCAGGGAAACAAAACCTATGTTACTGCTCAAGAAAATGGCAGTATTTCGCAGGCTATTCAACCCTTAGTGGCAGAAGAAGGACAAAATCCTTATGCAGTGATTGTAACCTGTTCAGACTCCAGAGTACCGGCAGAGTATATTTTTTCAGCAGGGATTGGAGAGCTGTTTGTGATTCGGACAGCTGGCCATGTTATCGGTGATTTTGAATTAGGAAGCATTGAGTATGGGGTGAAATATTTAGGCGCCAAAATCGTCCTCGTTCTTGGTCACAACCATTGCGGCGCGGTGCAAGCCGCAATGGGCAGCCATGGAAAAGGCTATGTTCAAAAGATATTGGATGAGATAATTCCTGTCATTACTGGTGAAGAGGATGTTGAAAAATGCGAAAAGCTAAACATTGAAAACAGCGTTTCCAGAATAATGGAAAGTGATATGATAAAAAACCTTGTGGATGAAAGTAAATTAAAAATTATTTCCGGAAAATATGATATTGAGACAGGGATAGTAGAATTTTTCGAAAGAGGATAGGCTCCTCTTTTTTTTTGATTTTTTTATAAGTTTTAGACAAAATATGCCCAAAACTAAAATTAAAGAGATAATTGATCAGATTAGAATAATACCGGTTGTAATTTTTGACATAAAAAAGTAAGATTAATTACAGTTGGATGTAAGAATTTTCAATTATAATGAGGGACATTGGGTATTAATACCTATTGACAAAAGGATCTTCTTAAAAAGGGAGACAAAAGAGGAGAGAAATTATGGGATTTATTGAATTTTTAAAAGCCGTCATTCTTGGCGTTGTAGAAGGGCTAACCGAGTGGTTACCCATTAGCAGCACCGGACATATGATTTTAGTGGACCAGTTTTTACAACTTAATATGTCCAGTGAGTTCATAAAAATGTTTCTTGTGGTCATTCAATTAGGGGCTATTATGGCAGTCGTCCTGCTTTATTGGCGAAAATTATTACCCTTTTCCTACAAAGAAAAAAAAATAATGATCAGGAAAAAAACCTTTGTTTTATGGGGAAAAATTCTTGTAGCATGTTTGCCGGCGGCGGTAATTGGCTTAATATTTGACAATACGATTACGGCTATTTTCTATAATTATCAAACCGTAGCCATTATGCTGATTATCTATGGTGTGTTATTTATTGTCATTGAAAATTGGAAAAAGAACAAAATGCCGGAAATAAGAAGCCTATCGGAGATCACCTATAAAACAGCATTATTTATTGGGGTATTTCAAGTGTTATCTCTGATTCCAGGAACATCCCGTTCCGGGGCAACTATTATTGGTGCCATTATAGTCGGGACGTCACGTACGATTGCGGCTGAGTTCACATTTTTCCTGGCTATTCCCATTATGTTTGGAGCCAGCATATTAAAGCTTGTAAAATTTGGAATGGTGTTCACCGGCTGGGAAGTCTTTATTTTGCTTACTGGGATGATCACAGCTTTTGTAACCTCGGTTTTTGCCATTAAATTCCTAATGACTTATATTAAAAAACATGACTTTAAAATATTCGGTTGGTACAGAATTGTGTTGGGAATCATTGTTCTGGGGTATTTCTTAATTATCGGATGATCATTTAATTGATTGAAAAATGAAAAGGGAGAGTGAAAAAAATGATTAATATTGACCAGGAAAAATGTATTGGTTGCGAAGAATGTGTAAAAGACTGTTTTCCAAAAGACCTTGTCATGAAAGATGAAAAGGCCCAGGCAACGAATACCACCTGTATTAAATGTGGACATTGCATTGCTATTTGTCCGGTTAATGCAGCCAGTATGACAGATTATGATATGGCAGAAGTGAAGGAGTATGATGCCAAAACTTTCGATATCCCACCAGAAACGCTACTGAATTTCATTAAATTCAGACGTGCTGTTCGCCGATTCAATGATAAACCCATTGAAAAGGAAAAGATTAAACATATTATTGAAGCAGGACGATTTACACCCACGGGAGGCAATCGTCAACCGGTGTCCTATATCGTGGTTCAAAATGATATCCCTAAGCTCACCGGTCTCGCATTGGAAAGTTTAGATCGGCTGGGGAAAAGTATTTTAGAAGACAAAGCCAATAAGAACTTAATATTCAAGTTTTATGCTAAACGCTGGCTGAAAATGTATCAGGATTATTTGGATAATCCCGAATTACCCACAGGCCTTTTCTTCAAGGCTCAGGCAGTTGTTTTAGTGGTCTCGGACTCACCCATTGATGGAGGATTAGCGGCTTCATTCATGGAACTTATGACAAATGCTGAAGGGTTAGGTATGTTTTACAGTGGCTTTTTTGTGAGAGCGGCAATCAGAAATCCAAAGATCAAAGCATTTTTAGGAATTGATGATACCAAAGAAGTCATAGCCTGTTTAGTCATGGGCTATCCGGATGTTAAATATCAAAGAACAGCGCCACGAAAAAAAGCGGAAATTTCATGGCGATAAATTTATTGTAAAAACCATTATTTGTCATTGTATGAAATAATGGGTGTGAATCAAAATATGTTCTTGAATCCTACAATGAAATGAAAGGCAAAGATATGGCTCTGATTGAATACAAGAACATCGACTTAAAATTTAATGAGCAAACCCTGTTTTCAAAATTCAATCTATCCATTGAAGAAAACGAAAAGGTTCTTTTTTTAGCCCCATCAGGAAAGGGAAAGACGACTCTTGTGAAAATGCTAACAGGTTTTATTGTTCCTGATGCCGGGGAGATTATCGTTAAAGGAATAAGATTGTCTGGGGAAACCATGAATACCATTCGGAAGAATATCACCTATGTCAGCCAGGACGCAGACATTCCCGGAGGAATTGTCAACCATGTTTTTGAAGAGGTTTTTAGCTACCAGGCGAATCGGCATTTGAACTTTCATAAAGATGTTTTAGTTAAATGGCTCAGTGAATTTTCACTGGCTTCCGACACTCTTGAAAAAACCGTGGACTGCCTTTCCGGTGGAGAACGCCAACGATTGGCTCTGATTATGGGAATTCTTTTAGACCGTGAGATTTGGATTCTTGATGAAATCACAACCGGTCTTGATGAAGAGCTTAAGCAGAAGATCGTTGATTTGATTCTAACCTACGAAAAGACCATACTCATTGTGTCCCACGATGACATTTATCGAAATGTCGGACTCCGGGAGGTGGTTTGGTAATGGGCGTTGAACAGATACCTTTTTATACCCCGTTTTATTTAATTGCTTTTATGATACCGATTGTGATTATCAACTATAAAATGAAAATCACTCTGAATAAGCGGCTCATTTATGCTTTGCTTAGAATGACCGTCCAACTGATACTGGTCGGTTTTTTTCTGCAGTATATTTTTCTGTTTAATAACCCCTGGATTAATACAGCCTACATCCTCTTCATGATTGTAGCTGCTGCACTTTCCACGGTAAAAACATGTGGACTAACCATTAAAAATCAATTTTTACCTATTTTGTTAGGTTTTGGAATTCCAAATATTGTCATGATTCTTTTCATCAACCAGTATGTCATTGGTCTCGATAATATTTTTGATGCTCAGTATTATATTCCATTAATGGGAATGCTTTTGGGAAATAGTCTCAGTGGGAATATTATCGGGGTGAATTCCTTTTACAATGGTTTGAGAAAAAATGAACGTCAATATTTTTATCGACTGGGACTTTCGGCCAATCAATGGGAAGCCACCTTGCCCTGGTATAAAGAAGCCGTTATTGCCTGTCTGAACCCTATGATTGCTTCGACCGAAACCATTGGTTTAGTGTCTCTTCCGGGAATGATGACCGGTCAGATTCTGGGTGGTTCAATGCCCATGACTGCGATTGTATATCAAATCGTCATTATGGCTGCCATTTTAATTTCACGTTATTTCAGTATTCATCTCTCCATTCTCTTAACACGTAAAACGGCATTTGACGGCTATGATCGTCTGAAGGTCTGAATTCTCCAGAGTATCTGGGAAAAACATTCCTATTGATGAAATAATTAGTTCGTGTTAAAATGGTTATTATAACAACATTAAGGATCTTAAGACGAATAATAATGACAGAACTGATCCTGAAACGGTTACCGAGTTTATTGTTAAATAAATTTCTTGAATTAAAGGTGGTGAAAAAGGATGAAGAAATATATTTTATGTATTGAACAGGGAACGACCAGTATTCGAGCGGTTTTCTTCAATCATGACGGGGATATTGTGAGTGTATTTACCAAAGAATTTAATCAATTCTATCCAGATTCAGGATGGGTCGAGCAGGATCCAAAGGAAATGTGGTCAGTTACAATTGAAGTAATTGAGAAAGCAATGAAAAAATCGAATATTAAAGAAGTGGAAATTATTGCAATCGGCATTACAAACCAACGAGAAACAACGATTGTATGGGATAAAAATACCGGGGAACCCGTTTATAACGCAATTGTATGGCAAGATAGAAGAACGGCAGAATATTGCGATCAGTTAAAGGCAGAAGATCCTGGCAATGAAACAATGGTCAGAAATAAAACAGGATTATTGATTGATTCATCTTTTTCCGGAACAAAAGTAAGATGGATACTCGATAATGTTGAAGGCGCACATGAAAGGGCAGAAAATGGAGACCTGATTTTCGGAACTGTTGATACCTGGATTATGTGGAATCTAACAGGCGGGAAGACTCACGCAACGGATTACAGTAATGCTTCAAGAACGTTAATGTTTAATATACATGAACTTAAATGGGACGAAGAATTATTAAAAGTCCTTGGTGTGCCCATGAGTATGCTGCCGAAAGTTCAGGAAAGCTGTGGCCTCTTTGGGGTAACATCTAAAATATTTAAACGTGAAATACCGATCACAGGGGATGCAGGCGACCAGCAGGCTGCAACATTTGGTCAATGCTGTTTCAAAAAAGGGACAGCAAAATTCACTTATGGTACTGCCGGCGTGATGACTGTGAATATTGGCGAAAAACCATTCTTATCAGACAATGGATTGATCACAACAATCGGTTGGGGAATTAATGGAAAAGTGGAATACCTCCTGGAAGCCATTGTTTTCTCAGCAGGTTCAGCCATTGAATGGTTACGTGAGGAAATGGATATGCTTGATGAATCACCGGATTCTGAATATTTTGCACTAAAAGTAAGAAAATGTAATTGCGGAGTATATATTATTCCGGCATTTACAGGTTTAGGCGCTCCATACTGGAATTCTTATGCTAGAGCAACCATGTTTGGGATTGAAAGAGGAACAACAAAGAATAATATTATCAGAGCAACTCTGGAATCCTTAAGCTATCAGACAAGAGATATGTTTGACGCGTTTGCCGAAGACTTAGGCGAAAGATTATCTATGTTAAAAGTGGATGGGGGAGCATCTAATAACAACTTATTAATGCAATTCACCGCTGATATAGTCAATGTAGATGTTGAAAGACCGGACAATGCCGAAACAACCGCCGCAGGAGCCGCATACCTGGCTGGTTTGGCAGTTGGATTCTGGAAAAGCCAGGAAGAAATAGTTCAAAAGAGAACAGTTGATCGGATTTTTAAACCTCAGATGGAAGAATCCCAGCGGGAAGATCTCTATAAGGGTTGGAAACGTGCAATGAGAGCAACCCTTGCATGGGCAAATGACAAAGATTAAATTAAATATCTGAGGTTTGCACCTCAAAAAAGAACTCATAAACTTTGTCACTAAAGTTTATGAGTTCTTTTTTCTTAAAATTCACCTTCTGATAACTCATAGGGTGTTTCCTGGTAAACGTAATAGTTCAGCCAATTGGTAAATAAAAGATTGGCATGTCCCCGCCAACGAACGATTGGCGGTTTGGTAGGGTCATCATCAGGATAGTAGTTATCTGGAATATTGATGGATGTTCCCATTGCAATGTCGCGTTCATATTCACCCTTCAGGGTTTCCGGGTCATACTCACTGTGGCCGGTAACAAAGATTTGTCGTCCTTGTCGTGCAGTGACGATGTAGACCCCTGCTTCTTCAGAAGATGCCATGAGCTCCAAATCAGGGTGGGCGTCAATAGCATCACGATGAATGCCGGTATGCCGGGAATGAGGAACGTAAAAGGTATCATCAAATCCACGGAAGAGCTTAACAAAGTCTTGCTCAAGGTGATGTTCAAAGACACCGAATTTCTTCTTTGGAAGTAAATATTTGGAGATGCCGTAATGATGGTAAAGGCCGGCCTGGGCCCCCCAACAAATGTGCATGGTAGAGAAAACATTCGTTTTGCTCCAGTCCATAATTTCAATCAGTTCTTCCCAATAATCCACTGCTTCAAAATCAAGCGTTTCAATGGGCGCTCCGGTAATGATCAGTCCATCAAAGCGTTGATCGCGGATTTCCTCGAAATAGGAATAGAAGGACCCTAAATGCTCGGCAGAGGTATTTTTGCTTTCATGGGTTTTTGTTTGCAGAAGGGTCACTTCAATTTGCAGGGGGCTATTTCCCAACAGTCTGAGCAACTGGGTTTCGGTTGAAATTTTTGTCGGCATAAGATTTAAAATAGCGATTTTCAAAGGACGAATGTCCTGATGACTGGCTCGACTGGCATCCATGACAAAAATATTCTCTTTCGTCAGAGTCTGGCTGGCGGGTAAGTCATTTGGAATTTTTATGGGCATAGTTTTCACCTCGATGTTTTAGTTTACATGGGCAATTGCGAAATTAAAAAACAAACCTTAATTGCGACGCTGTCTGTTTCTATGAAACAATTTTTCCGCTTTACGTCGTACAGTTCTCCGAACTGTTCGCCTAAAACGCTACAAAATTGTTTATAGAAACAGACAGCGTTACTTATCGCAGTTTCGCAATTATATATTATGATAAATGTTGGATTAGAAAAAATTAAACCGCTTTTGTCAAAGCCTGATCTAAATCAGCCAGAATATCATCAATATGTTCAAGGCCGATGGATAAGCGAATCATATCTTCGGTAATGCCTGCGGCAATGAGCTCTTTTCCGGAAAGCTGCTGATGCGTCGTGGTTGCGGGATGAATAACAAGTGATTTAGCATCGGCTACATTGGCCAAATGGGTGAAAAGCTCCAGGCTGTCAATGAATTTTCGGGCGGCATCAAGGCCACCTTTAATGCCGAAGGTAAAAATAGATCCGGGACCCTTTTTAAAATATTTTTCCGATAATGCTTTGTAGGGATTATCCGGAAGAGTTGGGTAATTCACCCAGGTCACCTGGGGATGATTGCTTAAAAACACAACGACCTTTTGGGCGTTTTCAAGATGACGATCAAGTCGCAGGGACAGGGTTTCCAATCCCTGTAAAAGGAGGAAGGCGTTAAACGGGCTGATGCAGGCACCAGTATCCCGCAGGAGCTGAACCCGGGCTTTAATTATAAAAGCAGCGGCGCCAATATCCGTGGCATAGGTAATGCCATGATAACTTGGATCCGGGGTAGTGAATACCGGGAATTTTCCACTGGCCGCCCAGTCGAATTTCCCACCATCGACAATGATCCCGCCAATGGTAGTACCGTGACCGCCAATGAATTTGGTGGCAGAGTAAACAACAATGTCTGCGCCATAATCCAGGGGTCTGAAAAGGTAGGGAGTGGCAAAGGTGTTATCCACAATAAGCGGAATTCCATGCTCATGTGCAATGTCGGCAACAGCTTTCACATCCACAATGTTAATGGCCGGGTTGCCCAGAGATTCGATATAAAGTGCTTTGGTATTTTTGTTGATAGCACTTCTGAAATTTTCAGGATCATCAGGATTGACAAAGGTTGTTTTAATGCCAAGTCGAGGAAGGGTCGTATTCAAAAGATTAAAGGTGCCACCATAAAGGGTTGAGGCAGATACAAGTTCATCGCCGGCTCCTGCAATGTTAAGAAATGCAGCAGTAATGGCAGCAGAACCAGAAGCAAATGCCAAGGCACCAACACCACCTTCAAGAAGGGCCATGCGTTCTTCAAGAACATTGGTCGTCGGGTTCATAATACGGGTATAAATATTGCCCGGCTCTTCTAAACCAAAGAGGCGTTGGGCGTGTTCACTGTTGTCAAAAACATACGAAGTCGTTTGATAAATCGGAACCGCCATCGCGTGGGTGGCAGGATCCGGTTTTTGACCGCCATGGAGTTGGAGTGTTTCAAATTTAAGTGGTTCTTTCATTTCTTATCTCCTTATTTTCTTTATACTAACCCATTATATCACATATCATTCCAGTGGGAATTATACGTACGATACCATAGTGAATAAAGGTTGTCAATGAGGAAAAAGCAAACAACACTTAGAATAATTTTGGTCTTTAACATGATTTTTCCTGAAAGGTTAATTTTCAATTGACATTCAGGAAAAAAAAGTCTATAATAACAACAATATAGATTTAGTATTTTAAAAAGTTGTGGGAAATCCCACAGCAGCATTTTGAGAGGAATATCATGAAGGATTTAAGAAGTAACTTAAATGCATATTATTATATCAACCAAAGCTATTGGTTTATCGGCTTTGGCTATTTTACGTGCAATAAATTAAGTTCCTTTAAGAGTCTAAACCCATGAATTTTTTTTAGAAGATACATTTTTGTATTTTGTGAAAGTTAAATTTTTAGGAGGCTTCCAAGGAAGCCTCCTTTTTTTATTTTTATTTTGTGTGCACACAAAATAAAAATAAAAAATGTGAATTAAAGAATGACCAGAGAGTCATAATAATGGAGGATAGAAATGATTGTTGTTGTTAAACCGAATACAAAAGAAGAAGAAATTCAGAGGTTGATAAAAATGATTGAAACACAAGGTCTCAAGATTCACTACTCAAGAGGTGTTGATCATACAATATTGGGAATCGTAGGGGATACAACCCTGGTTGATGTGGAAAAGATTCGTTCCAGCCGTATTGTCAAGGATGTATTACGGGTTCAGGAACCTTATAAGAAAGCCAACCGACTCTTTCATCCGGAAGACACCATCATCGATGTTAAAGGCCGAAAAGTCGGAGAAGGCACTATCAGTGTTTTTGCAGGACCCTGTTCAGTGGAAAGTGAGGAGCAAATACTGACCATTGCTGAAAGCATTAAAAAATCCGGTGCAACTTTTCTTCGCGGCGGTGCTTTCAAACCCCGTTCCTCACCCTATGCTTTCCAGGGGTTAGGTTATGAAGGACTGGAACTATTGAAAATTGCGCGTAAAGCCACAGGACTTCCCATTGTCAGCGAAATTATGTCTGTGGAACATCTGAAAGCTTTTGAAGATGTGGATATTATACAGGTTGGAGCAAGAAATATGCAAAACTTCATTCTGCTCAGGGAGCTTGGAAAAATCGACAAACCGATACTGCTGAAACGGGGTATGGCGGCGACCATGAAGGAATTTCTTATGTCTGCAGAGTATATTATGAAGGAAGGTAACAATAAGGTTATTTTATGTGAACGCGGCATCCGGACTTTTGAAACAGCAACCCGGAATACCCTGGATATCAGCTGCATTCCGGTTCTTAAGAGACAAAGTCATTTACCGATTATTATTGATCCGAGTCATGCTACCGGGTTATCCTGGACGGTGGAGGCATTATCAAAAGCCGCTATTGCTGTCGGTGCGGATGGTGTTATGATCGAAGTACACAATAACCCTGAGGAGGCACTTTGTGATGGGGAACAATCTATTACACCGGCACAATTCGATAAAATTATGATCACCCTGAAAAAATACGCTGAATTTGAAAATAAGGTCATGTAATGAAAAAATTAGAAGATTCTATCGTTGGCTTTATCGGCCTGGGTCTTATGGGCGGGGCATTGGCCATGGGACTCAGGAAACAGGAACCCGGGAAAATATTGGCCTATGATATTAATCCCCGGGTTGTTGAAAAAGCATTAAGTCAGGGTGTCATCAATGAGGGCGTTACTGATTCTCAGGGGCTCCAGAAAATGCTGGCCCGGTGTGATTTGATTTTCATCTGTCTAAGTCCAATGGATGCCCTGGCTTTTATGGCTTTGTATATGGAAGACTTTAAGCCCGGAGCCATCATCACCGACATTACCGGAGTTAAAGGGGTTATTGTTAATAACCTCGGTAATCTGTTGAGAAAAGACATTGATTTTATTCCCGGGCATCCCATGGCTGGCAGTGAAAAAGAGGGCTACGGGAAAGCTGATGACAGCATCTTTAAAAACCGCAATTACATTCTTACGCCCCTGCCATCCAACCAACCGGAAAACATTGATTTTATTCGAAAAATTGTCAGGGCCCTGGGGTTCAACCATATTATTGAAACAACCTATGAAATTCATGATGAAAAAATCGCTTTTACATCCCAGCTTTGTCATGTCATTGCTGCGGCCCTGGTAGACTGTGAGGATGATCTTTCCATCACCGATTTTGAAGGCGGCAGTTTTGGGGACATTACCCGGATTGCCATGATTAATGCACCGATGTGGACCGAACTTTTCATGTGTAATCGTAAAAATTTACTGCATCAGATTGAAAAGTTTGAAGCGAGCCTGGATAGCATGAAAACAATGATTCAAGGAGAAGAAAAAACAGAATTGATTGATCGCTTGACTTCAGTCCGCGAAAAACGAATCAAAATGGGTGAGATTCGTGAGGCAAAAACCAAAAAAAATAAGTAAAATAAAAGAGACCTTCCGATAAAAGGAGGTCTTTTTTGGTGCGCCCATGCTTGGGCACACCAAAAATGCTTTATTAAATTGTGAAAATAATAGCATAAAGAGAAGACGGTTGTCAAATTTATATTTCACTGAGATTACCGGCATTCCATGAAATTTCGATCGCATAAATCACTCAAAATCTGTTTGTATGAAATAAACCCATCCCAAAAATTCAAGTCATAGTCTGTTGTATTCTTTTGGGTGATTGTGATACAATACAGCCTTAATAAAAAATGATAAGAGGTAATAAATTGATTTTAATGATAGACAATTATGATTCGTTCACATACAATCTTGTCCAATATTTAGAGTGTCTACACGAGGAAGTGATTGTAAAAAGAAATGACAAAATCACCATTGATGAAATAGTGTTAATGAATCCTTCCTGGATTGTTTTATCTCCCGGGCCATGTACGCCAAATGAATCGGGGATCTGTCTGGAGGTTGTCCATTACTTTAAAGGTAAAATTCCGATTTTAGGCATATGCCTGGGTCATCAAATCATTGGACAGGCTTTTGGCTGTAAAATCATTGAAGCCATAGAACCGGTTCATGGCAAAGTCCATACGATAACACATAAAAATGAAGGCGTATTTAAAGGATTGAATAATCCACTGAGGGTTACCCGGTATCATTCTCTGGTGATCGATCGATCATCCGTTCCTGACTGCTTTGAAATTACTGCCCAAACCAGTGAAAAAGAGATAATGGGACTGAAACATAAAAAATATATGATTGAGGGCGTTCAATTTCATCCCGAAGCAATTCTTACAGAAATGGGAATGGAATGTCTGGACAACTTTTTCAAATCAACAAAAGAAAATGGTGAAATATGATTATAGAAGAAATAAAGACGACCTTAACGAGTTTTGAATTATTTGTTTTGTTTAAAGAAGAGCCGTACAGCTTTTTTCTGGACAGCGGCAGAGATCACGATACACTGGGACAATACTCTTTTATCGGGTTTGATCCCTTTTTAGTTTTTGCCAGTAAAAATGACGCAATAACAATTAAAACGAAAGCCGAAGAAAATGTTTATCGGGGCGATCCCTTTGACGAATTACAAAAGCTCCTTGAAAAATACAAAATGGATGTTGCATCAGAGTTTCCTTTTTTAGGAGGGGCTGTCGGTTATTTCGGCTATGATTTATGCCATCATCTGGAAGACCTGCCAAGAAGTGCTCAGGATGATATTCAAATTCCAGATTGTCATATGGGATTTTATGATGGCATTATTATTATTGATCACAAACGGAAAAAAACTTATATCGCAGCGCTGGGAGTAGAAGAAAAGCCCGAAGACATTATTAATCGAATAAGACAGAAAATTGAGCAAGATGTTAAAGTTGTCATGAGAGACGATTTTAAGATCAATGAAAAGCTGGAGTTCAAAAGTAATTTCACAAAAAAGGCGTATCTGCATGCCCTTGATGCAATCCATGATTATATTCGCGCTGGGGATATTTACCAGACAAACATGACCCAGCGATTTAAATGTGAATTGCAATTGACGCCCCTGGAATTATATGGCGAATTAAGAAAAATTAATCCGGCTCCTTTTGCCAGTTATTTAGACTTTGGTGAAGGCCAGATTGTGTGCAGTTCTCCTGAGCGATTCATCCAGATAAAAGATAGAAAGATTGAAACACGACCCATAAAAGGAACCATGCCAAGAGGGAAAACACCTGAAGAAGATGAAGAAAACAAGAATACTTTAATCAATAGTGATAAGGACAAAGCCGAATTACTGATGATTGTGGATTTAGAAAGAAATGATATCGGTAAAATATCCAAATCCGGAAGTGTTAAAGTTCCCGAATTGTATAAGCTGGAAGAATATGAAACTGTTTTTCATTTGGTGGCAACCGTCACCGGAGAATTAAGGGATGATGTCGATGCCATTGACTGTGTTAAAGCAGCATTTCCAGGAGGATCCATCACCGGAGCCCCTAAAATCAGAGCCATGGAAATTATCGATGAATTAGAACCTACCCAGAGAAACATTTATACCGGGTCAATCGGATACATTGGATTCAATGGTGATTTAGACTTAAATATTGTGATCAGAACAATTCTCTGCAAAAATAAAAATGCGTACTTCCAGGTAGGCGGCGGAATTGTTTGGGATTCGGATAATGAATCAGAATACAAAGAAACCTTCGACAAGGCAAGAGCGTTAATGGAAGCGTTAAAAAGATATTAAGAAGCATTTATATTATTAATTTTTAGAGAGGAGGAGAGAACTATTCAATACAGTTGCTGTAATGGCGAAATTTTAGAGGAGTGTCTTATTCCGTTGGATCCGGGTTATCTGTACGGTTATGGTGTATTTGAAACATTAAATGTTTATGAAAGTAAAGTTATCTTTTTTCAGGAACACATGAATCGTTTAAAAAGCAGTTCTTCATTGATTGGTCTTGAATTTGCTTTTGATGACACCGAAATTTTAAATGATTGTAATAAAATGATTAAAGAAAACCATTTTGATTGTGGGGCATTAAGAATTACCCATAGTAAAGGGAGTAAACACAACAATCTGATTATTACCGCCAGAGAAAATAATTATGGTCAAAAGATATTTCAAAATGGCGTAAGCATTAATATCAGTGATTATCAAAGAAATGAAAACTCACTACTGGTAACAGTTAAATCAAATAACTATTTAGAGAATCTGCTGATCCTCAATATGGGTATCAACAAGGGGTTTAACGAATCGATTTTTTTTAATACAAAAGAGTATCTGGCAGAAGGTTGCATAAGTAATATTTTCTTTGTGAAAGATAAAAAGGTTTATACTCCGGCAACAGATAACGGACTCTTAGCAGGGATTGTCAGAAATAAAGTAATCGAATTATTAAAAAAACATAAAATACCCGTTGAAGAGGGCTACTATCATAAAGAGTCATTATTGGATGCTGATGAAATATTTATTACGAATTCTTTAATGGAGATAATGCCTGTCAACAGGGTTGGACGGCATCCGTTTTCTGTCGGAAATGAAGGGTTCACCAATCATTTAAAAACATTGTATAAACAGCACTACTATAAATAGGCAGCTGCGAAAGTATCGTGAGCTTCGCTGTCTGTTTACATGAAACAATTTTTCCACTATACGTCGTACAGTTCGTTGAACTGTTCGCCTATACGTTATAAAATTGTTTTCGCGAAGGCAACGAGCCAATCACAAGCTTGCTTGTAGTTGGCGACTGCCCGCGAACAATAAGAAATTCGCAAAGCGATTTCTTATTGTTATGAAAACTGACATCAAAGCAATTTACGGTTGTGTTTATGAATTTCGCAATTTGCTAAAACACTAAAAATAAGGAGACCCAGCAATGAACGAAAATTTAAATCGGGAAGCCGCACTGGCATTATTAAGAGAATACAATGAAAGCGAAGCGCTTGTTAACCATGGATTAGCCGTATCCGGAGTGATGACGCATTTTGCAATCATAGAAAAAGAAGATCCTGAGTACTGGGGAATTGTCGGGCTTCTCCATGATCTGGATTATGGAAAATATCCGATGGAACATTGTGTTAAAGTGGTGGAAATCTTAAAGGATCATGGCTATGACGATGACTTTATTCAAAGTGTGGTCAGTCATGGTTATGGCATTTGCTCGGATGCGAAACCCAGCCATCAAATGGAAAAAATTCTTTATGCAATCGATGAATTAGCAGGACTGATTACCGCATGTGCCTATATGCGCCCTTCTAAAAGTGTGAATGATTTAGAAGTAAAATCGGTGAAAAAGAAATTTAAAACTGCCAGTTTCGCAGCAGGGGTTGACCGTGAAGTTATTACCAGTGGTTCAGAAATAGCCGGTTATTCCCTGGATGATCTCATGAAAGAGACTATTTTAGGAATGAGGGCTGTTGCCGATGACATTGGTTTGGGAACCATGGAGAACGAATGAAGTTTCAACTACCGGATTCCATTCAAAAGGCCATTGAAATACTTAGGCGCTGCGGCTTCTGCGGATATCTTGTCGGAGGCTGCGTCCGTGACTATCTTATGGGAACCCCTCCTCTGGATTTTGATATGACCACCGATGCCACACCTGCAGAAGTAATGAATTGTTTCAGGGATTACCGGGTCATCGAAACCGGTATTGCCCATGGCACCGTTACGGTGATTTTAGAGGGTCTTTCCATCGAGATCACCACTCATCGCACTGAAACCAGCTATTCGGATAAACGGCACCCAGATGCGGTCATATTCACTAAAAACATAGAAGATGACCTTGCCCGTCGGGATTTTACCATGAATGCCATGGCCTATCATCCCAGTCAAGGTCTAATCGATTTGTTTGGTGGGGAAAAAGACATTGAAAATCAGGTTATCCGGTGCGTCGGAGATCCCAATCGACGTTTTAATGAGGATGCCCTGAGAATTATCCGGGGTTTACGCTTTGCTTCGGTTCTCGGCTTTGAACTTGAAAAAAACACCAGAATGGCACTTTTTGAAAATCGTGAGTTGTTAAAAGCGATTTCAGTGGAACGACTTTCAACAGAATTCACCAAACTTTTATGCGGCGAAAATGTAAAGGCGGTTGTTATTAATGGGGTTACGGTACTGGGGGTCATAATCCCGGAGCTTTTGCTGATGGAAGATTTTGATCAAATGAATCCTCATCACTGTCATGATGTTCTCACGCATACATTGGTAGCCCTGGAGAACATTAAACCCATTCCCCACTTACGCTGGACCATTCTGTTTCACGATATGGGAAAACCGGAAACGTTTACCCAGGATGACCGGGGGATTGGTCATTTTCGCGGACATGGACAGGTTTCAGAAAGAATTGCAAGAATGCGGTTGAATGCTCTGAAAATGGATAAAACCACCATATCTCAGGTGTGTACCTTGGTAAAATACCATGATTACCCTTTAGAACCCAGTAAGAAAAGCATAAAACGGTGGCTTAACCGTTTATCCAGGCCTTTATTTCTTGATTTATTGGCGGTAAAACAAGCAGATATTTCGGCCCAGGCACCAGATCACCCCGAACGATTGGAAATTCTGGAAGCTGTCCAATGCCTGATGGCAGAAATTATCTCTCAAAATGAATGCTTTTCGCGGAAAGATCTGGCTGTGAACGGCAGAGATTTAATAGGTATGGGCATTAAAGACGGCCCGGAAGTTGGCCGGATTTTAGAAGTGCTGCTGGAAGAGGTTATTGATGAAAGAATTGAAAACACCTGGGAAATACTCATGGAAAAAGCGAGGTCGTTAAAAAATGTTAATTGACAGTCATGCACACATCGATGAAGAAAAATATGATAATGATCGTGAAGAGGTTCTCGAAAATGCCAGAGCCGCAGGGATTGAGCTTATTATAAACCCGGCATCAGATGAAGAATCCAGTCGCCGGGCAGTGGCCCTAAGTGAAAAGTATCCCATGGTTTATGCGGCAGTTGGTTTTCACCCGCATGATGCCAAATCCTATAATTTCAAAGCGCATGGACAAATGCTCAGGGAATGGGCGAAAAAAGATAAGGTGGTGGCTATCGGAGAAATCGGTTTGGATTACCACTATGATTTATCACCTCGGGATATTCAACAGTCGGTTTTTGTGGATCAGTTAATGATTGCTAAAGAAATAGCGCTTCCCGTGGTTATTCATAATCGGGAATCCATGGAAGATATGTGGCGATTGTTAAAGGAACATTTTTCACCGGAGGTTGGCGGGGTAATGCATAGCTACAGCGGTTCAGTGGAAATGGCCAGAATATTTTTAGACATGGGATTTTACCTATCCATTTCAGGAACCATTACCTTTAAAAATGCCCGGAAGCTTCCGGAAGTGGTGGCCATGATGCCATTGAATCGGCTTTTGGTTGAAACCGACAGCCCTTATATGACGCCAACACCTCATCGGGGAAAAAGAAATGAGCCTGCCTATGTGCGTTTTGTTGCTGAAGAAGTGGCAAGAATTCGGGGGATGAGCATTGAGTCCCTGGAAGAAATCACCACCGAAAATACAAAAAGGGTTTTCGGAATAAACTGATAGTCAGATCTGTCCAGGAGAGTGGAGTGGGTATCGTTTTCCTGTAAACGTAAAGATGTTCTGTTTTTCTTGACAATACAAATGAGTTCGGGTAAAATGTTTATCGTACCTTAAGGCTGTAAAAATAATATAGGGGTATAGCCAAGCGGTAAGGCAATGGACTCTGACTCCATCACCGTAGGTTCAAATCCTGCTACCCCTGCCATTAAAAAAGAATAAACCCGTTTTCTCAGACATTTGAGAAAACGGGTTTTTATTTTATCGGTAACAAAATATCATTGAAAATAATTGCAATTTGTTGAAATAATGTTGCGCAAACAAAGAGCACATGATATAATCTGAAGCTAGAAAAGGAGAATCTCATGGTTAACCATAAAATAAATGTTTTCGAAATATATGAACTTCTGCCACAAATCAATTGTAAAAATTGTGGTGAAAATAATTGCATGGCCTTTGCGCAAAAACTAATTGATGGTGGAAAAACCGTTGGAGGCTGTTCACCGCTGAGGGAATCCATATATGAAAAAAAGCGTCTGGAATTAGAAAATTTTTTTGGATTGACGGCGGCAAAAGAACAAAGTTAAACAAATTTATAATTTTAAGCGACCACTGAAGGTGTGTTTATTTCACTTTCAATGGCCGCTTTTCAGTTTGGAAACCCTTCGGGGGGTTCGACCCAAAGTCCATCTATTAATAATCACTTACGCCAAGCCAGACACATCCAAGTTCACTGGCTTCCAGTAAAATGTTTTCTGCTAACCTGGTCATAGCCTTGATTCTTAAAATTTATATAGTATAATCGTAGATATAATAGCTTAAAAAAACATGTTTGGACTTTTACAATAAATTAAACATAAAAGTAAAAATCATTCTTTAAGGAGAAACAATGGAAGAAAACCTGAAATTCAATTGCCCCTTGGTCTGTTGCATAAGCTTTAATCGTGAAAAACTTAGGTTGATTTATTGTTCCCATGAATGAATTTAAAACTCGGATTTTTATGGCAGATACCCTACCGTTACAAAATCCTCAGCTGTTGGATGATTGTTTAGACCAGGTAGGGGCACAACGGCGGGAAAAGATCCTGAGGATGAAATCAATTCAGGCCCAGGCCCTTTCTATTGGGACGGAAATTCTTCTGGAAAAAGCATTATATGAAAGCTTTGGGTTGCATAAAGAACTGGATATAAAAATTGGATCTCATGGAAAACCAAGCTTGATCAATGATCCCGAAATCCACTATAATCTTTCCCATTCCGGAAATTATGTGGTTTGTGCATTGGCCAGTGATGAGATAGGCGTGGATTTACAGAAAATGAAGCAACTCAACCTTAAACTGGCAAAGCGTTATTTTGCAGAAGAGGAAGTGAAGTGGTTATTTGATTTGCCGGTTGAAAAGCAAAAAAAAAGTTTTTTTGATCTTTGGGCCATTAAAGAAAGTTATATGAAATTTACAGGCAAAGGGTTTGCTCTTCCAATGAAAAGTTTTTCTGTCAGAATTGGAGAGGGATTTCCTGATCATAGTGAAGTGGCACTCTTTAAAGACAAAAAAAAAATCACGGTTTCTTTTAAAAAATATGGTGGCCCGGAAGGCTATGTCCTATGGTGCTGCAGCAGCTCCTCAAATTTTGAGGAAGTTCTGGAATGGATGAGTATGGAAAAAGGGGTTTGATTTGAAAGAAACTGATAAACAAATAGAAAAGATCAGGTCGTTATTTTTAACTTTTTTTAAGATTGGTATATTTACCTTTGGGGGAGGCTATGCCATGATTCCCCTCATTGAATATGAAACTGTGGAACGACACCAATGGATTGGAAGCAAAGAACTCCTGGATGTTTTTGCCATTGCACAGGCAGCCCCAGGAGTTATTGCGGTGAATACAGCCACCTTTATTGGCTATAAAGTGGCTGGGTTCTGGGGCGCAGTATTGGCAACGGTAGGGGTTATACTGCCATCTTTTATGATCATCAGTATTATTTCATTATTTTTTGTTCAGTTCCAAAAAATTGAGTGGGTGGCCTATGCCTTTAGTGGCATCCGGGTTGGGGTGATAGTGCTTATTTTAGGGGCAGTCGTAAATCTGGGAACAAAGAATCAATATACTCCACTGACGGTGCTTGTTTTAGTGCTGGCTTTTTGTGTGGCCGCTTTTACAAAGATTAATATTATATTTCTTATTATAGGTGGTGCACTTATTGGAATAGTTTACCAGGTGATATTAAAAAAAGGTCTTGTTTCAGATAAAAAAAGTGAGGACAAGTCATGATTTTTCTTGAGCTTTTTATCACCTTCTTTAAAATAGGTCTCTTTACCTTTGGCGGAGGTTATGCCATGATTCCGCTTATGCAACAGGAGGTAGTGGGTAACCATTGGCTGACGTTGACAGAGCTGACAAATGTGATTGCGATTTCGCAATCAACACCAGGGCCATTCGCTGTGAACGTTGCCACTTTTGTGGGAATGGGTATGGGTGGATTGTTAGGCGCTTTGGTCGCCGCTTTAGCAGTGGTATTGCCTTCCTTTATTATTATCCTCATCATCGCAAAGGCTTTTACGAATTTTCAAAATAACAAATGGGTTCAGGGTGCTCTCTTTGGCATGCGGCCAGTAGTGATTGGGCTTATTGCCTCAGCGGTATTTCTGCTTATGTCCAATGAGCTTATTGTCCAGGGAGCTGAAATAACAAATTTACAGGTTTTAATGGAGTCTTTAAAATACAAAGAAATCATTATTTTTGCCATTTGCACCGTTATTTATTTTAAGTTTAAACTCCACCCCATACAATTGATTCTTATTTCCGGAGGGCTGGGAATGCTTTTTTTTGGGGTTTTGCCGATGATATTTTAGAAAAGAAACACAGACACGTCACAAAGGCATCACAATGACATGTTAAAATAAAGGGAAATTAGCAGTGTGAGTGAGACATAATCTTGCCATATATAACATGTTAAAATAAAAAAGCCGAAGGAGTGTGGCAATATGATGCTTTTTATCAACGTCATCACAGCATGGATCAGTGTTTTTTTAGCCGTACTATTATCCGTTGTTTATTTGTTGCGGATCATCAATAAAGGTAAGAAAAAGAATCTGAGCATTGCTCGACTAAATAAAAAACTAAGAAATGTGCATAAACCAATGGGAATCGCTTTTGTGGTGTTCGCCAGTATTCATGGATTCTTTTCTTCAGGGTCCATTTTATCGTTTAATTTCGGATCGGCTTGTTTGGCAGTCGGTATACTTTTGGGATTGAGCTATTGGCTGCGTAAAGCCTACCGAAGGAAATTGTCCTGGTTTAAACCTCACCGCTTCTTAACCGTTGTTCTCATTGTTTTTCTAGGATGTCACCTCTGGGAAATTGGCGGGGCTATGGGGCCGGAAACTTTTTTAACAGGGGTCCAAAACGAAATGGAAACTTCTGTAGAAGCACTTTATGGTAATACAACAGAGGTTGCAAAAGCAAATACCGGGACAGACAATGCTACCGTTACAGATGTTGTCATTCCACAATCAAATTCTGGAACCACTGGTGTTACAGAAAGTGCCAATCTTTTTTTAGGCAACGTAGATCTTGAAGATGGAATATATACCGGGGTAGCCGATGGCTATGGTCCTGATCTTACCGTGAGTGTTACCGTGGCAGGAAATATTATTACCGATATTCAGGTTGTTTCTCACAATGAAAAAAATGTAAAATATTTTGACAAGGCCATTGATGCGGTTCCCCAGGCGATTATCGCAGCACAGAACCCGGTGGTTGATACTATTTCAGGTGCGACCTATACCTCTAACGGTATTATGCAGGCCGTCTTAAATGCCCTGGACACCGCGGTGATTTCTGGGACACTGCCGAGCCTGTAAAGATTATAAATAAAAATACTTGACAAATCAAATGAATTGACGTACGATTACATTAATAAATAAATGTTATTTTCAATAGTGTGTTACTGAACAATCAGGCATTAACTATTCAGGAGTGGTCTTTTTGGATCGGCTTTTGGGTGTTAATGTCTTTTTTTGTCGCAAGACAAAATAAAGAAAAAGACGCGAATAACAAAAAAATTTAAAGTGAAGGAGAAAGAAATGAAAGACAGAATCTTTGGTGTTTTACAACGTGTTGGTCGGTCCTTTATGCTGCCCATTGCCCTATTACCGGTAGCAGGACTTTTCTTAGGAATTGGGGGATCGTTTACCAATGAAACCATGTTAACATCCTACAACCTGATGGGGGTTATGGGACCGGGAACAATCATTTATGGAATTTTAACAGTCATGATGGCTGCAGGAGAGATCGTTTTTAAAAACTTACCCATTATTTTTGCTATGGGTGTGGCCATTGGTATGGCAAGACAGGAAAAAGCGGTTGCCGCTCTGGCAGGTGTGATTGGCTACTTCATTATGCATACAGTCATTGGTGCTCTCATTACCCTGACCGGAACTTATACTCCGGAAACCCTTCTGGTTGCAAATGACCTTGCAATGGCGACAGCGGCTCAAAAAGGTATGGCATATATTCCAATCATCGCTAATCAATTGCTTCCAAGCGGCTCAATCACAAGCACTGTTGGGATTGTCTCTTTACAAATGGGGGTTTTCGGCGGTATTATCGTTGGTTTAGGGGTTGCCGCTCTTCATAATAGGTTTTATAAAGTGGAATTCACACCAGTGCTTTCCTTCTTTGAAGGGACACGTTTTGTTCCCATCATTACGGCCGTTGTATTTTTGTTTGTAGGGGCTTTAATGTTTTTTATCTGGCCTTTTATTCAAAATGGAATTTATGCCCTTGGGGGTCTCGTCATGGCATCCGGATACTTTGGAACCTTTATCTACGGGGTCATTGAACGGGCTCTTATTCCTTTTGGTTTGCATCATGTATTTTATCTGCCATTCTGGCAAACCGGCCTTGGCGGTACCATGACAGTGGATGGTATGGTTGTTGAAGGGGCTCAAAATATTTTCTTTGCCCAACTGGCCAGTCCCGACGTAGCACATTTTTCAGTGGACGCCACCCGTTTTATGGCGGGAAAATTTCCATTTATGATTTTCGGTCTTCCCGGTGCGGCCCTGGCCATGTATAAATGCGCTAATAGTAATCGACAAAAGGCAGTGGGGGGGTTGTTGATATCCGCAGCCTTAACCGCAATGATTACGGGAATTACAGAACCTATTGAGTTTACCTTCCTTTTTGTTGCACCGTTCCTCTATGTGATTCACTGTATTTTAGCAGGTTTATCCTTTATGCTTATGCATATACTCAATGTTGGGGTCGGCATGACTTTCTCCGGAGGCCTGATTGACCTTACCCTATTTGGAATTCTTCAGGGGAATGCTAAAACCGATTGGATCTACATTGTAGTGGTTGGCGTTGCTTATTTCTTTGTTTATTACTTCCTCTTCAAATTTTTGATTAACAAGTTTAATTTAAAAACTCCCGGACGTGAAGAAGATGATGAAGAAACGAAACTATATACCCGTGCAGATGTTGAAGCTGCTAAAAAAGAAAAATGCGACAATGGATTAGCATCTGAATCCAGTGATCCCGTATCAGCCATGATTGTTACAGGATTAGGCGGTAAAAAGAATATCGTTGACCTCGATTCATGTGCCACCAGACTTCGTGTGACGGTGACGGACGGACAAGGGATTGATGAAAAGATCCTTAAGTATTCCGGTGCAATCGGCGTTATTAAAAAAGGAAATGGGATTCAAGTCATTTATGGCCCCAGGGTCACTGTCATTAAATCCAAATTAGAAGAATATTTACAAAGCCCTGAAAGTGATTTGGAAACAGAAATATCAGTGATCGAAGAACCGGAAACGGAACCGGAAAAAGAAAAAGGGACCTTGGATGAATCCCTGAAAATATCGGAAGTTTTCACATCCCCCATTGATGGAGAAATTGCCAGCATCACAGAAACACCGGATGATGTGTTCAGTCAAAAAATGGTAGGTGATGGGGTCGTGATTTTTCCAACCGGGAATAAAATTTATGCTCCCTGTGACGCGAGTCTTGACGTGCTTTTTCCAACCAAACATGCTTTGGGACTGACCAGTTTAAATGGGACAGAAATCCTCATTCATATCGGAATTGATACGGTCAAATTAGAAGGAAAAGGATTTAAATCCTTTGTAAAGCAGGGAGATCAGGTAAAAAAAGGTGACTTGCTGTTGGAAATGGATCTGGACTATATTTCACAGAATTCCCCTTCCACAGCCATCCCCATTGTGTTTACAAATCTTAAAGAAAATCAGAAAGTGAAAATTATTAAGATTGGCAAGGTCATTGCAAAGGAAGATGCCTTTGCTATCGAATCCTAATTAGGCTTGCATCTCTTCTGGAATTGAGTTAATATTAATAAAAAGCATGCCACTGGAAATCAGTGGCTTGTTTTGTCCAAAAGGGGAGTTTTCATGTATGTCATAAAAAAAATATTGAACAATAATGCATTATTGGCTTTTGATATAGAGAAAAAAAGCGAAGTCATTTTTCTGGGAAAAGGGGTTGGGTTTAATAAAAAAATTGCCATGGAAGAAGAAGCCCAGCCAGAAATCAAAAAGTATTATTTGGATAAAGACACTGAAAAAGGACCAGCAGCGGATCTGATAAAAAATATGGCACCGATTTTTTTGGAGATCGCACATGAGATTATTAAAGAAGCAGAAATGAAATTCAAAACTTTGGACAACCATATACTGCTTTCTCTGGCAGATCACATCGCCTTTGCCATTGAACGCATTGAAGGGAATCTTAATTTTGAAAACCCATTTACCGATGATATTCGATGTTTGTATGAGCAGGAGTTTGAAATTGCCCTGAAAGGAAAGGCTGTTCTTGAAGAAAAAACAGGCTATGTTATCAGTGATGATGAAGTAGGCTATATCGCACTTTACATTCATTCAGCGATTAGTGACACCAAAGTGTCCCAATCCATGAATGTGGCTATTATTATGGGAGAAGCCATTAAGCAAATTGAAAAAGATTGTAATATGACCATTAAGGTAGGGACATTCTCCTATTCCCGACTGATGTACCACTTCCGTTTTATGATTAACCGGGTGATGACCGATGAGATACTCCATTCAGATATGATAGAATATACTAAAACCCATTGTTCCTATGCCTTTGAAGTGGCAACCAGCGTCTGTAATAAGCTGGAGAAAGAATTGGGGAAGACTTTTTCAGAAAAAGAAGTGAGCTATCTGGCCTTGCACATCGAACGCATTCGAATGATGGATGCAACGGATTTAGAATAACAAAACAATTTAAAAAAAGAAGATTCGCCGTAGAGGTGATAATCTTCTTTTTTTTAGTGGAACCTGAGGTCTTGAATTCTGCATTAAGAAACATTTTCACACATTCAAAGGATTATGATATCCTAATTCCGCTCTCTGGTAACCTTTGTGAGCGTCCAGGGTTTGGTGCAGGGTTTCCAAATCTTCTTTCACCCGAACAAGAGTAAGATGGGCAAAAGCATCCCCTTTCTGAATAAAGGTATAGCATCCAAGTTCGGATTTTTGAAGCCATGAAAGGGCAATCAAAAAGTCCTGGGTAACCCCATCCCCAAGAAAATAGCAATGGCCGATGCGGTAGGCGATGTTCGGGTATTCAGGAATGGTCGCATCAATGATTTGCTCAGCCTGATTGTACCAGTAAAAAGCAGCATCAGGATCATTCTGGACGTAATGTCCATTGTAATACATGTCCCCGAGTTTATACATCCCATTATGATGGCCCATTTGGGCAGCTCTGCCAAAAAGATGAAAAGCACGTTCTAAATCGATGGGAATATCCCGGCCATAATAATAGCAATAACCCAGGTTATTGATTCCCAGAGGATTGCCGCATTTTGCAGCTTTCTCATACCAGAGCCTGGCCAGCTTAAAATCCTGGGGAATGTTGACCCCTTCATAATACATGCATCCCAAAGTTACCATGGCGTGATCATTACCGGAATCCGCCAGAAGGCAGTAATAATCAAAAACCATTTGAAAGCGTTCTTTAGATAAGGTTTGCTTGTTTTCCTCGAAATAATAATGGTCTGCCAGCTCAAGCATGGCATTGCTGTCACCACTTTCAGCAAGGGCGGTTAATAAGTTTAATTTGTTTTTATCCATTGATATTCCTCGCATTTACTAATTTTTTTTCATTATAGCACAATTTACCCAAAGAAAATTGAAATCTTAAATTTCTATGGATAAAGAGTTTAACCTGTGGTATGTTAATAATCAAGTGATGGAGTTCGCCGTGAAAGCCTGAAAGTCAGTGGCTTCTGTAAATGGCATTGTTCCAGTTACAGGATTTTTTTAATTTAGTTTGGAGATTATTAATGCGAAAATATATTTTTATTGGAGTGGGTGGAATGACCGGAGCTTTGCTCCGGTTTTTGATGAAGAAAATGCCCATCCCTTTCCCGATAGAATGGTTTCCGGTCAATACCCTGATCATTAACCTTATTGGTTGCTTTGCTCTGGGTTTTGTCCTTACATTGGCGCTGGATATCCTTGATTTTGATCCGGATATTCGACTTGGTATTGCCACCGGTTTGATCGGGGCTTATACCACTTTTTCGACGGTATGCAAAGAGATTGTAAACCTCATATTTGCCGGTCATTATTTTTCAGCCTTTTTATATTTGATTTTATCCTGCGGTCTTGGTTTTCTATGTGTCTATTTGGGTATCATGTTAGCCAGGAAGTTCATTAAATTCTGGATGGCATTTAGAATTAAAAAAGGAGAAGAGTCAGAATGATGATTTATCTTTCTGTTGGTATTGGAGGCATGCTGGGAAGTCTTGCCCGGTTTGTTCTGGGGAGAATGATCTCTGAAAAAAGCAACGTTTCTTTCCCGTTAGGGACCTTTGTCATTAACCTGAGTGGGGCAATTTTATTGGGAGTAGTAACCAGTTTGGGAATGGGCGATACGTTATATGCATTATTTGGTGAGGGTTTTTTAGGAGCCTATACTACGTTTTCTACTTTTATGTACGAAGGATTTAATCTTTTTGCAGGAAATGAAAAGATCAACGCCCTGGTTTATATTTTGGGGTCAATGGTCATCAGTATCATCGGTTATGCGATGGGAATGATGATAACAGGCATTTTTATTTAAAATAATGATGGAAAAAGTAAATAGGAGGAAGTCAATGAAATTAGCAGGTCCCTGCAAAATATTAAAAATTTATGTCAGCGAAGACTCACGGTATGAGGGACATAATCTTTATCATGCTCTGGTTTTAAAACTAAAAGAAATGGGAATTGCCGGAGTTACAGTAACCCGTGGGATTGAAGGATTTGGAAAGAAAAGACGCTTACATCGGGCCCAGGTGGTCGATCTTTCCGCGAGCCTTCCCGTGGTGATTGAAGTGATTGATACCAAAGAACACATTGAGAGAATACTGCCGACAGTAAACGAAATGGTGAATGACGGATTAATATTGATTCAGGACGCCGCAGTCCTAAAATATAAAAGTATTGAAGAGAAATAATAGTAAAGCTATTATTTTTATTTACAAAAATAGAGAGGCCATGCTTTTTAGCATGGCCTCTCTTGATTTTAAATATAACTATTGATTAAAGCTTTTACACTTTCCATATTATGGGGCTTGTCAATCAGAGGAATGCCATCAAATAGTTGAGGACGTTTAGCTTCATAGGTTGGGGCTTGTTCCTGATAAAGAATACCAATAGGGATGGTGTCTCCAAATTCCATGCTTTTTTCCAGGGCGGCCATTTTGTTGGCAGGGTCATAGGACGCATCCAATTCCTGAACTCTCTGTTTATAGTAGGCAAAGGTGTTTGTTTTATTAAAACTCACACAGGGCTGGAGGATATCGACTAAGGCATATCCCTTATGAAGAATAGCTGCCGCCATTATTTTTGCCAGATGTTCCTTGCGCCCCGTAAAGGAACGTGCCACAAAGGTGGCGCCTGCAGCAATAGCAATGAGCAGAGGATTAAAAGGCACACTCATATTACAGCTGGCGGTTTTATGGCCTAAGTTACAGGCATCAGAGGTAGGGGAAGGTTGTCCTTTGGTAAGGCCATAGATCTGGTTATCATGAACAAAATGGGTAATGTCAACATTGCGACGAATGTTGTGCAGGAAATGATTGCCACCCTCACCGTAAGAATCACCATCACCGGTATTCACAATAACCGTTAAAGCATCATTGGCAATTTTAATGGCAACCGCAGCTGGCAGCGCCCGTCCATGGAGTCCGCTAAAGCCATTGGCACTCACATATTGGTTAGCTTTTGCAGCCTGACCGATTCCACCGACTAAGACAATCTGCTGAGGTGGGGTATTGAGTTCATTCAGAACGCCAATAAGGGTTTCAAGAATAGAAAAATTTCCACAGCCCGGACACCAGGCGGTTTCTGAGCTAACAAATTGATTCTGTTTCATAGTAATTGACCTCCTTTTGAATGTTGAATGCCCTCTAAAACAGTGTCCACCGACAATTGGCGACCGTCATATTTTAAAATACTGCGATGACAGGATAGAAGGGTCTTTTCCCTTATAAGCGAGGCAAGCTGTCCGGTGGCATTTTGTTCGATGTTAATGATTTCGATTACCTGTTTCGCATAGTGCTTAAGTCGTTTTACCGGAAGGGGATAAATATCACCAAACAAAAGGGCGCCGAAGCGACCACCTTTAGAATTCAGGAAGGTCACGGCTTCTTTAATGGCACCATCTGTTGATCCGAACCCTACCAGTAAAGTACGACACTGTTCGTCTCCCCAGAATTCGGGTTCTATGAGTTCTGTCTCCAGCAGAGCCAGCTTTGCCATACGTTTATTGACCATCTGGATTCGAACCTCTGCAGACTCGGTAATCAGTCCGAACTCATCGTGTTCATCGCTGTCAACCCGAACAAAGCCTTTTGTTTTTCCTGGGGTCTTTAATGGAGAAATGCCGTTTTCTGTTAGCTGATAGCGGCGGTAAGGGCCGTTCTCATTCGGAGTGGTCAAGGATTTTGGGTCTGAAGAATTATGGTAAATTTGTTCGGTATCAAAAATAGGAACGGTGGCTGTGGCATCGGCTAAATACTGGTCAGTGAGGAGTATGACAGGTATTTGATATTTTTCAGCCAGAGCAAAGGCACGGGCAGTTTGGAAAAAACAATCCGTGTGGTTTCTAAGTGCAATGACCATTCGAGGAAACTCTCCCTGGGCAGCGGAAATAACAAATTTTAAATCACTCTGTTCAGTACGGGTGGGAAACCCTGTGGCAGGCCCGGGACGTTGAGCGTTCACCATGACCACGGGTATTTCTGCAATGCCTGCAAAGCCAAGGGCTTCCACCATTAAAGAAAACCCGCCTCCTGAAGTACCAATCATGGCTCGAGCACCGGCATAGGAAGCACCCAACGCCATATTGATCGCAGCAATTTCATCCTCGGCCTGTTCCACCGCAATGTTCATCTTTTCACTTTGAGCAGCGAAAAAATCAAGCAGCGTGGTGGATGGCGACATCGGGTAGGCAGAATAAAATTTTATATCAGTAGCAAGGGCACCCAATCCAATGGCAGTATTTCCAGAGAGCAGCATGTGCTCTGAGGTCTGGACCGGAGTGGATTGGAACCGTGGGCTTACAGACTGATAGCCTTCTTTTAAAGCAAGCAGGTTAATCTCCACCAAATCCGGCCGAAGGCTTGTGGTGAAGACTTCCTGAGCGATTTCAAGTGGAAAACTAAACAGATTCAGCAGGGCACCAATGGCAACGCTGCTCATCACTTTTGGATTTCCGAGTTTTTTTGCGATGTCCCGAAGGGGCAGCTTGAGACAACGATAATCCTTGAAAGTTAATGACTGATCACATAAGATAAAGCCGTCATCCTTTAGCTGATGGTGGTGTTTTTCATAAGTTTCTTCATCAATGGCGAAGATCCCATTTAGGGCTTCACGGTGGGCAGCAATGGATTCCGGCCCGAACCGAATTTGTGAAAAATTATGACCACCCCGCACACGGGACATAAAATCCCGGAAAGTAAAAGCATGAGACCCTGATTTTTTTAGCGTTTTTTCAAGAAGAGATGACATGGTTTCGATGCCATCTCCGGCGGCTCCGCCTAAAAGTATATTGTACACTCAAATTCCCCCTTTAGAGATAATATTAGCCAGAATCAAAACGTGGCTATTAATATAAGTTAGATACCCATTCCACAAACATAATACCGCCTATTAACAGACTTTTATCAACCTGTTAAAGGTTGATGGTTGCTATTGTAATAGATGAATACATCGATTAACCTGAAAAGATACTATAATTTTATTTAAGAAACATATTTAGCCTTGTTAATTGCAGTTTAATACGTTATAATAATTTCAGTCGTGCTAGATGGAGAGTTAGCGGTGCTTTGTAACCTGCAATCCGCTGTAGCAGGGTTGAATTCCCCACAGAGGCTCCGGGCTTTGAGGTCTGCCGGAGGAAAGTGGTGTTGACAGTTGGACCCTTCGCAATAGAAACTTATGAACCCCGTCAGGTCAGGAATGAAGCAGCGGTAAGTAAGATCTTTTATGTGCCGGAGGATACTCTGACTCGAGCTAACTGCCGAAGTAACGCTTGAAGGCTGGTTGTCGAAGTGGGGTGCACGACCAAAAAAGTTATTTAGTACCAAACATTGTTTGGTGCTTTTCTTTTGCCTTGATAGATTTCCAAACTTAAATGGATTGATTTAAATAGAAAAGCCTCCATTGATTTATAATCAGTGGAGGCTTTTCTATCGTGTATTATTTTATTAGAAACACAAGGATAGCAATAAAGACAATCATTAGTCCGTTCATTTTATTTAGTCACGCTAAAGTTAATAAGGAAACTGCAACAGCGGCTAAGATAACAATAACAACCAGAGATATAATTTCTAAAATAATGACAACAAGACCAATGGTTTTTCCAGTTTTTGCTTTTTTGTTGGTAGGATCAGCAGCCAGTTCTTTTTTTCCGTTAATGTATGCAAGGATGGCTAAAACAAGAACAGCAATACCGAGAATGCCATTCAATACGCTGCCAAGTTGAAGAAGACTGAGCAAAATGCTCACACCCCAACAAATTAAAGCAGAGATACCAAAGGTATAACCTTTCATTCCAAATTCCAAACTCATAACAAAACCCCTTTCTTATACGATTGAATAGATATGTTTAGTTTAATGATTATATAGCATATCTTAAGATTTAGCAAGAATAAACTTGACAAATTAAAAAGAATATGTAGACATCACCAAAAACATTCTTTGTTGCTTTTGCAATTGCTTTTGTTATTATTGTTTCTTCCATTAAATATATTGGATGATGTTGGAAATGCAACATGAGAATAAGAGAATGGGTCTGTAACAGCATGAACCTTTCGATCGACTTAACGCTCTGGATTTTCAACCCATTTTCCGATATAATAGGGGTTATGAATAATTATGAAGAATTTAAACAGCACTTTAAATTAAATCTCAATGAACAGCAGGCCAGGGCTGTGGCTCGCACCACCGGACAGACCCTGCTTTTAGCTGTGCCCGGAAGTGGGAAAACAACCGTGATCATCTGTCGGATTGCGTACCTGCTTTTTGTTGAAAAAATAGATCCCAGTGCCATTCTTACCCTAACCTTCAGTCGTATGGGTGCCAGGGACCTGAAACAGCGCTATCAAACTCTTTTCGGAGCGGCAGAAGCTGAGTCCCTTCACTTTAGTACCATTCACAGCTTTTCCCTTTCGGTGATTCGTTATTATGAGCGGTCTTTTCATCGTCGAGCCTATGAGGTGCTGGCAAACGTGACCCCGGTGATCCGGGATCTCTATCGAAAGTTATTTGATGGATTCCCGGGAGAAATTGAACTGGGAGAGATTACCCAGCAAATCGGTTACTGTAAAAATATGCTTTTAACAAATAAAGAAATAGAGGCACTCCCTGATTTGGAAATTGATTTTCTTAAAATATATAAGGCCTATGAGGCCTATAAGCTTGAACAGCATCTTATGGATTTTGACGATATTTTAAAATATGCCTGGGGATTATTAAAAAAATATCCTGAGATTCTCGGATACTTCAGAAAAAAACATCCCTATATCCATCTGGATGAGGCCCAGGATACATCTAAAATTCAATTCAAACTCCTGGAATTATTATCAGGGGAAAACGGAAATCTCTTTATGGTAGGCGATGAGGATCAGAGCATTTATGGTTTTCGCGGGGCTTTTCCCCAGTCCCTTTTAGCCTTTAAATCGACCTGGCCCCGGGGAGAGGTTCTTTTAATGGAAACCAATTACCGGAGTACCCGGCATATTGTGGATAAAGCCAACGCATTTATCAAACTTAATAAGGAACGTTACGCCAAAGAAATGTCCACGCCCAATGGTGACGGTTTTCCTATTGTCCGGGAATGGGTAAAATCCAACGAGGCTCAGTATCATCTCATCATTGAGGCGATTAAGCGTGAAGGCAAGGAAATCGCAGTGCTCTATCGCAACAATGAATCGGCCATTCCTTTAGTGGATCTTTTAGAACGGGAGAAAATCCCTTATCAGATTAAAGAACATAGCCCCTTGTTTTTTACCCACTTTACCATCAAGGACATCCGATGTTTTTATCAGTTTGCCTGTAATTTAAGTGATTTTGAGCTTTTCAGCCAGATTTGTTTTAAGATGGACGCCGCCATTTCCAGAGAAACCGTTAACCAGCTGGGAAAAGTTTTAAAGCTTAATCAGAATATTTTCGATGCTTTAATAAAAACAAGTAAAGAACGGCCCTGGCAGATCAAACGATTTAAGGAATTAAAGGAGGCCTTTCGCCGCCTGAAAAAAGCAACTCCCAGGAAGGGAATCCAAATGATTCTTGATGATTTGGGCTATACCGCCTATTTGAATTTTCGGATCAGTTCCGGCCAGTCCGAAGAAAACATTGAGCAGAAGCTGGCAGTATTAAAAACGCTGGGCAGCCGGGTGGACAGCTTTGAGGAATTTTTTGATAACCTGAACGCCCTGGAGCAACGATTAAGAGAAACCCGAATCCATACTGGCAAGAAACCGGGAGTAACCCTTTCCACCCTTCATTCCAGTAAAGGTCTGGAGTTTGACAAAGTATTTATGATAGACGCCATTGAAGGCCAACTGCCCAGTGTGGTTTCAATGACTCCAGGGAATGAAAAGCTTTATGCTGAAGAAGTCCGGCTTTTTTATGTTGGGGCTACCCGGGCGAGAAGAGAGCTTATTTTTATTTGTCCCCGGACCAGGGCAAAAACAGGAAAGCCCTCGCAATTTATTTCTTATTTAATTGATGGCCTTCCTAAGAAAAAACCGGTTAAAACTGGGGGGCTGAATGCAGCAAAAAATCACAAGTCCCAGAGCTTTGGAAGCCCGAAATCAAAATGGCAGGATTTTACAGGAGCAAATGCAGAAGATTCAGGAGTGAATCTGTCAGCCTATCAAAAAGGCGTGACCATTAATCATCAGCGTTTTGGTCAGGGAATCATCCTGGAATTGGATGGGGCCATTGCCAGCATTCAATTTGAAAAATCCGGGGTAAAGAAAATGAATTTGGCGGTTTGTATTGGCAATGGCGTGATAAAGTAGCGCCCTAACCCTTGACAATAAAGCGGAAAAAGAAAGAGGCAGAATACAATGGAAATGGTTGAAACGCTTAAAAACTTACAAAGCTTAGTGAAACGCCTGGAAGAAAAGAGTCCCTTTTATCAGGAACGCTTTAAAGCATCAGGGGTTGTTGCAGCAGAACTTAAAACCATGGATGATTTTGAAAAACTTCCCTTTACGGATAAGGGTGATTTGCGAAATGCTTATCCATTAGGGCTGCAAGCCGTATCGGACAGTGAGATCGTCCGGATTCATTCATCTTCGGGAACCACTGGCACCCCGGTGATTATTCCCTACACGGCAAAAGATGTGGAAGACTGGTCCATTATGTTCAGACGATGCTATGAATATGCCGGAATGACCAATGAAGATCGCATTCAGATTACACCGGGGTATGGTCTGTGGACCGCGGGAATCGGCTTCCAGGCCGGAGCGGAAAAATTAGGGGCGATGGCCATTCCCATGGGCCCCGGGAATACCCAAAAGCAATTACAAATGATGAAGGATCTAAAAACAACCGTATTAGCTTCAACTTCTTCCTATGCGCTGCTTTTGGCCGAAGAGGTGGCACAACAAAAAATAGGGGATCAGCTTTATTTAAAAAAAGGTATTATCGGTTCGGAACGCTGGGGAGAAAAAATGCGCTGCCGCATTGCTGATGAGCTGGGAATTGAGCTTTTTGATATTTATGGACTGACTGAAATCTATGGACCGGGAATTTCCATTGATTGCTCGGAACACAATGGCATGCATTACTGGTCGGATTATCTCTATTTCGAAATTATCGATCCACAAACCCTGAAACCAGTGCCAAAAGGCGAATACGGGGAGCTGGTCATCTCAACCTTTAGAAAAGAGGGCGCCCCACTGCTGCGATACCGTACCCACGATATTACCCGGTTTATCCCGGAACTATGCCCATGCGGTTCGGTTCATCCCCGCCACGACCGGATTGTCGGAAGAAGCGATGACATGGTAAAGGTTAAAGGCGTTAATATTTATCCCGGACAGATTGACGAGCTTCTCAAAACCGTGAATGGTGTCAGCAGCGAATATTTAGCTACAGTAGACCACAAGGATGGGAAAGATTGTGTGGTTTTAAGTTTTGAAGTATTAGATGGCATTGATAAAGCTGGTATTGAAGAAGAGGTTAAACGTCAGTTTAAATCACGGGTTGGCTTTAGCGTCATACCAGCGGCAAAACCGATGGGCTCATTGCCGCGATCCGAGAAAAAAAGTGTTCGTATCATCGATCGGCGTTTTCGATAAAACAGCGGATAAAAACTTTTTAATATTCTTCATTTGATTTTTTGAGCTGAATTGTATATAATGATCATGGCCTACTTAAACTTATGAGGAGAAAAGGATTGAAATGAAAACAAAGAAACCAAAGAAAAATCGATTTAAAATAGTATCTAATGAAGCTGTAGGGGATACATCCGGGTGTAAGATTATTGAAGATACCCAAACCGGTATCAATTACCTTTACCATTACGATCCTTTTGGTGCCGGACTTACGGTGCTCATTGATGAGGATGGAGAGCCTTTAGTCGCCCCAGAGAAATAATAATTACGCCCTGAAAAAGTTTTCTTTTTCAGGGCTTTCTATTTATTAAATAAAAGTTTAAAAAGTAAAATATGGTGTATAAAATAAGGATAAACAAAATTTCAGGAGGTTTAATATGGACTCAACGATAGAAGAGGTTATTGCAAGAGAGGTATTGGATTCACGGGGAAACCCAACCATTGAGGTTGATGTTTATTTAGAGGGCGGTGCCATGGGAAGAAGTATTGTCCCTTCCGGAGCATCCACAGGAGCCTTTGAAGCCGTGGAACTGAGAGATGAAGATCCCGATCGTTATCTCGGTAAAGGTGTTTTAAAAGCGGTTGCCAATGTTAACTATGCATCAGAATACATGATGGGGTTGGATGCCACGGATCAGGTCAGCATTGACGCCGCACTTATTGCCCTGGATGGCACAGCCAACAAAGGTAAGCTTGGGGCTAACGCCATTCTTGGTATTTCTATGGCGGTGGCTCATGCTGCGGCAAAATTTTTAGGAATGCCTTTGTTTCGTTATTTAGGTGGAACTAATGCAAAAATACTCCCAACCCCGATGATGAACATTTTAAACGGTGGGGAACATGCGGATAACAACGTGGATATTCAGGAATTTATGATCATGCCGGTAGGTGCTGAAAGTTTCAGTGAAGCCGTTCGGATGGGCTCGGAGATTTATCATCACCTGAAAAAAGTCTTAAGCGATAAAGGCCTGGCCACCTCTGTCGGGGATGAAGGGGGATTTGCACCAAATTTAAATTCCAATGAAGAGGCTTTACAGGTCATTGTTCAAGCCATCGAAGCCGCCGGCTATATTCCCGGTGAAGACGTTCGTCTGGCAATGGATGTTGCCGCCACAGAAATTTATAACAAAGACACAAAAAAATACACCCTGGCAGGTGAGGGACTTGAAAAAACCGCCGTTGAAATGGTGGATTTTTATGAAGCACTCATTGAAAAATACCCGATTATCTCCATTGAGGATGGACTGGATGAAGATGACTGGGAAGGCTGGAAAATGATGACGGACCGGCTTGGTAAAAAAATTCAACTGGTTGGGGATGATCTGTTTGTTACCAATACCGAGCGGCTGAAGCGCGGTATTGACGAAGGGATTGCCAATTCTATTCTGATTAAGGTCAACCAGATTGGAACCTTAACAGAAACGCTGGATGCCATTGAAATGGCCAAGCGCGCTGGTTATACCGCTGTTGTTTCCCATCGTTCCGGAGAAACCGAGGATGTGACCATTGCCGATTTAGTGGTTGCTGTCAATGCCGGCCAGATTAAAACCGGAGCGCCATCAAGAACTGATCGGGTTGCGAAATACAATCAGCTCATGCGCATTGAAGAGCATCTTGACCAGTTGGCCGTTTACGCGGGTCTGGATGCATTTTATAATTTAAGGAAGTGAATCTATGTTTTTAAAAGGGATTGGAATAGCCTCCCACCCACCGGTATTAATTCCGGAAATTGGACAAGGCAGAGAAAATGAAGCGGAAAAAACATCACGGGGTCTTAGGGATCTGGCACTCAAGGTTGCGGAAATAAAACCAAAAACCATTGTGTGCATTACCCCCCATGGCAATGTTTTTAGAGACGGTGTTGCCGTGGTTTATGAACATCAGATCACCGGAAATCTGGAGAAATTTGGAAATGACAGCGTTACTATGGAAAAAGAATGCGATATGGGTCTTCTGGATGAACTCAATAGTGCCTTTGCGAAAAATCAATGTCATACCATTTTTCTGACCCAGACCACTGCCGCGGATTATGAGATTGAACTCAGCCTGGATCATGGTGTTTTTGTGCCCCTGTATTTTATTGATAAATATTATCGGGACTATAAGATTGTCCATATTTCCATTGGCGAGCTGAGCCTCATTGAGCTTTACCAAATGGGAGCTGTTATCCGGGAAGCTATTGAAGCCCGTGGCGCGGATGCCATGATCCTGGTCAGTGCGGACCTGTCTCACGCTCTTAAAGAGGAAGGACCTTATCACTATAATCCCCTGGGCGCACTTTTCGACGAAAATATTGTTAAGGGCATTGAAGATAAGGATTATTATTCTATTTTAACCATTCCGCATCAGGTTTATGAACCGGCCGCCCAGTGTGGTTTGCGTCCCATTATTATGGGACTTGGCGCAGTGGATGGCATTGAAACCGAATCTCAGGTCTTTTCCTATGAAGGCCCTTTTGGTGTGGGTTATTTATCAGGGTATATTGGTCTTGAAAAGGGAAAAGTTCCCAGTCTCATTGATCGTTATGAAAAAGATAAGGTGATCTCCTATAAGGAAAGGCGTTCAAGCGAAGGTCCTGTGGCAGCTCTTGCCCGGGCCACCATTAACTCCTGGGTTCAGCGCGGCCGCAAATTAAATTTTGATCAATACAAGGATCAGGTGGATATTGACCCAGAGGTGCTTAAAGACCTTCAAACAAAACAAGCCGGTGTTTTTGTGAGCCTTCATAAAAAAGGGGAACTCCGAGGATGCATTGGAACCACCGGACCGGTTACCGAAAATTGTGCCCAGGAAATTATCAGAAATGCCATCGAGGCAGCTTCCTATGATCCGCGGTTTTTACCGGTGGAGGATGCTGAGCTCATGGACCTGGAAATTAAGGTGGATATTTTAGGTGAGGCAGAGCGGGTGGAAGGGTTAGCAGATTTGGATGCTCAGAAGTATGGCGTCATAGTTGAGAAGGATTTGCATCGAGGTCTTTTGCTGCCGGCCCTGGAAGGGGTAAACACCCCGGAAGAACAAGTCACCATTGCAAAATCAAAGGCCGGAATTCCTGAAGAGGAAACTGATTTTATTTTGCATCGATTTGAAGTTGAGCGTCATCAATAAGGGCAAAAAGTTTAGAAAACGCAACCGGTAAAGCCAGATCATCAATGGCTGCCCTTCCTTTGAACTGAGTCTTTATCGGCAGAGCATCAACAGTTTCATCAGAAGAATTCGTAGGGGCGATTATTAATCGCCTGCAATGGTTCGGAGGATCATCAACAGTTTCATCAGCAGGATAGGCTTGAGGGGGTTCACAAACCTGGGACTCCACATCAAACCTGTAAAGACTCATTTCCCAAATAATATGGGAAAATACATGCCGACTTTCTCCAATGAAAACAGGCGCAGAAAGCTCGGGAAAGAATTCCCCGAGCTTTTTTTTAATATCTTCACCGCCTCCGGCGGTTGTTTCCACAATCGGAAAGGACCACATGGAAGATAAAAGACCGGACCCGGGACGCTTTACAAAGAAAAGCGCGCCATTTTGTTTTAGAATCCCTACTTCCATTTTTTTACGGGCCTGCTTCTGCTTTTTCTTTTTCACCGGCAGTTGGCTGGTGGTACCAAAGGCATGGCTTTGACAGCCTGAACGTATCGGGCAGATCAGACACCTGGGGTTTTGCGGTGAGCAGATCATGGCCCCCAGCTCCATCAGCCCTTCATTAAAATCACCGGCTGGTTCAGGTAAAATTGCTTCGACCCATTGGGTTACGATTTTTTTGGTTTTGGCATCACCAATATCCGCAAAGCTATTACAATACCGGCTGATTACCCGCAGGACGTTGCCGTCCACCGCACTGACCTTTTCATTAAAGGCAATGCTGGCAATGGCTCCTCCAGTATAAGGACCAATCCCCGGGAGCTTAATAAGCTCAGAAAAGTTATCCGGGAAGCATCCCGCATAGTCAGCCATAATGATCTTGGCCGCCCGATGAAGATTCCGGGCCCGGGAATAATAACCTAAACCCTCCCAGGCCTTAATAACCTGATCCGCGGTGGCATCAGCAAGAGCAGCGACGTCCGGAAAAGACTCAATAAAACGGTTATAATAAGGAATCAAAGTATCAATCTGGGTCTGCTGAGCCATAATTTCTGAGATCCAGATGGCATAGGGATTTTTTGTCTGGCGAAAAGGAAGTTCCCGTTTAGAACCCTCAAACCATGTGAGCAGCTCGATTTGAAGTAGGGTAATGAGTTCTTCTTTATTTTCTGTCTTGAGCATGACGCCTCCTGATGTATTTCATTTATATCTTTATTTTATGTGCTTTTTTAGTATGAAACAGGGCTCGGAAGGCTCTTTTATCAAATTGTGCGGTAGTCCCATAACAAAAAGCATTGTTTAAGATATCTAGCATATGGCCCCATTATAGCATAAAAATGCCGAAAATCAAGCTTGATAAGTGGGAAGCAGTCACCATTCGGACCCTTTTGAACCACAAAAAACTTGACATAAAAAGTCTCCGATGATAAACTTAGTGTAACAAATATGCATCCAGTTGTTATAATTACGTTGACGGATTGAGAGGTAATAATCATGAAAAATAGAAAAAAAACAGGGGGTTTCCTTAGGAAAAACCCAAGAATCAGGATTGGAATTATTGCATTAGTTCTGCTGCTTCTTGTTGGGGTTTCCACTGCCTTTACCATCGAAAAAGATATACAGGTCAGAGTCGATGGCAAGGAATATGTGGTATCCGGGAGACTGCTTCAAACCCTTGAGGAGGTTCTCGTACAAAACAACCTTCCGGTAAGTGAAGAATATCAATACAGTGTTCCACTGATAACCCTATTTAAGGATGTCAGCCAAGTTAACATTGAGACAAAGGCTGCTGGAAATATCATCGTTGATGGGAAAACACTTCCCTATCTTTCAGATGAAATGGACATTGCCGGTTTACTGAAACAATATGATATTCAACTGGATGAAGATGATCGCGTGATTCCCGAGTCAAGTGCTATTCTTACATTACAAACAGGAGATGTAAAAGTCATTCGTGTGAATGCGGTGGAATCAGCGAATCAAAAAGTGATTCCCTTTACCGCCAGTGTCAAAGAGAATCCCAGTCTTCCCATTGGGAGTCGGACCGTGGTTCAGGCTGGACAAAATGGACTGAATCATATTAATGAACGGATTCACTATGAAAATGGGGTTGAAGTGAGTCGTGAAGTTCTCTCCGATGATATCATAACCCCGGCAACTGAAGAAGTGATTGAAACAGGACCAGCCACAACCATTGTAATGCCTGAAACGGTTCAAGTTACCGCTACAGCCGGTAACGTCAAGGTTGAGTCAAGCCCAACGGGTAATGGCGAAGCATCCATTAACTTTGACAGTGGCTTTAAGGACAAAATGACCGTGAGTGCCACCGCTTATACCGCTACCGGCAATGGAACTGCATCAGGACCCATGCCCGCAGCAGGACGAACCATTGCAGCAGGAAGCGGGCTTCCCTTCGGGACCCAGGTATATATTCCGGCTCTTGGTGGTGTTTATGTAGTAGAAGATCGTGGCGGAGCCGTTTCTAACGGTATCATTGATATTTATATGAACAGTCAGGATGAATGCATCAAGTGGGGAAGACAAAACCTTGAGATTTTTATAATGAGTTAAAAGTGTCCAGAGGGGTGGTATAAAAGCCAGCCCTTTTTTTATTGTTTTCAGAAAGAACATTAGACTTGCAATTTATACTTGTATTTTGTATACAAAGATTGTTATACTTAATAGAAGAATTTTAAATAGTGGATGTTTCGCTATTTATTTTGGAGGAAGTATGGAAATTAAAATTTTAAAAGCAACACAATTAAAAGAAAAACAAGCGGAAGAAAACCTGGTTTTTGGAGTAGAGTTTACAGATCATATGTTTGCAATGGACTATACCGAAGGAAAAGGGTGGCATGACCCCATGATTATGCCCTACGGCCCCATAGAACTGATGCCGTCCGCAATGGTTCTTCATTATGCCCAGGAGGTTTTCGAAGGTTTAAAAGCCTATAAAACTCCCGATGGAGAGGTCCAGTTGTTCCGACCACAGGAAAATTTCAAACGGATGAATCGTTCCAATGAACGTATGTGCATCCCTCAAATAGACGAAGCCTTTGTTTTAAAGGCCCTAAAGACCCTTATAAAAATTGATGAGGACTGGATTCCCACGTCAATCGGAACGTCACTTTATCTTCGCCCTTTTATTTTTGCCACCGACCCTTTTGTCGGTGTCCGGGTGTCAAATAAATACAAGTTCATGATTATTATGTCACCGGTTGGTTCCTATTATAAGGGCGGCCTGGCCCCATGTCACATTTATGTTGAAGATGAATATGCCAGAACCGTTCGAGGCGGAACAGGCGAAGCCAAATGCGGCGGTAACTATGCAGGCGGACTGGCTGCCCAGGAAAAGGTTCACGCCAAAGGCTATGAGCAGATTTTATGGCTGGACGGCGAAAAACGACAATACATTGAAGAAGTCGGTACCAGCAATGTATTCTTTTTAATCGACGGTGTTTTTGTCACGCCTTCCCTGGAAGGCACCATCCTGAGTGGGATCACCCGAAAAAGTGTGATTGAGTTATTAAGGCATTGGGGAGAAACCGTGGTAGAACGCCGCATCACCATTGACGAATTCTATGAGCTTTATCAACAGGGAAAAGTTCAAGAGGCTTTTGCAACAGGAACTGCCGCAGTGATTTCACCCATTGGTACTTTAGGCTGGCAGGATAAGAAAATGACCTTTAATAATGGCGACATCGGAGAATATACCCAAAAGATCTACGACACCCTTTATGGGGTGCAAACCGGGCATATTAAGGACACATTAAACTGGATTGTAAAGATATAACAATAAAAACCCGGGAATATGAAAATATTTCCGGGTTTTTGATAATATTTCTCAAAACGTCTTGACTTTACATCCATTCCTTGGTAGAATAAATCTTGCATTTTGAATAGCGAGAGGTACCGAAGCGGTCACAACGGGGCGGTCTTGAAAACCGTTAGGGTGCAAGCCCACGTGGGTTCGAATCCCACCCTCTCGGCCATTTAATGCTTCAAATAATTAAATAAAAAAATCATGTATAATTACCATTTGGAGAAGTACTCAAGTGGCTATAAGAGGTGCCCCTGCTAAGGGTATAGGCCGTTTACGCGGTGCGTGGGTTCAAATCCCACCTTCTCCGCCACCAAGAACTACGCATCAAATATGATGTTAGATAGAAACCTGTTACGAAAGTAGCAGGTTTTTTTTGTCGTTTTCTTTTCAAAATGATAAATTACTCAAATTAATTGAAAATAAGATAGGTTATTGAAAATGATTATTCAATGAAGTATAATCAAAAGCAAGAAGATCCACACATCTTAGCCATAGCAAATACATTGAGAGGTACATATGAATCAAAATCATTGGATTAGAACAGATGAATTGAATGAAGCAGTTTTAGCATTAGATGTTTTCTCTGAATTTTTGGAAAAGGTACTAGAGGACGTATATTATTGGAAGTGGTCTGTCATCACACTTCATAATTCCTTACAAGGGTTTATGGTTTGTGCTTTGAGAGGAAGCAATGGACTAAATGTATTAAAAGACGGTATTGCTAAGGCGTGGTTAGAAGCACTTAATAGTGGTAGTGGAAATTACCCAATCAAGGAATTAGACAGATTTCTCGATCTATATAAAAGTATTAAAAGTAATAAAATGTTAATGTTTGGACATAGTAAGAAGTTTAGCTCAAAGTCACAACAAGGTTCAAGTATCAAGTCACTAAATCGTCTAAGGAATGAATTCATTCACTTTACACCAAAACATGCGTCGTATGAAGTCAGTGGATTACCTGAGGTTATTGAAGATTGTGTCGCTATTATCGAATTTTTAGCTTTTGAATCAAATAATATTATCTACCCGGATGAATCTATAGAGAAAAGAATTCAAGAATTACTAATAAGTATAAAGTCTAGTTTGTCTTATATCAAAAGAAATTATGAGACTGACTAACCATTTATGATGGTCAAATACAAACATGCATATAATATGCAAGAAACTTAGCTTTAATTATTTCAAGTTAGGAGAGACAAAATGAAATTTATTGATTTATTCAAAAAGAAACCCAAAACACAGGAATACAAAGGTAATATCCCAAGTTTTAATAGCATAGAAGATATTAATAATATTCAAATTCCACAATACAACTCAATTAATGGCATGGGTTCACCTATTAACAATATTGAGTACATATTACAAAGAAAAGCGACAGAGCACAAAAAAAATGGAAGGATGGATTTGGCTATTGCTTGCTTGCGCAAGTCAAACGAGATTATGCCTCACTCAAACTTTACATGGGGGAAAAAAGACTATTTGCGTCTTGTGAAATACCTTGAATATGATGAACAATACGAAGAAGCACGTCTTGAAGAAATTAAAATAATGAAAATATATGATAAGCTTGTACAGAAAAGTTCAGAAGAAAAAAGTAAACAAAATAAACAATTTAAAGTAAATGATAAGAAACCAACAAGTCTACATAAAGTCAATGTTGAATCCACAACTTTACTGGGAAACTACCCAGAACTACCATTTAGTTTTATTAACCTATCCTTTGTAGTTGCATATTGTGTTAATTATAGGGAATTAATGGACAAATCTTATCTCAACCGGGAACCCAATAATGACGAAAAATATTATTTGTTCTCAGGTGAAAATCAAGAAAAAGCTAAGTCAATTATTTTATCCTTAAATAATTTTATAGATGAGGCAAAATGTTTATGCTCCACAGTCGGATCAAATAGGATTAATGAAAAAGATTTAGAGTTCAATCCTATAGGTGGAGATGAGAAACAATATCCTTTTGATTTTTTCAGAGTAAATCCAGAAACAAATACTGGAAAATTAACAAAATTTCCAATGCGAATTTCTTTTAGGCATGATGATTATAAAACTCCTTTTGGGGAAAATAATATTTTTGGAGATATTTTCTTATTAAAAAATGGCGACATTGGGAAAGCCACCATTAACCAATGGTATAAAAATCGCAGACATAGTATTATTTTATCATATGCAAACAAAAAGACAATTATTTCACGCATTGATCAATAAAATAGTGAGCTAAAAGCAATGGTTTACATCAATGTTGGTGTGGAATAAAGAGAAATAAAATCCCCAGTTCAGCCAAAGAGGGTGATGTGCTTGATATCGTGAATGATCAGATCACCATCGATTCCGAGGAGACGGAGAAAAGAAAAAAAGAGATTGAGGAACTCACAAAGGATTTGTGGAAGTAAATTATTTGTAGATTCTAAACCCAGTGTGTTACAGGAATGGATTTAACCACACAGTCTTCATTTCTCTTGGTGTAGTGCTCAGTAACTTTATGTAATTATACAATTAGTCGTCTATTTCTGATATAAACCTCTGACACCATTATGGATATCTAAAATAATCGATTTATAACATGAATGAGAATTATTATGAGTAGACAAGATAATCCGAGGAGGTATTACTTTTGAAAAAGAAATTAGCAGTGCTACTTGCATTATGTATGGTATTCGCACTCGCTGCTTGCGGTACTCAAACAGAAGAAAAATCAACAAACGCTGAAAGTGATATCTATATTGGATATACTACAGATGCAGACAAATTCATTGATGTCCCGAATTTGCGTCAATACGGTAATTACACTTGTGGCACAACTTGTGTGCAGATGTTGATGAATTATCTTTATCCTCATGATTATGATAAAAATCTTTCAACATATGAGGATGATCTTGGAACGACACCGGAGGATGGCACTTCACCTCAGCAGATTTACGATTATTTTAAATCAGAAGGGGTTGCCGTTGAGAAAAAAGAGAATATTTCTATTGAAGAACTGGCTTCATTTCTTGATTCCGGCTATCCAGTTATGATGTGTGTTCAGGCTTGGGGTGAGAAATATAACACGACTGATCCGAACGCTACTGATACCTATTATGATGAAGCGCTTGGAGGAAATGTTACTCATAACACTTATCTTGCAGAGGGGCATTGGATTATCTGTGTAGGTTATAAAAAGACAGATGATGGTTATCAGTTGTATTTTAATGATCCTGCTTGCGTAGGCCATTGCCTTATGTCGCAGAGTGATCTTGATACTCGTTGGATTGATATGGATGGAGAAGGAACTATCTACAATCACTTTGGATTTGTAATAAAAGGTACTACAAAATTTAATGATGATGGTGTGTTCTACCTCGATTAAAAAGATCATGATGCAATGGAGAAAAAGAGATTGAGGAATTGACCAGGGATTTGTGGAGTTGATTTAAGTTGGAGGAATGCTTGATAAAAATCAATATTATAATCAAAGCGTAAGTACTACAACTTTTCAAAAAATGTTTAATTCCCTGGAATAAGGATATAATCATTGAAGAAAGTAAAAAGGCTAACAAAAGATTCTCTTGCTGAAATTCAAAATTTATGAGGAGATGAATAAAATGTGGGGAATTATTGCAGCTTTAGTAATAACATTCGGTGTTGCGGCAATCTTTAATTCTTATGCCAAATCTACACAAAAAGATATGACACCAGAAGAAAAGAAATTATCAGATGAAGAAACGGCAGAAAGAGCAAAAGATATTTTTGGATTC
>Ga0209748_1000013_pt1 | contig 221912 bp, 192 predicted proteins | sample BarGraIncu00421A_FD_185490 | JGI IMG/M metagenome (GOLD analysis project Ga0209748, IMG submission 185490) | Arctic peat soil microbial communities from Barrow, Alaska - Barrow Graham LP Incubations 004-21A (SPAdes) (version 2) | ecosystem: Environmental > Terrestrial > Soil > Wetlands > Peat... | reverse complement strand
CCTCCCTTCCACAATCAGAATTTTTTGAGAATTTCAAAACTTCCAATTCATTAATATTCAGTATCTTTGCATCCTAAATTATTCTATTCTTTATTAAGTGGGGTTATTTTATAAAGTTTTTTGAATATAAGTTGCCAAATCCACCGTTAATTATTTCTATATGACAAATCAACTGGCAAAATATATTTTGATGAATGCTTTTTAAAAAAATCAGATAGTGTTATTTCTTCTAAATCAGTAGTTTTGATTGTTAGATTGGTGTTTAATTCAAAAGTATCTGGAAGGACTGCAAAGATAGGGCTGTTACCAGTTTTTTTTATAGCTACTATACTTTCTATGCCAGAAGTATAAATAACCCTGTAAAAGCCCTGCATAGTGGTTACAGGTAGGTAATTTATTTCTTTAATATACTTCCTGAAAATTATAGCACGTTCTTTAATATCTAAGTTATCAAAGTTCTCATCTTTTGAAACATCTATAATGTTCTTAATGTTGTTTTTCATACTAATTACCTGCTTAGATTTTTTAGAAATTAATTTATTAATATCTGTTACATCTGTTTCAAGTGATATAATGCGTTCTTGTATTTTAGATAGTAATGATTTTACTGTTGTGTTTAAATACTTTTCTTGTTGTTGCTCAATTTCAATATTTAATAATTTAATTTGTCTGCTATGAACTTCTATCTGGTGGTTTATACCCTCGTATTGTGTAGTTAGATCTAAAATCTTATCGTCAAATTTACCTTTAACCTGTACAAAGTCAATATTTTTAAGTAATGAAAATATTATTTCGTTTGTAAGATCAAATCTTATTGAATCTATATACTCACAACAGTTAGGCATATATTTAGGCTTAACATCTGAACACCTAAAAACAAATACACCATCACCTTTGGACTTTACCATCATAGCCCGACCACATCTACACTTAATAATCCCCCTTAAAGGGTTAAACATTGTTGTACCTGTAGAACCAAAATTGTGATTCTCTTTTATTTTTAATTGTACTTCATTCCAGATTTGAGGTTCAATAATAGCTTCTATATTGGCTACTAGTTTATTTCTTAGTCTAACCCCCTTATATATTTCATTACTGTATAATTTACTTAGATTTTGTTTGGTAAATATTACATCCGTATTGTGTCTAATTCCTGTATTGTGCAGATAATGCATTACAAATGCAACGCTGTTACCTTCCATAACTAAATTAAATATTTTCTGTACTATTAAACTTTCTTTTTCATCAACTTGTAATAAATATTTTGGGTGTGTTCCAGAAGGATTAGTTATTTTTTTAAATCCGTATGGTGTTCTACCATCAACAACAGCATAAGGATTAGAATTAAATAATACAGTTTTACCTTCCACATTCCTTCTTTTAATTGCTAATCTTTCCTGTGCTGCACCATAAGCCCCAACAGATAACATTACAACTTCCATTATGTCTAATGAACCTGCATAAATTTTAGAGGGATTATCTAAGAATAATAATTTTAGTCCTTTTACTATAATAGTATTTACAGCATTAAGAGTATCTAAAATGTCTTCCTTTCTGCTTAGTCTGGATAATTCAGAAATAACTACTATATCTGCATTCTCTAAGTTTATTTCATTTAAACGCTTAAATCCAGCACGTTCAAAGGTTGCACCAGATACACCAAAATCAACTATTTCTTCTACCAGTTCGTAATTATTAGATGAACAATATTCATTAATCTTTACTGATTGTCTTTTAATGTCCTGATTAGTAGTAGATACTCTAATATATGCTATTGCTTTCATACTGTGTTTGTTTAAATGTTTCTGCAAAGATACATTAGTGGGGTGGATTTGGCAACTTATATTCAAAAAATGCAATGCTCCAGCTTATCAGAATCACAACAATGACAGGAAGTGCATCGAACCACTTAAATTCACGCATTTTTAAATGTCCATACCATGCTAAAGTCATGAATATATTGGAAATGACCAACATCCCGATTGTAAGAAAAATTCTCATAATGAATTAATAATACTGATTTTAATAAACTTTGCAATTACCTGAACTGTTGTCAGAGTTACAAAATTACTTCAAAGCGTTCAATATTTCGTGTTTTGATAAATAAAATTGTTTTTTTGATTCTTATGTTTGCAATTAACTTTCTTGTATGATGCTTTTTAGCTTTTTCAGTTGAAGTTATCTGTCAAAATTTTCATTTTTTTTTCAAAAGCTATTTGCCATTTATTAAAATCGCATTATCTTTGCACCTCAATTGCGAAAAGAAGAAAGGCAAAACGATGCCTGATTTTTATAGATTGCGAAAATAGCTCAGTTGGTAGAGCACGACCTTGCCAAGGTCGGGGTCGCGGGTCCGAGTCCCGTTTTTCGCTCAATGAATTTACTGCGAAACATCGTGTTTCGCTTTTTTTCTCTAATGAATGTCTGTCTTTGTAAAAGGTCAGATACTGATTGCCCAAATGGTGGAATTGGTAGACACGCTAGTTTCAGGGACTAGTGGCCGTAAGGTTGTGGGGGTTCGAGTCCCCCTTTGGGTACAGATGATTTTTTTAAATTATCAAGTAATACCTGGTAATTCAGTACATGCGCAGATGGTGGAATTGGTAGACACGCTACTTTGAGGGGGTAGTGCCGGTTACGGTATGTGAGTTCGAGTCTCATTCTGCGTACTTATTTTGATTAATATCCTCATTTTATATATTCTACAGAGGTGAATAGCACTTATGTATCTGTTTAATTAAGAAATGTTTCTTAACTGAAAGATAGGAAAATATTTATAATACCATGACTTTGTTCCTGTAAAGGAAAACAAAGTCATGGTATTTTTTTTATGATTCATTGTCAGAATACTGCTTTAATTGCTTATCTGTTTAAAGCAAATAGTTTTAATTTATTTAATTTTATGACTACTAAAATCAATACGTATATCTTAATTATCAATTTCTTACCTCCAAACCCCCAAATGGGGGCTTAAGAGTGGAACTAAGAAGGTCATATGTATAAAATAAATTCTGATACTCTGTCTTAACATCCCTTCCCGATAGCTATCGGGATCGGGGGCTCGGGGGTCAGAAATAAAGAATACTTTTTTAACTTTGTCTAAAGCAGATAAGCAATCTGCTTTATTTACGGTGTGCTATACTACCTGCTTATAGGAGACCTATCCTGTTCCTAAAATCAAGCTTCTCCCTGATTAGCTCATTTAGCCTGCTGACTATCGGTTTCCTCTCACAAGTTGAGTTCCTTTTTCTGTACAGCTAATACGATTATTGGGCAATCTATTCACCCATTTTCTCATATCGATTTTGGGTGTCTATTTTAAATACTGCTTCTTTCAACTTATTTGTGGCAATTATTTAAGAAGTTAAGAATACCATTTGCCTAACTATCTACCTTCTTTGCATTTTAAGAGGAAAAAGATACTTGTTTATTTCAACCTTTTTTGAATGACTAACATCATATTTCCACAGGTTATGTCTTATCCGGTAAAGGGTCCTTTAAAATTTATTCTTCATTTTATACATTTGTTTTACACCTCTCCATCATCTATTCGTCATCTCTTTTACCTGTTGCCACATTTGAGCCGTATCAAAGGCGTATATAGCCCAACTCTATAATGATATGGGTTATGTACGCCTTTGATACGGCTCAAATATGGTATTGATGTACGATTTAGTAAAAGAGATGACGAATAGATGATGGAGAGGTGATGGAAAAATCAGAATTGGTTTTTTGTGCCACATACCGCGTTCCATGTCTTGTGTTTCGTGTGTCGAACTGCAAATGACTGTTAACTTGAATTTAATTTTAGTTGACAGTCTTTCGTGTTTATAAACGAAAACGGTTTAAAGGAATTTAAATGTTTCAATACGTATTCTCATTTTTAGTTCTGTTATGTAATTTTTATCAGAAATTAAATGACCGGCAAATGCCTTCGTTGTAATCTATCTCCACTTAGAATATTTAAAATACTACCATTAAATGGTGCAAATAAATTGTTTGTTCTTTAAAATAATTCAAGTCAGTAAATATCATCGGATCTTTAATGACTAGTATTAAAAAAAGATGAAGACAATGTAAATATCAGTATATCAGTTTCAATAAAGTTTTATGTTTTGTTCCATTTTAATTAATGGAATCATACTAGGTTTAAAGAGTTACTCCCAAAAAATTAGAGAGTAATCCTTTGGTACATTCTAAATGTTTGGACTAATTTACCACACACTGTACGTAAATATTACTACATTATAACTATTATAAATGGAATAACTACTACTTTAAAACATTTTAACTGCTACTTGCATTCAATTAAAATTACTACTTTTAAACATAAAATTTACTTATTAAAGACCATTCGAGTTATAGTTATTAAAAATAATTTTACAGCATTATAATTTGTTATGAAAAAGTGTGATAAAACAGAAACAATATTTATATTAAAATATCTATAATCAGATATTTAAACTAGTATAAAATAATACACGATAATGAAAAATAATTTTTATACGGGTTTTCTGATGATCCTATTCAGTTTATACTCAATAACAGACATTCTGGCAACCGAAAGACAGAATAATACCAAAGCAGCCAGGAATAAAACAGCAGAAAGATTTCCGGCATCAGCATCCCCGGTAGATACGACACAATACTCAATTCAGATGGAAGGTCAGTCAAATAGTATAAAAATAAATGGTAAAAAAATGGTATCAACCTGTGATACAACTGAAAAACAAAATAACATTCGAGTTCGTGGAGAAGGGAATACCATTATTATTAACCAGACCGATCGGCAATCAGAAGTGAGTGTTACCCAAAAAGGGAAAAACAATCAGGTAAAAATCTCTCAAAAATAATCACAATCGTTTTAAACAAAAATCATTCAACAATTAAAAAAATCAAAATTATGAAAAAGCTAAGTTTAATTTTAGTCGCATTGCTTTCTTTAGGTTTTGTAATGGCCCAGAACAAGGCTACAGTAAAAGAAACAGGTGATAACAATACCGGTTATGTTAGTCAGACAGGAAGTAATAATACCGCAGGTATTACTCAAGAAGGAGATAAATCTCTTGCAGATGTAAGTGATCAAAGTGTTAGTTCACTCATTGGTTCTCTTTTAACAGATACGAAGGGTGTCACTCAGGTTGGAAATAACAATACAGGGACAATTAGTCAAATTAACACAGTGAGACCTGATGCTGCAGGACCATCTGCCGGTATTGGACAATTTGGTAATAAAAATACTGCTACTATTGATCAGGATGGAGCAAGTGCATGGATGCAGGAATATGCATGGGTAAAACAAATGGGAGATGGTAATACCAGTATGCAAATTCAGAATAAGGCTTTTGCTCATAATAGCCATATTTATCAACAAGGAATAGTTCAAGACCAATCCCAAGTATCGGTAGGAAATAATGCTACAACTGAGCAAATAAGTGGTTACCAACTTGATGCCAACATTTGGCAAATTGGTGCAAGAAACGATGCCAAAATAACCCAGGGAGGAACTGTTTATGCAAATGATTTGGAAGCACAAATTAAGCAAACCGGAAATGATAATGTTGCAACCCAAAAGCAATTTGCAGATAATAATACTTCAATAACCTTCCAAAAAGGAAATTTTAATACTTCAAATACGATCCAGAACGGAAATGGAGCATCTAAAGCTACTCCCGATATGATCAATGTATTACAGGAAGGTGATCATAACATAGTTAATCTTACCCAGGGTGGAGTTGGAGCTGATGCTGATATTGATCAGATTGGAAATTATAATACCTTAAAAGGTATTGGAGTTGACATGGCAACATCGTTGGGAGGAAGTAAGATAGACCTTGATCAAAATGGTAGTTATAATACACTTGGTTTACAACAAACAAACGGAGCTCAGGCAACTGTATCTCAAACCGGTTCGTTTAATAGTTCTGTTGTAATTCAAAATTAGTATTGAGATATTAAGTTTGATGTTCGAAAACAATTAATTTCTAATAGAAATTTGATAAATTGTTTTAAGTTAACTGCTTGATATTAAGTTTATTTATAAACCCCAACCTTTAAAGGTTGGGGTAATTTCAAAAACTAATAATTAACTTCAAGAAAACAAATATGAAAAAGTTAAGTTTTATTTTAATAGCATTTTTAGCCGGTGGTTTTGTAATGGCCCAAAACATTTCAGACACAAAACAAACAGGAAACAGTAATGAACTCTCGGTTGCTCAAACGGGAACAAATAATTTAGTCGGTCGTATTGCTACCGAGTCTTCACCGGTAACTTATAGTTCGCAAACCGGAGATGATAATGAGGCGGCTGTAACACAGGATGGTACAGGAAACAAAGCCTTTTTTGAACAAGGTACTACTTTACGATATCCGGGAACATTACCTGCAAAAGGGGACAAAAATGAAATTACAATCGACCAGGATGGGTTAAGTAATATTGCCTGGGGTTATTCAATCGGTAATGAGAATATTGTTAATGTAACACAAAAAGCAGTAGGTAACACTGCCACGGAATCTAACCAATCCGGTCATTGGTTGTGGGGTAATGGCAATAAAGCCACAATGAGCCAAACAGGTGGTAAATTGAATTATGCCTATGTAGCAGCTAATTCCTCAGGTAACTCCTCGACAATCAACCAAATTGGAACCAATAATAATGGTACAACTTCTCAAGGTTGGATAGGTTACTCAAATATGGATGGAAATACTGCAACAATAAATCAAACCGGAAAAGATAACATGGTTTCTTTACCAGGTACATTTGTCCTGGCAGGTTATACGTCTGACTTATATGGATTTGGTATTCAACAGTATGGTACAGCAAATGAAGGTACGGTAGAACAATTTGCCGATGCAAATAACGCTGCAATATGGCAATTTGGGAATAATAATGAAGGAACAATCACTCAACGATCAAATTTGAATACTGCTTATTTAATACAATTAGGAGTTGATAATCATGCTTCAATTGAACAAAAAACCGGTACAATGAATAAAGTTACTTTAAAACAGACTGATGGTGTATTGGAAGGTGGCGAAGCTAATATAGTTCAGGATGGTTTTGGTAATGTAATAAAAGGACTTGGATTTGATGAAATGGCAACTTCATTCGATGGAAGTTATTTAAAAGTTGATCAAATCGGAAGTTCCAATATCCTTAATCTTCAACAAACAAATGGTGCATCTGCAATTGTATACCAAAATGGTAGTGCAAATACTTCAACTGTGATACAAAACTAGAATTGAGTATAATACTTAGCCATTTACAAAATTAGTTGTTTTTAGGCTTAGTGAACTCAATGTATATTTAAATCCCCGGCCCGTTAAAGGGTCGGGGTAATACAAAGTCAAATCATTACTTATATACAAACGACTAAAAATACCTTTATTATGAAAAAACTCACTTTTGTTTTAGTTCTTGCATGTATGGCATGCATGGTATTTTCACAGAATACAACCGTTGTAACTCAAAAAGGAGATAATGACGAAGCAACTGTGACACAAACAGGCAATGATCATCAAGCACAGGTTGCACAAACCGGTGATAAGAATGTTGCAACGATTGACCAATTTGGAGGTGATCGCAATTATATTGATGTTGTATCCAAAGGAAACAAAAATAATGTAGATGTGGATCAGAATGGGACTAAACTCAACGGTGCAAATGCAGGGATTTATGGCTATATTCATCAAACCGGAGATGAAAATGATGCAACATTACTACAAGTTGGTAGTATCGTTGATGCTCAAATTGATGCTAAAATTGATCAAAAAAATGGTAAAAATACGGCTGTCTTTACTCAGAAAGGTTCCTGGCTACAACTTGCTAATGATGGTCTTGTGCAAATAAGAACATTTGGAGATGAAGGTAATAAAGCAGCTTTGAACCAATCAAATACTTTTCAAAGTTTAAATATCATTCAGACAGGTTCAGGCAATGAAATAACTTCTGATCAAAGTGGCTATACAAATCAATTTTCGGCATTTCAAACCGGTATTAAAAATACTGCTCAAATAACTCAGAGTGGTAATTATAATTGGGATGGTTGGGGTAGCATTTCAAATAATGTGCTCAATCAGTCCGGAACTTTAAACGATGCCAATATAACTCAACATGGAAATAGTAAATTCCTTGTGAATCAATTTGGTGCAGTAAATAAAACCGGATTGGATTTAACTGGCAGTTGGGCAAATGTTATGCAAATCGGTAATTATAATAAGGTTGGAGGTTTGTTGAACAATATTCCAACCGATGTTGCTGTATTCCTTCCTGGTTCATCTTTGGATGCCACTCAATTTGGTGATAATAATGAATTGTATGTAAATACAGCAGGAAATTTGGTAACCAATCAAAATAATTTGTTAACACATATGGTTGGAAATACCATTAAATATACTCAAACGAATGTAGGTGATGTTGTTTTGACTCAACTTGGCGACAAAAACCTGATATGGTTAAAAAACACAAGCTCCTCTGTTCCAATGGATGTTGATGTAGATCAAATTGGAAACGGAAATACCGTTGCTTCCTATGCAAATGGGGTAGCAAGTTCCTGGGGAATGTTTAACGGTAATCATTTGGATATTGACCAGTTAGGGAATGGCAATTCTTTAAATTTAAATTCAAATTCAGTAGGTGCTGTTGTTGATGTAAATCAAAAGGGAAATAACAATTTTGCTTCCGTTATTCAGAATTAGAAATATATTATTTGGCAACAATCCATAGATGAATAGAATGGTTGTCAATTTTCAAAGTATTTGTTATAAATATCAAACCTGTTAATGAAATGATGAAAGGTAAAATTAATAATTTATTTATTAAACTAAAAAAACGTAAATAATGGAAAAGATACCTTTTGCACTAGTAGGTTTGATATTTATGGCAAATATTATTTTCAAACTAAATAATAGTATTATAAATTAAACTGAAAATGATCACAAGAGATAAATAACACAAGCATATAATCCGATTGATAATGCTGATGGCCAATCAGACAGTAAGTTGAGTTGTGTGTATGTTATTTCAACAAATAATGGCAAAGAAGATAATGTTGTTCATTTAAGTTTAATCCATTGCAGTCTGCATTTGTCTTTATGGGCCTATATATCGAACAGTTGACCTCTAAAATTATACGACAATTTATTTTCCATTATTTCTATGATTTCAATTTAAGTAAATGAAATATAAAAAAAATGGTTTTGATTTCCATACTATGAATTGATTGTTAAAATAAAGGATTATGAAGAAAAATATAAAAATCATCTCAATACTCTTTATCTTTTCAATAATATTTATTGAGCTTAGCAATGTAGTTATTGTGATCAAATTCGGACATGGACATGAAATAACAATAGGGAAAAGTAGAGTTACTCATCTTTTTCAAAATAATTCAATAAAAAAAATGAACCAGGCATCAGTTGTAAAAGGTAAATTTTATACTTTATTTAATACTGAACCTTCTCGTAAGCACATGGATGTAAACTATATTTCATCCATTAAACAACTCCCCGGGAATAAATATTTAACTCCATTTTTGTACGGACAATTATTTACGACTGCATTGCCAAAGACGATTTTGACGAATCGGCCCGGAACCGACGATTCTAATGACCATCAAATAAATCCAATAATTAGCTTTAATCAGGATTATGAATCCAGTTATGCATTTCAACAACAATTAAAGTATGATATTCAGCTAATAATTGATCAATCCGGCAGAAAAAAATCGGAGATGATAGAAGGGAATACAGATTTATTACAATCAGATCAAACAGAATTTAATACTGCTGAGATTCAACAATCCGGGAATAGCAACCTGGCCTATCAACAACAACATGGGATGATGAATGTTGCATTGATTCAACAAGTTGGTACAACTAATATCGCTATACAAACGCAAAATGGGGCATTAAATATAGCCAAAGCCTTTCAGGTCGGATCAATCAATGTTTGTGTACAAATTCAGAGATCTCTGATAAATAATGCAGAAGTAATCCAATCAGGCATTTTAAATAATACAATTCAAACTCAAAATGTTGAATTGCAGGGAGGATCTAATAATGCTTCAACAAATCAGGAAGGTATATTTAATAGTTCAAGACAGAACCAAAACGGAACTTTAAATAAAGCTAATTCAATTCAATCAGGTATAGGAAACGTATCAGAACAACATCAGTACGGAAATTTGAATGATGCACTAATAGCACAAACCTCTTTTGGTTGTGTTGCAATTCAAAGCCAAAATTCAGGATTATCAGGGAGTAATACACTCAATAAAGCTGAAATTTATCAAAGTGATGGTTCGGGAAATTATACGGAACAGATTCAGACAAACACAGGAGGAGATGTATTTCTAAATAATGCAATTACTCGTCAGAAAGGGTATTCGAATAGTGCCAACCAAACCCAGACAGGTGGAAACAATTTTTGTTCGATTTCACAGACCGGTAACAACAATAATTCTAACGTGTATCAGCTAAAATTATAAATTATTGATGTTTTTATCAGATCAAAGAACTTTAAAATAAATTCAAATGAAAAAATTAATTATTCTTTTCTTATTAGCTCTTTTAGTGAGCTGTTCGAGTGTCAGAACAAGCGTTAATCAACAGGGATTGTACCATAATACAAATACGGCGAGACGATGACGAAATAATTAATAATTAATAATTAACAATTAAGATGCTGGCTGGTTGGCTTGTGTATGATTACTTAAATAAATTATAGGTTTATCAAATGTAGTTTTAATTAAATAAAAACATGAAACGGTTCCTTCTATATTTTGTGATCCTATTGCTGAAATTCATGCCTTGTTATTCACAGGACATAATTAACAATATCGGAACGGTGTCTAATGAAGCTATTCAACAGATTAGTTTACCGGGAATTGATAATATCATGAGTTTTCAGAATTTGAATCGTGCGGTAAGCAATTATGTTTTGACCCAACAGACCGGCAACCTGAATTCGGCTACCATCAATCAAAAGAGCGATGGAAGTGCTGAAATGAGTAATCAGTCGTATACAGTTCAATCGGGTAACTCAAATGAATTAACGATTGGTCAGATAGGGAGTGGAAATCTGCTCCTTGGATTTCAGTTGGATTATATATCGAATCTGATAGACCAAAAGCAGCAGAGCCAGGTAATAGGACTCAGTAGCATTCTAACTACTATTGGGAGTTCATCTGATGGCAATGGGTATGTGGTTGAAGGAGAGCGTAACAAAATGACAATAACACAGGATGGCAATAATAATGGCGTTATGGCAGTTCAGCAAGGATCAGACAATACCATCTCGGCAGAACAAACGGGGCGGAACAATTATCTGATGGCGTTACAAAAAGGAACAAATAATTCAGTGACAGATTATAAGCAGGAAAACAAATCGGATGATATATTGTTTGACAGAATCATTCAGGTTGGGGATAACTTAACCCTGAAATCGGATGAAGTGTCAAAATCATCACTTAATGGAAATACGTTTATCCAAACAGGTACCAATTTGTCATTAGAGATCAACAGTGAGTTAATAAATACTTCCGGAGGTATTGAAATTAATCAAAAAGGCACAGATATGAAGATCAAAATAGATCAATCCTATTTTTCATTCCCACTAAAATAGTCCTGTTTTAACGATCACTACCCAGTTATAATTGACCAGGATATTTTAGAAATATAAATAACTGTCAGATAAAAATTAGTTTTATTTGACAGTTATTTATATTTCTAAGGTGCTTTAATATCTAGGCGTAATTTAAATGAAAATCGTTATTTTTAATACATTAATATGCTTTATATTAATATATTAAAGTATATCTATCATCCTTTAGGATGATAGATATACTACTTCTTTTTGCCAGTTACATTTACTACTTTTAGTTAATAATTATAGTACTTTATGCTTGTTTATGTAAATATTTTATACGTAATTTTACAACATTAATTTCAAGATTTAATATACAATTTTAAAACAAGGAGGTATTATTTTTAACATGATATGATTCACACCTAAATGAGTTGAAGCTAATTTTGTTATAGTTATTATAACAATAAAAAGTTGAACAAGACAAGATTTCATTTCGACTAATATAATTTTAAAAATAATGATCGAATATAATTAATAATTGCCAGGATGCTGAAACGTAAGCTTTTGTAGCTTAACAAATATATCATTAAATATCTGCGATTACTTATGACTCGTTAACTGATTGCGTATTTTGCTGAAAACATGAAAAAAATCATTCTATTTATATTTTTATTGTCAACTATTCTTCCCGGATATTCTCAGGAAATTAATAGTAATACTGGATCATCAACGAATGATGCTATCCAGCAAATCAAAGTATCAGGTATAGAAAATATCATGAGTTACCAGGCATCGAATCAGTCAACCAGCAATTATGTAACAATTCAACAAACCGGCAATCAAAATAGGGTAAGCATTAATCAACAACAAGGTTCAGGTCTTGACATGAGTAATCAATCTTATACGGTACAAACCGGCAACTCGAATGAACTGATTATTGGACAGATTGGAAGCGGAAATGTTATACTTGGTTTTCAATTAAATTATCTTGCATCAATGATATCAGGGAGTCAAAAGGATATTCAAGCTGGCGTTACAATCAATAATGTTCTTGCAGCTGGATCGTCGAATGTTACGAATGGATATCTGGTTGAAGGGGACCGCAACAAAATGAGTATCATGCAGAATGGAAATAATAACGGAATTATGGCAGTTCAACAAGGTTCTGATAATACAATTTCAGCAGAACAATCAGGAAATAATAACTATTTGTTTGCTTTGCAAAAAGGGTCAAATAATTTATTAACAGGATATAAACAAGAAAATGAATCTGATCAAGTATTATCTGATCGGGTTATTCAGATTGGTGATAACCTGACTCTAAAATCTGATGAAGTTTCTAAATCGTCAGTAAACGGAAATACATTTTTGCAAACCGGAACAAATTTATCCCTGGAGATAAAAAGTGATCTAATCAATTCGGCAGGAGGGATGGATGTAAAACAAACAGGCAAGGACATGAAGGTAGTCATCGATCAATCCTATTTTTCATTTCCGTTGAAGTAGCAGTGTCAGTTATATTAAAAACTATGTGTAAAGTAGTAAGTGTTGATATTAAGTAGCACTGATATAGTCGTTTACCATTGTGTTCTCACTGGTATTGTTTAAATTAATGATTCATATTAATGATAAGGTTATGAGTTTGTTTATGAGTTTATATTTAACAGCATTTTTAATGAATACTTCTGTTATACAGACCGATTCAATAAAAAAGTATCCGATAGCAGTCATAAATTATGAACAAGAACTTAAACTTGTTGCCAAAGAAGTCGGAGAAATAAAAGGAGTAAAGTTACTGTACTTTCCCAAAGCAACTAAGCAGGAAGGAGAGAAGTTTAAAGTAGATTTGGGTATTCATTTTTCACCCGGAGAATTTTTATTGAACAATGAGACAAAAGAAAACCTGATAAAGTTCTCCAATATTATGAATAAAAATCAGGAAATCGAAATTACGCTTACCGGTCATACCGACAATATAAGCACATTAGAATTAAATAAATTTTTATCGATTAATCGTGCACAGGCAGTGGCTGATTTTTTAATGGCACAAAAGGTGAATAGAGTTCAGTTTAAAGAAATTATCGGTAAAAATTATTCGGAACCTGTGGCTAATAATTCAACTGCAGCTGGTAGATTTGCCAACAGGCGTGTTGAGGTATATTTATCTGTGAAAGCAATAGAAAATAAATCTGAAGTATCTCCAAAGGTGTCCAGGGAAATCATAAAGTCAAAGCCAGTACCATTGGATTTAAAAAAAGTATTAGAGAAGGTTATAAAAAAATCAGCAAAGTCGAATGAAGTTGAAATTGAGATTGATGGATTATTGGTGGATGATACGAAAACAAAAGCTGGAAAAGATTTTTATGATTTGTTTTATAATGAATGGGAAGCTCCTGTTGACGCTAAAAATTATACCATCACCGTTTCTGAAAAGCCCTTTCGGTTAACATCAACCCTGATAGTTATTTCTATAAACGAGGATATTGTTTATCAGGCAATTCTTCAACCACGGCAAGATTTGGTAGAGGCTCAGGCAGAAGAAGGAATTGGCATAACACAAGATTATCTGGCAAATTATGAAGAGATAACAAAACAATTAAATGGGGATGATATGGCGGGAACCGGAATATATTAAAGAAGAATCTATTTTTTTTATACTGTTCAGGGATTAAAACGAAAAAGGAATTGAGAATTAGATAAAATTTTAATTAATCACTAAATCAAGACACAATGAAAATCATTTTTAAGACATTATTTATTTTGTGTTTTTTTGTAACAGGAAAAACTTTCGGACAGGATTTCGTTTATACTCCTAAAAATCCGGCTTTTGGTGGAAATCCATACAATTACAGTTGGCTATTGAGTTCAGCACAAGCACAGAATGAACTAAAAACTACCAGCGCTTCCAGTGCTTATAGTTCCTCTAGCTCAGATCCGTTAAAAAGTTTTACAGAAAGCTTGAATCAACAGATTTTAAGTCAGCTCTCACGGCAGATTGTGGCCAAACAATTTGGTGAAAATGCATTGAGTGCAGGAACTTATGTATTGGGTGATTATCAGATAGATATTACAAATCAATCAGCAGGATTAAACATAAGTATCCTGGATAATAAATCGGGTAGTTCAACCACGGTTACAGTTCCTTATTTTTAATAATCCTATTACAAAAATTAAGCATCATGTTACAGAAAAATATTCTGTTAAGGGTACTTTGCCTGTTCGTATTTTCGGTTTTGGTGGCAGGTTGTGGTACGTATATGCGCCAACCGTTGCAACCCCGAAGAGCAGTTCTTGGACAAGAGTCACCTGCTAAAAAGATACTTTTGGAACTACCAAAGCCACAGGAAAAAATTGTGACTGCAGTTTACAAGTTTCGTGACCAGACAGGACAATATAAACCATCAGATACAGGTGCTAACTGGTCGACCGCAGTCACTCAGGGAGCAACTACTATATTAATCCGTGTTTTGGAAGAATCGGGTTGGTTCATTCCGATTGAACGAGAAAATATGGCGAATTTACTGAATGAAAGAAAAATCATCCGAACAAGCCGATCACAATATGAAGGTAAAGATCAAAATAATGAATCCATGTTACCTCCACTTTTATTTGCAGGGGTTATTCTTGAAGGAGGTATAATTTCTTACGAATCAAATTTATTGACGGGAGGTGCGGGTGTGAGGTATTTTGGAGCAGATTTATCAGGTCAATACAGGGAGGATAGAATCAGTATCTACATTCGTGCGGTATCAACAGCGAATGGCAAGGTTTTAAAAACTGTTTATACCACAAAGTCTATTTTGTCACAGGAAGTTTCAGTAGGATTATTCAGGTATGTTCAACCTCAAAAGATCCTGGAAGCAGAAACAGGCTTTACTTATAATGAGCCTACAGAAATTTGTGTTACTGAAGCCATAGAAAAGGCCGTTGAAAGCCTTATTATTGAAGGAGTGAAAGATAAACTGTGGTCACTTCAGAATCCGGCAGATACCGCATCCGTGGCATTTAAAAAATACAGGGATGAGAAGCGGATTAACTATGAATCAGATAACGCATTGGGACGGCGACTGGATATGAATAATCGGGGAAGAGTAACTGTAGGCTTTAATGTGGGTACAAATAAGTATTCGGGTGACTTTTCAGGCAGTGCATTAAGGTATAAATCTTCACTATTACTTGGGGCAGCAATAACTTCACATTTAAATCTTGATTGTGAGATTGGTTACCATGGATTAAATGTTCAGAAAAAAGTAAATGATTACTCATTTTCCGGTGATCTTTCTCTACGTTATGTTTTTCTACCATATGAAAAGTTAACCCCTTTTTGCAGTGCAGGGGGAGGATATGATTTAAATACAAACGGTGTTGGTTTGTCCGGTACTAAATACCTGCCTAAAGTAAATGGTACATTTGGACTTGAATATATGATGAATAATAAACTGGGATTGTCAGTTTCATCGGGATTAAATTATTACTTAAATGACAACTTTGATGGAACCAAGGCAGGTACTTATAACGATTTGAGTTGGGGTATTTCCTTTGGAGTTAAATACTATTTAATAAAAACGAAACACAAATAATTTACAAATTATGAAGAAATACATTTATATTATAAGCCTGCTTTTTATAGCAACATTTATGTCCTGTGAATCGGATAAAGTAGATATACTATTTTACGGATCTATAGATGGCACAGTATTAGACTCCGAAACATATTTACCCATTCAGGGTGCTCTTATAACAACTACTCCGGCAAGTATTGCTGTACTAACAGATGCAAATGGTAAATTTACAATTCCGAAGGTAAAAGAAGGAGATGTTGCCGTAAATATCAAAAGAAAGGATTATCTAAGTAATTCTCTCACTGTAGCTATCTTCAAAAGCGAAAACACTCTTATGGATTTTCTGATTTTCAAAGATAATACTAACATTGGAACTGTATCCATTTATGACCCGGTTCCGGGAAATGGTGCTGTTGATCAGCTATTGGCAATGACATTGAAATGGAAAACAGAAGGAAATAAGGCAAGTACTGTATTGACCTATGATATTTATATTTTTGAGTCCAATTCAACTGTTCAGCAATTATTGGGGGAAAATGTTGCACTTCAGGAAGTAACAACAAGCGGACTAAAATATTCAACCACTTATTACTGGTATGTAGTAGCTAAGTATGATGGGAATAAAGTGGCTTTCAGTCCAACCTGGACTTTTAAAACACTGGCTAATTAGATCTGAATTTTCAGAAATTACTAATGATTTCCATAAAAGAGAGTTTCTTGTTTAACAAGGAACTCTCTTTTTATAAAATAATAAGAAGTCAAATCAGCAAAGGGAAAAGGAATATCTTTAATCGCAACCTTTTTCGAAATCACAACGCTCATCTGAAGTCTCAAATTCAATAGTAGCATGCTGAATACCTTTCTGTTTTAATGAATTCCGTATTTTCCCTTTTAACTCTGTTATTTTGTTTATCTCCAATAATTTATTCATAACAACATGAACTGTAAGGATATTATAATTACCATCAACTGACCATACATGTAAATCATGAATATCTTCTATCCCTTTAAATTGTTGAAGTTGCTCTGATATTTCGTCTATATTAATATCAACAGGTATTCCCTGTAAAATAATATGTAGAGTCTGTTTGATGTTTTTATATACATTCATCAGAACAAAGAGTGCAATTCCAACAGATAATATCGGATCAATAAACGGTACATTGAAAAAATAAATTAAAACAGCCCCTATCAGAATAGCAACCCAACTTAATACATCTTCAAGAAAATGAAGGGATACTACTTTTTCATTTAATGAACTTCCTTTCTTTAGTCTGAAGAAGGCTAACCCATTCACTAAAACACCCACGATTGCAAGGAAAAACATACCAACAGCCTGAGTTTTCTCAGGATGAAAAATGCGTGGGATTGCTTCAGTCAAAATAAAAATACTGCCTACTATCAAAACGATTGAATTGATAATTGCACCAAGCAACGAAAATCGTTTATACCCGTAAGAATAGGAACTGTCACTGCCTTTATTGGCTACTTTTTGAAAGTACCATGCCAGTCCAAGTGAGAGGCAATCACCTAAATCGTGTACTGCATCTGAAAGTATGGCCATACTGTTCGTAAAGAAACCTCCGGCAATTTCTAACAGGGTGAAGAATAAATTCAGAAAAAAAGCAACTTTTATATTTTTTACATCCTCGTGATGATGTTCATGTGCCATAATTTTATATTTATGAATCAAACAATTTAAGTCATAAACAGTTTGATTCTTATTTCAGTTTAAAACAATAAGTTCATAATGTATTAAAACAAATTCTTATGAGTCTGCATTGCTTTTATTTTTTGAACCATTCAATCAACGGTGTTTCATATCCTGCACCTTGCATATAATTATAAGTAGCCAGATTAAGTCCCTTTCCATAATACTCAAGATCAATCTCATTTTCTGTAGAGAATGGTATTTCATTATTGGCAAAACTTCCTGGAGTCTGTTTTATACTTTTTGCACCGACACATTCCGGATCATGTCCGGAAGGGCTATGAACAGTCATGGCATAGCGATGCCAGAATGCCGATTGTATTAGTCCATCAGCAAATAAATTACGAACAACTTCAAGTGAATCGATTGTTTCCTGAGCAGTCTCAGTGGGGAAACCATACATAAGGTAAGCATGTGTCATTATTCCGGCATTTGCAAAGTTATTCATACTTTCGCGGGCAGTTTCAATGGTAATTCCCTTGTTGATCAGTTCCAAAATTCGGGGTGAAGCTACTTCCAAACCTCCTGAAATAGCTATGCAGCCTGATTGTGCCATTAAATAACAAAGTTCAGGAGTAAATGATTTTTCAAACCGGACATTGGTCCAATAGCTTATTAAAAGTTTACGTTTTAGAATTTCTTCAGCCATCTTTCGCAACAAAACAGGAGGTGCAGCTTCATCCACGAAATGGAAGCCGGATTGTCCGGTTTGTTTCATAATACTCTCCATCTGGTTTACGATTGATTCAATGGAAGATGTTTCATACCGGTGGATATAATCCAATCTACCATCACAAAAAGTACATTTTCCCCAATAACATCCATGAGCTAACATCATTTTATTCCAGCGTCCATTGCTCCACAGTGCGTGCATTGGGTTTGTCAGTTCAATCAGATTAATGTAATTATTTTCACAAAGGCCGTCATAATCAGGTGCTCCGATTTCTGAGAAAGGTATGTTTTCAGTGCTGTCAATGTTAGAACGAATAATTTCTCCGTTTAAAGAAAGCGACAACGTTCGAATAAGTTCTCCTCCGGTAAGTAATCTAAATAAAGGCAATTCACCATCGTCAAAAAGGATATAATCGATGATGTTGAAAATGGCAGGATCCGTGAGGCTTCTTAATTCAGTATTTACATACCCTCCTCCCATACATATTTTTATTGAAGGATGCTCTTTTTTAAGCCACTGCGCACAACGTAAGGCACTATACAGATTCCCGGGGAACGGAATTGTGAATCCAATCATTTCGGGGTTACACTCTCTTATTTTCTCTTCAAAAATGTCCAGCATAAGTTTATCAATCAGTGATAATGGCTTATTCAGTTCATTCTTAAGAGGACTATATTCAGGTAAACGCAGGCATAAGGATTCGGCATACCGGATTAATTCAAAGTTAGGATCGATAGTTTGCTGAATAAAATCACAAAGATCTTTCAAAAAAATAGTACACAAATGAATTGCACGGTCATGGTTGCCAATAATTCCAAAACCCCATTCCAGGTCTTCATCAGTTGGAAGCCGTTTACTTTGTGGCCAAAAAGAACGATCGCTGAAACGTTGTGCCAGGCTGCTGTCCCTGCCACTGATAAATTGCATAACAGGTTCTATTGCTTTAATATAGAAATCTGACTGTTGAAGAATATTTTTATTTACTTTGGAAAGTTTGGCTGTTGAAGCCGCTTTTTGAAAAATAACTTCAAGTTGCATGGAGGTGAACAAGTGCTGAATGAGTTCGATACTTAAATCCATTTGTTCTACTTCTATTCCTTGTTTGCGTAAGAAACCCAACAATTGACAAGTAGCAGGATAAGGAGTATTAAGCTGGGTAAGTGGGGGTGTGACAAGCAGAATTTTCATTCGAAGTTATTTTCTGCAAATTTACTTATTTTTTTGGAAATTGAAACCATGTGTATAGTATCACAAAGAAGTCGAAGAGTGTGATTACTGATAAATATTTGTTATTCATTTACTTTACACACTTGCATCTTCTTTTCACATCAAAAAGAGCTTAATGTTTGCTGATTAAAGGAGTTACTCAATGTCAGTTATCTTGAGTCTTTTCATTTAGTTGGTAATTGAATTGAATATCCGTGACTCTATTTGTTGAATCCTTGTATTTTTAGTACTTTTGTCTTCTTATTTAGAAGTATCAGACTTTAAAATTGTACTTAATCCAAAACTTGAATTCATAACGTGATTGAAATTATTCCTGCTATCGATTTAATTGATGGTAAATGTGTTCGCCTGTCGCAGGGTGATTATGCTCAGAAAACAGTTTATAATGAAAATCCACTCGAAGTAGCGAAGATGTTTGCAGATGCAGGTATTCACCGTTTACATTTGGTAGATTTGGATGGAGCTAAAGCACACCACATTGTGAACCATAAAGTACTGGAAAAAATTACAGGCTCAACTGATTTGATAGTTGATTTTGGTGGAGGATTGAAATCGGATGAAGACTTGCGTATTGCCTTTGAATGTGGGGCAAGCATGGTAACCGGTGGAAGCATTGCTGTGAAAGATCCGGATATTTTCACCTCCTGGATAGCAAAATTTAGTGGATCGAAAATAATACTCGGAGCTGATGTGAAAGATGAGAAAATTGCTGTTGGAGGATGGTTGGAAACAACAGAACTTGACTTAATGCCATTTATTGAAAATTATATGAAGCTGGGTATCAATAAAGTGATATGTACCGATATAAGCAAAGATGGCATGTTGCAGGGTACTGCAATAGATCTTTATAAAAAGATGCTAGCTTCGCAACCCAATTTGTATCTTATTGCCAGTGGGGGTGTTAGTTCAATCAAAGATGTTGAGCTTTTACATGAAAGTTCCATTCCCGCCGTTATTATAGGGAAAGCAATTTACGAAGGAAAAATAAAATTAAAGGAATTAACCCATTTAATTCTGAATAATTAAAAATTTAAAAACGATATTCGATATTTCACAATTTGAACTTATATTTGTCACTTAGAACTTAAAACACAACGTAATTATGCTTAAAGAAATTTTATCCGTTACAGGGAAACCAGGACTTTTCAAACTTGTCTCACAAGGTAAAAACATGTTGATTGTTGAATCATTAATCGACGGAAAAAGAATCCCGGCTTATACAAAAGATAAAGTAGTGTCATTAGGTGATATTGCAATTTTCACTGAAAATGCAGAAGTCCCACTTGGACAGGTGCTAGAAAGTGTCAAAGCAAAAGAAAATGGCGGAATATGCTCTATTGATCCAAAAGCCGATAATGATAAACTTCGCAAATATATGATAGAAGTTCTTCCTGAATATGATCGTGACAGGGTTTATCCGAGTGATATCCGCAAAATGATTGCCTGGTATAACTTGTTGATTAATGCTAAAATTACTGATTTTGTTGAAGAAACAAAAGAAGAATCATCTCAGGAAGCAGTCATTGCAGACTAAATTAATATACTGAATATCTGATAAGTATGAATGTAAAATCGATTTGTGAACTCATTGAAGAAGTGGCTCCGTTGTCGTTGCAAGAAAGCTATGATAATGCAGGGCTTCTGGTTGGAGACTCACAAATGGAAATTAATTCAATTCTTATAAGCATTGATATTACGGAAGAGGTTGTTGAGGAGGCTATCTGCAAGGATTGCAACATGATAGTTTCCCATCATCCACTTATATTCAGTGGTCTAAAGCGGTTGACTGGTCAAAATGAAGTGCAACGTTGTGTGGTGAAAGCTATTAGATACAATATTGCTATTTATGCCGCCCACACTAATTTGGACAACGTGTTGGCAGGAGTAAGCGGTAAAATGGCTGAAAAGATTGGAATGAAAAACATTCAAATTCTCCAACCTAAACAAAATGTATTGCTTAAAATGGTTACCTATGTACCTCAACAGTATTCCACTGGTATTCGGCAAGCATTATTCGAAGCAGGAGCAGGGCAGATTGGAAACTATAATTCGTGCAGTTACAATGCCGAAGGTATGGGTACATTCAGGGCAAATGAAAATGCCAGACCTTTTGTAGGCAATATAGATGAATTACATTCTGAACCAGAAGTAAGGATTGAAGTTATATTACCGGATTATCTAAAATATCAGGTACTTGAAGCTATGCTAAAAGTACATCCCTATGAAGAACCAGCTTATGATTTTATTCTATTGCAAAATTCATGGAATCAAGTAGGAGCGGGGGTTGTAGGAGAACTGGAAGAAGCGGAAGACGAACTTAAGTTTCTAACACGTATTAAGGCTATCTTCCATAATCCAACCATTAAGCATACCAGCTTTTTAGGGAAAAAAATAAAACGGGTTGCTTTATGTGGTGGCTCGGGAAGTGCATTTTTGCCTGATGCCATAAACACTAAAGCAGACGTCTATATATCAGGTGATTTTAAGTATCACGAATTCTTTGACGCTGAAAAGCGTATATTGATTGCCGATATAGGACATTATGAAAGTGAACAGTTCACAAAAGAGATTTTTTTTGATATAATTACAAAAAAAATGCCTACATTTGCAGTCCAAATTTCAGACAGTAAAACCAACCCCATAAACTATTTGTAATCAATATGGCTACAGAATTAAAAGCAGAAAAAGAAATCACCGTAGAGGAAAAATTAAAAGCACTCTATGAGCTTCAAAAAGCGGTTTCTAAAATAGATGAAATAAAGATTTTGCGTGGAGAACTACCTTTAGAAGTTCAGGATTTAGAAGACGAAATTATCGGCTTAAATACCCGTATGGAAAATTTCGAAACAGAAATTGCAGAGATAGTTGCTACGATTGCAAGTAGAAAAATTGAGATTGAAGAATCCAAAATTAAAATTGCAAAATACAAAGAGCAACAAGATAATGTACGAAACAATCGTGAATACGACAATCTCTCAAAAGAAATAGAATTTCAAAGCCTAGAAATAGAACTTAGTGAAAAACGAATTCGTGAATTTACAGCCGGTCTTGAAACAAAACAAGTTGATCAAAAAACCACTGCTGAACAATTAACTGAACGTAAGCTCGACCTGGATCTAAAGAAAGGGGAACTAAATGAAATCGTTTCTGAAACTAAACAAGAAGAAGAAAAATTACGCGAACATGCTAAGGAAATTGAATCTTTGATTGAACCGCGGTTGGTCACAGCATTTAAACGTATTCGTAAGAATGCCCGCAATGGGTTAGCAGTAGTATATGTTCAACGTGATGCTTGCGGAGGTTGCTTTAACAAGATTCCGGCACAACGTCAGTTAGATATTCGTCTTCGTAAGAAAATTATCGTTTGCGAATATTGCGGACGTATATTAGTCGATCAGGAGTTGGCAGGAGTAGCTCCGGCAACAGAAGAGTAAGACATTTAATTTTATATATAAAAAGAGTTCGAATATATTTCGGACTCTTTTTTTTTGTCTCTAAATGTAGTAAACCTGTGTATATCCCGGGACAGGTTCAAATATCAAATTCTCAGTGGCCAAATATATATATAACGAATTGATTAATAGTTGTATATGGCTTGTTTCTACATTCCACTTTCCTTCTCTTTTAAGTTTTATGGCCTAAATGTATCATTTGATTGGACAAATCATTCAATTTACCATAAAATATGGTTCTCATCGTGATAATCATGTTTGACTTTTAAAAACATAAGATGTGAACAATTATGTGGGTATTTTGTAAAGTGATAGTTTTGCAGTTATCATCTTAAATATTCTGACATTACAAATATACTACTTCACATATGTAATAAAACGTACTATTCACAAAAATAATCAATCACTTTACAAAAGTATTTATAAAATTCTATATGTAAAATCACATATGTGTTTCTTATAGTTATACATTTGTATTGTTCATTACAATTAGAATCAGAACATTGTGAATTCATATTAATATACTATTGTACTGCATTTAAACAATTTATAATCAGATATATAATGTACATATTTAAAATATCTATTTAGATAAATATTTACAATAGTACAATAATGGCACATATGGAGTATAATAGTCATATGTTTTCATATATATGACTGATTATGATATAATTTAGATGTATATATATGCTATACACATTTAATTAATAAAACTGTTTAAATATTGCTTGTAGATGCTTATACCATAGAATTTAAATTTATGTATCCTTGTAAACATTCCTATTTGCCATTTATTACAAATGTAAATATACAAATGTACTAATACACAAATGTAATTGATTTGCATATGTGAATCGATTCACATATCTTTGTAAAGTAAATCGAAATGTACACTTCACATAAATACCGTGAATTATGGACGAAAAAGAACGAATTGAAAAGATTATGTTGAAGGAAGAAATGAATTCAGCAATTTTTGCAGCCGAAATCGGCATCCAGGGTTCTACACTCTCCCACATCCTAAATGGCCGAAATAATCCAAGCCTCGATGTGTTGAAGAAAATCCTGAACAGGTTCCGTACAGTGAGCTCAGACTGGCTTATTCTGGGGGTTGGATCGATGTATCGTGTAGAAAAGCAATCTCAGGCGCCCACTTTATTCGATTCTTTGGATGAAAACACCTCTAAATCAGGTATTTTAGAGCCTGATTTAGTTGAAAAAAACATACCAGCTTCGGCATTCAACCAGCAAAAAACAATGCCTCTTCAGGAGGGACCTGTACAAACTTCGTCAGAAACACCCCATTCTGCATTTATACCCTTAATTGAGCAATCTTCGAAAGAGGTTAGAAAAATTATAGTTTATTATACCGATAATACATTTCAGGAATTTCAATCGAATTGATTAATTGTTTCAATTAGATATACGAATTTTAAGTTTTAAGTCTAAGGTGTAAGTTGTCGTGGTAAGACTTTTATGTGTGAAACTTAAAATGGCACTATAAGCCTAAAAAATGCCTGATACATAAACCTGTGATCGCTGATTTTAATGCTATACGGTTTGATTACACACTGATTAACCCCAAAACTATCGTTTAAATTGATTTTAGGGCTTATTTAAGCGATTTAAAGTACGGAAAGCATATATTTGTCAAAGCCGGGATTATTTTGTAATTTTGCAGGTAATAAACTCTGTATTTCAATCCCCGTATCAATTACATCAATACCTTGATACATTAAACATTACTATCAATGAAGAAATACATGCTTGACTTAATACTGAAAGAAAACAGAGTATTAAGCGATCAATATAATCTGCTTATACTTACCTCTGATGGAAAATTGCCGGATATACTTCCGGGTCAGTTTGCCGAAGTGCGGGTTGATGGATCACCTTCTACCTTTCTTAGACGCCCGATATCCATTCATTACGTTGATTATAAGCTAAATGAACTTTGGTTGTTGATTCAAATAAAGGGAGATGGTACTAAAAGACTGGCAACTATGAAAGCCGGTGAACGCCTTAATTTGCTCTTTCCGCTCGGAAATAGCTTTAATGATCCTTCTGACATGGATGCCAATGTGCTTTTGGTAGGTGGTGGTTGTGGCGTGGCCCCTTTGCTATACCTGGGCGCGCACCTGAAAAATAAAGGCTACAAGGTTAATTTTCTGCTTGGTGCCCGAACCAAAGTTGATTTAATGGAGCTTTGTGAATATGAGCGATTCGGGAATGTATACACCACTACCGAAGATGGTTCACATGGTGAACGTGGTTTTGTGACACAACATTCGGTTTTAAAAGATGCACCGTTCGATCATTATTATACCTGTGGACCTACACCCATGATGAAAGCTGTCGCTCGCCAAGCTTTGAAGACAAAGGCAAATTGTGAAGTGTCACTAGAAAATACCATGGCCTGCGGAATCGGAGCTTGTTTATGTTGTGTCACGGATACAACAGATGGGCATGTTTGTGTATGTACGGAAGGACCTGTTTTTAATATTACAAAGCTGAAATGGCAAATTTAAACATCAATATTGGCAAATTACAACTGAAAAACCCAGTGATGACAGCATCCGGTACATTCGGTTATGGATCAGAGTATTCAGACTTTATAGATATCTCAAGAATAGGCGGTATAATTGTGAAAGGTACTACCATTCGCGCACGCCAGGGGAACCCTTATCCACGTATGGCAGAGACCTGTTCAGGTATGTTAAACGCTGTGGGACTGCAAAATAAGGGTGTCGACTATTTTATCAACCACATTTATCCAACTGTGAAGGACATCGATACAAATATAATTGTGAATGTATCAGGATCTACCATTGAAGAGTATGTTGAGACAGCTGAAAAGCTAAATTCACTCGTAAATATCCCTGCAATCGAGTTAAATATCTCATGTCCGAACGTAAAAGAAGGTGGAATGGCCTTTGGAACGAATTGTTTATCTGCTGCTCAAGTAGTTAGAGAAGTGCGAAGAGCCTATAAAAAAGAACTTATAGTTAAGCTTTCGCCAAATGTTACCGATATTTCAGAGATTGCACTGGCTGTTGAAGCAGAAGGTGCTGATTCGGTTTCGTTAATAAACACCTTGTTGGGAATGGCAATAGATGCAGAAAAAAGAAAGCCTGTTTTATCAACAATAACAGGTGGTCTTTCGGGACCAGCTGTTAAACCTATTGCATTACGAATGGTCTGGCAAGTTGCCCAAGCTGTCAGGATACCGGTGATTGGATTGGGTGGAATTATGAATGCAGCTGATGCAATTGAGTTCATGCTTGCCGGTGCATCGGCTATTCAAATCGGTACAGCTAACTTTATTGATCCAACTGTTACCATTAAAGTGATTGATGGTATTAATGATTACCTGGATCGTCATAAATTTAAATCAGTGACTGATATTATTGGTGCATTAGGTGATATTTGAAAGCTTTTCTTTTTAAATTGATTAATTGATCAGGATGAACGGTTATAATCCATTCACGGGAAACAGAGAAGTAAATAAGCTATTTGTTGGGTTATTTCAAACTTAAAACAGTTTTGTATATAAAAAAAGAGGGTGCTCCATATAGTTGGGCACCCTCCGTTTTTATATTATAAATTACCTACACTATTTATTTTTGTGTCAATAATTCTTCGTTGCTGTTGTTTATGGATAAATTTAAAACAACCAAATACTTTCTGTATTGATTATCTGATAAAATGTATTTTGCATTTCCTACATTGAATAACAAAGCTTTATCAACTGCTGCTTCATTATCAGATTTTAATGCTGATCTCATTTTGTTCTCAGTTAATTCAAATACATACTTTAACTGGTCTGCCTGTGAATCGTCTACATTCAGATAACGAACTAATGCGTTAAAAGTAGGTTCATTATTTAATTTGTAAACAGCTTTGTAATTACTGGGATTCATTGCAAACGCGCTTGTTGCAAAAGCAACCATAACTAAAACTAATACCTTTTTCATACTCTTAAAATTTAAATCACACGTTGTTTAAACCTATTAAATAAAAAAAACAAAGAATTCCCCGGTGATTTATTATTGGGATTTCCTTGTATCAGATTTGTGTCATATAAAACTGTTTTAAATGACAGTACAAAAATACATGTTTTAAAACATATAAATCGCATATTATGTGTTAAAGTTTAATATATTACTAAGTATTTAGCTTAATAAAATATGCATTAATATTATATAATGCATATAATCAGACTTATGGCTGTTATTTGGGTAAAAGGTTAGTTGTAACAACTTTGTAATAATACTCATAAAAGGAGATATACACTTGGATAACTTTGTCTTTAAGACTCTTAATCATTTACGAGGGTTATAAATGATATATTATTTTAATTCTATAGCAAGAAAGAGTTGTCTGAATTGACAAAATGCTAAAATGGTTTATTTAGATAAATTTAGAGATAAAAAGAGGGTGCTCCAATTATTGGGCACCCTCCGTATTTTAATACTATTTACTTACACTTTTTATTTTTGTGTCAATAATTCTTCGTTGCTGTTGTTTATGGATAAATTCAAAACAACCAAATACTTTCTGTACTGATTATCTGATAAAATGTATTTTGCATTTCCTACATTGAATAACAAAGCTTTATCAACTGCTGCTTCATTATCAGATTTTAATGCTGATTTCATTTTGTTTTCAGTTAATTCAAATACATACTTTAACTTGCCTGCCTGTGAATCGTCTACATTTAGATAACGAACTAATGCGTTAAAAGTAGGTTCATTATTTAATTTGTAAACAGCTTTGTAATTACTGGGATTCATTGCAAACGCGCTTGTTGCAAAAGCAACCATAACTAAAACTAATACCTTTTTCATATCCTTAAAATTTAAATCACACGTTGTTTATACCTATAAAATAAAAAAAAACAAAGAATTCCCCGGTGATTTATTATTGGGATTTCCTTGTATCAGATTTGTGTCACGTAGAAACTGTTTTTAAATGACGATGCAAAAATACATGTTTTAAAACATATAAATCGCATTTTACGTGTTAAATATTATACTAAGGGGTATAATTTAACATTGGCTCAATGCCACTGTTATGATTATAAGATTGAAATTTAATTAGATAGGTACTTTGTTAGCAGAAACGATATGAAAAGATATTTTTTGTAGGAAAAAGATCTAAAAACAGGCTGGTTTTAGGGTAAATACAGAATAAAAATGTTAATAGTACTTGATATACTGTATTATAAGTCAAATACTAAACAAATCAGTATATTAATTTTGAATACTCTGGTAATTCAGGAAAAAACTTGTATTGGGAGTTTATTGAGTCCACTTTGCAGCAATAATGTTCAATTCCATTGCTTATCATGAAAAAATCAACTTTTAATTTGGCATTATAAACTGCTACCTGGTCAAAAGTACTTTGAGTGATGGAAACATTTGGAGCCTTTAGTTCAATTATCAGGATTGGTAAAGCGTGTTCATTATACAGAATGGCATCGCATCTTTTTTTCATGCCATTTAAGCTCAATTGCTTTTCTACAGCCAGATAAGCAGCCGGATACCCTTTTTCTTCAATTAAGAATCGAATAAAATGTTGTCGAACCCACTCTTCCGGTGTGAGTGAAACATACCTTTTCCGTTGTGAATCGAATATGAGTAACTTTTCGTCCAGCTTTTTTATTCTAAAATTATACTCCGGAAGGTTTAATTGCAACATTTTTTAGTATTTTTGTTTTCACTTTTTACGGCGTGACTTATTCTCTATAAAAAAATAGAATGCGAAGTTACAAAAACAATGTATAATATTGATAATAATGAAAACAAAAAAAGAAATAGTAGAAAACTGGCTACCTCGTTACACTAAACGTCCATTAAATGAATTCACAGAACACATACTGCTTACCAATTTCAATAATTATGTAGAATTGTTTGCCGAATGGTATAATGTACCGGTGGTTGGTCGCGATGGAAATATGCCAAATGCTTCTGCAAATGGAATCACTATTATCAATTTTGGTATGGGAAGCCCGAATGCGGCCATCATAATGGATATCCTTTCAGCCATTCATCCTCTTGCTGTATTATTTCTGGGGAAATGTGGCGGGTTGAAAGATAAAAATAAATTAGGTGATTATATCCTGCCAAGTGCTGCAATACGTGGTGAAGGAACCTCTAATGATTATTTTCCACCTGAAATACCTGCTTTACCTGCTTTTAGCTTACAGCGCGCCGTATCTTCGAATATACGCGATTTTGGTAAAGATTACTGGACTGGCACTGTCTATACCACTAATCGAAGGGTATGGGAACATGATGAGAAATTTAAAGAATATCTTCGTTCTACCCGTGCTTTAGCCATTGATATGGAGACAGCAACACTTTTTTCAGCGGGTTTTTACAACAGTATTCCCATTGGAGCCTTACTGTTAGTATCGGATATGCCTTTACTGGAAGATGGAATTAAAACCACAGAAAGTGACCAGAAAGTCACTGCCAGTTTCGTAGAGGAACATATTAAAATTGGTGTTAAATCACTCTCTTCATTGATTAATAATAGTAAAACAATCAAGCATTTACGTTTTGAATAGAAGTAAATATTGATAACTGACAACGAATAAAGTGGCTAAACAAGAAACATCATACGAACAAATTCTAACCGATCTGCGTAAAAAGGTCTATCAACCTGTTTATTTTTTGATGGGTGAAGAGCCTTACTACATCGACTTTATCTCTGATTTTATACAAAATAATGTTTTAAATGATTCTGAAAAAGAGTTTGATCAGACCATTTTGTATGGAAAGGATGTCGATATTAATACAGTCATAAATGCTGCTAAAAGGTATCCCATGATGAGTCCCTACCAGGTGTTGATTGTCAAGGAGGCACAATTAATTAAAGACTGGGATAATCTGGTTCATTATCTTTCAAATCCATCAAAATCAACCATTTTGGTGTTCTGTTACAAATACGGTACCCCTGACAAACGTAAAAAATGGTATCAGGAAGTTACCAAGATTGCTACCGTTTATGAATCAGTTAAATTGCGTGATTACGAAATAGGTGCTTGGATTACAAAGTATTGTAAATCAAAGAATGTAGCCATTGATGATAAGGCAGTTGCCATGCTATCCGACTTCTTGGGAACTGATTTAAGCAAACTGGTAAATGAGCTGGATAAACTGGTTCTGACTAAACCGGCTGATATGCAAAGAATCACGCCTGATTTAGTAGAGAAAAACATCGGTATCAGTAAAGACTATAATGTGTTTGAACTGCAGGCAGCACTTATAAACAGGGATGTATTGAAAGCAAACAGGATCATTCAATATTTTTCTGAGAATAAAAAGGCAAATCCTATGGTGCTGGTGCTTGCCCAATTGTTTAAATTCTTCAGTGAATTAATGTTGTATCACTATTTGCCCGATAAAAGCCAGGGTGCTGTAGCTTCTGAATTAAAGATCAATCCGTATTTTGTAAAAGATTATCAAAAAGCTTCCCAGGTCTACGGAGCATGGAAAACCATGAATATCATATCGTTTATCCGTGAGACGGACGCACGCTATAAGGGGATTGATAATCCAAGTACCGATGAAGCCGATTTATTGGTAGAATTAATATTTAAAATTCTGCATTAAGTTAACCGGTAGATAGTTTCTGATTAGAATCAATTACTCAATTTCGGGCTGGAATACTCTTCAAACCCTTCAAACTTTTCAAACTCTTTAAACTCTTCAAACTTCAATTAATGTCAACCGAAACTACAGCAATTCCCTCCAAATTCATTTCACTGATTGCTTCCTCTCTTCAACTTTCTGAAAAACAAATCCGTAATGCCATTCAACTGTTCAATGAAGGTGCCACTATCCCTTTTGTAAGCCGCTACCGGAAAGAAATGACTGATGGAATGGATGAAGTACAGCTGGGTGATACCAAAGACCAGTATGATAAATTATGCGAACTGGCTAAACGAAAATTAGCTGTTTTAAAATCTATCGAGGAACAGGATAAGCTGACACCTGAATTAAAGGCCAGAATTGACTCATGCTGGAATATTATCGAGCTGGAAGACATTTATCTGCCTTATAAGACTAAACGTCGTACAAGGGCTGAAATTGCACGTGAGAAGGGGTTGGAACCCCTTGCAAAGATGCTCATGAAACAACAATCGAATGATGTGGAGCATATGGCACTTTCGTTTGTAAAAGGTGATGTGATTGATGCTGATGATGCCCTGAAGGGTGCCCGTGATATTATGGCTGAATGGATAAACGAAAGTGAAGCGGCACGTAACAGCATTCGTACCATTTTTAGTCGTGAAGCAGTTATATCTTCTAAATTAATAAAGGGGAAAGACGAGGAAGCCCAGAAATACCGTGATTATTTTGACATGAGTGAGAAGCTGGCTCGTTGTTCATCACATCGCCTGCTGGCTATGCGTCGGGGTGAATCGGAAGGTTTTCTCCGCGTAAATATAACTCCTGAAGATGATCACTGCCTCGAAAGACTCGATCGTATCTTTGTAAAAGGAGAAACTGAATCCGCACAACAAGTGGCTGAAGCTGTCACGGACGCCTATAAGCGCCTTCTGAAGCCAAGTATTGAGACTGAATTTGCATCGGATAGCAAGGCAAAAGCTGATACAGAAGCAATTCGTGTCTTTGCGGAAAACCTTCGGCAGTTATTGCTTTCCCCACCCTTAGGACAAAAACGGGTGTTAGGCATTGATCCGGGTTTCCGTACAGGCTGTAAAGTGGTTTGTCTGGATGCACAGGGTAATTTGCTTCACAACGAAACCATATATCCCCACCCGCCGGTGAATGAGACTTCCCAGGCAATGCGCAAAGTACAGAAGATGGTTGAAGCCTATGATATTCAGGCAGTCGCTATTGGTAATGGAACAGCCGGTCGTGAAACTGAGCAGTTTATTCAAAATACACGGTTTGACAGGGAAGTCAAACTATTTGTAGTGAGTGAGAACGGTGCTTCCATATATTCAGCTTCTAAAATTGCCCGTGATGAGTTCCCTGATTATGATGTAACGGTTCGTGGTGCGGTATCCATTGGTCGGAGATTAATGGATCCGTTGGCTGAATTGGTTAAGATTGATCCTAAATCCATTGGTGTGGGTCAATACCAGCATGATGTGGATCAGGCACAATTAAAAAAATCATTGGATCAAACGGTTGAGAATGCAGTAAACCGGGTAGGTGTAAATCTGAATACTGCCAGTAAGCATTTATTGGTCTACATTTCAGGTCTTGGACCACAGCTTGCACAGAATATCGTTGATTACCGTACTGAGAACGGTGCCTTTAAAAGCCGCAAGCAACTTATGAAAGTGCCTAAAATGGGTGCAAAAACGTTTGAACAATGTGCAGGCTTCCTGCGAATCCCTGATAGTGAACAATTGCTCGATAATTCGGCAGTGCATCCTGAAAGCTATGGTATCGTAGAATTGATGGCAAAGGACCTTAAACTCGGTATGAAAGACTTGATCCACAATAAAGAACTAAAGAAAAGCCTTGATTTGCAAAAGTATATCACGCCAACAGTAGGATTGCCTACGTTGAACGATATTCTTCAGGAACTGGAAAAGCCCGGTCGTGACCCTCGTAGTGAAATACAGGTCTTTGAGTTTGATGCGAATGTAAAAACAATTGGTGATGTGCGAATTGGCATGGAACTACCGGGGATAGTAACCAATATCACTAATTTTGGGGCTTTTGTTGATATTGGTATCAAGGAGAACGGACTGGTACATGTTTCGAATATGGCCGACCGGTATATCAGCAATCCTGCAGAAGTAGTTTCCGTACATCAGCATGTAAAGGTTCGAATTCTTGAAGTGGATACTGAAAGAAAGCGTGTGCAGTTAAAGTTGTTGTAAGTCTTCTGATTAATAAAATAAAAAAGGTGTTTGAAATTATTTTCAAACACCTTTTCTGTTTTATGTCTTGATTTGGCTATTAAGCCAACCTGTTATTTTACAAATACCACTTTTTCAGACTGAACTGACCCAGATTGATATGTAGTTCTTTTTACAAAAATCCCATTCGTTAAATCTTTTGGATCAAGTACTTTTATACCATTTACATTGTAATAATCTACTGAAATAACTTCAGATGAACTATTCAACGTATTTACTCCGGTTCCAACTGGTAAAGTTGCTTTAGTGGCAGGTACAGGCAATCCGCCTAAGATATATACGGCATTTCTCCAGATAGTCAATCCATCATCAGTAATATTCTTACCTGCAGTTCCACAAATAGCACCAAAATTCGTACTGATTGTAATCATTCTCGAAATAGTTGTCTCTGAATCAATTGCAGTTCCGGCAGGAATATCATTAATACAAACAGAAACCGGACTTGCGTCAGTATTTAAAATTGTCGGTACTGCTAAAATTGTTGAGGCACCTGATAGTGCATTACCTGTTGAATAATTTATTGCTTTTAATGTAGTAACCGTGCCAGATGGAACACTTGTATCAGTCATCAATGCATTAAAAAGGGTTATCTCACCTGCTGTTCCAATTGTACAGGCTTTAAATAAGTCGTTTGTCAATGCTGAAGGTTGAACGGTAATTGTCAGGCATGCAGTAGCTTCTTTTCCACCTGCTGCAGTTGATGTTCCAAGCGCTCTTGTTGATTTTAAAGCATAAGTTTTGTTGTAAATAAATGGTTTCGAAATGCTTTTAAGTGCTAAAGCACCGGCTGGCATAAGCATACCTGCACCTCCGGCAAAACTTTCCTGTACAATAATCACATCATAGGTTGACAAGTCTGAAATAGCATCTGTCGCTGCAACTGCAGTAAGTACTTTTACTGTTACTGCAAGATTAGGATCTGCACTTAACGTCTGAATAATTGGGTCGTTTTCGACTTTAGTACCTGATGCGTCCATTGTCTTTTGAAAAGTTATGTAAGCAACTTTAACTACTGCTTGTACACTGATAATACTGACAAACATGATTGCGAGAAGTAATGTTTTTTTCATACGATTAAATTTTAAATTAATATTGACTAGATTTTTAAGATATTACAAATAAACACTTTTATTAGTTAAAAGACAATGCTTATTTTGATTGTAGTACTTTGTTTTTTGATATTAAAATATTAGATTGAATTGTAATTTTATGTGGTTGGATAGAAAAAACATTAGTTTTAGTTAGAATGGAAACAAAAACAGAATTTATATTAAAGTGACGTGAAAAGTTTGGCTTGAAATGTGAAGTATTTATTTGTAATTTACTTTCGTACATTCTATGATTGCTTTTTGCTCATTATTAAGCGTGCAGGCAAACAAATAACATTCCCCACCTTCCTTGATCTTGAGCTTCTTACGAAGTTCGTCCACACTGATGGGATAGTTACGCGTTGTGATATTAGCCTTTGAGACATTTAGAGATAATTCTTTTAGTTCTGATTTCGAATTTCCCCACAGCTTTTGAACTTCGAATATTCTTCCCGGAAATTCAACCGATAATTCGTCTGAGGTATACAAATGCGTGTTTATGTGGAGCTTCTGCAAGTTGAACCTCTTTCCGATAAGTCTGAAAGCACCACTTTTCATAATGGCAGCATTCGGTTCATACAGGTATTTGCCCACTACGGAAGTATATGAGGCTTCTGCAATTGATTCATCGTCAATGCTAAACCCGAATTCCTGATTTCCTTTATTTACACCAAGGTTTATGGTTTTTACTTTTATATCCTCCTGTACTTTCTGGCTCATAATAAGTAACACTTCCTTGCATTCATTTTCAACACTAATGATATGAACTTCATTTGTAAAGGGCAGATCGCGCAATGCTGCTGTAATATCCATCATGGGCGATAGTTTAATCAATACCCGCGAAGCTTTTTCAAGTAAAAGTTTTGATAGATCAAGGACATTCGGTTCGCAATCGGATAGAAACACTACTTTACTGCCACTTGTACTTCTTCGTGCGGGATCAATAAATATCCAGTCGGCATGCTCCATAGTGCTCAGGTAGTTGCCTGTTTCAGCATGAATGACTTCGATATGGTCTTTTCCCAATGCCTGGAAGTTGTGTACGGCCAACTCACATAGCTCAGCTTGCCGCTCCACATAGGTAGCCTGTTTAAATCCTCCCGACATGAAGCAACAATCAACTCCAAACCCACCAGTAAGGTCAACAAGCCTTTCACCCTCGCATAGCGACGATTTGTAGGTTGCCGTTAATTCGGAGGATGATTGTTCTAAGGAAAGTTGAGCAGGATATAAAATGTCTTCGGTATGATAAAATAGTGGAACTTTGGATTTTATTTTTTGCTTTCCGGTTATTTGACGGATGGCTAAATCAATATCAACACCTGGTACGTTTTTATATTTTAGTTTTAACGCGAAAATATCTTCCTTTTCGTGTAATGCAATAAACTGCTTGGTTTCTTTGTTCATGTTTTTTCGGACAATTTGTTTCAAAAATACATCATTTAATTTACTCTACGAAAAACAGGAACAAGATATCTTAGGGTTGGATGTAGAAAAGGTGTTTGATTTTTACAATCAAACACCTTATAACTATCAATAAATTAAATTATTATCAGAGAATAACCACACGGAAATTCATTGCTGCAGGAGGATCAACTGCAAAATCTGAATTTGTAACATACACGTTTATACCACCCGGAGCATAATCAAAATCGATTGTTTGTGTCCAGAGATTACCGGCAGTATTCTGAAAATGCCTGACATAAGGCAATGATTCCTGTGCAACCGGATTGTCTAAAACAATGTATGCATTCACTAAACCATTATTAAAAACTCCCTGGGTAATTTCAGGCATATTAAAATGGCATGAGTAAAATCTGTTAAGACCATCCTGATCTACATTGACTACCCAGTCAGTGCTTTTAGCCTTTAAATCAATGTTGTTCAACTGGATATCTTTTGATGTGTCGTTACATGAAACAACAAAGATGGCAATTACGAATAATAATAGGGTTTTCTTCATGGAGATGTTTTTAGTTTACTATAATAGATTTTTTAATTCATGATTTATTACCGGAATGCAAGCCTCTATTAATTTGAATAAAAGTAATCAATTCATTCGTAATAGGATTGCTTTTTAAAAGTTACAAGTAACCTTTATGCATTTTCATTTTATATGAAGATCTTTTTTATAACGTGATAAAAAAGATACAATTATGACCTTCACAATTTTCGACCAGTTTAAATTTTGATCGGAAAACAAGTAAAACATGCCGTTTTTGATTCACTCGAATAGTAAAACAAATATTATGCCTAAAAATTGTCTTTGCACTGTTTCTTTCAACTTTCTTTAAACTAAATTTGTAGAATATGTTAAAATCAAGCAATATTCAAAATAGAACATTGCATTTTAATCATTACTTAATAAGAAAAAAGAGGTCTAAAACAAATGATAAACAGAACTTAAAGAAGCACTTTAAAGAAAAATATGACTTTTCAGGTCCGGTAAACAGGAGCATGAACTCATTATGCAGCAAATGTGACAATTAATGGTTACCGTTACTTGGTTTTATATCAACAGAGATAAAAATATTTTTTTTTATCTTTTGATATAAAACCTGATACTAATTTTCTGTACTTTTGCACCTGATTTTGGTATCGAAACAATTATCATTGGATCGATAAAAGGGAATCCGGTCAAATTCCGGAACAGTACCCGCTGCTGTAAGCTCCAATTCAACGTTATGAACAACACTTTTGCCACTGATTATTCGGGAAGGCGTTCATTAACGGGAGTAAGTCAGAAGACCTGCCAGTTTCAACTGATAGTTTTTGCTTTCGGGATTAATAGCAAAAAGAGTCTGGACTCATTCGTGCGTACTTATTCTTCATTCCATGTTGTTAGTTGTTTTCCCCCGGCTTTGGCGTATACTATTCAGTATGCATGAATTTATATGTTTAATAATCAATAATTTAAAATGAGAACAACAAAATTTATTATTGCCATGGGTATCCTGGCATTCGGATTGGCTTCCTGCAAATCAACTGATGATGTACAAACAACTGTCGTTGATTTTGAAAATGTTACACTGAACTCTGACAATATCTGGAATGGCTCTGACCTGAGTGGTAAATTTATTTCAGGGATTTCAACGTTTAATAACAGCTATAATGCAAGTTGGGAATCCTGGTCAGGATTTGCCTGTTCATCAAAAAATGACACTATATCAGCTGGTTATACTAATCAATATAGTGTGATAGCTGGTTCCGGTGCATTATCCTCAAAAAAGTATGCCGTGGCTTATGATTCAGCCGCCATTTCGATTCCTAAAACTACTGATTATTATGCTATTAAAAGTTTATATATAACCAATGGTACTTGGGCATATTTAGGACTTAAAAACGGCAACTATGGTGTTGGTGGAATAGGGAAGAAATTTGTTGCAAACGATTGGTTTAAAGTTACTCTCAAAGGATATAAGTCAAATGTGTTGACTTCAAGTGTCGATATTTATTTAGCAGATTTCCGTAATGGAAAAAGCATTATCCTTAAGAATTGGCAGAAAGTGGATGTAAGTGCATTGGGTGCAGTTGATCTGGTGACTTTTACTTTCGATTCAACTGATAAATCCGGTGGATGGCTCAATACACCTGCCTATGCCTGTATCGATAATATCGAATTTACCCAAACGATCCCTGTAGAGTAATACAATAATTAATAATTAACAATTAATAATTAATAGTGAGCGGTTAATAATTGCCAGTATCTGACTATTGTTAACAGCTCATGTTTCCACTCTGCATAAACTTGCGCTATCCAGTTGCCGCAATTTATCAACCGGAACAATTCGGGTTGTTATTCACTTGTCCGTGACTTGTTTGAAACTATTCGTCCTTTTTCATACTTTTGATTTATCCATATCCCATAGATAACCCACCTCTTTAATGATATGGGATAAAGGTGGGATAACTATGGGATAACTATGGGATAACTAAGGAACAACCTAAAACAGGTGACAAAGGAATGCCAAAGAAGCGCAAAGGAAAATATCCGGAAAAAATTCTCAAACCTCAACATGTACGCAGTACAGTTAGCCTTCTGGAAAGTACATCTAAGTTACATCTGTATCATCGTGGTAATAAAATGGCGACAAATGAACGAAGAATGGAAGTTTTGAATGCCCTAAAAAAGTAGCTGCCGACAAGTGGAATAATTCTTACATTGATAAAAAAGTACTAAAATACTATTCGAAAAATCCTTGGACTGGATAGAAAAAAAGTATGAAACATCACTTTTTTTAGCCATAATAATTGCATTTCATACTCTAAACAGGGGCATTTATGGTCCTGATTTTTTTTATTTGTAAATATATTTAATGAATAGATTTCTGAAAATGAATAGTGTAGCGACTTGTAGCAAAAAATATAAATGAAAAGGTTTGCATATTAGCCAAAAAGTACTACTTTTGTCGCGGGTAAGTCCTACACGACCAGCTCCTTTTGAACTCCCCCAGGGCTTGACCGCAGCAAGGGTAAAAAGTTGTAGCGGTGCGATGTAGGGGGCTTACCCACCTTGCCTCTTTAGCTCAGTTGGCCAGAGCACGTGATTTGTAATCTCGGGGTCGTTGGTTCGAATCCGACAAGAGGCTCACTAAAAAAGCCGCTTCCATTTATTTGGAAGCGGCTTTTTTCATTTCTACAACTGGTCCTGTTCAAGGCAATCCCAATCTATTGATCAGATATCTTTCACCAGCAATTGTTCCGTTCTTTCCTCATTGCGTTTCTTTATATCCAGTGATTTTTGCCAGAACGAATCCAACAGATCATTCTTATTGGTTAGAAAAAGCTCCGAACCATGATTATCCAGTTTATTAAACAGCAAATTGACAGTGAGTTGGTTGATATCAATGGCAGGTTGGTAGGTCTTTGATTTTGAAGATTCATTGAATACTTCAATAAAAATTGACACATCGACCAGTTTCATGAGAATCTGATTGACAACTCGAATAGGGAGCCTGTAATTATCCGATATTTCAGTCGATGAAAGCGGCGGCTTTTGATTCTCAAGTTGTTTAACCACCACATAGGTTATAAACAATGTGAGAAAGTTCTTATACCGGGTACTCATGTTATTTACGTCCGATTCGTATTCATAATTACGTATGTTTTGCGAAGCATACGATATTTCAGCACCCAACAGCACTATCAGACACGATATCTGCAACCAGAGGAGCAACAGTGGAATAGCTGCAAAACTCCCGTACACTACATTATAACGTGACAGGTACACTTGCCCGTGAATGTACAGAAACTGAAATAATTGAAATGCCGTACCTGCAATAACACCTGCTATCAGAGCATTTGAAAAACGCACTTTGGTATTAGGTATAACGAGATACATAACCGTGAAGACTATCCAGTTTAAGATATATGGCGTAAATTTAACCCCGAAACGCAGGAACGGGCTTAATACATCGTACAGGAACGACTGTGCAATGGCAGTATTAATAAAAATTGAAAGTCCGCTTGATAAGACGATTAAGACCGGAATAACTAATAACGAAGAGAAATAGGTAGAGAACTGCCGAACCAGAGACCGTGATTTCTTAACCTGCCAGATACCATTAAACGCTTTTTCTACCTGCATAAAGAAATTCATGACCGAATAGAACAAGACAGCCAGTCCAATCCCGATAAACAGACCTCCCTGAGTAGTTTCCAGATAGCGTTCTACAAATTGCATTACCTGTGGAATAAGGTCTTCCTGTCCGATAAAGGTTCCTTCGAGAGAACTTCTGATCAGCTTTTCGATACCAAAACCTTTCGCAATAGCAATAATCATTGCAAAAGTGGGTATAACGGCAAATAAGATAGAGTATGTTAACCCTGATGCTTTGACATTTAAATCCTGGTCAATAAAACCCCTGGTTCCTAAAACCAGTGTTTTAATAAAGCGATACGTGATGCGACGGGTTTTGGACAATTCATGTTCAGTAATACGCCATATGTCGTATTGAATAAAATTAAGCATCCGATTGATAAATGCATTAAGTTTTGACATATTAATTGAATGAAGTGTGATGTACTGAATTTAAGAAGAAAAAAAATAGTAGGTCTGTAAGCCGGGTTTTGTACTTTATTTGCATAAAGCGTCTGTCATTTATCTCGAACAAATGTCACCATTTGCCTTTAGCAATCTACCCCCCGACATCGGGCGAGCAACCCTACATGCGTCGGTATACGTGATCTTGCAACCCATAAGACGTACGGCTATGAATGTTGCCACCCATACCGGTGAGCTCTTACCTCACCTTTTCACCCTTACTCCGATAAATCGGAGCGGTTATTTTCTGTTACGCTACTCTGCTCTCACAAACAGCTTCCCGTTAGGAAGTATGGCGCTCTGCGTTGCCCGGACTTTCCTCCATTCCTCAAGGGAAAAGCGACAAACCGACCTACTATTTCTATGCAAAGATAGAGATAATATTTTTATATTCCTTTTTTTTGCGTAAAATGTTTTATTCCAATTACTTATTGATATGAATATATTTAATTAGAGAAAAATTTCTTTATTTATCAACATTAAGTTACTTTTGTTGTTTATTAATTAAAGGATTTTAAATAAAACAGAAGATAAATGAGTCATTTAGGAATTAAGAAGGGAGAGAGGATTGTTATCATTGGGGGTGGATTTGCCGGTTTACAGTTAGCAAAGACCCTGCGGAAAGCCGATTTAAAAGTTATTTTAGTAGATAAACAGAATCATCATCAATTTCAGCCTTTGTTTTACCAGGTAGCAAGCGGACGACTTGAACCTTCCAGCATATCATTCCCGTTTCGTAAAGTCTTTCAGGATAGCAAGACAGTCGATTTTCGCATGGCGGATATCACCGGCATTGATCCGAACGAGCGAAAGATAATGACTTCTTACAACCGCACTATTTCGTATGATCATTTGGTTATTGCCAGTGGTTGCAGAACGAATTTCTTTGGCAACCAACAGATGAGTGAGAATGCTTTCTCCATGAAAACAACCCAGGATGCTATTGAAATCAGGAATAAAATACTGTTTAGCTTTGAAAAGGAAATTTTTGCCCGTCCGGAGGATAAACAAGCCTGGATGAACATTATAATCGTTGGTGCAGGGCCTACAGGTGTTGAACTATCGGGTGCATTCGCAGAATTGAAGAAAGATGTATTGCCCAAAGATTATCATAATATCGATTTTTCAAAGTTCAATATCATATTACTCGAGGGCAGTAAATATACGTTGAATAACATGAGCGAAGAGTCGAAATTAGCCTCCAGAAAATACCTGGAAGAAATGTCGGTAATTGTAAAAACAGAGACGTTATTGGAAACGTATGATGGAAGTGTGGCTGTGCTCAATACCGGGGAAAGGATTCCTTCCAAGAATGTAATATGGGCTGCCGGAGTAAAGGGGAATATCATCGAGGGCCTGTTGGATCAGGATATTATTAAAAACAGGTATATTGTCGACAGGTTTAATAAACTGAAAAGCTTCAACAATATATACGCTTTGGGAGATGTGGCTTTTATGGTAACCCCAAAATATCCGAATGGTCATCCGCAGGTGGCGAATGTTGCTATCAATCAGGCTAAGAATTTAGGTAAGAATATCCTTGCATCACTAAAGAGTGAAAACTCAAACCCCGTTGAGTATGAATACCATGATTTGGGAATGATGGCTACTATCGGAAAGCATAAGGCAGTTGTTGAATTACCATTTTTAAAGTTCAAGGGACCCATTGCGTGGTATGTATGGATGTTTTTACACCTTATGCTTATTTTAAGTGTCCGGAATAAGATTGTCATATTTTTCAACTGGGCCTGGAGTTATTTAACCAAGGATACTTCTTTAAGGATTATCACCAATATCAATTATAAAAAGGAAAATGTAACTGATTATTAATCAATATAAAAAAGGCTTCCGTTATTGGAAGCCTTTTTATATTCTATACGTTTTACAATTTTTATTACGGGTTTACGCCAGCTGTTCCAATTTATTCACATTGATGGCAATATCTTCGTTGGACAGGGAGTAATTTACCAGATCGCCGGCCAGATACTGATCATAAGCAGCCATATCAACCAATCCGTGACCGGAAAGATTGAAGAGAATTGTTTTTTTAGTTCCTTCTACTTTGCATTTTATAGCCTCATTAATAGCTGCTGCAATGGCATGAGCTGATTCCGGAGCAGGAATAATGCCTTCGGTCTGGGCAAACAATACACCTGCCTTGAATGAATCCAGTTGGTCAATATCCACAGCTTCCATCAGGTTATCCTTCATTAACTGGCTTACAATGGTTCCGGCACCATGGTATCGAAGTCCACCTGCATGGATATGCGCCGGTGAGAAATTATGGCCCAGGGTGAACATAGGCATTAAAGGCGTATAGCCGGCTTCATCGCCAAAATCATACTCGAATACACCACGCGTTAGTTTAGGGCAAGAGGCAGGCTCTGCTGCAATAAAACGGGTCTTCTTACCTTCTTTGATATTGTGGCGCAAGAATGGGAAGGATATTCCACCAAAATTAGAACCACCTCCAAAACACCCAATGATGATATCAGGATATTCTCCGGCCATTTCCATTTGCTTTTCAGCTTCAAGACCAATGACTGTCTGATGTAAAGTAACATGGTTGAGCACACTGCCTAATGTGTATTTGCAATTCGGAGTCTGCATGGCCAGTTCAATAGCTTCCGAAATGGCAGTACCAAGACTTCCCTGATAATTTGGATGTGCAGTCAGAATTGCCCGGCCGGCTTTAGTGGACATACTGGGGGAAGGAATAACCTGTGCTCCCCAGGTTTGCATCAATGAACGACGATATGGCTTTTGTTCATAACTGACTTTCACCATATAAACGGCAAGTTCCAATCCAAATATCTTGGCAGCAAACGATAAGGCAGTACCCCATTGTCCGGCTCCGGTCTCAGTGGTAATGTTTGTAACACCTTCTTTTTTGCAAAAATAAGCCTGTGCAAGGGCTGAATTAAGCTTGTGAGACCCCACAGGACTCACGCTTTCATTTTTAAAATAAATATGGGCAGGAGTATCCAGTGCTTTTTCCAGGTTATACGCACGTACAAGGGGAGTTGGACGGTAGATTTTATATTGCTCACGTACTTCCTGAGGAATTTCAATCCAGGGATCCTTTTGATTTAATTCCTGATGGGCTAATTCTTTAGCAAATAGCGGATACAAATCTTCCTCTTTAATAGGTTGTTTTGTTCCAGGATGTAACATTGGCAGTGGTTTGTTCTCCATGTCAGCAACAATATTATACCATTTAGTAGGTAATTCCTTTTCTGCCAATAAAAATTTCTTAGTTTTTTCCATGTTTTATAAGTATTATAAGTTAAAAAACAAATTGAATTTATTTTAAAAACAATCAGCCTGTCGTTATAAGTAAACAACAGGCTGTTATGATGGATGATCGATTTATTTATTGTCCGAAAAAACCATACAAACCTCATGTTTAAAACGATAGTCAAGCCAACGTCATGGTAATAAAAGAACAAAAAAAAATAAATGTGTCATTTTTAACGATGGCAAAGATAAGAACATTTTTGAAAGATTGAAATAGTTTCTATTATTTTTTACTATTTTGATAATTAGCGGCTCAACAGACAATAAAAATTATAGAATGAGGTACTTAATCGGTTCTTTAAAATAAAAATTGTATTTTTGCATATTCATAAAAATAAAACAAAACATAACATGATACAATCGATGACAGGCTTTGGTAAGGCCACTTGCGAATACGGTAATAAAAAGATAGTGGTTGAAGTCAAATCACTTAACAGTAAACAACTGGATGTTTCAACACGTATTTCAGGGTTGTATCGTGAAAAAGATATTGAAATCAGGAATGAACTTTCCCAGAAACTGGAACGTGGCAAGGTTGACTTGTCGTTGTATGTGGATAATGCAGGAAAAGAATCGGTTACACAGATCAATCAATCGGTGGTTGAGTCATATTATCAACAGATAAAAGCATTGTCGGATAAGATTGGCATTGATGTACCTGCTAACTGGTTTGATGTATTGCTGCGTTTGCCCGACACCATGAAAACAGAGACTGTTGAGTTGGACGAAAATGAATGGATTGAAATCAAGAAGACTATCGGGTTGGCTATCGAACAGCTTACTGTCTTTCGCATTCAGGAAGGTAAATCGCTTGAAGCAGTTTTCACTGATAAAATAGCTCACATTAGCCAGTTATTGGATGATATTGCTCCTTTTGAATCCGAACGTGTTGAGAAGATCAAAGCCCGGTTGGAAGAAACACTGACAGCATTATCCGATAAAATTGATTATGATAAGAACCGCCTGGAACAGGAATTGATCTTTTATATTGAAAAGCTCGATGTAAACGAAGAAAAGGTTCGTTTACGCAATCATCTTGAATACTTTATCGAAACCATGCAGCATGAAAAGTCACCGGGCAAGAAACTTGGTTTTATTGCTCAGGAGATTGGCAGGGAGGTAAATACACTGGGCTCTAAATCAAATAACAGTGAAATGCAGAAGATCGTTGTTCTTATGAAAGATGATTTGGAACAGATCAAGGAACAGGTGCTGAATGTTCTTTAAGGAGCTTTGAGCATTGAGCATTGAGGAATGAGGAATGAGGAATGAGCGTAGAATAAGCAAATATTACTTTTTTCTCATTCTACTTGTTACAACTACCAACTACCAACTATCTACTACCAACTACTTACTAAAAAGACATGTCCGGCAAATTAATTATTTTCTCAGCTCCATCGGGTGCAGGCAAAAGTACCATTGTGCATCATATACTGGGTTGTGGATTCAACCTTGAATTCTCAGTATCTGCTACCAGCCGTGCTCCAAGGGGCAATGAAGTACATGGAGTTGATTATTATTATCTTACTCCCGAAGAGTTTCGTTCAAAGATTCGTAAAAATGAATTCCTGGAATACGAAGAAGTGTATCCCGATTCCTTTTACGGGACGCTACGGAGTGAAGTGGAACGTATTACCGGGCAAGGAAAAAACGTAGTATTTGATATTGATGTTCTGGGTGGGATTAATATAAAAAAACAATATGATGAACAGGCATTGGCTTTGTTTGTTGCACCTCCAAGCATTGAAGTATTGCATCAACGGTTAATCAGCCGGGGAACAGATACCCCTGAAATGATTGCTAAACGTATAGGAAAAGCCGAATATGAATTGAGCTTTGCTCCACAGTTCGATAAAGTGTTGGTAAACGATGACCTCGAAGAGGCTAAAAAGGAAGCTGAAAAGCTAATCCGTGAGTTTTTAAGTAAATAAGCTGGCATACTATAGAATGAATCGGGAACAGGCAACTGAAAATCAACACAAACGACGTATAGGTATCTATTCAGGGTCGTTTAATCCAATCCACATAGGGCATCAGAAACTGGCTCAATACCTGATTGACAATCAGCTTGTTGATGAAGTATGGTTTGTTGTATCACCCTGCAATCCGCTCAAGAAACAAGATGATGTCATTGACGAATATATCCGCCTGGAAATGCTGTTGATGGCAATAAAGCAACAACCTGACTTCAAGGCTTCCGATATTGAATTCACCATGCCGGTTCCCTCATATTCCATTGATACATTGCATGTATTGACTTCACAATATCCGGATTACAAGTTTTATCTGATTATTGGAAGTGATAATGCCCTGGTATTCGATCAATGGAAAGACTATACTCAACTACTCAATGAATATCCGGTACTGGTTTATCCACGTCATGGGTATGATGTAGAATCAGTTACAGGAAAATACCCACAAATGCAGGTACTTCAAAGTCCGTATTTCGATATTTCTTCCACACAAATCCGCCAATTCATAGTACAAAAAAAGGATGTAAGCCCATGGTTACATCCTTCTGTCTGTCAATTTATTAATGAGAATAATCTCTACCGGTAGTTTAAAGGAATGGGTTGTTCTTTTTCTCAAATCCAATGGTTGTCGCCGGTCCATGACCACTATAAACAACGGTGGAATCGGGTAAAGGTAATAATTTGTTCGTAATGGACTGTATTAAAGTGGCGTAATCCCCTTTGGGTAAATCTGTTCGGCCTATCGAAGCACGAAATAATACATCACCTGCAAATAAAACCCCTTCTTTTTCATCATAAAAAGCCATGCTTCCAGGAGAATGACCCGGTACATGAAATGCTTTAAAGGTGGTATTCCCGAATTTTATTTCCTGATTATCTGTAATATAACCTCCAAGTGATTGTGCTTCTTCTTCTACCGCCATTCCAAACGAACGGGTCTGTGCGATTACATTTTCAAGCAGATATTCATCCTCTTTACCTGCTTCCGGTTTAATTCCAAAGGTGGTAAAAAGAAATTTATTCCCAAACTGGTGATCAAAGTGCAGGTGAGTATTCAATACCCGTTTCAGCGTCAGTTTATTATCCTCTATGTAATTTTTTAATGCTCTTTTCTCGATATCGGAAATGCATCCGGCATCTATGACTACCGCTTCGTTTGTTTCATCATAAACCAGGTATGTATTCTCCTGAATAGGGTTGAATGTAAATGTTTTTATTGTCATTGTTAGTTGATTGGTTGATTGGTTAATTGGTTAATTGGTCAATTAGTTAATTGGTTAATTGGTCAATTAGTTAATTGGTTGACTGGTTGATTAAGTAGTTAATTGGATAATAGGTTGACTGGTTGTTTGAGTAGTTTATTGGTTAATTAGTTAATTGGTCAATTAGTTAATTGGTTAATTGGTCAATTAGTTAATTGGTTGACTGGTTGATTAAGTAGTTAATTGGATAATAGGTTGACTGGTTGTTTGAGAAGTTTATTGGTTGATTTTGTTGATACGTTAGTTAACAATCTAGCTATTCACCCAATTAACAAATTAACTAATCAACTAATCAACTAATCAACCAATTAACCAATCAACTTAAATTGGGATATACACTGCTTTCTTAGTCGCAAAATACTCTTCCTTAAAGAAATCGCTTACTTCAAAGAGTTCTGCTACTTTTTTAAATGGTAGTATTTCGTGTTGCAATTCACCGCCTTTCAGGCAGATAAGTCCATTGGGTAGGGCATTCAGTTGTTTCTTACTGATATTCTTCTTTACCAGCAGCACCAGATCAGCCAACGGCATAACGGCACGGCTGACTACAAAGTCGTATTTATCTTTTTCTTCCTGCACCCGCTCATGTTTCAACGTTATGTTTTTTAAGCCGATAGCGGTGGCAACTTCTGTGCCTACTTTAATCTTTTTGCCGATGGAATCAATCAAAACAAAGTTTGATTCGGGGAAAAGGATTGCCAGTGGTATACCCGGAAAGCCTCCGCCGGTTCCTACATCCAATATGGTTGTACCGGGCTGGAATCGAATGATTTCAGCGATGGCCAGTGAGTGCAATACATGATGTTCGTACAGGTTTTCAATGTCTTTCCGTGAGATAACATTGATCTTTTCGTTCCAATCTATATAAAGTGGATATAATGCTTCGAATTGAGACTTCTGATGTTCAGTCAGATTGGGAAAATATTTTACTATCAGATCCATATCGTTTATTTTGATGTCAAAGTTACGGGTTTTTTCCTGAAAATAAAATAGTTGTTCATTTATAAGAACTAAGTGATTCTATTACAGAGCATTTAACGTAGTTCTTTTTATTTTAAAGATCAACTTTACGGAGGTTCATTTAGCTGTTTCTTTTCTTTTTATTATCTTTGCGCTCTCTTAGGAATAAAAATACGTGGTATCTACATATTTATCCAACTAATTTTCAAGCAATTATTTCTTGTATTTCCCGATAAATATAAATTAAAACTAAATAAAGATTTATGAAAGCTTATGTTTTTCCCGGTCAGGGAGCTCAATTTGTAGGAATGGGCAAAGATTTATACGATCAATTGCCATTAGCAAAAGAATATTTCGAAAGAGCGAATACAATTCTTGGTTTCCGTATCACCGATTTAATGTTTGAAGGTACTCCTGAAGATTTAAGACAAACAAAGGTAACTCAACCGGCTATATTTCTTCATTCTGTGATATCTGCCCTGGTCTTGGGAGATGATTTTAAACCAGATATGGTTGCCGGTCATTCATTGGGCGAATTCTCTGCCCTGGTAGCCTCTAAGGCATTGACCTTTGAAGATGGCCTGGTATTGGTTTCAAAACGTGCTATAGCCATGCAAAAGGCTTGTGAGATGGAAGAATCCACCATGGCTGCTATCCTTGGATTAAGCGATGAAATAGTAGAAGATGTTTGTGACTCAATTAAAGATTCAGTTGTGGTTCCTGCTAACTATAACTGTCCGGGACAGATTGTTATCTCCGGATCCATCGAAGGAATAGACAAAGCCTGTGAGCTGTTGAAAGAAAAAGGAGCCAAACGTGCCTTAAAACTTAGTGTTGGCGGAGCATTCCATTCACCATTGATGCAACCAGCCAGTGAGGAATTGCAGGCAGCCATTAAAGCCACTACATTCAGCACACCGGTTTGTCCTGTGTATCAAAATGTAAACGCTTATCCACAGACCGATCCTGCTGCCATAAAAGAAAACCTGATTGCGCAGCTAACTGCTCCCGTACGTTGGACCCAGACTGTAAAGAATATGGTCAATGATGGTGCAACTGAGTTCTTTGAACTAGGACCGGGTGAAGTATTAAAAGGACTGATTAAAAAAATCAATCCTGTTACAGTTTAAATACAATTCATAATGCATAATGCATAATTCTTAATTAAGATGCAGGGAATAAGTTCTTTGCATCTTTTTTTATATACACTTTTTATTGACAAGGATTAATACAATTCATAATGTAGAATTCATAATTCATAATTCATAATTCATAATTAAGATGCAGGGGTTAAGTTCTTTGTATCTTTTTTAATATACACTTTTTTGTGACAAGGATTTTTAGTACTTTTGTTTTCCAAAAATAAGTACAAAATCAATCAATTCTTAATGTATAATCCTCGATGTATAATGTGTTTATAATTAAACAATTATCATTGTGAATTATGAATTATGAATTATTAATTATATAGAAAATGTTCAGAACAAACAATTGCGGCGAGCTTCGCCTTATCAATGTAGGAAAGAATACAACACTTGCCGGTTGGGTACAACGTACCCGTAAGATGGGTGGAATGACATTTGTGGATATCCGCGACAGGTATGGCATTACTCAGTTGGTATTCAACCAGGATGTGAATGCCTCCTTATTCGAACAGGCCAATTCACTGGGCCGTGAATATGTTATCCAGGTGACAGGGGAAGTGGCTGTACGCAGCAATAAGAATGCAAATATGGAAACCGGGGATATTGAAATCCTTGTTTCTGAATTGAATATCCTGAACGAATCGAAAACACCGCCTTTTACCATTGAGGACAATACTGATGGTGGTGATGATATCCGCATGAAGTACCGCTATCTCGATTTACGTCGCAATACGGTACGCCATAACCTGGAACTCCGTCACCGCATGGCGTTCGAAATACGCCGTTACCTGGACCAGTTGAACTTTATGGAAGTGGAAACACCCGTATTGATCGGATCAACTCCCGAAGGTGCACGTGATTTCGTGGTACCATCGCGTATGAATCCGGGTGAATTTTATGCTTTGCCACAATCCCCACAATTATTTAAGCAATTGCTGATGGTATCGGGCTTCGACCGTTACTTCCAGATTGTGAAGTGTTTCCGCGATGAGGATCTGCGTGCAGACCGTCAACCTGAATTTACACAGATTGACTGTGAAATGTCGTTTGTTGATCAGGAAGATGTATTGCAGATTTTTGAAGGCATGGTGAAGCATTTGTTCAAATTTGTCAAGAATATAAGCTTTGAAGATACCTTCCCACGTATAACCTGGCACGAAGCCATGAGGTTGTATGGATCTGATAAACCGGATATCCGATTCGATATGCAGTTTGTGGAACTGAAGGAAGAAGTCTCGGGTCATAATTTTGTTGTTTTCGACAGCGTTCCGTTTGTTGCAGGTATCTGTGCTACCGGATGTGCCACATATACCCGCAAACATCTCGATGAATTGACTGATTTTGTAAAACGTCCGCAAATAGGGGCGAAGGGACTGGTTTATATCCGCTATGAGGCTGATGGAACGTTAAAATCCTCAGTAGATAAGTTCTATTCATCTGATGATCTGAAAGTTATAGCTACTAAATGCAATGCCCAACCGGGTGATTTAATTCTGATCCTTGCCGGTGACAAACGCAAGACGCAAAAGGCGTTAGGTGAATTACGCCTTGAAATGGGTACTAAGATGGGACTTCGAAATAAGGATGTGTTTGCACCATTGTGGGTGATTGATTTCCCGTTATTCGAATACGATGAAGATCTTAAACGTTATTTTGCTATGCATCATCCATTTACGTCTCCTAAACCTGAAGATATTCCATTGCTGGATACTGATCCCGGAGAGGTGCGTGCCAATGCGTACGACATGGTGGTAAACGGTGTGGAACTGGGTGGTGGATCCATTCGTATCCATAACAGCGAGTTGCAAAACCGCATGTTCCACTTGCTTGGGTTTACCGAAGAAAAGGCCCAGGCTCAGTTCGGATTCCTGATGAGTGCCTTCCAGTACGGAGCGCCACCTCACGGAGGACTTGCTTTCGGCTTAGACCGCTTTGTATCGTTGTTTGCCGGACTCGACAGTATCCGCGATTGCATTGCATTTCCTAAAAACAACTCCGGACGTGATGTTATGATGGATGCGCCATCTGTAATCGACCAGTCGCAACTCGACGAATTAAACCTGATTGTGGATTTAAAAGAGAAAAAAGCATAACCGAATACTGAAAATCGTATTCAATTAAAGAGAAAGCAGAGTCATTGATCCTACGGGATGAATGACTCTGTTGTTTTAAGAGCTAATCGCGATAGAGGCTATCAAAAAGAGGGGTTTCCGCAGTTCATGGTTTTCTATTTTACATAATATAAATTATAGGAATACTAATCACCATTTTTCCGGACTCTGAGAATCGCATGGATAGCTATTCGCCGGACAATCGTTCAGCTTAAAGGATTCTGATGAAATGCATCTATTTATTTCAATAAGATTCCCGGGAACTTTCACCATTAAACTGTACGATTATCAGCATGAATAAGATATCAGTTTGAAATTCTGAATCATGAATACTGTAATGATAAAAAATAATTTGCTCAATATTCTGAAATCAAATGCGATGTGCCGGTTTGAAAAGGCTTAAATTATTACTGGATGCTTCTAAAACCTGATTTACTGCAAAAATATCTGGCAATTCAGTTGAAATTCTACCAATTGCAATCACTTTTCAGGTTTTGTCGGAACTTTTTGGTTTAAAATTCTGATTTCTTCTACTCCCTTATGTTAATTTATTATTTTTTCATTTCCAACCCCCTACCCTATTTGTTTCTTATAATTCCAGCCTGTGTTAATCTGATTTTTTGCCGGTTTTATATTGACTAATCTTCTTTATCATAGTATCATCCTAATACTGATGTAATATAGATGTAACTTAGATGTAATATAGATATAACTTAGATGTAATATACTATTAATAGGTTATTATATCTATGTAATATATAAATAATAAATAAATATGTATTATATTTGCACAGTAATAGAGTGATGAATAGAAGGTAACTCTATCAGGGAGTAATATTTACCTGAATTAACAACATCAATTGTTTAACCTGATTTAAAAATGTACGATTATGGCAATTTCAAAAAGTATTATGCAACTTGAAGGGTCTATAGCCGATGTAAGCATGTACAAAATGCACGGCAGTGATAAAGTGGTTGTCCGCACTAAAGGAGGCCCTTCCAAAAATCAGATTGAGACAAAACCCCAATTTGAAAAATTAAGGCAATGCAACAGTGAATGGGCTGGATGTACCCGAATGGGAAGCAAAATACGCCAGTCATTTGCTGTTATGAATCATCTTAACGATTATCCGGTGACCGGGGCGCTGAATGCCCTGTGCAAGGAGATCCAGAAACTTGATACCGGAACTGCACCGGGCAGGCGGGCGATCAGGCTGTCGAAGCACAAAAACATGATTTCGGGCTTTCCATTCAGTAACAAACATGTACTGGAGAGTGTGCTGCGTGTACCTATTGAAACCACACTGAACCGGGCAACGGGTGAAGCTTGCATTGAAATTCCGGAATTTGATGCAGACATGTACCTCTATAATTTCCGGAACCTGCCTTATTGCCGGATTGTGGCCAACCTGAGCGGGGTGTGCGATTTGATGATCCCAACAGATGGGAAAAAGTATGAATCCCCTTATAACGGGTATTGCGACAAGGAATATGGCGTCTTCGTATCGGAATGGATGCCTACCCTGGGTATTCAACCGGCTAAGAGTATCCTCCTGCACTACCCATTGACCGAGAATCCGATACCCGATGAAGTGACCCTGATGCTTTGTATAGGTATAGAATTTGGAAAAGTAGGCGTTGCCAACATACCTTGTGGGGTGAAATATGCAGGGACAGGGAAAATAGTGAGGGTTGGGTGATTTTATGGAATACCCCAAGGTTAAAACCATCGGGTTTAATATCATAATCTCACAAGGTTAAAACCATCGGGTTTAATATTTTAATCTCCCAAGGTTAAAACCATCGGGTTTAATATTTTAATCTCCCAAGGTTAAAACCTTGCGCAACAACATCGGTCATGCCTACGGCATTGGCTAAATGCAATTAGAAAGTTCCGGAGGAACGACCGATATTGTAGCAATGGAATTTATTCCATCGCGTTTAAAACAATGGAATTTATTCAACCGCAAATAAAAATGATATTGAAATAAAAAATATTTTTATGTAAAATAAATGTCGAATCAAGAGTTAGTTATAAACCTAATAAATTTAAAAATTATGGCAAATACCTATCATCAGATGTATATACAAACAGTTTTTGCAGTTAAATATCGTGAGGCAAGAATCACAAAAGAGGTGAAATCTCAATTAATGGCTGTTATTGGCAATTTAATCAATGAAACTGGCTGCAAGACGATACTTGTGAATGGTGTTGAAGATCATGTGCATTGTTTCTTTGGATTAAAACCACCTATTGATGTTTCGAAAGTTATGCAAATAGCAAAAGCAAAATCATCGAAATGGGTCAATGAGAGTGGTTTACTTCAATGCAGGTTCGAATGGCAGGAAGGCTTTGGTGCTTTTTCGTACAGCCAATCGCACATTGATGCTGTCTTTCATTATATTGAGAATCAGGAGAGACATCATGGTAAGCAAACATTTCTCGAAGAATATATTGAAATGTTACAAAGATATGAGGTTGATTTTAATAAGGATTATTTGTTTGATGAGCTGATTTGAAGAATCTTCTTTTATTTCTATCTCCCAAGGTTAAAACCTTGCGCAACAATATCGGTCATGCCTCCGGCATTGGCTATATGCGATTATAAAGTTCCGGAGGAACGACCGATATTGTAGCAATGGAATTTATTCCATCGCAATAAAAAACGATTGTAGTAGCAATGGAATTTATTCCATTGTAAATGAAAACGATAAATCAATGGAATTTATTCCATCGCAATAAAAAACGATTGTAGTAGCAATGGAATTTATTCCATTGTAAATGAAAACGATAAAACAATGGAATTTATTCCATCGCAATAAAACAAGATTGTAGCAATGGAATTTATTCCATCGCAAATGAAAACGATGATGCCATTTATTTATTTAATCATTGCAATCTTTCTATCTCCCAAGGTTAAAACCAATCTTTCAATCTCCCAAGGTTAAAACCTTGCGCAACAATATCGGTCATACCTACGGCATTGGCAGAAACAAATAATCTCCTATCCATTTTTATTGGACAGGAGATTATTTATATAAATCAAAATCATTTGAATATACTATTTCTTATCCTTTGGTTTGATATCAATCGGAAGGATTCCACCGGCCATATCGCCAATGATGTTAATCAGTTCACTGCCGGTTGGGATAACGATCTTGGCATTTTTAGACAGGGATACCTCCACAGCTTCCAGTTTACGCAAGAGTTGGGCATTGCCGATAAAGTATTTGTTGGCGGCATCGTTCACCAGACGAATAGCTTCCGCTTCTCCTTCAGCATGAAGAATCTTTGATTGCTTGAAACCTTCGGCCTCCTTGATGGAAGCTCGTTTGATACCATCGGCAACAGTCTCAGCCGCTGTGGCAGAATCGATAGCAGCTATCTTTTCATTTTCCGCTTTAACCACCTTATTCATGGTTTCCTGTACATCCTTGGGCGGATCTATTTCCTTGAGTTCGGTACGGACGATCTCAATACCCCAGTTCTCAGTCTCATGATGCAGGGTATTGTATAGTTCTGCATTGATCTTACCACGTTCGCTGTTGGCCGATTTAAGGGTGAGTGTTCCGATAATGTTACGAAGGGTTGTGCGCGCCAGATTGACAATCTGATACCTGTAATTGTTGACATTGTAAATAGCCCCCTTAACACTTTCCTCTTCGGCTTTCACGCGGAAGTAAACCTGTGCATCGACACTGGCATTCAGGTTGTCGTTGGTTATAATCTCCTGGGGATCGGCATTCACCATTTGTTCGGTTACATTCACGATATACATTTTGTCTATCACCGGAATAATCCAGTGAAAACCGGGCTTAGCAAATTTAATGTACTTGCCGAGCCGTTCAATTAAGCCTCGTTCGGTGGGACGAATAATTTTAATACCGGTAAAAAAGACGAGGACCAGAAAAATACTTACATACAAATAGATCATAATAACTCCCTTTCTTTTAAATGAGTAAATAATAGAACTTCAAAATAAACGGAAATAAGTACCTGTGAAATTACATTAAATTATATGATTATCCACATCATGTCAAGATGAAGTTAATTTACACAGATTAATTTTTTAATGAAAGAAATTAAATATAAGAGATGATTGTATGAGTTTGTCCACTGATTACACTGATTCACACAGAATACCAATTTAAAAAATCATATGGATGATATCATTAACGCACACTTTTGCTAAAAGACTGATTACATTCAGATTAATGCAATAATACTGCTTTATGATGTTTTGTTGATAACAATGACTTTTGCTTTTAGAATTATAACATGAAATACATTCTGAATGTTGATTTTCTGCTGATATTGTTTATTGTAAAGTTCCTGATTTTATACTTTATACTGCCAGGTTCTATTTATCGGGGTTCACTCCTGCCCTATTGCATACAAGGATAAGCAGGTAGGAAGACAGTTTAGCCTTCTTTTTAGATGGTTGATTAATAAAGTTAAAGAAATGATTTGAAATGAAAAAAAAAATAGGTAGCTTTGAGGTGTAAAAAGAAAATTCATCTAAATTCAATGAACAGGTCTGTGCTTTTTGCCTTTTAAATAATTTTCAGAAAATAAATAATTAAAAAGTTTGCATACCTGCATGAGAAGACAAGAACGGGAATTAAGTAACAGTGAAGTCTTTGCGATACTGGAAAAAGGAGAATACGGGGTGCTTTCGATGTGTACCCCTGCAAATGAAGGATATGGGGTTCCGTTAAATTACACATTCAACAACACAAATATCTATTTCCATTGTGCCAAAGAAGGTTCCAAGCTTGAATACCTGAGGAACAATCCAAACGTTTCGTTCTGTGTAGTGGGTAAAACTACCGTTTTGCCATCATCGTTCGGCACGCTGTATGAGAGTGCGATTGCATCAGGAACAATTTCTGAAGAGGAAGGAACTGAAAAGCAGGAAGCTTTGAAACTGTTTATTGATAAGTATTCAGGTGAATTCTTACAGGAAGGAAATGAGTATATCACAAAATTGCTTGAAAAGGTGATAGTTATTAAGTTAACGGTAAAATCGGTAACAGGGAAAGCAAGGAAACAATAAATATTTTATTGAACCTAATACTTTATTGTACTGTTTTACTTACATTATGAAAACACTAATTCTATTTTGCATTTTGTTGTTGACTCCAATTAGGATGTTTTCTCAAACGACTATCCCTGATTACGTTGATAAGCAGGTAAAGGAATTGCATATCGATAATCCGGCAATGAAAACATATGTCCTGGCATTGCTTAAAACGGGAACAAATAGATCGAGCAACAAAGCATACAGGGATAGTTTGTATACCGGACATATTGCAACGATAAACCGCCTGGTTTCAGAAAAGAAAATGGTGGTTGTCGGACCGTTGATAATAAATGAATATGCCTATCGCAGCATCCTGGTACTAAATGTAAGCACCGTGGTGGAAGCAAAAATACTGTTGGATGATGATCCGGCTATTCATCAGGATATGTTTGAAGTAGAGCTGTATTTATGGGAAGGACCAGTGACATTACCTGCATATCTGATAAATCCACTTTGACAACTATCTGTATACACTAAAAATATTTGATACCATTTTCTTTTATTGAGTTAACCAAGTTGACAGTAAAAATAGTAAAAGGCGAGACAAGAAACAATAAAACTAAGATTAGATGAAAAACATCCTTGTATTTGGAGCTTCCGGCGGAACCGGACTGGAAGTGGTAGAACAGGCACTGGAAGCAGGCCATAAGGTAACAGCCGTACTCAGGCAACCTGATAAATTCCCAATCCGTCATGAACAGTTGCGTATTATAAAAGGTGATGTGCTTAACCCTCTAACGTATGAAAATACATTTTTTGGAATGGACGTTGTCATTTCTTGCCTGGGTACTCGTAACAGGGAAGCTACTGTTGTCTATTCACAAGGGGTGACCAACATTTTACAGGCCATGCAGAAAGTAGGAATGGATCGCATTATCTGCCTTTCGGCCGGAGCAGTTGAAATAGCACCTAATACCTCGTCTCTGATGAAGTTCCTGATGAAAAACATTTTGCAGAAATTATTCAAATACAGTTATGCTGATATGTTGCTGATGGAAGGTATTTTACGTGGATCGAACCTGAACTGGACAGTCATTCGTCCACCCAGGCTATTAAACGGTGACAGGACCGGAAAATACCGTACCAGCATCAATAAATTTATCCCGAACATGTCTTCTCTGAACCGTGCCGACCTGGCCGACTACATACTCCATCATTTGGATGATGAAAAGATATATAAAAGCAAGGTGGAGATATCTTATTGACTTTATTCCAGTAAGATTTGATACCCCTTTCTCCAGCCGGATAGCAACTATCCGGCTGGAGAAAGGGGTTTTTCTTAAAAAATGTTTACAGGTTAAACCCTGTTATGCTAAGAATGTCTATGAAATGTAGAATTAATCAAATTTGTTCCATTTAAAACAACTATGCCGTATATTTGCATCTAAAAATAATAGATAGTCAGCTTATCACGACCAATTGATTGAAAAGCCGGCAACGAAAACCAACCACATGCCTCAATCCACCACCGACCCGTTACATGGAATTACATTGAAAGCTATTTTGGAACAACTATACGAACATTATGGCTGGGAAGAGTTATCCAACCGTATTCGCATTAATTGCTTTTATGAAAATCCGAGCATTAATTCCAGTTTAAAGTTTTTACGCAAGACACCATGGGCAAGAACAAAGGTGGAAGAATTGTATATCGACTTATTAAAAATTAATAATTAATAATTAATAATTAATAATTAATAATTAATAATTGCCAGGACACTGAAACGTAAGCTTTTGTAGATGAACAACTATATCATTAAACATCTACGATTACTTATATATTTACAACTAAAATTCTTATTCCAATCATTAAACATGAAAATTAAAACAAGCCGGCAAATTGCCATTTCTTTTTTAAAGATACCACTGGTAACCGCCCTGATTCTTATATCCGGATTAAGTTACGCACAGAAAGTGAAAGAGGTTAAAAAGTATAGTACAATAGAATATGCTCCGTTTAATGACAACGGTGGCCATTGGTACAGCATAGCTGATAAACATAACCTGATTAATGCTTTGCCTGACCGTCCACGATATAAACCAACTGAAATAGCAAAGATTGCAGATAATATGTTGCTGTTTCAAAAAGACAATGGCGGATGGCCGAAGAACTATGACTTTTTTGCTATCCTGACACCCGAACAGGCAAGCATTGTAAAAGCAGCTAAAGGTGAAATTAATACGACATTTGATAACGGGAGTACGTATACACAAATAGCGGCATTAGCCATTGCTTATTATAATATTAAAGCAGAAAAATACAAAGATGGCTGTATCAAAGGATTGGAATTTATATTGAAATCACAGTATAAAAACGGAGGATGGCCTCAATACTATCCCATTGAGAAAGATAATTACAGCAGTCATATTACCTATAATGATGGTGCTATGATGGGAGTTATGCAATTGATGAAAGATATATTGGATGGTGAACCACTCTATGCATTTGTAGATGCCGGGCTACGCAAAAAACTGCAGGTGGCGTATAATAAGGGGCTGGATTGTATCCTTAAAACTCAGATTAATGATGCAGGAAAGCCTACTGCCTGGTGCCAGCAATATGACGAAGTAACCCTGCAAGCTGCATGGGCTCGTAAATTTGAACCACCCTGCATTTGCAATAAAGAAAGTTGCGACATTATCATGTTTCTAATGAGCATAAACCACCCAAGCAAGGCAATTATAGAATCGGTACAAAATGCTGTATCCTGGTTTGATGCATCCATTATTCATAATACGCTTGTGAAAAGAGTAGATGCCCCTAAAGTTCAGACTCCTTATAAAGTCTCGGTATCCGATCGGGTTGTAGTTATTGACAGCACAGCTCCTGCTATCTGGACACGTTATTATGAATTGAAAACACATCGTCCCATGTTTTGTAACCGCGATAGCAAGGTGGTTTATTCTCTTGCAGAAGTGGCACGCGAAAGAAGGGATGGTTATGGATGGTATACATACGATCCTCAAAAAGTGCTGAATTCATACCCTGAGTGGCAAAAAAAGTGGGCTTCGGATAATGATGTTTTGAAGTCCAGATAACCGGCATACAAATGCTATAAAATCCCGGATTCGTTTTATACGAATCCGGGATTTCCATTTACAGGGTTAGTTACTTTTAGTGCTTCCCTCCTACTTCTTTGTTATTGTTCCTGCCTAAAATAAACAACATTCAATTTACACATTTTCAATAATAAAAATGCAATAAATAGGTTTATTCGATTAATATGTCTTCCTTTGTGAATATCATTAATGTTAATAAAAACTAAAGACAACGTACTATGTGTTTTTCAGCTGGAGCAAGTTTTGCAGGAGGTATAGTTATTACAGCTATAGGTGTTGCAACAATTATTAAAGTTCATAAACCATCACAGATTGTATTTGCAAGCATACCGTTATTCTTTGGTTTTCAACAGTTTGTAGAAGGGGCTTTGTGGTATATACTACAGCATCCCGAATATGCACAATATCAAAACATGGTTACCCATACTTTTTTAATCATGGCTCAGGTGTTCTGGCCCGCGATGATTCCTCTTGCAGTATTGCAAATGGAGAAAAACAGAAAGAAAATACGGTTTCTATGGGTTTTGTTGGGTCTTGGCTTATCCGTATCCTTGTTTTATACTTATTGTTTATTGAACTTTCCGGTTTCTCCCGAAATAAGCGGATATCATATCAGGTATAATGCTGACCAAAACCCGAAAGTCCTTTCGCTTATAGCTTTCAGTTTGTACCTGATAACTTCCATTACTCCGCTTTTTGTATCAAGTATTAAAAGAACTCATTTATTAGGCATTTTAATGTCATTATCGTGCCTTATCACCATTATCTTCTTTACTCAATACCTGACTTCTGTTTGGTGCTTTTTTGCAGCATTGATCAGTGCTGTAATCTTCTGGATTTTGTTGGATGCTAAAAGAAAATATAAATTTGATAAACAAATATACAGTACCCATCGTTTTGATATTAATCTGTAATATGAAAAATTACTGAAAATATGTTTTGGATATTTATATTGGTTTTCTTAGGGGCATTCCTGTTTGATGTAGTTCCAATTCCTTTTCCTCCTGCATTTACTATCATGGTATTTCTACAGATCATGTTTGATTTGAATATATGGTGGGTAATTGTAGTGGGAGTAGCAGGGTCTATACTGGGTAGGTATGTTCTTACCCTGTACATTCCATTCCTGGCAGGAAAGATATTTAAAAAGTCCAAGAACGAGGATGTTGAATTCCTGGGTAAAAAGATGAAAGAGAAAGGCTGGAAGAGCCAGTTGCTAATAGTTTCTTATTCGTTATTACCACTTCCCACTACTCCATTGTTTTTAGCCGGTGGAATGGCAAGAATTAAACCCTTGTATATTATACCTGCATTTTTCATAGGTAAATTCACCAGTGATGCCATTACAGTCCATTTAGGCAAGTATGCAGCCGAAAATGTAACGAATATACTGGAAAGTGCTTTATCCCTAAAATCAATAGCCAGTCTGGCAGTAGGATTGTTACTTATTTGTGCCGTACTTTTTATCGATTGGCGTACATTAATTCAACAGAAAAAATTTACGATTAATTTCAGAGTTTGGAATTGAGCATTAATGCTTAATCAGACTTATATATTCTTTAAGTATAGAAAGAGAATAATCCCCGGCATGTTGATTCACAAAGCCAATAGCCGAAATATGCGCTTCTTCGTCAGCAGTATCCGAAATAACACGAACAACAGTCAACGGGATTCCAAAATCATCACATACCTGTGCTACGGCAGCTCCTTCCATTTCGGCACACAGCACGGAAGGAAGGTTTTTTATTAAAGCATGCTTCATTTCTGTGCTTGATATAAATAAATCACCGCTGGCAATATCCCCCGAGAGCATTTTGGGATTTGGAATGTTGTGGTCTGATAGTATTTTACGAATCTCCTTGTTGTTTTTAAGAAAGTTGTGTACTGCCTGTGCCATGGTATCCACATTCTGTTGTGGAGTTTCATAGGATGTTTTACCCGTTAGCGGTATTTCAAAACGGCGCATTAAAGGACGGGCATCCATATCATGCTGATACAATCGCTGACCGATGACAATATCCCCTACATTCAGTTCATGGGAAATAGCACCTGCCACTCCCGTAAAAATTATCCTGTCAACCTTAAAATGCAGAATCATGTTAGTTGCTGTAGTTGCAGCTGCCACCTTTCCCCAGCGTGAAAACACAGCCACTACATCCTGACCGTATAAATCACCACGATAATAAATGCGACTTCCGCTTTCAACTATTTCCTTATGATTGATAGCTGCTATTATTCTGTCCATTTCTTCGGGCATGGCACCCATTATTCCGAGTAGCATAATGTTGATATTAATGACCCCCAACCCCCTAAAGGGGACTTTGGTTATGTCTGTATTAAAAATCTTCAGTAAAAACAAATAGCGGCATTATTTTATCTCTTTTAGTCCCCTTTAGGGGATTTAGGGGTTAAGTTTAGTAATCCGTTGAAATAAAGTAGGGTGTGAATAGTGAAAAAACACATACCAGGGATGAGGCATTAAATTACTCAACGACGTGGCTGATAGTTTCTTTAATCCTGATTCCAGTTGTGGAGCATACCCGTAGGAAGCAGCAAAGGCATCTGCCTGATATTCGAACCTGCGCGACAGCATATTCATGAAAGTGTCTAAAACCAGGGATATTGGCGTATACAGGATGCTAAATGCTAAAGCATTGAGATGAAATGAAGCAACACTTCCCCCCAAAGCCTGCGCAAATGCATCACTTTGAAGAATATAGCCGAATGCAAAGAATAGCAGCAGGGTGTATGGTATTGAAATCAGGAAGTTAATCAGAGTGTGTTTGTGTTTGTAATGTCCTACCTCGTGAGCCAGTACAGCCACAATTTCCTCTACCGACATGGAGTCCATCAGCGTATCGTACAAAACAATACGCTTTTTACTGCCTAGTCCGCTAAAATAGGCATTTGCCTTGGTGGAACGTTTTGATCCATCAATCACAAAGATGTTATCCAGTTTAAAGCCTGACTTAATAGCAAATTTCTCAATCTCTGTGCGTAATTCACCTGCTTCAAGTGGTGTTTGTTTATTAAATAGAGGAACAATGATCTGAGAGTAAAACATAGTCATGAACAGGCTGAATGCCGTTACTACCGCCCAGGCAAGCAACCAGAAATAAGTAGGTGTGAGCGTGTAGATCCATATAACTAAAAATAATATACCTCCACCCAGAATAATGGTCATGCCCAATCCTTTCAATTTATCCAGGATATAGAGTTTCGGAGTTATCTTGTTGAAACCGAATTTTTGTTCAATGACAAAAGTATCGTATATTTCGAACGGGATATTCAGGATATCATTGGCAAAATATAAAACACCAAAGAATATTATGGGTGTCCAGATCGGGTTAATCATATATTGCTGTACCAGGTTATCGACAAAGATAAAGCCTCCAAAGGCAAACATGGCCAGAATGATAATAAAGCTGAAAGTGCTTGTAAGCATACCAAACCGTGAGTTGGTCCTGAAATAATCCTGTTGTTTGGCGTACTTCTCCGGATCATAAATATCCCGTAATAGCGCAGGGAGTTCTTTCCCTGACATGTTGATATTCAGGAATGCCAGGTAACGTTCCAAGGCAAAATCAGCAATAAGAATGACAATGATCAGAACAAACAGAATTTGAGCCATATTTAGATATTAGAGTTTCAACTATTTTAAACTGCAAATATAGGTGTTTTGCCAAATAGAATTGCTATTTGTGAGTAAATTTGCTTAAACGGAAGTATTTAAAAGTATAGCAGAGCGTGAATTAATTGCTATAGTGAAGGATTTTAATGAAATCAGTAAAAGAAATAAATTGGACTATATCAAACTATCAATACTACCTGTTTCCAAATATGGAACTTCCAATACGAACCAATGTGCTCCCTTCTTCAATGGCTAGCTGGTAATCATCGGACATACCCATGGATAACTCGCAAAAAGAAGGCTTATCGGTAAAATAGTTTTCCTTAGCCTGATCCAGTAAAGCTTTCAGGCCCTTGAATTCATTCCGGATCTGTTCCCTGTTGTCGGTATACGTTGCCATTCCCATTAATCCGCAAATGTTGACTCCTGTGAGTTCTTTCCATTTGCCTTCCGACAATGTCTGTATAAGTTCTTCAGCAGAAAACCCAAATTTAGTTTCTTCTTTTGCAATATGAATCTGGAGCAAACAATTCACTGTTCTATCAGCTTTCAGGGCCTGCTTGTTTATTTCTTCCAGCAACTTATAGGAATCAACCCCGTGGATCAATTCCACAAAGGGAACAATGAATTTTATTTTATTGGATTGCAGGTGACCTATGAAATGCCAGGAGATATCGGTGGGAAGTGTTTCCTGTTTCCCGCAAAGTTCCTGAACCTTACTTTCCCCGAATACCCGTTCTCCACACTTGTATGCTTCCAACAGTGTTTCATTGGGATGAAACTTGGAAACACACACCAGCTTCACATGAGCCGGTATGTGTTTTCGTATTTCTTCTATGTTTTGTTGGATAGACATTTTTAGTAGGTAGTTTTTAGTCGGTAGTAAGTAGCTGGTTTATAAGTTACAAGCTATTTTAATTGAACTATTTACTGATATTATTTTTCGGAATTATGAAATTCTATTAAATATCAACGAAGCTCATATCAATAATATCTAAATAATCGTAGACATTTAATGATCTATTTATTAACCTATAAGTACTTACTTGTCAGTGATCTGTCAATTATTAATTATTAATTATTAATTTTTAATTATTAATTATTAATTATTAATTTAATACGAGCTTAGCTCATAACTAAATTTATCATCCCTGTGGAGCAGCAAACGGATATACGTCTATAATAGCTGTTTCAGAAATTGCAGCAACCTGATAATCGGCCATGGAGCCTTTCATTCCTTCTTTTAATCCATCCCAGGCTTCTTTCAGATCGTTTGCCTGTACCATCATAGTAGCAGCAATGCGTTTTTCAATGCCTTTTTCTTCATCAAGCGAGATGAAATACACTTTACAACGATACCATTTATCCCCGTCCTCATTGGCAAACAGTTCGTTAATGCGTGCCCTGCTAATGTTGGAAACTATAAATTCACCACTGATAAAGGGTTTCATTTCTTCATTAATACGTGCCTCAGCCTCTGTAAATGACAATGCATCCACCAGATAGGCTTCATTCACTTTAACAATCTTGCCTTCTTCAGCAGTCTTTTCATACTTAATTTTACATTCGAACCAGTTCAGCATAATAATGTATAATTTTAAAAATCAGTTGTTTATTGTTACATATACCTGAATTTTTCAGGAATACAAAGATAAGAAATTCTTTCAAAAACGGAAGCTTTTTACAAACAAAAACACCATATAAGTCTGTTCTGTTTAGACTTATATGGTGTTAATTAAAAGGTTAGTTTAAAACTATGCCTGAACTTTATCTTCCTTACGCAGAGGAATTCTCATTTTATAGAATGAACGCCAGACGAATACCAGAGCAATAGCCAGGAACCCTGCACCGATTATTCCACTATAATCAAACCCATTGCTGGCACTTGCATCCAGCCTCATTTTTAATGCTATTTCTGTTGCCAGTAAACCGAACAACGTGGAGAACTTGATAATCGGATTCAACGATACTGACGAAGTATCTTTAAAAGGATCACCAACTGTATCACCAATTACGGCAGCTTCGTGTAATGGGGTACCTTTTTCTTTTAAATCAACTTCAATAACTTTCTTTGCATTATCCCATGATCCACCGGCATCAGCCATATAGATAGCCTGGAATAAACCGAAAGTAGCGATTGAAATAAGGTAAGCCACAAAGAAATTACTATCGAAGAATGCAAAGCCAAGCGTAAAGCATATCAAAGCAACGAAAATGTTCCACATACCTGTTTGCGCGTATTGGGTACATATTTTCACAACTTCTTTAGAGTCCTCGATATTGGCTTCTGTTTTATTTAAATCGAATGTGCTTTTGATAAATTCAACAGCACGATATGCACCTGTTGTAACAGCTTGCATGGAAGCACCACTAAACCAGAACACAACTGCTCCACCACATATCAATCCTAACAGGATCGGTGCAGAGGTCAATGAAACGCTCAACAGGCCTTTACTTTCCAGAAGCAATATGATAGAGAAAATCATAGTGGTTGCTCCTACTACGGCTGTTCCGATTAAAACAGGTTTTGCAGTAGCCTTAAATGTATTACCGGCTGAGTCATTTGCTTCCAGATAATGCTTGCCCAATTCAAAGTCAGGTGTAAATCCGAAGTCTTTTTCAATTTCCTGTTTGATATTAGGTATCTGGTCAATCTGGGAAAGCTCAAAGATGGATTGTGCATTATCAGTTACCGGACCATAACTGTCAACAGCAATAGTAACCGGACCCATACACAGGAATCCAAAAGCAACTAACCCAAAAGCGAATATCGATGCGTGAGGTCCAAGAATTGAAGTAAGTCCAAGCTGACTGATAAAATAAGCACCTGTCATAAGGCCTACTATTAATATGCCTGTCCAGAAAGCACCAAAATTACCCGATACAATTCCGGATAGAATGTTCAATGAAGGTCCGCCTTCACGTGAAGCAGTAACAATTTCATTGACGTGAGCAGATTTTGAACTGGTGAACAGTTTTGTAAATTCAGGAATCAATACTGCAGCCAACGTACCACAACTGATAATGCCTGCCAGTTTCCACCATAGACTTGCATCTGCAGCATTCCCTGTTATCTGGGCTAGATCACCAACAAGTAAATGACTCATGAAGAAAGAAGTAGAAATACTTAATATGGCAGCAATCCAGATTAAGCGCATCAACGGTTCTTCAAAATCAAACATTTTAAGTCCTTTGTATTTGCGTTTAGATATTGCCTGGTTGATAAAGTAAGAAATACCTGACATAAGATCCATTAAGAACCGCATACCAAATATCCATACAATAAGTTTTGCCTGTATTTCACCAATCATTTCAGGTTTACCCGGAAATGCAAAAGGAACTGCCAATGTGATAAATGTAATTAAAGCCACCCCTGTAACACCATATGTTTCAAATCCATCAGCAGTCGGGCCTACGCTGTCACCGGCATTATCACCTGTACAATCGGCAATAACTCCCGGGTTACGGGGATCATCTTCTTTTACATTGAAAACAATTTTCATTAAGTCAGAACCTATATCGGCAATTTTGGTAAAAATACCTCCTGCAATACGCAGAACACTTGCACCCAATGATTCACCAATGGCAAAACCCAGGAAACAGATACCTACTATTTCGCGTGGAACGAATAACAGGATAATAACCATCATCACTAATTCCAATGAAATAAGAAACAGTCCCACACTCATACCGGCACGTAATGGTATGTCTACCACATCCCATGGTTTAGCACGTAGTGAGGCAAATGCCGTGCGTGAGTTTGCATAGGTATTGATGCGTATTCCATACCATGCAACTGCATAAGAACCACCCATACCCAGAATAGAGTAGAAAAGAACATATAATAAGGTACCAACTGTCTTACCCTGTAGTGCCAGGAAGTAATATGACATGATCACTGCAACGAATGCAAAAAGCATCAAAAGGAATTTACCCTGTTGCAATAAGTAGGTCCTACATGTTTGAAAAATTATTTCGGATACTCTGAGCATGGAATCATGTGCCCTTTGCTTTTTAACCTGTGAAAAAAGCCACAAGCTAATGCTAAGCGTAACACAGATAACAAGGGCTCCGTAGAATAAGAAATCCCATGATGAAATAACCTGTCCGAAAATGTGAAATTCTCCGGCATGTAGGTCCGGAATAGCAATGTCTGCTTCGCTGGCAAACGTACTGGCTGTTGTGAACATTACCGCAAAAAGCAGCAACACGATCCTTTTCATTTGTTTCATAAATACTATTAATAATTTAATGTTGTGAAAAATTAATCGTAAAAAAATAAAAAAAAATTCTCCCAAAATTAATACAACTTTTTCATTTTACAATTTTTTTTTAGAAGAAATAATTAGTCAATTTTATGTTTAAAAGCAGTATTTTGTGTGTTATTTGTTTTTTAAGCCTGTATGTAGCTATAATTCCTAATTTGATTTAATAAAAGAGAATATATTGTGCATAATTATTAATAATGATTTATACATAATACAACTTTAATATTCAGTTAGAATTTACTATCTGAGATTTAATTTAACAAACAGGAAAGACTTCTCGATTGAGAATCGGTTTATAAAAAGAAAAATCACAACGTGATAATCCCACCATTCCTATAATTTGACTAAATTTTGTACCTTTGTAGCCGCAATTCATACACTATGGGAAGAATACTGGCAATTGATTACGGACAAAAGCGGGTTGGACTGGCTGTTACCGACATGCTTCATATTACTGCCAACGGATTGGATACAGTCCTGGTGCATGAAGTGTTGGATTATTTGCAGAAATACATAGACAAGGAGCCTGTTGAGAAGTTTGTAATCGGATTACCGAAGCAATTGAACGGGCAGGAATCGGATTCCATGCAGTATATCCGCCCTTTTGTGGTGGGCCTGCAACGTCGCTTCCCGGATATTGAAGTTGTTTATGTTGATGAACGTTTTACGTCTGTGTTGGCACATAAGGCCATGCTCGAAGGTGGTTTAAAGAAAAAGGACAGGCAAAATAAAGAATTGGTTGATAAAATATCGGCCACCATTATCCTGCAAAGCTATTTGGAATCAAATTTCTATAATCGTTGAACTATGTAACCGCATAATTGTTTAATTTTAATTTCTGATTACGTGTTTACTAATTACTTATTTTAAAATGATATTACCTATTTATACATACGGCAATGCCGTATTGAGAAAACAGACTGAAGAGATTTCAGTAGATTTTCCTGAATTGAAGAAGCTGGTAGCCAATATGTTCGAAACCATGTATCATGCCGAAGGGGTTGGTCTGGCGGCACCACAGGTTGGTTTATCCATTCGGTTGCTGGTGATTGATCTGGCACCTTTAAAAGAGGATGATCCTGTGTTGGGAGAGTTTAAAACAGTGATGATCAATCCGGTTATTCTTGAACGTAGTGACGAAGAAGTCTCTGCGGAAGAAGGTTGCCTGAGTATACCTGGTGTACATGAAATGGTTATGCGGGCTGAGAAGATCAAAATTAAATACAGGGATTCAGATTTTATTGAACATATTGATGAATTTGAAGGATATATTGCCCGGGTTGTGCAACACGAATACGACCATTTGGAAGGTCATTTGTTTACCGACAGGGTTACTCCTATTCGCCGACAGTTATTAAAATCAAGGCTGACAAGTATTGTAAAAGGAAAAGCTTCCTGCAGTTATAAAATAAAGGCAGCATAAATTCTGTTCCATAAAAAACAGGCTGTACTTCTTAGTAGGAAGTGCAGCCTGTTTTTTTGTGTCTAAATGATTAGTGATAAACGATTAGTGATTAACTTTTAATTACTAATCGTTTACCACTAATCGTTTATCACTAATCGTTTATCACTAATCGTTTACCACTAATCGTTTACCACTAATCACTTATCGTTTATAACTAATCAACTAGTTTTTCCTCTTCCTTTGGCTTTACCTTCTTTGTGATTTTAAGAAAGAGCCTCACTACCCGTAAAGAGATCCATGTCAGGGCAATAAAATATACAATGTTCAGTAATATCCAGTGGATATAAAAGGTGCCTAAATTATCCGGCCTGAACAGACCGTTTTCAAACATTCCGTTAATCGGAAAGTAAAGGTACAGGATATCAACCAGGTATTGGCCGCTATTACTGAGATACCTCATTCCGATGTTATTAAAGGTGGATTCGAAATGTACCCCATTGTGTATCTTTAAATTCAGGAAGAAAATAATATGGAAAACAACGAATTGAAATGCTACAAACAGGTATTCTTTAAATCTTTTGTTTGTCAGGAGCATGCAGGCAGCAGTAAGGCAAATGCCGAATATGAGTGATTGAATGACCAACGGTATGATAAATTCATTCTTAATACTATCAATTTTGCTGAATTCGGCTTCATTGAGCCGTTTTGTTATAAACAACCCAATCATGTTGAGCGATAGGTTTAAAAATGTCCATGTAAGGATAGTCTGGCTTAAATACTTGATTTCCGGTTTTGAAACTTTCATTGTAACATTGGTTTATTTTATATCATGCAACCGATCATATTCTGATCGGTCTTTATCTGGTTAATGCTTCACCTACTACAAAATTACTTCCTCCTATAAAGACAAAATCATCGGGGTCAGCTTCACTTATTGCTGCGTCTACTGCTTCTTTTACAGACTTATACACCTTTCCTGCTAAACCAATTGTTTTACCTTGCTTCATCAGTTCTTCAGCCGGAAGTGCCCTTACAATTGCCGCCTGGGTAAAGTAATACCGGGCATCTTTGGGCAGTAATGCCAGGACAGCCGTAATATCTTTATCATTCACCATCCCGATTACTATCCGGAGGGTCTTGTAAGTCTGTGCTTTTAGTTGTTCCGTAATGTACTGAAATCCACCCACGTTATGACCTGTATCGGCAACAACCGTTGGCTTCACTTGTAATGTTTCCCATCGGCCACGTAAGCCGGTCAATTCCGTTACCTTTTCAAATCCTTTTGCTATGGCAGAATTCGATATCCTGAAATCCAGTTCATTCAACTGGTTAATGGCAGTCAGTGCAGTAGCTATGTTTTTCATCTGGTATTTCCCGCATAATCCAACCTGATAGCTCTTGCCTTTGGAAGTTTCCACCACCATGCAATTGTTTTCGTACTTTTTGAAGGCAACCTGAATATATTCCTCCGCATAGTAGATAGGTGCATCCTGTTCTATTACTTTCAATTCGAATACCGGGCTTGTTTCGGGAAGTGACTCACCGATAACAACCGTGATATTGCGTTTTATGATGCCAGCTTTCTCAAAAGCAATTTTTTCAAGTGTATCGCCCAGAAATCCCACATGGTCATAACTGATATTTGTGATCACTGACAGTTCGGGAGTAATGATGTTGGTACTGTCAAGCCTGCCTCCAAGCCCTACTTCAATAACAGCAATATCTACCCCGCAATCGTTGAAATAATCGAATGCCATGGCCATGGTGGCTTCAAAGAAGGAAGGCTCAATAACGTCAAACAAACTTTTATGCTGTTCAACGAAATCAACCACATATTGCTCCTCAATCATTTCACCGTTGACGCGTATACGTTCCCTGAAATCAACCAAATGCGGTGAGGTATATAAACCTACTTTATAACCCGAACATTGCAATACAGACGCCAGTAAATGTGAAACAGAGCCTTTCCCGTTTGTACCTGCCACGTGGATCGTGCGGTAGTTGTTTTGAGGATTATCCAGCGCATTCATTAGCTGAATGGTATTCTGAAGCCCCGGTTTGTAGGCAACACTGCCAATGTGGTGAAATACAGGCAGGCGGTCATATAGATATGCTATGGTTTCAATATAAGATGACCCCCGACCCCTAAAGGGGGGAATAAAACAACCCTTAGCCCCTAAAGGGGAATCAGAGCTACTGCTAGAATTATCTGTATTTTTGCTCATAATTTTAAAAACTACCCCTAACCCCTAAAGGGGAATAATATTAGTTTTGTAATAACCCCTAACCCCTAAAGGGGGATAAAATTAGTATCGTAATAACCCCTAACCCCTAAAGGGGGATAAAATTAGTATCGTCTCCTATATGTTTTTATTACCCTATTTCTTTATACCCTATTTTACTATCCGGAACCCATTCTTATCTCTTTCTTCCTCCCCTTTAGGGGTCGGGGGTTCTTATCTTCCCCCCTTAAGGGGTCGGGGGTTCTTTTCTTCCTCCCCTTTAGGGGTTGGGGGTTCTTCTAATATTTATTATAATTCACAATCTCTTCCTTCGTCTTTCTTTTCTTTTCCCTGAGAGGCTGTGCCGAATATCCCAGCAGGATAACCAGCATCACCTTTTTATTCTTAGGGATACCGAGTGCTTTTTGAATCTTTTTCTCGTCACACCAACCTATGATGCACGATCCAAGTCCTTCATCGGTTGCAGCCAGTGTAATATGGGCAGCGGCAATTCCCAGATCGATATGCGGATAGTGTTTATCGGCAACCCACCCTCCCACGCTGGAAGAGAAATTACTGCTTTCCTCAATAACTACCAATTGAACAGGTGCCTGTTTCGTGAAATGATTCATAGAAAGCAGTTTGCTGGCTGTTGCATCAGCTACAAGCAACCTTTTCTCAGGATCGGTTACAACAATAAACTTCCAGGGCTGGGAGTTGCATGCCGAAGGCGCCAACCTGGCTGCTTCCAGTATCCGCTCTATCTTTTCAGTTTCAACCGGTTTATCCAGATATGCCCTGTCGCTTTGACGATGTTGTGCTAATTCTAAAAATGATTGCATGCGTTTCTTATTTAGATTCTGCTTTCCAAAAGTTTAAATGATTGGAAAAGTTATAAAATAAAAACAATATCTTTGTCAATACGTTTTACTAGCTACAAAGATACGTCAAAACAGATATAATATGCAACAAAAAGTTCAAACTTACATTCAAAATCACCATTTACTGACTCAGAAAGGCCGGATTATTGTAGGGGTGAGCGGTGGAACTGATTCTGTGGTGTTACTTCATGTTTTAATGTCATTGGGATATGACTGTGTGATAGCACATTGCAACTTTCATTTGAGAATGGATGAATCCGACAGGGACGAGTTGTTTGTTCGCGAACTGGCTATGGACCTGAAAGTACCATATTATTCTGTTGATTTTGAAACAACTAAGTATGCCGAAGAGCATAAAATATCCATTGAAATGGCTGCCCGTGACCTGCGGTATGCCTGGTTCTATGAAATGCTCTTTAACCACGATGCACAGGCCATTGCAGTAGCCCATCATGCCGATGACAGTATTGAAACCATGCTTATGAACCTGGTACGCGGCACCGGGTTAAAAGGACTTACAGGCATACAACCCCGCAATCATAAAGTAGTGCGTCCCCTGCTCTGTTGTAATCGCCTGGAACTGGAAGCTTACCTTGTACGGTTCGATCTGGATCATATAGAAGATTCAACCAATGCTTCAACGGATTATCAGCGTAATAAATTCAGGAATGAAGTGTTGCCCCTGCTGGCAGAGATTAATCCGTCCGTCCGACAGACATTATATGACTCTCTGAATCGTTTTGAGGGTATCTGGGCCGTTTATCAGCAGGCAATCGACACTATGAAGCAACTCATAATCCGCAACGAACCGGGGCTGGTTAAAATGGATATTGATGCGATTAAAATCCAGGAACATATCCCTACTCTGATGTATGAACTGTTGCATCCATACGGATTTGGACCTGCTGTGATTGAACAGGTTACCGGGCAGTTGGATGGTGAATCGGGTAAAGTGTTCTTTTCCGAAACATACCGTATGATTAAAGACCGCAAATATCTGCTTATTATTAAAATCGAAGATAATCCGGTTGATGATTTTATAATTGCAGAAAATGAGACAGTCATCGAATTTCCTTTTCTTCTGAAAATGAACAAGCAACCTGTTACACCGGGTTTTGAAGTCTCTAAGGAAATAAACCGTATCCATGTAGATGCTTCCAGACTGACTTACCCGCTGGTATTACGACGCTGGAAAGAGGGTGATACGTTTTTTCCCTTTGGTATGAAGCAGCGTAAGAAAGTCAGTGACTTTTTTATTGATACTAAACTGAGTTTGTTCGAAAAAGAACATAGCTGGATTCTGACATCGAACAATGAGATTGTATGGATTGTCGGACAACGGTTGGATAACCGCTTTTGTGTGACCAAAGAAACGAAGGAAGTCATTGAATTTAAAATTTAATATAAGAAATTGTACTTTACCAAAATAAAGAACTAACCATCCCTTTGGCTATCGGAACACAATAGTTAATGTCCTCAGCCATTTTATTTTGTTACTGATTTTGGAATATAGTCAGTAAGATGACTATTATGATCTTTATTATTATTATTTTTGTGTCCTATTGTGTCTATTATGGTTTGATATATTGTAGATATTTAATGAACTATTCGTTAATCTACAAAGCTTACAATTCGGTGTACTGGTAATTTTTAATTATTAATACTTCATTATTAATTACTTACTATCTGTAATTCTATTTTTATCTGTTGTCAAATTCTAATTTTTCATGCTTATGGAAACCAATATCTTCCCCGAAGCACCTTTAATTAATCAACATTACCAACTTGATAAATATCCGGATAAAGCCGGTTGGACATTTGTGGCTATTCCTGAAATAAAGCAGGAAAGGCATGCTGTTTTTAGTTGGGTAAAAGTGAAAGGTACCATTGATGGATATGAAGTAAACAATTTTCACTTAATGCCCTTACCCGATGGCACACTCTATTTTCCGGTAAAAGCTGAAATATGTAAGCGCATTGGTAAAAATGTAGGCGATAGAGTGCATATTATCCTCTTTGCCGATCAATCGCCTGCTGAAATTCCAAATGAACTATTGCTAACCCTGCAGGATAACCCGATCGCTTATCAGGCATTTCATAGTCTTACCGAAAGTTTGCAGCAAGGAATTATAGATTGGATCTATTCGGCTGCAAATGATGAAATAAAAGCAGGCCGCATTATTAAAACTGTGAACCGGCTTATTAGCTGACGAGTATGCATCAACCCCAAGCCCCTAAAGGGGATGTAAAGAGTAAATGCTGGGTTATCTATATTTCAAGTAGATTTTTAGGATAAGGGAGTAATTTACATCCTCTTTAGGGGCTTGGGGTTATTACCTTTTAGCATGAATGAATATGGAGCATAACGACATAACCGAAACACCTTTGGTGGATAATCATTACCTTCTCAAAAAATACTCCGGCAAAGGAGGCTGGACTTTTGCCGTTATTCCTGAAATCCCAAAGGATAAACATTCATGGTTTGGATGGGTAAAGGTACGGGGAAGCATTGATGGGTATGAGATTAAGAATTTCCACCTGATGGCTATGAGTGATGGCATGATGTTTTTGCCTGTAAAAGCTGAAATACGCAAGAAGATTGGTAAGAATGATGGCGATACGGTGCATATCATCCTCTATTCAGAGCAATTACCCCATGTGAACCATGATGATTTCATGACCTGCCTGCAGGACGATCCCCTCGCCTACCGGAACTTCCTTAATAAGCCTGATGCCGAACAAAAAGCCTTTATCGAATGGATCTATTCTGCAAAGAATGATGAGACCAAGGTTGAACGAATGGCCGAAGTGCTAAATAAACTGAGTGTCTAAACCTGGTGACGGCTTCACTTTGAGTGAAGCCGTCACTAATTTTACCATTCCCCTTTTAGTCGCACTCCAACTGATCTGTTAACTGACTATCTGCCAGCACACGAAGTGAAAGGACGACATATACATAGTGACGGCTTCACTTTAAGTGAAGCCGTCACTATTTTTACCATTTCCCTTTTAGTCGCACTCCAACTGTTTTATTAACTGACTATCTGCAAGCTCCCGAAGTGAAAGGACGACATACACATAGTGACGGCTTCACTCAAAGTGAAGCAGTCACTAATTTTACCATTTCCCTTTTAGTCGCACTCCAACTGATCTGTTAACTGATTATCTGCCAGCACACGAAGTGAAAGGACGACATATACATAGTGACGGCTTCACTTTAAGTGAAGCCGTCACTAGTTACATTAAACCTTCTCCTGTATTTCTTAAATAGTAAATAGTAAATGAATTAATAGTAAATTCTTTTTTACTCCTTCCCAATCGTAAACTCTCCTCCCAGGCTTTCCATATACAGTGTCCCTGCTCCTTCTGTAACGGTGAACTTTTTTACTCCCGCTGCCGTGGTAACTTTCCAGGTGCCGGCTGATAGATCGGTTACAAGGACCTTGTAAATGGTATTTTTATCCCCCAGGATAAATTTAATCTCCCTGTCATTTTTTCCCAGTGCCAGTTGTTCAGCAACAATGCGGTCCTTAACCAGGATGGCTACATATTCCCCGTTTTCGGAATAAACGCTGGTTACAGGTTGTTTCGAAGGATTAAACCCGGCATCCATAGCCTGTATCACGTTCAGAAAATTATCCGATAAAGCACTTTTTACCGGTGACAGTTCTATTCGCCAGCATCCGGCATCTTCCTGTGTCACGGTACCCCAGTTTGTGCCGTCCGCCCAGTATTCTTTCCCCGGTCCCCCGATCTTTTCAATAGTACGGTTCGCAGTTTGCGGTAGCAGGACGGTAGTCAGCAGTTTCCCATTCCGTCCCTTATTGGTATTCACTGCCGTTATCGTGTTTCCGGCAATAGTCGGCTCATTCTGTGAATGCAGCAGCCAGGTCTTTTTAAACGATGCATTGGTGGAAACCACCTTGTCCAGTACGATCAGCGTACCCGGTATATCAGTCGACTTATGATCCAGGAATACAAAGCTTCGGCGCACTGTTTCCACTTTCGGCGGATACACGGCAATAAATTTCGGCACATTGTATGTGTTGGCAATATCCCCTTTCAGGTAGCTGTAATCAGGTTGCAGTCCCGGTGCTATTTCTTCTGCCAGTATTTCGGATGATTTGCCTGCCTCAAACATATCATTGCTGTGATCCCAGGCATGGTCTGAAAAGAAGAACTGTCCTCCATCGCGGGCTTTCACAATGGCACTCTTACTCCAACTTACGGGCAGCGGTTCATTCGGGTCAAGCACCAGCAATGAATTATGTGCCACTGTGCGGGCATAATAATTTGTATAGTTCAGCTTTGCCCATCCATTCTGCGGATCCTTTCCCTGGTAAATGCCGGCATCCAGTGCCAGATGACCTTTATAGAATATGCCGAAATGCCCTGCATCCAAATGTGTATGGTTCTGGGCATTGTATTCCTTCATATTCATCAATACCACCATGGCATTCGAGGCAAAGTCTGTTTTATCAATGTCCCATTTCGTACGGGCTATTATGATTCCCGAAGGTGAAGGGAAAAAGCGGCTCAGGCAAAGGCTATCCATGGGTTTGGATGCTATGTCCGGGTTATGGTAAATAAACAGCCTGGCACTCTGATGCTTCCCGTTTGGCAGGAATTTCCCGGATACAGTCTGTAATACCGGATCTTTCGACATGTTGGCTGCCAGGTAAAACAGTTCGCTGTAACCCATTTCCAGCCGGTTATGCCCATCGCCTTCCGGCATCCCATCCATGTCCGTCCGTTGTGGGATAATGTCGTAAATGGTCCTGTAAACATCATTCGTGATTTCCTTTACGTACGGACTGATGCCAAGCTTATCCAGCATAAAGTGCTGCAGCAGTTCGTTCGTGTACCGTACATGGATATACTGCGCTCCCTGGTGGTGTGTGCCTGCTTTGTACATCGGATTCCGTGAAGGGGCGAATTTTGTTACCTGCTCGGCATATTCGTAGTCAAAGAACGAAGGATCTTCATCATACATGGCAATTCCCATGGCCATATAAACGGTGGGTGCACTTTCGCCGTAATGTCCTGAGAGGAACTGTACCTTGCCGGTTCCGGGTAAGCCGTATTCGCCCAGCAGGCAAACTTTTTTCATACCGGTCATAAGGTCTTGTTTCCGGGTATCGGTCAGCAAGGCATAGCACCAGTCATACACCATGGCGCCACCCAGTATGGCTTCATAGGTATTTGTGTTATCCTCGTATCCTTCGGCTTTCGTTGTCCGGTTTTGGGCATACGAGGTCAGGTAGTTTATCGCCAGGGTGATAGCTTCTTTCCCCGATGCCTTTTTAGCAACCGGGTCGGTCATATATTCCAGTGCCAGTGCTTCCATTTTCTGCCTGATCTGCTCGTTGGGTTTATCGGAAGTCACCTTTCCATCGGTCGCATAGCCTTTCTGTTCGTTGTATACTTTTTTGATATCATAGAAATCGGGGCTGCTCATGCGGCGTTTAATGTCAGTGAGTTCATTTTTACGTACAAAAAGCCGTGGGTGTTCAGGCAACGGACCCCGTGCAGTAAACGTCGCGGAGTTTTGTATACCCACATTGCTTTTCAGTTCCAGTGTCACGGTGTATGCGGTTATATCTGCCGGTTCTTTGATATACGACGCGGGTACCAGGATGCTGAATTCGACGATATTCCCTGTTGGGGTATCTATCTTCAGCGTTTTAGGCAATCCCGTTATCTGAAAAGGAAAGCTGTTCGGACCTGTAAAACCGATAGTGACCGTTTCAGAAGTTTTTTCTGAGGAAGCAATGCTGCACCTGTAGTTCCAGCGGTAACTGCCATCGGGCAACTGAGTCCCTGTACGCGTTATCTGGCCCATAGTAGCTGCAAATATACCTGCAGGCAAGGCAATAAAAAGCAGAATTACAGGTACCTGTACACGTAATGTCTTGAAAATTAATTGTCTGAGAATGTGTTTCATGTATTGTTGATTTTATAAGCCAACAAAACTAATCAAAATAGGGTTATGTTGTGTTTTAAGGAAAGTTATCAAAAGTCTTTTTTTAATGGGATCTGTCAACTGTTTTGGCTTATACTCTGTGATACCTGTCCGCTGCAAAAAGGGGATTAGCATGGAATTACCAGGGGGCTTCGAGGGGGTTTAATGAGGTGCACCCCTCCTAACCCCCAGGAAACCCCCAGGAAACCCCCAGGAAAGCCCCAGGTAACCCCCTCGGAACAACGGACACATGACGGAGAAAAAAAGAATAGAAATCGTTGTTTTGACGAGTCAGAAATCCGAATGTATATATGGTACAGATCCAATATGTGCCTGAGTGAGATAATAGGTGAGATTATAGATTACCCGCTGCCCCTCGTTTCCTAACGAGGGGCTATTAGTCAATCGTTTATAACGATACATAGAAATAAATATTATTATATAAACGTTGGAAACGTAAAGCCAGACACGATTGGATTAGGAAACGAGGGGCAATGACTATGTACTGAAGATCCGGGGTAACCAAAATCCAACATCCAAAAAGACGAACATTTCAGTTTTACTTACGTTATATTTTGCAGTAAGTTGTATATTTGCAAAAGATTGCACTAAATTAAATTCAGAAAATGATGACTATTACAGCACATATTGACGTAAGCACTCCACAAGGTCGGAAAATAGCCATGGAATTAGAGAAACACAAGAAATATGTTCGGATCGACAATCCGTTTCCATTAGGTGAGGATGGCAAACCGATAGAGACATTTTCGGTGGAAGAATCGTTTGAAAAGCTTTGGAAAAAAATGGATGAACATTACGGATATGATATCCGGAAAAAATGAAATCATTTTGAGTCAGAACTACCAAACAGACTTACTTAATGGGTGATCCCGGTACAATCGTAAAAAAATAAAGAGATACCTATTCTTTCCCAATCAATGTGACACTTCGTATTCAACAACGAATTATTACAACCCCTTTTCCTAAAACTTAGAAATACAATAACTCCTTCCCCTCGTTTCCAAACGAGGGGCTGTTGGTCAATCGTTTATAACGATACATAGAAATAATTCTTTTAAATAAAAACGTTGGAAACGTAATACCACTACCCCCTCGTTAGGAAACGAGGGGGAGTTATAAGGGGTATTTAATTTCTTAAATTCCATACTTTTTGTGCTTATTTAAAATAAAAGCACAAAATGTTGGGGATGTTAAAAAGAGTTCGTACTTTTGGACAGAATAACAGGCATAACAAGTTGCATACCTAAATAGGTTAATCTATCCGGCGAGGTATGGGTAAAATAACATACATCATGAAAACAAAGCTACTTATCGCACTTATTTGCTGTCCCTTATTTTTATTTGCGCAACAAACAGTAAAGGTGAAAAAGTCGATGGAGAAATCACTTCGATTTGAGAGTTATGAAGTACTTAAGTCAGATCGTAAAATACGTCATGGCCATTATCAACAGAAATTAAACGATAAGATTCTGGACGATGGCTATTACAAAAACGGACTGAAAGACAGTCTTTGGCAAGGATTCAATCTTAATGGAACTTTAATATCAACCGGCGTGTACAAAGCAGATCAACAGGTTGGTGAATGGAATTTTTATAATAAAAAGGGCGTGCTTGAGCAGATATATGATTTCACGGATCAAAAACTGGTGTATTATCTATCTGAAGAACCGGGTAAGGAGCAAAAGAGTAGTGTATTGATTGATAATGAATACAAAGAGGTGATATTGGATAGGCCACCTTTATTTGTGGGTGGTACCGAAATGGTAGGTAAAGCAATTACATTTGGTGTAAGGATTCCTCATGAAGCATTTGAGTCGAGACAGACCGGAAAAGTAGTTATCAGTGTAAGCATCAACGAAAAAGGAGAAGTTACCGGTTATGACATCATCAAAAGCTATGGATATGGCGTGGATGAAGAATTTCTCCGGGTTGTAAAAACACTCAAACATTGGTTGCCGGCTATTTATCAGGGAAAAGAAATAGCAACTAAAATAATCATTCCATATAAACTGATTATGACATCAGGGAAATTATAACGAGTAAACTGAAAAAATATAAGTTCGTACTTTTGGAACAGAATATTATAAAAGGATTGCAAAATAGAAGAGTACAAAATTTTACATAAATACGTGTTATAGCCTATCTAAAAAAGAATGAATATGAGAAAAATAGTAACATTAATTTTTGCAATTCTACTTTGTTCGTTATCATTTGGACAGACAACTATAGAACTTTACAAACAAAAGAATTTCACAGAACTTATTAAGCTCGAAAAAAGTGCAGACAAATTAACACCAGACGAATTATATATGGTTGGTTTTGCATTTTATCAACTTGAAAACGACAATAAGGCTATTGAGTTTTATGACATTGCTATTGCCAAAGGGCTTGACAATGGTTCAGTTCACTTTTACAAGGGACTTTCTCTCTGTTATTTGAAAAAATATGAAGAAGCATCAAAAGAAATTGATACTGCAATACAAAAAGAACCTTCAAATCAAGAATATATGAATCAAAAAGGATTGATTTATAAGTATCAAGGACAGGAAGACAAAGCATTGGAATTTTTTGAAAAAGCAACAAAACTTCCTAATACTTATGGAGAACCATTTTTTTGGGTTGCTTATATTTATCATGTAAAACAAGATTTTACAAAAGCATTGGCTTTGTATTATATAGCGTTAGAAAATGTTCCCAAAAGAAACAGCTATTACTTAAAGACACTTCAAAGTATTGGCCAACTTGAATTCACGTTCACTAAAGATTATCTGAAGTCTGCTAAAGCTTATTCACAAGTGATTAATCTTAAACCAAAAGACTATGAATATTATTCCAAGCTAATCAAGGCTTATAATGCAGCGAAAGAGTATTCGAAAGCAGATAGCATTTTTGGATTAATGAAAATTGCATATAACAATAAAGAACTTTCGGAAGACGATATGCAATTTAGAAATATTGCAATTGACGAATCGGAATGGAACGGTCAACTTTTATCTGTTTACAAGTATCTTGTTGACCCTAAAGTGAGTTTAGATATTTCTTACAAAGTATATTTGCTATCAAAAACAGACAAAAAGATTGAAAAAACTTTTATGGTTGAGAAAACCAGTCAAAATCCAGATAATATAAAACATTTACTTTGCGAGAAAGACAAGAAAACAGGTTCTCACATTACCTATCCATACGGTTGGAAAACAGATTATATTCCATTGGCTGAATTAAAAAAAGCAGTAATATTGGTACTTGACGGAAAAATGAAACAAGCTGCTTCATCGAATTTTGGAAATAAATAACCCTGACCAGCATGTATTAGATATTAAATAAGCAAAAGGTGACGTTTGTTGTTGGGTTTTATAATCAGGATTAAATCTTCCGACCACTCCTGATTACAAATCTCAGTAACAGAGCGATGCTTCTTAGTATTTAATGACAAGTATATCCGAGGGTACTAGAAAAATGTAGTTCAACTTTCAATAAATTTTAAGGTTAAAAACACAGTATGAAAAAATGTATTAAAATCATATTCCTTATTCTGTTGTTGACTCTTAGCTCATGCAATCAGAAAAGCAAAGAAATTAATAAAAAGAATAATGAATATAATGATATTCTAAGTTCATTTACTAACATAAATAAAAAATATATAATTGTAAAAGAGGGTATTGGCTTCAACAATATCGTTTTAATGAAAACCAACAAATCTGAAATGATTATATCTCATGGAGACAACTTCGAAATGAATTATAAGAATCAAGGAATAACATTTTATTTCGACTCTAATGGTAAAAATCAAAGGATTGAATTTATTAGTTTCGATAGAACCTTTTTTGGGAAAACATTAAAAGGATTTGAAATACAATCTATGACCTTAAATGATGTTTTCCGAATCTATGGCAACCCAGATTGGAGATTTAGTAACGAAAGAGATGAAATTGACTTTGATTATAAAGATCTGGGAATTTGTTTTACAATGAAGAAAAAAGTACAAATTCCGGATTCTATTCCAAATTCCTATTCTATTTTAGACATTTATGTAAACCGAAAGATTTTGAATTATTTCAAGAATGAATATGGACACGACAAAATCAAAGAATTTACAATCACTACTCCTAAAACGATTAATTCAGAAAGACCATTTTTGGGAAAGTCAAAGGTAGACACAGTATTCGAGATCAAAGTTTCCAAAAAACCTGTTAGCTTACTTGGAAACAGATTAACAGCTAATTTCCCCGAAGGCTTACGAGTAGATGATAAAGATTCGTATATCGAGTTTGATAAAAACAAACAAACTTTCGGTATTTTGGTAGTCGACTATAATTGTTTGGCATCTAATGATATGAAAGCGGATATTAATGAGATAATCAAATCCTGGGGAAATAATAATGACGGCTACAAATTAAATGAGATTATAACGAAAAAAGATATAGTATTATACGTGATAGAACCATTAAAGTTTAAGCTAGTTGAAGAGAGATTCTGGTTGAAATCAGTATTCGTGAAAAATGCTGATAATACAATCATGTATCTAAGTTTTGATATTAATACGTATGGATGGTACAATATTAGAAACTATCTGAATCTATCAACTAAAATAATTAAGAGTCTAAAGTCTGGTGGTAAAAGACTTAATACAAAATCCGAATCAGTACAAATAAGTACACAAAAAAGAAAAATTGAGATTAAAAAACCTCAAGGACTAATATATACTAAAAATATTGGACCAGATTTTAGAGTATTTAGATTTGAGAAACTTACTTATTTTAATAAACCACAATCAAGCATGTTGATATATATTGGTAATCACCCCAGTTTTTTATACAATCAAAAAAATGAACCTGTTTTCATAGAAAAGAAATATGGTTTGTTATTCGGACAAAAAGTAGAATGGAATTTCTGCTATAAAGATAAAAAGACAAAGCTTCCTTATACAATTGAAGGCATTTGTGAATTTGACAAGAAAGATGAAGTTCACGTTGCGTTGAAGATTTCTTCTGCTGAAGACTCGGAACTATTCAAGAAATCTTTACCAGGAACAGAATATTGAGAAGAAGACAAAAACGCTTATAAGTTACGTATATATCCAATTGGTTGGTTTTGTTTTTCATTCACTTTGTCCATGCTCGATAGTGAACACACCAACAAAGATACAAATGAAACAAGCCTCGGTCGTTATGGATAATTATAAAAAAAGAAAAACATGAACAATTTGAAACTGACAATCATCATTTTATTTTTAGGGATCTTGAACTTTTCGGTACAAGGACAAGAAAATCCTATTGACCATTTTAAGATTAAAAACAACACAGTTGATGTGTATTTTTATGACCCAATTGAAGCCTTATCAAAAACAGAGGACTTTAAAACAAAATCTGACAAGGAAAAGTCTAATGTTCTCGACAACTTTCTTCACAATCATGCTTTGTATTTGTTTTTGTTGACTAACTCTAAAACAAAAGAAAAAACATACCTGTGTATTCGAGGTAATCCTGAAAAACCCAGAACAAAAATGTTTTACAAAGTTGAAGTAATAAGGGGAATTGCAAGTAGTTCGTTTAATCCAAACATTGACAATTATTCAGATAAAGTTGTGACTATCATAGAAAACGTTAATTGTGGTGGAACATTATTTGAAAGTATGTCTATATTTTCTCAACCAGAGAACAAGGACAAAGTTGGAAACGGTATTCAATTATATGGTTTTTTTCGTAGAGTACAACCATACTCGGAGATAAAAGAGTCTATGAAAGAAATAATTAAATCAATTCTGACAACAAAATAATCTTGCAACACAGCCTATGGGTCATTGACTGGTTGAAGTGTATTTAGCAGACTTTGCTCCCGTATTCAATTTGTGGTAATTGTCAGAATCAGAATTTACAGAATTATTGAATTTACAGAATAAGAGTTTGAATGAAGTATATCTTCATTCTGATAATTTTAAAATTCTGTAAATTCTGATTCAGACAGTTTAAATGCATTGGCTGGCTAATGTGTATTTACCAGGTATTGCTCCGCATTCACTTAATCAAATGGCGAGAGTGAATGTTCCAGCAAACTAACAATTGACTATATCCTCAGTTGATATGCGTAAGTAGAGAAAAAATCATTAAAATTATACTTTTATATAAAAATGGAAAAACTTTATAGAAAAGAACTATCAGAATATCCGGAAAGCGATTTATTATCTTTGATAAGAAACCCAAAGAACTTAGACAGCGAAAGATTTGGTGAAATCATTGAAGAATTAAAGAAAAGAGGACATTCAGACGAAATAACTAAAGTAGAAAAAGAGTTGATAAAACAAAATCCTATTTATTCAAAATTTTGGAATAGAGTTGGTGCGTATTTTATCGATATTTTAGTTCTTGCATTTATAGGTTTTATATTAGGCTTATTTTTAAAGGACACTTTTGTTCAATTAGGAAGTCAGGCTTTATTGGTTGGATTTATAATCTCGTTAGTATATTTTGGACTTGGAAACAGTAAGATTTTTAATGGTCAAACTTTAGGAAAGAAAGCTTTAAAACTTAGGGTTGTTGATAAGAAGCTTAATTCAATATCATTCCAAAAATCACTACTAAGAACTTTAATTTATACTGTTCCATATTTCTTTCTGAATTATGGATTGAATGGTTCGACTCAATTCTCAGCTATTTTTATAGCAAAAGGTATTATCTTATTGTCTTTTCTGTTAGTTTTACCGATTCACTTTATTATCAACTCGTCAACTCGTCAAGCGATACATGACTTAGTTTTAAAAACCTATGTCGTTGAACTATCTGCTTATCCCGGACAACAACTTAAAAAGTCGAAATTATCAGCAATTATTTATTCTGTTGCTTCTTTAATCATTTTGATTGCTTTTTTTGTTGTATTTAATCTTCAGAATAAAAACATAATTGAGACAGCTCAAAAACTAATTCCTATAAGTGAACAAATCGACAAAAGTGGTGAAGTTCAAAACACTTCTATCTCATTGAATTCTTCAACATTACGAAAACTCGGAAGTGACAATATTATCAGTTCGACAAACTCACTTATATTAAACATTGAGCTAAACAAAGACTTAATTTCCGATATAAACCCAGAAAATATTGCAGATTTGACCTTTGTAAAAAACGCAATTAAAATCATACTGAAAGATGTTACAAATGCAAAAAGATTAGATTCTATACAAGTGAATCTAATTTACGGATACAATATAGGAATTTATAAAAGTTCTAACTCTTTGACATTATCCAATTCGGTTGAAGATTGGGAACAGGTAATAAAATAAATGCCTAACGAAGAACTAATGCCTATGATCATTGGCTGACTGAAGTGTGTTTAACAGGTTTAGCTTCAGCTTTCACTTTGTGTTTGAACAATAAGTGAATTCTTCAGCAAATCAACAGATGCCCATAACCTCGGTTATTAGGTGGAATTTAAAAATATACGATACAAAAAGATCAACAGGCACAAAATGAATATTTGTAAAAACCGATAACTATGAAAACATTTCTAAATTTGATTTTATTATTTGTATTGATATCCCCTGTTACCGTAAAATCTCAGCAGGTATCTCAACCGGACTCATTACTGAATAAACTGGCGGGTAAATGGGTGCTTACCGGTACTATTGAAGGACAGAAGACCATACATGATATTGATGCAAAAAGAGTGCTTAACGGACAGTATGTTCAGATAAAAGAAGTATCAAGAGAAAAAGACGAAAAAGGAAACCCGCTGTACGATGCGGTTATTTATATTTGTTGGCAGGAGGCAAAAAAGCAATACTTCTGCCTTTGGTTGGATAATACAAGCAATGAAGGAATATCGAACCAGGTAATAGGGCGTGCAAAGCAGAATGGAGATAAAATAGAGATGGTATTTAAATTTAGTGATGCAAATCAATTTCACACTACATTTATCTATGACCGGGAGACGGACACCTGGCAATGGCTTATGGACGGGGAGGAAAACGGTAAATTACAACCTTTTGCAAGAGTGAGACTGACAAAGAACTAAGTAAGTGGAACAATATAATGTCTTATTTTATTTCTTCTTTTAATATGACCTCTCCCCCTGCCCTCTCCCAATCCCGATAGCTATCGGGAGAGGGTGATAGAGCCGAGGGTTTATAAAGTTTTATTTAAAATAATAGGGCGTTATATACTTTCTACTATTTGAGTAAACATTCAAAAAATTTACAAAAAAATAGATTGAAAGATAATAAAGCCTTTTTATTTCTGGTTTAATCAATTGCATTCACCGAATAGTTCAAGTCTGAGCGAAGTGGATATTAGGATTCAAAACAAGTACGGATTTAAAACGGATATTCTGCAAGTGCAAAATTCATAGTTGTGGATAGTATGAGTAGAAAGTATAAATTCGGAGAACCGAAGGATTAAGTATTTCTATAAAAACGATTTGAAAAAAAGTCCTTATATTTGACACCATTTTCTTATTGAAACATTAGTCACAGTTAGTGACTATTTACTATCAATAAACCGGACATTCAACAATCCTAATTAAATAACATTATTCAATAATAATCAGAGTAGTATGACAGCTAAGTTTCTTAATTTCAGAGTAGGGCTATTGTTCCCGTTTCTTTTTTTATTTCTGTTTAATTCCTGTAAAAAGGATGAAGTGACATTGGTATTAACTCCACAACAAAAATGGACTTCAGAGGTATTCACATCTATGCAGGCTATTTACTTATGGAACGATGCACTGCCTGCCTCGTTGGATACAACAAAATACAACACTGCCGAAAAAGCGCTTGAATATCTGTCGGGTTTAAAGATAAATCCAACCACAGGTCAGCCGATTGATCATTATAGCTTTTTAGACAAAATAGGCAATTTAAGTGGTGAGATATCCCAGGGAACTGCCAGTGGCGATTATGGTTTTATGGTAGTGGTAGCATATAACGCATCGAATCAGGTATCGTTTTTTGTGAACTATGTCTACAAAAACTCTCCGGCAGGTAAGGCTGGAGTGGTACGGTCGTCCGAGATAGTAAGTATCAATGGCAGCACTGCTGTACATCCCTTAGTGGATAGCCAGGGTTACCTGGATGCTACTTCTGCCGGTTATACCAATATGGTAAATGCTCTTTTTTCTTCTACAAGTGCTTCTTTTGGTTTTAAAAAGCCCGATGGAACAACGCTCACTACTTCGCTTAACGTAGCGTCCTATTCGATCAACAGTGTATTATGCGACAGTGTCTATACGGTTGGAACAAAGAAAGTGGGATATGTGGTTTTTAATCAGTTCTTAGGTGCAAGTGCACAAACTGAGCTGACAAATACAATTGATAAGTTTCAAACCAGCGGAGTGAAGTATGTAATTGTTGACCTGCGTTATAATGGTGGCGGATCTGTAGAGACCTGCGAGAAATTCAGCAGCATGTTAGCACCTGTCTCGGCAAATGCACAAACGATGTATACCTATAAAATGAATCCCGATTTAACGAAGTATTATACCAGTCAGAAGGAAAACTTCACCACCAATTTTACAAAAACAAATACCTTCGAACCGATAGAACTGTATTTTATTGTAAGTGGTGGTACTGCCTCGGCTTCCGAGCTGCTTATCAATAACCTGCGTCCTTATTATACCAATAAATTGTTTATTATTGGTGAAACCACGTACGGTAAACCCTGTGGTTTCTGGGCCACACCAATAGGATATACCACCGATCAAACAACAACAAAAGAAGGATATGACTTGTATGCTGTCTCGTTCGAAACGGTAAATGCGAACAACGAAGGAGGTTATTACTCCGGAATGACTCCCGGAACTGCTACATACCCGGGGATACAGGCATCCGATTCGTTTTACCGTGCCTGGGGCGATGTGAATGATGGTTGCCTTAGTCAGGCCATGAACCACATTTCAGCAGGAGCATTTAAAGCGTCATCCACGCTCTCAAAAGTAAAAGCGGTACATGTAACTCCGTTTACTACCATTGACCGTCAGTTTAAAGGGATGATTGATTTTAGAAAACAATTAAAATAATTCATAATTCATAATTCATAATTCATAATTCATAATTCATAATTCATAATTCATAATTCATAATTCATAATTCATAATTCGTAATTCATAACTGACAGATTACTATTTAATTAAACCCTTATTGTTGTTTTTTTACCCTTAGTAGAAAACCTGACATTCTTACGAACCGCCCTTATTCGCTTATTTTATTGCATTTAGTGACTTTTGAATACACTTCACAAAGCCTTCTAATTCTTTGTAAAATAAGGAAATAAGGGTTGGGTCTATGGGGGTTGTGCTTTTCTACGAAGGGTTATAAAAAAGAAAAATAAGGGTTTACTATAAATGCCTCTAACTAGAGGCTGCAGTTTGGTAGAAAGGTTATAAATCAGCGTAGCATGACAGATTTGTAGGATTCAGTCTCATTCTCCCTGTTATAGCTGTAGGTAGTTGAAATAAAGCAGAAATGGAAGTGTTACTAAGCCACAGAAAAATAAACAAGAACTTATGCAACCCGATACTCTTTTAAAACAAATACGTTTCATCAAGGAAATAGATAAAATCAAGTACATTCAACGTAAAACAAAACTATTTAACAGCGACAGACCGGAAAATGATGCGGAACATAGCTGGCATTTGGCAATGATGACGATGGTACTTGCTGAACATTCGGATACTCCCATTGATGTGCTTAAAGTCCTGAAAATGGTTTTGATACATGATATTGTTGAAATAGATGCCGGAGATACTTTTATCTATGATACGTTGAAAAGTCATACCAACACAGACAATGAGCTAAAAGCAGCAAAGCGGATTTTTGGAATTCTACCAAAAGAGCAGGCTGATGAACTATTGGCTATCTGGGAAGAGTTTGAAACGGGGGGAACTAATGAGGCGAAGTTTGCACGGTCAATGGATCGGTTTGAACCACTCTTACAAAATACCTCAAATAACGGCGGAACATGGAAAGAATTTGATGTTGACTACAACCAGGTGTATGAGAAAAAAAAGGTCATCAAAGAGAGTTCAACTTCCCTGTGGAAATATGCAGAAAACTTACTCAATGAAAGCGTGGACAAAGGTATATTGAAAAAGACGAAAAGGTGATTTGAAATTTAGGAATGCAGGAATCATGAAAGTATGTATCACTTTATATATACGCTGCCAGATCTTTTCGTTAGGAGGTATATTCAGATAATAATTCTTTTGATTTTGCAGGATAAAAGGATTGTTGATGTTGAATCTTATTAATAAACAATCAGTTAAAACTGCAGGAGTTTTGAATCCAAGTCTCCGCTTCGCTCAGACTTGAACTATTCAGTGTATAGAACTGATTAAACCTGGACAAGAAAGAGCTTTTGCGGATAATCATTAAAATACTAAACTGGACATATGAATATACGATTACAACCTGACACTAAAGGTATTAATTGGAACCTGGTAGTTGATATACTACGGGAAGCCGGCATGTCCTATCATACACCTGAAATGCATGAGCGGGCATTTAAGAACAGTTATGCGGTTGCCTTTGCATTCGATGAAGACGTGTTGGTAGGTTTTGGAAGGGCTATCTCGGATGGGGAATATCAGTCAGCTATGTATGATATTGCCGTACTGCCTGACTGTCAGGGGAAAGGGATTGGTAAAATGATTGTGCAAGCCATTGTTGAAAATACACCAGCCTGTAATTTCATTTTATATGCTTCACCGGGTAAGGAGAAGTTCTATGAAAAGGAGAATTTTAAGCGAATGAAGACAGGAATGGCGTTGTTTGTTGATGGCAAAGGAATGCAGGAAAAGGGATTTACAGAATGAACTTATGATTGAATTTTATGAATATAAAACGATTTATACTGTATAAGAATTAATAACCTGGTATGCGAAAGATCATTTTAGTATTTCTGTTTGCCGTTTTCAACCTGATAGCTTATACCCAGGTTATCAAAGGGATAGTATATGATGATAAGACTAAAAATACCATTCCGTATGCTTCCGTCTATTTTAACGGGACATTTGTAGGGACAACATCTGACAGTCAAGGCAATTTTGAATTGAACAATCCGAAAAACAGTACCATGCCTCTGACCATAAGTGCCATTGGATATTATTCAACCACTATGATTCTTACAAAAGGTGAATCATTGAGTATTTATCTGAAACCCAAAGACTATGAATTGAGGGAAACAACTGTTAAGTCAAAATCACTGCTTCGAAGAAGAAAAAAAAACCTGGCCATGTTTAGGGATGAATTTCTGGGTACCACACCGAATGCGAAGAAATGCATGATTTTAAATGTAATAGACATAACATTTGATTATAACTCAAAAGGCGATACACTAAAAGCCTATGCGTTAAAACCGATCGTAGTTGAAAACAACGCATTGGGATATACCATCACCTATTACCTGGATAAATTTGAGTTTTACATGAATAAAGAGACTGTTTTTTTTATTGGGAATATTAAATTCGGTGAGACTAAAACAACTGAGGGAACTCAAATGCTTTATGATGATGCAAGGAAACAGGCTTATCTTGGTTCTAAAATGCACTTCTTCCGGTCACTTTGGAACAACGACCTGAAAGAACAGGGATTTTTTATGACAAATATGGTAGGACAAAATCTTAAAATGGAAAATGTTGTAGTCTTGGATTCAATGAATAATAAATACCTCCACTATCCAACACGAATTAATATCTGGAATAATGACATGTTTACTTCAATTTATTTACTGAAAAATTATGTTTACTTTGATAAAACGGGATATTTTGACCCTTCGGGTATAAACTGGATCGGGAATATGGGAGAAGGACGGATTGCAGACTGGCTGCCCTATGAATATACAGTTGGAAAATAGAAACAGGGAATCACCTTAGTGGAAATAATGACAGTTAAATTTGAAAAATTGTCAGTATAAGTAGTTTGGTGTATTTTTAGTAGTCGCATTTTCTCATTAAAAAGAAGAAACGATGAAAAAATTAAAGAGAGTATCCTACCAGATAGAAAACGATTTGAATACAAGCCGTAACGAGAGCACTATCGGTGAAACGGATCTTGATCCGTATTCAAATACCGTGATATCGGCCGTTGAAAAGGTAAGTCCTGCAGTGGTCCAGATTAAAGCATATAAAAACGAGAATGCAAAAGATGCCGGAGGTGGATCGGGTTTCTTTATATCCTCCGAGGGATTTATTGTAACAAACAGCCATGTGGTTTCGGAAGCTGCAAGGATTGAAGTACATACAGCCGATGGAGATGTTTTTCAGGCAGAGCTTAAAGGCAATGACCCTTCCACTGATGTGGCTGTTATCAAGGTATACGGGAAGAATTTCCCGGCTGCTAAGTTCGGTGATTCGAGTAAATTAAAGGTCGGACAACTGGTGGTAGCCATTGGCAATCCGTATGGGTTCCAGTACACTGTCACAGCAGGTGTTGTAAGCGCACTGGGGCGTTCTATGCGAAGCTATGCGGGTCGGTTGATTGATAATATCATTCAGACCGATGCAGCCTTAAATCCGGGGAATTCGGGTGGACCACTGATAAACTCACGGGGGGAAGTAGTGGGCATAAACACAGCTATTATTGCCTCTGCGCAGGGTTTATGCTTTGCCGTTGGTTCATGCACGTCGGAATATGTGGTTGGCAAGCTGATTACAGGAGGTAAAGTTCGCAGGGCATTCCTTGGTATTGAAGGACAGACGATAAACCTCTCAAAACGCATTGTTGCATATAATCACCTGGAAATGAACAAAGGAATTTACATAGCACGTGTTGAAAGGAACAGCAAAGCGGGAAACAGCGAGTTGTTGGATGGAGACATTATTGTCGGGTTTAACAAGATCTCCATCAGCTCGGTGGATGAACTCTATCTCAACCTGAATGAAAGCTTTATCGGAAAAGTGGTGGACCTGGATATCCTGCGTAACGGGATAAAAATACCGGTAAAAGCAACCCTGGCGGAAGCAGCATGATAAATACGAAATGATATAATACTTGATGTTCAGGGACTTTATATTCTGGAAATGCTTTTCCGGTTTAAGAAAGCTTAATGCTTCAATCAACTTTGGCTGAAAAACAACTAACTTTGCTAAAAAAATATCTTATGGATTTTGAACGTTCCGAATCATTGCGATTCAACTATTACGATATATTCTTCAGCTATTACTTTAATAATGAACGGAGTTGCGTGCAAATGATTACCGATCATATGCTTGTGTATGTCTATTCAGGCGAAATAGTACTGGAAGAAGAGAACAAAAAAATAACGGTTAATAAGGGTGAATGTGTTTTCTTACGACGCGACAACCGGGTAAGTATGACCAAACAACCAAAGGGAGAAGAACAATTCCAGGGCATATTCATGATCTTTAAACGTACCTTTTTACGTGATTTTTATCAGAACCTGGATAAGAAAGAACTTCCACTTGAGGTTGAAAAGTACAAACCAAGTGTGATAAAGTTACCTAAAGCTGCCGATATTGAAAGCCTGTTTCAATCCATGATACCCTATTTTGATTCGGATAAGGAACCGGCAAAAGAAATGATGCAACTCAAGCTGCAGGAAGGCGTATACTCGTTGCTGAGCATCGACAAACGCTTCTACCCTGCCCTATTCGACTTTACGGAGCAGTGGAAAATAGATATTCTCGACTATATGGAGGAGAATTACATGTTTGATCTTTCGGTAGAACAAATTGCAGGATTTACAGGTCGGAGTCTTGCAGCATTCAAACGGGACTTTAAAAAGCTAAGTGCTCTTTCTCCACAAAAGTGGTTAATGGACAAGAGACTGAAAGTTGCTCACGACAAAATACGAAATGAGAGCAGGAAAATTTCAGATGTATACCTGGAAGTCGGGTTTAAAAACCTGTCCCATTTTTCGTCAGCCTATAAAAAACAGTTTGGCATAGCCCCGAGTAAATAATAACTGAGCTTTAGAGCAAAAATGTTTGAGCCGCAGAGAAAACCTTCTCTGCGGCTTTTGTGTGTAATTTTGCATCGTTTAAAACAGCTAAACTCAAAACGGATAAAGATAGAAGAAAAAATGGCAAAGAAAGTTGTAGTATTATCAGGCAGTCCAAGACGTGGAGGAAACTCAGATTTATTGTGCGATCGTTTTGTGGATGGAATTCGTGAAGCCGGTAATGAAGTTGAAAAGATTTTTGTACGGGATAAGAAAATTAATTACTGCACTGGTTGTGGTACGTGTTTAAATGGCAGCAAGCCTTGCCCACAAAAAGATGATATGGCTGGAATATTAGATAAAATGATTGCTGCCGATATCATTGTTATGGCTACTCCGGTGTATTTCTACACCATGAACGGACAGATGAAAACATTGATTGACCGAACATGTGCCCGCTATACAGAAATCAACGACAAGGAGTTTTACTTTATTATAACCGCTGCTGACGAAAACAAAAAAATGTTGGAAAGAACACTGGAAGAATTCAGAGGCTTCACCTATTGCCTGGAAGGAGCAAAAGAAAAGGGCGTGATTTATGGCACCGGCATATGGGAGAAAGGCGAAGTGCTTGATAAACCTTTCATGAATGAAGCGTATAAAATGGGGCTTTCCATTTAAATAGCAGATTGAAGAACTTTAAAATATCACTTAATAAAAAAAACAATATGTATAATTTTAGTTTTCACAATCCCACAACAATTTTATTTGGGAAAGATCAGTTGAACGGGATCGAAGGTTTGATACCTGTTAACGCAAAAGTGTTGATCACTTATGGTGGCGGAAGTGCTAAAAGAAGTGGACTTATCGATAAAGTGAAAGCTGTACTTGGCAATCGTAAAGTAGTTGAATTTGCCGGCATAGAGCCTAATCCGCATTATGAAACACTCATGAAAGCAATTAAAGTGATCCACAACGAGGAAATCGATTTTCTACTTGCTGTAGGTGGCGGTTCTGTGATTGACGGAACCAAGTTCATTTCACTGGCCTCGTTTTATAAGGGTGATACAACAGATTTGCTGAAATATGGTTTTAAACCCATTACTTCGGATACAGTGGAAAAAGTATTGCCAATAGGCGTTGTGCTGACTTTACCAGCTACCGGATCGGAAATGAATAATGGGGCAGTTATCAGCCATGAGCATGGAAAATATCCTGTAATGAGCGACCTGGTGTATCCAAAATTCTCGGTACTGGACCCGGTATATACATTCACATTACCTGCTATTCAGGTAGCAAATGGTGTTGTCGATGCTTTTGTGCACACAGCCGAACAATATATTACTTTTCCGGTAGATGCAAGAGTTCAGGATCGTATGGCAGAAGGTATTTTGCAAACACTTATAGAGATAGGTGCCATTACAATTGCCGAACCCGAAAATTACGATGCACGTGCTAACCACGTATGGGCAGCGACTATGGCATTGAATGGCATTATTGCCGTTGGTGTGCCTCAGGACTGGGCTACACACATGATTGGTCATGAGCTTACTGCAGCATTTGGCATTGACCATGGTCAAACACTGGCAATTGTGTATCCGGCATTATTAGCAGAAATGAAAGAACAAAAATACGCGAAATTGCTTCAATATGCCCAGCGGGTTTGGAATATCAATAAAGGAAGCGACGACGAGAAAATTGATCTGGCTATTGCAAAAACACGTGAGTTTTTCGAGAGTCTGGGTATCAAAACCCACTTATCGGAATATGGCGTCAAAGCCGAACAAATTGCAGACATAGTTGATCAACTAAAAGCTCATGGGATGACAGCCCTTTCGGAAACAGGAAAAATAACCCTGGAAGTAAGCCGTAAAATCTTAGAAAGAGCCTTTTAATTGTTTACTATGATTGAAGAGGAAGTAGTCTGATTGAGTTGTTCCTGATAAGGAGCATTTCACCAGGCTATTCTAAATAGTTAATCTGATAGTGTAGCCGAAAGGCATTTGGTTTGCAAATCGGTGGCATCAAAGAAACCCATGAAATGCTCGATTATTCGGTAGCTAACAATATCTATCCGGAAGTTGAAGTAATTTAACCCGATGGAGTTGCTATTAACGCTGCTTATCAGAAAGTTTTAGACGGAAAAGTGAATTTCCGCTATGTAATTTATATAACAACTTTAAAATAAAAATATAAGTCATGAAAACAAAAATAAATTACAGTTTTTGGATATTTTCAATACTGTTTTCTATATCTGTTTTGGGCGCATCTGCTCAGAATAAAACGGAGGCTGGACGCATACCGGCAAAAGGTATGGCTAAGTTTTCCAGGGACGGGAATTTTCAACCCTATGCATTTACACGCCATGCGGTTGGTGATAACGATGTGTTGATAGACATTCTTTATGCAGGTATCTGCCACAGTGATATACATACTGAGCGAGACGATTGGTGGAGTGTGAAGTATCCGCTTGTTGCCGGTCATGAAATCGCAGGACGAATTATTCAAGTGGGGAAAAAAGTTACTAAGTTCAAAGTCGGTGATTTTGCAGGTGTAGGATGTATGGTTAATTCATGTGGTAAATGTGAATATTGTAAAAGAGGAGAAGAACAATATTGTTTAAAGGGCAATGTTGGAACTTACGCTTCACCCGATTATTTCCATAATAACGAACTTACGCAGGGAGGCTATTCCAACAATATCGTACTCTCTGAAAACTTTGCCATTAAAATACCGAAGAATGCCGATTTGAAAAAGGTAGCACCATTGCTTTGTGCAGGTATTACTACTTATTCACCACTCCACTTTACGCATGTAAAAAAGGGTGATACCATAGCCATTGCCGGCTTTGGTGGATTAGGATATATGGCGGTACAATATGCAGTTGCTCTTGGTGCAAAAGTAACCGTATTCGATATTACAGAGGATAAACGTCAGGATGCTTTGGCTATGGGAGCAGTGAAATATGTAAACGTAAAAAATCCTGACGAACTGAAAGGTCTGGAAAATACGTATCGTGTCATCTTAAGTACAATTCCTGCTAAATACGACCTTTCCATGTATTTGAAAATGTTGAAAGTAGATGGCGATATGGTTGTAATTGGACTGCCGGCGTTTTCAAATAGTCCAAGTATTGACATAACCAATTTAGTTATGGCAGGCCGTCGTAAGCTATATGGGACACAAATTGGCGGTATCCGTGAAACGCAGGAAATGCTTGACTATTCGGTTTCGCACAACATTTATCCTAAAGTTGAAATCATAACTGTTGATAAAATAGACGAAGCTTACCAGAAAGTTTTGGCAGGCGAAGTGCGATACAGATATGTGATTGATATGAGTACATTGAAGTAATTCAACTACTATATCATAATCCCTGGGTATATCTAAAAATGAACAAAGATAAAATAGTTGAGAATATGAAAAACTTAGTAACGATTTTAATGGTTTCATCAATATTATTCTTCAGCCCAAACAATCAAATACATGCACAAAATATGAAAGAAGTAATTCCTAAAATCAGTAACTTTCCTGTGGGAGACAAACTTCCGGAAATGTATTCCAAATACTTTACAGGTCAAGCGTATCTGGCTCCGCTTACTAAAGACAAAGAATTAAATTGTCCTATCTCTAATGTAACCTTTGAACCTGGCTGCCGGAATAACTGGCATAGCCATACAGGTGGTCAAATCCTTGTTGTGGTAGGTGGAAAAGGATATTATCAGGCTAAAGGTGAACCTGCACGTTTGCTTTTACCGGGTGATGTGGTTGAAATTCCGGCTAATGTGGTTCACTGGCATGGAGCAGCTCCTGATAGTTGGTTCTCACATCTGGCGATTGAAACAAATCCTCAGGTCAGTAAAAATACCTGGTTAGAGCCTGTGGATGACGAGCAGTATAAAAAAGCAACTGACGGTTCAAACACTAAGGAGATCAATCTAACTAAAACTGCTATTAAAAATCACAAAGAATTATGGCCCGGATATGATTCAAAAGCAGCTAAAACAGATCCTGAATTGATCGGGATATTCGACAATTGGGCTTTCGACGAAGTCATTCACTATGGCAACATTGACACAAAAACAAGGGTGATGATGATTCTGGGTTCCACTATTGCACAAGGTGCACTTACGGAATATAAAATGTATGTAAACGGAGCTCTCAATGTGGGGGTTACACCTGTTGAAATTAAGGAAATACTGTATCAATCTGTTGCTTATATTGGAGTGGCCAAGGTGATTGATTTCATTTATGCTGCCAACGAAATACTGAAGGAAAGGGGAATTGAATTACCTCTAAAAGAGCAATCAACCACTACGCCTGAAAACCGAATGGAAAAAGGTCTGGCGCTACAGAAAGAAATATTTGGAGATATGATTGATAAAATGTATGAAACATCACCTAAAAATCAACTTCATATTCAGCAGTATCTATCTGCCAATTGCTTTGGCGACTATTATACCCGAAATGGTTTGGATATTAAAACGAGAGAACTATTGACTTATTCGATGCTTATAAGTATGGGTGGAACAGAATCACAAGTAAAAGGCCATATCCTGGGTAATGTAAATGTCGGAAATGATAAGGAGACATTGTTGAGTGTTACCACACAGTTGTTGCCATACATTGGCTATCCAAGGACTTTGAATGCACTGAAATGTTTAAATGAAGTAATCCCGGAATAAAATGAAAACAAAAATCATCTTAATTACAATACTGACAATATTTATGTCAAATATTCACTTGCAGTCACAGACAAACGGAAAGAAAATTCTGGTCGCCTATTTCTCTCATAGTGGCAACACGCGCTCAGTTGCTTATAATATTTGTAAAAAGGTAGATGGTGAATTTTTTGAAATTCATACCGTAAAACCTTATCCTACGGATTATAATACGGTTGTTGAACAGGCTAAGCGGGAACAAAAATCTGATTACAGACCTGAACTAAAAAGCAGATTAAAGAATATCAGACAGTATGATGTGATTTTCATCGGCTTTCCAAATTGGTGGGGTACTTATCCGCAGGCAGTGAAAGTATTCTTATCTCAAAATGATCTTTCAGGAAAAACCATTATTCCTTTTTGTACGCACGAAGGAAGCGAACTGGGGCGTAGTGTCGCTGACCTGAAAAAGCTGTGCCCAAAATCGCATATACAGGAAGGGCTGGCAATCCGAGGCAGTGCAGCACACAATTCGGATAGACAAATAAATGAATGGCTGAAGAAATTAAAGATCATCAAATAATCAGAATAATGGCTATGGAACATTCAGAATCGATGAGATTCAGCTATCACGATATATTTTTCAGTTACTATTTCAATAATGAAATAAATTGTATGCAAATGATTAAAGATCATATGCTTGTGTACGTTTATTCCGGGGAAATAATACTGGAGGAAGGAAATGTAAAAACAGTCGTCCACAAAGGTGAATGTGTATTTCTCCGCAGGGATAACCGCATCAGACTAACAAAACAACCCCGGGGAGAAGAACAATTTCAGGCTATATTCATGCACTTCAAGCGTAATTTTCTGAGAGATTTTTATCAAACAATTGACAAGAAGGTGCTACCGTTAGAAGCCGAAAAATATAAACCGAGTGTGATTAAACTGCTAAATTCACCAGACATTGAAAGTCTGTTTCAATCCATGAAGCCTTATTTTGATACGGATAAAGAACCGGCAAAGGAGCTAATGAAACTGAAATTACAGGCAGGGGTTTATACCTTGCTCAATATAGACAAACACTTCTACCCTGCCCTCTTTGACTTTACAGAGCCGTGGAAAATAGACATTCTCGATTACATGAATGAAAATTATATGTATGATCTTTCGGTGGAAGAAATTGCAGGCTTTACAGGGCGTAGTCTGGCTTCTTTTAAACGTGACTTCAAAAGGATAAGTCAGCTGCCACCACAAAAATGGCTGATTGAGAAGAGGCTAACAGTTGCCCGTGACATAATACAGAATGAACACAGACGTATTTCAGATGCTTATATTGAAGTCGGATTCAAGAATCTATCCCATTTCTCGTCTGCTTTCAAGAGGCAGTTTGGCTATGCGCCCAGTGCCTGATAATTGAGCCAGTCAACAAAAATCTTTGAGCCGTAGGGAAAACCATTCCCTGCGGCTTTTGTTTTAATTTTGCATCAACAAGTTATAAAGTGAATTATCTGTATAAAATATAAAAATCAAATAGTTATGGAAACAAAAATTGTAAAAGCATTTGGTAAAGAAGCAGTTGATAATCCGCTTCACGCCATGGACATAAAAAGAAGAGAACTTCAGCAACATGATGTAGAAATGGAAATCCTTTTTTGTGGTATTTGCCATTCCGATTTGCATCAGATTAAAAATGATTTTGGTCATACCATGTGGCCGATAGTTCCCGGGCATGAAATTGTTGGTCGGGTTACAGCAGTTGGTGCACACGTTAAGAATTTTAAAGTAGGTGATCTTTCAGGTGTAGGTTGCATTGTCGATTCGTGCGGAAAATGTGAATACTGTGAAGATGGTCTGGAACAGTTTTGCGATACTGGAGTAACTTTCTCCTTCAATAGCCCGGATAAGTATTTAGGTGGAGCTACGCTTGGTGGTTTCTCTGAAACCTATGTTTGTGACGAGAAATATGTGTTGCATGTGCCCGAAACACTTGATCTTGCCGGTGCTGCTCCCCTGTTGTGTGCAGGTATTACAGTGTATTCCCCATTGGTACACTGGCATGCTGGACCTGGAAAGAAAGTAGGAATTTTGGGTATTGGTGGTTTAGGGCATCTTGCCATTAAGATAGCAAAAGCGATGGGTGCTGAAGTGGTTGTATTTACAACTTCACCATCAAAGGTAGAAGATGCTAAACGACTGGGTGCTGATGCAGCTGTATTATCATCAGATTATGATCAGATGAAGAGCTATTTCAGAAAAATGGACATAATTATTGATACTGTTTCGGCAAAGCATGATGTTAATACGTATCTTAACCTGTTGAGACCGGATGGCAGTGTGATATTAGTAGGATTACCACCCGAATCACTCGAAGTGAATGCTTTCAGCCTTGTTTCAGGTCGTCACAGCTTTTCCGGTTCAAATATCGGAGGCATTGCCGAAACGCAGGAAATGCTCGACTTTTGCGCTAAACACACTATCACTGCTGATATTGAAATCATAAATATCCAACAGGTCAATGAAGCTTTTGAGCGACTTGAAAAAGGCGATGTAAAATATCGTTTTGTAATTGATATGACTTCGTTGAAACGATAATTCAGGAGAATATGAAAAATGTAATTATTCTGGGTGCAAGTGGTAATATTGCCAAATACGTTATTGATATTTTGGCGAAAAAGGATGACATTAACCTGACTCTTTTCCTTCGCAATAAAAGCAGATTAAGAAGCAATAATATTTCCGGATGCCGCATAGTCGAAGGTGATGTGCTGGATTATATTCAACTGAAAGACGCTATAAAAGGACAGGATATTGTTTATGCGAATCTTGTAGGTGAACTGGAAGCAATGGCTAAAAACGTTGTGAAAGCAATGGATGAAACTAATGTAAAAAAACTCATCTTTATAAGTTCGATAAATATCTATGATGTGCCTTTAAGAAGCGTATTAGTGCCTTATCGGAAAGCTGCTGATGTGATTGAAGCATCAGACCTTGAGTACACTATTTTGAGGCCAACCTGGTTTACAAATGATGATGAAGTGGATTATGAAATAACAAGAAAAGGCGAACCGGAAAAGGGTTCAGTGATTTCCAAAAAAAGTCTGGCAACATTCATAACTAAAATTATTGAAACTCCCGAAAAATATAACCGGGAAAACCTGGGTATTAACAAACCCTGATTGAAATTTTAATTCTGTATTTAAAAATTATAAGAGACAATAATATGAAAACAAGAAAATTAGGTAACAGTGGGTTGGAAGTATCAGCTCTTGGACTTGGCTGTATGGGCATGAGTTTTGCTTATGGTGTTATACCAGATAAAAAAGAAATGATTGCTTTCATTCGTAAAGCAGTGGAAAGTGGTGTTAACTTCTTTGACACAGCCCAGATATATGGTCCTTTCACCAATGAAGAACTGGTTGGAGAAGCATTGGCTCCTTTTCGGAAAGAAGTGGTTATTGCCACTAAGTTCGGTTTCCATTATGAAGACGGTAAGTCGGTTGGTCTGGATAGTCATCCCGAATATATCAGAAAAACGGTTGAAGATTCACTTAAGAGACTCAACATTGAAACCATCGATCTATTATACCAACACAGGGTCGATCCAAAAGTACCTATTGAAGATGTGGCCGGAACGGTGAAAGATTTGATTCAGGAAGGAAAAGTAAAGTATTTCGGATTATCGGAAGCAGGGGTACAAACCATTCGCCGTGCCCAAGCCGTTCAGCCGGTTAGTGCACTTCAAAGTGAATACTCGTTGTTCTGGCGTGAACCTGAAGACGAAATAATGCCAACGCTTGAAGAACTTGGTATTGGCTTTGTACCGTTCAGTCCACTTGGTAAAGGGTTCCTGACCGGGAAAATAAGTGTGGATACTGTATTCGAAAAGAATGATTTCAGGAATTCGGTTCCACGTTTTGATATGGAAAACCGGAAAGCCAATCAACCCTTAGTTGATTTAGTAACCGATATAGCAGCCCAAAAAGAAGTAACACCGGCTCAGATAGCTCTGGCGTGGATATTAGCTCAAAAACCCTGGATTGTTCCTATACCCGGTACTACAAAATTGGAACGGTTAATAGAAAATATCGGCTCTGTTTCAGTAGAACTTACTCCGGTTGATCTTCAATTAATTGAAGAAGCTACTTCCAAAATTGCCATACAGGGTGACAGGTATCAGGCTGCAGCACAAAAAATGATAAATCGATAAATCGATTTGCAAATAACCAATCATCACAGCTTCCAAATGCGGAGCTGTGATTTTTTATTTAAATGAATAGCTGCATTGTTACTTATTTAAAGAGTCTTATCAGTTATTATTTACATAAATGGAATAATTCTGTGAGTTATCGAATTTTAAACCTATTCATTGGAAGTACATAAATAGTACTGAAGAAAATAGTAGAACCGGTCGTAAGCTACCAGTTCGAAATCAATTATGTAATGCTTTTGCTTGAGTAAATATAAACTATACATGTAAAAATGGAAGAAAAGAGGAATAATGACCGGCCTGAATTAAAAGAAACAGTTGATAATATGGATTCTTTTAAAGTGATTTACCAGAATATTCCGGTAACTTTTTCTATGACTGTTTGTTCAATTATTAAAATAGTTTAATTACTTGGGATATACCATTATTCTATTTTTATACTTAAAGGTGGGGATCCGGCCAAGCGAACTATATATCAAGAAACGAAAGCCAATAGGTAAATTGTAACATGTGCGAGTTTTATATTTTTCAAAATTGTGCTCAATCCAGACAGATAAATTATCGATGGCTTTTACTATTCTTTCAAATAAAAGTATATCGTATTGTATCATAATACATTATGCCTTTAAATAAAATTTATTTATATACAATGCTGTGTTAAAAATTAAGATTTAGTGAATTGAATTTCAATAAACTTCACTATTTAGCAGCTCAAACAGGTAATTTAAATAATTTCTAAGTTCAAATAACAAATAAATTCAAATTAGGTTAAGTTACCCCTGTTTTTTGGGATCATTACAATTTATTTGATTCTAATCTCGTTATATTGCTGATATTTTATATTCTTTGTTTTGCCATAGTTTGCAGAGCTTTAGAATTTAAAAAACTAACTTGATAAAAATTAACTCGAAAATTATGAATTTCAAACTTATTATACCGGTGTTTGGTGCTTTACTTTTATATAATTGCACAACAGACACTACCATGTCGCCAGTTTTAACAACAACTGTGGCAAGCCAAATTACGGTAAACAGTGCCATTACCGGAGGAAATCTGACAATCGACGGTGGCTCCAGAATAATTGAACAAGGTATATGTTGGGATACAATTACCAATCCGACAATCGCAAAAAACAAAGTAGTTGATTTAACCGAGAAGAACGTTTTTTTAGATACAATCACAGGATTAAAAGCTAATAAAACATATACTGTCAGAGCTTTTGCAACGAATTCAACAGGAACTTCCTACGGTAATAATGTAACATTTACGACCTTAAAAGCCGGCTCTCCAGCTCTAAATACAACAGCAGTATCATTAATTACCGAAACCACCGCAGCATCCGGTGGTACTATTACTTCGGATGGCGGTTCTGCCATAACCGCACGTGGAGTGTGCTGGAGTACAATACCAGGCGCAACGGTAACATTACTCACAAAAACAACGGATGGAAATGGTATAGGAAGTTTCACCAGTTCAATAACAGGGCTTACCGGTTCAACGACCTATTATGTAAGATCCTATGCCACAAATACACTTGGAACATCTTACGGAGAAGAGATTTTTTTCACAACAACTCCTAAAACTGTTGTTGCAGGTGTTCCTTTACTTATTACGAATATCATAACTTCAATTGGTTATACAACAGCTACCGCGGGAGGTTCAATTACCAGCGATGGGGGTGCTTCTATATCTGCACGCGGAGTTTGTTGGAGCACAAGTGCTGCACCTACAGTAGCATTAAGCACTAAAACATCGGACGGTAGTGGTATTGGTGCATTTACAAGCACTATCACCGGACTGTTGCCATCAACAACCTATCACGTCAGAGCATATGCAACCAATAGCCAGGGCACGGGATATGGTCAGGAGCAGACATTTGTAACTAATCAGACTAGTGTTCCAACACTCTCAACAACTGCAGCCACATTCATTGGAACAACTACTGCTCAATCAGGAGGAAATATTTCAGTGGATGGAGGTGCTACGATTACTGTACGCGGAGTATGCTGGGCTACTTCTTCCGGTCCAACAACTACTTTAACCACCAAAACATCGGATGGAACAGGATCTGGAATATTTACCAGTAATTTAACCGGACTTACAGCATCAACAGTTTATTATGTCAGGGCTTATGCAACTAATTCTGTGGGAACTTCCTACGGAAACGAAGTTACATTTACTTCCTTAGCTGTAGTAACAACTCCAACCGTTCCTGTCCTATTTACAAATGCAATTACTTCTATTGGAACAACAACTGCTGTTTCGGGTGGTGTCACAACTTCCGATGGAGGTTCAACAATAACATCCCGTGGTGTTTGTTGGAGTACTGCTGCTGCACCTACAGTGGCATTAAGCACCAAAACAACCGATGGAACTGGTACCGGCAGTTTTACCAGTAACCTATCAGGACTAACGGCGTCCACAACATATCATGTCCGGGCATATGCTACAAACACTACCGGAACAGGGTATGGTTCGGAATTGACATTTACAACAACAGCCCAAGCAACAATTCCGGCTTTAACAAGTACTGCTATTTCTTCGATCACCAGTACAACTGCAGTTTCAGGAGGGAATATTACTACAGATGGTGGATCTGCCGTTACAGCCCGTGGAGTTTGTTGGAGTACAAGCACAGGTGCAACTATTGCATTAAGTACCAAAACATCAGATGGAACGGGTACGGGCAGCTTTGCAAGCAATATCTCAGGACTTACAGCTTCAACGACTTATTACGTCCGTGCTTATGCAACTAATGCAATCGGGACAGCTTATGGTTCGGAGATAATCTTTACAACTACAGCTCAGGCAGCAATACCAACACTGTCAACTGTTGCGATTTCTGCAATTGCAGCAGCAACTGCTACTTCGGGCGGTAATATAAGTGCTGATGGTGGTTCAGCCGTTACATCAAGAGGAGTTTGTTGGAGTACAAGCACTGGTGCAACCATTGCATTAAGTACCAAAACATCAAATGGAACCGGTACTGGTACATTTGCAAGCAGCATAACCGGTCTGACAGGAGCAACAACCTATTATGTCCGGGCATATGCCACAAATGCTGTAGGAACTGCATATGGAAATGAAGTCACATTTACTACCGGTGCAGCTTCGGCAAATTCAACAGGAACACTGACAGTTAGTGTTCTGACAGTTGCTCCCGGAGGTGGTTATCAACCTAAAAATGTAGTAGCTATATGGATTGAAACGAATGCCGGAGTATTTGTAAAATCTTTGCTGGTTTATGCAAACGCACGTAAAACTGATTTGTCTACCTGGTATCCTAATTCTTCCGGTAACGTTGTAAATGCAATAACCGGTGCAACACAAAGCAGTAACGCGACCCGCACATGTACCTGGAACGGAACGGATGTAGGTGGAGCTGTGGTTTTAGATGGTACCTATAAAGTTTGTATGGATATTGCAGATGGAAAAAACGCATCCACTACTATTACTTTTACGAAAGGTCTGACAGCTGTTACTCTTACACCGGCGAATGTTACTGGTTTTTCTAATATTTCAATTAGTTGGGTTCATTAACTGTTAAAAATAATCATTTAATTGAATAATTAATGAACAATAGTATAATATAACCATTAGATTATTGTTTATACCATGCAAGTGAATAAATTTATAGATAGCTAATTATTATTAGCTATCTATAAACAATTAAAAAAACTATGATTTACAAATCACCTATGATCTAACGACCTATGAACTACAAATCGATCCTGTTAGTTGCAACATTCTTTATGCTTTTTGGTGCACATGTACAAGCAATTAAATCACCACATGGCGAAAAGTTCAAAAAAGAATGTACACTTTGTCATGAAACAGAAAATTGGACTAAAATCAAACGAGATGGTTTTAATCACAATAAAACTAAGTTCCCATTAAAAGGGCAACACAATGCGGTGTCCTGTAGAAAATGTCATACTACTCTTGTTTTTGATAAAACGCCCCTCAAATGTGTTGAATGTCATACCGATATTCATGAAGGAACTGTAGGGAATGATTGTGGACGATGCCATACACAGAACGATTGGTTTGTAAAGAACATCAGGCAGATCCATCAACAAGCCGGTTTCCCATTGATAGGCGAACATGCTGCTGCCGACTGTAACCGGTGTCATACTTCGGCTTCTTTGCTTCGGTTCAATAATATTCGATCCGATTGCTATGCCTGTCATCAAAATGAGTACGAATTAACCACCAAACCAAACCACGTAGCTACCGGAATGGGAACTGATTGTCAACGCTGTCATAATATGGCGGGTCAAAGCTGGCTTTCCATTGGTCACGGATTCGATCATGGATTTTTCCCATTGGTAGGAGCTCATAATATTCAGTGCAATCTTTGTCATTTCGATAATGACTTTAAAACAAAGTTGTCAAAAGAATGCAGTACCTGTCATGATCCGGGTCCGGCAAATACTTCAACCCCAGCACACAAGGGTATATTCCAACGGTTTGCCTGTTCAGATTGTCATTCAGTGATCAGTTGGACGAACATAAAATTCCCGAATCATGAAATTTACGGGAAAATCTACTCTGGAAAACATAAAGGAAAATGGTCAGCATGTTCCGATTGCCACATTAATGATGTTGCATACACTTCAACATGTACAAAATGCCACAGTTTCAGCACTGGGAAATTAAATTGAAAATTAAACAAATGAGTTTTATAAAGAGAAGCATTTTTATTATTTCCTTCATTCTTATTGAATTTTGCCTTTATGGGCAAGGCTCCGATGGCTATATCAAGGGGAAAATCAATTATATCAGTTCACAAAATGTGTATGTTCAATTTGTAAACACTGATGGAATTGAAATTGGTGACACTATTTTTAGTTTGAAAAACGATAAATACCAACCCGTTTTGATTGTAAAAAGTAAATCTTCGATATCATGTATTGGAACAATAATTGGCGTAACTGTTCCTGCTGTTTCGAATCAGGTTTATGTCCGGAAAAGAGTAGAACCTACTCCTATTGAAATTAGTGCTCAGAAATCAAAAAATGGAATTGCACTAAATGACCAGGCCATAAACACAGCTAAAAAAGGGAAACAATCATCAGGTAACAGCTCTTCCTTTAGCGGACGTGTTTCGTTATCCGGTTATATTAACAATACGAGCGACAGCACTATAAACAGCACTTACCGGTTTAATTTATCACTGAACGCGCATCATATTGGCAATTCCGGTTTATCATTCGAAAGTGATTTGACACTTACAAAACGAAATACTTTCAGGACTTTTGTTAATCTAAGCAGCGTTGCCGATACGATGAAACTTGTCAGTTTCCGTCAAACCTTCAATGATGCCAGAATTTACAACCTCTCTTTGAAATACGATATCAATAAGACGCTAAGTGTTCTTGTAGGACGTAAAATAAACCTGAACATGGCTAATGTAGGAGCTATAGACGGACTTCAGATAGAGAATGCCGGAAAATTTATCTCGATTGGTGCAGTAGTCGGTTCAAGACCTGATTTGAATACCTATGCCATTAATCCTAAAATGTTTCAGTATGGCGCATTTATAAGTCACCATCTAATTGAAAATAACAGAAGAATGCAAACTTCAGTTGCATTTTTTAACCAGACGAACAATATGGTAACCGACAGACGGTTTGCATACATTCAACACTCTAATTCTCTGTTGAAAAATGTCGATTTCTTTGGTTCAGCCGAAGTGGATTTGTATGGACTTCAAAACAATCAACCCGTGACCACCTTCAATCTGACAAGTGCATATCTTTCACTTCGCTGGAGTGCATTTGATAATCTTTCAATGGCAGTATCTTACGATGCCCGCAAAAATATCTATTACTATGAAACCTATAAAAATTATGTGGATAGTTTGCTCGATAAAGAGACCCGGCAAGGATTAAAATTTCAGATCAATTATCAACCCTTCAACCGACTGTCATGGGGTGGAAGTGCCGGATATCGCTATGCTACAGCTACGTATAATGAATCATTAAATGGATATTCTTACCTTACATATTCCCAGATACCCCTTATTGATGCTTCGATTACTATTAACGCTACAGTTCTTAAAACAAATTATGTGACCGGAATGATTTATGGAGCTTCGTTGTCGAGGGATTTTTTTGATGGAAAATTATACATCGATTTATCCTACCAGAAAGTAAATTATACATTTCCAACCACAACCCAATTGCTGGAAGATAATGCTGATATAAACTTTTCGTGGCGCATTACCCGCAAGTTGTTTTTCACGGTTGATTTTGAAGCAATAAAGGATACAAACAGTAATTTACAAGGTCGAATGTTTTTCAATATCACTCAACGGTTTTAGGGAGTTTCCTGAACCGGGAGTTATTATGGAATATAACATTAGCACTTATCAATAGAATAAAAAATAAAGCCCTGAATTTCCAGGGCTTTATTTTTTATTCATACCGAAAGAAAAACTCAGGATCTTATTTGTGAAATTGTCCTTATCACAGCTGTTCTAATTAGGTATACCAATTCTTTTATGTTTAATAGGAAATACTTTTAGCCTATGAAGAATAAAAATTTATAGTATTTTTGTAAAATAGAAGAAAGCATTAATATACCACATTATTATCCTGCAAATTTAAGTACAAAACAAGATAAGTCATTATATTCATTGTCAGATATTTCCTAAGGGTAAATCTTGATGATCAACAATCTTAATATTCATTTGTTATCTGTTTTAACTTTGGACTATGCGCAAGATCATTCACATTGATATGGATGCTTTTTTTGCTTCAATTGAACAGCGGGATAATGCAGATTATAGAGGCAAGCCGTTGGCCGTTGGCTATTCTGGTCCACGTGGTGTAGTTGCAGCTGCAAGTTATGAGGCAAGACGGTTTGGCATTCGTTCAGCTATGGCATCGAGAACAGCCCTGAGCAAATGTCCTCAGCTGATATTCGTAATGCCTCGGTTTGATGTGTATAAGTCAGTATCGAAGGAGATTATGGAAATCTTTCATGAATATACAGACATGGTTGAACCGTTATCATTGGATGAAGCCTTCCTGGACGTTACAGAAAACTTTAAACAGATAGCTTCGGCCACCCAAATAGCACAAGAGATTAAGCAAAAGATATCGGACACAATCGGACTTACAGCTTCTGCAGGTGTTTCGTTCAATAAGTTCCTTGCCAAGATAGCATCCGATTATAAAAAACCGAACGGCTTGTTTGTAGTAAAACCAGAAGATGCCGAACAATTTGTAGAAACCCTGGTAATTGAACAGTTTTACGGTGTAGGTAAAGTCACGGCAGAGCGGATGCATCAACTGGGTATCAGAACCGGTGCTGACTTAAAGCAATGGTCGGAACAAGGCCTGGTTTCTAATTTTGGCAAAGCGGGTCATATGTATTATCTAAACGCCCGCGCAATTGATGACAGGCCGGTTCAAGAACAACGAATACGAAAATCAGTGAGCTCTGAAACAACTTTTGAGCGGGATATTGACACATTGGATGATCTTTTGCCTGAACTGGATAAATTAACACAGGAAGTCATCAGATATATCGGAAAGAACAATTTTAAAGGACGTACCGTAAGCCTGAAAATAAAATATGCAGATTTTAAGATTATAAGCCGTAGCAAGACATTCCCTGCTCCTATTTCCGATTTTGAATCTTTATATAAAGCAGGAAAGGAATTATTGGAACTGGTAGACATTTCACCCAGGATAAGGTTGATTGGCATCGGCATAAAGAACACCGAAGAAGAAAGTGGTTGGACGGAGAATATGCAACTGCGTATACGATTTAAGGAAGAAGAGCCAGACGAATAAAAAAGAATCGAACAAAAGAGTTTCATTTATTAATCTATACCGCTTCATGATTTAGAATACTTTCGGTTATTTCCTTCAAGATTTAATTGTACTACAATCTTAGTTGATAAGTAATTGGGGATATTTAATTATCTTTTAATTAACCAGTAAAAATTTAATTGTCAGTATTTTACCAGTTGCTAATTATGAATTATGAATTATAAATTACTTAAGTGCTTAATAATAAACTAATAATAAATTAAAATATGCCGTTTGTAAATGTAAAGTATGTCAGGCAACAGGTCAATCAGGAGCAAAAAGAGTTGTTGATTGCAGGAGTAATGGATATTATCGTAAAAAGAATGGGCCGTAATCCGGATACAACAGTTATTACCATTGATGAAATTGATACTTCAAATTGGATAATTGGTGGAAAGTCAGTTGATAGCTCTGTACACGATAAAGTTTGCTCTATAGAGATCCGTATTTCTAAAGGAACAAGTAATGCGGTTGAGATGGCTGATGTAATTAAAGCAGGCAAAGAACTGGTAAAACGCGTGCTTGGTAACAATGAAGTTACTAATTATTTCATCATTACTGAGCTGAATCCGGATAGCTGGGGATTTGATGGCATACCAATGACTATCAGAAACACAATGGAACAAAATAAATGATACTTATGGACTTGTATTTATTGTCTGGTTTTAAATTGTTGCTTCAATGTGAATGCACAGATTATTAAAAGCATTTTGTTTCTTACCTTTAACTTGAATATTATTTATAATTCGGGATTTATCCTTGTTTTGCCACTCCTTTAAAAATAAAGTCATAGAATACTTCTAACTTAAAACAGGATTTACTATGGATAATTGGAATACAGAGAAACCGTCAATATTAAGTCTGATTGCACCCTGCGGTATGAATTGTGGCATTTGCAAAGTATATCTCAGGGAAAGAAACACTTGCAACGGTTGCAGAGGAGATAATCAGCATAAAGCGCACCACTGTATAACCTGCAGCATTAAGAACTGTGAACTACTATCAAAGACTTCCACCGGGTTTTGCTATGATTGCATAAAATATCCCTGCACACGATTAAAACAGTTGGATAAAAGATATCGTCTAAATTACGGCATGAGCATGATAGGTAACCTGGATGCCATTAAAAGGGAAGGATTGGAAGCATTTACGAATTATGAACTTGTTAGATGGACCTGCAGTAGTTGCGGAGGAATAGTTTGTGTTCATACCGGATATTGTATCCGTTGTAAAAAGGAGATAAAACAATAAATATCGATAAAATATGAAAACAGCGTTACTGATGATTGACATTCAGAATGATTATTTCGAAGGTGGAACAATGACCCTAACAGGTTCTGACAGTGCAAGCAAGAAAGCGGCTCTGATTCTCGAGCGGTTTAGAACCAACGGTTTGCCGGTTGTTTATATACAGCACATTGCCACAAAACCAACTGCTACTTTTTTCTTGCCCGGAACGTTTGGTGCTGAAATACATAAAAATATAACTCCCTTAGGACAGGAAAAAGTATTTATAAAGCATTATCCCAATAGTTTCAGGGATACCGGTTTGCATGAATACTTGCAATCTATTGATGTTAAGGATTTAGTGATATGCGGGATGATGACTCATATGTGTGTGGATGCAACAACACGGGCTGCCACAGATGCCGGATATACCTGTACTGTGATTAGTGACGCCTGTGCAACGAAAGAACTTGAATTAAACGGCATAAAAGTAAAAGCAGAACAGGTTCAGCTTAGTTTTTTAGCAGCACTGGCCTATTTCTACTCCACAGTCGTATCGGCAAATAAATATTTAAACGTAGTATAGTCTGACAAACGGATGCTTCTTTTTAATCCCAATGATTGTTTAGTTTAGGTTTAAAAACATTCTTCTGATCCACTTTAAATCCATGAACCCCAATACATTGTTTTAATGTGTCGGGGTTTATTGTTACCGGGTTACACGTTACTACTATCCCTTTTTAAACCTGTTTTTTCAGACCTGAATAGACGCTCAGATTTATTCAGGGTATGAATCATGTAAGTTTTTTGTAAAATTATGTAACAACCGCCCCCCTGTTTCCCACTACTTTTACAACGTCATTTACACAATTAAATTAAAACAACTGAAAATGAAAAAAACAATTTTTTTTACACTATTAGCGATATTCTCGCTAACTGCTGTACCAACATTTGCAACTAAGAGTTCGTCAAATGCAACAGAGACTACTACTGAAACCAGAAGTAAATTATCAGAAGAAGAAATAAGCAACTACCGCTCACGTGTAGAAGAAATCCGTGATATGGATAAATCTGAAATGTCGGCTAGTGAAAAAACGGAACTTAAAAACGAAGTAAAAGAAATTAAGGCAACCATGCACAAAGATGGTACTTATCTTTATGTCGGTGGAAGTACCGTGTTAATTATTATTCTTTTGTTGCTTATCCTTTAATAAAAAGGAGTCTTTAGTTAACTAACTACAGTAACCCTAAAAGTTATTGCAGTGAATAGAGTCCTGTATTTGTTGCAGGACTCTATTTTCAAATAAACTACTTCATACTAAACGGACAGTGAAAAATAAATGGACCCTTTTCAGTACAAATACATTCAGACAGTCCATGCTGGTTTGTACGATGATATTCGGGATGTTTCCGAATGTATTTTCACACCCGTATTTTCAACAAAAAACAGCGTATACCATTGCAGTCAAGCTGAATGACAGAACCCACGAGCTTTCTGCTTTTGAGTCAGTGGATTATACCAACAATTCACCGGATACCCTGCAATTTGTTTATTTTCACCTGTGGCCAAATGGCTATTCGAATAATAGTACGGATCTGGCAAAGCAACTGTTCAATTCGAAAGGAAAAGAACGGTTGTTCAACGACCCTGCTCTCAAAGGATATATCGATTCACTGGACTTTAAAGTTGACAGGCAACAAGTTCACTGGGAATTACTGCCCAACCAGCCGGATATCTGCCGAATCGTGTTAAACAAGCCCCTGTATCCTGGAGCAACCATAACATTCTCCACTCCTTTTCATGTCAGGATTCCAAAAGGTGTCACTTCCAGGTTGGGTCATATAGGCGAATCCTATCAAATCTCACAATGGTATCCCAAACCGGCTGTTTACGACCGTACAGGCTGGCATCAGATGCCATACCTTGATCAGGGTGAATTCTATAGCGAATTCGGAAGCTTTGATGTGCGTATAACTCTTCCGGATAATTACATTGTCGGGGCGACAGGAGACCTTCAGGATAAACAGGAAATAGCCATGCTAGATAAACGTGCAGCTGACACCACCTGGATACCCGGTTCTCAAAAAGAAACTGTTGTCTTCCCCCCTTCTTCAACACAACTGAAAACAATCCGTTTTACAGGGAATAATATCCATGATTTTGCATGGTTTGCCGACAAACGGTTTCATGTATTGAAGAGCAGTATTATTCTTCCAAAATCAGGCAAGCAAGTGACCACCTGGCTGATGTTTACCAACCAGCAGGCTGATCTCTGGAAAAATGCCATTCCCTACATCAACAACGCCATCCTGGATTTTTCATCCTGGATAGGCGATTATCCCTACAACAGTTTTACGGCAGTACAAAGTGCCCTGAATGCTGGTCTTGGCATGGAGTATCCGGGAATTACAGTAATTGGACTTACCAAAGATGGGTATTCGCTGGATAAGGTCATTGCCCACGAAGCCGGACATAACTGGTTTTACGGCGCCCTGGCTACGAACGAACGCCGTTATCCCTTTCTGGATGAAGGCATGACTACCTCGTACGAAGTACGGTACCTTACCAGTCGGTATCCTGATAAGAAATTATGGGAGAATTATTTAAGCAAAGAGAAGCAGGCAAAGTTCTTTCATGTGGATAAAATTCCCATGGAACGTATAATGGAATACGAATGGCTTATTCCTGCAAGCAGCAACCTGGAACAACCTGCTAACCTTTCGTCCACGGATTACAGTCAAATGAATTACACGCTTATTCCCTATAACAAGGCTGCCATTAGTTTCAACTACCTCAGGGCTTATCTGGGCGATGCTTTGTTCGACACCATTATCCACGATTATTACCAACAATGGAAATTTAAGCATCCACAACCTGATGACCTTCGTCGGGTGTTCGAATCGCATACGGATAAAGACTTGCGATGGTTCTTTGATGATCTGTTGGGTACTACCGAACGGCTTGATTATAAGATGGTGCGTATTGATAAAGGAAAACTACTTATAAGGAATGCCGGTGAATTGGCCTCACCCCTGCTAATTGCCGGGATGATTAACGATTCGGTTTGTACAAGGCAGTGGGTGGATGGCTTTAAGGGAGAGAAATGGATCGAACTGCCTTCCGGGAATTATACTGAGTTTAAAATTGATCCCGATCATGTTATGCCCGAAGTGAACAGGTTTAACAACAATATCCGCACCCGAGGTCTTTTCCAGAAAGCAGATCCTGTTCAACCACAGCTCTTGTTCAGCCTCGAAGATCAGGAGAAACACTCTCTGATGTATATTCCGGCAGCGAACTGGAACCAGGAAAACGGTTTTATGGTTGGGCTGGCTATTCACAATGGTTTTTTGATTCCCAAGCCACTGGAATATCTTATTATGCCTTTCTACACGTTTAATAATTCTAAGTTTGCCGGGTATGGAAAGGTTTCGTATAACATAACCCCGTACGATCAACTGATCAGGCTGGTTAAGGTTACTCTCGAGGGGACACAGTTTGGTGCTCCGGGTGACAGAAGCTATCATAAAATCATGGGTAGACTGGATATCCATTTCAGGCCGTATATTGTCACCAACCCTATCAGGCAGCGAGCATACGGACAATATATTCTGACATCCGATCTGTTCCAGATTGAGAATGTCGGGAATGCCAAACTTATTCAGTATCTCCTGCTGGGGTATGAAGTTCAGAAAGTAAGTCTGGTCAATCCATGGAGTTTGTTGCTTTCTGTTGAGTCGGGAAGTGAATTTCAAAAGACAGCAGTCGATTTCGATTACAAACTGAGTTATGCAGGTAGGGATAACGGACTGGAAATACGCCTGTTTGCAGGTGCCATGTTAAGCAATACTTCGTCACATTCGTTTTATTCCCTGGCCCCAGCAGGACGTAGCGGCAGGGAACAATACCTCTATGATGGGGTTTATCCTGACCGTTTCAGCGTATTCCCCAGCACCTTCTTTTCCCGCCAGATGACCGTCTCGGAAGGAGGTTTGGTATCTCCTGTCAATGAAAGGCTGGGATACAGCAATTGGTTGGTTTCACTTTCCCTGTCGAGTAATCTGCCTGGTAAGATCGGACATATAGGGATTAAACCTTTTGTCAACCTGCTTCTAAACGACCACGGTCTTGCAGGCACCAATAATTCGCCATTTTTCGGAGAGGCTGGCATCAAGGTTGGTTTTTGGAATCTTTTCGAAGTCCATTTCCCACTGTTGGTCACAGGTAATATTAAAACCATTACCCCTTTGGTAAAAGATCGTTTACGCATTGTTTTTAACCTTGACTTTTCCAAACAAGGAAAGGTTGGATTATAAACCTTCAATTTATATATTTGGCTATAAAGCATTATATGTCAATAATGTAAACATAATAATTAAATAAAATTCAGTGTCTGATTGAAATTGGAGTAGAATACAGTTATTTGCCAAATTGGTTTATTTCTGCGTTCTATTCTTATTTTTTTTCATTTATATAATCAGCATCATTAACCTTGTTATCATTCCTTAATCTGTTTCTAATTTATTCTTATACAATCCAACAGGTAAAGTACTTATATAAAGTATAGGAACAAAATTCTTGGGTACATTGCCTTCGATGTATGTATTCTCGTGGTAACCAGAGATATGGAATATAGTGATCTCCTTTTCTCTTGATTTTATCCTTCATATGAATCAACTTTCGGAGTTATAATCTGTTTTACATGTCTTATTCCTTTCTCTACAGGTAACCTATCCATATCCTTCCCATATTCCACCGATAACCCACCTCTTATATGATATGGGATATAGGTGGGATAACTATGGGATAACTATGGGATAACTAAGGAACAACCTAAAACAGGTGTAAAGGAAATAAAGAGCGTTCCGTGTTCCGTGTTTGAAGAGTTTGAAGAGTTTGAAAGTGGGTGCGAATTACAAACGAGTGTAAAAACTATGTTTGATAGCATAGAAAAAAGGGTTATTTAAAATACAAATGGTCCGGATTCTTCAAAAATTATATCTATTTTTACGATTGAAAAGACACATGTCTTTCAAAATGGCAATCCGGGATATCGGGTCCATTCAAAACAGGATAAGATTTAAAGAGTATGCAACTAAAAAGAGTAACTGTCATATTGCTGGCATTGATTATAGTAACAGGGTTAGCAGCAAAAAACAATCATAAAAAAAATCACCCGAAAGATCTCAATGAGGCGATTATAAAACTGGATCATGTGTATTCGGATATAACAAAAAAAGAGATATTCGATATGAGCGAAAGTGAATACCTGACAAAGAGCCAGTTTTCTTCTCGTTTATGGATACGGTATAATTGGGGATTATGGCATAGTTCAAAACTTTCAACCTATTTTAATGATTTGGGAATCTATCATCCGAATGATATGACTGCAATCATTATACGTTGTTATTACCGTCATTTACACCAACAGGATTTTGAATTAGAGAAACTAATCAAATACTATCAGAAACGTCGGACAAAATTAATTTAGGCGGATGATCAGTATAATAATTAGTAAGTAGAATTTGAGAACAATCAATGAAATAATTGTAAATAAAGATATTTCAACTTACTATGAAAAATACACTTTTTGGATTTATTGCCTTGCTCCTATTGGGTTCTTCATTGGCAAACGCTCAGAAGACAAAAGAATTCGATATTAAGTCGCTGGATGGAAATATTGTACTCCATGTGTCAACAGGGCAAAAGCTCCAATGGTCAGTACAGCTTAAAGGCAAGCAAATCATAGCACCCTCGGCTATTTCTATGCAGCTTGAAAACGGTGAATCACTGGGAAATAATGCCAGTGTCAGAACTGTAAACCCGGTAAAAGTCAATACTGTTATCAAGGCACTGAATTATAAAAAGGCAACTATTCAGGATGTATATTCCGAACTAACACTGACCTGCAGAAAAGATTTTGGAATTATTTTCAGGGTATACAATGACGGGGTAGCGTACCGTTTCTTTACCAGAAGAAAAGGGGAAATAGTGGTAATAAATGAAGAAGCAAACTTCAACTTTACAAATGATTATAAGGCTTTTATTCCATATATGTGGGATTACAGGGATGGAAAGATTTTCAATTCCTCGTTTGAAGCACTCTATAAAGAAACCAACATTTCTAAATTTGCTGCCGATTCACTGGCATTCCTTCCATTGCTGGTGGACGAAGGCGATAATACCAAAGTAGTAATACTTGAAGCCGATCTGGAAGATTATCCGGGAATGTACCTGGATCTGAACGATACACACAAAGGTTTTAAGGGAGTATATGCTCCTTACCCGCTGGAAACAAAAATGGGAGGATATAACAACCTCAATGTTATCCCAACCAAAAGAGCCGGTTATATAGCCAAAACCAGTGGTACCCGTAGCTTTCCGTGGCGGGCAGTGGTTATCAGCCGGAGCGATAAAGAATTACTGAACAACGATATGGTGCAGAAACTGGCCTCTCCATCAAGACTGGCTGATGCTTCGTGGGTCAAACCCGGACAGGCAGCCTGGGATTGGTGGAATAACTGGAACATAACCCATGTGGATTTTAAAGCCGGCATTAACACTCCAACCTATAAGTATTATATCGATTTTGCCTCTGCCAACAAGATCGGTTATATTATTCTTGACGAAGGCTGGTCGGTAGGAACCGATCTGAGCATGATATCTCCCGCTATTGATTTAAAAGAAATTGTTGAGTATGGTAAGCAAAAGCATGTTGATATCATCTTATGGGCTACATGGTCGGCCGTAGCCGGGCAAATGGATAAGATATTCCCACTCTACTCAAAAATGGGTGTAAAGGGCTTTAAAATCGATTTCTTCGACCGTGACGACCAGGTAGTGGTTGCTTCAACTTATGCTATAGCCCAAAAAGCCGCCGAATACCATCTTATGGTAGATTACCACGGTATATACAAACCTACCGGACTACAGAAAACCTATCCCAACGTGATTGGCTTTGAAGGTGTAAAAGGCATGGAAAACTATAAATGGGCTACCGAGGATCAGCCCCGGTACACGGTAAGTATCCCCTTTATACGCATGATGGCCGGTCCGATGGATTATACGCCGGGAGCTATGCGTAATGCCATCAAAAGCAATTACCATCCGGTGGCAACAGCACCCATGAGCATGGGTACCCGTTGTAACCAGCTCGCCATGTATGTGGTTTTCGAAGCACCATTCCAGATGCTGGCGGATAATCCGACCATCTATACAAAAGAGCAGGAATGTACCGATTTCATAACGGGTGTACCCACAACGACCGATGAAACAATAGCACTTGATGGCAAAGTAGGTGAATTTGCTGCGGTTGCCCGAAGAAAAGGAGATGCCTGGTTTGTAGGCGCTATGACAAACTGGAATGCCCGGGAGCTGACCCTTGACTTTGCCTTCCTGCCTCAGGGCAAATACAAGGCTGTGATATTCAGTGATGGTGTCAATGCCGATCGGGATGCAACCGATTACAAGGAAGAAAATATTACGATAACTTCAGGCGATAAGCTCAATGTTCAACTTGCACCCGGTGGTGGTTGGGCTGCACGGATTGAGAAAATAAATCAGAAATAAGTACAGTTCTATAAATCTGTTGCCCATTCATTTGACACTGGCATAACAGTCTGGGTGATAAAATTTTTCTGATAATAAATTACATAATACATCCTATCAGAATAACATATAGTTGGATATTTTCCTCATACCCATGCTTTGAATGAATATCTTTATTGATTCCCGGATTACAATTTATGATTAACAACAAAACTAACAAACAAACTGTTATAGGGTTAACTAAAAATTAATCTCAACGTTGAAATAAGTTATTTTCATATTTAAAACTCATCTATGGTACGATTTATCCTCTGTCTGACATTTACACTGACAATGTTAAGTTGTCAGAATAATCAACGTAAAGATTTTGAAAAAGCCTCCTCAGCAATCAATGAAAAGGATTTTGCACGAAACCTGACTGTTATTTCTTCGGATGCCTACCAGGGCCGAAAACCTATGACTCAGGGAGAGGATAGCACGGTCGGATATATTAGAACCCAACTACAAAAACTAAAACTGGAGCCTGCATTTGGTAAGAGTTTTTTTCAGGATGTACCCATGGTTAATATAGCTTCCAAATCTTCCGTTATGGCATTCAAGACAAAAAAAGGCTTACTTACTTTAAAACCAGGTGATGATTTTGTAGCATTTACTGAACAGATTACGGAAAAATCGGATCTTAAAAACGCCAAACTTGTCTTTGCCGGTTATGGCATTGTTGCTCCTGAATACAACTGGAACGATTATAAAGGACTTGATGTAAAAGGAAAAGTAGTGGTTGTTCTTGTGAATGATCCGGGTTTTGCAACTGGTGACACTACCCTTTTTAATGGCAAGACCATGACGTATTATGGCCGTTGGACTTATAAATATGAAGAAGCAGCCCGTCAGGGAGCGATAGGTTGCATTATTATTCATGAAGAAGCTGCTGCCGCCTATCCATGGAGTGTTGTAGTAAACTCGAATGGCTCTTCCCCACACCTACAAGCTAAAAACAAGCATCTTGACACTTGCATCATTGAGGCATGGATGACTAAAGAAGTCGCGCAGTTGTTGTTTGCAAACTGTGGATACAATTATCAGTCAGCAAAACAGAAAGCATGTTTACGGGGCTTCAAATCCTTCGAAATGAATGCAGATGTTTCAGTAAGTCTTACCAATACACTACGTTCCGGTGTATCTAAAAATGTTGGAGCCATGATGACCGGTACCGATAGAAAAGATGAATGTGTTGTATATTCTGCCCATTGGGATCATTTAGGTATTGGCAAACCCATTCAGGGTGATTCAATATATAACGGTGCGGACGATAATGCATCAGGGGTAGCTGCTGTTCTTGAAATCGCTAAAGCATATTCAGGATTAAAAATAAAACCAAAACGTTCAGTGCTTTTTCTGTTTTTTACGGCAGAGGAATCAGGCCTGCTGGGTGCTCAGTATTATGTTAAGAATCCATCATTCCCTATGGCAAAAACAGTTGCCAATATAAATTTCGATATTCTCAGCTTCTCAGGTAAAATGAAGGATGTTACATTAATATCCTATGGCCAGTCGGAACTGGATAAGTATGTGACCACTGCTGCAAAGAAACAGAACCGGTATATAGCACCCGATCAATTGCCGGAACATGGGAGCTTTTTCAGAGGCGATCAATTTTGGTTTGCTCGTGAAGGGGTACCAGTGATTTATGGAAATGGGTTATTCGATCACCGTGAAAAAGGAAAAGAATATGGTATGCAAAAAGTGAAGGAATATACCACCCTGCATTATCACAGGCCTTCCGACGAATATAATCCTAAAATACACGATGTATCAGGAGCAATAGAAGATGCAAAGCTGTTTTTCAATGTCGGGTACGTACTCAGCAATGAGTCTCTTTTTCCAACATGGTATGATAATTCTCCATGGAAAAAAATCAGGGATAAAAAATAATTAATCTTTATTTATTAAATAAGGTAAAGACTAAAAATGTATCTCAGTATTTTGTAAACTTCCACAATCATTTTAAATTATGAAAATTCTGCTGACAGGAGCTACAGGATATATTGCCCAACGGTTGTTACCTGTTTTACTTGAAAACGGTCATGAAGTAATTTGTTGTGTTCGCGATAAAAGCAGGTTTGATATTTCAAAGTATGCCTCAAAAGGGGTAAGCGTTATAGAAGTAAATTTTCTAAAAGCCGATACACTGGCTATAATACCTTCCGATATTGATATTGCATATTATTTAATTCATTCCATGTCAACCCAAAAGGGAAATTTTGAAAGTATGGAAACAATATGTGCAACTAATTTCAGGGAATCCATAGGGAAAACAAGAGTTCAGCAGGTCGTTTATTTAAGTGGAATAACCAATGACAGTGTGTTATCAAAACATCTTACATCACGTAAAAATGTAGAGACGATTCTATCAACATCCACTTTCCCCTTAACAACCCTGAAAGCAGGGATAATAGTAGGATCAGGAAGCGCATCTTTTGAGATTATCCGTGATCTGGTTGAAAAATTACCTGTAATGATTGCACCCAAATGGCTGAAAACAAAATGTCAGCCTATTGCTATCCGGAATGTTATTGAGTTCTTAAATGCAGTAGCAGGTCAAACCGATACCTATAATCAAAGCTACGATATTGGCGGTCCTGATATATTGGATTACAAGGAGATGCTCTTGCGTTTTGCTACCATCAGGGGTTTGAAAAGACGAATTATGGTGGTTCCTGTGATGACACCGAAAATATCATCCTATTGGCTTTATTTTGTTACTTCTACTTCTTACTCGTTAGCAAAAAACCTTGTAAATAGTATGAAAATAGAGGTTATCTGCAGACCGAATGAGTTAGCTGCAAGGTTTAATATCTCATTAATTGATTATAATATGTCAATCAAACTTGCTTTTGATATGATCGAACAAAACCATGTATTATCCAGCTGGATTGATGCACAAACGAGTGATATATTGGAAAAAGGAATAAACCGTTATATGGAAGTTCCAATAAATGGATGCTTTAAAGACATATGCATAATGTCATTGAAAGATAGTGATTTAGCCTTACATAAAATATGGTCGATTGGTGGGAAAAACGGTTGGTATTATGGTAATTGGCTCTGGGAAATAAGAGGGTTTATGGATAAATTAGCGGGTGGTGTCGGGATGAGACGTGGCAGAAAAAGCGAAACAGAAATATCTCCTGGTGAATCATTAGACTTTTGGAGAGTATTATTAGCTGACAAAACAGGAAAAAGATTGTTACTCTTTGCAGAAATGAAATTGCCGGGTGAAGCATGGCTGGAATTTAAAATAGACGACAATAAATTGACACAAACAGCCACATTCAGACCGTTAGGCGTTTGGGGTCGACTCTACTGGTATTGCATGTTGCCCTTTCATGGTTTTATATTTAATGGAATGATCCGAAATATAGCCAATTAATAGAAGTGAAATATAAATAGAAACATCTGCATGTCAATCCCTTGGTAAAATATTGACAGAGCAAATCAAATACTTATAAATGTAACTGCATAACAGGCTGGTTGTACTGACTATTAATCATGTTTTTAGGACCTAAATTAAATTGTTTAATTCAATGAAGCGAATTGGATCTATTATACGAACTATTTATAGTTTTTTTTGTTATAATTAATATTCAGACACCTACCTTATTGATTCCTGTTTTTTGACAAATAAAAAAATACCAACTAAATCTTTCATTTTTATATGCACCCTGAATTCGAACATATCCTGCAAATTCTGGCTTCGCTTGCTGCGGGGGCTATTCTAGGACTGGAACGTGAATACCACAGCAAACCGGCAGGGTTCAGGACCATGATTTTGATTTGTGTCAGCTCATGCCTGTTCAGCATACTATCGGCTACTATGCCAAGTGGGGACAGGATAGCATCCAATATTGTCACAGGCATTGGTTTTATTGGTGCAGGGGTAGTATTTAAAGAAGGAGCTACCGTACGGGGCATTACTTCAGCCGCAATAATCTGGATGTCTGCGGCTATCGGTATGTGTATCGGATTTCAGCATTATATACTGGCTTCATTTGTAGTGATACTCGTTTTATTGGTTATGATTGCATTATCCAGGTTTGAAAGGCTGTTTGATACCCTGTATCAGGTGAAAATATATGAAATACATTTTATTTCAGCGGACTATTCGTTGGAAGCACTGGAAAAAGAAATGAAGGGACTGCAAATACGCTTTACCAGAAAAAAAATCGGAAAACAAAACAATGTGGTGAACGTTGAGTACAGCATCGTGGTATCTCCAACAAAAATCAGGGAAAAAATAGATAATTTTCTGATTAATAATACCCATATTAAAGGATTTGAAGTATAGCAAAGAATTTTAATGAACAAACAATCAGCAATGGCAAAAAAAGAGAAGTTGGATTTTGATGATTTTATAATCAAAGAAGGGATGAAATTCTCGTTGTCTGATTATCCTACGGAAGTGAAGAAAAAGGTAATTGACAAGGAACAGGGAGAACTTTTAATACAAAAGGATGTGGAAGAATTGTCCTCCTTACAGGATGTACTTTATGCCGACAGGCGGCATGCTGTGTTGATCATTATACAGGCAATGGATGCAGCAGGGAAAGATGGAACCATTAAACATATCATGTCGGGGGTAAATCCCGAAGGAGTCCAGGTTACAAGCTTTAAAAGTCCTACCATTACAGAACTGGATCATGATTATTTCTGGCGTCATTATATTGCCTTGCCGGGAAAAGGTGAAATCGGAATCTTTAACCGATCGCATTACGAAAATGTATTGATAACCAAAGTTCATCCTGAGTTTATACTTAATGAAAAACATGCCGGTATCAACTCGGTGGATGATATAAACAAGTCGTTCTGGGAGACAAGGTATAAACAGATATGCCGCTTTGAAAAAAACCTGGTAGAAAATGATACTACAGTGCTTAAATTCTTTTTGCATGTTTCAAAGGATGAACAAAAGAAACGGTTCCTTGATCGGATAGATGATCCGACTAAGAACTGGAAATTTTCAACAGCCGATTTAAAAGAAAGGGCTTATTGGGATGCATATCAGTTGGCCTATGTAGAGGCAATCAGGAATACAAGTACGAAAGATGCTCCCTGGTTTATTATTCCGGCTGATGAAAAGTGGTATTCCAGGTATATCGTGGGAAAAATAATTTGTAACGAGCTTAAGAAGCTCAACCTTGAATATCCCGGAATTTCTGACAATGAACGGGAAGCTTTGTTGAAGGCAAAAGAAGCATTATTGAACGAGAAATGAGAAAAATCCACTGAAAAATCGCTATTTATTTAAAATTAGGTGCAATTTATTATGTTGTTACTGTATCTAGTTATTTCACTTTCATTACAAACAGCCCGACAAAAACGCTAAAAGTATTGTTACCAGAATGATAGTATATCATAATCGTTAGTAAAATGAGTTCAATTTAATTATGTACTAAAAAGTAAAACTTTAAGCTATGAAATTCTACTTGTCACGAACCATTTATGCAATTTTGGTGTTATTGGTCTTGTCAGTTAGTTCATGCCGGAAACAACACCCGGTTGATCAAGCCAAAAGTCTGGCAGATGCTGACAGATATTATTCAGCTCTTTCATTGGAAAAAGGAAGGAATGTAGCCTTTCTGGCTATGTTTGATTCTGCTGGTGTAACGTTGGCTCCTCATAAGCCACCTATTGAAGGATATTCTGCTATCAAAAAAATAATAATGAGCAGTAGTGACACTACGTATACTTTGACCTGGGAACCACGTTTTGCCAAAGTTGCCACTTCAGGCGAGTTAGGTTATACCTATGGCACGTATAAGTTGACAATTAAAGCTGCAAAGCCCGTTTTACAGGAAGGGACATACACAACCATCTGGCGTAAGAATTCACATGGAGAATGGAAAGCAATGCTTGATACCGGAAATGAAGGACTGAAATAACATTAAGCTTTAAGTATCGGATAAGAAGGGAATTCAAATAAATCATGAAGTAACAATTCTGAATATAAGTCAATAAAAATGTTATATAAGAAAGAATAAAGGAATAACTAACCACAAATCATATTATATGAATACAAAACGATTATTTTCGATAGCAGTAGTAATCCTTCTAAGTTGTGCAGGAACAATTTTCGCAACGACACAGGGTGATACAATTAAAAATAAAATGCCAGTAGATTCTGTTATAACCGGTAAGGCATTGTATCTTAAAAGTTGTGCCCGTTGCCATAAATTAAAAGATCCTGCAAAATATACCATGGTTCAATGGCCGGGTCTTGTAAATAAGATGCAGAAAAGATCCAAGATAACCGATCAGGAAAAGGCACTGATTCTAAGTTACCTTTCGACAGAAGCAAAGAAATGAATTCCTGAAAATAAAGTATGTGGAAATACGGTTTTATCAATCAGGAGTGAATAGTCATTCGTTCCTGATTGATAAAAAATTAAATAATAATACGACAATAGTTTGGCGGATCGAAATATAGTCGTAAATTTGCAATGTTTTCGAATCACAAATGCTGTCCTGCATTTGAATTACAATCAAAAAATAACATTCACAACAACAACGTTTTTTTCCAAGAGGAAAATCTCCCCAAAACGTCTATTCATCACTTTATGAGTAATTACACCATTTTGCAATTGAATGCGAAAGAACTGTCCGAATTGAAGGACGTCGCAACTGAATTAGGTCTCAAAGTTTCTAATTCAGCTAAAAAAGAAACTTTAGTATACGATATACTGGACCAGCAAGCCGTTGTCAATGCACAACGCAAAACTATCTCCAATGAAATCCAGGAAATTGATCGCAAAAAGCGGTTACGTGTTCCTATTAAAAAAACTCCTGAACAAAAATTGTTAGCGAATCAACAAAGTGCAGCTAAACAAGTAGGAATTCAGGTTCAAAAAGTAACCCCGAAAGTAGTAGCCGAACAAGCTCCGTCTGTTGTAAAACAGACAGAATCAGTCCCAGCAGAAGCTAAACCGGTTGATATAGCTGTAGTTGCTATAACGCCAAAACCTGCTACTAAAAAATCAAACAAACCAAAACAACCAAAACCCAATAAGCCGGCTATTATTAAGGCGGAAGTTGAAAAAGTTGAAACAATTGAACCGGAAGCTATCATTATCCCGAAACCAACACCAACAAAAGTATTCGTACTGGAAGACAGATCGGAAGAAAATGATTCAAATGAGGAAACTCTATTTGTAGAGACAGAATCGGTAGAAGTTGATAATGAGCAAGTAAGAGTAATTCAGGATACTCCTGAGATCAGGCCTGCTAAAATTAATTCGAATATCAATATCGGGAATAATGGGAATAATTCAAATAATACAAATATAAACAGAAACAAGTTTAACCAACGTCCTGAAAAAGTTGAAAAACAATTTGATTTCGACGGCATACTTGAAGGTACAGGTACATTGGAAATGATGGCCGATGGGTATGGTTTTCTTCGTTCTGCCGATTATAATTACCTTGCTTCCCCTGATGATATTTATGTTTCCCAATCACAGATAAAACTATTCGGACTTAAAACCGGAGATACTGTTAAAGGAGCTATCCGCCCTCCAAAAGAAGGTGAAAAATACTTTCCACTGATCAAAGTAGCACAGATAAACGGCCGTTCACCGGAATATGTTCGTGACCGTGTTCCATTTGAACACCTCACTCCTCTTTTCCCGGATGTTAAGTTTAATCTTTGCAGCGGTAAGAATGATACATTGTCAACCCGTATTGTTGATTTATTTTGTCCGATTGGTAAAGGCCAACGCGGTTTGATTGTTGCACAGCCTAAAACGGGTAAAACGGTTTTGTTGAAAGATATTGCCAATGCCATTGCCGAAAATCATCCTGAAGTATATATGATCGTACTCCTGATTGATGAACGTCCGGAAGAAGTTACCGATATGGCTCGCAGCGTACGTGCCGAAGTGGTTTCATCAACGTTTGACGAACCTGCTGAACGTCATGTAAAAGTAGCCAGCATGGTACATGAAAAAGCAAAACGTATGGTGGAATGTGGTCAGGATGTTGTTATTCTGCTTGACTCTATTACCCGCCTTGCACGTGCTTATAATACTGTTTCGCCTGCTTCGGGTAAAATACTTTCAGGTGGTGTGGATGCCAATGCATTGCACAAACCTAAACGGTTCTTTGGTGCTGCACGTAATATCGAAAACGGTGGGAGTCTTACCATTATTGCAACAGCATTAACAGAAACAGGATCTAAGATGGATGAAGTAATCTTTGAAGAATTCAAAGGAACCGGTAATATGGAACTTCAACTAGATCGCAAACTGTCGAACAAACGTGTTTTCCCTGCTGTAGATATTATGGCTTCGAGTACACGTCGCGATGATTTATTGCTTGATCAGGATACCCTGAACCGTATGTGGATACTTCGTCGCCACCTGGCTGATATGAATTCAATGGAAGCTATGGAATTCCTGAGAGACAGGATGGAGAGAACTGAAAATAATGATGAGTTCCTGGTATCTATGAATGCATAACAGGTTAACTTTAAAAACCAGTATAGATTGAAAATCGTCTGAGAAATCAGGCGATTTTTTGTTTTAAACAGGGTCAATTAAACAATAATCTTAAATAGTAGCACAAAAGGACTTAGATTAATTGTTAATTAAATAAATTGTTCTACATTTGTTGCCTGCTCAGCTAATTAAAAAATATCAATCATGATAAAAATAATTAAATTTAGTTCGCTTATTTCGATTGTTGCAGTTGTTTTTTTTGCTTCATGTGCAAAGAATGATGTTACAAATGTCACGTTGAATAAAACAACTTCCTACTTAATCATTGGTCAAACCGATTCTTTAACGTCTACCCTGACTGCTACCGGAGATATAAAAAATATTACTCAAACATGGACATCAAGTAATCCAACTATTGTTTCAGTAAAAGACGGAATAATTACAGCGATGACAAGTGGTACTGCCAATATTACTGTAAATGCCGGTGGAATAATAGCTACATGCGTTGTAACTGTTGATGATAAAATACAACCTACTCTGACTCAGGCTGAATTATGGTATTATGGCGATGCTTATGGAACAAAAGATTCAATTAATGGTACAGGTTCTAACAATTTTGTACTGGTTATGGCAAGCTCAGGAATTAATCTGGATACTTCAAGCGGGACAGGTGAAATGTTAGTTGTCGAATTGAATACCTCGTTGGCTGTCAAGGACAGCTTACCTGTAGGTACGTATGATATGATAACCGATGCAAGTAAGTTAATTAATTTTGCTCCTTTTACCCTGGTGCCCGCTTATGTTGATACATCCGGATACCCATGGGGTTGCTGGTATTTTGGGAATTTATCCGATCCGATTTCAAATGGTAATCTGGTTGTAACAAGGTCAAACAATATTTATACAGTTAACTATGAACTTTTTGATGATTACGGAGTGAAGATATATGGAACCTACAAAGGGACATTCATTTATATGAATGCATTAACCCAGGCACCTCAAGCTTCTGTCAGGAATTTATTGAAGCAGAAAACAGAAAACACGGTAAACAAACCGATGAAATTTAAGAGAAGGTAATTCTTTTCAATAAGGGAATTTTAGAAATCAAAAAGAGCATTCTATAGGTAGGATGCTCTTTTTTATGCACAAAAGTGTGCATTTTATGCAGGTTTTTTACTGGTTTAGGAAAAAAGCACTATCTTTGCCTCCGAAATTTTTATAATTCATTTTAGAAACACATATTTATTGAGGTCATTGTTCAAAGTGATTTTTTTACTTAAAGAAGGTTTTGAACAAGACACTATTATTTGGGTGTTAAACAATTAAAATCGTAAACATGAAATTATTAGAAGGAAAAGTAGCTATCGTAACCGGTGCTGCACGTGGTATTGGAAAAGCAATTGCCCTTAAGCTGGCTAGCGAAGGAGCTGATATCGCATTTACCGATTTAAACATCGATGAAAATGCTCTTGCAACACAACATGAAATTGAAGCCTTGGGAGTAAAAGCCAAAGGATATGCTTCAAATGCAGCCAATTTTGAAGAAACTCACACGGTTGTCAGTGAAATCCATAAAGAATTCGGTCATATCGACATATTGGTAAACAATGCAGGTATCACGAAAGATGGTTTAATGATGCGTATGAGTGAAGGACAATGGGATGCTGTTATCAATGTAAACCTAAAATCTGCCTTCAATTTTATACATGCGGTTACTCCTATCATGATGAAACAAAAAAACGGTAGCATCATCAACATGAGCTCTGTGGTAGGTGTTTCCGGAAATGCAGGACAAGCTAATTATTCTGCATCTAAAGCAGGTATGATTGGTTTGGCTAAATCAGTTGCCAAGGAATTAGGTTCCAGAGGTATTCGTGCCAACGCAATTGCACCGGGTTTTATAGAAACTGAAATGACTCATGCCCTGAGTGATGAGCAACGTGCTAAATGGAATGAAGCTATTCCGTTACGTCGTGGTGGTAGTCCTGATGAAGTAGCAAAAGTAACTTTGTTCCTTGCTTCCGACTTATCAAGCTATGTGAGCGGACAGGTTATCAATGTTTGCGGTGGAATGAACACTTAATTAATTAAGAATTAATAATTAATAATTAATAATTAATAATTGACAGAGTACTGACAAGTATGTACTTACAGGCTAATAAATAGATCTTTAAATATCTACGATTACTTACCTACTTACATACAGAATTTTCAATTCATATAGTTACAATTTAAACGCTCCGAATTTCTTCGGAGCGTTTTTTAGTAGAATTAAAAAGACAGAGTTTTATCTGTTTTGAATTTCATTCAATAGCTTTCAATTAACCTGTAAAACCAAGGGCTCCAGCTATGGCGTTTATACATCGCAGTAGTTCGGTCAATACCCTGTCTGCTTCAATTGTCTTACCTTCAATGGTGTATCTACGCCATGTATCCAACAGGCCGATTTGATGCTTATGGATAGAATCCATGGCTTCCGATCGCAGAAGTGTTGAATAGTAGTGATTCTCACGTCTTACCGCAAATGGCACATTCAACAGAACATCAATCATTCGTCTTGTCAGTGTCAGTTCTGCAGACATTCTGTTTATAAATAAATCAGATTCAGGTATATCAGTAGCCAGCATAGCATACTTTTTAAAAATGACTTCATCGGAAGAGACGAGACTCGAATCGATATTTGTAAACACATACCTTATAAAAGGATCTGTCTTTACAAACAATTGCAGCTTTTCGAATTTCTCAGGTTCATTTTTAAGTAACTCCTCCAACGTGCTTCCAACTCCATACCAACTGGTAATATTAAACCTGCATTGACTCCAGCTGAATACCCACGGTATAGCTCTTAAATCAGAAAGACTCCGTGTTCCGGTTCTTCGTGACGGGCGACTGCCTATCTTACTTTGTTCTATGGCATCAATGGGTGTTGCTTTTTCGTAAAAAGAAATAAAACCAGGGTGTTGTGTCAGCTCTTTATAAAGCATCATGCTTCTATCAGCCAGATAATTTAATTCAGATGACAGTTCATGCTTCTTTCTATTGTCAATCTTCTGAATCAATGTTGCAGCAAGAGTACCTGCAGTAAGCAGTTCAATATTATACACCGCGTTGTAATTATTGGCATATTTCCGCTCAATAGTTTCTCCCTGTTCGGTCAAACGAATATCACCATTAATTGAACCGGAAGGAAGTGATCTCAGGAACCAATGGGTTGGTCCTGCACCACGGCTGATAGAACCTCCTTTTCCATGGAAAAACCGAAGCCTGACATGGTGTCTTCTTCCAATTTCAATCATATTGGCTTGTGCCTGATATAAATACCATTGACTGGCAAAAATTCCACCATCTTTATTGCTGTCGCTATACCCTATCATCACCTGCTGTACCATAGTGTCAGCGTTATGTTGCTTCTGCTGCCACAAAAGACTTCGTATAGTTAATGGATGAGAGAGGAATTCATCTAAAATCTGCGGACTACGGACTAAATCATCTATGGTTTCAAACAGGGGAACAACGGGTAACAGCGATACCAAACCTTCGGGAGTATTCAACATCATACCGGCTTCCCGTTGTAACAGATAAACCACGAACAAATCGGATACATGGCGGGTCATACTCACAATCAGTGACCCCAATCCCTGATCGCTGTATCTTTTAATGTGTTCACAAAGCAGGATATATGTGTCAATTGTTGCTTTTGCTTCATTATCAAGTTGCATGCCCGGCAATGTGAAAGGGCGGCTCAATAATAGCTCAGCATTGATAAAATCGAGTCGTTTATCCAATTCCAGTTGTAAAAAAGAATCCCCATCCATTTGAGCAATTTTCATTAATTGTGCCAATGCCAGTTCATTGAATTGACTGTTCTGTCGGATATCCACTTTTGCAAGGTGAAACCCAAAGGTGGTAACGATCCGTATTGCATCATTCATATCGCTGTAAGCAATCTCAGATGCACCGTAACGAATCAGTTCTTTCTTAACCAGGTAAAGATCTTCGGTCAATTCAGCCGGTAACCTGTACAAAGGTTTGTCTTCATTTACATATTCCTTTTCAGTTGAAACAGGTATTTTGGCAAGAATGAATACCAGAAACTGTTTAAATGCCTCTGTTTTATATGTAATCCTAAAGCTGTCGTTCTTCAACCTTATTTCCTTGTATAAATGTGCATACTTCTTTTGAAATGCCGGTGAAAGCTGGTTTATAGTTACATTGAAACTAAGGTTTTTCTGCAGTACACTTAATTCTTTTCTGATTACTTCGAAAGCCTTCTCACGCAGTTTCAACAATGTCTTTCCGGTTACTTTGGCTGTAACCATGGGATGTCCGTCACGGTCACCACCCACCCAGTTACCAAAACTGATTTTCGGGAAAGAGTCTGCCTTACGTATCAGTTGCTGGTCGAAACCTGCTTTTTGCCATGCCTGTATCAACCGTTGATCGTGGAGTCTGATCACTTCGGGAAATACCTGAGTGAGGTAATGGATAATATTATCGAGTTCAAAACTGACATCAGGTTTCTCGGTATACACATCAGAAGTGCGCCAGATACGATGAAGGTCGATTTTAATATCTTTCCGGATCTGCTCTTGTTCCAGTGCGTTGTACATTGTATTTTCCCGTTTTACTACGAGTAAATAGAGATTCCGCAAATGCTCCAGCATCACAGTACGTTTCGCTTCTGTAGGATGTGCCGTAAGAACAGGTTCCACATGTATTTTTGATAGTTGGGCAGCTATCTCCTCTGCTCTGAATCCATTTTCTTTGAGTAATTCAATGTTATACGACCACAATCCGGTGATTTTATCCGGTGATATCCCGCCTTCTGTTTTCCGGCGGCTCTGAACAGCTCCATTTACCTCCACGATATTAAGCAGCTGAAAGCATGTGGAATAGAGCTGAAGATGTTTCTCACTGAATTTCTTATCTCCGAAGTCAGTATTACCTGATATCCAGGGTATATCACCGGCCAGTTCGTTTTCACCGGACTCGATCATTACTTCTTTCAGACAGATTAAGAGGTATTCAAGGTCGTGGTATACTTTACCGATTTTCTCCTGAACAAGTTGTAGCGTACTCATAGTTAGGTAATTCATAATTCATAATTCATAATTCATAATTCATAATTCATAATTCATAATTCATAATTCATAATTCATAATTCATAATTCATAATTCATAATTAACAATTAACAAGGTGCTGACAATCAGACTTTTGTTGGTTGCCATATAGATCATTAAATATCTACGATTACATATATGTTAAGTGTTTTAAATAAAACATCTTAAATCCTTTTTTGTTTAGGAACTTAATTCCAGAATTGAATGTAGATTTGTGTAGTTTAAGGAAGTACCGGATTGTAAATAAGGTTCCGTTTTATGGTACAACAGGATTAAACTCCATTGAATCGGGTTTTTTGATGCACCCCTTCAGATATACTGGAAACTAATCGTTCGTCACAATTTTTCCTTTATACATTACCAATGTTGGTTTAGGGTTCGGTTAGGGTTCGGTTAGGGTTCAGTTAGGTGTACCTCTCCTAACCCTATCAGAACCCTATTTGATTTCTCTCTGTTTTCCCTTTTTACCTAAACAGGAAGTAGTAGCTAATGTTTTTCGGATGGGATTGGAAATAAAAAGCAAAAACAGCGGGCTTGAGATTATGATACACTTGTTCTTAACCTGAAATTCATGTTGGGTTGATGATTCAAAGTCTTTTAAGATGAATATCGCCTTAAGTATGTTGGCTGACAGATTGTGACAAAGAGTCTGGCACTGCCAAAGATATTCCGGTTGCTGTCAAAAGAAAAAATGAAATATTAAAGTCTAAAATCTTTACCCATCAGCAGAAGATCAAAAATCGTTTGTTTACTCGAAATCTGTATTCAAATCATATTCATGCTAACAGGTATATTCATAGTTAATTAGCTTTGTGTGCACAACATATCCGGTAGAATGATATTTTAGAAATGGACTAAAGCCGTATAAAAACAATACAAAAACAGGATCATTAATTGATGTCATTTTATATTCAGAAAGCTAATCCACGAATTAATTTTACCCCAATACATCCTGAAATGAATAAATTTGGAGCGTTTTTTGATTTAATAACGTTGCCTAATAAATTGGCTTATTACTCGTTTTTAACACGAAAAATTACTATCTTTGTCAGTCTTTTTCAGGAAAACTGACAAAACAAACAAAAATAATCGAAACAATAATATAAAACATTGAAATATATGGGATTTAATGATTTTCTAGGAAAAATATTGGGGAATAAAGGACAACGCGACCTGAAAGAAATAACCCCTTTTGTTGATAAAATAAAAGCTGTTTATGAGGAAATTAAGACTCTTTCAAATGATGAATTAAGGGCTCATACTGAAATTCTTAAAACGAGGATTCAGGATTATGTTGCTCCGGAAGTTACCCTAATTGCAGAACTCAAAGCAAGTATCGAGGAAACTGAAATTGATCAGCGTGAGAAGATTTACAATGAAATTGATAAGCTGGAAAAGGAAATCACATCAAAATACGAAGAAGTATTGGATGAAGTGTTGCCGGAAGCTTTCAGCATAATGAAAGATACTGCCCGTCGTCTGACTGAGAATTCGGAAGTGATAGTGACAGCCAATGATTTTGACAGGGAACTGGCAACGAAACATGACTTTGTAACCATTCAGGGTGACAAGGCTCATTACAAAAATGAATGGCTTGCAGGCGGTGCACTTATTAAATGGGAAATGGTCCATTATGATGTGCAGCTCTTTGGTGGTGTTGTACTTCATAAGGGTAAAATATCGGAAATGGGAACAGGTGAAGGAAAGACACTGGTAGCTACCCTGCCGGTTTTCCTGAATGCCCTGACACGCAATGGTGTGCATCTGGTTACAGTAAATGATTATTTATCAAAACGTGACTCCGAATGGATGGGGCCACTTTATATGTTTCACGGATTGACTGTTGATTGTATCGACCGTCACCGTCCGAATTCAGAAGAACGTCGTCAGGCTTATTTAGCCGATATTACTTTTGGGACAAACAATGAGTTTGGTTTCGATTACCTGCGTGACAATATGGCTACAGCGCCACTGGATCTTGTACAACGCAAACATAATTATGCGATTGTGGATGAAGTTGACTCCGTGTTGATTGATGATGCCCGTACGCCATTAATCATTTCAGGTCCGGTACCCAAAGGAGAAGATCAGTTATTTGATGAGCTTAAACCGAAAGTAGATCGATTGGTAAATACTCAAAAAGCCCTGGCAACAAAATATCTTGCTGATGCGCGTATTTTATTGAAATCGGAAGATAAAAAAGAACAGGAAGAAGGAGCTTTGGCTTTATTCCGGTCATTCAAAGGGATGCCTAAAAACAAACCCTTGATTAAGTATTTAAGCGAACAGGGAATTAAAGCACTTTTGCTTAAAACAGAAGAGTTTTATATGCAGGAAAACAACAGGAATATGTATGTTGCTACCGACCCGCTTTACTTTGTTATTGACGAAAAAAACAACACGATTGAACTTACCGATAAAGGGATTGATTTAATTACGGATAATACCGATGATGCCCAATTCTTCGTGTTGCCGGATGTAGGAAGTGAAATTGCAGATCTGGAAAAAGATAAAACCCTGTCAATTGAAGAAAAACAGTCGAAAAAGGACGATATCCTTCAATCATATTCCATAAAATCGGAACGTGTTCATACGATTAACCAATTACTGAAAGCATACACCTTGTTTGAAAAAGACGTGGAATATGTCGTAATGGAAAACAAAGTAATGATTGTTGACGAACAAACCGGACGTATCATGGACGGTCGCCGTTATTCAGATGGATTACACCAGGCTATTGAAGCAAAGGAAAATGTAACCATCGAAGCAGCAACACAAACATTTGCCACCATTACCCTGCAGAATTATTTCCGTATGTACCACAAGCTCTCGGGGATGACCGGTACGGCAGAAACGGAAGCCGGTGAGTTGTGGGATATCTACAAACTGGATGTTGTTGTAATACCAACCAATCGTCCGATTGCCCGTAATGATATGGAAGACCGCGTTTACAAAACAAAACGCGAAAAATATACAGCCGTTATTGAAGAAATCGATCGGTTGGTGGTTGCCGGACGTCCGGTTCTGGTAGGTACAACATCGGTAGAGATCTCCGAACTACTTAGCCGAATGCTGAATGGCCGGAAGATCAAGCACAATGTGTTGAATGCCAAGTTACACCAGCGTGAAGCTGAAATTGTAGCTGCTGCCGGACAATCGGGAACAGTAACAATTGCGACCAACATGGCCGGTCGTGGTACGGATATTAAGCTGACACCCGAAGTTAAAACGGCAGGTGGTCTGGCTATTATCGGAACAGAGCGTCATGAAAGTCGACGTGTCGACCGTCAGTTAAGAGGGCGTGCAGGTCGTCAGGGTGATCCGGGATCTTCTATATTCTACGTATCACTTGAGGATGATTTAATGCGTTTATTCGGTTCCGAACGTATCGCAGGTATTATGGACAGACTTGGATTCGAAGAAGGTGAAATGATTGAACATTCAATGATCTCCAAATCCATAGAACGTGCCCAGAAGAAGGTAGAAGAAAATAACTTCGGTATACGTAAACGTTTACTTGAATATGATGATGTTATGAACTCCCAGCGTGAAGTGGTGTATTCGAAACGTCGCCATGCCTTAATGGGAGAACGTATTGGGGTTGATATTACCAATATGATTTACGATACTGCCGATAGTATTGTAGAGAATGCAAGAAATTCAGGTGATTTTGAAGAACTTGAAGTTGATTTGTTGAAAGTGTTTTCAATGGATGTTCCATTCAAGGAAGAAGAATTTCATTCAACAAAAATCAGTACGTTAGGCGACATGGTAGCTGATGCTGCTATGGAAACGTTTAAACGTAAAATGGACAAACTGGCTGTCATTGCTTATCCGGTTATTAAACAGGTTTATGAGCAAAAAGGACAACAGTATGAAAGTATTTTAATTCCGGTATCTGATGGAAAAAGAGTATTCAATATTACAGCCCATTTGGAAACGGCCTATAAATCGGAAGCACGGGAAGTTGTAAAAGCATTTGAAAAACAAACATTACTATTTGTGATTGACGATGAATGGAAAGAACATCTTCGTCAATTGGACGAATTGCGTAATTCTGTTCAGAATGCCAGCTACGAACAAAAGGATCCGTTATTGATATACAAACTTGAATCGTTCGGCTTATTTAAAGAAATGATTGATTCAATTAACCGTAAGGTGCTTGCTATATTGATGCGTGGACAGATTCCAATGCGTGAACCTGAACAGGTTCGTGAAGCAAGGCCAAGCCAACGTATGGACCTGAGCAAATATAAGACACAAAAAGATGAGGTTGGTGGTAGAACGGAAGATCCTACAAAACAGGATACCCGCGAATTGCAACATCATGAACCAATACGTGTAGAAAAGAAAGTAGGACGCAACGATCCTTGCCCTTGTGGAAGTGGGAAGAAATATAAAAATTGTCATGGTGCAGCTGTTAATGCTTAATTGCTGACAGACTTATTAATTCATAATTCATAATTCATAATTCATAATTGCCCGGATACTTAACTATAAGTTTTTGTATATTTAGAAATAAATCTTTAAATATCTACGATTACTTATAATTGACTGCCGAAATTTCAGATACTTTGGTTTTCAATATAATTTTAATACAAAAACACTCACAATTGTATGATATTAGACTTTATAACCTGGAATGTTGATCCTGTATTAGTGCACTTAGGACCACTTGCAATTCGTTGGTACGGATTACTTTGGGCAGCAGGAATCTGGTTCGCATTATTGATTGTTCAACGACTATTCAAACATGAGAAACTACCGGAAGCCTGGTTGGATCAACTGTTTCTGTATACAGTTGTGGGAGCTATCCTGGGTGCCCGTCTTGGTCATTGCTTTTTCTATGAATGGCAGTTATTGAAAGAACCGGTAACTATACTAGGAATTACATTCGAATATGGAAATCATTACCTTTCGCACCCCTGGGAATTATTGTATATATGGCGCGGTGGATTAGCCAGCCATGGTGGAGCTATTGGAATCCTTATTGCCATGTACTTCTTCAACAGGAATGTGTCTAAAAAAGGATTTGTATGGATATTTGACCGTCTGGTGATTGGTGTTGCTATTTGTGGTGCCAGCATACGATTAGGAAATTTAATGAACTCGGAGATATATGGCAGCGCCACTTCATTGCCGTGGGGATTTATATTCGTTCGCAGCGGTGAAACACAACCCATGCATCCGACACAGATCTATGAAATGATCTATTGCCTTATCACGTTTGCCATAGTGTGGTGGTTGTACTGGAAAAAAGAAGCCTATAAAAAGAACGGACTTATATTCGGGGTCTTTCTGATTGGTATATTTGGTTCACGTTTTGCATTAGAATTCATTAAAAACAACCAAGAAGTGTTTGAATCCAACTTATCATTAAATATGGGGCAAATACTCAGTCTACCCTTTATTATTTGGGGAATTTGGTTGATTGTCAGAAGTCTGAAGACTCCTGGAATTAAAGCTTCATAATGTATGAAAATACTGCCGATTATAATATTACTATTATTTTTGAGCAATAAAACAGCAGCACAAACCGATTCGTTGAACATTTCAGATTCATCGACAGTACGGATTCATGAATTTCATAAGAACTGGTACGAGTCGCGTTATATTCAGGAGAGTATCATACCGGTGAGCTTTGCATTGGGAAGTGTGGCAATCATTAGCATTCCGGGGTTGAAAGAAGGTGTTCAAAAGCCTTTAAGATGGAATTACAATCCAACAACTACAGGTATTTATACAAATCTTTACGAGGACCAGATACGGTATCTTCCATCAATTGCTGCTTATGTTATCAGCTTTTGCGGAGTACCATCCAAACACAGGTTTATCGACAAATCTATTATCCTGGCAGTATCATACATAGCAAGTGATTTTGTGGTGTATAACGGGAAAATGCTTACTAAATCACTTCGGCCTCCGGGGCGGAATTATACATCCATTCAGGATATCTATTCCCTCCCCTCACAACATACGGCCATGGCTTTTGTAGCAGCAACTTTTCTGGATCATGAATTAGGGTATATTAGTCCCTGGATATCCGTTGGGGGTTATGCAGCTGCTTCATGGGTTGGAATAGCACGGATTGCTAATAACTATCATTGGACCAGTGATGTATTGATGGGAGCTGCAGTAGGAATATTGATGACAAATGCAACTTACTGGGCATACGATGGCGTAATGTCGCTATTTCCCAAGAAACTTACCATTTCTCCACTCATTAATCCACAACAAACAGGAATCTATCTTTGTTATAAATTTTAATGTCACAGGATTCTGAAATTATCATTACACATATCAGGAATGACTGATAATTTCCGTATTAAAACGGTAAACTGAAAATATGAATAAAATAAAACCTACAGTAGATTTTACAAAAGTAAAGCCCTATAATCAGGAAGAAGAAAAAACGGTACAACTTGCCCGAATGTTTAATACGATTTCCGATAAGTATGATAAATTCAATGATATCATGTCCTGGGGAATGGCACGTGTATGGCGTAAACATTCGCTGCAGGCACTCAAAAAATACAATCCCAAACAAATACTTGATATTGCTGCCGGAACAGCTGATATGTGCATTAAATCGTATCAGTACTTAGATCCGGATCATGTAACCGGGGTTGATATATCAGCTCAGATGCTTGAAATGGGTAGAGTAAAAGTTGCCAATGCAAATTTAAGCACTAAAATTGACCTACAGGTTCAGGACTGCTCTGACCTGAGTTTTGCCAATGAAAGTTTTGATGCAGCCACTATTGCATTTGGAATACGTAACTTTGAAAAGCTGGATATAAGTCTGAAGCAAATTCACAGGGTGTTGAAACCAGGCGGCCACCTGTTAATCCTGGAAATGAATGAACCACAAAAAGGATTGTTATTCAAAGGGTATCAGCTTTACACAAAGATTTTTGTCCGACTGACTGCTAAATATCTTTCGAGTGATAAAGTAGCATATGATTACCTGACTGCTTCCATGCATGCTTTTCCAAATGGAGAGAGATTGATTGATATTCTCATTGCAAATGGTTTTAAATTAAATATCTACCGCAAATTTACGTTTGGGGTTTGTAGCATGTATCTGGTTGAAAAATAAAATATACGTTTCGTTTAGTAATAAAAAAGGCAGTAAGTATTTTCAGATACTTACTGCCTTTTTCTGTACTTATAATTTTTAATTTCCTGCTCCTCGAAGTAAATTGATATCTCCTTTAAGTTTATATACTTTTTTATCAGAACCTGTGGCTTTAATAACATAGAAATAAGGACCCGGTGTAGCTTTCTTTCCATTTATATTGCCATCCCATCCTTTCATAGGATCAGTCCAGTAATATACCTGTCTTCCCCAACGGTTGAACACCCAACATTGAAACGTGAGCAATGATTTGTATGCCACCCTGAATTCATCATTCATTCCATCACCGTTTGGTGTAAATACATTTGGAACATACAGGGCCGATTCAGAAACAATGACAGTCAGGGAGTCAGTAAATGAACAGATTGAATTGCTTACAGTTAACTTCACTTGATATGTGCCGGCTTCTGTAAAAGAGTAACGGTGGTCTTTTTCGGAGCGTGTAATTACTAACTTGGAGTCTTTATAAATACCCCAATTGTAAAACTGAGTCGCTGGGTTGGCATTACTTAAAAACTGAACGTCGATTGGAGCAGAAAAATTAATGGGCGTTTTTGAAGAAGGGAAGTCCCCCTCATTATTATTACCTGTTTGCTGATCGCGTGATGTAACATTGGTTTTTATATGACTGATTACAGCATTTGTCAGATATTCCGAACTCTTTTTGGTTACAGGATCTATTCCAAGACCTGCAGCATATTGGTCACCGGAAATTGTAAAAGTTGTATTGCCATACGGAGTAGGGACATTTATCTGATTTGCGGGTAATTCCAAGGGTACTGTAACAGGATCCGAAATCCATGTACTGGTGGCGTCATCCCATTTAAGAGTTTGATAACTAATACTGAAATTCCTTGAAAGAGAAAACTGAGAACCAATAAATGTCTGATAACTTAAAGCTGGAATGTTGGCATCAATAAGCAGGTTCATATTAACGCATTGTGAATTGGGACTATTCTCCGGTTCAAAGGAATTGAATACAGGAAGATAATTTTTATAATCAATAACCCAGATATGAGTTTCATGTCCATCTACATTCAGGGAGTAACCGGTAGCATCTTCCGGATAAATTGTATTAAAAGAACTGTGAAAGGTATTTACACCTTTAGAGTATTTATACCAGTTTATGGTTGTACCATTGCCGGAATAAGTAATATCGGCTTTTGATACATCATTTATAAGCAATACTTCAATTGTATCACTGCCTATTATCTTTTGAAATTGTAAATATTTGTTACCATTGATGGTAATTTGAGCCGATGCAAGAATAGCTAGAATACAAAGGCAGGCAGACAAAATCATTCTTCTCATGGGCAGGTAATAATTGCTATATTATATATCGTATGCAAATGTACATCTTTCTTATCAATAACAAAAAAAACTCTGATTTATTACCCTGTCTTGCCCGATAAAATATATTTTTAGTACTTTTGCAATTGTTACTAAAAATCAATTGGTAACCAACAACTACATGAAAAAGCAATTATTCAGGTTTATATTTGCAGCTTTCCTTCTGTCATCTTTTATAACTCTTGCACAGAACAATAACAGTCCGGTTATAAAAGTTAATGGTAAAGAATATTACCAATATACAGTTCAACCAAGCGAAGGCTTACTTTCCATTGGAAGAAAATTTGATATATCTATTGAGGAAATAGCGAAAGCAACTCCCGAAGTAAAGGATGGTTTAAAAGTTGGACAAAAGATTCTTATTCCTGTCCCTAAAAAAACAAGTAAAAAATTATTCGGAAAGTCTAAACCTGTCCCTGAATTTATTCAATATAAAGTCGGGAAAAAACAGACACTCTTCAGCATTTGCCGTAAATTCAATATTAATGAAGATGACGTCCTAAAATATAATCCGGCTATTAAAGATGGATTGAAGGTAGGAACAGTATTGCAAATTCCGGTACATTCAACTGAAAACAATAAAAAAGACAATGAGAAGATCTTAAAAACAAGTACTCAGTCAACTCATTCGGACAAAAGCGACAACAAACCAAAATTCACAACGCATAGAGTCAAAGTGGAAGAAACTTTATTCTCGATCAGTAAACGATATAAAGTAGATATACAGGATATTATCAAATCGAATCCGGGATGTAACACCAGATTAGTAATTGGATCGGAATTGAAAATTCCAGTGCCTTCAGGTGTAAAATCTAAAGGGCAAAAGAAAGAAAACATTGTATTGGAATCAAAAACGGTTAAAGAAGAACCTAAAATCATTGAGAAACCAATTGTAGCCAAAAACGTTGAAAAAAAAATTATCAGGATTGCATTCCTCTTGCCATTCATGCTCGACCAACCCAAAAGTGATCCAAGTGTAGAACGGTTTGTAAACTTTTATGAAGGTGCACTCTTAGCTATCAATGAAGCTAAACAACATGGGATATCTTTCGAAATTTACACATATGATACAGAAAAATCAGAAGAAAGAGTCACTGAGATATTGAATAACCCTGAAATAAAAACCGTAGATCTGATAATTGGACCCGCATTTAGCAATCAGGTACCTATCGTTGACGATTTTTCAAAGGCAAATAAAATAAATACCCTTATTCCGTTTACCTCAAAAGTGCCGGATATAGATTCTAATCCGTATTTGTTTCAATTTAATCCCGGACAAGATTCTGAATTGGATCTTATCACTGATTTAATTAGTGGGAAATATAAAAATGCGCATATTGTTTTTGCCGAATTACAGGATATTAGTCCATCGGATGATGGTAGAATACGGGTTGAAGCACTGCAGAAGAAATTAACCAAAGAACATAAGAGTTTTTCAAATATCGATGTAACAACCTCAGAAAATTTTGACTTTACGAAAGTGCTAAGAAAGGGAGAGAAGAATCTGATTATATTTAATTCAGACAAATATTCAAATGTAAGCCCTTTTCTTAATTCGTTGACTCTAAAATCAACGACATATGATATAATCTTATTTAAACAATATAATTGGAGAAATCAAAGCGAAAAGACACCACAAAGTATATTTATTTCTCCTTTTATCACGAAATTTAATCCATCGTTGATCAATGATTTTAATCTTGAGTATGATCAATATTTTGGAAAAGATGCAGCAGCTGATTCCCCACGATTTGATTTGCTGGGATATGATTTGTCGAAATACTTCATTGCTTTAATTCGCCATAACGGTGGTAAATTTGGGAATAAAATTAATTCTAATATTCCGGAAAAAGGCATTCAATCGGAGCCCTTGTTTGAACGCAGTTCTTCTGGTTCAGGATTTATAAACCAACGTGTTTATTTAGGCGAGGACAAAGCCCAATAAATCTGCGAAAAAACCATGCTATGCGAAAACTTTTAATTTTAGTACTAATATTTGTTTCAGCATCTCTTTATGCTCAGGCTCGTTTAGATAAGCCTGAAATGTATATCGGTGCAAATTTAGGAGTTACTGAATCGATGATCAACTTCAGTCCTGCAATTCCACAGGGTTTTTTGATGGGTTTTAACGGAGGTGTTGTATTCAGGTATATTGCAGAAAAAAATGTTGGCATACAGGCAGAATTGAATTTCTCTCAACGTGGTTGGACAGAATCATCAGGGCTGTATTCCCGTCAATTAAATTATATTGAACTACCATTTATGACTCACATATATGTTGGTCGTAAAAATCGGTTCTTCTTTAATCTGGGACCTAAAATCAGCTATTTAATTTCTGAAAAAGTTATATTGAATTCCACCGTCGGATCTGTGGATGCTCAACATGTTACTTCAGTTGAACATCCCTTTGACTATGGCCTTTGCACTGGCCTTGGAATGCTTTTCAATATTAATGGTAAAATCATTCAACTCGATACAAGGGCGAATTACAGTTTGAGCAATATATTTGCTGATACAAAGCGTGATGTTTTTAGCAGCTCCAATAATTTAAATTTATCTGTCAATTTAGCCTGGTTATTCCAGCTGAAATGAATTCCTCCCGCCATTAGTCAATAATTGGGTGTAAATTGTCAAAAAGTGCACTGTTTTAGAACAAAAGTTTACATTCCTCCGGATTTAAATATGTTATCTTTGCTTTATATTTTATACCGCAATTTATAATTGCATAATTTGTAAAGCCTTTCCCTTTTCTTTTTAGGTTAATTTTTAATAAAGTGTAATAAAACATTTACAAGCCTATTTTGTATATGTAAAATAAACACTATTTTTGGTCGACCAATTACACTTTGGGTAACTCCTTAAAAATGAATAATTCAATTTAATATAACAAAAGAATGAAAACAAACTATCAGATTCGCTATGCATCACATCCGGATGATGCAAAAAATTATGATACTGCCCGTTTACGGAAAGAACATTTAATAGAGAATATCTTCACAAATAATGAAGTAAATATGGTTTATTCCCTCTATGACCGGTTGGTTGTTGGTGGAATAATGCCAGTTGGTGAAGTGCTGAAACTTGAAACAATTGACCCCCTGAAATCGGATTTCTTTCTTTCACGTCGTGAATTCGGTACTTTTAATGTAGGTGGTGCAGGAAAAGTAACTGTCGATGGTAAAGTCATTGAGTTAGGATTTAAAGAAGCGTTATATTTAGGAGCCGGTGATCGCATCGTTACTTTTGAAAGTGTTGATGCAAAGAACCCGGCTAAATTTTATTTTAATTCAGCACCTGCTCACAAAACTTTCCCTGATAAAAAAGTAACTAAAGCTGATGCAGTTGTAGCTGAAATGGGTTCACTGGAAGGTGCCAATCATAGGAATATCAACAAAATGCTGGTTTGCCAGGTGCTTGAAACATGCCAGTTGCAAATGGGTATGACTGAATTAGCCCCCGGAAGTGTATGGAACACGATGCCTGCACATACACATAGCCGAAGAATGGAAGCTTATTTCTATTTTGAAGTTCCAGAAGGTCAAGCTGTATGTCACTTTATGGGTGAACCAACCGAAACGCGTCATATATGGATGAAAGGTGATGAAGCTGTTATATCACCGGAATGGTCTATCCACTCGGCAGCAGCAACCAGCAACTACACATTTATCTGGGGTATGGCAGGTGAAAACCTTGATTACAGTGATCAGAATTTCTTTAAAAATACAGAACTCAGATAGAACCTGATGAATGTGTTTACTTTGTAAAAATAATAATAAATTAACAAGATAAGAATATGAACCAATTCGAATTAAATGGAAAAGTAGCCCTTGTAACAGGAGCTTCTTATGGTATTGGGTATGCTATTGCTACAGGATTTGCAAAAGCAGGTGCAACAATTGTTTTCAATGATATCAACCAGGAAATGGTTGACAAGGGGATTGCACATTATGCAACTGATGGAATTAAAGCACACGGCTATGTTGCTGATGTTACAAATGAAGATCAGATTAATGCCATGGTAGCGCAAATAGAAAAAGAAGTAGGTGTGATCGATATCCTGGTCAACAATGCAGGGATTATCAAACGTATTCCTATGATTGATATGACTGCTGCAGAGTTCCGCCAGGTGATTGACATAGATCTGAATGGTCCATTTATTGTTGCTAAAGCTGTTATACCAGGCATGATCAAAAAGGGACACGGAAAAATTATCAATATCTGTTCCATGATGAGCGAATTAGGCCGTGAAACAGTTTCTGCTTACGCAGCTGCTAAAGGGGGTCTGAAAATGTTGACCAGAAATATAGCTGCTGAATATGGTGAATTTAATATCCAATGTAATGGCCTTGGCCCGGGTTATATTGAAACACCACAAACGGCTCCATTACGAGTGAAAGGGAATGCTTTCAACGACTTTATCATAGCTAAAACACCTGCAGCCCGTTGGGGTAAAACTGAAGACTTGCAAGGCCCGGCAGTATTCCTGGCTTCGGATGCTTCTAATTTTGTAAATGGGCATGTTTTGTATGTGGATGGCGGTATCCTGGCTTCTATTGGGAAACAACCTGAATAAATTTGCTATTTAATCATTTACAATCTACTATTTGAAATGAAAAAAATCGGATTCTTTATATTGGCTTCCCTCCTACTCGTCTCAGGTGCTTTTGCTCAACATTCAATTGTAGTGACAAACAGTACCGGAATTGATCGGAAAGGTGAAATAGTTGAAGTCAGCATAGCTGCATTAAAGGTGTCATTTGAAACTAAGTCGTATGTGTTGAAAAATAAATCAAACAAAGAGGTTGCTTATCAATTGATTTACAATGGAAATAAGAAACCTCAAACATTGATTTTTCAGGCAGATGTCAAGCCAAACAGTTCGTCAGCATATTCACTGGTTGCAGGAATACCTGTTGTCGTGAAAGCTAAAACTTTTGCCCGTTTTGTACCCGAACGCAAAGATGACTTTGCCTGGGAAAATGACATTGCTGCTTACAGAATGTATGGTCCTGCTCTGGCTAATGAAAACCCGAGCAATGGAGTAGATTTCTGGGCTAAATGTACCAATGACCTGATTGTCGATGAATTTTACAATGGTGAGGAAAAGAAAGGCATTTCCTATCACATAGATCATGGTCATGGACTGGACTTTTATAAAGTGGCACATACCCTGGGTTGTGGTGGAATAGCGCCATATGCTACCGGAAAACTATGGGTAGGCGATCATTATAGCAGCTATAAGGTTATTGAAGTAGGTCCGCTACGTTCCGTATTTACATTGACGTATGATTCCGTAAAGGTTGGAAACGTGATTTACAAAGAAGAGCTTACCATCACTACTAATGCAGGTTCAATCCTTAACAAGGGAGTTTTAAAGCTAACAGGACCGGCTCAGAAACTGGAACTGGCTGCAGGCATATATTTGCATGATGACAAAGGTGTTTTAAAACAAAACCTTGCGAATGGCACTACTGCATATGCAGAAGCTGCCGTTTCGGATGCTAAAGTACCTTCCGGACGCAATTATGTTGGTGTTTATATTCCTGCAAAAGTAAACAAAGCCTTTAAGGAAAGTGAGCATGGATTGATTACAAGTTCATATAAAGTAGGCAATACTTTTACCTATTATTTCGGTGGTGGATGGAACAAATGGTTGTATCCTACCGACAATGACTGGTTCAAGGGCATAAACCGCTTTGCTGAATCTAACCGCAATCCGTTGAAAGTTTCTGTAAAATAATCAAATCAATTACTATACTTCAAATCCCTGTTTTCAATTGAAAGCGGGGATTTGTTTTTTTCATTCATCTAAAATGCTTAATTTTGCAAGTCATTATTACCAATGGTAAATTGTAAATGAATTAACTGTAAATTTAAAGATGATTATACTCAATATAGAAACCTCCACCAATGTTTGTTCTGTTGCTTTAAGTGAAAATTCCGCTTGTTTGTTCTCCAAATCAAATGCTGAAGGAATGAATCATGCTGCTTTACTCAGTGTTTTTATTGCCGAAGCACTTGAAGTACTGAAATCTAAGGATAAAAAGCTTGATGCTGTAGCAGTCAGCAGTGGTCCCGGATCGTATACAGGTTTGAGAATTGGTGTTTCTACTGCGAAAGGCTTATGTTACGGGTATGAGATTCCATTAATTGCAGTCAGCACGTTGGAAGTTCTGAGTGTTCAGGCACTGGAGTTGATAGAAGACAAAGAAAATGTTTTGTTTTGCCCCATGATTGATGCCCGGCGTATGGAAGTTTACGCGGCATTTTATAATGGGAAAGGGGCTATTCAACGAGAGATTGCAGCTGATATAATTGATTCCGGTTCGTATGCCGGTATACTTGACGTTCAACCGGTTTATTTCTTTGGCAACGGGGCTGATAAATGTAAAACCACGCTTATACACTCAAATGCCCGGTTTATCGATAATCTGGTTCCGCTGGCAGTAAATATGATACCTTTTGCTGAGCGTGCATTTGCTGAAAAAGATTTTGTGGATACTGCCTACTTTGAACCGTTTTATCTGAAAGAGTTCCATACTACTGCTAAATCCCCCAAAAAGCCATTTTAAACCGATTGTACAAGCATAAATACCTTCCGGCATACATCTGTAAGAACTTGACTTTTATTTTACAGCTACATCCCATATCCTTGAATAACGGGCTTTCCCTTTCGGACCTTCTACCCATAAAACAACGATGTATTTACCCGGATCTTTATATTGATGGATCGGATATTGATCTGTTGAAGTAGTACCATCTCCAAAATCCCATTTCCATGTGTCAATCTTACCTGTTGATTGATCAGTAAAAGCCACCAATCTCCTGTTCATATCAACAATTTTAAAAGTCCATCTTGCGTCCATTGGTTTTTTAAACCGATCTTCCAGAGGCATTAACTTAAAGGGCAAACAGTATGAAGCATTTCCATACATCGTATGTTCTTTGGAAAGATTCCAGAAACCGTTGTTTTCCTTGCTATTCACATCATCATAATCAATAATTGCCCACGACAAACCTATATTTTTATCTTCAGTAAGGACTGATTCCACAGCACGTACAGGCCCTTCGCTTCCGGCATAATCAAAAGGAGTGATCCAGAACTCAAGTGTCAGCTTTCCGGGTTCGCCGGGTTTGAAATTATAATGATACGCTGCATTGGCATACGGAAGATCCTTAATCCATGGCTGGCTACCCCATTCCAATGCCCAGTCTTTTCCGACAGCCGGTGTAAAGATATGATAGTTTTGTGCATGTACTCCATGAAAAGAAAAGAAGGCATCCATTGGAGACAGATCTTTATTAGGATGAAAACGATCTATGAAAGGTCCGCCCGACTGATCACCATCAACGATCAGTTCGAAAGTGTCATTATGTAAATCGGATAATGTAAAATCCCAGTAGTTATCATAGGCAACATATAAAAAATAGAGCCTGTTAAGTCCCTTTACCCATCCTACTTTAACCTGCACATCCAGGTTTTTAGGATCAGCCACACTGTGTTTTCCTGTGTCATCATGCAACTGGTCCATTCCTACTGAATAAGCAGCCGGTACGATATCCCAGTCGGTTGTATCCCCATCAATGCGTGGAATCATATTGGGAGGGAACTGAAAGATTTTAAACTGCCTTTTATCTTGCGACCATGCCTGTGCATGGATTATAAGAAAGAAAAGAAATATGCAGGAAATAAATTTAATTGCTTTCATGATAGTTGATTATTCAAATGGTATTACATAGGAGTTGACAAATGTTTTCCTTGATTTAATATTTGAAGATATTGAAAATCATTGAGTAACTATTGCCTTATCTTTTTCCGGATGAGCAGCTTCTCCAGCAAATTTTTCAATCTTCAAACCGGTGACATCATGTGCTTCAATGGCATGTGTGTAATAATCGGGAATATTTTTACCCCAATGAATGCTACAACCAGTTAGGTTTATGTTATCGGCAAAACGAATATAATAACCCGGATTACCATGAATTTCTATTCCTTCATAGGCTTTTGTAGGACGGTTATCAAAAAGACCACCCGCAAAAGGAGTTGAACGGTTCATGGTTATATTCACGTTGTTGAAACTTATATTGTTTATCCTGCTTTCTTTTGTTCCGTTAATGCGGACACTGTTCTCGGATAACCCCTTTACATTCTGAACCTGAATATCATGAATTGTTCCGGTTTTTGTTACCGGATTTCTGGGAATAGCCGTAAAGGAAATCGCTTCTCCCCTTCCCCACCACGGGTTAGAATAGTAGCGGGAAACAAAAGTAATATCTTTAAACATTACATTAAAAACGTTTCCTTCATCGCGTAATTGAATGGTTAACCCCCTGCAACTGGTTTTAATCGTACATCGTTCAAAAACTACATTGAATATATCCTGTGTCGTTTCAGTCCCTATTTTCAATCCTGAATCCTGTGTTTCGAGTATGCAATCATGTACCCAAATATTTGCTGAGGGTCCATAATCCTTATCCTGCAGCGTTGTTTTAACTACAATAGCATCATCCCCGCAAAGAATGGAGCAATTGCGTATTTCAACGTCACGGCAGTGATCCGGATCAATGCCATCACAGTTAGGCACATCCAGGTTGTTTTTTATCTTGATATTATCTATCAACACGCGTTCACAACCTAACAAGTGTAAGCTCCACAGAGGTGCTTTTTCTATTGTGATATCCCGGATATCCAGGTCCTGGCATGAAGTCAGAATAAAGAGTTTTGGTCGCCATTCTTTTGGAATCCACCACCCATTCTCAGCTTCATAGTGAGACATGAACTCCAGTGCCCGCCCATTAATTCTGCCGGTACCTGATATTTTCAGATGATTAGCTCCTTGTGCCATGATGGCTGCTTCTCCCGAATAATCATTTCGATTAGTGCTGACCAGTAATTCTGAATTACCTTCCATGCAAAAATCGATATTGCTTTTTAAATTCAATGTTCCGATCAGATAGGTATGTCCAGTCGGAATCAATACTGTTGCCCGGGTACCTGAATTGAAAGCTTTGTCTATTGTGTTCTGAATTGCTTTTGTGTCCAATGTCTTGCCGTCACCGACTGCTCCATACTTCAGCACATTGAATACCTGGGCTTTTTCATTCCCTGCAATAGCCTTAGACGACTGAAGGATAGTAACAAACAAAAATATAAAAAACATGATCCGAATAAAATTATTTTTCGGTTGTGTAATTGATTTAAACGTTCTTTCTAATTTCATTTTGTAATTTTTCATATTATTAATCCTGGTATTATTCATCTGTTTTTGTTGTTTTTCAAATTCAAACTATAGGAAGAAGAAACAAATGAATGTCGGATATTATATCTATTTGAGCTCTCTCACTGTCCTTATACAAGGATAGGTTGATGAGCTGCGTATTTCAGGAAATATCTTTAAAAGGATACGATATTATTTATTTCTAAACCTTAATTGGAAAAAAAAGAAGAGGCAGTCGTTTGATATATAAGCGTTTAAAACAGTCCAACTCCCTGTGAAATACAAAGATACTTTTTCTTTCTGAGATATTAAATATATCATGCTTAACATTTCAATACTACTATGTAATTTTACACATGGTGTAAAGAAATGTCAAGCATGACTATTCTTATTTATTCATGATTGCTAATTAATTGTAATCCGGATTTTGAACATATAACCCTGGTTGTACCTGCATTTGAGTTTGCGGAATTGGATACAGGTAACGACCATCTTTAATATTGGACTTATCAACATCAGGAGTATTATAACTGTCAAATTTATCACTGATGGCCTTTTTCCAGTCATTCCAACGCACCAAATCGAACCAACGTACTCCTTCACCACAAAGTTCTATTCTGCGTTCAGCTTTCACTGCCAACAGTGCATCGGATGCACTTAAAGCTGTAGATACAATGTCAGCCCCGGCTCTTGTTCTTATTTTATTGACAATGTCAATTGCTCCTGCAAGATTGCCGTATTTGTTCAACAGAACTTCGGCATACATTAATTGTACATCTTCCAACCGGATAACCGGATAATTAACCGGCCAGTCATTATAATCCTTCATGGCTGATTCTATATTGGCTGAGTAACCTAATGAAGCTCTTTTCCGTATAGTATTTGTGTATTTATAAAACATACTATTCGATAAGACGTTGTTAATAACAGTGCCATCAGGGAGTGTTACCGATAAGAACAGATTTGAGTAGACCGGCCAGTTTTTTTCTGCTGCATAACCGGTAAGAATAGTTGTGTTAAAAACGCGTGCATCAGGTTTTCCATTGATATTTAATTTAGACATTGTATACATCAATGTTTTATCAATATAGATTTGATTTCCAAATATTTTCATGTTTGTATATGCCGGAGGCAAAGCCGGCGAATTATTGAAAATTGCTGTATTACCGGTTCCACCCGAACGATATTGAATGGCAAAAATGGAATACTTGTTATTATTTTCAGATATCCATTGTTTTTTCCACTCAGTTGAGTCAGTTGCCCAATATTTATTTGAGTTTGCAACTGAGAAATCGATTACACCTTTCAATTTTATTTCTGCACTATCTTGAGCAACCGGATCATTTATCGGGAATCCTGCCATTGTCATGTAGATACGTCCCAGCATTGCCTTTGCGGCAATTTTATCAGCTCTTCCGTAAACAGTAGCAGATGCTCCTTCTGATGTTTTCATATCCGAACTTACCGGAAGCATTGCTTCTGCTTTAGACATATCCGGTATTACCATATTTTTATATACATCTTTTGCAGGCGATTGTTTTATCATTTTCACTTCCTCAACAGACATTGGTTTGTCAATTATTGGAACATTCCCAAATAAACGTGCTAATTCAAAATATGCCCATCCTCGTAAAAAATAAGCTTCTCCTAAAAATTGATCTTTCGTTTCCTGAGTTGTAAACGTAATGCCCGGGATTTTTGAAATCGCAGTATTGGCATCTAAAATCACTTTGTACCATTCATTCCAAACCAGGTTGAATGTAGTGATATCACTACCGGCCCTAAACGTGGCTATCTCTGAATATTCGCGTAATCCATCGGTTTTCGGATTTGACCATGCATTATCTGAACGGACTTCCGAAAGATATAAATATTCATCATTCGCCAGGTAACGAAGATTTGAATAAATTCCTGTTATTGCCTGCTCCGCTTGTTTGGGCGTTTGGTAAGAATCATTTGTTTGAAGTTGATCATTTGGAGACAATGTCAGAAAATCATTGCTGCATGAGGCAATCAAAATGACTCCGACGGTCATGCATAGTTTCGTAATTATATTTAAGTGTTTCATATTGTTGTATTTATTAAAGTTAGAAAGTTACATTTATTCCCATTGATATAACCCTGGAAGTCGGATAACCACCATAATCAATTCCCAATGAATTACCTCCACCCGGTGCACCACTTACACCTGAATTCGCAGCTTCAGGAGAAAAGCCTCCGGTATAACCGGTTAAAATGGCCAGATTTTCAACAGAGACGTATACTCTTGCCGAGGAATATATTTTTGGATTTGCAGGCAAACGATACCCTAAGGATATATTTTTAATTCGTATATAATCGGACGAATATAACCAGCGAGAATCTATTGTAGTACCGGTAGTAGAACTTAAAATATATGGGGTTTTCCCGTCACCCTGTTCAGTTTCTGACCACCATGCATTTCTCCAGTTCCCCGATACATTACTTAATGCTCCCATACCCGGACGGTCGAGTGCACGTCCAAGTATACCCAGAATTTTACCACCTGATTGTGCTGTAACTAAAACAGACAAATCGAAATTTTTATATTCTATGTTATTTGTTAATCCATATGTGAATTTTGGAGTTGGTGAACCTAAATAGGTTTTATCTGCAGTGGTGATAACTCCATCTCCATTTATATCTTTATACCGTATATCACCGGGTTTATAAGGTGTACCGTTAAATGTAACAGGTGTTCCATTATGTACTGCACTGTAGGCATCAATTTCAGCCTGTGTTTTCCATACGCCATCAGCCTTATACATGTAAAATGTATTCATTGGAAGTCCAACCTGCAATACATTGGATACATTTGTGTTGTCAAACCCGGAATACACGGGTGTATCTGATGAACCCAGCCGCTTAACTGTATTCTCGTTGTAGCCCAGGTTAAAGTTTGTACTCCATTTCAAGGCCCCGGTTAAGTTTTTAGTGTTCAATTCAATTTCGAAACCCTTATTATCTATATCACCCAGGTTATCCCATCGAACTGAGAATCCTGTAGCACCGGGTACAGGAACCTGATATAATAAATCGGTAGTAGCTTTTGTGTAATAATCCAACGAAAGTTGAATACGATTTTTGAAAAGCCCCAGATCAATAGCTATATCCGTACTTTTCGCTTTTTCCCAACCTAAATCAGGATTCCCGGATGTATTAATCGTATATCCTGCCTGACCGGCATATGTAATTGCAGTAAGCAATGCATAAGAAGCAGTCTGACTGATAGAATTATTACCTGTAACTCCATAACTTGCTCTTAATTTTAATAAGCTTAAAGCATTTACACTTAGGTTCTTGAAAAATGACTCATCTGAAATTTTCCATGCACCGGAAATAGCAGGGAAAGTACCCCATTTATTATTAATGCCAAATACTGATCCACCATCCCGACGAATACTTCCTGAAATGAAATAACGGCCATCATAATCATATTGGGCACGTCCAAAAAATGATTCCAATATGTTTGGGGTCAATTTTGTAACTAAATCATTACCTACAGCTAATACTGCCCCATTAAACGATTCAGGTAAAGCATCATTTGGGAAGGGTTTGTTAAATGACTGGTTGGTTGTATATCCCATACTACTTTGTTCTGCTGAAAAACCCAGCATAACTCCAATCGTATGTTTTCCAAATGAGTTGTCGTAATTAGCAACAGTTTGAAACAGACTATTGTCTATTCTGGTTGCAGTTGTATGACCTCCCGATGAGTTCACGCCTTCACCCGATGCCCAGGCAGATCCGGCAGAAGAATAATTATACGTTTCACCGTTTGCATTGCTATAGTTTGTTGATGCAGTAGCCTGAACTTTAAATCCTTTAAAAGGTTCAATGCGAACAAAAGAAGTGGCATTTAATAAGAGTGTGTTCGAATTCGCCAGATTTGTTTGCATAATATAGGTTGTACTGGAAGTTGTTCCGGCCCAGTTATACTTTGTGTTTGGCTGAACATTTGTCATATAGCCTACTCCGGGTTCTGATACAGGCGTAGAGGATAAAGTCTGGTGAGTCTTGGAATCTTTCCCATCTGCCAATCCTCCGCCAACTGTTGTTGAATAAGTAGGGGCAATAATTAATCCTGCGGTTAACCAGTTGTTAATTTTACTTTCAATATTTGCACGAACGCTCATGCGGCTAAATCCGGTGCCGGTAGCAATACCTTGTTGGTTAAGATAACCTCCTGAGAACATATATTTAGTATTATCACTACTCCCGGAAACACTGATATTATATTCTTGTGTTGGAGCAGTTCTGAAAAAGTTATCCTGCCAATCCAATAAACTTACGTTATCAGTTGATGGAGTATAAGCGTGAGAACCGGCACCTACTACATTGAACCAACGATCATCATTGATGACATTGTAATTTGGTGCTGCCATTGTACCACCAATATTCGTCATTCTCAATGCACTTGGATCACTGATTGACGCATTTATAACCCCTTTCGAAGCAGCTGTTGTCAGATAGGTTGCATCATTATATTTTATGCGAAAATCAATCCATTCTTTCGCGCTCAACATATCCATTTTTCGTTCGAGGGTTTGTGTACCATAATTTGCATCAAATGAAATAACCGGTTTGCCTGATTTGCCCGATTTACCGATTTTTGTTGTGACAATGACTACACCGTTTGATCCCCTGGAACCATAGATAGCAGTTGAAGCTGCGTCTTTCAGTACCTCAATGGTTGATATGTCAGCGGGGTTTATACCTGATAATGAAGAGACAGGTGCACCATCAACCACATACAATGGATTTGAACTTGCATTTACTGAAGCAGCACCACGTACCCTGATTTCAATATCTTGTCCGGGTTGTCCGGTTGTAGTACGAACTTCAACCCCCGGCATTGTTCCCTGTAATGCTGTTTCAACACGGGCAATGGGACGTTCTCCCAGCTTTTCGGCATTCAATTTAGAAACAGCTCCGGTAAGTGAACTCTTTTTTACACTGCCATACCCAATGGATACTACTTCATTTAATACAACCGATGATTCATTTAAAGTAACTACCGGTGATAATTGATTCCCCACTACTATTTTCTGTGTTATCATTCCGATATATGAATATACCAGTACCGATTCTGAGGAAGGTACAGAAATTGAAAAATTCCCATCAATATCCGTAATGGTTCCTGTTGAAGTTCCCTGAACTAATATTGAAACGCCAATCACTGATTGACCCTGTGCATCTTTGACTTTACCTTTAACAGCAAGTGACTGTGCAAATGTTAGTTGCGTAAACATGACTAAAATGAAAGTCCAGAGCATCTTTTTCAAATGATGTCCTCTTGTTTTTGTGTAATTTGAAATTTTGTTTTTCATGAAATTATTAAATTAAATTATTGAATTAAATACTTAAAGTTTTATTCTAATGGATGATGGTGAATAGAATCTCATATTTGAAATATGAGAGGTGTGGAAACTGAGTTTTACAAGAATTTTATTCTGCTTGTATTACTGAAGAAAAATGTTGTAAAAAATTAAAATACAGGGTAGAAGTTGCTATCGATGGCAGTTGGTGTAGATGAGAATAAATCTTTGTTGTTTGTTCGAAACAATATTTCACTAAATGTCAAAGTGTTGTTTTTCAGCTATACAAATATAGAGTAAAGCCAACAAACAATACTGATTTTTTGATCATAACAGTTTACTTTTTGTCATAAATTTTTAATATCCAAACACTTTCATTATTTGCTTTCCCAAAATTTCCTATATTATGGATATTATATAAAAAAAGAAGCTGTATCTCTTTTGATACAGCCTCTTATTATCGATCATCTTGTACTTCCCGATTAGTATCCGGGGTTTTGAAGTTGCTTTTTCTCATCGGCATTCAACGATGCTCCACTTGCATTGCTGATTCCATCAAGGAATGATTGCGGTATAGGACGGTAATAGTGAGTCGTAGCACTAAATGCTGTATTCCCTCTCACAAAGCCATCATTAAATGCTTTCCAACGACTTTCCAACGTTTTAGTTCTTGCTAAATCTTCCCAACGATAGGTTTCACCACAAAGCTCCCTGGTACGTTCATTCAACAAGAAACACATCATCTTATCCGCATTGGTAGTAGATCCCAATTTGGTGTATATAGGTGCATCTACCGGTGAGTTGTATATCGCATTTGCATCATTAATATGCATGGATGAACTGGTTGAAGTTGTAGCTACCGCTATATCATTATTTGACTCATAATACGTATTCTTTTCCCAATAGATAGCTCCATCGGCAGAATAGCCTCCCCCTTTACCTGTGCAATATGAATTGTTTTTATACGACTGACCACCATCAACATGTTTCGACCTGTCTTCTCCGGTTTTATAAGCTGCACGATCGCGCAATTTATTTATCCAGGTAATGGCATCCGGATAGCTGGATTCTCCTTTACGAATATAAGCCTCAGCTACCATTAATACATCATCGGCAGAACGGGCGATAATTGCATCGCGTGTTCCAAATTGAGAAGCAATGGCAACACGATATCCGTCACGATATTTAGACAAAGCCACAGATCTTAGTTGTACACCATAGTATCCGTTATTTCCATGTTTGCCAACCCAAGCCTGAGGTTCACCATTAAAGTAACGAACAAATGTATGTGTATTTTGCATGACTCCTCCCTTTAATGCACCTGTTATATCACTAGTTACAGGGGTATAACGGCTATCTCCGGCATTGTTCACAATATATTTAATTGCCAGGCTTCCCCCGGAAAAACGTTTAGCACCTACTACTGTTCCAACAGGACCCAGTGGTGCATTTGCAGCAGTCCACGTAGGAGCACCTTTTGTATTGTCGCAGCCATAAGTTGTGATAAATGATTTCCAAAAACGAGAATCATTAACACGGTCAAAAACATCCAATGTATAATTTGTCGCGCGTGCATATGAAAATTCACGATCACCGGATATATCACGGGTAGCTCCGGCTAAATCCTGGTAAACAGATGGATAATACAGATGCATTTGATTGCCATAACGTCCCCAGGTTGTTTGATCGTCTGAGAATTGTGCAGCTAAAACTACTTCTGTTGATTTTTCATTGGCACTGTTTGCTTTTGTATAATCCCATAGTTCAACATAATCATTTGCCAATGGACAAGCGGTTACAACCTCAGCACCATATTTGATTACTGCATCTAAGTCAGCAGACACATAGGAAGTATTCCAGGAAGCATATAATTCACTTGCACGAGTCAAATGAGATTTTGCAGCAAAGTGACCTGCAGCCCATTTTGTAAGGCGCCCTGTTGTTGCAGGAGTAGCAGGTAACAGACTATACGCTTTTTCAAAATCGTCTATAATTTGTTTTAAACATTCTTCCTGAGAGTTCCGGGTAAAATAGGTTTCGACTTTACCATTCGAAGGTGTCAATTTCAATGGAACGCCCCCAAATTGAGTAAATAACTGCAGATAACTGTATGCGCGAAGAAAATAGCCTTCGCCTAACCTAACATTGTAATTTGCATTCGTAGCATTGTAGTATAGCGGTATATTCTGAATAAGGGTATTGGCAGACTCGATATAGCCGTACATATTATCCCATAACGGAGATACAGCACCTGTTTCAGCTGAGTTAAGGTCAGAACTGTAACAGTTGAAACTTGGAATAGAGTTATTGGCATCTGTAAACTCATCTACACCTAAGTTGTACATTTCTATACCCCAAATATAATTGAATTTAAACTTCAATACTCCATACAGACCTGTTGACAAGTCATCAAGACCTGCCTGTGTTTTGAAATAATCTGTATTCCGGCTGGTAGTCAATTCCTCATTTAAGAAACTTTCACTGCAAGAAGGCATTAAAACCCCCGATATACAAACAATAGTCGCTATTAATAATGTTTTATTTATTTTCATTGTGTATTATTTTTAAGATTTTAAAAACCAACGTTAATGCCAAATACTAACCCTTTTGTGGTAGTATCTGTTCCTGTGGAAGTCGTATTATTGTCATAGTTGGTAAGATCTGTATCCAGGATCTTACATTTAGAATAGATGGTCAATGGATTCATAACCTGAGCATAGATTTTAAGATTACTAAATCCTACGCTTTTTAATTGTTTTGAATTAAAATTATATCCTAAACTAATATTTCTCAACTTTACAAATGAACCATCCTGATAGCCCTGTGATGTTGCATAGAGATCTGCATTAACGCCATTCGAACCCGGAGAATAATATTCAGCATTTTCGTTCGTACCTGCTATCCAATAATCCAGTTTCCGCGATTGGTAAAGTCCACCCAGATTGACAGCCCCTGTATTCACTTTAATTCCCCATCGGGAATAGATAAAGAACGAGAGTTCGATATTTTTATAGTTAAATGTGTTAGATATACCACCCGACCAGTCAGGACGTGTTTTCCCGACTATTTGTCTATCGTTATTCGAATCGATTACACCATCATTGTTTAAATCCTTAACTCTGATTTGTCCTGGTTTCCGACCATATTTTGCGGCGTCTGTTGCTTCCGATGTTTTCCAAATACCATCATAAACATAGTCATAATATACACCTAAATCTTTACCAACAAATAACAGAGCAGCTATATCCTGTGTCCTGCCATTTGATAATTCTGTAACTCTACATCTATCCAATGACCATGTCAAAGTAGTTGACCAGGCAAAATCATTTGTCTTAATATTCAGTGAGTTTAATTGAAAATCAATACCCCAACCTTTCGTTGAACCTACATTGCTCCAGGTCTGAACATAACCTGTAGTACTTGGTATGGACATTTTCATCAACAAATCATTCGTTTTTGTCTGATAAACATCGATACTTCCGTTAATCCGGTTTTTTAAAACAGTATAATCTAAGCCCAGATTATATTGGGTTGTTCTCTCCCAACCTAAATTGGTATTTGCCAATAGAACAGGTGAAGCAGCTGATAAATCAGACAAAATATATCCTGTAGTTGAAGACGTAGCTCCCCAGTTGTAATAGGTCTGAGTAATTCCTCCTTTGGTACTATAAGCTGAAATAGCAGCATTACCTGTTACCCCTGCACCCAAACGAAGCTTCAAAGCGTCAACAAATTCCACATTTTTCATGAAGTTCTCCTGATCGATACGCCAGCCTAATGCTGCAGAATAAAAAGGTGCCCATTTATGCCCATCTGCCAGTACAGACGATCCGTCTAAACGTGCAGATGCTGTCAATAGATATTTGTCTTTAAATCCATAGTTTACACGTGCCATATACGAAGCCATCTGGGTTTCGGTTAATCCGGTACTAAAACCATTCAAACTACCCCCTGATCCAATGTTATACCACAGTTCGGTGTTGGTAGCCAATGTATTTGATTTCATACCTGAGGATTCAGAATGGTAACCCGATGCAGATTGCATTAATGTAATACCAATTTTATGATCTGTACCCAAATTCCGATCGTAATAAACAAGGTTGTCTAACGTCCATGACAACACTTGACTTGTATTATATGCTGCCTGGTTGCTTCCATCTCCATTAATCCCTGCTTTGTCATAAAATGTAGCATTACGATTATACCGTAATTCCGGACCGAATTGAATCCTGTATTTTAATCCTTTTAAAGGGCTAAACATTTCACCAAAATCCAATTGACTGTAAAAGCTACTGTTAACAATAAAACCCTTCCTGTTATTTACAGTGTATTTCAATTCATCGATCGGATTAATTATATTTACGTCTCCTGCTGCAGGATTTCGGATATAGTCACCATTTGCTGCATACGGAACAGTCCAGGCTAACATTCCTCTCAATGCACTATAATAATCTCCGGATCCGGTTACTGATTTAGAAAAGCTATACCCATAATCCTGATTTGCTAATGATCCGTTAATAGCCGTTCCCATTTTAAACCATTTGGTTGGAGAAGCATCGAAACTAACCTTTGATGTAAATCTTTCATAGTTTTGACCGGGTTGAGTTCCTTTCTGTTTGAAATAACCGAAGGAACCGTATGCCTGGCTGTTCTGACCACCACCGGAAACACTTAACGTATGTTCAGTAGTTAAGCCTGTTTGCTTGCCATATTTTTCCCAATCGTAACTTTTAACCTTACTGGCATCCCACACATCATTGCCACTGGCATCTTTGGACCAACCGGCATCTATATTCGCCCATGAATCGGCTATAGAATTCCACTTTGCAAAATCACCCGCACGAGAAGCTGTAGCTGGTATATAGGTACCTGCGTTTATTTTTGCTAAACGGGAATAGTCAATCCATTCTCCGCCGTTCATATTCTCGGTTACATTATACAATTTTTCAAGTGTAACTGATCCACTATAGTTTACTGATAATTTTCCGCTTTTTCCATGTTTGGTTGTAACCAAAACCACACCATTAGCTCCACGTGAACCATAAATAGCAGTTGCCGAAGCATCTTTTAAAATATCAATTGATTCAATGTCACTGGGGTTGATATTATCAATTCCACTTGCCTGAAGTACCATCCCGTCTACAACATACAACGGATTATTGGTTGCATTAATTGAACGTACTCCACGAATTCTAATTTCTCCTACCTCTCCCGGACGTTGGTTAGTCTTAATATCAATACCGGCAACTTTTCCCTGCATACCCTGTAACGCATCTTTCACTGGCATAGCTTTCAATTCTTTTTCACCGACCCGTGCCATGGCACCGGTAACATCAGTCTTCTTCTGAACACCGTACCCTACTACAACCACTTCATCAAGTGATTGAGCTCTTTCTTTCATGATTATATTCAGAAAAGTTTGTGAACCAACAGTGAAATTCTGTTCGATATATCCTATTAAAGATACATTCACTATTTCTTGTTGTTCAGCTGAAAGTGAAAAGCTACCATCAAGATTAGTTATTGTTCCCCGGGAGGTGCCCTTCACTGAAACCGAGGCTCCTATAATGGCATCTCCCTTTTCATCTACGACTTTACCAGTTATGGTTTTTGTCTGTGCGAAAATAAGTGTCGACATAAATAAAAGAATAAATGTCAACATAATCCTGGCTCCTAAAAGCCCTCTCTTTTTGTCTTTACTCATAGATATTAAATTAATTGGTTAAATTATTTTGTTCAATAGTGTTTTTGACTCTTGAGTGTATTCTGTTAATTTTTCACAGATTTTTTTAAATTAAAATGGTTATTTTGTGCATTTCTATAAGGGTATGTTACCTCAATCTTAAGGAGGCAATATGGGAGTCTGTAAATGAAGGATTTTACAAGTAAATATTTCTGCCTGTTTAACTGAAATTTTAAATTGTAAAAAATGGGAATATATGATAGCAACAGCTTTCGATGGCTGTTGGCGCAGATGAGATAGTATTAGTTTTTCCATGTATTATTACACTTAAGGTCAAAGTGAAATTTAATTGCTCAAATATACGAAAGTGGAAATTATTTTAACTTTATTTTCTGATGTTTTGACTTTGCTTTTTGATATAAATTAATAATTACAAATAAAAGCCGAAGTAAAGAAGCCTGGTTAAAAGCCTGGAAATAAAGTTGTGAAAGTTTTGTTGACCTTATTATAATGTTTATCTTTTTAAGATATATAGGGGAAAGCTTAAATCGTATACTAAAAGGCAAAGGCAGGTTTAATTAGTATTAAATATTACAAATGAACTTGTAAAAGAAGAGTTTTTTATCTTTTCAAAAGACGGCTTAAAGGGAGTATTTAGTTGCAATAGAAAATTGTTTTTAAAAATAGAAGTAACAGGAACAATTAAATGTTTCATTTATAATTTCAAAGAAAAGAAAACTGATTTACACAGTCCCGATAGCTCTCGTGATTGCATAAATCAGCCTTCTTTTTGATTATTACATTATATCCTATATGCAACTCAATTTTTTTAATCTCATTTTTTCCATTCAGTTGGAATGATGAATTCGAATTATATTATTCCCCTTTAGGGGTTAGGGGTTCTTATTATACAATATTATCCCCCTTTAGGGGTCAGGGGTTCTTACAACACAAACTCCTCTCCCGCCCCAGGGATTAAAATATCATGGTACCCATCAACTTTTAATCCTTCGGCGTAAATTTTCTGTACTTCATATTCACCGTGAACTAAAAAGGTTTTCTTTATTTGCGCCTTGTCCTGGCAACTCAGGAATGCCTTCATCTCTTTGTAATCGCCATGTCCTGAGAAAGCTTCTATTTTAGCTATAGTAGCATTTACTTCGTGCATTTCCCCGAATATGGATATATACTTTAAACCGGGTTCCTGGATGCGTGCTCCCAATGAAGTCGGTGTGCAATATCCCACGATCAGTATGGTGTTCCTCCAGTTGGATACATTATTCGCAACATGGTGCTTCACCCGGCCGGCTTCCAACATGCCCGAAGATGAAATGATAATACAGGGTTTGTGGTAATCGTTCAGGGCTTTCGACTCTTCTACATTCTTGATATAATGCAATGAATTAAATCCAAACGGATCAGGGTCGGTCTTGATAACCTCTTTTACCTCTTCGTTCATGCATTCCGGGTGCAGGCGGAAAATCTCTGTCGCATTGACTGATAACGGACTATCAACAAATACATCAATTTTTGGAAGTAATCCTTTATTGTATAAGTTGTTGAGTACAAATACTATTTCCTGTGTCCGTCCTATTGAGAACGAAGGGATTATCAGTTTTCCTGCTTTTGTGACGCAGGTATCCACCACTATTTTCAACAAGTCTTCTTCAGTGTCTTTATCTGCCGGGTGCAGCCGGTCACCATATGTTGCCTCAGTAATAAGGTAATCGCACTGAGGAAAGGCGGTAGGTGGATGTATAATGCGGTTGTGCGGCCGTCCTATGTCACCGGTATAAGCCAGATGTACTTTTTTTCCGTTTTCAAGTAATTCCAGGTTAACCACTGCCCCACCCAGCATATGTCCCGTATTGGTGAACTTGACATTTATTTTATCGTTGATATAGAATCGTCGGTCAAAGGCTACGCCTATAAACAGTTCCAGGCATTTTTCAGTATCCAGTTCATCGTATATCGGTTCTACCGGTGCCAGTCCTTGCTTTTCACGCTTTTTATTAAACCATTTATTATCCAGCTCCTGAATATGTCCGCTGTCTGCCAGCATAATGGCGCACAGGTCACGGGTGGCACTGGTACAAATCACTGAACCCCGGAAACCAAGTTTGTATATATACGGTATCAACCCTGAATGATCAATATGGGCATGTGACAGGATCAGGTAATCAATGGAAGCCGGATCGAACATAAGGTTTCGGTTCATGGAATCTGTTTCAAGTCCTTTTCCCTGGAACATTCCGCAATCAAGTAATATCCGTTTCCCTTCGTTGGTGGTGATCAGATGCTTGCTGCCGGTTACTTCACGGGCTGCCCCGATAAATTTGATTTTCATATTAGTTGGTTGATTGGTTGATTAGTTAATTGGTTAATTGGTTAATTGGTTAATTAATTGGTTGATTGGTTGATTGGTTGATTGGTTAATTGGTTGTCCCGATAGCTATCGGGAGGTTAACTGGTTGATTGGTTGATTGATATTTTAAATTAAATAGTAAATAGTAAATGACAAAATAGTAAATGATTTAAATAGTAAATAGTAAATGACAAAATAGTAAATGATTTAAATAGTAAATGACAAAATAGTAAATGATTTAAATAGTAAATAGTAAATAGTAAATGACAAAATAGTAAATGATTTAAATAGTAAATAGTAAATGACAAAATAGTAAATGATTTTAATAGTAAATGACAAAATAGTAAATGATTTCGCTCTCCAAAACTACACATTCCATTCAACAAATCCTATTACTCCGTTAATTATTTATTTCTGTTTCTTTAAAAAATTCACATGTTGTATAAATTGTACATTTATACCGTATATATATACGGCTGGCATCGTTCAATATCCCTTATTCTGCGGATTTCAATGTAATAAATCCTAATTTTGCCATCTCTGCATTGCAAAATGGAAATAATATATTAAATTTGCAACTAAATAAATGCATACATGGAGGCGTTTTACAAAACACATACCTATTTAGTTGAACATGTACAATCACCCGTAAGGCGTATGCTGATGGACGAAATTGACTGGTCGCACCGGTTGATAGGCATCAAAGGTAGCCGCGGCGTTGGTAAAACCACTTTCCTCCTTCAATATGCTAAGGAACATTTCGGTACAGACCCGAGCTGTTTGTATGTAAACTTCAATAATCTTTACTTCACCGAACATACGCTGGTTGAATTTGCTGCAGAGTTTTGTGCCCATGGTGGCCGGACATTGTTGCTCGATCAGACATTTAAATACGAAAACTGGTCTAAGGAGTTGCGTGAATGCTATAATCGTTTCCCCGAACTGCATATTATATTCTCAGGGTCGTCGGTAATGCGGTTGATTGAAGATAATACCGATCTGCAGGATGTTGTAGCTTCTTACAATCTGCGTGGCTTTTCATTCCGTGAATTTGTAAACCTGCAGGCAGGCACAGAATTTAAATCCTGTTCGCTGGATGAAATCATGAACAATCATGAGGCAATTGCACAGGATATATGTTCAAAAGTGCATCCCTTCGATTATTTTCAGTCTTACCTGCATCACGGGTATTATCCGTTCTTTCTGGAAGACCGTAATTTCTCGGAGAACCTGATCAAGACGATGAACATGATGTTGGAAGTGGATATTTTACTTATCAAGCAAATTGAACTGAAATATCTTTCCAAGATTCGTAAGTTGCTTTTTTTAATTATGAATACGGCTCCCGCTGCCCCTAATGTCAGCCAGCTAAGCAATGAGATTGGCGTATCCAGGGCAACAATCATGAATTACATTAAATATCTCAAGGATGCCCGGTTGCTGAATATGCTCTATGCCGATGGTGACGAGTATCCAAAGAAACCAAACCTGGTGTATGTGCACAATACAAACCTGATGTATACCATTAATTCGGGGAATGTGGATAAACTGGCAGAACAAAAGACATTCTTTTATAATGCCCTGCATGCCTGCCATAAGGTAAATGTCTGTAAATATCATTTGGATTTTTGTATCGACCAGCAGTTTCATTTTAAGTGTGAAAATAAACCTGAAAATGGTAAACATTATTCAAAAGTGATCTATGCAGCCGATAACATTGAAATAGGAAATAAAAACGTGATACCTTTGTGGTTGTTTGGATTTCTGTATTAACCCCCGACCCCTAAAGGGGAGGAAGAAAGAAAGAAATAACCCCCAACCCCTAAAGGGGGGAAAGAAAGAAATAAATAAATAGAAAGAACCCCCAACCCCTAAAGGGGGGAAAGAAAAGAAAGAATGGGTGTCCTGGTTAATGAACCGGATTATAAAAACAAATAGGAGACGATACTAATTTAATCCCCCTTTAGGGGTTAGGGGCTCTTGCTTAATTCCCCTTTAGGGGTTAGGGGTTCTTGCTTTATCCCCCTTTAGGGGTTAGGGGTCGTTTAAAAATATAAATCAAATTACTAATAAATTATTAACAAAATGGCTAAATCAAAAAAATTTTTGACCTGTGATGGAAATCAGGCTGCTGCACATATCTCGTATATGTTCACCGAAGTAGCTGCAATTTATCCTATCACACCGTCCACGACAATGGCAGAATATGTCGATGAGTGGGCTTCAACAGGCCGCAAAAACATTTTCGGTGAAAAGGTACAGGTTCAGGAAATGCAATCAGAAGCCGGAGCAGCTGCAGCAATGCACGGAGCACTTCAGGCAGGAGCATTAACCTCAACGTATACAGCTTCTCAGGGATTGTTGCTTATGATCCCGAACATGTATAAAGTAGCCGGAGAATTACTTCCGGGTGTTTATCACGTTTCGGCTCGTGCATTAGCTTCTCACGCACTTTCCATTTTCGGTGATCACCAGGATGTGATGGCTGTTCGTCAGGTAGGTTGCGCTATGTTTGCTACCGGATCAGTACAGGAAGTTATGGATATGTCGGCAGTTGCTCATTTGGCAGCAATCAAAACCCGCGTTCCTTTTGTACACTTCTTCGATGGTTTCCGTACCTCACACGAAATTCAAAAAATAGAACAAATCGATCAGGAAGATCTTTTCCCATTGCTTGATCAGGAAGCGTTGAAAGCTTTCCGCGAACGTGCTTTGAGCAATGAACATCCTGTTGCCCGTGGTACTGCACAGAATCCGGACATTTACTTCCAGGCACGTGAAGCCTGTAATCCATTCTACGATGTAATTCCTGATGTAGTGGAAGATTATCTGAATAAACTGGCTGTTATTACCGGCCGTCCTCATGGTTTGTTCGATTATTACGGAGCTCCTGATGCTGATCGTGTGATTATAGCCATGGGTTCGTCTACCGAAGCTATTAAAGAAGGTATTGATTACCTGACTGCCAAAGGCGAAAAAATCGGTTTGGTATCTGTTCACTTATATCGTCCGTTCTCTGCGAAACATTTCTTATCGGTATTGCCTAAGACTGCAAAACGTATTTGCGTATTGGATCGTACCAAAGAACCGGGTGCAGGTGGCGAACCATTGTATCTGGATGTAAAAGATGTATTGTATGGCACTCCAAATCAACCAATGGTTGTAGGTGGACGTTACGGTCTGTCGTCGAAAGACTTCACTCCTGCCCAGGTGCTTTCGGTTTATGAAAACCTTGCATTACCTGAACCACGCAATCACTTTACAGTGGGTATCGTGGATGATGTTACCTTTACTTCCCTTCCAATGAAAGCGGAAATCGCTATGGGTGGTGCCGGAACTATCGAAGCTAAATTTTATGGTTTAGGAGCTGATGGTACGGTAGGTGCAAATAAAAACTCAATCAAAATTATTGGTGATAATACCGATAAATACTGTCAGGCATATTTTGCGTATGATTCTAAGAAATCAGGCGGATTTACCTGCTCGCATTTACGTTTCGGTTCTACTCCAATCCGTTCAACTTATCTGGTAACTACTCCTGATTTCGTGGCATGTCACGTACAGGCTTACCTCAAATTGTATGATGTAACCAAAGGGTTGAAGAAAAACGGTACGTTCCTGTTGAACACCATCTGGAATAAAGATGAAGTATTGACTAACTTACCGGTTAATGTAAAAAAATACCTGGCAACTCATTCTGTCAAGTTATATATCATTGATGCTTCAAGCATTGCCCAGGAAATTGGTCTTGGTAACCGTACCAATACGATTCTTCAGTCGGCATTTTTCAAAATCACCAATGTAGTACCTTACGAATTGGCGGTTGAAAAATTGAAATATGCAATCAATAAATCGTATGGTAAGAAAGGTGAAAGCATTGTAAACAAAAACTACGCAGCTGTCGATCGTGGTGGTGAATATACCAAGGTGGAAATTCCTGCTGAATGGGCTAACCTGGTTGACGAAAACGAAGTTAAAACAGATATTGTCCCTTCATTTATCAGGGATATTGTTCGTCCTATCAATGCACAGGCAGGTGATGATCTTCCTGTATCAGTTTTCAAGGGACGTGAAGATGGTACCTGGGAACAGGGAACTTCCAAATACGAAAAACGTGGTGTTGCATCACATGTACCTGTTTGGAATTCTGCAAACTGTATCCAGTGTAACCAGTGTGCATATGTATGTCCTCACGCTGCAATCCGTCCGTTTGTGTTGGACGAAGCCGAACAGGCAAAAGCTCCTTTCACGGATACATTGAAAGCCAATGGTAAAGCATTTGCAGGAATGGCATTCCGTATTCAGGTTGATGTTCTCGACTGTCTGGGTTGTAATAATTGTGTGGATGTTTGTCCGGGTAACAAAGGCGAAAAAGCATTGGAACTGGTACATATCGAATCACAATATCCAAATCAGGATAACTGGAATTTCTGTTCTACAGAAGTAAAAACCAAACAAAACCTGATTGATGTAAAAGCAAACGTGAAAAACTCCCAATTGGCTACGCCATTGTTCGAGTTCTCGGGTGCTTGTGCCGGTTGTGGTGAAACTCCGTATGTAAAACTGGTAACTCAACTTTTCGGTGACCGTCAAATGGTTTCGAATGCTACCGGTTGTAGTTCTATTTATTCCAACTCTGCTCCTTCTACTCCTTATACTACCAATGACGAAGGTCACGGTCCTGCCTGGGCTAATTCGTTGTTCGAAGACAATGCTGAATTCGGATTGGGTATGGTATTTGCCAACGAAAACATGCGTTTACGTCTGGTTCGTTTGTTTAACGAAGCACAAACAGATGCTTCCATTTCGGACGAATTGAAAGGCTTATTCACAGAGTGGATTGAAAATCGTGAAGTAACTGAAAAAACCGTTGAACTGGAAGCTAAAATTACCCCACTGGTAAAAGCAACTGATAGTGCATTGGCAAAACAGATTGCAGATCTGACTCAATATATCGTCAAAAAATCACAATGGATTATTGGTGGTGACGGATGGGCTTATGATATTGGCTTCGGTGGATTGGATCACGTAATGGCTTCGGGCAAAAACGTAAACATCCTTGTACTGGATACTGAAATCTATTCGAATACAGGTGGTCAGGCTTCCAAATCGACTCCGGTTGGTGCAGTAGCTAAATTTGCCTCTGCCGGTAAACGGGTTCGTAAAAAAGATCTTGGTATGATGGCTGCAACATACGGTTATGTATACGTAGCACAAATTGCCATGGGTGCCAATCAGGCTCAAACCATCAAAGCACTTCGCGAAGCAGAAGCTTTTGACGGACCATCAATTATCATAGCTTATTCTCCTTGTATCAGCCACGGTCTGTTGGCAGGAATGGGAAAAGCACAGGACGAACAAAAACGTGCTGTAGAATGTGGTTACTGGCACTTGTACCGTTTTAATCCTGAGTTGGAAGCTGAAGGAAAGAACCCAATGATTCTTGATTCTAAAGAACCTGTATGGGATAAATTCCAGGACTTCCTCAAAGGTGAAGTACGTTACACATCGTTGATGAAACAATTCCCTGCTGAAGCTCAGGAACTGTTTGTTGCTGCCCAGACAAATGCCAAATGGCGTTATGATGGCTACAAACGTATGGCCGAACGTGAGTTCTAATCCATTTTTATATTCTCTCATTAAAAGACTGCTCCGAAACGAGCAGTCTTTTTTTTGCTACTGACAGCTTCACTAATTCCACTGACAGCTTCACTCGAAGTGAAGCCGTCAGTAAGATTTCGCGTTCTTTTTCTTAACTCTCAAAGTAAACATGTTGAGGTTTGAGAATTTCGTTCCGGATATTTTCCTTCGCATGTCTTTGACATTCCTTTGATACCTGTTTTAGGTTATCCCTTAGATATCCCATAGATATCCCATAGATATCCCATAGATATCCCACCTATATCCCATATCATTAAAGAGATGGGACAAAGGTGGGATAAAGATAAAATAAAAGTATGAAAAAGGACAAATACCCTAAAACAGGTGTCGAACAAGTGACGAACAGCTTTTTAAAAACGAATGAAAGGAATGCATTTATTGGTAGCGGAACGGAGAACTACTGACGGCTTCACCCGAAGTGAAGCTGTCAGTAAGATTTCACACTCTTTTGTAGTCGTCAGTAAGATCAGTAAACACTCAAAAGTACTGCTTACATGTTGAGGTTTGAGAATTTCGTTCCGGATATTTTCCATGCCATATTTTTTACATTCTTCTTATATCTGTTCTAAGATGTTTCATAGATGTCTCATAGATGTCTTACCTATAACTTACCTATATCTCATATCATATAAAGAGGTGAGTTATCTGAGGAATATGGATAAAATAAAAGTATGAAAAAGGACAAATACCCTAAAACAGGTGTCGAACAAGTGACGAATAGCTTTTTAAAAACGAATGAAAGGAATGCATTTATTGGGAGCGGAACGGAGAACTACTGACGGCTTCACTCGAAGTGAAGCCGTCAGTAAAAGAAAGCAATGCATTTATTGGAAACCGGAACGGATATTCATTCCATTCAAAGCTTATTCGGGTACTCCGGTGACAAAACAACATAGATATTTATCCCTATAATCCCCAACCGCTTTGACAAACAAAATGGTTCGTTACTTAAATAGAAAATTAATTAATAATCATGTACTAAATATAAAAAAATGTTTTTATCTTTGGGGCTTAATTTAATTAAAAAATAAAAATTGCATCCATCATAAACTTTATAATCAGCTTCGATATGCTTACACTCATTGTCCTGGTTGATAAATGGCAATCGTGGATAGCACAAGTTTGAGCGAAGCGGAAACTTGTGCTGGAAACATGAATAGTTTGTAACTATAAAGTAAGAATCAGTTAATAACAGCCTTGGTTTTAAGTCGAGGTCATTGCTTTGTAAAGATTTGAACTATCCGGTAAGTGAAGATAAATAAACCTGGAATAAAAAAAGTAGTTAGGTGGCAACATAATAAAAAAATAAAATACAATTAAATACTTATGATTGAATCTAAATTGTCAATTTCTGATTCTATGAAATCAGGCTTCCAACTGTGGAAGAAGCACCTCAAAAAAATATTGGTTGTTGGTTTAATTGTTTATTTTCCAACTCAAATTTGTATCGAAATAATATCTGTGTTTTTCGAAAATGTATTTCCAATTGAAGAAAACCCAAATAACTTAAGACTATTGAATAACATATATGATTTAATAAGATATTTAATCGGCTCTGTCGCTTTACTTGGTATTTTGAATTTTATCATAAATCGAATGGAAAAAGAAGATGAAGAAGAACAAAGCATAAGAGACATTATATTGCATGGACTTAAAAAATGGCCAACTTTTGTTGGAGTTGGATTTGTTGCCGGATTAAAAATCATAGGTTATACTCTTTTATTGATTATACCAGGTATTTACAAATCAGTTCGATTATCATTTATTGATTGTGAGGTTGCAACCAACGATTATAAAATTATAGATCCATGTGATGTAAGTGAACAATTGGTAGAGAATAATTGGTGGAGAGTATTTGGCTTTTTAATATTAATGTTTTTGCTTGAATTATTATTTGAACTTCTGTTTGTAATACCATTCATCTTGAATTCTGAATCTCATATTATGTCCGTACTTCTAGGAGTAATAGTTAAGTTATTTGAAACTTATTTTATCGTAGTTCGAGCAAATTATTATTTCAGATTAAAAAAACTAAAATCCTGTGTTGTTTCAAATGAACTTACCAATAAGTTTAATGAAATGCCACAAGAAACAGAAATGCCGATCGCCTAACCCGCATTATGTCCAATGACTTGCTGAAGTGCATTTATCACTGCTGATAGCTATAGGGATTGATTCCGCATTCACTTTGTTGAGGGGAGACAGTTAATGTTACTGTAAATCGCCAAATACAAATAACTTTGAACTAAAGCACCAATTAAAAAAGACAAAATAGTTAGCTAACAACCACCAAATTAATTATTTGAAAATGAATATAAACATTTATAAAATGAAGAAAATACTTTTTATAATACCTATTTTCATACTCACAGGTTGTGCTACAAAGCATTTGACATATAGAAATAATAGTAAACAACACATATTTCTATTAAATGACAACGACGTTTCAAAATTTTATCTGAATGATTCAGTAAAAATCTCTTACAAAAAGGGAACAATAATAAACTCACCGTTAATCGCTATTGACGGAATTGTTTTTAAGTATAAAATAGAGCAAGATACTATTTACTTACCAATAAAGAAGAAGGATATAAGTGCTATTGTATGTTTAGACAAGAGTAGTAGTTCAGTTATTTATGGAAAGAATGAAACCAATGGAGCAATAATAATCAATACTGTCCATATAAAATAAATCCTGGCTTGTTAATAAATAATACTTACTATTAAAAATCCGATTTCTAAATAGTCATTGGTACAAGATTAAAAAAGTAAAAATTAAAGAAACTGTTTTCAGTCCAATATCCGCTTTGCTAATACTTTAACTATACGATAGGTACAGATAATTAAACCTGGAATAAAAAGAGAAATACGAGTAAGAGCAATTACATAACTAATATAAAACAATAATACATGAAAAAAATACTTTTATTAGCCTTGTTGACTGCAACTTGTTTATCATTTAAAGCTCAAGAACTTCCATCGGTTCCTGCTAACGGATTTTCGTTTCCTATAGGGAGCAAATTTACAATTAAACTAACACCAGTTGATTCAAACAATTTTAATTACTCAGTGATTGAATTTGAAAAGTTTGATAAAACTCTTGACACATATAAACATGATGGTTTATTTAATAAAACAGGGAATGACAGTACAATAACATTCTATTTTTGTTTCGCTACACAAGGTGACAATGACGCTGAAAGGAAGGAGAATATGAAAGTAGTTCTTCTAATGAAAAATTATACAAAGTACATGTTGAAATACACTTCGGAAATTCAAAGAAAGGAGAAAGGAGAATATGAATCAACTTCAAATGATGGTGCATTTTCTGGGGCAATCAGTAATGAGATTTGGCCATACATGATTTATTCAATCGGATTAAGAGAATTTATGAAAATGAAGAAATAAACAGTCTGACCAATTAATATAGAAACGATTTGCGTAAATAAATGAAATTGACTTCTGTTAGTTTGTTTGGAATGAAACGAAGATATTTGAATTCGAAATTTTAAGCTTATAAGGAAGGTAAAGTAAACATGAAAAAAATATGCAAACACCAACACCAACAGAATAACACACATTATGGGTTATTGGCTGCTTGACTTGCAATGAGCGGTCCCGAAAGCTATCGGGATTGCTTTCGCATTCACTTTGTTGAAGGGAGTCAGTGAATGCTTCCGTAAAACGCTAAATGCACATAGCCACGGTCGGTATGGGCAATATTAAAAAAACAACTAAATCCTGAATCCTACAATATGACTGAATGGTTAATAATTCTAATTTCACTTTGGACCTATCCAATAATAGCCTATATAATTGCGAAAAAGACCAAAAAGAAAAATATAATAAAAAACAAGATTTTAATTTATTCAATAATTACTGCTGTAATTTCAGTTATATGTTTTTTGATAAATATTTCAACAACTTTAAGTGCAATTGATTGGATACTATTTACAAGTATCTATTTGTCTATCTGTCTATTATTATGGCTTGTTTATCTATATACAAATACACTATTAAAAGTAATAACTGGAATAATTATGTTGTTTGTTTTTGGTCTTGGTTATTTGTCGTCTACAATTGGAGCACTGGGTGTGGGATTTATATGTAGCGAAAAAATTCCAGCAATAGTAAAGAAGATTGACAAGGATTTAATTTATAAAGAAACAGCATTGGGAAACGCAATTTCTGATTACAGAGGTAAAAAAGTTGAAATTTACAAGACAATCTCATGGTTTCCAATTGTCGAATGGCAAATAAAACAGAAAAAATATTTTGACTTTATTTCGTATGGCAACATTTTAAATACTAAATACATACAAGCAACGAAGACATTATATTTAGAAACTTCAGAACCATATGGCAAGAATAAAATCATAATTTGGAAAGACTCAATAAAAATTGAATAGACGAAAAAATACAGCTCATAATACACGCCAACGGGAATTGGCTGGCTGACGTGCAATTAGCATGTTTTGCTCCAGCATTGACTTTGACGTTTCAAGACAGTACTGCTCACGCATCCTCGATAGCTATCAGGACGCCAAATACGCATAGTCTCGGTCGTTAGCGCCAAACGTAGAAAGACCTGAATCATCTTTCAAAAGAGACTAAATAATAAAACACTGATTTAAAGATTTAGCTTTTGAATTGAAATCAGAAACTAAGAATATTATTTAACATAAATCATGAAAACATTTAACCCAATTAAAAATGAACTTCTAAGCCGAACTAAATTGCAGACAGCAATAGTTATCTTGGTCATTTTAACTTCCATTTTCAATATAAACATTATGGCTCAGGAAAAATCTCAAATGATTAGATTGGCAAAGATTAAAGTTGACCCTATGCAATTGGACAAATATAATATTGCACTTAAAGAACAAATGACTATTGCCGTTCAACTTGAACCAGGTGTATTAACTTATTACGCCGTTGCTGACAAAAGTGATCCTACGAATATAACAATCCTCGAAATATATGCTGACACAGCAGCATACAAATTTCATATAGAAACATCTCATTTTAAGAAGTATAAAGAGACTGTTGAAAATATGGTTAAATCTTTGGAACTTATTGACGTTAAACTAATAGGTTCAGCGAAAAAGGAATATTATTAATTTACAAAAATGACCACCAATTTCACAAAATTGAAGCAATTGGACTTGTAAGTGCGCTGTTCTGCAAAGTGTGCAACTCGTTATGCACAAGTTTAAAAAAAGAAAAAATGATAGAGAAATCTGAAATAGAACGTTTACTCAGGATGGGTTTATTCAAAGTATTGACGACAGATACTTTTTATCATTATACTATGAAGGGAATCATGTTGGAACACGCAGGGCAGATTTTGTAGTTGAAAATAAAGTAATTGTTGAATTAAAAGCATTGATTAATCTGGAAGATGTACATTTAGCGCAAGCAAAAAACTATGTGGTGGCGTATAAATTTGAAAAAGGGTTATTGATAAACTTTGGGGCAACGAGCTTACAGTATAAAATGATCTTTAATTCTACTCTTAATTCTGAAAATTCTATAATTCAGTAAATTCTGATTCAGACAGTTTATGTTCATTGGCTGGCTGAAGTGTATTTTGCAGGTTTTGCACTAGTATTCACTTTATCGCTTTGCGTAAGTGATGCTCCCACAAACCGCAGATGCACATAGCCTCGGTCGTTAGGGGTTATAGCATGAAATGAAAAACGACTGAAAAGAACTGAAAGAAAAAATTCACGAATATGAAAGAAATTATAAAACTCAAACATTGGCAAGTATTTATTATTATTGGAATTGGGTATATTTTGAGCTATGTTTTACCAACGACTAATTTTAAGATTGGTAGTATTATGTCCATTGAACTCGCAGCTATTGCGACAATAATTACGTTGATATTATTATTTTCCTATACTTTGACAATTGGACTATTCTTAAATAACATCAAAGATAATCCATATCATTTTAAGAATTGGGTTTTAATCATTGCTATATTGTTTTGCATTCTCGGTTATTCTGACATAAGTTTAGAAAGACTAAATATATACAATGTTTTTTTTCCATCATGGATTGGCTTCATTTCGACACCGTTGACTTTTTGGGGAGTTTGTTATGCTTATTATAGTGTCGCGAAATCTTTAAAGTCTATTGAATTAGACAGAGAAGCAAAATTCTCTGAATGCATAATCGACGCTATAACAATTTTTGCGTTTCCAATTGGAGTGTGGTTTATCCAACCGAGATTAAATAGAATTTTGACAGTCGTTGAACAGATAGAAAACGAAACAGATAGAAAAACACAACACAACAAAGCTACAAACCCCTAAAACACGCCTAAGTTCATTGGCTGGCTGACGTGCAATATATATATGTTTTGCTTATACAAACAACCATAAGACCAAAGTCTGGGTCGATAGCAGCTATATTAAATAAATAAAATATGAGAAAACTGACAACAATTATTCTATTGGTATTATTAAGTTCAAACTTATTACTAGGACAAGATACCATAACAACTTATCTAAATCGCGAAAACAGAAAATGCAGTAAAGAGTTTGCAATTTATTTCAGAAAAGCTTACCCCGATTCTTCAGGTATCTGGATTGCAAAGAAATACCACATGAATGGGCAATTAAGAATGATTGGAAAGTATTCAGACAAAAAACTCAAAAAACAAGTAGGAACAGTGATTCTATATCACTACAATGGAGAAATAGCAGAAACGGGACAATATATTGATAATAAAATGGCTGGTATCTGGAAAAGGTATTACACGAACGGAGACCTCCAGTCGGTAGGAAGAAAAACAAATGACAAAAAGGATAGTATTTGGACTTTTTACAATATAAACAGCAACAAGGTTTTCGGTAAAGTTAATCATATAAAAGGTAAAGCAGAAGGTGAAAGTAAGTGGTATTATGAATCAGGAAAGATTTGCGAGATTGCTATTTATAAAAACGACAAAATAAAAAGTAAAATTGATTATGACGAAGAGGGAAACATTATCAAGATAGCTGAAAAAGACTGTCAGGCCGAATTTATAGGTGGAAATAATAATATGATTCTTTTTCTTCAACAAAAATTAAAATATCCCGAAGAATTACAACTGCAAGGGAAGGAAGGTGTTGTCTTGTTTCATTTCATAGTACGAAAAGATGGGAAAATTGATGATATTGAATTCCAGAAGACTGCTGAGCAATTGTTTAATCATGAGGCAGTCAGAGTCTTTAGCCTGATTAAAAATATGAAACCAGCACGAGATCATGGTCGAATAGTTGATCAAGAGTGTACTTGGCCAATAGCATTTAGATTGACTTATTAGCAACTGGTAATAATTAGAATTGAAGACAATAAAACCGAGACAAAGCTACAGCTGCTAACACACGCCTATGTGTTTTGGCTGGTTGACGTGCTATTAGCAGTCCCGATAGCTATCGGGACGCCAAATGCCCATAGCCTTGGTCGTTAGACGGCAGTGTAAAAAAACAAGACCAGTCATTTACACTTAATGAACAAAAACAAAAACATAAATATTCTTAGTAACTCAATTCATTTAGAAACTGTATAAAACTATGTCTATCAAAAAACTAATTTTACTTTGTATGCCAACTTTGTTCTTAAGTTGTACACAACAAGTTATTGAAAACCATACTACTATTCACAAAGGTTTAACTGGCACTATTCAGAAGGGTCCATTTATTAGTAGCACTAATGTATTGATTCAAGAACTTGACAGTAATAATTTCAGTCCTACTGGAAAATCATATTCTATTACGACTGGAGATGATTTCGGTTCGTTTACCACTCAAAGCAATATCACCTCCGACTATGTTGAGATTATAGCATCAGGATTCTATTTCGATGAAGTAAAAGGAAGTATTTCTGATGCCCAGCTCACATTGAGAGCTTTGAGCAACCTGAAAAACGATTCAAATTCTAATGTAAATATATTGACTACTTTAGCCAAAAGCAGAATACTATATTTAATCAAAAATGAGAATAAATCATTCGTAAAAGCCAAACAAATAGCAGAAAGCGAAGTACTAAATGTATTCAACATCTCAGATATTGACATTAACTTTAATAAACTTGATATAAGTCGCTCAGGTAATGCAAATGGGATATTATTAGCAATATCAGCTATTATGCAAGGTAGTAATTCTGTAGGGGAATTAACAGAGTTTATTTCAAAATTTGTAATTGATTTTGAGAAAGACGGGACTATTGATTCTCCAACTATAATGGATAAAATTAAATATAATGAAGCTCAAGCTAATATTCCTAAAATTCGAAAGAATTTACAAAAACGTTATAATGATTTGCAATTGAGTGTAAATATCCCTAATTTTGAATTGTTTATCAAAAAATTATGCCCCTTATCTGTTCAGACAACCTTACCGATAAAGGATGAGAACCAGGTAGCATATGATATTCCTAAAATTGAAATAAAACTCAACAAAGCATTAAATGCGAGTTCATTTTCAAACAATATTAGTTTAGTTGATGGTGCAAATAGTACAGTTGCATTTAAATCTACATTTAATACTGACAGTTGTATTCTAACTTTAACCCCGCAAACAGAACTCCTTCCTGAAAAAATATATACAGTGACAATGAACGATAAAATTCAGGCAATTGATGGTGATTTTCTTCTTAATGGATATTCCTTCTCATTTAAAACAGTAAATGTTGATATTGAATCAAATTTATTAGCATATTATACATTCGATGGTGATTATAAAGATAAAAGCGGGAACAACTTTGATGGTGCTGCTGTAAATACTTCATTAGGGATAAATAAACAAGGTATTCCGGGAAAAGCTTGTACTTTCACTGGTAATGGTTCATATTTTGAAATGCCAAATGTACTTAACATGACTGAACCATCATGGTCGTATTCAATCTGGTTTAATTTATCAGATTTACCTTCTGGAACAGCTCCATTTCTATTAGCTGCGAGATTGTCTGCAAATACATTTTGGGATCTCCCTTTATATATTCGCTCTTCAGTTAAAACTATAAATACATACAATGAAACTTTATTTGAATTACCAGAAGTAATTAATTTAAATAATTGGTATCATCTGATTCTTGTGATAGACAAAGGTAAAATATGTATGTATTTAAATGGGGAATTAAAATCCAGCCAAACAAACTTTCTAAGTAAACAAGACAACACTGGTTATACGGATTATCAAGGTGATCATGTTGGTTCATATGAGTTTTATACAGGGAAGTATTATATTTCTGAAAGATTTAGAGGTGAATCATTTCCAGGTTACATGATTGGTTCAGTAGATAATGTTCGTTTTTACAAGCGTGCAATAAATAAATATGAAGTGAGAAAAATATTTGACACCGAAAAATAGAAACACCTAACGCCTAACACACATTATGTTCATTATTGGCTGACGTGCATTTATCAGATATGATAGCTATCGGGATTGCTCCCGCATTCACTTTGTCACTGGGTGATAGTGAACGCTCCCGCAAATGGAACATCCCGAGTGTCGGGTATGCCAAATGCCCATAGTCTTGGTTACTAGCAGCAAGAAGTAATAAAACTAAAATACATGAAACATTAATAACTTTTATACATATATGAGAACAACCTTTTTGCTAATAATTTTATTTGTATCCATATTTGGACACTCTCAAATTACAAAAATAATGAATGTTGAAACACCTGGTAGCCTAAGTACTCTTTTGACTGAGGATGAAAAAAGTATAATTACCAACTTAACAATTACAGGAACTATTGATGTGCGTGATATAAAATGTATGAGAGACCAAATGTCAGTTCTAAGTGATATAGACCTAAGCGAATCAAGCATCGCTGCATATGATGGTGGTGCAGTAACCTACCCATATGCAACAAGTTACCCTGCAAATGAGCTGCCAGCTTATTCCTTTAGAAATTATTACTTATCCCAAGCAAAAACAACTCTCATAACGATAATTTTACCAAAGACATTAGTTTCGATAGGTAAGTCAGCTTTTTCAACTTGTCCTAATTTAAAATCGATTAATATTGGTAATTCAATTACAACTATAGGTGTGGATGCTTTTATAGGCTGTTATGGTTTAAATACTGTCAAAATGGGAAGTTCTGTTACAACAATTGGCGCGACAGCTTTTGAATTCTGTTATGCATTAAGCAATTTAACTATTGGTGATCATGTCATATATATTGGTGCCAAAGCTTTTGATAATTGTACAAGTTTAAGTAAATTAGTAATACCAAATTCCATGACAACGATTGGTTCCTTTGCATTTACTTATTGTACTGGTTTAACTGAATTAACAATACCAAGCTCTACATCCATAATTGAGATAGGTGCATTCACTGGTTGTAACGGAATAAAAACCATTTATAGCTTAAATCCAACTCCTCCAGTCTGTGATAATTGTTTTAGTGGTGTAAATGGAGTTACAACAGTATTTGTTCCTTCATCTGCAGTAGGTGCATATAAATCTTCTCTTGTTTGGAGTGACTGTTATTATTCTCAAATCACAGCTATTCGAACAACAGACATAAGTAATCCAACAAATAGTAAAGTAAAAGTTTACGCCAATCATTCTGAAATTATAATTAATGGAACAAATAATGGCGATATAATAAACATTTACACTTTGACTGGCAAACTTATACAAATGATTAAATCTTCTGGTGAGCAAGTTAATATACCGATTCGTACCAATAATATCTATATCGTGAAAACTGAAAATGAATCATTCAAAGTAAGTCTTTGATATAAATTTAAAGATTTGGATTGAAACTGTCATAAAAATGAAGTATCTTGTTGACAATGAATAACCTACCCATAACACACATTATGGGTTATTGGCTGGCAGACGTGCATTTAGCGGTCCCGATAGCTATCGGGATGCAAACTGCCCAAGCCTTGGTCGTTAAGTGGCATTTTAAAAAATGAAACAAATCAGCTTTGTTGACAAGAAAAACGATGAAATACAAAATAATATGAGAAAATTTGGACTATCATTTCTATTAATGGTTTTTGCATTTAATTGCTATGCAATAGATGGACTTTTGATAAAAACTATTGATTATACCTTTAAGGAAAAGTGGAGTAATACAGTAAGTTCGAGCATACCAGTTATAACAACTTGCGATACCGTTTTTAAAAAACAATATTTCTTTATAACTGTGATTGCAGCAGGTTATGATTTAGACAATCAAGACATTTCAAATGTTCAATATTCAATAAAAGTTACAAAATCAGACAACTCAATATATTTTTCACAAAAGAATTTACCTCTAGTGAATAAGAAAATATCAAACAAGAATAATCTTCAAATGAGTGACGCTATTTTAAAAATATGCTTTGAGAATAATGATGCATTTGGGAAATACAAAATTGAAATAGAAATTATTGATAAAATATCAGGTAAAACTAAAAGTATTAATTCAGATATAACTTTAGCTCCTTTACCAACTTTTAATCAAGAACAGGTTAAGGATGATGACGCTCTCTCAAAATGGCTTGGGAGATATTATGAAAACCCTAATCCTAAAAATGCATTAGCGTATTATGTCTATTATTCTCAGAGTAAAATTTCAGATAATGAATCAAGCTTTTGGCCTGTATTCAGTATCTTCAACGAGATAGTGAAAAACAACTCATATTTATTACCTCAAATAATAGATTGTTATAAAGGTCAAGATTTGAAAACTAAAATTTATTTATTATACCTTTTGACTTATTCAAACATCGGAACAAACGACTTTTTCAATAGTCTTGAAGGAAACGAGAAAGATACTTATTTAAAAATTAAAGATACTCCATTAAAAGATATATACGGTGACATAAAAGAATCTTCTCAACTAGACATGCTATGGGGTACTTTTATGGCTAATGGAGGCTATCAACCGATTCTGAAACTAATACAAACGTTAGACTATTCAAAGTATCAAGGTGACCTTGACAAATTCAAAAAATCAAAACAAACAAGTGAAGACAGACAAAATGCTGTAAATAATGCTATTTATACTTCTTTGGTTTGGTCCCTGACAAGCAACTGTAAACAACACAAACTTGTGAAAGAATACTGTGACTGGGCAGTTGAATTTGAAAATTTATCTGTTGTTCAAAAAGATGAGTTGAAGAAGATATTAAACGAGAAAAAATAAAAAATGACCACATAACACACATTATGTCCATTGGCTGGCTGACGTGTATTCTGGCAGTTTAGCTCCCGCATTCACTTTTTCGCTTTGCGAAAGTGAAGCTCATGCAAAGTGTAGGTACGCTTAGCCTCGGTCGTTAGCGGTAATCCAACAAATGAAAAAATTCATTGACAAACGTTTCTAACGACCAAAAAAGTGATTATTGAAAATCAAATACTTACGTGGTCGTTAGTCAGAATTTTAAGATCTTGGCTCAAAATAATATTTAATATGACAAAACACATGAAAATCTTTTTATCATTCTTAATCACCTTGACCATTTTTAATAGTTCATATGGCCAGGCAAATGAATTTCAACAGGGTAAAATTTCTCCTATACTTTTGAAACAGGATTTTATGATGTTACGGGATAGTCTACAAAAATTTCATGCAGGTTTATATCGCTACAAGAATAAAACAGAAATCTGTAGTATGTTTGACAGTTGTTACTCAACGTTGAATGATAGCATGACTACAATTGAATATTTCAAACTAATTAGCTTTGTAATTGGGAGTATTGAAGATGGACATACGGAGTGTTTCCCACCATCAGACGTAGTAAAATATTTTAAAGAAAATGCAAAATTGTTCCCAATGCAATTAAGATTTATAAATGACAAAGCATTTGTACCCTGCAATACAGAAGAATTTCCAGAAGGAACTGAGATAATAAAAATTGACAATAAACAGATAAATGAGATTAAAAAAGAATTATGCCTATATCTGTCTTCAGATGGTAATAACCAGACAGGAAAATATGCCAAACTAAATTATGGACATGACCCGTTTTTCTATATGTACTACGTTGTTTTTGGTAGTAAACACTCATTTAAAGTTGAGTACAAAACAAAGGAAGGGAAACTTGAAATAGATTCAATTGATGCTATTAATTTCAAAAAAATAGAATGCCTTCCAGCCCAAGTAAAAATAGAGAAATACCTACAATTGGAATTCAAACCTGATAAGATTGCCATACTTACACTTAAAACGTTCTCAGATGAAAGACTTAATGTAACTAAAGAAGATTTTAAGTTATTTTTAGATTCGTCTTTCAAAGAAATAAAAAATAAAAAAGTGGAAAAGCTAATTGTTGATATCCGGGAGAACACGGGTGGAGATGATGTTAATGGTGCTTTACTTTATACATATCTTACAGACAAACCATTTAAATATTACCACTCTTTAACATCAAACACTCATGTATATAAAGCAGATGAGTATCCAAACTTAGGCGTTCAAAAGCCAAATGAAAACAATTATAAGGGCGAAACTTATTTTCTTATAAGCGGCAAAAGCTTTTCAGGTTCAGCGGAGTTTTCATCTATCGCAAAAAGCAATGCAAGGGGGAAGTTTATTGGGGAAGAAACAGGCGGTGGATATTATGGAAATACTTCAGGCTCTAAAATCGTCATTATTTTGACAAATTCAAAAATACAAGTGAATATTCCTCTACGCAAGTATGTGATGGCAGTAAAAAAAACACACTACACGGACAGAGGAATTATGCCTGACTATACAATAGTGCCGACAATAAATGACATATTAACAAATAAGGACGTGCAATTAAATTTTGCATTAAAATTAGCGATAAAAAAATAAACTGCCGCTTTTACTTTAGCTTTGACATAGCGGGACGCTATGCCAAACTCTGGTTACAGAGTAATAAATACAATTCAAAACAATCAAAAATCAAAATCTATGAATCGTCTTATTTCAGGTCTTTTATTTATTTTACTTATAGGGGTCATTTGTCAGTCCTGTAAAATTGACAAGCCGAAGGAGGCCGCTCTTCCTCAGAAGCATTATGTGTATCTGACTTTTGATGACGGACCTTTGAATGGTAGTCAAGATATTGATAGTATTATTTTGGCAGAGAAGATAAAAATCAGTGTGTTTTTGATTGGTTCGGAAGTAGCTGGCGACCGGGAAATGGCGACCTATTATAAGTACTACGAAGAGAATCCGTATATCGACGAGTACAATCATAGTTTTACACATGGCAACAATCAATATAATGTGTTCTATAGCAATCCGCATAAAGCAACCGAGGATTTTATGAAGAATCAGAAATTTCTGAAAATTCAGTTTAAAATCATTCGCATGCCGGCTTGCAATACCTGGCGTCTTAATAACAAGAAACAAGATGATTCTGAAATTAATGCGGTGGCTACTGCCGATAGTCTGTCTGCAAGAGGATTTAAGGTTTTTGGTTGGGATGTAGAGTGGCAGCATCATGCAGAAGACGGTACTCCGGTACAAAGTGTTGATGAAATATACCGAAAAATTATGCAACAGCTGAATTCGGGTAATACATTCACGAAAAACAATATCGTTATCCTGTTGCACGATGAAATGTTTCAACGACGTTGGGAAGAAAGTGACCTGAAAAAATTAATTGACCGCCTGCGAAAAGATAAAAATATCGTTTTCGAACAACTGAGGTTTTATCCTCAGAATTAAAAACCTCGCTTCCGCATGAGTTGTAACGCGTGGTAAGTAAGCTAACAATAGAAAAGGAAACAGACACTGTAGAAAAGGAAACAACGAACAAATTTATAACAACAACGGCCACGCTGCTAACATATTGTGTTCATTATTGGCTGACGTTCAATTAGCAGTTCCGATAGCTATAGGGATTACTCCAACATTCACTTTATTGCATGGAGAAAGTAAATTCTCCCGCAAGACGCCAAATACCCATGTTGTTATGTGCAAGAGCAAAAAAAAATTACGAGGTTAGAGAGCTGTTCTGTACAATGATATGATATAACTACTAAAAACATCAACATAATGAAAAAACTAATTCTAATTGTCACATTTTTTTCAGGTCTTTTTTATTCGTGTAACAACGAAGATATTATTTCAGATATTTCTTTTGAAAAAAAAGACACAATAACAGTAATCACCAGCGATTTAAAATTTAAGATATCTCCTACAGCTTCGAATCAATTTACTTTTTCGGTTATGAATCAAGACAAAAAAACATATAAGCTGTACCTTAAACAAGGCAATAATGAGGTTGGTAGTTATTCACTCACCCCTGGAACTCCGAATTCAAGTATTTCAAGTACGATAGTCAACTACGACTTTGTACCAAATATTAGTTATCAAATTATAATTCGAGCAACTACAGAAAATAAAGACTCTGTAGTTCTGGAAAACTTTACTATTAATTCTTATGTACATAATTACTGCAACCAATTCACGTATGAAAAATTAGCATCAATCAATCAAAGATTGGATTTTGATATATCACCCTCCAGAAATGTAATCTTTTACAATGATTATATCAACAACAAATGTGTTTTGAAACGTCTTTCGATTTCTGATAAAAAACTGGATATTTTGGATGAAAATTTCTTTTCGCTATTAATTCGTGCAAAAAACGATAATGAACTAATTGTACGTACCAGTGAATATAACAATCGGTTTTTAAAGGCTGACTCCTGCGCATTGCTCGACTATGATGTATATACCCACAAAAAAACTTTCTTAGATTGGGGGTCATCCGATTATGGTAGATATTCACGAGTTGTCAATAATTCAATCATGATATCAAACCCAATATCTACAAATACGATATCGTTGATTAATCTTGCAGATAACTCGATGAAAAAATTTACTGGTAACATTATGATTTTAGGAGAGTATGACTATTATCACATCTATTTGGGAGGTGAGATATTTAATTTTGATAATTATAGTTTTACAAAGGGACTATCTTTTTTAAATGCTAACTCAGGCATCATGTATTATGACGAGAACTCAAAATACTATATTACATGTGAAACTTTCGGAGAACCAAATTTGCCAGATCAATATAGCCGAATGATTATCTATAAAGACAACAAAGTTGTATACGAACAGTCCTTTGAAAAAAGAAGATCATTTAGTATTCCAAGCATTATTAATCTAAGTGACAACAAACTTATTTTCTATCAGCATTATGATTATGATTCAAGTGTGAGAATTGATGGATATTATCTTTTGGACATTGCTACAAAAAAAGTAACCTTACTTCAAAACGACAATTATGAATATGTAAAATTTGATTACTTCGATAATAATAAGAATTCATTTATTTCTATTCGACCATATGAAATCTATAAAATAACACTAAAGTAAATTCACAGTTAACTTGATGATTGAAAACAAACTAATTACAACAAGCTGCCAGCACATAATACACGCTATTGATATTGTCTGGCTGACGTACAATTAGCAGAAATGATAGCTATCAGGATTGCTCCCGAATTCACTTTGTCGAAAGCAGACAGTGAACGCACTTGCAAATCGCAGGTGTGCAAAACCTTGGTTGTTATGCGGTGGTGTAAAAAAAGAAAACGCGATATATGGCTTATGAAAATAACTTTATTGAACAGACAAAAAAATATATTTACCCAAAATTCAACTCACAAAATCTTATGAAAAAGCAGACACTTTTTACATTATTGGCATTTGTTTTTCTATTGACTTCTTGTGCGACAATGCAAAATAAATCTACAAGCATGACAAACTATTACAGTCAAGCTCCGGATTTATCGAAAGTAACATATGAAGGAGGAGATGGAAAGACAATAGAAACCACTGTCATTATAAAAAATGCAAGGAACGAAAGAAATGGAATTGCAGCTGAGTACAACTACATTGCAAAGAAACAAGGGGTGAAATTCACAAATTGGAAACCTGTCGGACAATCGACAAGTTCAAATAATGGAAAGAAGTTTGATGTGATAGACATAATAACCATACCCGGAAACGAAAAAATCACATATTATTTCGACATTACGGACTTTTATGGCAAACTCTAATATAGATAAACTTATAGGATAATAAAACGCTTCACCTAAAATTATAGGATTGTCTTGGCTTTGCTTCCTTTGTCTGCAACGAAAAGAAAGTATATTCGGGACTTTGAGCGTATAAGAATTGAAAATCAAACACAAAAAAAATTGCAAACACCGACTACTTAACACACATTATGTTCACTTGCTGGCTGACGTGCAGGTTTTCATAGCATATGTAGTTAAACGTAATTTAAAAAACAAAAAAATGGAGTACGACAAAACAACCTTTACAGTATGGACATGGAAACATTGGTCTATGATTCATTGGATACTAAATCCGGGATTAGTAATTAACGAATTGATTTTAGGACAAAGAGTCCCAAAAGTTCTGCTTATCGACAAGACAACGGACAAACCACTTATGGAAAGACAATTTGTTCCTTGTCCTCATTGCGGAGAGTTGAACGACGGAAGATTGTGGGCGAAAAGGAATGCATTTAAAAATTGGTTTGGTTATTATTGTCCAAATTGTGGCAACACCATTCCATGTTTACGGAATTTGACAAGTTTGATTGTAATCATTCTGACTTTCCCGATTTGGATCTGGTTTGTAAAAAGGTGGAAAAGGAATTGGTTAATCAAGCAACCGGCAAGATTTGAGAGTATCGATATGGAAGAAATAACACACGAAAACGCTTCATGGCTTAAAACAGGTATTAGTTGGGGTGCAATTATGTTTATTCTCTTGACCATCGTTTACCCACTAATCGGAGGAAAAGAAATAACCCTAACAATGATTTTAATTGGTATTCCTATTTGGACATTAGCTGGACTGGGATTTGGTTATACTATGAGATATTGGATGAGTAAACGTACAAAACCTGAAACAAATTAAAAAATACGTATAACACACATTATGGGTCATTGACGCTGACGTGCATTTAGAAGCTCAGATAGCTATCGGGATTATTTCAGCATTGACTTTGTCACAGGGCGGCAGTGAATGCTTCCGTAAGCAGCCAATGCCCATAGCCTCGGTTGTTATGGGCCATAAAAAACGAAAGAAAAAATTTGAGATGAAGAAAATTTTAATCACAGGTGCAACAGGGAATGTCGGATTTGAGGTAATTCGGTTCTTAGAAAAAAATGGAACCCCGAATACAATAATTGCAGGTGTAAGAAATATTGAAAGTGCGAAAAAACTATTTAAAGACTTCCCAAAAATTCAATTGGTCAATTTTGATTTTGAACAGCCGGAAACTTTTGATGACGCATTGAAAGGTATTGATTCAATATTTCTACTCAGACCACCTCATATCTCTGACATTGAGAAATACTTTAGACCATTAATTCAGAAAATTAAAGAACATAAAGTAAATGAAGTTGTGTTTTTGTCAGTACAAGGAGCTGAGAAAAGCAAAGTGATACCACATAACAAAATTGAAAGACTAATTCAAGAATATAAGCTAGACTATATTTTTTTAAGACCAAGTTATTTCATGCAAAATCTGACAACAACTTTGCTCGAAGACTTAAAAACAAAAAGACAAATAATCTTACCATCGGGAAAAGCGAAATTTAATTGGATAGACGTTGAAAATATAGGAGAGACTTCGTCTGTTTTGCTAAATAAATTTTCTGATTACAGAAAACTTGCAATTGAACTAACGGGAAAAGAAAGCTTAGACTTTTTTAAAGTTGTTGACTTATTAAATGCATCGATTAAAAGTCCCATTAGTTTTTTAAGCGTAAGCCCTTTTAAATTTTATAATATTAAGAAAAAAGAAGGAATGATTAAAGGTATGATTATCGTAATGATAATGTTACATTTTCTACCAAGATTTCAAAAAGAACCAGTTATCTCAGATAATTACGAAAAAATTACAGGAAAGAAACCTACAAGTTTAAGTGAGTTTATTGAAAGAGAGAAAATAAAATTCGAATGAAATAAAAATTTACGACTCCCTAATACACATTATGGGACATTGGCTGGCTGAAGTGTATTTAGAAGCTCAGATAGCTATCGGGATTGCTCTGACATTCAACTTTGTCGTTACACGACAAAGAATGCTCCTAACAACCTCCAAACGCATATAGCCTGAGTCGTTAGGTGGCAGTGTAGAAAAAGGGAAAAAAGAGTTGTACAATTTTGAAATTATGACAACGAGAACAAAGATTAAAATAGTTGATAATTCTGATGTAAGAGCAGAAATTGATAATTTGTACGAACAAACTAATCAGATTGACTTGGCTAAATGGGCGATAAAATGTGCAAAACACATATTGGCATTGTCTGAAAATGAAGAATTTGATAAAACAGCCATCGAAAACGGATTTAGAATAAACGAATTGTGGCAGATTGGTAATGCAACTGTACATGAAGTAAGGCAAGTTGGATTTAAAATACACGAAGCAGCTCGACAAAGTAAATCTGAAATAACAAAAAATGCTATCAGAGCTTGTGGACAGGCTGTTGGCGTTGGACACATGAGAGAGCATGCAATGGTTTGTTCTGATTATGCAATAAAAACAATACAACTAGCATTTCCTGACCAAATAGACAAAATTTCGCAAGAGAGAAAATGGCAACTCAATGAATTAAAACAATACAAATAATATGACTTTGCTCGCTTGTAAAGAGAAAACAGGTTTCGAGATTTTATACATATAAGAACTAAAAGTAAATTACGAAAATAAAGCTCAAACACCGACCACCTAACACACATTATGTTCATTGGATGGTTAACGTGGATTTAGCAGACCTGATTGTTATCGGGATTGATAATGCACACTTTATCACAGAGTCACAGTGAATGCTACCATGAACCGCTAAATGCCCAGAGCCTCGGTTATTAGGGACTATTATAAAAAGAATAAAATATGAGACAACTATTTCTGCTTATTGCTGTATTTTTTATGACTGCATTATTTGGACAAACAAAACAAGAAAAACAACTGTCTAACTTTGTTCCTAAAGGATTCGTGATTTTTGAAAGGATAAGCGGAGATTTAAATAAGGATGGTGTCGCGGATTGTGTTCTTATCATCAAAGGAACAGATAAAAGTAAAATTATTAAAGACCAAAATTCAGAAGTATTAGATCGAAACCGAAGGGGTATAGTCATTCTGTTCAACAGAAACAATCATTACGAGTTAGCTTCTAAAAATTATGACTGTTTTTCTTCTGAGAATGAAGATGGTGGTGTGTATTTTGCCCCTGAACTTTCTATTGATATAAACAAAGGAAATTTATTAATACACTACGGACATGGACGATATGGATACCGTAGTTATTCTTTCAGATTTCAAAATTCAGACTTTGAACTTATAGGATTTGATTCAAGTGACGATAGCGGTCCAATCGTAAACAGAGAAACGAGTGTGAATTTCTTAACTAAGAAGAAAAGAATAAAAGAGAATATAAACCAAAACGCCGCAGAAGAAGGAGATGAAGTTTTTAAGGATACCTGGGAGAAAATACAAGTAGATAAACTCGTAAAACTTTCAGAGATTAAAAATTTTGATGAACTTGACTTTGATAACAACTAAAAATAACTACCCATAACACACACTATATTCATTGGCTGTCTGACGTGCATTTAGAAGCCCCGATAGCTATAGGATTGTTCACACATTTACATTGTCGCTGGGCGATAGAGAAAGCTCCTGTAAACCAACAAATGCCCACAGCCTCGGTCGTTATGGGCAAGTGAAAAAAACGAAGTATTTACAACTCAGAAAAATATGAGAAAAAGAAAACAAATTTTACTGCTATTTTGCTTTTCCCTTTTTATTTTCGGACAAGCACAAGTTTCTAAAACCATCAATGTAACTACTCCGGGAACATTAGGCACATTGCTTACTTATAACGAGTTAAGTACAATTACAAATTTGACAATAACGGGTTATATTGATGCAAGGGATTTTAAAGCGATGCGGGATAGCATGACAGTATTGTCAACAATCGATTTAAATGCTGTAACAATTTCTGGATATAATGGAACAAAAGGAACAGACATTTATGGAGGTCAAATATATTTAGCTAATACTGTACCTCAATTTTCATTTTATAAAGGTAGTGGAATTGGCAAAACAACACTTACATCAATCAATTTACCAAACACTGCAATTTCAATTGGAATGAATGCTTTTGAGTATTGCATCGGATTGACAACCATAACAATACCAAATTCAATAACTGAAATTGGAAGTGCGACTTTTATGCAATGTTCCGCATTGGAGTCCATTAAATTGCCCAATAGTTTAACTTCAATTGAAAATTATACTTTCTATTTTTGTACTGGATTGAAAACTATTATTATTCCTAACTCTGTTACAACTATTGGAGAATCTGCCTTTCAATATTGCTCTGGATTCGCAGATATTATTATTCCCAATTCAGTAACATCAATTAAGAAAAATGCTTTTGAGAGTTGTACTTTCTTGAAAACTATTACAGTCCCAAATTCATTAAGTTATGTTGGAGACAATGCTTTAGGAAACACTAACTTATTTAAAGATGAACCGGATGGAGTAATATATGTGGGTAAATGTGCATACATGTACAAGGGTGGCACACAGATTATAAATTCAAATTTAACCATAGCAGATGGAACAATACAAATATGCTATTGTGCTTTCTATAATTGCTCAGGTATGTCATCTATTACGATTCCTAATACAGTAAAATCAATTGGTTATAAGGCCTTTTATAAATGCTCGAGTCTTACAAATATTACAATTCCCAGCTCGGTTGATTCAATTGGAGAAAATGCTTTCGAAACTTGCATCGGATTAAAATCTTTAAATGTAAATGCAGTTATTCCTCCTAAAACTACATCAGGTGCTTATACCTTTCTAAATGTTGATTATAAAATTCCCCTTTCAGTACCGATAGGAAGTATGAGTGCTTACAAAACAGCTTTTGGTTGGTCTGTTTTTAGCAATATTCAGGAAGCACCTTCTGCAATAGATGAAGTATCTTCAACAACTTATTCTATTCATTCTCAAGGCAAAAATATAATGGTGGAAAATGCATCAAACTTAGCAATTCAGATTGTTGATATTTCAGGACGTAAAGTTGTTGAAGTAACTAAAGCATCACAAAACGAAAAATTAGTTGTGCAAACTGCTGGTGTTTATGTGGTAAAAGTTGGAGACAAAAGCACAAAAATAAGTGTCAAATAAATCACTTTCTAAGAAAATATGCTTTGCATTAAAAAAGACAACAAGAGAAAAATACCTAGCCCATAACACACATTATGGGACATTGGCTGGCTGAAGTGCATTAAGCAATTCCGATAGCATAGGAATTGCTAAAGTAATTGGAACATATAAGCATCGGGTATGACAAATGGCCATGTCTCTGATTATGAGTGGTAATGTTAGAATCAACAACACTCTAAGAAATACTGTAAATCGGATGAAAATAAACAATATATAACTATGAATACAAAAATAAAATTTAAAATTATTATTATTTTAATATTCGCATTTTGGCAAACAGATTTGTGCGGTCAAGTTTCTACTGTAAGTGAACGAACTATTTATATTATGCGGGCCAAACAATTGTATGGAAGTTGGGTTAAAATGAACTTAATGATTAATGATGAGCTTTTTGATCAAATTAAGAGTGGGCATCGATTAATAATAAAAACGAGTGTAAACGATACTTTAAACATTCAGATTGTTTATCCGCTAATTAAGAGTTATAAATCAAAAATACTTCAGATTACTCCAGGTAGTAAAAGTGAAGTATATATTGACTTGTTTTATTGGGGTGAAGGCTATAATCCTTTTAAACACTCTGGAGTCTTAAGAGGTCCGATAGGTAGTTCTCCGGAGTTTAATATTGAAATAGTTGAGCTGAACAAAGAAGAAGGTGAGCAAAAGTTTAATTTAACTGAGAAGTATAAAGACAATAATGAAGTATTAGAAAAAAAAATACCATAAAAACAGGAATAAAGTCACTATTTCACAACTCGTATGTTCATAGTCTGGCGCTGTCATGCATTCAACACTTCCCACAGCTAAAGGGATTGTCCCCATTCACCTTGTCGCTGGGTGACAGTGAACACTCCCGTAAACCGGCAAAAGCACATAGACTCAGTTGTTGGATGTAAGTTTAAAAAAAGAAAAAAAAGACTGAGTTTATATTTATTCTATTCGACTTATAAAAACGAACTTTTACGAAGATACACTTCATCTCATAAAACAAAACTTAAATAAAAAATACATAAACAATTAAACGATAAAAAAATGAAATTATCAAAAGTATTAATTCTCATCTGTGTTTTTCAGTTCACATTAAATATAAATGCTCAAGAATATTTGCCCAAAGCTAAAACCTATGATGGTTTGTCAATCGGGATTGGTTCTGGTCCAGATTTCGGTGGACTAGGACTTGGTGTTTTGTATTATGGGCAAATTAAAACTGTAGGTGTTTTTGGAGGACTGGGATATACACCATCCGGAATAGGACTAAATGGTGGTCTCAAAGTAAGACTTATACCAATAAAAATAAATCCTACATTTAATCCTTTTTTTCTGGGAATGTATGGCTATATTACATCTGTAAGCGTATCCAATGATGCACAATATAATAGAACGTTTTATGGACCAACAATTGGAATTGGGACTGACCTTAAATTCAAAAAATATAGTAGAAGTTTTTGGTCATTTGCTTTTCTATTACCTTTAGACAATTCTAAAGCAATTGATTACATTCAATACTTAAGAGTTGCCAAACAAATGACATTTTCGGAACCATCTACTTTTAGATATTCAATCGGATATAGGTATCTGTTCAACTAAGTTCGTGCCTAATATTTAAAAATATTATAGAATGCAACCAAAATCTACACATAAAACACGCCTATTGGCATTGGCAGGCTGACTTGTATTCAGAAGTCATGATAACTATCGGGTTTGTTCCCACATTCACTTTGTTGACGAACGACAGTTTATGCTCCCGCAAACTGCTAAATGCTCATAGTCTCGGTCGTTATAGACAAGTGTAGGAAACAAAAGTAAAACATGAAATATCTATATTGACAAATTGAAATTCAGAATAAAACTAAATCTTAAAATCTATGAAACTAAAAATCATTTCATTATTTATTTCAAGTTTTTTATTCTCATCTGTTATTTCAGCCCAGGCAGACAAACGCAACACGTATAATGCAGGGATTGATCCAATTACACAAGGCTTTTATTTCGGTTTTGACCATGCAATTCACGATTATTCGATTGGAGTGGACGCAGGTTCTTCATTAGGACTTTTTATGCCATTAAGTGTTTCCTTATGTCTCGACAACGCTTTGTATTTTGGGAAAGTAAATAAATATGAACATAAAACATGGCATATTAATGGAAGAATAGCCTACTCAAAAATGTTTACAAGTTACAAACCCAATTTGCTTTTTTTTGTGCCTTCAATTGGTAAAAGCTTTTATTTGAATGAAAAACTCGCACTTAATATTGAATTGGGTTATAACTTCGAACTTTTAAATGATCCGGGTGTAGGTCCTGATGGTATTTCATATACTTATTTTGGAGGTATGACGACTCCAAATATAAGAGTTGAATTGAAATTTTGACAACATAATAACGAATTGAATACCTGGCCCCTAACCCACGATATGTATATTAGTTGGTTGACGTACACTTAGCAGTCATGATAACTATCGGGTTTGTTCCCACATTCACTTTGTTGCAGGGCAATAGTAATGCTCCCGCAAATGAAAAATCCCGAGTATCGGGCACGGCTAAATGCATATAATCGGAAATCTAAATATGAACTTAATCTCAAAAAAAATGAAAGTTAACAGAATATTTTTATGTTTAATAGTTTGCTTTTCGTTTCATAACGCAAAAGCACAATTACAGGATACATTTGAAAAGGGAACTATCTTAACAAGTGAGAATGTTAAAATAGATGGTTATATTAAAACAAATGATTTATCACATCTCTCATCAGAGATAAGTTTCAAGTTAACAGAAAAAGATGCGAAAAGTATTAATTACAATACCACTCAAATAAAATCATTTCAGACTGAAACCGGTAAAACATTTGATTTGTTTTCAATAAAAATAAACAATGACAGTACAGAGATTAATGTTTTTGCAAACTTGATTTTAAAAGGAGAAACTTCTTTGTATAAGACAACATATAAATCTAAAACCTTTTATATTGTTGTTAATAAAGATAGAAGTTATGTATTACAAGATGATGAGATAATCTTAGGTGAGACAAAAATTAGAAAATATTATTTTCAGGGAGTATTAAATGTAGCAACAGAAGGTTTTTTGACAAGAAAATATTCGAATATTGCATTCAAAGAAACAGACTTTATAAAAATAATATCCGAATATAATACTTCAAAAGGAAACGCAAGTAAAGAAGTAACATACGATGAAAAGAATATACACTATGTTATTGTAAATGCTGGAGGTGGATATGAAAAGGATGGATCTGAATTCTTTTTTCAGGCAATGTACAGAATGTACTATCCTAAAATAAGTAGAAACACTTCTTTGAATGTAGGGTTGAATTATTTTAATTATCAGTTTTCCGAATTATACAATAGTAAATCAAGTAGGTTCAAAGAATCGTTGATATCCATTCCCTTCCAATTTCAACATAATATACTAAACAAAAACATCCGACCATATGTATTTACGGGTTTCAGTTTATGCTATTTGAGGACAGTTGATGATAAGAATAATTCATTAATAGAAGATGGTTTCCAAAAAAGTTTTGGATTTGGATTCCTTTATGGCGCTGGAATAGAAATAGATCTTTACAATGGGATTATGCTGAAAAGTGAATTTAGATATGAACTATTCAATCATTTAATACTTTTCGGAATAGGTTACAACTTATCAAAATGATTACTCTAACCAAACACCGTCCCCCTATTATATATTTGGGTTATTAGCTGGCTGAAGTGCAATTAGGAGTTTTTACTTCTGCATTCACTTTGTTGCAGGGCGACAATGAATGCTCCTGCAAATGAAACATTCATGGTATAGGGTATGCCAAATGCCCAAAAGGTTAGCTTTTATCCGTCAGTGTAGAATAAAAGACAAATTGATATAAGTTTTCAATGCATTGACAACAGTGATGACATTAAAGAAATTCAAAACAATTATCCATAATTCAGTTTTAAATTTTAAAAACATACTAAGATGAAAAGAAGAATTTTAATTGCAGCTGTTTGCATTATCTCCGCAAACTTATTTTCACAGGCATATAAACTTGAGACTGTATTTGAAGAAAAAGTTTCGGAAACATATCTTTCGCATTGGAAAGTTCTTGAAAGTACGAATGTCAATCAAGTTGATACATTTTCATTGTGGGGTTACCAGCTTTATTTTGATAACTGGGCTAATGGAGCCTATGAAGTTGAATATTATAAAGCAAATGCAAAAGAAACATACCTGTTTTTAAATCAAATAATCGGGTTCACTGAAAAATACAAGGATGAAGACAAGGTATTAACGAACATCTCCGGTGTTCGTGTGAAAACATTAAAACTAATTTGGTTGAAATATACATTGGTTTATGAGAAAGAGAATAAGGTATTCTGTAAGTTTAATCTAAATCAGTGGACAGAAATACGAACTAAATTTGTTTCGTATTGCGAGATTCATAAAATTAATTACAACTGAAAAACTAAGAAGAAAACTGAATTTGATATTGATTCAGATAACAATACAACTCATACTTGAATTATCCGGTTAGTGCAGATAAATTAACATGGACTAAAAAGTGATGCAGTGAAAAAATGTAATACTTCAGAAAAATCAAGTTCTTTTTTGAAATTGCAATAAAAAATAGTATCTTTAAAAATTAAGGATATTTCGACAAGTCATTTTATTAAATAGTGGATTGAGTAAAACCAATGATAAAGATATCTAAATTGATAATCAATAAATAAAAAATCTATATAATGGAAAAATCAAAATCAATTGCAGGCATTGTTGGACCTACTTTGATATTAATGGTTTTATCAGAATTGAAAGTATGGAACGCTACTCTGTATGACACCCAAATTGTTCCATTAGTTTATTTATCCGGAGTATTGATGTTCATAGCAGGACTTTCGATTGTTCGTAAGCATAATATCTGGGCCTGGGGTTGGCAAACTTTAATAACTATCATTGGATGGCTTGGTTTGTTATTTGGAATATTACGTATGTTTTTACCTCAAATGTACATTGCAAAATTCAAGAATGATAATTCTGCTTTTGCTGTTGAGTTAATACTAATTTTAATTGGATTAATCCTGACAGTCAAGGCATATTTGCCAACTAAAAAATAGAAAATATTATAATCTTCGTGGATAGCGAGCTAGAGTGAAGCGGTAACATGTGCCGGAAACACGAATAGTTTGTAACTATAAAGTAAGAATCAGTTGAAAACTGCTTTGGTTTAAATTCAAGTCACTGCTTCACTTAGATTTGAATTATCCGGTTAGTGCAGAAAAATAAAACCGGATTAAAAAGAGTTCTTTCATATATGGAGCTTAAATAAACAAAAGGTCATGCTGGCCCTCAGTAACAGACGGAAGTTTTTATACATGAAAGGGCATATCAGATATTACGTGAAGAAGAATACTGACAAAACATCTCAATATTTAAAAAAATATAGTACTATGGTCATATATGACAAAACCAACGAAGAACTACAACATGAGTTAGTGGAATTACGTCGGGAAATTACTTCATTAAAGGCATTAACAGGTAACGGCAATACAAAGTTCATAAAACCTAATGACATTACAGGAGAAACCAGTTCAAGGCTTGAAACTGCACTACAGGGTGGAAATATGGCCTGGTGGGAAATGGATGTACCCACTGGCAATGTCACTTTTGCAAAACGAAAGGTTGAAATGTTGGGTTATAATCCTGAAAATTTTAAACATTACAAAGATTTTACCAATCTGGTTCATCCTCTGGATTATGATAGGATCATGAACGCAATGAGAGGTCATTTCAAAGGTATATATGACCATTATGAAACCGAATACCGGATTATGGCTCAATCTGGCGAATATATATGGTTTTATGATTATGGTTCTGTTGTAAAAAAAGATTCAAATGGAGCTCCCTTGATTTGTACCGGTTTTGTGTATGATATCACGGATAAAAAAAGGGCTGAAGAGAGATTACAGAAAAGTGAAAGTATGCTTCAAACGGTACTGGATAATTTTCCTGGAGTGGTATTCTGGAAAGACAAACAATTGAATTATCTGGGATGTAATCAGTCTTTTGCAACCGGAGCAGGTTTAAAAAGTCCATCTGAGATTGTCGGAAAAAATGACCATGAAATGCCCTGGGCATTAACTGAAGCCATTAATTACGTTAAAGATGATAAAACGGTAATGGAATGCGGTAAAGGCTCATTGCATATTATTGGAACGCGGTATCAATCCGACGGTCAGTTAATATGGTTAGATACCAGCAAATTACCTTTGAAGGATTCAAGTGGTCAGGTAATTGGAGTTATTGGTGTATCCAATGACATTTCCATGCTCAAGACAGCTGAGCAAGAATTAATAAGTACAAACCAAGAACTTGCATTTCAAAACGAGGAAAAAGAAAAACGTGCAGCCGAGTTAATCGTTACCAACAAAGAACTTGTTTTTCTTGCTACCAATCTTCAACTGGTACATGAAAAAGAAAGAGTAAATTTAGCCCGTGAAATTCACGATAGTCTTGCGCAATTATTAGTTGCTTTAAAAATAAATCTGGGTATGTTTAAGAAAAAAATATCCAAAGCAAACAATGATATTAATTCGGGAGAAGCTATAGATGAAATTGAACAACTGATGATTGAAGTCGATAATGCCAATAAATCGGCACGAAGTATTATTAATGGTTTAAGACCGGAACAACTTGATTTGCTAGGTTTCGTGGGAGCAATAGAAGTTCATCTCAGCAATTTTGAGCAGACGCACCACTTAAAATGTAGTTTTGAAAATGCAGTTCCGGATCTCAATATTCATCCCGATTTAGCCTTAGGATTATTCCGTATACTTCAAGAGTCGCTTAACAATATTCTAAAACATGCCATGGCTACAATTGTAAAGGTTCAACTTACACATGTAGCCGGAAAATTAGTGATGGAAATTAGTGATAATGGAACCGGGTTTGACGTTAATCACAAATGTCGACCGGATTCGTACGGTTTGATTGGCATGAAAGAACGGATAAAATTATTGGGAGGCAATTTGATTGTTACAAGTATTGTGGGTGATGGAACAATGGTTAAGGTAGAAATACTTTATTCAGCATAGTTTAATTACATAGGAAGATAAATATATAATCAGTTTTATATATTTAAAGATGGTAATTGGAGGATGGTTAGTTCAGGATCAGGTGATGTCAGATCTTTTTGGTTTTCATAATCAGATCCAATAGGAATCGGATGCAGTTGTAACTAATCTGATTTATAGAGACCGTGAAACGAAAAGTATAACTGATACATTTGAAAATGAATTTCGGCTAAGTCAATACAGATAGTGCCTACTTTATAGTAAAAACAAAATTATTTTCACTTATAATTCATTCCTCGAAGAGGTTATGACATTTTGACGTAAAAATGTTGTACTTTTGTAAACGAATAATAAAGTGAGTGCTATCTGCCCTGCTTTGATCCTTTCACCTGAAAGAAAAATAAACAACAAAATCAACCATAAAATAATTAAGTAGAATGGCGAAATCGCAAGAAAGTATTAACAAAAAAGAAAAAGAAACAAAACGTTTTAAGAAACAAAAGGATAAGTTGCTGAAAAGTGAGGAACGTAAGAAGAACTCACAAGGTGGCGGACTTGATAACATGATTGCTTACGTAGATGAAAATGGAAACATAACCAGTACTCCTCCCGATCCTTCCAAGAAGAAGGTGATCGATGTGGAAAGTATACAGATTGGTGTTTCCAAAAGAACAGAAGATGATGTACCGGCTATCCGGAAGGGCAGGATTGATTTTTACAATGATCAGAAAGGATTCGGTTTCATTAAAGAGATTGGAACTCAAGAGAAATACTTTGTTCACGTCAACGGTTTGTTGGATGAAATTAAAGAAGGCGACACGGTTACTTTTGAGCTCGAACGCGGTTTAAAAGGGATGAATGCCGTACGGGTTAAAAAAGTATAGTCAATACGATCACCCGTCAAATTTATTGATATAATAAAAGCAGGATTCAAAATGAGTCCTGCTTTTCTGTTTTAAACCTTTCGGTGAATTATAAGCGATACCGTACTGCCAGGCAAGGGGTATTCCATGACATGCGATATATATTTCCGGTACCAGGGAGCCAGTAAAATCCCGGGCGATAGTCCAGTGAAAGCTGCCACGGGGAATCAAAGTTCAACTCCACTCCCACTTGCCCGGTAACTCCGGCACCATACTTGCCCACTTTCAGGCTACCATGATCGAGTACGGCAGCCCCAAGTCCCATGTACCATCTCAGTCCCTTCGACAGGTAAGACAGGTCATTCACCCATTGGTACAAACCATTAAGCACGAACCCCCTGCATAATACTCCTAACTCTGTTCTACCTAAGGTGTTCACCCCAAATGTCATTTCCAACCTGGTAACATGGGCGAGTGGCTGTTGATACGAAATTTCCTGGGCATCATAACCTGCACGTAGGCCAAGAGCAGGTCGGACAGGCTGGCTGTGCATTGCTCCAGCCAATAAGGTAATAACAGCCAGCATTAGAAATCGTTTTTTCATATAGATTTGATTAAAGTGCATTATATTACTTCCTTCCTTGTTCGTTCCAGATTATTCTAAGATAAAAACAGATTATTAGTATCAAAGTTCAATGATAAAATATTATTTCAAATCTTTTGAAAGTTGGGAAAGTCTGAAGAATAAATACGCATGTATTTTGCAAACAGAATAATCGATTTTTACAGGAAGCATGCTTATTTTCTTTTATTACTAAGCTGGTTGAACATTGGGAAATTGAACAACTGTAACATTAATGAAACATCATTCATGAAGATATTGAATAATCTGATTCAATTAAGAGTAAATTTGAAGCAATACATATTATATGAATATTTACACCATATATAGTTGTACATTACATGGATTATTTAAGGATACAAATCAACTTTATAGCAAAGCATTCGTAAAACAGGATTCTCCTGTCGATTGGCTGGAAAAGCAAAGTAACAATTCAATGAATTTTACGATTAAAAACAATTAAAATGAAAAAACTTATTTTATCTGTCATGATGTTGTGCGCATTAGCACCGTCATTCTATGCGCAAAAAATTAAAGGTAGTGACACTGTTCTACCATTGGCTCAAAAAGAAGCTGAAATGTTTATGAAGAACAGCAGACAATCAGTAAGTGTTATTGGTGGTGGCAGTGGTGTAGGAATTGCGGCTCTTATTCAGGGATCTACGGATATTGCCATGTCATCCAGGAGTATGAAAATAGATGAAAAAATAAAGTTCCAGGAAAAAAGAAGAACACTTGTTACAAAAATTATTGCTTATGATGCATTGGCTGTGGTAATAAACCCATCAAATCCGGTATCTAAACTAACACGAGCACAACTGGAAGGTATATTTACAGGCAAAATCACCAACTGGAAACAAGTAGGTGGTGCTAATCTGAAAATTATTCCTTATTCCCGTGAAACGAGTTCAGGTACCTATGAGTTTTTTAAAGAACATGTATTGTTGAACAAAAACTATTTGAATTCAATCTTAAGTATGCCTGCAACCGGAGCAATCATTCAATCGGTGAGCCAGACAAAAGGTGCAATCGGGTATGTCGGACTGGCTTATGTAAACAAATCGGTCAAAGCAATTCATGTTTCATTTAATGGAAGAACCTTTATTGCACCATCACTGGCTAATGCAGTAAATAAATCGTATCCTATAGTACGGCCACTTTATTTCTATTATGATAAAAAGAATGAGCCTAAGGTAAGTGCTTTGGTTAATTACATTATGTCTGCCAAAGGTCAAAAGATTGTCAGGGAAGTGGGTTATGTTCCATTGAAAATGTAATCTGATTATATTTAAACAAAAAAAGCAGCTTTCAACAGTCCGTTGAATGCTGCTTTTTCGTTTTATATAGTATCAATAGTTAAAACAATTAAATGTCGTATTTTAAATTCAAAGCAGTAGAATGCAAATCGAAGATGCGACCCTGATGCTATACTCAGTTTATATTGATATTGGAAAGATTAAATTCCCATTCCAACTGACCCTTCTATACACTCGTCTTATGTATAAAGAGAAATGGGTGAGACTTTATTGGGGATTTGTTGGGGGTACAGATAGGTCTATCCCTCGGAACCCCCAGGAAACCCCCAGGAAAGCCCCAGGCAACCCCCTCGGAACATAGAACAAATGAAAGTAAAATAATTCAGTTGGATTGTCGTTTGGACGAAGCCGTAACCTTTTTGGAAAGGTTTAAATTCTTTTCAGTCCCAATGCAACGTATTAAACGAATATTCCGTCATATATGCAAAAGAGGAACGATGAAAAGAATATTAATTTGCATCCTGTTAATCCCATTGCTTGCCGGTTGTATAATGGAAACGTACAATACCCCACGCGATTTAAATTTACGGATAGGGGTAATTGAAGCCAACAAATGTTTTTGTAGCGCTTCGGCATACCGCTATCTGATAGTGAACCCGGATAAACAGTTTCCATTCCGGTATAATCCGATAAACCTTCCGGAAGATTTTAAAGACGATAATTACATAGTATTATTTAGTGCCGATTTATTGAATGACAGCAGCATTGTATATACCAATACAGCTACAGATGCATTGATAGAAAACTTTAAAGTTCGTAACATACGGCTCTCCTATATCAGTAAATGCAGCAATTTGCTATTGAATGATACTATCAGCCTAGTTTACGGGAAAACGTACGTAAACTATGAAAAGAATATAAGCATTAAACTCGATTCGGTTACGGAAGACTCCAGATGCCCGGTTAATGTGGAATGTATCTGGGCCGGGAATGCCAGGGCAAAGTTTATCCTCAACTCCAATAATCAGCTAACCAGATTCTCATTAAATACTTCAAGTGGTTTTAGAAACGATACCATCATTTCGGGATATGACATTAAGTTGATAGAATTAAAACCTTACCCGTTCTATACTCATCCTATCAATCAAACTGAATATATTGCCAGAATAAAAATTACCCGATAAATAGATTTCAGTTTATTTGTAATTAAATTAATCTTAAAGAAAACACTCAAAATACTTTGTACACTTTGAAGTTTGAAGGGTTTGAAAGGTTTGAGGGGTTTGAAGAGTTTGAAAGAGACAGTGGGTTAATTTGCTTACAGAAACAAGTCAGAACTACCACTTTAATTACCGAATAAAACACAGTTAAGAAGAAAAATATAAAATTGATAGAAAAGACCGACTTACGAGCCGGTCTTTTCTTATATATGAATCATTATTATACGATTTTAGGACATAATTCCTATCTTTCTGATAATCAACAATAAGAAAAAAGATGAAAAATTATTGCCTATTTGGTTGATAATGAAGAATAATTAATGTAATTTTGCAGGAAATTAAAATACGGAAAAATTTCTGTATTTAGTAATATTAAGAACTCATTCAAAATTTATTATCAATAATTTATTTCTTTGAACTGAATTATCAAACTATTATACATTTATTTTTATGAAACCGACTCATATCGAGCATTTAGGCATTGCAGTAAAAAGCCTTGAAGCAGCTATTCCTTATTACGAAAATGTATTAGGATTAAAATGTTACGCAGTGGAAGAAGTTCCGGAACAAAAAGTAAAAACAGCATTTTTCAAGGTTGGACAAACCAAAATTGAATTGCTGGAATCAACCGATCCTGAAGGACCAGTTGGAAGGTTCCTTGAAAAGAAAGGTGAAGGAGTTCACCACATTGCATTTGCAGTAGAAGGTTTGCAGGCTAAACTGGATCTGGCAGCTGAACGCGGAGTGCTTTTAATAGACAAGCAACCACGTAAAGGAGCTGAAGGTTTAAACATAGCCTTCCTGCATCCTAAATCAACTTTTGGTGTATTAACCGAACTTTGCGAAGATCCAAACAAATAATCATTTAATCGGTTAATTGGCTGATTGGTACTTACACGTGATTTTGTACTGATAAATAACAGCCGATAACGTTAGACATAAATAAAAATGGAAAATCAAGAAAAGGTAAAAAACCTCATCGATTTACGCGTACAAGCTAAATTGGGTGGTGGTGCAAAAAGAATTGCCTCACAGCATGCCAAAGGAAAGTTCACAGCACGTGAGCGTCTTGAGATGTTGCTGGATGAAGGAAGCTTTGAAGAATTAGACATGTTTGTGACGCATCGTTGTACCAATTTTGGATTGGAAAACGAAAAGTACCTGGGCGATGGTGTAATTACCGGACATGGTACTATTGATGGCCGTGTAGTGTTTGTATTTGCTCAGGACTTCACAGTATTTGGTGGCTCATTATCGGAAACAATGGCACTCAAGATTTGTAAGGTAATGGATATGGCTATGAAAATGGGTTGTCCAATGATTGGTATCAATGATTCTGGTGGTGCACGTATTCAGGAAGGTGTAACTTCATTATCAGGATATGCTGAAATATTTGAACGTAACATTTTGGCCTCCGGAGTTATTCCACAGATTTCAGCTATATTCGGTCCTTGTGCCGGAGGAGCTGTATACTCTCCAGCCCTTACCGACTTCGTGGTAATGACAAAGGAAAACAGCTACATGTTTGTAACAGGACCAAAGGTTGTTAAATCGGTTACAGGCGAAGATATCTCTACCGAAGATCTGGGTGGTGCTGATGTTCATTCACGCAAATCAGGGGTTTCACACTTTAAGGCTGAAGACGAAGAAGAAGGCATGATGCTTATCCGCAAATTGCTCTCTTACTTACCTTCCAACAATCTGGAAGAACCGCCTTTGTTTGAAAATACGGACCCTATCGTTCGGTTGGACGATAAACTGAACTCTATTGTACCGGATAATCCCAACATGCCTTATGATATGAAAGATGTTATCCACGCTATTGTTGACAATGATGAATTCCTGGAAGTTCACCGTCACTATGCACGAAACATCATTGTAGGCTTTGCACGTTTTAACGGTGCTCCTACCGGTATTGTAGCCAATCAGCCTAACTTCCTTGCCGGAGTACTTGATTGTGATGCTTCGCGTAAAGCAGCCCGCTTTGTGCGCTTCTGCGATGCATTCAATATACCAGTATTGACATTGGTAGACGTTCCGGGATTCTTACCTGGTTCAGGTCAGGAATATGCCGGAATTATAACCCATGGTGCTAAATTGATGTTTGCTTATGGTGAAGCTACTGTTCCTAAAGTAACGGTAACTATCCGTAAGTCATACGGTGGTGCCCACGATGTAATGAGTTGTAAACAATTGAGAGGTGACTTAAACTATGCATGGCCTACTGCTGAAATTGCCGTAATGGGAGCTGCAGGAGCTATCGAAGTATTAGAAGGACGTGCTATTTCTGCCATAACTGATCCAGAAGGAAAAGCAGCATTTATCAGTGAAAAAGTAAATGAATACAAGGATAAGTTTGCTAATCCATATCAGGCGGCAGCTTTTGGTTACATCGATGATATCATTGAACCCCGAAATACCCGTTTCCGCGTTATTCGTGCCTTCCAGGCTCTTGAAACAAAGAAAGTGGTAAATCCACCCAAGAAACATTGTAACATCCCTTTATAATCAATCCTATGATATTTGAAAAACTTTTTGGTAAAAAAACCGGGTTGGCTTCAATTGGTAAGGATAAAGGAGAAATCCCATCTGCCGATATTATAGCAATTGCAATGGCTTTGCATTTGTTTTACGACGAGGTTCATGATGATGAAAGTAATGTTATTACGATCAAACGTATCGAAAGACGCTATTCGCCGTGGAGTTCAAAAATTTATGGTATAAATAATAATATCAGATAAAATAATATGAAGAAATTCAAATTTACAATAGATGGGGCTTCATATAGTGTGAATGTCAAATCGGTAGAAGGCAACAAGGCTGAAATTGAAGTAAATGGCAAATCATACGCTGTAGGACTGGAACAAGAGGTCAATACCCTGAAAACTCCGATTCTGGTTCGTAAAGAAGTACAAACCAAGCCGGGTGAAAATGTTATTGCAAGGAAAGCAGCACCTGCACCTCCTTCGAATAAACCAAGTGCAAATACTATAAAGGCACCACTTCCGGGAAGCATTATTCGTATAGAAGCGAAAGTTGGCGATGCCGTGAAGGAAGGCGATTTACTATTAGTAATGGAATCAATGAAAATGGAAAACAATATCCTGTCTGAGAAAAAGGGTATTATCAAAGCTTTCAAAGTTGAAGCCGGTGATTCTGTAATGCAGGATGATATCTTATTGGAACTGGAATAGTAAAAATGTTTCCTTTTCAGCAAATAAAAAAATCCCAACGAAATTATCGTTGGGATTTTTTTATAACGTGTATTTTTACATTATTCATTATAACAATAAAAGTATAAGAATAATTAGCAATAAACCACCTCCACCTAGAAATACAATACCTCCTCCATGGCGATGATGTCTGGGACCGTCGTTATCATACCGGTTATGGTCTCTGACAATAACTTCCTGTTCATTTTGAATCATGTGAACTTCTTCGCGCAATTCTTTTTTCTCTGCAGGTGTTAATTCTGACATATCCATAGACCTGATTTCCTCAAGCCTGGCGATGTTTGCATTCGATTCAGCTACTTCAGAAGCCTCTTTAATATTCGCTGCATCAGATGATACGGCTGATTTTGTTACTTCGTTTGTATTGATATTAGAAGTCACAGTAGCAGTTGCATTCATTGCTGTTGCAGCTTTTAATTGAGATGGAATAAATGACACCAATAAAAATGCAGTCATTATAAGGAACTTTAGCTTTTTCATTTTAATAAGTTTTATTTGTGAATTAGTTTTCACGTTGCAAAGTTCGCTGATTTTGAACCACGATTCGTTACATAATTTCTGAAAAATCTTACAACTTTCACACATATACCGTTTCATATATCAGGAACACAAAAAGAAAGGTGCCACTTATTTAGCGACACCTTTACATTGTTACAAATTAATATCTGATAGGTTATAACCCGGAAACCAGTTGTTTGAGTTTCGTCTCAGCGAGCTTTAGGTTATAGCGGAAATTGATAAGCCTGGTATTTGACTGAACAAAATCTTCCTGTGCAATATGAACTTCCAGTGAAGTTGATTGTCCCAGACGAAGACGCTCAAGACTTATTTTTATATTTTCCATGGCAAGTTCATTATTTTCTGTTTCTATTTGCAGTAACCGCTGTTGGTTATCAAAATCGGTCAATGTATTTTCCAATAATGTATTAACCTGCAATTTGATGTTTTGAAGATCATAAGTAGCATTTTCCGATTCAAGTTTAGCTACCGTTATTTTTCGTTTGTTTTCACCGGCACTGAATAAAGGGAATACTAGAGTCCCTCCTATCTGGGGTCCTACTAAACGACTTTGAGCAATGGATGCATTTGTATTTGTTGACTGTGAAAAATAATATCCGGCGTTAAAATCAACAACAGGAAGATAACCGCTTTTGAATTCTTTTGTGGTTAGTTCAGCAATATCAATTTGTTTCTGGAAAGATAAAATTGAGGTATTGGATGCATTCAGTTTTTCAATAAGTTCCTTTCTGTTTGGAGAATAGTTTAAATGAATAGAATCTGTAATTAAAAAGTCAGTATCTTTGTTCATGCATAATAACTGATTCAGTGTCTTATTTGCCTGAACAATTATAAATTGTTGATTAATCAAACTCTCCAATGCAACATTCAGATCAATTTTTGCCTGTAATAAATCTGTTTTAATCAAAGAACCGGCATTAAATCCCGCCTGTGAAATCTTTACCCGGTCTTTATTATAGCTTAATGCCTCATTGATTGATTTCAGTTGCTGATTTTGTCTTACTACATCATAATAGGCAGCAATTACATTAAACATAGTTTGTAAGACCTTCTCTCTATACTGTATTTCACCAAGAGCCTGTATTTCATTCAATTTACTTTTGGTTACAAACATTTTTCCACCATTATACAGTGTCCAAGAAAGCTCTACACCGGCAGAAAGAGAAGTCGTATTTAACGAAATCGTATTCACTGAAGTACCATCCGTGTTTTTTTGATACCTGTTATTTAAACTGTAGTTACCAGACCCTATAAGTGCGACGGTAGGTAACATCCCTGCATTTCCGCGAGTATTGTTTACTTTGGAAATGGATGCACTATTATTAGCTACCAATATGTCGAAGTTGTTTTTCAATGCAATACCCACTGCGTTTTCCAATGATAATTTTTCCTGTGCCTGTAAAGCCGGGAAAAAAGACAGTAAAAACAGCATATAAAAGAACTTCCTGATTCTTTGTCTCTTTTTATAATTCATCTTTATACTATTTTTTTTGTTTTACTCGACAATACTATATATGTTACCGGAATAACGAATAATGTAAGTATTAATGAAAAGAACAATCCACCTACAACGACTATACCCAATGGAATACGGCTTGTAGAACCTGCACCCAATGCCAACGCTATAGGCAATGCCCCAAATATAGTTGCCAGTGAAGTCATTAAGATCGGTCTGAAACGTGCTGCCGCCGATTCAAAAGCAGCAACTCTTTTAGTCATACCCAACTTTCGTTTCTGATTGGCGAATTCTACAATCAGAATACCATTCTTTGTAACGATACCTATCAATAAGATCATTCCAATTTCGGAAAAGATATTCAATGTCTGTCCGAAGATCCAGAGTGAAAGCATGGCTCCTGCTATGGCCATAGGCACAGTAAGCATGATAATAAACGGATCGCGGAAACTTTCGAATTGTCCTGCCAAAATAAGATAAATAAGCAACAATGCCAGTATTAATGCAAACGATATATTTGAATTACTTTCGGCAAAATCTCTTGATTGACCGGCCAGTGCAGTTGTAAAGGTAGGATCCAGTAGTTTATCTGATATTTTTTGCATTTCGGCAATTCCTTCCCCTAATGTTCTTCCTTCTGCAAGGTTGGCTGATACAGTGGCTGATTTATACCTGTTGAAATGATATAAAATCGGAGGTTTACTGTTTTCCTGCATTGTAACAAGATTATCCAACTGAATCATATTGCCTGTGCTCGCACGAACATATAAGGATGAAATATTTGCAGGAGTATTCCTATCTTCCCGTGCTACCTGACCTATAACATAATATTGCCTGTTATTCCGTAAGAAATAGCCGTACCTGCTTCCGCTATAAGCTAAATCGAGGGCATCAGATACGTCTTTCTCGTTTACACCAAGACTGTTGGCTTTTAACCTGTTCACTTTTATATTTAGCTCCGGTTTGTTGAATTTTAAGTCAACATCCACATTCGTAAATACAGGATTATTTTGTGCCTCGTCTAAAAATTTTGGTAATATTTTTTGTATTTTATCAAAATCAAGATTCTGCAATACAAACTGGACAGGCAATCCCCTGGAGTTAGAAGTCGTGATTGTTGGTTCCTGACTAGCAGTAATACGTGCATCAGGTATACTTCCATAAATTTTAGATAATTTTTTAGCTAACTCCTTTTGGGTTATCTTCCGTTCGGACGGATCGGAAAGAAATGTCATGACACTTCCTGTATTTACACTGGAACTGTGACCTCCACCATAACGCGCAAGGGTGAATTTTGCATCAGCACCCAGATCACTGTTAATTTTAGCTACTTTATCAATTATATCTTTTGTGGTTGTGTATTCAGTTCCTTCAGGTGCTGTAATACTTGTACGTATATAACTATGGTCTTCATCAGGTGCCAATTCTGATTTTATAGTAGAATATATGCTGACAATAAGCAATATACATATACCAAGTATGGCGAAAGAAATCCATTTGTTGATAATAAAGTAGGATAAAAAGCGTCTGTATTTTTTTTCAACAGCCAAAAAGAATGGTTCAGTGGCAGTATAAAATCTGGAATGATGTGTTGCCGAACCACCAAGAAAGACATTTAATACGGGTGTAAGGGTAAGTGATACAAATGCAGAAATTAAAACGGCTGATGCCACTACAATACCAAATTCACGGAATAATCGTCCGGTAAAACCTTGCAGGAATATAACCGGTATAAATACGATGGCCAACGTCAGTGAAGTAGATACAACAGCAAAGAAAATTTCGCGTGTACCTTCTTTGGCAGCCTGGTATTTATCCATCCCTTTTTCGATACGTTTGAATATATTTTCGGTCACCACAATCCCATCATCCACAACCAGTCCTGTCGCCAGTACAATCCCTAAGAGCGAAAGTACATTGACTGAAAAGCCAAAGAGATACATGACAAAGAAAGTCCCTATAAGTGATACCGGAATATCAATAAGGGGTCGTAATGCAATGATCCAGTTTCGGAAAAATAAGAAGATAATGATTACAACCAGGAAAATAGCAATCAATAAGGTCTCCAATACGTCTGTTACCGATTGACGTACAAATATCGATTTATCACGCCCGATATTTAACTCCATTCCTTTCGGTAAATTCTGTTTTATCTGATCCAGACGTTTATAAAATTCATCGGCAATTTGTATATCATTTGCACCCGGAAGTGGAATTAATGCCAACATCACCCCGCTATTACCATTAATGGTGGAGCCCGATTCCTCACTCTCTGGACCCAGAACAGCTTCACCTATATCATTCAGTTTTACTACCTGGCTTTCGGTTTGTTTTATAATCAGGTTATTGAAATCATCTTCAGTTTCTAATCTACCTGATGTTTTCACAGTAAGTTCTGTAGCACCACCCCTGATCTTACCACCAGGCATTTCCACATTTTCTTTGGCTAATGCTGCATTAATGTCCGAAGCCGTTAAGTTATAGGCAGTCATTTTTCCCGGGTCAAGCCATAAACGCATAGCAGGTTTTTGTTGACCGTAAATAGAAACTGAACTTACTCCAGGTATCGTTTGTAATTTTTCGAGCAACACATTCTCAGCATAATCACTCAGTTCAATGGCATTCATGGAACTACTCTGAGCAGTAAGCATGATAATCGGATCGCCATTGGCATCTGCTTTTGTAACTGTCGGAGGAGAATCAATATCCAATGGCAGACTTCTCATTGCTTGCGAAGTCTTATCACGAACATCATTTGCTGCTTTTTCCAAATCTGCTCCCAGATTGAATTCGACAGTAATCGAACTTTGTCCTGTTGAAGATTGGGACGAAATAGATTTCACTCCTTCTATTCCGTTAATATTCTTTTCCAACGGTTCTGTAATCTGAGATTCAATTATTTCGGCATTGGCTCCTGTATAACTTGTTTGAACAGTAATAACAGGTGGATCAATAGCCGGGTAAAGTCTGATTCCTAGGAAACTGAAACCAACAGCTCCCATCAAAATAATGATCAGACTAACTACAATGGAACCTATCGGACGTTTAAGTGCTGTATCTGAAATCATTGTAGTTTATTTGTTAGGGAAGAATAATTTAATTTTGCGCCTTCTTTCAGAAATAACAATCCGGAAGTAATAATGGTGTCGCCTGGTTGTATACCTTTGGTTATTTCAATGTTTGAAGCATTTCGAATACCTGTTATCACAGTAATAAAATGGGCTTTCCCGTTTTTTGCAATAATAATGCTTTTGTCCTGTTCCTGAGGAATGACAGCCTGTGTAGGGATTAAAAGTGCTTTTGAATTTTCACTCAGTCTGAGTTGAACATTTGCAAATGCTCCGGGAATTAATAATTTTGATTTACTGTTCACGATGGATCTTACTTTAAGATTACGTGTAGTGGCATCAATTCCTTCTTCGGTTGCAATTACGTTAGCTTCAAATTGTGTATCATCATTATACATAGTAAATTTCACTTTCATACCGCTTTTGATAACCGAACCGTATTTTTCGGGAACACTGAAGTCGAGTTTTATTTTATTTTCACTGCGAATGGTAGAGAGTAAGGTAGCTGGGGTGACGATGGCACCTACACTTATTTTTCGTAATCCTATCACTCCATCGAAAGGTGCAAGCACTTCAGTTTTGCGAATCAGCGTTTTCTGGACTTCAATATCCGCTTTTATTGAATTAACAAGCAGAATAGTCTGGTCGTAGTCATTCTGACTAATTCCGCTTACTTTCAATAATTCGGATTGCCTTTTGAAGATTTGTTGCTGTATGGCCAGTTGCGATTGTTGTTTCTTCAGAGTTGCCTGAAGATCATCGTCAAATAGCTTCACTAACAAAGTTCCTTTCCGTACAAATTTTCCTTCGGGTAAATTTAGTTTTACTACTCGTCCTGCCACTTCATTTTGAAGGGTAACTTCTTCAAAAGCAAGTAACGAACCGGTTACTGATATTTCATTGATAAGCAATGATGGTTTAACAATATAAGCATCCACTTTCTTTTGTGCATTTGTTTTTGAATCTGAGTTCTTTGCTTTATCCGTTTGTTTTGTAAATGCCATTCTCAAGAAAAAGGCGAGTACTAAAACAATAATGATGGCAATCCAGATATTTGACTTTTTTTTCATTTGGTAAATGGCTTTTTATAATGTAATTAAATTGGATGCTATAATTGTGAGCAGGGTGTATAATTCGTTTTTTTGTTTTATAGTTAATCCCATCAAGGTAATAGCTGACAATTCGTCAAACGCTTTTTTTATATCCGGGATTAGTTTCCGGGCTTTATCGGTGACAGACAATTCATATTTCCGTTTATCTGTTTTGTTTGGAATACGGTCTACATATCCATTTGACGACAAATAGTCGATAATACGCACCACCTGAACTTTATCGCACGATAGCTCACGGGCAAGTTCCTGTTGTGTAATTCCGTTTCCGGCATCAATGAGTAGTAATGGGTAAAAAGAACGATCAATATCGAGATGTGACAAGTTACCCTGAACAATATCCTGTGATATCTTGCTAATCTTTCCCATAATTCGTTCGACGGGCTCTTTCATATTTGCTTTAGATACATTACGTATACAATGGTTTAATCTCAATTGCAAAATTAAGTAAATTTATAATAGTTATCATTGTTATCGATTATTTTAATAGAGATTTAATATAATTGTTTATTTAATGGGATTAAACATCTGATTTATGCCATTCATTTTCAGAATTATCGTGTTCATAATTTAAATTAACGTATTGAGTGGAAATTAAAAATTAAATACGTAATTTTGGGAAATGAAAATGGGATATTTTCCAATGGCTGAAATAATCAGTATTTTGAGTAAACTACCAATATATAAACATTTTATAAACAGTAAAGGATTTAAAAGATATACTAATTTGCAACTTATATATCATACAAGATAATTAATTTATTCACAACACTATGAGTTTAGTAATACGGGACATGCAACCAACCGATTGGCCACAGGTTGCTGAAATTTACAAACAAGGGATTGAGACAGGCAATGCAACCTTTCAACAAACTATACCATCCTGGGAAGAGTGGAATATGAGTCATGCAGCCAGTTGTAGGATCGTGGCCGAAGTTGATTATGAGATAACAGGTTGGGCTGCTCTGTCGGCTGTTTCAAGCCGGGCTGTTTATGCCGGAGTGGCCGAAGTGAGTGTGTATGTCAAAAGTAACCATAGAGGCCTGCAAATAGGCACAAAACTTGTTCAAGCCATTATTTCGGATAGCGAAAGCAAAGGTTACTGGACTTTGCAATCGGGTATCTTGATTGAAAACTCTGCAAGCATTGCCCTTCATAAAAAATCAGGATTCAGGGAAATAGGTTATCGCGAGAAAGTAGCGAAGATGAACAATGTATGGAGAGATACGGTTTTATTGGAAAGACGGAGTAACATTGTCGGAATAGACTAATCAAACAATGAAGCAAAAAATAGCAAGGATTATTTCAATTGTTGGCCATCCCTTATTGACAATTCCTTTGTATGTGTTATTTGTCATGGTTGGTTTTGAAGATATAAAAAGAGCTGCTCTAAATTCATTCCTGATCATTGGTTGTATTTTCATACCATTGGCATTATGGCTGTTCGTTAAATCCAGGAATGGTACATACACCAATTTTGATGTATCTGACCGAAAACAACGGAAATCGGTATTTGTTTTTATTATTCCCATTCTTTGTGTTGTAACATATATATTGTATAAAACCGGCCAATCATCACATCTGTGGCAAAGTATGTTTTTTGCTCTGTTGCTGGTGGTCATTCTGCAATTAGTAAATTTCAAGATTAAGAGCTCAATGCATGTAGCTTTGAATATTTACCTGTCGTTTATGATCATGACTGTAAATTACAAAATCGGTATTGTCATTCTTTTATTGACTGGATTGATAGGTTGGTCGAGGATTGTTTTAGGCAGGCATTCCCTTAAAGAAGTCGTGTTTGGGGCTGTAATTGGCTTTACTGTAAGTATATTCATGTTTTATATGGAAGTTTATTCATGAACCTGATTTTAGTATCTTTAAAAGAAATAAGGATAATAATAAATATTCAATTATGAGAATTAGGAAAACAATATATAAAGATTTTATCAGTCAATATTGGATTTTACTTCTGATCATAGTCCTGAAAATGATAGTGCAATATGTTGTTGTAAACCCGGTTTACGAACTTCATCGCGATGAGTTCCTGCACCTTGATCAGGCAAATCATCTTTCTTTTGGATTTATATCGGTTCCACCTTTTACTTCCCTTATTTCCAAACTTATTTACCTGCTCGGTGGCAGTATGTTCTGGATAAAGTTTTTTCCTGCTCTGTTCGGGGCTTTGACTATTGTCTTTGCCTGGTTAATCGTCGAAACTTTAGGAGGTAAGTTTTTGTCAAAGGTATTGGTATCAACGGCTTTACTTTTTTCTGTCATGGTGCGTATCAATATCCTTTTCCAACCCAATTCTTTTGATATATTGGCATGGACAATGATTTTCTACCTGCTGTTGAAATATATTCAATCTGAGAAACCAAAATGGCTTTATTTCCTGGCCATTGCCATAGCCATTGGCTTGTATAACAAGTACAACCTGGCATTTCTGCTAATAGGATTGACCACAGGACTCTTGTTGACTTCACAACGGAACATTCTCTTCGAAAGTACTTTTTGGAAAGCCCTGTCGCTGTTGGCAATCTTACTCTTACCCAATATCATCTGGGAAGTAATCCATCATTTTCCGGTACTGGAACACATGAAAGCCCTTAAAGCAAGTCAACTTGATAATAATACTTCTTTAGGATTTCTGAAAGATCAGGTTCTGTACTTCTCGGGTTCCCTCCTACTCATTGTGGCAGCACTCGTTGCTTTCAGTTATTTCAAACCTTACCAGCCTTACCGTTTTGTTGGTTTAAGCTTTGTGATCATTTTAGCGCTTTTTGCTTTTCTAAAAGCGAAAGGGTATTATGCCATAGGGTTGTATCCTGTAATCCTTGCTTTTGGAAGTGTATATATTGAGCGTGTTTTGAAACGCTACTGGAAACCTGTGGTTATTTCATTTTTAATTCTGAACAACCTGCTGGTTTTTATTCTTACGGCAAAAATTATATATCCCATTTATTCTCCTTCGGAAATAAGGCAACATACAAAGGAATTTGAGAAATTAGGCATGCTACGTTGGGAAGATGGACAAAATCATCCTTTACCCCAGGATTTTGCTGATATGATCGGCTGGAAAGAGATGGCTTCTAAATCATTAAAAGCATACAAGATGATACCGGTGGATGAACTCAAAAATACACTTGTTTTTTGTGATAATTACGGACAGGCAGGTGCATTGAATTACTACAACAGGGGTAAAATGCCCGAAGCTTATTCCTTCAATACCGATTATATCTACTGGTTACCCCGGCTGAATGTAATTAAAAACATATTGTTGGTTGGAAAAGAACCAAACACAGGAATCATCCATCTTTTCTCCTCTTACAAAATCATTGATACGATAGAGAATATATCTGCAAGGGAAAAAGGAACAAGGATAATTTTACTCTCCGGTGCAAGACCTGAATTCACGGATATATTCTACAAAAAAGCAGAGGAACGAAAAGCAAAGTTTGAAATATTTTAGTGATTTGTCGTTGGACTAATTTTGTTACTCCTATTTAAAGAAAATAATTTATATGTGTTTTTTATATCTTTGTTGTTCAAAGTAATATATATAGTACACCCGATTCATTCCTTCCGAATTTATTACAACAAATCCTTTCAAAAAAACGTTCCCGCTCATTAATCCCATTTGAGATAATTTTCACTTTTTTTCTTTATTTCTTTTATACCTGTTCCAGGTTGGTACTTAGATGTCTTATAGATGTAACTTAGATAACTCTCCTATAACTCATATCATATATACTATGGGATATGGATAAAATAAACGAGCAATAAACTTAAGTCGAAAGTAGTTATAGGAAAAAGACATGTAAGACAGATTTAAACTCCGAATTTAACTCATTCACCGAAATAAGTGGAATACCCAGGTAAATAAATAATTATTCTCATTTAATCCCCAAACATAAATTACTTTGCATAATAAGCCACATTATCAGGCAAAGTAACCTAATAACTTGAAGTTATGCCAGAACAAATTTTGTGTCTTAAAAAGCAATTAATTCTAAATTGTTTTAGCTAATTTTGCAAAACCTAACTTAAACAGAATTTATCATGGAAAATACCTCCCCTTACTACCAGTTAGCTCACGATTTTGCCTTGTTTACTAATCGGAGTATTTTTTTAACCGGTAAAGCAGGTACAGGAAAAACCACTTTCCTGCATAAACTAAAAAAAGAAACTAAAAAGCAAATTGCAGTAGTGGCTCCTACGGGTGTTGCTGCCATTAATGCAGGTGGAACCACCATGCATTCGTTTTTCCAATTGCCTTTCAATCCGTTCATTCCCACCGTAGAAGGAAGAAAGAACCTGATTGATAAAATGAAAATGCAGGGAAATCGCCGTAAAGTAATTCAGGAACTGGAGCTATTGGTAATTGATGAAATAAGTATGGTGCGAGCCGATGTACTCGATGCAGTAGATACCATCCTGCGTCATGTGCGGTACCGGAATAATGAACCTTTCGGGGGAGTACAGGTGATCTTTATCGGGGATATGTTTCAGCTCTCGCCGGTAGCTTCTGATGAAGAATGGCGGATGCTTTCACAGTATTATTCCAGTCCGTATTTCTTCCACAGCCAGGCAATTCTTCAACAGCAACCGGTATATATTGAACTGGATAAGATTTTCCGTCAAACAAACGGTGAATTTATCCGTGTATTAAATGAGGTACGAAACAATTGTCTGTCCGATTCGGGATTGAAGCTTTTACAAAGCCGGTATAACCCGTTGTTTGTACCACCTGCCGATGATACGTTCATCACACTTACCACCCATAATTATAAAGCCGACCAGATTAATGCGGAAGAGCTTGCAAAGGTAAAAGGGAAGATATATTCGTTTGATGCTGAGATTCAGGGTGAATATCCGGAAAAGAGTTATCCCACTGAAAAAACATTAGAGTTGAAAATAGGTGCTAAGGTTATGTTTTTGAAAAATGATACCGAAACTCCCCGCAGGTTTTTTAATGGAAAGATTGGTGTAGTGAAGAGTGTTGAAGAGGAAACTATCACCATTAAATGTCCGGATGACTACGATACCATTGAGCTGGGTAAAGCGGTATGGGAGAATATCAGGTATTCCACCAATCCAACCACCAAACAAATTGAAGAAGAAGAACTGGGTAAATTTATACAATTCCCGTTACGCCTGGCATGGGCTATTACAATTCATAAGAGCCAGGGACTGACTTTTGACAAGGCAGTGATTGATGCCGGTGCTGCTTTTGCCCCGGGACAGGTATACGTTGCTTTAAGCCGTTGCCGCTCACTGGAAGGAATGGTGCTGTTGAGTAAGATTAATCCTGCCACCATACAGAATGACCGTCAGATCGTGGAGCATGAACGAGGAAAATTGCCTGTTGAAATACTTGAACAGCAATTGGATGAATCACGAAATCTGTATCGTAACTTTATCTTAATGCAGTTGTTCGATTTTAAGAATGTCGTTGGTCAGGCATCGCGTCTATTACATGAAACAGGGGAAGTCAAAACCTCGTTTAACGAAGAAACATTGCCCTATTTGACAAATATCCTCGTTCAAACCCAGACATTGAATGAAGTAGCCGGAAAGTTTCAGCATCAAATGCAAGGTATTCTTGAAAACCGCCCTGTATTGGAAGAGTATTTACAAGAAAGGCTGGCAGCTGCTATTGACTTTTTCAACATTAAGATGAATAACCTGCTTGAAACGTTGCGTCAATCACCTGCTACTACTGACAGCAAGCTTCATGCTTCCGATTACAATGACGGAATTAAGATGGTATTCTCCAACATAGCCCAAAAGAGCTTCTTAATGAAGGGGTTAAAACAGAAGTTTACGGTAGAGGATTTCTTTGTCCTGAAAAATACGTTTACAGTTCCTGATTTTACGGTAAATGCCTATGCCAGAAATGCTTCAACCAAACCCCTTGAAACGCGACAGCCAAAGTTGTATTACGAATTGATGCAACTTCGCAACAGGCTGTGTGAGCCGCAAGATATGCCGATTTACCTGGTAGCCGGAAGCAAGACTCTGAATGAAATGTCGGATTTCCTCCCGCAGAATGAGAAAGAATTATTGCAGATAAATGGCTTTGGACCTGCTAAAGTAGAGAAATATGGCACAGCATTCCTGGATGTGATTAAAGCTTATTGCACAGAAAATAACCTTCAGTCGTTGATGCACGAAAAAGTAAGTACAAAGAAGGAAAAGGGTGAAAAAAAGCCGGTGGGTGAAACCATGCGTACCAGCCTGACTATGTATAACCTGGGGAAAACCATTGACGAGATAGCCTTTACCCGTAATTTGAGTCAAACCACTGTCATTGGTCACCTTGAAAAATTTATTGTAAGCAGGGAACTGGACATCAATGAATTCATTACTCCCGAGAAACGCGAAAAAGCGTCTGACTTAATCCGTAAAGGCTCCGATACAGGCTCTATTTATGAAATGTTGAGTACCTTTCTGAACTATACGGAAGTAAAGATGTACATGGCCTGGCTAAGAAGTGCTAAGATGTGATTCCTGATTTTAAGGTGTTTTCAGATTTAAGTTATTCTTTTTTCTAATTTAAACCCTACTATCATGTCAAAACTAATCCTCTTTGGAATCCTCAGTGTATTGGTTACTGCCATTTCCTGGCGTACATTGTTTAATACCAGAAGCCACGGTTTTTACAGGTATTTCAGTTGGGAATGTATGGCATGGCTTTTTGCCTCCAACTACCGATACTGGTTTACAGAACCATTCAGTACTACTCAGATCTTTTCATGGATATTGCTGATATTTGCCTTGTATCTTGCCATTGCCGGTATACTGCTCATAAAAAAGAAAGGCAATCCCAATCCAATTAGGGATGACAAGCATTTATTCGGATTTGAGAAAACTACAGAATTAATCGATACCGGTGTTTTTAAACTGATCAGGCATCCGCTTTATGCATCATTGATCTTTATTACATGGGCCATTTATCTGAAACACCCTACCCTTCCGTTGTTTTTTATTGCTTTGATTTCAACCAACTTCCTTTATTTTACTTCGAAATATGACGAAAAGGAATGTATCCGTTTTTTCGGGAATAAATACGTGGAATACATGAAACATACCAAGATGTTTATTCCGTTTATTTTGTAAATATATATTTATATTAAACTTTTTTACCGATATATTGTTTTAATCGAAATTGATGTATTAAATACTTTAAAGTTACGGTTCTTATTACAGGTCTATTTGTTGGCTTATATGAATGTTCCGGTTAAAACAGTTAACTTATGATTTTTTTGATTATCCAACCTTCAACAGTTCTACAATCTCTTTTATCAGGTGAAACCCCGGTGGATCACCTTTTCAGGTTATGGATAGTCATTATGCTGGCTGCTGCCTTTATCTGTTTTGTGGTAGGTGAGCTGACGCACAATTACAGCCAGACCGATAAAGTATGGAGTCTGATGCCCATCGTGTACAGCCTTATAACGTTGTATGCATTCCCATCTTCTCCCCGTATTTGGTTGATGACCCTGCTGGTTATAACCTGGGGACTCCGGTTAAGTTATAATTTTTACCGAAAAGGCGGATATAACATTATTCCATGGAAGGGCGAAGAGGATTACCGTTGGGGTATATTAAGGCAACACCCGATTCTTCAAAAAGGAATACGTATTACGTTGTTTAACCTGCTGTTTATTTCCCTGTATCAACATATGCTGATCTTCCTGTTTTCCACTCCCCTCCTGCTGGCAGCCCAAAATGCTTCAGTAAGCCTATCAGGATTGGATTACCTGGCAGCTTTATGTATGTTCCTTTTTATTCTGCTCGAAACCTTAGCCGACAATCAACTTTATCGTTTCCATATCCTGAAGCAGACTAAGCTTTTTCTGAATGGGAAATACAAAACTTCCCTGTATAACGGTTTTTTATCCGAAGGATTATGGAATTATGTTCGCCATCCTAATTTTGTTGCCGAACAGGCTATCTGGGTATCTTTCTATTTTTTTGGAGTAGCTGCCTCAAGTCAATTAATAAACTGGACAATCATAGGACCTATTCTGTTGATTCTGTTATTTGCCGGCAGTTCTGAATTTACCGAACGGATAAGTCTGGAAAAATATCCTGATTATAAAAAATACAAAACACATGTGCCAAAATTTATTCCCCTACTATTTAAATCAAGAAAACACGGAAACGGATAATCAGGATTTACAGGTATTAGATTTTTAAATAAACATATTAAATTCATTGTTATAGTTAACATTAAAAAAAATACTTTATGAACAAAACAATCAAACGCATTTTAATTGGAATTGTCACTCTTGTTGTCATTCTGGCATTGGTTATGGGTGGTTTTATGCTAAAAATGAAATCGGAAATAAAGAAAATGAATGTAATTGAAACAAGGGAAGTTGTAACAAAACTATATATCTCAAAAGCAACAACGGAATAAATGGTGTAACCTGCTGACATATTGGAGTAATACGCACAAAAACGCTTTGCATTGCTACATGCTAAAAAAGCAGATGATAGCGAGGTTAAGCGAGAGTTCCGTTACTTATCCATTACCTTTTTGGTTCGGATAAAGGAAAAGAAGAACAGCTTATCCGCTGACAAGACAACTACTTTCACCACCAAGAATCTGAAATTTTAGAGCTTTGTGGATAAAAGTAGAAAATACAGTCAAAAGTTGATTGCTATGCGCTGAACTACTGCATTTTGCATGCCGTCAAATAACTCTATAATTAGTAATTTCAAATCACTAAAAAAAAGAGTTATGAAACATGCATTAAAGGTTTTGTTCTACCTTAAAAAGAACGAAGCAAAAGATGATGGAATGTGTCCGGTTATGGGACGAATCACTGTGGGCAAAACGATGGTACAGTTCAGTGCCAAGATGAATGTATCCGTATCTCTGTGGGATACTCCTTCGGGACGAGCAAACGGTAAAAGCAAACTAGCCACAGAACTAAACCGAACCTTAGACAAAATCAACGTATCTATCAATGCCCACCACAAGGAAATTTTGGAGAACAAAGGGCAGGTCACGGCTGAGCAAGTGAAAAATGCCTTTCAGGGCATTGCCACAGAACAGGAAACATTGGTTAGGTACTTCGTTCGACACAACCAGGAGTTTAAGAAACGTATCGGTATTAATCGGGAACTGAGCACTTACCAAAAATATGATATTTCACTCAAGCATTTGATTAAATTCCTTCGCAAGAAGTACAACCTGTCTGATATTCCATTTAGTTCATTGGATTTCTCATTCATAACATCCTACGACTTCTACCTGCGTGTTGAATTACAACTTAAACCCAACACCATTTTGGGTATCACCCGTACTATGCGCAGGATGATAAAACTTGCAATCCATGAAGGTATTATTACCCGTGACCCATTCGATGGTTATACTCCCGAACGACCCAAAGCGGAACAAAAATACCTTACCCGTGCCGAGTTGGATAAAATTATGACCACACCACTGGATCATCCCAACCGATACCTTACCCGGGATATGTTTTTGTTCTCCTGTTTTACAGGGTTAGCCTTTCGGGATATGTGTAACCTTACCCAGAAGAACCTTGTTAGAGCTGATGATGGTGTTTTATGGATAACTACCAGCCGTCAGAAGACGGGATCACCTTGTCATATTCCCTTACTGGAACTCCCCTTGCAAATTATTGAAAAGTACAAAGGACTCACCAAAGATGATAAGCTGCTTTTAATGTTAAGTTGTGGACGTCTGAATATCAACTTAAAAAAGATAGCAACCCTTTGCGGAATAGATAAACGATTGATTTTCCATATGGGACGTCATACCTATGCCAGTGAGATTACACTCTCTCAAGGTGTACCCATAGAGAGCGTGAGCCGTATGTTAGGGCATCGGGATTTACGCTCTACACAGATTTATGCCAAGATCACCAACGACAAAATCAACGAGGACATGAAAGCCCTCGAAATCCGAATGAAAAACAAGTACCAATTATCGAAATAGAAATTGTATACAAAAAAAGCAAACTGAAAACAGCAAATAAATAAAAGCCATGAAACAGAATAGTGATAATAACAAGAACAGAAACAATATCAAAATGAATATCGATAGCATCAACGATAACACGATCAATAACAGCGATAATAATAACACGAATATCGATAACCCTAACAAGAAACGGCGCAGCACTTTTACAGTGCTGTTCTATGTGAATCGAGTTAAGGTAAAGCAGAATGGTTTATGTCCTGTTATGGGCAGGATAACCATAGATACAAAAGTAGCCCAATTCAGTACTAAAACAGATATAAACTCCACCCTTTGGGATACAAGGTCAGGAAGAGCCATAGGCAAAAGCATCCAATCCATTTTAGTAAACCGAGTCATCGATCGCCTTACCCAAGAGATAAATAAGTTTTATACCGAAATGATAGACAGGCAAGGCTATGTTACCGCCGAGCTGGTCAAAAATGCTTTGTATGGTATCGGACGAAAACAAGATATGTTGCTAAAGCTCTTTGAAGAACACAACCAAGAGTTCAAGCTACGGGTTGGTGTAAATAGGGTGGAAGATACCTACTCCTTTTACTTACTCTCATACCGCCACCTGTTCAATTTCATAAGACAAAAATACGGTATGGAAGATATTGCCCTTGACAAACTCAACCTGAATTTTATTGATGCCTACGACTTCTATTTGCGTGTTGACAGACAAATGACGCAAAACACGATATTGGGGCATCTGATAGTATTAAAAAAGATGATCCGCAGAGCGGTTCATCAAGGAATACTCAACCGTGATCCGTTTGTAAACTATATTGCAGAACAATCCGAAAAGCTGTGCAGACATCTGAAATCGGAAGAAATAGATAAAATCATGCAGATTCATATAGAATCTAAGAAGGTTTGCCATACACGGGATATGTTTGTTTTCTGCTGTTTTACTGGTTTGGCATATTCAGATATACGAAATCTTTCGCAGGAAAATATTACAACACAGGTGGACGGTAGCTTGTGGATTAGCATTAAACGGCAGAAGACGAAAGGTGAATGTAATATCCGTCTGCTCAATATACCCAAACAAATTATCGATAAATATCAA